>Ga0207829_100019_pt1 | contig 424232 bp, 355 predicted proteins | sample TtaePargueraPR_4_FD_187738 | JGI IMG/M metagenome (GOLD analysis project Ga0207829, IMG submission 187738) | Aerobic enrichment media microbial communities from Bioluminiscent Bay, La Parguera, Puerto Rico - Tt and P1 (SPAdes) | ecosystem: Environmental > Aquatic > Marine > Unclassified ... | reverse complement strand
AGTGGACACAAAAACCTCCGTTCTGGGGACAAGTAAAACAAGAATTAATCATCAAATTTGGTGAACGATGCAATGAGATAATATAATAGCTTAAAATAATGTTTGACACAGTTTATTGAACATTACCCATTTTTACCAGTGCGAAATACATTTTCAGTAGCGCGGAGCCATCTATCGGTTGCGCGGAAGCCTCTTTGTATGACGCGCTGTCAGTTTTGTGTTGTGCGGAGCCTTCTTTACCTGACGCGGAGTCAGATTGAAGTGACGCGGAGTCAGTTTTGAATGACGCGCTGTCAGCTTTCAGTCGTGCGAAACACATTTTATGTAGCGCGAAGTTATTTTTTAGTGCCCCAAGGTTGATTAAAAGCTCCCGGAGGTCATTTATCCCCGACGAATTGTGGTTTTGATGGTACACCTAGTGGCTTTAACCATTAGAATACTGAATTTTTACCTTGTTATACTTTACCAATCGTCTTAGTTGAATTAATGAGTATAAGTGGTTTTTATTTGCTTGTAAAATTTATTACTTATTGATTTTGATTCGAGTCAAATGGTTGATTAATAGATAAAAATGATTGAATTAACTGTTTAAATATTTTGTTAATAGCGTGTGTCACTGTAAATTGTATAAAAATCAATTAACAGCCTTTACTTACACAATGACTAAATGTTTTTAAAAACCCGACAATACAATCGCTAAACGAGTTTACTTCCCTTACGATTCCCTCTGGTTTTAATGCATTCCATTGTTAATGCCGGCTAATGTTTAACTTTTAAATTTTCTATTATGACTTTAAATCAGATCAACAAGATCAGAATGTTTGGAGCAACAAACGTAGTGTTAACCAGCAATTCTTCCTTGTATGCCTCGTCGGAAGTACTTCTCCTGAAGCAGCAAAAGCTTGCGGCAAACCTGGCTGAGCTGGAGAGCTATCGTCAGGTACAGGAACAGAACACCTCGGGTTTAACACTCAGTAAAGAAAACCTTCGCGAGGATGTGGAGAACCTGATTTTACGTATTTCAGTTTCGCTGGTAGCCCATGCCACGGCTACCGATGATGTTAATTTAAAACAAATGGCCAGGTATACGCCATCGAAACTGGCAAAAATTTCGGATGTGGTATTGTGTGATATTGCCGCGAACATGATTCGTATGGCAACACCTGTTTTGGCCGGACTCGAAGTTTATTTTGTTACGCAAGCGGAACTGGATACTTTGCAGCAAAAAACAGCTGATTTTAAAATTTCCATTCCGCAAAACCGTGTAGCTACCAGCAGCCGAAAGGCATCGACGGCGACTATCGATCGTCTGATACGGGAAACAAACAATATCCTCAGGGATGAGATTGATCCGCTAATTCAACCTTTCCAGTTTATTCAGCCCGATTTTTACCGTCAGTACAAAAACGCACGTATCATTATTGATTACACCGGCCGAGGCCCGAGAGCCGAAGCTGCAGAACCGGTTGATGCTCCTGAGCAGCCAACAGAACGCTAATTTTGGAGGCCCTTCGGGGCCTTTTTTTGTTTTTGTCCACGAATTGCGCGGATTACACCAATTGGATGGTAATGGTTTGTTTTACATTCATATACTTCTCACTTTGTTGTCCATTATGTTTCTCCACCTTACCCTGACATTTTCCCAGATAGTAAAAACAAAGCGGGAACTTGAATTTTTAGGACGGGTCAATCCGTCAACTGACGGGTGGTTTTGTGGTTTTATGACTATTCCAAATTTTCGATAAAGCAACCACCCCGTCAGCGTTGGCATTTATGCTTTTCCAGCATATTGTTTGTTAACGCTGCCACCTCCCGATGCTATGGATCGGGACAGGCTCTCCTGTGAGGAGGGGAAATTCTTTTAAATTATTTTACCAAACTTAAAAGATACTGTCCGTATTGGTTTTTAGCCAAATTTTCACCTTGAGCCATTAATTGTTCTTTGGTGATCCATCCCCGTTGATAAGCGATTTCTTCCAGGCAGGCAACTTTTAATCCCGTACGTTTTTCAATGGTTTCGATAAAAGAGCTGGCCTCCATTAGCGATTCATGTGTGCCGGTATCGAGCCAGGCATAACCGCGGTCCATTAGTTCTACTTTTAATTCTTTTTTGTCGAGGTATTCCTGATTCACCGTTGTAATTTCCAATTCACCACGTGCTGAAGGTTTGATAGTTTCAGCTACCTGAATCACAGAATTGGGGTAGAAGTACAGGCCAACCACCGCAAAATTTGATTTTGGCTGTTCCGGTTTTTCTTCGATAGTGGTAACATTTCCCTTATCATCAAACGTACAAACACCATAACGTTCAGGATCGTGAACATGGTAGCCAAATACCGATGCCTTTCCTTCGTTTTCAACAGCTTCAACTGCATTCGCCAGTAGTTTCGAAAAACCATGGCCGTAAAAAATATTATCGCCCAACACCAGGCAAACACTATCATCGCCGATAAATTCTTTACCCAGAATAAAGGCCTGCGCCAGTCCATCGGGTGAAGGTTGAATGGTGTATTGCAAATTTATACCCCACTGACTGCCATCTCCCAGTAGTTTTATAAAGTTGCTTTGGTCATCGGGAGTGGTGATGATCAGAATATCTTTAATCCCTGCCAACATGAGTACCGACAGCGGGTAATAGATCATGGGTTTATCATACACCGGAAGTAACTGTTTTGACGTTCCCAACGTAATGGGGTGCAGTCGTGAACCGGAACCTCCGGCTAGTATTATTCCTTTCATAAATTTCTTTTTTATTGATGTTTGGTTTATTGTAGTTGTCCTGGAATTAATAAGTTGGACAATTTTTTTAATTTCTCCTCCTATGAGGAGGAGTACCCTAATGGAGCTTGGCGGAATTAGGGGGAGGTGGTTGTTGATGATTACATAAAACCACCCCGTCAGCGTTGGCAACTAATTCATTTCAATTAATGTTTGGCGACGCTGCCACCTCCCGATGCAATGGATCGGGACAGGCTCTCCTGGAAGGAGGGGAAATTCTTTTGTGGTTGTATTACCTTTTCTGATACTGCTCCTCATAATACTTTTCGTATTCACCACTGGTTATATTTTCCATCCACTCTTCGTTGGATTTACCCCTTTGTCGTCCCCCCCCACATTCCTTACGCCGACATTTCCCCTTTGCAAGGGGAAAAGGAGCGGAATAGTTATCTGTTTTGATACTGTTTTTTGTAATAGGTTTGGTAATCACCTGAGGTTATATTCTCCAACCATTCGGTATTTTCTATATACCAATCAATGGTTTTTTCAATCCCTTCTTCAAATTGGAGGGAAGGTTCCCAACCCAATTCATCTTTAATTTTGGTGGCGTCGATGGCGTACCGAAGGTCGTGGCCGGCACGGTCTTTTACATAGGTGATCAGTTTATCTGATGTTCCTGCTTCACGGCCCAGTTTTTCATCCATTTTTTTGCAGATCACTTTTATCAGGTCGATGTTAGTCCACTCGTTAAAGCCGCCTATGTTATAGGTCTCACCAATTTCCCCTTTGTGAAAGATTAGTTCTATGGCACGGGCATGATCCACCACCCATAACCAGTCGCGCACGTTTTCACCTTTGCCGTAAACCGGCAGCGCTTTGTTATGGCGTATGTTATTGATAAAAAGCGGAATCAGCTTTTCGGGAAACTGAAACGAGCCGTAGTTGTTTGAGCAGTTGGAAATTACCGTTGGTAAACCAAAGGTGTCGTTGTAGGCCCGGACAAAATGATCGGAACTGGCTTTTGATGCGGAGTAGGGGCTATGCGGATCATAGCCGGTCTTTTCCGTAAAAAAGCCTTCTTTGCCCAACGACCCGTACACTTCGTCCGTAGAGATATGGTAAAAGCGTTTACCTTCCATATTATCTTTCCAAATATGTTTGGCGGCATTCAGCAGGTTTACGGTTCCTATTACATTGGTAAAAACAAACTCGGTTGGATTGGCAATGGAACGATCCACATGCGATTCAGCTGCCAGATGGATTACACCATCGAACTGTTCGGTTTCAAAAAGTTTTTGAATAAAAAAAGCATCAACAATATCGCCTTTAACAAAACGGTAGTTGGACTTTCCTTCCACATCTGCTAAGTTAGCCAGGTTCCCTGCATAGGTCAGTTTGTCGAGGTTAACGATTTCTATGTTGGGGTAGTTGTTTACAAATAAACGGACTACATGGGACCCGATAAAACCGGCTCCGCCGGTTATGAGAATCTTTTGCATTAAAATTTGTGTTAAAGTTAATTGTTTATATTGTTCTCTTGCGCTAAAAATCCCATTGGATTCAATCCTATTTTAATGATTATTAGTGTTTTGAATTATTTATGTATTTTTTTAAGTATTCTATAGCTGGAGAAACTAATACCTACCAATAATTACATTAAAAGCAAAACGGACCAAGTGGATTTGTCGTTTAATTCGCCTTGGCTGCTTGATCAGTCGGTAGGCCCATTCCAGGTTGTTTTTAACCCAACTTTTAGGTGCCCGCTCAACATTCCCGACATATACGTCAAAGCTACCGCCTAGTCCCTGATAAATAGCAGAGTGGTGTTCTTGCATTTCCTGCATTATTAATTCCTGTTTGGGTGAGCCCATGGCCACAAAAACAATATCCGGTTTTAATTTTGTAATGGTCTCAATTAATTTTTCCTGCTCATCTATAGATTGTACATATCCGTTGCGGTAGCCCAAAATATTAATCCCCGGATATTCTCTCTGAAGTTTCTCGATTGTGGCTACTATTACTTCTTCTTTCGCTCCAACTAGGTAAAATGATCTTGATTCGTGAAATTTAGTAATTATATCCAGCCATAGTTCACATCCCGGTATTTTTATAGTTTCTTTAAACCCTTTTCTTTTTAATGCCCAGACTGCTCCTACACCATCTGTATAACCAATGTTCTTATTAATTAATGAGCGTGATTGCTCCGTGGCATTCAGAATTTTTTCAGCATTAATTGCAATAAGACTTTTCTTTTTTTGGCTGGCTAATTCTATAAGGTCTGATCTTGAATTAAAGCTATAGGTGATTACACCGTTTAATGAAACTTTGTTCATCGTATTCTATGTTAGAAAATATTGCTTGTGGTAAAATTATTATTTATTCTGCAGCATCTTTTCGTTCCAATCGAATTTTAAATTCTTTGGAAACTACTTTAATCAGTGCTTTGGAAATTATTATGAATATATTTAATATAATCATGTATCATTTTTTCATGTGTAAATTCTACTGAAAACTTATTAATGGCATTATCCGCCATGCTCTTGTATTTTGTAGAATTTCTTGTTGGAATGGAAGATAATACTTTGGAAATATCCGATAAATCGTTGCTAACAATGAACCCATTTTTATTAGGACATAGAATTTCTAAGTTCCCACCAACATTATTAGTAATAATTGGAGTACCGGTAGCTAAAGCTTCAATTAAAGTTATGGGTAATCCTTCATTCAAACTTGTCAGCATCACGTAATCAAAATAATAGAAATAGGAGGATACTTGATTAATATATCCCAAAAACTCAAATTGTGGATTTCCAACTATATTATCTCTGAGTAAATCTTCTTGGTTTCCTTCTCCTGCAAAAAAAATTTTAATATTTTTCGGAAGGTTTTCACTATTTAATCTTTTTACCAGACTAACTTGGTTTTTTACATTAGTAATTCGGGCAGGGTATAAAATATTAGTGGTGTGTGGATCAAGGTGCCAAGGGCATTCCATTTTCTCAGGTATCTCAATCCCATTATGAATTACTGTAATATCCGCTTCGTTAATTTTGAAGTAATGTACCATATTTTTTTTTACACCATGCGAAACAGCAATATTCCTTTTCGGAAAAAGGGAAACTCTTCGTAAATTATTAAACTCATTATGGGCAACATGAATTATCTTGAGTTTTTTTAACAGTACTTTCTTTAGAAGAACAAGGAGAGTTGTAACTTTTCGATGGTGCGAAATCCATATAGCATTTCGATATCTCATGAATAAATTGGGCGTTATTCTTTTATATCTTACATCGCTAAATAATGAGTTTATTATGTGTTTCGCGGAGAAACTGGCTAGGACAGATTCTTCCTTTTTATCTTCCAATACTTTACACAAATTATATGCTACTCTTTGAGCACCTCCATCATACTTTAAAGATGAATATAAATTAATTATTTTCATATCTACTTATTTGGTTTACCCCTATTACCAATGAATTATCAGGTACATCTTTGGTAACAATTGCACCAGTACCGATTAATACATTATTTCCAATTATAACTGGACCCAATATGGCTGAATTAATTCCAACAGTTACATTGTTTTTTATTATTGGTTGAGAAATTGTTTTTCCATTAATAACTCTTTGCTTGTTCATATTACCGCCTAGCGTTGCTCCATGATATATCTTGAGAGAGCCACTAACCTCAACTTCTCGCCCAATAACTATACCTATTCCGTGAATAATTAGGAGTGTTCTAATATTTGCGCCAGGATCTATATCTACACTAAAAATCACTCTGTTTAATAACCAAAAGAGTCTGGAAAATAGAAACATTTTATTTTTGAAGAAGAAATGTGAAATGCGAAAAAAAAGGACAATATATAAGTTGATATTTAGGAATGCTTTTCTTCCCGAATAATTCTTATACGTTGCGAAATCTTCTTTAAATGTTGAAAATCTCATGGTAAAGTTCTATGTAATTTTTAGTATTTTTAGATAAAGAATAGTTTTTTTCTGCAAATTCTCTAATGAACAATTTGTCGTTTTGGGATGGTGGGGAGAGTTGGTTAACAGTAGAATGAAATTGATTTTCAGGTACTACTATTCCAAGTCGTTCATTCTTTAATATTTCATCAGAAAACGCTCCTGCATTGTTAATAGCAAGAATCTGTAACCCATTTCCCCAGTATTCCGATATTTTTGTTGGAGTAGCTACCATATTAAACAAATCATTACTTCTGTGAATAATGCCAAAGTCACATTTCTGAGCTATTTTAAAGATTTCGTTAGGTTTTAGGTTGGAGTAAAATTCAATATTTGAGGATACAGAAGGTTTTGCTATCTTATTGTGAGTGATGATTACCAATTTATCCCTTGAGTTTTTAAAAGCATCAATTATATTTTCAATATTTTGATATTGTTGGTTTCCTCCAATGTAGATGAATTTTTTTCTATGATCTAATGGGGAGTAGGAATAATCAATGAAATCCTTATCGTTGTATACTGATGGACATATAACGCTTTTATTTAATTTTACATTATATTTTCTTTCATAATACTGTTTCAAACCATTAGAAATAAAACTGTAAAATATATTCTGAGTATTAAAGATTTTTCGATTAATGTTTCCATATTCTTCTGCTCTTTGTCGGTTCCCATGGAAAATATGTTCTAATTCCGAAATTCCACGAACATCGTATATTACATTAACCTTGGGATATTTACTCCTAACTTTCAATCCCAATAAAGCTGCATGTGGATTCCTGCAATGTAATATGCAGTTTTCAATGTCAATGTATTTTTCAATTTTTTTAGCTAATCCGGTATTAAATTCTTTGTAGAAAATAGTTTTTATTAAGCTTTTCTCAAACAAATGTCTGGTTTGTTTACTCGCAATATTAAATGGAACCTTTTGGAAATTGAGTATTTTAATATTTATCCCAGTACTTTTAATGTTCTTGCAGAGAGAATAAACTTGTGAATAGAATACCGTACTAGAAATCCCTTCAGTTGTTATATAAAGAATTTTCATTATTTAATTGTCTGTTTAAAATTGTGAGACAGAGGAAAAAACCAAATATGTGTTGGATATTGTAGATGACATGAGAGCTAATTAAACCAGCTATTATTATTGGGACAAACAAAAGTACAATAAAAAAACGTTCTAACTTTAAAGCTGGTTTTAAAAGTCCATATCCAAAAATGAACAGTCCAAGTACGCCTGCTTTCATAATAATTGTAAGTATGGTATTATCAATTAGATTTGCTTTTCTAATACCAAGATAATCTCCTAAATCTAGATACACAGTAGACCCAGCACCTAAGCCAAATACAAGATTTTTTGTATTGCCACTTAACTGGTGCCAAAGATCTATGACACTAATTACCCGATACATAAATGATGTATCTTTTTGGGGAGAGAAAATATTTAGTGTCCTACTATCGCCGTATAAACTAATTATCAGCAACAGAGAACATATGAGTAATGTAAAAATTACAAACTTCAACGAAAATATTTTTATTTTGTATGTATAAAGAACATTTAATAAAACAAGTAAAAAGGCAATGGAGATATATTGTCTACTAGAGTTTATAAAAGTATAGTATAATAAGAGACTGCAAATAAAAAGAAAGGTTGTTCTAAGAAATTTCGCTTTATAAAATACTATAGGAATATATAAATAAAATAGTAAAGAAAGCGATGGTCCTGTAATTGTCAATAGTCTTTGTTCATCACCCTGAACAAAGACATTACTTTGATAAAAAGTTTGTAATGTGGGGAATAAGAATAGCAACATATACACTAGCACATAAAATCCAATAAGGTATATGAACAATAAGTAACAATCTCTGATAGAAATTTGATTTCCCAAATAAACTGCTAGAAATATTGAAAAAGAAAGGACTAAGAAATACCTTAGATCACTTGCAAAATATTCTGTTCCATTAAATAATCCAGATAAAGTCGCAACTGCAGTAAATAAGATAAATGGTATACTTTGCTTCGGAATGGAAAGCCTTTTTAATAAAGTAAGAATAAAAACCAATCCAATGAATAGGTCTATAAATCGGGCACCGAAGATAATTGGTGTAAAAAGACCAGTATAGAGAATACCTATTGTAATTACTATAATATAGCTAATTGCCTTAGAACTTAGTACCATAATTCTTACAAATTATTTATAGCGCCTTAGTACTTTTATTCCCAATTTATATATCTCAGTATATCTCTGCCTTTCCCACAAATAAGTTAATAGAATATAAAATGAAGAACCTAATCCAATTTTTAATAGAGCATTTATAATAATATTCCCATTTGAAAAATCGTATAACGAATCCAGGATTAAAACAATTCCCGAAACAAATAATATCATTATAAACGGTTTCATAAATTGTTTCAAATATTCATCTAAACGAATACTTGCGATTGGTTTTAATTGAATTCTCCACATTGGGATTATGAGAGTAACGCTCACAATTGCAATTATAGCAGCAACTGTGTTAATATCTATTAATGATGCAAAATAAATACAGATGGGTGTAACTATAACTCTTATTATGGTCCATTTAAAACCAATATCAGTACGTCCAGTCGCAATTTGTAAACTTCCAACAGGATTCGCGATAGTATTTAATCCATAACTAAATGCTAAGAAACTTAATACCCAGAAACCAGATATATAATCAGGACCATATACAATTCCCAAAATTTCTTTAGAAAGTATTATTATCAAAAGATAAATTGGCGCATTAATGGTGGCAAGTAGATAAATAATTTTTAAATAGTACTCTTTTACTTTATTCTTTTCTTTTTGAATTGATGCTAAAATTGGATTGAGAACATTTAGAATAATTGGGTTAACAAATGAATATATTTTTAAAACAATTTGTTTGGCCAGACTATAAACCCCCAAACTTTCTGCACCGAGCATTTTTCCTATGATTAATACATCTATTTCACGCGAAAAGAAGTCTAGTACTGTACTTCCCATGGTAAATCCGCCTACTTTTAAAAAGGGCTTGGTTTCTATTAAGCTGAAATGAAACATAATAGGATTTAAGCGTAGGTTTTGTAACAGGAATAAGGCATTTGAAAGAAACGATGCCAGTAATGTAGAATATACAAGACTATATACGCCGAAGCCTTTTAATGCCAGTAGAGTTGCAGTAATTAATCCACAGAAATAAGAAATAAGCTCGGTTGTGGCAATTTTTTTGAACCTGAACTGTTTTTGCATAATTGTGCGGTGCTGCCTGCCCGAGGCCATTAGTAACAGGTTTGTTCCAAGAATTGGAACAAGTTTGTTTAATTCAGGCTCGTTGTAAAAATTTGATACAAATGGTGTGGAAATAAACAAGATTCCGTAAAGAGCAATTGAAATGAAAATATTTAACCAATATATACTACTATATTCATTTTTTGTGGCATTTTGTCGGTGTAAAATGGCAGATGACATCCCCATATCGATAAAAATATTGGAAAACTGAACAATAAATAATGCCATTGCGACTAACCCAAATGCTTCTTTCGGCAAAAATCGTGTTAAAATGGAAACTTGTAATAATTGAAAAATGGCTCTACCCATTGTCCCAATTGTTGTCCATTTTACTCCTGCAACTGCTTTCTTTCTTAAACTCATTAACTTGTTATTTTTGATATCAAGTTTGAAAGATCTGTTTTTACCTTTTCTTCATTAAAAACTGTATCCAATTTTTGCCTATTTTTTTGCGCTTGCGAGGCACTAATTTTTGTATTTCCGTATAGATGAAAATCATCTTCTAAACTAAAAACTGTAACACCAATGCGTTTAAAGTAATTATATGCCGGATTTTTATAGGAAAGATATATTCTTGCTCCCATGTAAAGCATTGCAATAATATTCCCCATTGCCTGTTGCCTATAATGGAAGAATATTCCAGTAGAACAGGATGATAATATATTCAAATATTTCTCTCTTTCTAGAAATTTCGTTAGTGGTACAAAACGATCTTGAAGCAGAGCATACCCTTGATCTAAAACTGCTTTTTTATTATTATCGTCATCACCATAACTCAAAACAGTATAAACTTTATCAATTTTGTCTTTATTTTTGTTAATAATTGATAATCCATCAATATAGTTTGATTCCAGAGAGTTTGAATTACCCAAAAGAATATTAGATGCATCACTATTTATTCTTAGATTTATATTCCCCGCTAAGTATTGACTAATTGAAGAAAATGCTGTTTCTAAAAATACAAGATTTCTAAAGGGATAATAATTTTGGAAAAAAGTATAATCATCTTTAATGTATGTACAGAAATAGGTGATTCGCTCTATTGCTGTTAAGATAATTTTTGCAGGGTCATCTTTCCTTGTGAGAATAAAATAGATTCTCCTGATAAATGAATTCTTTTTTAATACCCATAAAATTGACTGCAGTGGGTTGTTTCTTATAATTATGCGTTTCGTTTTTGGAGCATATAATTGTGGTAATATTTTAGGTAAATGATAGATGTCAAATCCCCATTCGAACCATGCAATTTTTGGTGTTTCCTTTATTTGATTAAGTACTTTTGCAAAATACAAATTTAGCTGATGTAAAATAATTGTTTGTGCATTTACTTTGCACAATACTTCATTGATGTCTTCTTTATTTAAATTAAATCTTCTTATAAATGAACCCTCGCGAGTAATATGCTTGAATTTATTATTTGATTTTTCGGTAAAAACAAGAAATAAATTATTAGAAGATATCTCCAAAAAGTTATCAATTATCTGGTCAATTATTTTTTCATCGACAACAAAATGTACAATCATACTGCAAATTTTCTTATTAAATCACTAATCTTATTTAACTGTTCATTTTCGATATCGACAAATAATGGTAATCGAACCAGACAATCTGAATAGTTATCAGCATTTGATAATACACGACCATCGTGTTTATTTAAATAGTATTGACTTTTGTGCAAACTCAAGTAATGAAACACAGCGTATATCTCTTCCTTCTTTAAGTTGGTAATTATCTGCGACCTTATTTCCGGGGTTTTACAAACAATATAAAACATGTGTCCATTGTTGGTGCTATTGGATGGAATGTTTGGTAAATTTATTTTTTTTGAATTCAGCTTCGATAACTCCGAGTAGTACTTATCCCAGATTTCTATTCGCCTTTTTTGAATTTTATCCAGATCTTCCAACTGTGCCCACAAAAAAGCGGCTGTAACTTCTGAGGGTAAAAAGCTCGAGCCAATATCTACCCATCCGTATTTATTCACTTCACCTCTAAAGAATTCTGCTCTATTAGTTCCTTTCTCCCAAATGATCTCCGCACGGGCGATAAACTGTTCATCGTTGATGGCTAATAATCCACCTTCTCCAGCCTGTATGTTTTTTGTTTCATGAAAAGAAAATGCGGCTAAATGCCCTATGCTCCCCAATGGCCTTTTTATACCATCTTTGCCAGTATAATAGCTGTCGACAGCCTGGGCTGCATCTTCAACCACGAACAGGTTGTGTTTGGCTGCGATCGCCATGATCTTGTCCATATCGCAGGCTACACCCGCGTAGTGAACCGGAACAATGACCTTAGTTTTGCCAGTGATTAAATCTTCAATACTGTCCTCATCTATCCCCGGGTTGTCGCTTCTGCTGTCGGCAAACACAATTCTGGCGCCTTGACGAACAAACGCCAGTGCTGTACTTACGAAAGTATAAGATGGCACAATCACTTCGTCGCCTGGTTCAATGTTGAGTAAAAGTGCACACATTTCGAGTGCATCGGTACACGAGGTGGTGAGCAAGGTCTTTTTAAATCCCCAACGTTCTTCGAAATACCGTTGGCACAATTTTGAGTATTTCCCATTGCCAGAGATATGGCCGGAAGCCACTGCATCATATATGTAATGTACTTCTTTTCCTGTTATATGCGGCTTATTGAACGGTATTTTAGTATTCATTATTGAAATCTTAGTCTAAATAATTTTGAATAGTCAAGAAGTAACTTTTCGTCTAAATAAAAATTCTTTATCTTAACCAAACCATTTCCACATGTTATAGTTAGTCCATCATTATCCTTAAACAGTACTTTCCCCGGCACTCTATTTTCGATATTTACATCTTGCACAATTTCAGCATCAAAGATTCGTACTTCCTTTTCCTCAATTATAGTTTTTGCTCCTCTATACGGCTTTCCTATACTATCTATAAATCGTTTAATTTTAATAGCATCCCAATTCCAATTAATTCTATAATCTTCTTCATCCCTCCATAGACTATAGGTCGCATGTTCTTCGATTTGCTCTTTAAATACTAAAGAGTTTTCTCTAATATTAAAGATAACTTCTTTTATCATTTCAGCATATATTTCGGCAACTAACTCTATTGCATCTTTTATTTTTATAGGATATTGAATTTGAATAGCTTTTTGACAAAGAATCGGTCCTCTGTCAAATTCTTTGTTGGCAAGAAGGACAGTTGCTCCTATTTCTGTATCTCCATTTATTAGTGCAGTAACCAAAGGATTAAATCCTCTTAATCGAGGTAACAATGAATCATGGAATACAATAATGTTGTTTCTGATGGTTTTTAGTAGCCAACGCCAACCAATTGCTATTAAATAATCTGACTGAGAATTAGGTTCATTATTCCTAAAATAATACCGAAGGTTTATCTTTTTGCAAAAATCTTCAATTTCTTGGGAGTAATCATTTATTACTGCTCTGTCCTTAGCAATGACAACATCATCAATTAAGCTTATTTCTTCTTTACTTAACGCCTGAAGGATTTTTAATCCTTTATACCCGAGTAGATAAAACCTAAATGTTTTCATACAGAGTTATTGTAATTTGACTACAATTCGTTCACAAGCCTTTCCATCCCCATAAGGATTATTGGCTTTCGACATTTTCTCGTATTTCTTCGAATCGCTGATTAACTGTGATACTTCTCGAATAATAGCGGATTTATCAGTACCCACCAATTTTACCGTACCTGCTTCCAGCGCTTCAGGGCGTTCCGTAGTATCGCGCATCACCAATACGGGTTTGCCTAAGCCGGGGGCCTCTTCCTGTATGCCGCCGGAGTCGGTAAGGACGAGGTAGGCGGAGGACATTAGGTGGACGAAGGGGAGATAGTCCAGAGGTTCAATAAAGTAGGTGTTCTTTGCAAGGTCGGAGCGTTCATTAACAGATCCCTCGACTCCGCTCGGGATGACTGCTTTACCAAAGACGTCTGTGATTGCTTTCCTCACATTGGGGTTGAGGTGCATGGGGTAGACAAAGTCAACATCGGGATTTTGTTCGGCGAGGTGTTTGATGGCTTCGCAGATGTTTAGGAAGCCTTGTCCGAAGTTTTCGCGGCGGTGGCCGGTTATTAACACTAATTTGCGTGATGATGTATGAGGCAGCGTCGCTTCGCTCGCTGAGTCGTGGCTCGAAGCCACTGACCAGGCATTTAATTTTTCTTGAGGGAGGCCGAAGTCAATTAGTGTATCGGTAATGGATTGTTCCAGAGTTTCGTCGGTTTTCATTTTGTTGATGACCCAATAGAGGGCATCGATTACGGTGTTGCCGGTAACGTGTATTTTGTCTTCACTAATGCGCTCTTCCAACAGGTTTTGTTTGCTTAACGGAGTAGGAGAGAAGTGATAAGTTGCCAATCGCCCGGTAAGCTGGCGGTTCATTTCTTCAGGCCACGGGCTGTAGATGTTGTAGGTACGCAATCCGGCTTCGATATGTCCTACTGGTATTTGCTGGTAGAACGCAGCCAGTGCTGCTGTTGTTGAGGTGGATGTATCGCCGTGTACCAGAACCAGATCGGGCTGGGCTTCTTTGAGTACGTCACGCATACCTACCAAGACACGGGCGGTAACATCGTAAAGATCCTGCCCGGCTTTCATAATGTTTAAATCGTATTGTGGTTTGATCTCAAATAACTGCAACACCTGGTCGAGCATTTCGCGGTGTTGTCCGGTAACACACACCAGGGTTTCAAATTGTTCGGGATGCTTTTCAAATTCTTTTACCAGTGGCGCCATTTTTATGGCTTCGGGGCGGGTACCGAAGACTAACAGGATTTTCTTTTTTGTCATAGTTGTTTTGTTTAAGATGGGTGATTTTACCACCTCACCGCTGTAAACACGGTCCCCTCCTCCTGTCAGGAGGAGGGGACCGTGCTTGTAAATTATTTTTTGAAGACTCCGGCGAAGTCGAGGATTATTTTTTCTTCGTTGTATTCCAGTGTTTTAAATTCATCGTGGGCTACAAGAAAAGCTACGATGTCGGCTTGTTCGTAGGCTTCGTTATAGTTGGTGAGTTTAAATACCGAATGTTCTTCGATGTTAGGTTCCACCACCAGAAAGTTATTTTGTTCGCTTTGCATTACTTTTTGGGCAATGTATTTGGCGGGACTTTCGCGCAGGTCGTCGATATTGGGTTTAAAGGCCAGACCCATTAGGGCTGTTTTGGGTTTACGCCCGTGTTTAAGCTGGAATTCGAGCATGGCTGATTTTGTTTTTTCGGCACACCAGAAAGCTTTATAATTATTGATTTCACGTGCTGTTCCGATTAAACGTGATTCACGAGGATAATCAGAAACAATAAAATAAGGATCTACTGCAATACAGTGTCCACCAACACCGGCACCTGGTTGAAGGATGTTAACCCGCGGGTGTTTGTTGGCCAGTTCTATTAATTCCCAAACGTTAATACCCGCTTTATCGCAGATAAATGAAAGTTCGTTGGCAAAAGCAATTTGTGCATCGCGTGATGAGTTTTCGGTAAGCTTACACATTTCTGCCGTACGGGCATTGGTACTGTGGAGTGTCCCCTGCACAAAGGTCTGGTAAAACTCTTTGGCTTTTTCAGTAGATGCTTCATCGATTCCTCCAATTACCCGATCATTGTGAATTAGTTCGTGTAATACGTTTCCGGGCAGTACACGCTCCGGACAATACGCAATATATATTTTCCCTTCGAGCTCGGGGCGTTCTGTAAAAATAAGCTTTGCCATTTGCTCGGTAGTGCCCACGGGTGATGTAGATTCAATAATAAAGGTATTGCCTTCCTTGAGGTGTGGTAATACAGCCCTGGTGGCTGATTCAACAAAAGATATATCCGGTTCCTGGTGCCCTTTAAAAGGCGTTGGTACAACGATTAAATGTACATCGGCAATGTTTGCATTAACAGAGGCTTCAAAAAAGCCTTTTTCCACACCTTCCTTTACAACATCTGCCAATCCGGGTTCTATGATGTGAATTTCTCCGCGGTTAATGGTGTCAACCACTTTTTGATTGACGTCGACACCATGTACTGTGATACCTTTTTGTGCCACAATGGCTGCGGTTGGGAGGCCTATGTATCCAAGGCCTAAAAATTGTACTTTCATTTAAATAAGTGTTATTTTGGTTTTTTGAATTTTGTTTACCTTAATGTTTAGGTAGGCAGGAAATTACCAGTTGAAGTATTATACTGTTTTTTGTTTGTTTTCCCGTTCCTGTCCCCAGCGGTCTTTAACAGTTCTTAAAAACTCCTTTAAAAAGATCCATCCAACAGCAACAACACCCCCCAGAAAGGTAAAGATGATTAGTGTTGTTGCTCCGCTGGTATTGTCTTCCAACGGCACCGTAACCGGTTTCAGCACTGAAAACACCGGGGTGTCTTCTTTCACCTGTATACGTGCCTGCTCGAGTTGTTGTGCCAGTTGCGAATAGACTTCAAAAGCCAGCTGGTATTCATTTTGCAGCTTTTCTTCTGTGGTGCGGGCGAGGGCCGATGTTACGTTTTTATTCCGGTCGCGGAACTCGGCCAGTGTGGTCTGGGCATTTTCGAATTCGTTCTTTTTTTCGTTGTAGCGCTCCTGTATAAATTCGAGTTGTACTTTGGCTTTTTCTATTTTAAACTCGGTAATGGTATTCTGTAATAGTGCTTGTGCTTTTGTCGTCAGCTGTGCAGCCAGTTTTGGGTCAATGGTAGTCGCCGAAAGGGTAAGATAGCCGTCCTTGTCATTCACCTCGAGATTGACAGTTTCATTAAGTATTTTTCGGATTTCGTCCTGATCTTTTGTCAGAGCGATATAGTCATTGGTTGACTGGTCGCTCGTCACAGGGTTCTCATCGCCTTTTATGGCTTTAATGATAACACCAGGTAGACCAATGGTGTATTTCCGCACTAATTCGAGTGCGCCCGGTTTTTTTACGCCATTAAAATAAGTGTAAAAAGTTAGTGGCTCGTTTTGCCCTGGGAAATGGAATGTGGTGTTCATCAATTCCAGTTGAAAGGGAACACTTTTTACAATTTGCGGATAAACCATGGGGGAAAGCTCACCGGAGTTTCCTGTCATGTCGTTAAGATTAAATCCGGCCATAGCTGCCAGTGAAGATAAGCCTCCCATCTTTGTCGAACCCTTCGAAACCTGTGGCACCATGGTGGTGGTGGCGGTGTATTCTTTTGGGGTAAGCAGGGCTACTGCTACGCCCAGCACCATAAAGATGCCTACTGTTATGATTATGAATTTACGGTTGTCCCAAAGGGTTTTTGCCAGGGCGATGAGGTCTATTTCGTCGTCTTGCAGAGGAGCCTGGTTGTTTTTTGTATCGTCTGTCATAATTTATTGTTATGAGTTAATAGGGTCCCGATGTCCATCAGCCGACGGATCGGGATTAATTCCACTTAAAACTTTCAGTACTCCGTCGGTTGACGGATTCTAAAAGTTTAGTGTCATTGAATTTTTTATTTCTTCGGTCATATTGTTTTTTGTTTTTACCCCTTCCCCCAGGGGGGACTTGGCATGATAGTACGGTTTTATAATGTGTTAATCCTTTGTTTTACAATTGTAGCGATGTCTGATATGACTTTATTCAAATTGGATGTTATCTCTACATTCGTATATTTCAGGACAAAAATGTCATATTTTTCAATTTCTTTGGTACGCATTGCATCGTAGATTTTTGTTTTGTTATGGATTCCACCATCAATCTCGATAACCAATTTTGCCGCATGGCAGTAAAAATCTACAATGAATATTTCGATTGGATGCTGTCTTCTAAAGCGAACACCACAAATTTGTTTGTTTCTTAATTTCTCCCAAAGAATTCTTTCGGCAGGAGTCATTCTCTCACGTAGCTGTTTTGCTTTTATTAGCGTGACAGGTGTAGCTCCGTAATACATGTTTTTTTCGAGTTCATCCATTCGAATGTGTGGTTGGTTCCCCCTTGGGGGCCAGGGGTGTGGGTGGCGTTTATAAGGTTATTTTTCTGGTTGTTTTTTTACCCCTAAATCCCCCAAGGGGGACTTGGTTCTGAACATTAATGTTAGTATTATATATTCTAATGTTTATCGTTTCTACTGGCTCTATTATATGAAAAATAATTCAATGCTCTTAACCAGATATTTTATAATGTCGCTTTTACTTTTGCCGGCTGATCGTCTTTCCCTGCCTGGAGGGAAAGATAAGAGATAGGGTAAGACAGCACCACCACGACCTTTTACTCCTTCGTCGCAAAAGCCCACTCCTCCTTCAAGGAGGAGAAATTTAGTAATTATTTCAACTCTATACTCTTAACTCGCAGCGATATTATTTCGTTGCGTTCATAATTGCAGCAATAGCTACTGCCATGGAAGACATCGTTGAGGCGATGGCGAGCCAAAGTCCTTGTGGACGTTCTTTTTCCGGTTTTTCGGGAACCACCACTACGCTACCCGGTGTTACTTTAGGGTAATGTCTAAAAATAAATCCTTTGGTAACCGCTGTTTCACCACTGGGGTATTGTACGTAGGTTTTTTTCTTATCCGCCTGAGACATAAATCCTCCGCTGCGGTTGACATAGTATTTGGCATTTTGTTTTGATTCGAAGGTAATGGAGAAAGGATTTTGTACACTTCCGCTAATTTTAACGGTTTGCATAAATTCCGGGATATTGAGGCGGTCGCTGTTTTTTAATAAGAGGTCTTTGTCATTCCCCGGATCGTTCAGAATATTCTGCAGGTTAATAGCTACGCGTTCGGAGCCCAGTTCATCGGAAAAACGTTCGAGTGTGGCCCCCTGAAGGTAGGCTTTCGGTGTATATCCGCCAGCCATTTGTACCAGGTCGGAAATACGCATTTGTTTGTTGGTAATGGCGTAAGCTCCGGCGTAGGTTACTTCACCCGAAATGATTACCGATTCGTTTTGACGGAAATTGGGAGCCGTACGAACCGATATCTGGTCCCAGGGCCGTAATTTCATTTCAGCATCGTTTTTCCCCAGTTGTAACCCGCGTGAGATATTGGCAATGATCACATGTCCGATGGTATCGGAAAGTACGGAGGCGTCGCTGTAACTTAAGCGGCGCGCAATTTCAATAAAAGTACTGTCGGCACCCTCAGTAAGGCCACCTGCCAGAAAGATCGCATCGCCAAGCGTCATGTTTTCCGACCAGTTAAAGGGGCCGGGTTCGATCACTTCGCCGTTAACGGTTATATAAGGTTGTTCTTTTAAATCGAAATGTGTTTTGATGAATACTTCATCATCGGCTTGCAACAATATATTCTGTTTCCCATTGCTGATCTCTTCCACATCAAAAGCGATGGCAGAAGTTGTGCGGTCGCTGTTGTAGCGGGTGATCAATCCCCTGCCTTTAAATGCTTCGGGCAGCAGTTTGTCGGCTTTTTCGATTAACTGGGCAAGTGTAAGCCCTTCGCTCCACTCGTACTCTCCCGGATGATAAACGGCACCTTCGATACTTACCCTGTTTTCGAAGCGGTCGGTTATCAGGGCATTCTGAACCGTGTCGCCTTTTACCAGTGGGGTGGTGCCCAATTGTTCGTAAGGAACGTCAATGATCTGTTGTCCCTTTTGTGATTGCCGAACAATTTGTGTGTTGCCTAAATAGGCACCGGCGTTAAAACCTCCGGCAAAACCTACCAGGTCATTTAACATTTCGCCTTCTTTTATTTCGAAAATGCCGTTACGTTTAAATTCGCCGTTTACTACCACCTGTTTTTCTACCGGCGGAACAAATATAATGTCGCCGTCTTTTAAAGTTATATTGTCGCTGGGATCGGCCTTTACCAGTAAGTTATAGATGTCGATAACTTTTTCGATTTTGTTGTCGCGAATGACTTTTATATTTCGGAACGAACCAATTTCGTTGGGACCACCCGAAAGGTACAAACCATTAAAAACAGTGGCTGTTACGGGTAAGGTATAAGTACCCGGGGTTACCACTTCGCCGAGCAGGTTTACACGTATTGATCGTAATTGACCCATGTCTAACTGGGCAAAGGTGCCGGGATTGTCACCCGCCATATCGGCATAGATTGCCGTGAGGTTTTTTACAATTTTCTTTTCAGCCTCGTCAAACGACATACCCGCTACATAAACCGGTCCCAGGTCGGGGATAACAATCTGTCCGTTGTTATTTACCCGTAGCTGATAGTTGTTTTGCGAGTTGCCCCAAACCTGAATGAGGAGCTGATCGCCAATGCCAATTTCGTAATTTTTTGGGGTTTGTATGTTTACAACAGGCTCAAAGGTGAGGTTCTCGTTGTTGAATAAATAAGCTCCAAAAACTTCCAGATCCTTCTTAAATTCACCTTTTCTTTGTGAAAGATAAGAGTCTTCCTCTTTTTCGGGAAGTGTTTCGGGCTCTTCATAGAGATTGAACATGTCTTGTTGCGAGGTATCCTGCTCACTTAAACGTTGTCGCATTTCCATGATCTGCTGTTCGGTAGCCCCCCGCTGACGGGCCAGTTGTATCGCTTGTTCTTGTGATAAACCGGCATTTTGCATGGCCTTTTTGGCTCTGTCGATCTCGGATTGAGGCAATGATTTAACATCAACATTCTTTGCATCCTGCGACTGTGCCTGGGTGGGCAGCAGTAGTGCAGCGCAAAAGAATACCGTTAACATTGTTTTTAGTAAGTGCTTCATATTTGTGTTGCGTTAATCTATAAGGTTCATTATTTTTTTCGTTTTTTTAAGAAGAACAAAGCTAGAATATTTTTTAGTTAAGAAGAATAACTTGCTTATTAGTCCGAAGCCCGAAGTCGGGAGTCGGAAGAAAATATTCGTTGATTTTTTTGTCAGAAGTTAGAATCCTGCTAATGAAATTTTGAATTTAGAATGATGATTAACGAATCAGGATTGCAGAAGTGTGTATGACATGAAATTCTCCGTACTTTATGTCCCATCGCTAATCAAAAATCGTTAATCGAAATTCATCATTCATTGATTTTAAGCTTATCTATTTCCAATCGATAGTGTTTTACTTCGGTCTCCGGTCTTCGTTCTTCCGACCGGTCTTCTGTCCTCTATTCTCTCGACCAGATATGTAAGGCATTTTGTTTTTTCAGGTAATCGGTTTTTTCCTTGTCAGAAAGAACAAGGTAGCGTATTTTTTTATTGACCAGCTTTTCGGCTTTCGACACCAGCGCCACCACAAAGCGGGTATCGATGTCGTCGCCCACCAGCAGCAGATCGATAATACCTGATTCTTTGCCAATGGCCAGATCGCCGACAAGATAGGCTTCGTTAAGGTCACCTACATTTTTCAGGATCTTATCGATAACCGTGTCCAGACCTACTGTTTTTTGTAAAATGCTGTTGATCTCACTGTAAAGCGGGTGATTATCGTTGGCACGGAAATATTTACGGTTTCCGTTGAAATTCGATACCAGCAGATCAGCTTGCTCCAGCCTGTTCAGTTCCAAACGTATGGCATTTGAAGATTCACCAAACTCCTGTTCAAGGTTTCTGAGGTAACTGGTGGTCTCCTTATTCAGAAAAAACTTGAGTAAAAGTTTTAGCCGGGTTTTGTTTGTAATTAAAGATTCTATCATTTGGCTAATAGTGAGTTATGTGAAGTTGTTGTAGTTGAAAAGAAGTGGTGGATATGCTGATTCGGGCACTGCTTCGCCTCCTCAGTTACATGTGCTGTATGAGTAGAAAATTAATATTAGTTGAGTAGCAAAACTACTCATTTTGTTGAATTAAACAGGTCGTTTCAGGAAAAAAATACAAAAAAGTTAGTTGTTAATTCATGACTGAAAACGAGCATTATGATCTTATTTGGCTAATTATTTGACAGTGTGTTAGTTTTGTTGCTGGCTCTTAGGTTTGTTTTTAGGTTACCTGGATAGGTGATTTATAATATTGGTTTTGTTTATTATTAATTATTTGTTTTGATTAAGGATTAAATCACCGTCTCCGGAACAGCACTAAGGTAGGAGGCCGGGATTTCAACCAGAAAAGAAGTGTTGATTTGTTCGATGCGCAATGCAAATTTATTTTTGCCCCTGCATTCTATAAGTTCTCCGCATAACCCGATCATCGGCCCTTCGATGACTTCAACTATTTTTCCGGGTTCGAAATTTTCCATGGTTACGTTTACCTCAAAATCAAACTGATGAAGCATGGTTTGTAGCGCCTCTATTTCGCTTTGGCTTACAACGGCAGCTTTTCGTTCGAAAGTGACATAACTTACCACGTTATTAAGTTGCAGTACTTTGTCGTATTCTTTACGTGTGATGTTTATAAAACAATAGCCCGGAATAAGTGGAGTTTCCACCCATTTTTTACGGTCTTTCCACTGGCGGAGTTTTTTTTGCAGGGGAAGGAAACATTCAATATCGTTAGCGTTAAGTTCCTGCACGACCTTCTTTTCCGCCCTGGATCTGGTGTAAATTACATGCCATTGTTTTTGAGTTTGTAAAGATGTCATTAGCCTGTTCTGTATCCGAATTTGTGTGTGACAAAAATATAAATTACTGCGAAAAAAAGAAGGGAGTTGATGGTAAAAGTTTCAGGAAACAAGGCAAAAGGTAAAAGTAAAAAGGCAAAAGTGTTTCAAGCTCCGAGCTGCTAGCTCCGAGTTGCGAGTTTGTATCCAGCAACAAGTATTCAGAATCAAGGCAAAAGGATAAAGTAAAAAGGTGAGCGTAGCAAAATCTCGACCGTAGCAAAATCCCGACCGTAGCGTCGGGAGCAAAAGTTGAGAAGAGCAGCTGCAAGTTAAAAGTATCCAGCATCCAGTACAAAGCCAAAAATATAAAGGATTTTACCACAGAGTTACACCGATAAATCACAGAGTTTCATAGCGAATAAGATAGAAAGTTAAGAACTACAATTTTACAATTTATCTGTTTTACAACTCTATTGTATCAAGCATCCAGAATCAAGGCAAAAGGTAAAAGTAAAAAGGCAAAAGTGTTTCAAGCTCCGAGCTGCTAGCTACGAGTTGCGAGTTTGTATCCAGCAACAAGTATTCAGAATCAAGGCAAAAGGATAAAGTAAAAAGTTGAGCGTAGCAAAATCCCGACCGTAGCGTCGGGAGCAAAAGTTGAAAAGAGCAGCTGCAAGTTACAAGTATCCAGCATCCAGTACAAAGCCAAAAATATAAAGGATCTTACCACAGAGTTACACCTAGAAATCACAGAGTTTCATAGCGAATAGTATAGAAAGTTAAGAACTACAATTTTACAATTTATCAGTTTAACAACTCTATTGTATCAAGCATTCAGAATCAAGGCAAAAAGGATAAAGTAAAAAGTTGAGCGCAGCAAAATCCCGACCGTAGCGTAGGGAGCAAAAGTATCTACACTATCAAGTTCCTGTGCAAGTATCCAGTATCCAGTATCCAGCATCCAGTATCCAGCATCCCGTCACTTCCTAAAACGTATACACCAGTGCCAGTCCTTTCTGGCGGCCTGTTTTAAACGGAAAAATATCCAGGTTTTTCAGGTGTTCCCGATCCCATTTGTATTGGTGAGTGAGATAAATAAGTTCAGTGGAGATCATTCCAACTCCGGCGCCAACCAAAACATCGGAAGCCCAGTGCTGGCCTTTGGAAATACGCATGATTCCTACCGTCGTGGCGCAGGCATAAGCACCAATGCTGTACCAGGGGTTTATCTCGCCATATTCGCGGTGCATCCACTGAGCTGCTGCAAAAACAATGGCTGTATGTCCCGAGGGCATCGACTGTGGTTCACCTGTAGGGCGCTCTACATCGAAAATGCTTTTCATGCTTTTGGCAATGATGGTGGTTAACACCATACTTTTACCAAATATGGCGGTTTGGTTGCCCATATTGTTTTTCCCCTTTATCCCCAGGGCGTTTAAGGAATATACGGCTGCAATCGGTGCAAAACGCAGGTAGTCGTCGAGGTGGCCGGAATAATTAAAATGTTCTCCGTGCCAATCGTTAATGTCATATTTCCAGTCGGAAAAATGTAGGATCGTTCCACCGGTAATAAGAATAGATGGCGCGATAAAAGGTATGAATCCTCGTTTTTTATCGGCATACCGAAAATCGATGTGATGGATGGAATCGTTGTGAAAAGCGTAGCTTGAAATTAGCTCCGCAGGTAGCAATGAAATCCGTTCCGGTTTTTTCTTGTCAGATGCCAGCCCATGCGCAGAGAATAGCAGAAATGTTGCTATCAGGAAATTTGTTATGAGTGTTTTATGATTTTGCACGTGGCAAAAATAGGAAAAGGATTTGCACGGCAAAAGGAAAAAGTTTAAAGGCAAAAGGAGGGTGGGCGTTGAGACGGTGAGTTTGTGGATGTTGGATTGGTGAGTGAGTGAGTGAGTGAGTGAGTGAGTGAGTGAGTGAGTGAGTGAGTGAGTGAGTGAGTGAGTGAGTGAGTGAGGAGAAAAAAGCACTGTGGCTTTGAGATTGATGAACATTGAAAAGAAGATTGATTTAGATTGAAAAAACTAGTAGTTATAGGCTCACTACTTGCAGCTGAAAAATTATTTCCTCTCTGCGTAACTCTGAGAGTTCTCGGTGCAACTCTGTGGTAAAAAATTTTAAAACTGAATGAGATTTGATACTTCTTGCTCGCAGCTTGTGGCTAGTGACTCGCAGCTAAAAAAAAGCACTACCTCCAAAAAAAAAACTGAAGATAATGCTTTAAAATCTATGGTGTTTTGCTTAAGCCAGTGTGGCAACCATAACGGCTTTTATGGTGTGCATGCGGTTTTCGGCTTCATCGAATACCAGCGATGCATTGCTTTCGAAAACTTCTTCAGTGACTTCCATAGCTTCCAGTCCAAATTTTTGGTAGATCTGCTCGCCAACTTTTGTGTCGCGGTTATGAAAAGCCGGTAAACAATGCAGGAATTTTACATCGGGATTTCCGGTGAGTTCCATAGCTTTTTTGTTTACCTGGTAAGGGAGCAGCAATTTGATCCGTTCCTGCCAAACTTCGTCGGGCTCACCCATCGACACCCAAACATCGGTGTACAGAAAATCGCAGTCTTTTACAGCTGTAGCTACATCTTCGGTAATTGTTATTTTCCCGTCGGTTTGTGTGGCTATTTCGCGGCACTCAGCCTGTAATTCTTCAGCAGGCTGACAAGCCTTTGGAGCAGCTGCTCTGAAATCCATTCCCAGTTTTGCAGCACCAACCATCAGCGAATTGCCCATATTGTTTCGCGCATCGCCCAGGTAGCAAAATTTTACTTCCGATAAAGGTTTGTTGCTGTGTTCTTTCATGGTAAGGAAATCAGCCAGAATCTGAGTGGGATGAAACTCATTGGTAAGGCCATTCCAAACCGGAACACCGGCAAATTCTCCTAATTCTTCCACTATATCCTGTCCGAAACCACGGTATTCAATTCCGTCGTACATTCTTCCCAAAACACGCGCAGTGTCTTTCATGGTTTCTTTCTGCCCAATCTGTGAGCCGGAAGGTCCCAAATAAGTGACTCGTGCTCCCTGATCGTAAGCCGCCACTTCAAATGCACATCGTGTGCGGGTAGAGGCTTTTTCAAAAATCAGTGCGATATTTCTACCGGAAAGCAAGGGTTTCTCCGAGCCGTCGTATTTTGCTCTTTTTAAACCCGCAGCCAAATCGAGCAGTTGATTTATTTCTTCGGGAGTAAAATCGAGTAGTTTGAGGAAGTTTCTGTTTTTTAAATTATTGATCATTGTATTTTAGTTTTTTATATGTTTGCTGTTGATTGTAATTCGTTACCTATTTTTTTACCACAGAGTTGCCCAGACAAGAAAAGTCTCAGAGTTTCACTGAGAACAAGGCAAAAGGAAAAAGTTTAAAGTCAAAAGTTTTAATACACAGTTTATCACTTTTTCAATTTAACAATCTGTTTTACAATTTAACAATCGCTTTTCAATCTTCTATTCAATCTCGATCAATCTTTTCTTCATCTTCATATTCCAAAGTTATCTTCGATCCGTAACTTTTATCGGCCAGTTTGGTGGCTTCGGTGATGATACTTTTGCTGCCGCCGTTTTTTATAAAGTTGAGGCAGGCCTTGATTTTAGGCTCCATTGTACCTTCAGCAAATGTACCATTTTCAAGATGTTTAAGGGTGTCGGAATAGTTTAAAAATTCCAGTTTCTCCTGCGTTTCCTCCCCAAAGTCTTTGTAAATAAACGGTACATCGGTGAGGATGTATAACTCATCGGCATCAATATTTGTAGCCAACATACCCGAGGCCATATCTTTGTCGATTACGGCATCCAGTGTGCGCACATCGTTGTTCTCATCAAAATACACAGGAATGCCACCACCGCCGGCAGCAATAACTATATTGCCGTTTTCGAGCAATCGCCGGATGATGTCTTTATTTACAATGTCAATGGGCGTGGGTGAGGGCACCACCCGTCGGTAGCCGTCTTTACTTTTTGATGTAGGCTTAAAATCCCAGCCTTTCTGTTCCGACAACCTCTTTGCTTCTGCCTCGCTATAAACCTTTCCAATACGTTTCGATGGATTTTGAAAAGCCGGATCATTGGCATCAATCTCAACCAGTGTAACCATGGAAATTACGTTTTTTTCAATGCCGTATTTGTTGAGTACGTTTCGCATCATCCGCTCGATCATAAAGCCAATTCCGCCCTGCGAGTCGGCCACGCAAATATTCAATGGCATGGGGGCAATGCCGTAAAGTTGTTCACCGGCATCGTTACGCATTAATATATTCCCAACCTGCGGCCCGTTGCCGTGTGTAATTACCAGCTCGTAGCCATCGCGCAGCAGCGGCACGAGGTTTTCAAGTGTGTCGGTTACGTTCTTTTCCTGCTGAACGATGGTTCCTTCTTCGTTACCGCGCAGGATGGCATTTCCGCCCAAAGCAACAACAGCTCGTTTTTTCATTGGTGTAGATAGTTAGTCGTCTGAATAAGGATCAGATGCCTAACAAACATAGAAAAACAAAACAAAAAAAGAAATGTGTTAGCACTTGGTTTTGTGGTGGTTGAACTATTTTACAACAGCTTTTTCAGATTGGTTTATTAATTCGGAAAACAGGTAGCACTCTTTCTTTCGAATTGCAATAAAAAAGCCTGAATTTATTAACACTTTTTTCTTGAGATGATAGCAGGAATTAGCAAGCGGGCATAACTTCTACCTAACCTGAAAAATTCGAGAAATTTTTCACACGAAGTGTTGACGATTGAAAATCTGCACGATACATGTTTTCAAAAAATATATTTATGATTTTCAATGTCAAGGTTAGCCTTGACAAATAATTGTATCTCAATTATTTCGTCAGCCCTGCGGGTAATTAATTCATTAAAATGAATTAATTAGGCTAAGTTTTTTTAGTTAAATTTGCGGACAATTTAACCCACATTATTCAGTTTTAAGAGGAATAATGTTCCAGTTTAGCGGTTAAAGTCGATTTTGTTGAATGATTTTTTGAATCTCAAAAATTGAAATGAAACTTAATCGTTATATTGGAAATTTGTTGTGAATAAAAATTCGGATTAAAAATAATTCCATGGCATTTAGAGCGAAGAAAAAGCCAGTAAAATCAAAAAATAAACGTACCCAAAAGAAGCGTACATCCCTGTTTAGGAGCGAGAAATTGTATTTCCTGTTCGGATTGTTCGTGCTTTTAACAGCAGCTTACCTGTTAATTTCCTTTGTGTCGTTTTTATTTTACGGTGCAGCCGATCAAAGTATAATGGATTCGGGCTGGCGCGAATTCCTTTTCAACACTGAGGTAAAGGCTCAGAATAAAGGGATGAAACTGGGCGCCTATTTGTCGGAAGTAATTATGAACCGAGGTTTTGGACTGGCATCCTTTGGGTTGGTTTACCTGATGGCTATTACCGGAGCGCGGATTTTAGGCCGGAAAACCGGGAATTTTTTGAAAAGTGTATGGTATACGCTTATCTGTATAATTTGGTTTTCGGTGGCGCTGGGATTGTTTTTAAACAAAACCGATGCCGGATCGGCCATCTATTGGGGCGGCCATTACGGGTTTATATTAAGCAACTGGCTGCGTTCGCTGATTGGCATTGTAGGGCTGGTATTCCTGTTGTTTATTTCCGGGCTGGCCATTGTGGTGGTTCGTTTTGATGGTGCTTTTAATATGTTGAAAGGGCTGTTGAAAAGAAAATCGGACGATACTGAACAGGAAGATGCAGAGATGGAAGAAACGTCCATTTCGAAAGAAGAAGTTGAGGGAGAAGAGGCGATAACAAAAATTATTGAGGATGACGACGATGTGGTGAAAGCCATTTTCGAGTCGGACGATGATGATGATTTGCCGATAGAAGAGCCGGTGATTGAGATAGAAGATGAAATTGAAATAGAAGAGCCGGAAGAGGAAAGTGGTGATGACATTGAAGTGATTCCGATAAAAAAAGAGGATGACCTGAGTTTAACGGTTGCGCCAAAACTCGAGGAGGAGGAATCGGATGGTGCAGAACCAGAGGAGCTGGAAGACTATGATCCGACACTGGATCTGGCAAGCTTTAAATTCCCGACACTGGAATTGCTGGAAGATCATAAATTTGGTAATGCCGAAGTTAAAAATGAAGAGCTGGTCGCCAACAAAAATAAAATTGTTGAAACGCTGCGTCATTATAAAATCGAGATCACAAAAATACGGGCTACAATCGGTCCAACAATTACACTTTATGAAATAGTACCGGCGCCAGGCGTGCGTATCTCGAAGATTAAAAACCTCGAAGATGATATTGCCTTAAGTTTGGCGGCGCTTGGTATTCGTATTATTGCTCCAATTCCGGGACGTGGAACCATCGGAATCGAGGTGCCAAATCAAAATCCTGAAACGGTATCGATGCACTCGATTATTCGTTCGAAGCGATTCCAGGAGAGCAAAGCCGAATTACCGGTGGCTTTGGGTAAAACCATTTCGAACGAGACCTTTATGTTCGACCTGGTAAAAATGCCGCACATTCTTGTTGCCGGTGCAACCGGACAGGGTAAATCGGTGGGTATAAACGTGATCATCACTTCGTTGTTGTACAAAAAACACCCGTCGCAACTTAAGTTTGTTTTTATCGACCCGAAAAAAGTGGAGCTAAATATTTATTCGGTGCTTGAAAAACATTACCTGGCAAAATTGCCCGATTCTGAAGAGCCGGTGATCACCGATATTCAGAAAGTAAAAAATACGCTGAATTCGATTAATGTGGAAATGGATGCGCGTTACGATTTGCTAAAAATAGCACAGGCACGTAATATTAAAGAGTATAACAGGAAATTTATATCGCGCAGACTGAATCCTGAAAAAGGACACCGTTTTATGCCCTACATTGTGGTGATTATCGATGAGTTTGCCGACCTGATTATGACCGCCGGAAAAGAGATCGAATTGCCGATTGCACGAATTGCGCAGCTTGCAAGGGCGGTTGGAATTCACATGATTATTGCCACTCAGCGTCCATCTACCAATATTATTACCGGTGTGATTAAGGCGAATTTTCCGGCGCGTATTGCGTTTAAGGTGGCGTCGATGATTGACTCTCGTACCATTCTTGATTCGCCGGGTGCGAACCAGCTTATCGGGCGTGGAGATATGCTTATTTCGCAGGGAAGTGAAATGACACGTGTACAGTGTGCTTTTGTTGATACGCCTGAAGTGGAAAAAATTGTTGAATTTATCGGCGATCAGCGTGGGTATCCAACTGCATTTTTGTTGCCTGAATATGCCAGCGACGAGGAGCCTGGACCGGGCGAAGTGGATCTGCGAAACCGCGATGAGTTATTTGACGATGCCGCGCGCGTAGTGGTGATGAACCAAATGGGATCGACATCGATGATACAGCGAAAATTCTCGATAGGGTATAACCGTGCAGGGCGTTTAATGGATCAATTGGAAGCTGCAGGTATTGTTGGGCCTAGTGAAGGAAGTAAAGCCCGACAGGTTTTACTGCAGGACGAATATAGTTTGGAACAGTTATTGAATAGCTTGTAGAATTAATTTTTGAGGGTGATACGGAATCGGGATTTATACATTGGGTAGAAAAATCGTAGCGTTTTCATTTTCTTACATAGGAATAGTACAAAAGTAAAATGATGAGAAGGATAGTATTTATGGTTGCACTTCTGATGGTGGCAACTTTAGGGTGGTCGCAGAGCGATGCAAAGGCAAAGAAAATTCTGGATGAGGTAAGTGCCAAAACCAAAGAAATAAAATCGATGTCGGCCAGTTTTGTTTTTTCAATGGTGAATAAAGAAATGGATATTGACGAAACGAATGCCGGTACCATAAAAATCAAAGGTCAGAAATATTGTGTGCAATTGCCCGATTTGGGAGTTGAAGTATTTTCAAATGGCGAAACTATATGGAATTACATGAAAGACGGTAACCAGGTAACCATTTCGAATATTGACGATGAAAGCAGTGAGTTAATGGATCCTTCGTCGTTATTTAGTATTTACGAGCGCGGTTTCCGTTCTGAATTTATAGACGAAAAAACAGAAGGCGGTAAAACACTTTATCACATCAATCTTTTTCCTGATTCGGATACCTACGATGTAACAAAAATTGAAGTGGCTATCGACAAGGCTGAAATGATGATTCACTCGGCAACCCTGCACAGTACAGATGGAAACCTGTATGGAATCCTGGTTAAAGAGATGGACACAAATGCGGGTTTTGATGATTCTGAATTTGTTTTTAATGCTGCTGACCATGCTGATGTAGAAGTTATCGATTTCCGATAAGCAGCTTATTTAAATAAGAAAAGCCTTGTTTCGATGAAGAAGCAAGGCTTTTTTTATGGTGAAATATTGAATGACAAATTTTGAATAAACAATGAAGAATATTCAATGAAGTTTTAAACTTAATTTCAAATATCTGGTATCAAGCTACTTGGTACTAGCTGCGAGCTACTATTTACTAGCTACGAGCCGCTAGCTGCGAGTTACGAGTTTGTATCAAGCATCCAGCATCCAGTACAAAGGCAAAAAATAAAAAGGATTTTACCACAGAGTTGCTCCGAGCAATCACCGAGTTTCACTGAGAACTACACCGAAAGTTATGAACTAGAATTTTACAATTTATCAGTTTAGCAATTCTAATATCCAGCATCCAGTATCCAGCATCCAGTATCCAGCATCCAGTATCCTTCATCCAGCATCAAGGCAAAAGATTAAAGTCAAAAGGCAAAAGTGTTTCAAGCATCAAGTATCAAGTATCCAGCATCCAGTAACCCGCATCCAGCTTTATACAAAAAGAAAAGCCTTGTTTCAATGAAGAAACAAGGCTTTTTTTATGCAGGAATATCGTTGTTAACTTAATTCTTTTGGTTTCATGAATAACCTGTCGGCAGTTGATATTTCGATGAAAGATGCACCTGCATCTTCGCCAAAACGGCCACCAACATAAATTACCAGGTCGTCCATGTTGATTGTTCCCTGGTTAACCAACTCCTGAACAGCGGCTTTCTGGATCTTCATTTTGTTCTTTTTCGTTTCAAGGAACGTAGGGTGAACACCAAATGAAAGCGCCAGCTCGCGCATTACACGATGTGAGTGACATTTTACATAAACCGGGTAAAACGGACGGTACGACGAAAGGTAACGAGCTGTTTTTCCTGTTGTGGTTGATGTAATAATCGCATCGGGTTTTAATTCGCGTGCAGCACGAATAGCCGATTGAGCCAGATAGGCAGGAATATCTGCTTTAAGCGGAACAGCTAACTCGCGGCGGTCGCGGTCAGGTTCAACCTCCTGAGCAATTTTATCCATCGCCTTAACAGCTTCTACAGGATATTTTCCGTAAGCCGTTTCGCCACTTAGCATTATTGCGTCGGTTCCCATGTAAATCGCACTTGCTACGTCGCTCACCTCGGCACGTGTTGGTCTTGGGTGCTCAATCATGGTGTGCAGCATTTGTGTGGCAATAATAACCGGTTTTTGGTACAATATGGCACGACGAACCAGGTTACGTTGAATTGACGGGATTTTCGATTCAGGAAGTTCAATACCCAAATCGCCACGTGCTACCATTATACCATAAGCGTGCTCCAGTATCTCGTCGATATTGTCAACACCCTCCATGTTTTCAATTTTGGCAATAATTTTAATCGGGCTGTTGTGCTCATCCAGAATCTTCTGAACTTCGTTCACATCTTCTTTGTGGCGTACAAACGAGTGCGCAATAAAATCAAGATTGTTCTCGGCAGCAAAGCGAATAAATTCCACGTCGCGTTCAGTCAGCGATGGTAATTTAATTTCTACGCCAGGTACGTTAATACTTTTGCGCTTTTTAATAACGCCCGAGTTGCAAACTCTACACAATAAATATTTAATGTGTTTTTCAACTACTTCAAATTCAGTTTCGCCGTCATCCACAAGAATTTTATTGCCAACATTCAGGTCGTTTACAAAACCTTTGTAGTTTACGCAAATGTTTTTTACATCATCCAGTACTCCGGTAGAGTAGGATAGTGTAACCAGTTCTCCTTCCTTAACCTCTGTGTCCGAAAGAGTTTGACATGTTCTTATTTCAGGGCCTTTGGTGTCAACAAGAATTGCAATTTTATCTGAAACCGCTCGAATATTGTCAACCATAACTTTCCCGCTTTCGGGAGTAATATGGGCGGTGTTAATACGGGCTACGTTGAGTCCCGCATCATAAAGTGACTGAATAAAATCAACGTCACATCTTAAATCGGAAATTGTTGCAACAATTTTGGTCTGTCTCATTACTTCTAAATTTTAAGCGCGCAAAAGTATAATAAAACCCGATTTAACGGTTAAATTAAATTTAATCATTGATTAATTTAATAGAGAGTATATATTACGAGTCAATTTACGAAACTTTGGATTGCCAATCGATATGATTCGAGGCCAAATCCCATAATACATCCTTTACATACCGGGCCAATAATCGATTTATGTCTGAAATCTTCGCGTGTTAGTGTATTTGATATATGCACTTCAACAACAGGCGTTTGTATTCCGGCAATTGCATCGCGGATGGCCACAGAGGTGTGCGTGTAGGCACCGGCATTTATGATTATCCCATCGTAATTAAAACCATGCTCGTGTAACGAATTTATAAGTTCTCCTTCAACGTTTGATTGAAAATAGGTAAGGTCAATATTGGCGAAATCCTGTTTCAATTGTTCATAATAACTTTTAAAACTTTCTGTTCCATAAATCGACTTTTCCCTTACTCCAAGCAGGTTTAAGTTAGGTCCATTGATAATCAAGAGCTTCATTTCTTCGATTTTAATTTATTTTATAGTAACTTTATTCAAAATGCAACGTAATATTTTTTTGTTATAATAGTTTATCGCACCGATAAACATACGTAGCGTAGTATAAACAGACATAAAAGTAACCTTAATTTGCAATATTATGAAATGGGAGGAATGTAAAAAGGGATATGAAAATTACTTAAAGTTGGAGAAATCATTATCGCAGAACTCAATAGCTGCCTACATTAATGATATCAATAAACTTGAGAATTTTTTTGAAAAAAGTTTCAAAGGGGTAAATCCGGAAAAGGTAACGCTAAGTCAATTAAAAAGTTTTGTTGAATGGTTAAATGATAAAGGTGTTAGTCCACGAACTCAGGCTCGAACCATCTCAGGCATAAAATCATTCTATAAATACCTGTTAATTGAAGAGAAAATCACCAGTGATCCGACGGCTTTACTCGAATCGCCAAAAATTGGCCGGAAACTTCCCGATATATTATCAATGGAAGAAATTGATACGTTAATTAATGCCATCGATTTGAAAAAATCAGAAGGGCAGCGGAACAAAGCCATGCTGGAAACCTTGTACAGCTGTGGTTTGCGTGTATCGGAGCTGGTTAACCTGAAAATGACCAACTTGTTTTTTGAGCAAGGATTTATAAAAATTGAAGGAAAAGCCGGCAAAGAGCGTTTGGTACCGGTAAGCGGACGGGCAATTGAAGAGATTAATAAGTACCTGGCCAATTACCGAAAAAATTTGCGGGTGAATAAGGACAGCGAAAACATTCTGTTTTTAAATCGCCGGGGAAGAAAACTAAGCAGGGTAATGATTTTTACCATTATTAAAAATCTGGCCGCTAAAGTGAATTTAGATAAGAAAATTAGTCCGCACACCTTCCGTCACTCGTTTGCCACACACCTGATAAATGGTGGAGCCGATTTAAGAGCTGTACAGGAAATGTTAGGGCACGAGTCGATATTAACCACCGAAATTTATACACACCTCGACAAGGATTATCTGAAGTCGACTATTCATCAGTTTCATCCGAGATCATAACAAGCATAGGATTATAATAAGAGAGCGTTACATCTTTATTTGTAGCGCTTTTTTAATGATCAAAATAAGATAAAAATACCCTTATAATCGTAACAAAATCTATTGTTAAGCTAATGTTTAATCGGTATTAAAAAAGGGGCAAATGGGGGAGATCAACCCTGCCGATTGGAAAATTATGATATTTTTGTGTCCCGATTTAAGTAGACGAAAAATTGTATTATTAAGTTAATTATTAGGTAGTTATGGCAAATTTAGATTTAAGCAAGTACGGAATTGTTGACGTACAGGAAATTATCCACAACCCTTCATACGAGAAACTTTATGAAGAAGAAATGAATCCTGCTTTAGAGGGATTCGAAAAAGGTCAGTTAACAGAGCTTGACGCTGTTAACGTAATGACAGGTGTATTTACAGGTCGTTCGCCTAAAGATAAATACATTGTTAAAGATGCAACCACTGAAAACACAATGTGGTGGACATCTCCAGAATCTCCAAACGATAACAAACCTATTACTCAAGAGGTTTGGAATGACCTTAAAGCGACTACAACAAGCCAGCTTTCAGGTAAAAAATTATTCGTAGTTGACACTTTCTGTGGTGCTAACGAAGATACTCGTTTGAAAGTTCGTTTCATTATGGAAGTTGCATGGCAGGCACACTTTGTAACAAACATGTTCCTTCGTCCAACTGCTGAAGAACTGGAAACTTACGGCGAGCCTGATTTCGTTGTAATGAACGGTTCAAAATCTTCTAACGAGAAATACAAAGAGCACGGATTGAACTCAGAAGTGTACACTGTATTTAACCTGACTGAAAAAATGCAGGTAATTGGTGGTACATGGTATGGTGGTGAAATGAAAAAAGGTATGTTCGCAATGATGAACTACTACCTGCCACTTCGCGGTATTGCTTCAATGCACTGTTCGGCTAACGTTGGCGAAGCCGGTGACGTTGCTATCTTCTTCGGTCTTTCAGGTACTGGTAAAACAACACTTTCAACTGATGCTTCACGTAAATTGATTGGTGATGACGAGCACGGTTGGGATGACGAAGGTATCTTCAACTTCGAAGGTGGTTGTTACGCAAAAACTATCGACCTTGACAAAGATGCTGAGCCGGAAATTTTCGGTGCTATCAAACGTAACGCTCTTTTGGAGAACGTAACTGTTGATGCTGAAGGTAAAATTGATTTCACTGATGGTTCTGTAACTCAGAACACTCGTGTGTCTTACCCAATTGACCACATCGAGAACATCGCTGTACCATCAAAAGCCGGTCACGCGAAGAAAGTAATTTTCCTTTCTGCTGATGCATTTGGAGTATTGCCTCCGGTTTCAAAATTAACTCCGGAACAAACTAAATACCACTTCTTATCAGGATTTACTGCAAAATTAGCAGGTACTGAGCGCGGTGTAACTGCTCCTCAGCCTACATTCTCTGCATGTTTCGGTGCTGCATTCTTAACATTGCACCCAACAAAATATGCTGCTGAGTTAGTGAAAAAAATGGAAGAGCACGGAGCTGAAGCTTATTTGGTAAACACTGGATGGAACGGTACCGGAAAACGTATCTCTATTAAAGATACTCGTGGTATCATCAACGCTATCCTTGACGGATCAATCGAGAAAGCTGAAACTAAAACTATTCCGGTATTTAACCTGGAAGTACCTACTGCATTGCCAGGAGTTGATACAGGTATTCTTGATCCACGCGACACTTACGCTGACGTTAAAGAGTGGGAAGATAAAGCTCAGGATTTGGGTAGCCGCTTTGTTAAAAACTTCGTTAAATATACTGATAACGAAGAAGGAAAAGCATTGGTTGCTGCTGGTCCTCAAGTTGACTAATTCAGATCAATCTTTATATACGCAAAACCTTCTGTCTACGGGCAGAAGGTTTTTTTTATGCCCTAAAATGGCTCCATTATCGCGTGCGATTTAGGATCACCTGCTAAATCCGGTGGATTAATATTCTGAATTTATACAGATTTGTGGCACAGGGAGGTCCCGCTTTTCAATTACCTTTTATACTTGCGCCTTTTTTAAATGCATAACATATTTTCCTTGGGCGACGCAATTGCCTGTTGGCAATTAGCTTTGCCCAAGGCTGAATTAAACAGCACTTTCAGCGCTATAAGATAATACGTATGATAAGTAGAGAGCACTGAAAGTGCGATTTACTTGAGCCCGGGGCATACGATTCCGAATAACATTCGGAAGAGTTTCGCCCCGGGTTAAATATAGGTGAACACCTAAGGCGCAACCAGTAAGTTTTTTGAAACGGAATGATTGTTTGCGCCGCAATTCTCAGATTTCGATAAAATAATCTTCCACCAGATTTTGCGGTATCCGTGATAGACCGTGTTTTCCCGACAAAATGCGCCCTATCGCATGCTACAACCCTTGTTTTTTCGAAAAAGTGGGGCCTATCGCATGCGATAACCTGTGTTTTCTATAAAAAGTGGCTCCTTTCGCATGCGATAGGCTATGATTTCTCAAAAAAATGCCCCCTTACGCATGCGATAGGTAGTGTTTGCTCAAAAAAATGGTGCTTATCGCACGTGCTTACCTTATGCATTTATAAATTACAGAGTAGACGTGCGTTTTAATTCATCAATAATTTTCGATGTAGTTGCCGCAATATTATAAAATAAACGAAGTTGTTGTCGTTTTAATCCGGCCTCGGTATCCCTAATTTGCTGTTGTAATGTCATTAAGAGTTTCGACAGGTCGGATGAAAACTTTTCTTCCTGGATGGTGCTTTCTTTTCCGGCTTCACTCATTTTTTTGTCGATTTGCTGAAACAGCGATTCAATATCATTATAGTTTACCATATTGGCTTCGCGATGTGCCCCTAACGCCGAAAGGTGCGATAACAATGCATGATTTAAATAGGTGATGGTTAAGGCATTTTCCATAATGCGCTGTTTGCTTTTGGGTTCCTGCCTCATACTGTTCCATGCCTGTGCCAGTTCGTTATCGGCCAGGTGCGCTTCTCTTCGGGCAATGCGGTACTTTAAATCGTCGTTACTTGCCTCTTTATACTCTTTTGCAATGGCCTGAAAATAGTTTCTGTTCTTTTCCAGTGCCGTGGAAATAAGCCCCGAAATGCGCCGATACTGCCATCCCGGCCACAAGAAGCGAATGGTGAGAAACGATAATGTTGCCCCAAGAAAGGTGTCAACCAACCTCGGTATCATGATGTTTAGGCCTCCGTCGTTCGAAATGATGTTAAAAGCACTCAGTACAAAGGTGGTTACAAATATTACCGCTACCGAGTATTTTTTTCGTAGCCAGTAGAAAAAGGCCATTGCCGAGCCCATCATAAGCAGAACCTGTGCCGCAGTAGTCGTGAAAATCTGTAATAAGGCAGCGCCAATTATAATACCCGTTGCTGTTCCGAGTAAACGCTCGAAAAGGCGCCGACGCGTGTCGCTGTATGTAATCTGACTTACAAATAAACTGGTTAGCATTACCCACTGGCCATTGTCGAGATCGAGATAAATCTGAAGAATGTAACCCAATGCAAAGGTTAGGCTGAGACGCAACGCATAACGCATCCGTGGATGACGTAGAGTGAGTTGCTCTTTCAGGCGTTGGAAAGGTGTTCTTTCATCGTGCCGTAAACGGGGGATAGACGTGCCTTCTTCCAGGTTGTCGAGGTATTTTAACGAAACATGCGACCGATGCAAATTATGGTGAAGCAGGATCAGCTCCTGAGCCTCTTCAACAGGCATTGTTTGCAGTTTGTCGTCGATGGCTTTTGAAATCCACTCCAAGGCCGGCGGATGAATATAAGAAGTTCCGGTAAGCATATTTTCAGCCACCATGCGCGAGGCGTAGGCCAGTTGACGAAGCATTTCGCCAAAACCTTCCAAAATCTCGATTTGTTCGTTGCTGTTTCCCAGTTTGTCGTGGCGCTGGTGCGTAGATGCTGCGCGCTCGTGCAGACTTTGCAACAACATAAAACGCTGGAGATAACGGTTAAGCGGTTCCGTGTTTTTCATTTCCCGGGCATAATTATTTAATACGTTTTTTATGCCTTCAAGTGCATTTACCACATTTACGTTTAGCAAAGCCAGGTCTTTGTTTATGTCTTCCTGGTCTTCTTTATGGCTGGGGAAAAGCAGCGCTTTTTTCTCCAGATAGTTGCCAAGCGCCCGGAAACCGCTGGCCATTTGCTGGTCGAGTAAACGCCATGGATTTCGGAAGATCAAAATCAAAGTAAGTATGCCGTGAAAAAGTGCTCCTGTTGGTAATAAAATCGCCTGCCAGTACCACGCCGGACTGATTTCGATGCCAAGCATGGCATAAATGCCCACCAATATGGAGCCGAAAGTAATGGCACGATAACGTTCGCCAATGCCGCCAATTAAAATGAAAATGATGGTGGAGAGTATAAATCCGGCCCCAAGTAGCCAGGTGTAGTTGTTTAAAAGCCCGACCGAAAAGCTGGAAATAAAAAAGCTGAGGATGGTTATCGACAAGGATTTTACACGCCCTTTGGGGTGGTCATCAGTTTCCGACAAAGCACCGGCCAATGCTCCCAAAGCCAGCGTTACTCCGAAATACGGCAGGCCGGCAATGATAAAAGGTATTGCCAAAACACCCATCGAAATGGTTGCACGTAAAGCAAACAAACGGTAGGGATGCAGCAGAAATACATCGCGAAAAAATTTTATGTTTGTTCGCAAATGGCCTTTTTCACGGTTCTTCATGGCTAATGTGTAAAAGTGTTTTTACAAAGCTAATGAATGCGAATAGAAATTAATTACTAAACCGTTCAGCTCTTAACAATAATATCTTGTAAGGTAGCTTTTATTGTTGGGTATTCGAAATGAAAACCGGCTTTCTGCAACTTATTGGATGATACTTCCGGCGACTGCGTAAGTAGCGAAGCAGCCTTGCCAAACACCAATTTCAACACAAATTCAGGAATAGTAAAAAACGCAGGGCGGTTTAGCTGCCGGGCAAAGCTACGTGTAAATTCTTTATTTGAAATCGATTCGGGGGCGGTTAAATTGAACGTTTTGCTTGTTTCCAGTGTTTCGGTGGCCCAAACAAATGCATTAACCACATCCTGTTCGTGAATAAAAGGAAAAGCCTGCTCACCCGACCCGATTTTACCACCAAGGCCCAGTTTAAAAGGTAAAAGCATGTTTTGTATTGTTTTTGCCTCTCTGCCAAAAACAATTCCGAGCCGAAATACAACCGTTTGCACATTCTTGGGTAACGCAGTTAGTTCGTGTTCCCAGTCTTTAACTACCTGCCCAACAAAACCATTGTCAAAATTATTACTCTCTTCGGTGTGCGAATGTCCTGATTTGTAAATGCCAATGGCAGATGCTGATACCACTTTTTTCGGGCGCTCAATTTCTGGTAGTTCACTAATCGCTTTTACCAGGTTATGGGTGGTTTTTACCCGGCTGTTGTAAATGATTTCTTTATTTTTCTTTGTCCAACGTTGTAAAATGGGCGCTCCGGCAAGGTTAATTAACACATCAGTATTTCGAATCTCTTCCTGCAGGTTCGCTGATGAACTATAGAGTAAGTCCCGGTTTATGCCAGATACAGTATGCCCTTTTTTCACCAATTCTGATGAAATTAGCTGACCAATATAACCGTTACTCCCCGTGAGTTTTATTTTCATCTTACAACGATTTATTAGGTTAACAAAAACTTTAGCTTTTAGTTCCTTAAAATTTGTTAATCGCGCTTGCTAATTGTTACTTTTACCACATCAATAAAAAATGACAAAGCACAGACAACATATTCTGGTTAGGTTGCACCGGTGGCGGTTGAAGCACCTGGGCGAGAGGGGTTTTTTAACCGTGCTGAGCATAGTTATTGGTGTTTTGGCCGGTATTGCCGCCGTAATTATTAAAAATACGGTGCGTTTTACCGAAGAGATGGTGCATAATCTTGTTTCTAACGAAGTGCAGAATTACATTTATTTTGCTTTGCCGGTTGTTGGTATTTTTCTCGCTATCCTGGTAATCAAATATATTGTTCGTTCAGAAGTCAGGCACGGAATTCCTAATGTGCTGCATAGTATCTCAAAACGAAAAGGAAAAATCTCAAGGCATAATTTATTTTCGTCGGTTGTAACGGCTTCGTTAACCGTTGGTTTTGGAGGATCGGTAGGGCTGGAGGGCCCAACTGTAGCAACCGGCACGGCCTGGGGATCGTGGATTGCCAATATCTTTCGGCTCAACTATAAAAATACCATTTTGATGCTAGCTTGCGCCTGCGCCGGTGCTATGGCAGCTATTTTTAAAGCGCCCATTGCAGCCATTGTTTTTGCTGTTGAAGTAATAATGATCGACCTCACGGTGTTTTCGCTTGTGCCGCTTTTGCTGGCGTCATCAACAGCGGTGCTAACCTCGTATTTATTTCTCGGGCAAGATGTACTCTATCCGTTTAATGTAGTTGATGCTTTTGAGCTGGGCGATTTACCTTACTACATTGCTTTGGGAATTGTTACCGGTTTTGTGTCGGTTTATTTTACAAAAATGTATTTGTTTATAGCCGATATATTTGAAAAATTTAAAAGTAGCCGGATACGATTGGTTGTTGGAGGGGCCGGTCTTGGGGCACTAATCTTTCTTTTTCCGGCACTTTACGGCGAAGGTTACGAGTCGATAAACGAATGTTTGGCCGGCGATTTAAACTATCTTTTCGATAATAGTTTATTCTATTCATTACGCGAAGAGTTGTGGGCTGCCATGTTGCTAATTGTGGCTGTTATATTGCTAAAAATCGTAGCCACATCACTTACTTTCGGAGCCGGTGGTGTTGGTGGTATTTTTGCGCCAACGCTTTTTATGGGAGTAAATACCGGAATGCTTTTTTCCCTGGTTGTAAGCCGGCTGGGCGTGCGCGAACTAAATTCGAATAACTTTGCACTAATAGGAATGGCCGGCTTAATTGCAGGCGTTTTACACGCGCCGCTTACCGGAATATTCCTCATTGCTGATATTTCAGGAGGGTACAAGTTATTTGTGCCGCTGATGGTTACAGCCACATTTGCATACCTTATTGTAAGGGCATTTACGCCTAATTCGGTGTATCATATTCAGTTGGCACGCCGCAAAGAATTGTTAACCCACGATAAAGATGCAAACGTACTGCAAATGATGCAGGTAAAACAACTAATTGAAACTGACTTTGAAGTATTGTCGCCCGATGCAACTTTGCGCGACCTTACAGAGGCCATTACCAGGGCACATCGCGATTTGTTTCCGATTGTTAATGAGGACGGAACAATGGTGGGTATGGTAAAAATGGACGATGTAAGAACGATGATCTTTAAACATGAACTATACGACACGGTGAAAATTAACGAGTTGATGTATATGCCTGAATTTTCTATCGACCCGAATGACAGCATGGAGATTGTTACTGCTAAATTCGAGTCATCGGGGCGTTATAACCTGGCGGTAATAGAAAATGGTAAATACATCGGATTTATTTCGCGGGCACGTGTGTTTACCCGCTATCGTAAACAGATAATTGATGTTTCTCATGTTTAGATTATTTCGAATTAACAAGATGTTGCTGAATAAGTCACTTAACCGGCTTGTTGCCTGGCGAATTGCAAAAATTCCGGAAAAGAACTTTTTGTATTTGCTTAGTCTGATTGTAGGACTGTTAAGCGGACTGGCAGCCCTGTTGTTAAAAAACCTGATCCACTTTGTTGCTGAAGAGTTAACCGAAGTAATTTCTGTTGAAGGATTTAATTACCTCTATTTATTGTATCCATTCATCGGGATAATGCTAACGGTGTTGTTTGTTCGGTATATTATACGTGATGATATCGGGCACGGAGTGTCTAAAATTCTCTATTCAATTTCGAAGAAAAGTAGTAAGCTAAGGCCATCAAAAACCTATTCATCGATGATTGCCAGTTCGCTAACCATTGGTTTTGGTGGATCGGTAGGATCGGAGGCGCCAATTGTACTAACCGGTGCGTCAATAGGATCGAACCTGGCACGCATATTTAAACTACGGTATAAATATATTACCCTTATGGTGGGTTGTGGAGCAGCCGGAGCAATTGCAGGTATTTTTAATGCGCCAATGGCAGGTATTGTTTTTACACTTGAGGTGCTGATGCTCGATTTAACCATGGCCTTTTTAATTCCATTGCTGATTTCAGCAGTTTCGGCCACTGTAATTTCGTACTTCTTTATGGGCGAAGGCGTAATGCTCCATTTCGATCAGGTTACTCCATTTCATATTAATATGATATGGATTTACATACTTGTAGGAATCTTTACCGGTTTGCTGGGAATCTATTTTACCCGCGGAACCATGTTTCTTGAGAAGCGTTTTGGGACTATAAACAACTGGTTTGTGCGGGTGCTTATCGGAGCTGTTACGCTTGGTATTTTAATTTTTATATTCCCACCGCTTTGGGGCGAAGGTTACACCAGCATTAACTCGGTTTTTAATAACCAGGGGGCTGATTTATTGAATAACTCCATTTTCTTTCAGTGGAAAGATAATCCATATATCGTTTTACTGGTATTGGCCGGAATACTCATTTTTAAGGTGTTTGCCATGTCGGCTACAACCGGCTCGGGTGGTAACGGTGGTATTTTTGCTCCTACATTGTTTACAGGTGCTATTGCCGGCTATTTCCTGGTGTATTTACTCAATACTTTCTTCGATCTTGGAGTGCCCGAAAATAACTTTGCATTGGCCGGAATGGCGGGAATGATGGCTGCCGTAATGCATGCTCCACTTACCGGTATTTTCTTAACCGCCGAAATTACCGGTGGTTATGGTCTGTTTATTCCTTTGCTGATTACTTCAACAGTGGCGTATGTAACCATTATGCGTTTTGAGCCGCATTCTATTTATACCAAACACCTGGCACAAACCGGCGATTTGATTACTCACCACAAAGACAAAGCGATTCTGCGGTCGATGGAGGTGAAAAAGCTAATTGAGAACGACTTTGAAATTATTTCTCCCGATGCAAGTTTGCGCGATCTGGTAAAATCAATTTCAAAATCGAACCGGAACCTTTTCCCGATTGTAGACGAAGATGGTTATCTGAAAGGGATGGTAAAACTCTCGAAGGTGAAGCACCTTATTTTTGAGCACGAACTGTACGACCAGGTGATGGTGAAAGACCTGATGTTTATGCCTGAATTCTTTATTTCGTCGAAAGACAATATGGAAACGGTGGCCAAAAAGTTTGAAACCTCAAACCGATACAATCTTGCCGTTATCGACGATGGTAAATACCTTGGCTTTATTTCGCGTGCGGTGGTCTTCTCCAACTACAGAAAAACGCTGGAGTATTTTTCACACGACTAGAGCACTTTTTTTCGATTTTGTAATAGTTATAAAAATTTTAAATAGGCATCGCGCTGAGTTTTGGAATTTATTTTCTTTACTTTTGAAAAAAATTTAAAAAGTATTGGATTATGATTTCCCGACGTTCCTTTTTAGCGAAAAGTTCGTTAATGCTTGCCGGATCCGGTGTTGCCACAAAAGCATTTTCAAATTCGGTTTTTCAGTCAGCAATTAAATATCCCGTTGTAATCTCAACATGGAATCATGGTATGCCTGCCAATGAGGCTGCCTGGGAAATATTGTCGAAAGGAGGACACTCGCTCGACGCAGTGGAAGCAGGAGTGCGCGTTCCCGAAGGCGATCCGAATGTAATTACCGTAGGAAAAGGCGGAATTCCGGATGCCAGCGGTAAAGTAACCCTCGACGCCTGTATTATGGATGAGAAAGGGCGTGCAGGAAGTGTAACTTATCTACAGCACATTGTGCATCCTGTTTCGGTGGCTCGCCTGGTAATGGAAAAAACGCCGCATGTGATGCTGAGCGGAAAAGGAGCTTTGGATTTTGCACTCGATAATGGTTTTGTAAAAGAAAAGCTGCTAACCAAAGCCCGTAAAAAGGAATGGAAAAAGTGGAAAAAGGAAAATAAGGAATTCAGTAATAAGATCAATATTGAGAATGTTACCGAGGATAACCACGATACCATTGGCATGCTGGCACTCGACGAAGATGGCCGTCTTTCAGGTGCATGTACCACCAGCGGAATGGGTTATAAAATGCCCGGCAGGGTAGGCGACTCACCGATTATTGGTGCCGGTTTGTTTGTTGATGGCGAAGTGGGAGGAGCAACAGCTACCGGATCGGGCGAACTGGTAATGAAAACGCTGGGTTCGTTTTTAGTGGTTGAATTGATGCGTAGCGGCATGTCGCCCAACAGGGCTTGCGAAGAGGCCGTTCGTCGTATCGCCAAAAAGATTCCCGATTATCAAAGTCATCAAATTGGCTATATCGCTTTAAATACAAAAGGCGAGTACGGATCGTTTTGTATCCAGCCCGGTTTTAACTACGCCGTAAAAACTTCTGAGCAAACCAAACTAATTGAGGCTGAAGCCTGGCTAAAGAAATTATAGAATTTTTCAGGTGTTTGCTCTCTTTTCAAAACCAGGGAGAATATTTATTCGGAGTTAATAGCTCATAAAAAAAGGTGTTCAAAAATCGAACACCTTCTTTTAAATATCTTTCGGATAGCTTACCAACGGTCGCCACCGCCGCCACCGCGACGATCGTATCCGCCACCGCCACCGCCTCTGCGGTCGCCACCACCGCCGCCACCGCGACGATCGTATCCACCGCCACCGCCTCTGCGGTCGCCACCGCCGCCGCCACGGTTGTAACCACCACCGCCACCGCGGTTGTAGCCACCACCGCCGCCACCGCGATTAAAATCACGACGTGGACGCTCTTGTGGAGCATTTGCTTCTTTAACTACGATTTGTTTTCCTTCAATTTCAGCATCATTAAGTGCAGCAATCGCTGCATTAGCTTCTTCGTCGTTTGGCATTTCAACAAAACCAAAACATTTTGAGTTTCCCGTTTCTCTGTCAAAAATAACTTTGGCAGACGCTACTTCTCCGTGTGCAGAGAACAGCTCATTTAAGTAGTCACCAGTAATCGATGAGTCTAACTTTGCAACAAATAAATTCATAAAAAATAGAAAAATATAAATGTATAAATGTAAAAATTTGCGGCATTATGCCGCGTTATTCTTAAAAAATTATTGTTAAGTATAAAGAACGCGTCAGACGTTAAAACGGAAAATCACAAAAACAGGTGAAGTGCGAATTAAAATCTTATATCAAAGTAACGGACTAATTATTAGATTATCACAATAAAAACCTTGTTTTTTTTATTAAAATCTCAAAAAATATTCAAAAAACAAAGCCTCTCCGAAGAAAGGCCCTGGTAAGGTGAGATTTAAATTAATTTCTTCCGGTTTTCGGAAGGTTTTTTTTGTTACTTCTTGTAAGCTAAAATAATAAATTTGTTAGAATTCATAGTGAGGAGCGATAATTTTTTTGTTTCGTAATATGTTAATTACGGCGTCAACTATCTGGTCGTCTTCCATTGAGGCATAATTAAAAATCACATCAAAATCATCGTTTTCTGCTTTTCGGCCAATGATCTTTTCAATAAAGGCGTCTCGCTTTTTATCGGCCAAAGTAATGTATTCTGCGGCCTCCAGCCGGGTCATGTCTTTAATTTGCATTATTCGGTTAATTCGCCAGTCGGCAGGAGCTTCAAGCCTGATGTTTAGCTTGTTGGGTATGTCTTTTAAAATAGCTCCCGACGAACGCCCAACGATAATTGTACGCCCATGGTAGGCCAGCCGGCAAATAATTCCTTTTAAGGCCGCAATCAACCGATCGTCCGAAATATCGTAAATTGTTTCATCCGAAAAGGCACGGCCAACCTCCTTCAGAAATACTATCGATTCTTCGGCATCTTCAAAATCCCCTGATTTTAGTTCCTCTATCATTTCATCAACAACACCTAAAAAAACACCTTTATCCACATATTTCCACTCCACATCGGTTTTCGTTTCCGACATGTAACTGTAGCCGGTCAGTATTTTCGAAAGCTTAATGGCGAGACGCTTTGCCGAGCATCCCGCTTGCCGCGAAATAGTGAGAAAAGGTCCGGGATAATCACCTGATTCGAGGTTAATACATTTCGATTCATTAAGATAGCTATTCAGAAAATTTTTCATATGATTTAGGATTGTTAGTTTTTAGCTGTTGGAGATGAATTTGAACCCTCGATACGATTTTTGGAGCAATAAATAGAGCTGTCCGTTTCATAACCGGGATGTTAGTTTAGTTTATCAGACCAAATTACAATCAAATTTTGTGGAATAGAAGCTAATGTGTTATACAATACCCTGTTTGGCGAATGTTATTCAGCAACTTTTGTGAGGGAAACTTATTTCTGTATTTTTATTGACAAGAATTTTGCTAGTAGTAATATCATACAATGTTAAGCATGAAAAATCAGGTTACGGTGGCTTTAGCTTCTTTTGGTATGTCGGGTAAGGTGTTTCACGGCCCCTTGTTGAAAGTAAACCCGAAATTCAAAGTAAAATTGGTGTTGGAACGTTCGAAAAGCTTATCGAAAGAGCTATTTCCCGATGCGACGATAGTAAAAAGTTACGACGATATTTTAACCGATACCGAAGTTGAACTGGTAGTTGTTAACACGCCTGATCAGTTACATTATACCATGGTGAAACAGGCGCTTGAAGCCGGTAAACACGTGGTGGTTGAAAAACCGGCAACCTTGCGGAGCGCAGAATTACAAGAGCTGATTGAGCTGGCAAAAGAGAAAGATTTGTTATTTACGGTTTTCCAGAACCGCCGGTGGGATGGTGATTTTAGAACAGTACAAAAAGTAATAAAGGAAGCACGGTTTGGCCGGTTGGTAGAATTTGAATCGCATTACGACCGTTACCGTACGGAAATTACACCAGACACATGGAAAGAAGAAGGCGATGAATATTGTGGTGTTTTGTATAACCTCGGATCGCATATGGTTGACCAGGCCTATGTATTATTTGGAAAGCCGCAAACGGTTACCGCACATTTAAAAACAGTGCGAACCGGCGGGAAAGTGGCCGATTATTACGATATCAGGTTGGATTATGAAGGTTTTTCGGCCTTGTTAAAATGTTCGTACCTGGTAATGGATCCCGGACCGAGATATACCTTAAACGGAGAATACGGCACGTTTAAAAAGTGGGGAATCGATGGGCAGGAAGATTTGTTAAAAGCCGGTACTTTGCCCAAAGGCGATGAGTGGGGAAAAGAAGAAGAAGACTGGTGGGGAACACTGGTTTACACTGAAAACGATGAGCATGTGGAAGAGCTGGTTGAAACTATTCCAGGTGATTACCGCATTTTTTACGATAAATTGTATAAAGCTGTCAGAAACAACAAAGCCTTACCGGTTAATCCGGCTGAAGCACTGGAAGTATTAAAAATATTGGAGGCCTGCCTGTTAAGCAATAAAGATAGAAGAACGGTAATACTTTAGGATTAGGTAGTAACCTTCGCAGAGTCGAGTGCTTTTTCAAACGAATCTTCCATTTTAATGTATTCAATAACTTTAGGGCTGAGTCGTTTTTGTAAGTCGGTTTTTAGTTGCGAAGAAACACCCGACAGAATCACTTTTACCCCCTTGCTCTGAAGGATTTTAAGTGAACTCTGCAGGTTTTTCATTCCCGTTTCGTCGATGAAAGAAACATGGCGCATACGTAGAATCAATGTATTGCAACTTTCCCCGATCTCCTGAATAACCTCGGAATATCGGCGTGCCGAAGCAAAAAACAAGGGGCCGCTTATTTCGTAAACCGAAACACCTTTTGGCAGCTGCGAGTAGTCTTCAATTACGTCGGTGTCGACAATGTTATTTATACGCTTTTCGCTAATGTCTGACATCCGTTTCATAAAAAGGATGGCCGACAGCACCACGCCAACCTCTATGGCAACCGTTAAATCAACCAGTACGGTTAAAATGAAAGTAGTTAGCAGTACGATTATATCGAAAACAGATCCTTTCAGAATGGATACAAACGAGCGCCATTCGCTCATGTTATAGGTTACAATTATTAAAATTCCGGCGAGGCACGACATGGGAATCAATTTAGCCCATTTTCCCAAAAACAGCATAATCAGCAACAACGTTACGGCATGTGCAATACCGGCAATAGGTGTGCGTCCGCCGTTTTTTACGTTGGTTGCCGTTCGTGCAATTGCTCCGGTTGCCGGAATACCGCCAAAAAACGGTGTAACCACATTGGCAATTCCCTGCGCAATTAATTCGGTATTCGAGCGGTGTTTCCCGCTTATCATACCATCGGCAACCACGGCCGAGAGTAACGATTCTATACCTCCGAGCAAGGCAATGGTGAGCGCCGGTTCAAGGTAGTTCTGTATATCGTTCAAGCGAATTTGCGGAATGGTAAAATGAATGGTATTGCTGATTTCGCCAAAGTAAGTTTCAATGGTTGCAACTGGTATTTTAAACAGCTGAACAACGAGTGTAACAGCAATGATGGCCAAGAACGATCCCGGTATTTTTTTTATAAATTTTCCGCTGATGAGTGTTATGCCAATCGTGGACAGTGTTACCAATAGAGCTGCAATATTTACACTGCCCAGGTTCGTGATATAAACGTGCCATTTTTCGATAAATCCCGAAGGAAGATTTGTAATAGTTAATCCCAGCGCATCTTTTATTTGGGTAGAAAAAATTACCAAGGCAATACCGCTGGTAAAACCAACAATAAGCGGGTGGGGGATAAATTTTAACAAAGTCCCCAGTTTTAGCAATCCAAAAAGAATAAGGATAACACCGGCCAAAACGGTGGAAATAATAAGTCCGTTAACGCCGTATTGATGAACGATTCCGTAAACAATTACGATAAATGCACCCGTTGGGCCGCCAATCTGCACACGGCTGCCACCTAAAAACGATATAAGGAAACCGGCAACAACAGCGGTTATCAGTCCTTTTTCGGGCGAAACGCCCGAAGCAACAGCAAAGGCGATGGCCAGCGGGAGAGCAACAATACCAACAACCACCCCGGCCAGTACATCTGAAGTAATTTGTTTTTTACTGATGCCATTTTTTAAAATCGTAAATAGTTTGGGTTTAAATACTGAATTCATGATGCGGATGAAATTTTGGGCAAAATTACATGGATTACCGCCTCATTGTTCTGAGCTTAAGTTGAAAATTTGATTGAATTTGCTATTGTCAGTAAATCAATCTGTTACGAATTGTGTTTATTTTAACATTGGCTTGTCAATCGCCTGATTTCCTGACCATGCCAGAAACGATTAGTAGAGGTTCTTTAATTGGGTTTCCATTCGCGAAATGTAATTATCAACCTGATCTTTTGTCTCGAAGCCAACAAGCATCAGGTCAACACACCCCAAACCAAGAACAAAGCGCAATGCGTTGTCGATTTTTGTGCTGTCGTCGCGTAATTGCCCGTTACCAACTAGTTTCATGCCAATAATACCTTTTCCCGACTGGTGCAATTGTTGAATAACTTCTACCACTTCCTGCGGATCGGGTTTGTCCATTGCAATTCCGTAAGGATTAATCCGAGCATGCAACACATCAACCCAGGGGCTTTTAACTGCATCTTTCATGGCATCTAGCGAGTGCACCGAAACGCCGTGAGCTTTTATAATTCCTTTTGCTTTCAGGTTCGAAAGAATTTCCATTTGAGGTTTTAAGGTTTCTGTCCAGTCCTCGTCAACCATACAATGAATTTGCACCAAATCGATGTAATCGGTCTTCAGTTCTTTACGGAAACGGTCTACCACAACATTGGCATCGGGGCGTTCTTTTTCGGGAATGCCACCCGGACGTGTCCATATTTTTGTGGTAAGCGTCAGATCTTCCCGGTTCATTTTTGTCATCGCTTCGGCAAAAAGCCCGTGTGTGCCATAAGTATCGGCCAAATCAAAATAACGGATTCCTTTGTCGTATGCATGGTGCAACAGATCGATGCTGGTGTTTTTATCCTGTTTGGTAAGGAAACTACTACGGTTGCTGGCATGTACGCCGGTTCCCATGCCCAACAGCGTGGTTTTTATACCCGAGTTTCCCAACTCAATCAACTGAAAAGGATCGTGACTCCGCGCCGGAATATTCGCGGCATAAATTGGATTCGAAAACAAAACATGCGCAGTACCCGCACTAAGCGCTCCGATAAATTTCCGTCGATTCATTTGAAAGTTGGCCATAAGGATATTTTTTAGTCATTTAAATTAAAAACAGCAAGCGAACGAAATTGTTGAAAGCAAATGTTTTAGTGGTAACCGTTTCATTGCTGTTTTAATTTGGTATGGCCTAAAGTACAAAAAACAAAACAGGAAACCATTAATTGATTTCCTGTTTGTGCGCTGTTTTTTATTTCTATGAGGAGCATGTTATACCGATGTGAAATCAAATTGAGCTTTAATTCTTTCAATCGGCATTAACGATTGTATTTTCACGATTTCGCTAAAGGCTCATACTGAAACAATTCGTATTATTCCATACTTTCTTTGATGGGTGTTTTTTCTTTTTCCGGGGCATCTTTTTTAGCTTCTGCTTCAAAACAAGTATTTTCTTCGGTTTCAGCAGCTTTTACTTTGTGGGTAATAATCTTTTCCACCGGGTTCGATTTTTTAACCAGATCGATTTTATTGCTGATTTTCAATCCGAGAATGTAAAAAATTGAGGAGATGAGGATAAGAGCTTTCATGGTGTTTTCTGTTTTAATTCGAACACCAAATTATGTAAACGTCAGTAAATACCGAAATTATATCTGTGAATGAGCTGTTTTACTCTGCCAACAACATAATAAGCTCTGCGAAAGGACCTCCTCGATCGATTATCGGTTTGTGCCGAACCGGAGAAATTTCGTTGTATTTGCGAGCTTTTAAACTTTCAGTTGGGCCAGGTAATCGTGATGAGTGCCTTTTTCCAGCAGAGTACAATTATAGCCTGTTTCGTTGGCAACAAGTTGTAGTGTGTTGAAATCGATAAAAAGCCAGTCGAACTGCGCCTCTTCTTTCCTAAAACTCACTTTGTACTGCATTTCGCCGTAGTAGTTGTTGTTGGCAATATCAACCCATTCCGATCCGTCTTCTTCTTCAAAAAGGTATTTTATATCCGACGAGTCGATTAAAATCTGGCCCCCTTCCAACAGAAGGCTTTTGAGGTGGATCAAAAGTTTTTTCAATCCTTCAATTGTTCCGCCGATTCCCGTACCGTTCATCAGCAGCAAGATGGTATTGTATTGTTCTTCGCTGTATTCAAAAATATCGGCATGAACCACTTTTACAATGCCCTGTTTGCGCATCACTTCAACTGAAGCTTCCGATTTTTCAAGTGCGGTAACACTGTAGCCTTTTTTTTGCAGAATTAATGAATGACATCCGGCTGCTGCACCAATATCCAATATGCGGCCTTTGCAATTTTTCAGAGCAACTTTTTCGATTTTGGGCAGTTCTTTTTCGTTGCGGAAAAAATACGACGGGGCAATGGTTTCGCCTTCAGTGTAATTCGATTCTACGTGAATTTGAGGCGCTTTACCCCGTTCAAAATATTCTTTAATGGCCAGGCCAATCGGATCGTTCATCTTTTTATATAAAAATTGAATATGAGTGCTATTGTGTTTTTTATCTTCTGCAAAAATATACGACTTTCCTTTAAGTTAACCCACACCTCCCTAAAAATTAATTTGTGTAAGGTTTTGGTGCATCATTCAAAGTTTTAACCAAAGGAATTAAGTGCTTAAATGCTAATGGTTCCAACAAGGTAAGTTACTGCTTTGCCGCCAATCTCAACACGATCTCCCAGTTGTTTACAATGCAGTACACCACCTCTTTTCGATATCTGTTTTGCCAGCAGGTTTTGTTTATCCAGTCGAGCCGACCAGTATGGAATAAGCATGGTGTGCGCCGACCCGGTTACCGGGTCTTCATTAATGCCCACCGATGGGGCAAAAAAGCGCGATACAAAATCGTATTTCTCCGATTTGGCTGTGCAGATTATTCCCCGCGAGGTGGCTTCCAGCATTTTTGTGAAATCGGGCTCGAGGTTGGCAATGTCGTTTTCATTTTTGAATACCAGCATCAGGTCTTCGCGCCCTTTAAAACATTCCTGCGGATGGATACCAAACGCCGTTTTTAAGCCGGTTGGAATATATTTGGCCTCTACTTCTGATGTCGGAAAGTTCAGTACCAGCAAATCGCCTTCTTTTTTTACGCTTAGTTTACCGCTTCTCGACTGAAAACAGATGCTATCGGCAGTATAATTTAAATGCCGAAACAGAACATGCGAAGTAGCCAGCGTAGCATGACCACAAAGATCGACCTCGGCTTCGGGAGTAAACCAGCGAATATGGTAACAGTCCTCTTTGATAATAAAAAATGCTGTTTCCGAAAGGTTGTTTTCCATGGCCAGCTTTTGCATGATATCATCCGGAAGCCACTCATCATTGAGAGGAATAACGGCTGCAGGATTTCCTTCAAAAATCTTCTCGGCAAAGGCATCAACCTGGTATACTGTTAGGTTCATAGAGTAACGAATTAAGTTGCAAGGCAAAGTTAACCGATTGGCTACAATAGTTCATATCAAACACGTTGTACGCCAAAGTTTTAATGTTGCTTAAACATTACATTATGTAATAAATTTAATATGTTGCTGTGTTTTAGAATTTTACCGTAAGTTTTAGGTTGAATTTGCGGGATGTAAGGTAATTCGGCACCGCATACTGGTCGCCATAAATGCTCGATACCCAGAAATACGAGATGGTATTGTTGATATCCAGCAGGTTAAATACCTCGAGGCTTAACGATAAATCGGTAATATGCCTGAAGAATGGGCTGCTGGAGCGGTTGGCCCGGCTTATAAATACTTTTGAAAATCCAAGATCGATGCGGCGGTAAGGCGGCATACGAAAAACATCCTGGTAGCGCTCGCCATTTGGAGGCCCGGTGGGCAGGCGGGCCCCGTAAAAACCCGACAATTGCATTTTGTAACTTGGATTTCCCGGTAAATAATCCTGGAAAAACAAACTAAAATTCATCCACTGATCGGTAGGCCGTGGAATCATTCCATGTCCGTCGCCTTTAATATCTTCTTCGGTTTGCAGGAACGACAAACTGGCCCATGATTGCAGTCCGCTCACAAACTCGCCGTTAATTTTAAAATCAACCCCGGTGGCATAACCGGTGGCTTCTTCTTCGGCCAGGTAACGTATACGAACATTATCTATTTGGTAAGGAATCAGACGATTCATGTGTTTGTAGTAGGCCTCGGAGGTAAAACGAAACGGTCGGTCCCAGGCGGTAAACAACAGATCGGTTCCACCAACGACCTGAAACGAACGTTGTGCTTTTGAGTTGTAATTTATATAGCCGTCGCTTTGTTTCAGCTCCTTAAAAAAGGGCGACTGATGATACCAGCCCGCCGATAAACGGAACGACATTTTTTTCTCCCACTCGGGGAAGTAGTTTAATGTGGCTCGCGGACTCACCAGCAGTTCATTATTAAAATCCCAATAATTAAAACGCACTCCTCCGGTTAAATACAAATCTCCGCTTGCTGTGGGCACGCTCCAACTGTCCTGAATGAATCCGGTTACACGGTTCGAACTGATTTTATTCTTGGCATTAAGCGTATAAAATAACCTGACCTGGCTATCGGAGTAAGGAATGGAATAACCGGCAGAATCGCGGTAAATCCACTCGTTTAGCTCGTCGTTTATTTTTTCGTGCTGAAATTTAATTCCCCAGTTTACCAGGTGTTTCTCCGAGTTAAATGCTCCTTTGTGTGATAAACTGTAAACGGTTGCATCCAGACTGTTTCGGGCATGATTAATAAATGTACCAACACCCAAATTCAGCGTGCTGTCGCCAAATTCGTCCGAGCCCATATTTCGCTCCAGCTGGTTTAAATAGTATTGCCCCTGTATATCGTAAGTTTCTTTTTCCTTTGCATGGTAGGCCGATGCAATAAACTTCAGGTTCAGGTTGGCATTGGGATGATAATTAGCGGTAACAGCGCCCAGGTAAGTTTGAAAATCATCCTGTTCCTGACCATCAAAATATATTTTGGTGTTTAGTGGATTTTGCCATGTACCAAAAGTTGTTTCGCGCGTTTGCGGAATAAAATTGTATTGGTTTTGTGCTACGTTACCCAAAAACGAGAGGTCGAATTTTTCGTTAAACTGGTAGGTTATGTAGGTTTGAAAATCAAGAAATCGTGGATCGTATTCGCCCTGTTCATCCAAACTACCTAGTATGTAACGGTTGGTTTTGTATCGGATTCCTGAAATATGCGAGAGCTTTCCCTTTAGTGCCACGTCTTCAAAATGTGCTGATGCACCAAGCATGCTAACCGATGCCGATCCGCTAAAATCGCTGGGCCTGCGGTATTTTATATCGAGCACCGACGACATTTTATCGCCGTATTTGGCATTAAAACCACCCGCCGAAAAATCAATGGTAGAAACCATGTCGCTGTTTATAAAGCTCAATCCTTCCTGTTGCCCCGAGCGAATCAGGAACGGACGGTAAACTTCAACATCGTTTACATACACCAGGTTTTCGTCGAAATTACCTCCGCGCACCGTGTATTGCGAGCTTAACTCGTTATTTGATGAAACACCGGGCAATGTTTTTAGTCCGGCTTCAATACCTCCCGAAGCACTTGAAATGGAGTTGATGATTTTTGGATCGAGACTAACAATACTTCCTCCGTTGCGTCGCTGTTCTTTAACGATTATCTCTGCCAGTTCCAGGTTGGCTTCCGGCATGGTAATCTGTTTGATAATCGTTTCTTCGCGATTGGCATAAACCGAATCCTGAAAGGTTTGATACCCCAGCGACGAAAAAATAAGGGTAAGTTGTTTGCGCGCCGGAATACGAAGCAGAAATTCGCCATCGGCATTTGTTGTGGTTCCAAGGGTTGGATATTCTTTTAATACCACATTTACCATATCTATCGGAACACCGTCCTGATCAGTGATAACTCCTTTTAACGTTGCATTATTACTTTGCGCAAAAGCAACGATTTGAGTTAGCAGTAATAGAAATAGAGTGGTTAAGTTTTTCATCATTAACACAAAGCTATGCAAAGGTGTTTTATAATCAACATTTTATTGTTCAATAAATTGTGCTGCCGGGATAATTTATTTTCAATGCAGAGCTGTTTATTTTGTTATTCCCGGCCAGTCATCTGTTCTGAAAGGATTGGCTGGCAGAAGCTCCAGGTTATACAGGTTTAAATCATCGGGATTGTCGGCCCAGCCAAAACGCACTGCCACCGGATCGGTAACCGCGTACGAATAAACAACCACCGTGTTTTTATTGATAACCTCTGCTTTGGCCCAGTAAAACTGACGATCGGCACCTGCAATTGAAAATGCATTTACATAGCCGTATTTGTCTTTTACGGCCAGTCCCGAGCCAGTATTTGAAAAAGTAATGTAGGCTTTCCCGTCTTTAAATTCCACCGATTCGAATGTTGGGCCGGTGTATACAATATCTTTTCCGTAAGCCACTTTAAAAGCATTTAATGCCAGTCGCATTCCAACATCCTGCTTGTTACGCGGATGAATATCATCAGCTTCGCCAATATCTATGGCCGATGCCATTCCGGTATTTGGCAGCTCCAGCGTTTTGGTTTGCGCTTCGCGTAATTCTGCCCACTCGCTATCCGATGGATTTTGTACCGGTTTCATATAATTGGCCAGCTGCACAAACAGAAATGGGAAATCTCCCTGGTTCCAATGCGTACGCCAATCGTTTATGAGATTCGGAAATACGCGCTGATACTGTTTGGCCCGGCTGGCATTTGATTCGCCCTGGTACCAGATAACACCTTTTATCCCGAATGGTACAATTGGATTGATCATTCCGTTGAATAAGAGGGTAGGATACGAGTTTGGACCGATATTTATCTCTTGCACCACTGCTTTTGAAATTTTGAATTTCCAGTCGCCCGAGATATCGATTTTTTCTTGCCCGATTGCCACGTACTGATCTTCTGGATCGCCCCATATGCCGCCACCTCCGCCGGTGTCGTTAACGCGAACAACGATCATGTTTTTTCCCGGATTCAAATATTTTTTGTCGATGGTGTAAACGCGTTCTTTATTGTACTGATTTTCGGTTTTCCCAATCTCAATACCATTCAGAAAAGTAATATCAGAGTCATCGATTTTCCCCAAATGCAGGTTCATGTTTGTTTGTGTCTGGTCTTCTGTCAGGTCAAGTTCTTTTCGGTACCAGGCTACTCCGTCAATATCAATATAACCTTGTTCTTCCCATAATCCGGGAGCGATGATTTTGCTCCAGTCGGTATCATTTAACTCCGGATCAGACCAAACGGGTTTTCCGTCTTGCATTCCTTTGTCTTCGGTTGGAATTTCGCCACCCAGTATTTTTCTTATCTCAGCTTCCTTGTTCTTTTTGTATTCCTCCAGATTCATTTGTTGCAGTTCGATCATCGGTTCCCTGAAGTCAGGATCGTTTTGAATGGTTTGTGCGCTGGTCCATGTTTCGGCAACGGTGCCGCCCCACGAAGTGTGAATCAGTCCGATCGGAACATCAAGATCTTCCTTCAAAGCTTTGCCAAAGAAATAGCCAACCGCAGAAAAGTTATGGGCTGTTTGTGGGGTGCATTCCATCCATTCGCCACTTTCAATATCCTCTTCCGGAAATTGTGCCACCCGACGTGGTACCGTAAACAAACGAATATTGGGATGACTGGCGGCTGATACTTCTTCATCGGCATTTTTTACCTGTGCCAGCGGCCATTCCATGTTCGACTGCCCCGAACACACCCAAACCTCGCCAATCATTACATTTTTTAGCGAAATAGTGTTTTTGCCTTTTATCATCAAGGTATAAGGACCTCCATATTCTTGCGCCGGCAGTTTGGCCATCCATTTGCCATCCGAATCAGTAGTGGCCTTAGCATTCACCAGGAGAATGGTCACGGTGGTTTTTTCACCTGTACCAAAATCTACTTTTGTTTTTTGCGCAAGAAGTGAAACAGATATTTCTTCTCCTTCGGTTGCCCAGCCCCATACCGGAATTTCAATTCCTTGCTGAAGCACCATATGCGAACTAAAAATTTTTGGAAGTTTTACTTCTGCTTTTACAGTAAAAACAAGGGCAAAAAGTAAAACATATAACAAGTGGATTTTCGTTTTCATCTGAATATATTTTCGTTTTCTCAAAACTAATGAATTGAATGAAATATACAGCCAATTCAAAAGGCTTTAAACGTAAACAATAGATAAAACGGAAGGCGGGGGCTATAGTTTTCCCGATTTTTTAAAATATTCTGAAATGGCTTCTACATAGTTTTCGTAGGCCGTAATTCCTTTTGGGGTGATACTTAAAGTGGTGAGGGGATAGTTTTTGCGGAACGACTTTTTAACCTTTATGTATCCACCTTCCTTAAGTTTTGCGATCTGAAAACTCAGGTTACCTTTTGTGGTTTCAATGTTTTCGAGCAAATACGAAAACTCGGCCGACTTTACATTTAGCAGGATAGTCATAATTGCCAACCGCACCTGCGAATGAAGAAGAGGATCGAGGTTTTTAAACATGTGCCGGCTTTTTACTTTTCAGATACATTAAAACGCCCGGGATTACAAAACAGATAAAGTTGGCTATTGCCCGAATCAGAAACTGGTCGGCCAGTTCTTCGCGGGCACACAATATTGCCGCAATCCACATAACTGCACCGCTGATTGATAATAACTTGTATCGATAAATTCCACCTGTAACAAAAAGTGCAAAACCAATCAACACCATTTGAAGAGGGTGGAGCAGTGCAAAATCAACTTCCTGCAAGAAGCTTTTGGTAACGATTACGTTCAGGTTATGGGCAATTATAATCCCCAGCCAGACATAACGAGTGGAAATGGCTGTATATGTCCGGTATTTTGGTTTGCGAAAAAATAGATAATAGATGGTAAAACCGATTAATAATACGGCTCCTACAATATTTAAAATATTGATGATATTACGTTCCCAATAAACCACAAGGTGAGAAGATTTGTAATAGTGCAGGAAGAATCCAATGGTAAATGATGCCCCCCACAAAATGAGCAGAATCCCATCTTCGTATAACGAATGTTTTGAAGTGGCAATAGCCGTTTTGAGTGTTTTCAACATTTCGTTGTCACTCATTTCCTGGTTTGATGTAGTTGAGCTCATGATACTTATTTTGTTTATAAAATTAAACAAGTTTGGAATGCAAACCAAATATTGCTACAAAAAAATGCCAGTCAGATTAAGTATTCTGAAATCAATAGTTGTTGCGTGTGCATATAATGATCATTGGATTCAAATACATCGAATGTTTCGGGTTAAATTTTTCAGGTTTCGCTTTAAAATAAAATAGAAACAAACGAATAGTTTTATCTTTGAAGGAAAATTAATTTAACCGATTATACAATGGCAGATTTTAAATATCAAAAACCATTTCCAATTTTAAAAGACGATACCGAATATCGTTGTATTACAAAAGATTATGTGTCGACCATTGAAGTTGATGGCCGCGAGATTTTAAAAGTTGACCCCAAAGGTTTGGAAGAACTGGCAAAAGAAGCGTTTACCGACGTTTCGTTTTACCTGCGTGCCTCGCACCTTGAAAAGCTGGCCAAAATACTGGAAGACCCGGAAGCAACCGACAACGACAGGTTTGTAGCACACACCATGTTAATGAACCAGGCTGTTTCGGCCGAGGGCGAACTGCCAACTTGCCAGGATACAGGAACAGCAATCGTAATTGGTAAAAAAGGAGAAGATGTATACACCGGCGCCAACGATGCCGAAGCATTGTCGAAAGGTATTTATGCTACCTATGCCGAAAAGAATTTACGCTATTCGCAGGTGGTGCCTTTTACCATGACCAAAGAAAAGAACACCGGAACAAACTTGCCTGCACAAATTGATCTATACGCCGAGCAAGGAAATAAATACGAGTTTTTATTTGTAACAAAAGGTGGAGGTTCGGGGAACAAAACCTACCTCTATCAGCAAACCAAATCGTTGCTGACCGAAGAAAACCTTACCAAATTTGTTCAGGAAAAGATAATGGATCTGGGTACTTCTGCCTGTCCTCCGTATCACCTGGCGCTGGTAATTGGCGGTACTTCTGCCGAAGCAACATTGGCGACGGTGAAAAAAGCATCAGCCGGATATTTAGATCATTTACCAACTGAAGGTAACGAAGGTGGTCAGGCATTCCGCGATTTGGAGTGGGAAGAAAAGGTAACCAAAATTTGCCAGGAAAGTGGAGTAGGTGCTCAGTTTGGCGGAAAATATTTTGTACACGATGTACGCGTTATCCGTTTGCCACGCCACGCAGCTTCGTGCCCGGTAGGTTTGGGTGTTAGCTGTAGTGCCGACCGTAACATCAAAGCAAAAATTACCAAAGAAGGTATTTTCCTGGAGCAACTGGAGAAAAATCCAGCTCGTTTCTTACCAGCAAAAGCACCGGCAATGAGTCCGGCTGTCGATATCGACCTGGATCAGGGAATGGACAAAGTATTGGCGGAACTAACAAAATACCCAACAAAAACCCGTTTGAACCTGAGCGGTACTTTAATCGTAGCACGCGATATTGCTCACGCGCAGATTAAACAAATGCTCGACGAAGGCAAACCAATGCCCGAGTACTTTAAAAACCACCCGGTGTATTATGCAGGTCCTGCAAAAACCCCAAAAGGAATGGCTTCAGGTAGTTTCGGGCCAACAACGGCAGGCCGTATGGATCCGTATGTTGACGAATTCCAAAGCCATGGCGGATCGATGATTATGCTGGCAAAAGGAAACCGCTCGCAAGCCGTTACCGATGCCTGTAAAAAACATGGTGGTTTCTACCTCGGTTCGATTGGTGGACCGGCTGCTATTCTGGCCAAAAACAGTATTAAATCTGTTGAGGTGGTCGATTTTGAAGACCTTGGAATGGAAGCTGTTCGTAAGATCAAAGTGGAGAATTTCCCAGCCTTTATCATCGTCGATGACAAAGGAAACGATTTCTTTAAAGAATTGTAAGAATAATTTGATTAGTGATAATACAAACCTTCGGAGTTTATCCGGAGGTTTTTTTATGCTGAGGATGAAGCATTTTTAAAAGAAAACGGAAAGTAGTCAGCATCCACTCTCCGTTATCACTTATAAATCTATGCGAAAGATTTGGCCGCAAATATAAATTATAAATATTTTACTTTAAAAAATACGGAATTGTAATTGGACTGTTGTAGAGCATATTATAAAAGAGTATTTGGTACTTTTTATAAAGTTTGTTTAATGGGAAGTTGTATGTAAGGTTTAGGAAATCAGAGTTAAAGGCGGGAAATTTAATTACCTTTTTTAGATCAAAACAGGTAGTCGTTTTCTGCATGTAGTGTGTAAAATTAATTCATTCTAAATTATGTATTTAGCATTGTTTCCTTTATTGCCTAATGAATGATTTTGTTCAATGTTCTGAAAACTTTAGCTTTGGCATACTTAAAAAAGCACGAATGAAAAAAGATATTACAATTGGCTGGATTGGCACCGGAGTTATGGGGACATCCATGCTGGGGCACTTAAATAAAGCCGGATATGAGTGTACCACTTATACCCGGACAAAAAGTAAGGCAGACGCTTTGCTGGCAAACGGTGTAAAATGGGCCGATAGCCCGGCAGAAGTTGCAGCAGTTTCCGATGTTATTTTTACCATTGTGGGATTTCCGAAAGACGTTCGGGAGGTGTACTTTGGCGAAAACGGCATTCTGGCAAAAGCAAAACCGGGTGCTGTTTTGGTTGATATGACAACCACAGAGCCGAGTTTAGCCGTTGAAATCTACGAGGCTGCCAAAGCTAAAGGTATTCAGTCGGTTGATGCACCGGTTTCCGGAGGTGATGTTGGTGCTAAAAATGGCACATTGTCGATAATGGCCGGTGGCGATAAAGAAGCTTTTGATAAGGTTTATCCGCTGTTCGAAATCATGGGAAAACAAATTGTTTACCAGGGAGAAGCCGGATCGGGGCAACATACAAAAATGTGTAACCAAATCACCATTGCCGGAACCATGATTGGGGTTTGCGAAGCTTTGTTGTATGGACATAAAGCCGGTCTTGATTTGCCAACCATGCTTTCATCAATCAGTGGTGGAGCGGCAGGTTGCTGGACACTCGATAACCTGGCGCCACGTATTGTAAACCGTAATTTCGATCCCGGATTTTTTGTGGAGCATTTTATTAAAGACATGGGAATTGCCCTGAAAGAAGCCGAAGCAATGGGCTTGTCGTTACCCGGACTGGCTCTGGTAAAACAACTTTATCTGGCTGTTCAGGCGCAGGGCCACGGAAAACTGGGGACACATGCATTAACCCTTGCTTTGGAAAAATTATCGGGCTTTTAAAAACCATTCAATTTTGTGGTATCGCAGGAGGAATTCTATTCTACAAGGCGCTATTTTCTGTTGTAAATGTGACATTTTGTAGAAACAATTTGTTCACATCGTATTATTGTTAATCGACTTTTCATACGAAATCTTATATTCGCGCTGCATTATAGATATCGAGTAATCGTAACATCACAAAAAGCAAATAATTTATTTATCCAAATTACAATATGAAGAATAATATCGTTGGAATACTTTTTACAACTCTGCTAATTCTGAGTTTAAACGCGTGTAAATCTAGTCCTGATATGAACGAGGGAACACCTGGTGCTGATTGGAAATTATATGAAGCACCAAAGGTAACCCTTCAAATTGAAGCGGAAGGGCATGAAGGAATCGCAAAGTATTTAGAGTTGGTGGAAAAACAAGGATATAATGGCATTGAAGATTGGGTACAATATTGTTGCCTTGAAATTGCAAAAGAGCTTTATTACACACCGGAAGAGGCAAATAAACACGGACTGAAAGAGATTACTTATAAATTGAACGATGGAGGAGCACTTTCATATAAAGGTGGCAGTGTACCGCACATCGAAATTGGTTTCGATTTAAATTACCTGGTTAATTTTATTGATAAGCATGGTATGGATGTGGCTCGTGATGAAATATATGGCGTTTTGTGTCACGAAATAACACATGGGTTGCAAAATGAACCCAAAAATGCCGGTGGCTACAACGGAGGTACTGAATGTTTTGGTTTTATAGAAGGTACTGCCGATTTAAGCCGTTTAAATACAGGTGGCTTTAATCCCGAACGTTTTCCGAAACAGGGAGGAACTTTCCGCGATGGTTATAATACAACCGCATTTTTTTATTTGTGGATCTATAAAAACCTGAGTAATAACTTTCTAAAGGATATCAATCGTACTGCGGAGGAATATGAAACCTGGACGCTATCGGCGGTTACCGAAGAGTTGTATGGCATGTCTGCTGATGTGCTATGGAAGCTATATCAGAACGAAGTGGCTGCTTATCCCTGGGATAATCCGGAAGAGCTAAAAGCATGGTTTAACCCATCAGCCTTTAGTATTTTACAAAACGAAACCGTTACTTTTTCACCATTAATTAAGGATGGAATTAGCTACAACTGGACTTTCGAGGGAGGAATACCTGCAACAAGCACTGAAAAGTCGCCGGTAGTATCTTATGCAAATTCGGGTGATTATACCATATCGCTTGTAGTAGAACAAAACGGAAAAAAGGATACATGTTCATTAACGAAGCTGGTTAAGGTTATTGATCCATATGCAACGATGGATATTACCGATTTAGCCGGCAAAGTTACTTGTCAGTACAACGATTCGCCTTCCGGCGAAGGGGTGAAAAACAGTATTGATAATAACCCGGGAACAAAATTCCTGACTTTTAATTCCTCAGCCTGGATACAGTTCGAGATGGAGGATGTATATCAACTGGAAAAATACACCATAACATCTGCTAATGATGCGCCCATGCGCGACCCTAATGACTGGGTGCTGAAAGGCTCGAACGATGGAGTAGAGTTTACTGCTATCGATACACGTGTTGATGAAAATTTTTCCGATCGAGGACAAACACTGGAATTTCTTTTGGATAATTCTCCTGCCTATAAAATTTTCCGCTTTGATCTCACGCATAAGGGAGTAGATCGTTTTGGCAGAGCTGTTTTACAATTGGCCGAAATTGAACTTATCGGTAAAAAACAAGCCGACGATGAGCTGGTTGCTGCTAAACTCTGATAATTTCAATTTACCTTATTGTTTTTTGGGAGTTAACATGTCGTATGACAAAATATGTTTTTCCATAACATTCCCAAATTCATCAATTAATCTAAACGTCACTTGAGGTTTATTTTCTTCGGTATTAAAAGTAAACTCACCAAAAGCTTTTAATCCTTCACCATGATACCCGAATAATTGATTTGAAGTGTCCTTAGCCATTGCCGGAGGTCCGGGTACTCCTCCGAGCGATGCTGCTTCAAATTCATAAAACTTAAAACCTGATGTTTCTGGTATTGTAAAACCACGGGCACCGTGACGATCGCCACTAATCAGTAAAACACCGGGTATATTTTCTTCTTCTATCAGGTTGAATATCTCTTCCCGAGCCAAAGTATCCCATGTTCCCCATGAATCTTTTCCATTTGTAATATAATCGCTCCACATCGTTCCACTGGAAATAATCTTAAAAGGCGCGGTGGAATTTTTCAAAATACTTTTTAACCATTTTTGCTGTTCCGACCCCAAATATGAGCCATATTCACCCCTTTCTTCAATTTTACGGCACGACCTTGTATCGAGCATTATTATTTCTACCTGACCTATTCGAGTAGTAAAGTAAATTCCTTCTGCGTTATTTTGGGGATTGTTCCAATTTTGTCGCCATAATGTCCGGAGTTCTTCCCTTTCCTGTTCTGTAAAGTTTTCAGGAATACCACTAAGGTCGTTATTGAGGTAATCATGATCATCCCAGCTCGTATAGAGAGCAACATTAGCAGCGAGTTTTTTCCACGATTGAGAAACATCACGAAGTAAATAATCAGAACTGTGCATATTAAAATTGTTTTCTCTATCATCAACTGCAATATCACCTAAAAGCAACATTGCATTTGTTTTTCTTTTTAATATGGTGTTGATAAGGTTGGGATTATGAAGACCTATTTTATGAAAACATGAACCAAAAGTTAGTCTTAACTGCGTATTTTCATCCGTTTTGGGTGCTGTTTGAAAAGCTCCTTCGGCTATTTTGATATCTTGTGATAGTACAACATATTTATAATTCGTTGAAGGAGACAAATCATTTATAACGATTCGCTGTGCTTTACCTGCAGCAACAGGTTTTAATGTATAACTATTTTCTTCATTGCTATTCAAGGCAATTACTTTTATGTGGATTGGCAATTCATTTGATGGTCGAAACCAAATACTTATCCCATTCTCTTTTACATCGCCCAGCATAGGGCCACCCATTAATCTTATATTGTTTTTTGTCGCAGCCTCAACAATTTGTATGTCAGTAAGATCTACCTTGTTTTTCTCAAATACAGCTCTGGCATCAAGATAAAATGAGGTTATATTTGATGGCAAAGTCTCATAACTATTGAGCAGCATAGTATCAATTTCAAAACTTCCAATATGAGCTTCTTTTAAGGTAACATTATAACGAGGCGAAACCTGATCAGTGTTTTGACAAAAACAATTATTACTGAAATAAATCATCGTAATAAATACGAATAGATACTTTGGTTCAATGAATCTCATTGGCTGCGTTATTTTCTATTCAATAAAGTTAAATTTTTATATGCAGGATGCCACAAAATTTAGTACAACGACCGAAACAAAGGTTTTGGACGAGATTCGACTTGTCGACTCCGCGCGAACCCAGCCATGCCTTATACCACGTGTTAGCGGTAGTGTTTTTATTATTCATATCTGGAATATGATTCAGGATTTTTCATATATCTTTCATAGTCGTGCTCAAACATTGAAATATATTCAGAATATTCTGTTGTCATATCTTTATCTTTTTTGATTTCATCAACCAAATTTTTAACATCCTCTATTTTGACAAAGCTCGTTAGATTTTTAAAAGCTATTTCCCTATGAACTGTAACACCGTAACTGCCCGAAGTTGAACTTCTACTCTCGGATATGAAATGACGGACAAAATCGAAGAACAATTTGGGTTCCTTTTTGAGTTCGTTAATGAACTTGTCAATATTAGATTGTTGACTCCACCTTCTCCAAGAGTTAATTATGTATAAAAAGTGTTTGTTATCTAGGAGAATTTTGCTATTCGTTTGTTCTATTTTTTGAACTAAAAGATTTTGTAATTCCTTCAATTCATCTGGACTAAAAAGAAGCTTCTTATCTTCTGGACTTTCCTTATGCCATTGAGCGTCAATTGCAACTAAGTTTAATACACTAAAAATTCCATCAGAATCAATAATTATTTTTCTTATGATTTCAAACGTATTTGAAATATCACTTCTAGAAAGTATCTGAAATAGCACGCGTGCTATTTCCATATTCATTCCAATATCAAACATTCCTTTTCTATCATCTTCAATACTATCGGATACATCATTTAATACTTTGATAAGACATATTGCAGATTTTTCTGGCATTTTGTTGGCATCATCGGTATAATCCTGAATCCTTCTTATCAATGGGTTGAACTTCTTATTGGAAATAAATTCGTCTATCATTTTCTTGGCTTCAGAATCACTATCTAAAGATTTTAAGAATTTTACCAGGTCATATTGAGTCAATTCACTAGAAGCATCCTGAGGATTGAGCGTGAAGTACAAGCCAAAATGGTCTTTAGAACAAATTCTCATTTCTTTACGCCATTTTAAATAAAAATCATTTGCATAATGAGTGCTTCCAAATTCTTTTATAAATGTTTCTATTTGAGGGAAAAGGTGAATTACTAACTTCTTCACGTTTTCCCTGTGAGTAATATTGATAAGTTCAAAACCCTCAATTAATTCCTTTTTTCTTTGTTCCGTTGAAATCCCAATTTTTGATTCAGAATTATCAGTGAATAATTCTTTTCTAAATTTCATAAAATCATAGAATTCTGGTGTAAATACTCTCAAAACTTCAAGAGCTATAAAGTCAATTGGGTTAACCTCAAAAACATCTTCTTCGTGTAATAAATTAATGTTGAAAAGTAAACTATTTATATATCTTTTTACATCTCGAATATTATTAAAGAAGTTCTTATAACCAGAATGATATGTATTAGACCAGTAGTCATTTCCATCTGCGAAGTATTCATTTATTGATGCAGGGAGTTTTGCTATCAACTTGTCAAGTTCTTTAAACAAAAAGCTTTGAACCTTCTCGTTTCTTGTATAAGGTAAATTGAAATCTACTTGAACAATCTTTTTTAAGAAATCCTTGCCAGAGATTCCTTTTTGTTCTTCAAGATTTACTTCTATTATTCGACTATCATAAGCAAGTAAGTAAATCGTATTCGGAAAGTCGGCATTAACTCTAATTAGCCTAAAGACTTCACATATTTCTTTTTGGCCTAGCCTGTCAATATCATCAATAATGATAAGAAGTTTTTTCTTTCGTTCTATTAGGTGATTAACGATTTCCTTTTTTATGCCCTGAGGCGAAATATCACGAGAAATTGTTTTTAATTCAAAATATGAGGCAATTTTGTTAAGGAGTCCAGCTGATAATTGAACCAGTAGTATTAATAAACCCAAAATGAAAATGATGTTTTCAATCCATTCTGGACTTAATGAAACCCAATCAAGTAGTTTGTTTAACGATATTCCTAGAATACCTAAAAGTAAGAATACTTGTGGTATTATATTCTTTAAGACTTTGGTCTCTTTGTCGATATTTATTAATTGACTATATAATTTTAATTTTCTGGCTAGTTTATCATCCCTTTTAACTGCATTTTTTATTTTTAATTCACTTCCTATGTCATTGAAAAAATGAAAAGTCAGTGAGTCCTGATTCGCATATGCCCAAGGATTAAATTCAATAATCGTAGGGTCGTCATCTTTCTTCTCAAGTTCAAATTGTTCTTTTAAAAGATTTATAACAGAAGATTTTCCTTCACCCCATTCACCTTTAAGTGAAATAACTAGACTGTCTTGGTCTTCCCATGTTGACAATGATTTCCTTAATTGTCCTGCGAATGAATTTCTATTCAATTCATCTTCTGAATTGCTTTTTATCGCTCTATCTGGTATGAAATTAAATTCTTCCATATATGAATTGTCTTTTCAACATTACCGCTAACTATTGTATATCATCATTGCTGTTATATCGCTTATAGCACAATAAAAGGTGTTGTTATACCTCCATATCAGGGTGATAACAACACATATTATGCTTACTAATTTATTATCTGTTATTTCAGGGCGCGTATTCAACGGCTATGGTTTTTGTTCGGAGCTTAAAGTTAGCATAATAAAGAATTAAAACAATAGTGGTATAATTCCTTGTATATAGTTTATCTATTTGGCTATGAATACCTTTTCTAATAAATCAGGTTAGCATAGGGGGCTAAAGCCCAACCCCGGAAACTGAATCACTAACCCCGGCATTAATGCCGGGGTTAAGCATAGCCCCGCAGAACCGGGCTTTAGCCCAAAAGGCCTGCTACATGCAGGGGGCGCAAAGCCCAACGCCATACAAAAACATCTAACTGTTTGATTGCAAGAGCTCCCCGGAGCTCTATTTGTAACTTTCGTATTACTGCGAAAGCTTCCCGGAGTACTATTTACCGCTTTCGTTGGCGTACGCTGCCACCAAATAGTTCTATTTACTGCTTTCGTACTGCTACGAAAGCTCCACCGAGTTCTCAAAAGTCCTTTCGTAGTGCTGCGAAAGCTTCCCGGAGTTCTATTTACTGCTTTCGCAGGCGTACGCTGCCACCAAATAGTTCTATTTAGTGCTTTCGTACCGCTACAAAAGTTCCACGGAGTTCTCAAAAGTCCTTTCGTAGTGCTGCGAAAGCTTCCCAGAGTCCTATTTACTGCTTTCGCAGGCGTACGCTGCCACCAAATAGTTCTATTTAGTGCTTTCGTACTGCTACAAAAGCTCCACTGTGTACTCAAAAGTCCTTTCGTACCGCTACAAAAGCTTCCCGGAGTCCTATTTACTGTTTTCGCAGGCGTACGCAGGGTAATGTTCAATATACTCGTTACCATGCTATTTTTAAATATCCGGGTAATGTGTTGCAGGTATTTGCTTTTTCATTCTACTCATTACTAACTACTCAAGCCAAGATAAACGACAGCAAAACAGCCGTGTAGTACAGAACCGGGGCCTCTTTCAGAATTCTTTATTTGTTGCTGAACATTTACGATAAGTCTTTGTTGTAAAGGGTGTTAGTAGAATATCTAAAAAACTGTATATCTTACTATTTAAGCTTCGTAACATTGTTTAAAATCTATAAATAAATGGCAGTATTTAATCTAAACATCAACGGAAAACAGCATGAGGTGGATGTTGATCCGTCCACACCTATGCTTTGGGTACTCAGAGATCATCTGGATTTAGTAGGAACAAAATTCGGCTGTGGAATTGCACAGTGCGGGGCGTGCACCATCCTGGTTAACGGGGTTGCAACGCGTTCGTGTATCACTTTTGTCGACTCGGTGGGCGACAAGGAAATCACTACAATCGAAGGGCTTTCGGAAAACGGGGATCACCCGCTTCAAAAAGCCTGGATCGAAGAAGATGTGCCGCAATGCGGTTACTGCCAAAGCGGACAAATTATGAACGCTGCAGGATTATTAAATGCGAATCCATCGCCCAGCGACGAAGAAATTGAGATGGCCATGCATGGTAATATTTGCCGGTGCGGAACCTACACACGGATTAAAAAGGCAATTAAAACAGCCGCTAATTCATAATCTGCACCGCACAGGTACTACGCTTTTCGCATTCACTAACATTAAAATCATTTCACATGACAACGGTTAAAACAAAACTCGATAGACGTTCTTTTATACGAAGCTCGGCATTGGCCGGTGGCGGATTACTGCTGACTTTTAGTTGGCTGGCTCCGGCTTGCACCACCGATTCGCCCAAACAATTAACCATGCCCGATGAATGGTATGAGTTAAACGGTTTTTTAAAGATCGGGAACAACGGTGCGGTTACCATTATGTCGCCCAATCCTGAAATTGGCCAGAATGTAAAAACATCGATGCCGATGATTGTGGCCGATGAACTGGATGTTGACTGGAAGTTTGTTATGGTAGAACAGGCGCCGCTAAATACCGATATTTTCACCCGGCAGTTGGCAGGAGGTAGCCAGTCTATCCGGCAGGGGTGGAACGGACTCCGAATGGCCGGTGCAACCGCTCGCAGGATGTTACGCGAGGCTGCTGCCCACGAATGGAAAGTTCCGGTGGATGAAATTACTACCGAAGCCGGAGTTTTGTACCATAAAAACAGCGGAAAAGAAGCCGGTTATGGTGAAATGGCCTCTGCCGCAGCAGAACTGACCGTTCCTGAAGAGGTAGAGTTGAAAGACATAAAGGATTTTACCATTATAGGTACCTCAAGAAAAAATGTGGATGGCCCAAAAATAGTTACCGGAAAACCTTTGTTTGGCCTGGATTATAAAGCCGAAGGAATGGTGATTGCCATGATCGAGCATCCGCCGGCTTTTGGAATGAAACTAAAGTCGTTTGACGCCACCGAGGCAAAAGCAATGCCCGGAATAATTGATGTTTTTGCCATAAAAACTTATAACGACGACTACGAATGGCAGTGGTCTGATGTGACATCTTTTACCGAATTAGTGGCTGTAGTTGGTAAATCAACCTGGGAGGTGATGAATGCCAAACTGATGCTAAACGTGGAGTGGGAACCTATCGCGGAAGACAATTCGCAGGGTGTTCCGGTCGGTTTTGAAAACACTGCCGATCATTACAAAAAAATGGAAGAAGCAGCAGCCAACTCAAGTCGGGAACGGCGCCGCGACGGAAATCCTGAAGAAGCGTTTAAAAATGCTGCTAAAGTTATTGAACGAACTTATACTGCACCATTTCAGGCGCACAACCCAATGGAACCCATGAACTTTTTTGCCGACGTAAAAGATGATTTTGCGCTGTTGGCAGGCCCTACTCAAACGCCGGAGTTTATGGAGAAAACGGTTGCTGCCCGTTTGGGTTTGCCATTGGAAAAAGTAGATGTGCAAATGACCCGTATGGGAGGTGGTTTCGGTCGACGACTCTATGGCCACTTTATGGTGGAAGCAGCTGTTATTTCACAAAAGGTGAAAGCTCCTGTAAAGTTGATCTACTCGCGCGAAGACGATATGTCGTATGGAATTTACCGTCCGGCTTACCATGCCCTATACCGTGCAGCGCTGGATGCCGACAATAATCTGATTGGTTTCCATGTTCGAATGGGAGGTATCCCCGACAGTCCGCTGCATGCCAACCGTTTTCCGGCAGGAAGTGTTGATAACTACCTTGCCGAAAGTTTTTCAGTGGATACCAACATAAGTACCGGCGCTTTCCGTGCTCCCGGCTCCAATTTTAATGCTGTCGCCGAACAGTCGTTCCTCGATGAAGTGGCCGAAGCTGCAGGTAAAGATCCTATTCAGTTTCGCCTCGATTTGCTGAAACGCGCACAGGAAAATCCTGTGGGTAGCAACAACGATTATGATGCTGCCCGTTATGCCGGCGTTTTGGAACAGGTTCGCGAGAAATCGGGCTGGGATACCAACTCCGAAGGCAAAAGCCGGGGTGTTGCCGCTTATTTCTGTCACAATTCGTATGTGGCAAATGTGGTGGATATTGTCAACAAGGATGGAGAGCCGGTAATTGAAAAAGTATATGCTTCGGTTGATTGTGGAATTGTGGTAAATCCTGATGCTGCGGTTAACATGACGGAAGGAAGTATTGTGGATGGAATCGGCCATGCCATGTACAGTGAATTGACTTTTAGTGAAGGCCAGCCGGAACAAAACAATTTCGATATGTACCGTTTGATCAGGCATGGCGAAGCACCCAAAGAAATAGAAGTACATTTTGTAGAAAACAATATCGACCCGACCGGGTTGGGAGAACCACCTTATCCTCCGGTGATGGGAGCGCTGGCCAACGCATTATACAAAGCCAACGGAGAGCGGTATTACCATCAGCCATTTGTGAAAAACAGTATTGGATAGAGTTGGGAATAGAACGCAGATGACACTGATCGAACTGATTTTCACTGATTTTTCTGTGATCATCAGTTGAAATTCGCGTCATCTGCGTTCCATCTATACTAAAAATGATTCAATCGTTTTCCGAATATTTCATTTAGTAGCTTTTGTGTTTTGAGGTTTGTTTCTAAACTTTACAGATAAATCAGTGAATATCTGCTAAATCAGCGTCATCAGCGTTCCACCTATACTCAAAATGATTCAATCGTTTTCCGAATATTTCATTTAGTAGCTTTTGTGTTTTGAGGTTTGTTTCTAAACTTTACAGATAAATCAGTGAATATCTGCTAAATCAGCGTCATCAGCGTTCCACCTATACTCAAAATGATTCAATCGTTTTCCGAATATTTCATTTAGTAGCTTTTGTGTTTTGAGGTTTGTTTCTAAACTTTACAGATAAATCAGTGAATATCTGCTAAATCAGCGTCATCAGCGTTCCACCTATACTCAAAATGATTCAATCGTTTTCCGAATATTTCATTTAGTAGCTTTTGTGTTTTGAGGTTTGTTTTTAAACTTTACAGATAAATCAGTGAATATCTGCTAAATCAGCGTTATCAGCGTTCTATCTTCAAAGCTTAAAACCGAAACAAATTAAACCGGTTATCGCGGATATTAAACACCAATAGTTTTCCGCTGATTACTTCACCGTAACCGGTTATTATTTTTATGATTTCATTAGCCTGCAGCGTTCCGGTAATTCCGGGCAAAACACCTAAAAGGCCTATGTCATCTTCCTTGTAAATTCCGTCTTTTGGGGTTGTTGGAAACAGATTGGTGTAAACAGGTCCGTTCTGATAATTGAACACACTTACTTGCCCCTCGTAATTTAGCACCGAAGCAAAAGCCAGTGGCTTGTTTAATCTTGCCGATTTTAAACCAATCAGTAGCCGGGTTTTATAATTATCGGTGCAGTCGGCAATCACATCGTATTGTTGAAAAAGCTCTTCCGCGTTGGATTCATCCAGTTTTGTATCATAGGACTGAATCTCCATTTCCGGGTACAAGGCCTTTATCTTTTGAGCAGCGATCTCCACCTTCTTTTGTCCCACTTCTGCTGAGGTATAAAGTATTTGCCGTTGCAGGTTCGAGGTACTCACCACATCATCGTCAACAATGCCGATGTTGCCAATTCCGGCAGCTGCCAGGTACACCAGCAACGGACTTCCCAATCCGCCGGCACCAATTACCAGTACACGCGCATTTTTCAGTTTTAGCTGGCCGGTAAGGCCAATTTCCGATAAGGAAAAATGACGTGTAAACCGTGTCCGGTCTTCGTTATTCAGCTCTTTCATAATGGTGATCATGTTGGTGATGATGATGATCGTTGCTTACGCAATCGCAGTTTTGGCCCCATTCGCTCGTTCCGTCAGCAAAAAACTCGTGCTTCCAAATGGGCACTTCATTTTTCACACGGTCAATAATGTAACGGTTGGCATCATAAGCTTCTTTTCGGTGCCCCGATCCGGTGATCACCACAACCGCACAGCCGCTGATCTCAACACGCCCAACACGATGAACGCAGGCTGCCTGGTTAAGCTTAAAACGCGATTTTGCTTCTTCCAATATCTCGCTAATCATTTTATTCGCCATAGGCTCATAGGCTTCATATTCCAAATGTGTAACTGCCCGGCCTTTATTATTATCGCGAACTTCGCCGCTAAACAGCACTACCGCACCACTATGCGGATGCCTGAAGTCATCAAACAGTTCGCTGTAATTAATCGCTGTATTTTGAATGTGCTTCATATCTATTGATTTATCCTCCGCTTGAGGGAGGAATTAAAAACAATGTGGTTTGGTCTTTTATCGTTTCATCGAGTGATACAAATTTCTCGTTCACTGCAATCCGGCAGCTGGTCAGTACCTGTTTTGCTTCCGGGTTTATGTCTCCCAGTTTTTCCAATAAGTTGGCATAACTTTCTTCCGGTGCCACTTCAACGCTGGTTTCGTCGCCAAAGAACTTCTTCAGTCCAGCAAAACATACAATCTTTCTATTCATTTTAGCCTCCTATATTTCTCATTGATAATTCGCTGCCGTGGAATTTCACTGCTTGTTTAAGCAACAGTAATCCTTTTAGTTTCTCAGCAAGTAGCTGTTCGTTATCGATATACGGCATCAGTTTTTCGCCGTGGGCATTGCTCAGACAGCCAAAAAAGTAGCCGTTGCTATCTAAGCGTAAACGGTTACAGTCGTGACAAAAAGGTGTCGATTCATTGGCGATAATGCCAAAAACTCCACCGTTTGAAGTGCGCCAGTAATGCGCTGTTGAGGCATGCTCGCGCTTCATTTCTTCAATCTCGTATTTTTCCTGAATCGTTGAAAGAATCTCTTTCTCCGGAAAGAAAAGTCCGTTCTCCGAATGGTATAAATGCCCCATTTTCATCAACTCCAGGTAGCGGATTTTTACTCCCAGTTCGGAGGCATAATCAAGTAGCGGAATAATCTGCGAATCGTTTTTTCCCCGCATAATAACCGCATTCAGTTTTATATTTAATCCTGCTTTAGCAGCTGCTTCAATACCCTGGAAAACCCGCGAAGTATCCGATCGGCGTATAATCTTCCCAAAAGTTTTGTTATCGATGGCATCCACTGAAATGTTGATGGAATTTACTCCCGCATTCACCAGTTTTTCGGCATTTTCTTTTAGGAAAAACGCATTGGTGGTTAGCCGGATATCGTTAATCCCGAGCTTTTTAATGTTTTCAATAAGTGGGTAAAGATTGGAATAAAGCAAAGGTTCTCCGCCGGTTAACCGAACGCTTTTCAGGCCCGTTAAGCGGTGCACTGCCTGAATCAACTGTGTAAATTCTTCCACTGAAATAGGTTGATCAGCACCGTTTTGATCGGGTTGAAGGTTTGCATTTTCATCAAACTCATTGTCAACACAATAAACGCATGAAAAATTACACGAGTTCAGGAGACTTATCCTTAGTTTTTCAAATCTTCTGCCCAGTTTATCTTCAATTTTCAACATGTCTATTTAACTTGAAAATCGCTGATTTGTTCAGTTAATTCAGACTATTAGGTATTTTGATTGTGACAATTTTTATATCGTCGGTAATTATCCATCGAAGATTGGTATTTTATTGAACAGTAGTAATCATTTTCTTGTTATAATCTTGGTTTATAAATATTTGATGTATTTTTATTTAGGTGAATTGAAATTTGCCGAACGAAACTAACCTTTAACGATATTGATATGACGCACGAACTGAAACTACTGTTTGATACGTTAAAATCGTGGCAACTACTTGATAAGAAAGCTGTATTCGTTTCTGTGGTCGACCTTGAAGGTTCATCATACCGCAGGCCCGGTGTTCGAATGCTGATCAGTGAGGATGGTGAGTATGTCGGAGCAGTTAGCGGTGGTTGTGTGGAAAGCGAAATTGAACGCCAGGCACAAAGTGTTTTCCGTAGCAACAAGCCAAAAGTTATTACTTACGATGGCCGCTACCGGATTGGCTGCGAAGGTATTATTCATGTTTTGATTGAACCCGCTTTTCTTTCGGAAGAACTTATGAAAGCTTTTGAAATTCAGTTGGAAAGCAGAAAGCCTTTCAGGATGGATTCGTTTTTTTATAACGAAGTTGGAGAGTACGATGATGTAGGTTCGGTGCTACAGATTAATGGTGTCAAATATTCTTTAAATTCCAATTTTGAAAATAATGAAAGCGGAAGCCAGAAGTGTTTCTCGCAAACTTTCGAGCCTTTATTCCAGCTCTTTATTTTTGGCGCCGAGCATGATGCCGTTCAACTCAGTCAGGCCGCGAAATTACTGGGGTGGGAGGTCACGGTGGTCGCTTCGCCGGAGGAATCGAAATCATGCGATTATTTTCCGGGGGCAGCAGCGTTGATCACTCCATCGTTTGATGCTATCGACACTTCTTCCATCGATGAACAAACTGCAGTGGTTTTAATGACACACAGTTTTAATAAGGATGTTCAATATTTAATGGCTTTAAAAGATATTAATCCGGCTTACATAGGTTTGCTGGGATCGGTAAACCGCCGGGAGCGAGTAATTTCAATGTTACTGGAACAGGTCCCTGATCTTTCGCTGGAATTTATTGAACAGATTCACGGTCCGGCCGGTATCAATATCGGAGCTGAAAATGCTGCAGAGATTTCGATCTCGATTTTGGCAGAAATCTTAAGTGTGGTAAGAAAACAAAAGCCCGTGGCTTTGCGCGAAAAAATGGGTGCAATTCATGAATAATATTCCAATAGTATTGCTGGCAGCAGGTGCTTCCTCAAGAATGGGGCAGCCAAAACCACTATTGTCCTGGTGGGAACAAACCTTAATTGAACACCAGTTAAACACCTTATTAGCCACAGGCAATCCGATAGTTGTGGTTTTAGGAAATCAGGCTGAAAATATTATTCCACTACTTAACGATTTGCCGGTTAAATTCACAATAAACGAGAATTGGGAACAAGGTATGGGAACTTCCATTGCTTCTGGAGTTAAATTCGTTGAACAATTATTTCCTGCGTGTAATGGTGTGCTGATTACTTTGATTGATCAGCCCTTGCTTACAACTGATCATTTAAATACGCTGCTTGCTGATTTCGAACCGGGTGAACAGCAAATTATCGTTTCGCAAGCTAATTCAGGATGGCAGGGCGTTCCGGTAATATTCGACCGGTTTTACTTTAATGAACTCTCGGAATTAAGCGGGAAACAAGGTGCTAAAACGATCTTCAGGAATTATATACATCAGGTAAAAGCTATTGCGTGCGGTGATATTTTAGAAGACATGGATACTCCGGCGCAGTATATAAAACTCAGGAATGATCAGTAGCTAAAAGACTCAGATCTTAATAATTGCCCTGTTAGTCGTTTGCCAGGTTTACAATGTGGCAGGCCACAACTCCGGCTGTTTCTGTGCGCAGACGTGCATTTCCCAATGATATGGCTTCAAATCCATTTTCCAAAGCGAGTTCCACTTCCTCGGGACTAAAGTCACCTTCAGGACCAATTAGAATCAACACGTTATCGCCGGGATTTACAACATTTTTAAGGTGTGGTTTATCGCCTTCGTTACAATGTGCAATGAATTTTTTGGTTTCTGTGGCTTGTGAAATGAGATCGGAAAGTTTTGTCAGCTCATTTAGTTTGGGCAGGTAAGCTTTCACCGATTGTTTCATGGCCGAAACCAGTATCTTTTCCAAACGCTCGGGTTTTATCACTTTACGTTCCGAATGTTCCGAAAGGAGAGGGGTAACTTCGTCGATCCCTATTTCGGTGCATTTCTCCAAAAACCATTCTGTGCGGTCGATATTTTTGGTAGGTGCAATGGCAATGTGTAAATGAAAATCCTTTTTGCCGAATTCTTTTTGTGAATCAATAATGTTGAGCTGGCATTTTTTCGGATTGGGATTCTGAATTCTTGCTTTGTAGAATCCACCTTTACCATCTACCAGCTCAATCTCGTCGCCTTCTTTTAGGCGAAGCACACGAACGGCATGTTTCGATTCGGTCTCATCTAAAATAACTTCGGCACCTGAAATAGTATGGACATAAAATAATTGCATGGATTCAAAACTTTTTCAAGTGCCAAAGTTAGTAAAATCTTTAGTCGATTTTTTTCGAAATAACAAAGAGGTGAAAAACCGGAATGGTGAATTTACGATTCCGGTTCTTCGCTAAACTTAAATGTTTTGTACAGGTAGCCCATTGCCGGGAAAATGATCAACACACCGACGATTAAAGCAATTAACAGGAATAGCTGTACTTGTTCAGGTGCCTTAGCTGCCTGAATGGTTATGTCGTGACCACTTTTTGTTTTTACCAACACGGGAAACTGAATGGCAAACCATCCGGTAACGATCAGCGTAGTTTGAAGCCCGGCAGTTAATCGTAGCCAGTTGCCTTTGTTTTTATTCAGGAAATACCAGAATGCAGGAAGTGCCAGCGTGGCGATTACTATGCAGGCAACGCTTATGGGCGAGTTGATAAAGTCTTTTAATAAAGGATGCCCCGCAACTTTTGCTGTGGCAAATACTATTGCACCCATAACCACTAGCGAGATCAACAGGCGTTTGGTCATACGTGTAAAGTAGATGATGTAATCTTTGTCTTCAATTTCGCTAACGGTGAAAATACCCGCCAGAAAGGCGAATAGCAGCACCATAAATAAGCCCATACTTACCGAGAACCAGTTCAACCATGGGTGGATGTATACCTGGTAAAAACCAAGCTGATAATCCATCGTTATTTCGCCCAATATCAGTCCTCCAACCGTAACACCCAAAAAGAAAGTGGTGAAAACACTGGAGTAGCGAAATATGGCCGAATATATAGCTTTCGGACGTTCTTCGTCGATATCGTAATGGCGGAAAGTAAATGCTGATCCGCGGGCAATAATACCAAGCAGCACCAGCAGTACAGGAATGTGCAAAGCCGTAAGAACGGTGGAATATACCGATGGAAATCCAACAAACAGGATTACCACCACCAAAATAAGCCACACGTGGTTGGCTTCCCAAACCGGGGCGATAGCACGCGACACGATTTTTGATGCTTTACCTCTCGATAAAAGTTCGAGAATACCGCCACCAAAATCGGCGCCGCCAAGCAATACATAAAGCATTAAACAAATAACCAGTATAATGAGATTAGCTTCAGCCATTTTTCAGATATTTTGATTGTAATAGTTGTATTTGGCGGCTCAACAACCAGGTAACTACAAAAGTTAGTATGACATAAACCGCAGTAATGGTGTAAAAAGTGTACTGGATGCCCGGCATCGGCGTTAACGAATCTTTTGTTTTCATAATGCCATAAATGATCCACGGCTGGCGTCCCACTTCGGTAACTACCCAGCCGGCTTCCACAGCAATAAACCCAAGGGGGGTAGCGATGGCCAGCAAACGCAGCCACCATTTCTTTTCAAACCAGTGTTTCCATTTGTAGGTTCCGGCAAAAAACAGGGCGGCGATCAACATCAGAAACATCCCAATTCCAACCATTAACTGGAACGAATAGTGGGTAATCGGTACCGGTGGCCATTCTTCTTCAGGAAATTCTTCCAGACCTTTTACTTCAGCATTAAAATCACCGTGAGCAAGAAAACTCAGGAATCCGGGTAGTTTAATCGCGTATTTTACTTCGCGGTTTTCAACGTCAGGAATTCCGCCGATAATTAGCGATGCTTTTTCCTCCGTTTTAAAATGCGACTCGAAAGCAGCCAGTTTTGCAGGTTGCAGTTTGGCAACGTTCTTAGCGGCGAGGTCACCACTTATGGGTTGAAGAACAGCAGCCACTGATGCAAATGCCAGCGCTATGGTTATGGCTTTGGCGTGAATCTCCAGCTTGTTTTTCATGTATAGAACGGCGTGCACTCCGGCCACGGCAAATCCGGTTGCCGAAAAGGCTGCAATGGTCATGTGGTGCGCCTGCGAGAACCATGCTTTGTTAAACATCGCTTTCACCGGATCGATATTAAATGCTTGTCCGTCAATCCAGTCGAAACCCGATGGAGCATTCATCCATGCATTGGCCGAAACCACAAAAATTCCTGAAAGCACACCTGATATCCCCACAACCATTCCGGTGTAGAGGTGTACCCATTTGTTCAGTCGTTTCCAGCCATAAAGAAACAATCCTAGAGCAATAGCTTCCACAAAGAAAGCAGTTCCTTCCCACGAAAAGGGCATCCCGAAAATGGGGCCGGCGTGTTGCATAAATGTGGGCCATAACATACCTAACTCAAAAGATAATACGGTACCGGAAACGGCACCAACGGCAAAAAATATTGCCACACCTTTTGCCCATGCTTTTGCAAGGTCGAGATAAACCGGATTTTTTGTTCGCAGCCATTTCCACTCGGCAACAAACATAAACCACGGCATTACCATTCCTATGCAGGCAAATACGATATGAAATCCTAACGAAACGGCCATTTGCATTCTTGCGGCCAAAAATTCATCCATGTTTTATTCTATTTTCTGTTTACATTGTATGCCATTCCTAACAACAATTTCCTCTTGTAGTTTGAGTTTTTTTGTCGATTTCTCCATTCTACATAAGCAATTCGATCCAATATGCTGATTAATTGGAATATAGAATAGAAAAATTACGTAACAGTAGTGCTAATTTAGAAAATATAATTAAGTAATAACAGGAAGTTTCAGTGATTTAAGTAAACTAAAGTTTAAAAAAGTGAAAATAAAAACTGCTATTTAAACATACGTGGAACCAAATGAAAAGCCAGCTTCCCACTTCGCGCTTCCACTTCTTCCCAGCTTTCAACATCGAAATTTATTCCAACGGTTGATGAGGTTGGCATGTCGCTGTAAAATTCTTCGAGCAAATTGCACACGTAGTAATAAAAGCCCGGATTATGCCCGAAAAAGAATACCGTACTGGAACTCGGTGGTAGTTTGTGTATCAGCTCCAAAAATTCGTCGGTGCTAAGCCCGTCGTAAATATCTTCAACAGTAATAATGTCCTGGCGTTTGAAGTCGAGGTTTTCGGCAAATATCATGGCCGTTTTAAACGCTCGTTTGGCTGGACTTGAAATAATGGTATCCGGAACTACTCCTTGTTTTTTCAGATCCTGACTTATCAGTTTCGCGTCGTTTTTACCACGTTCGCGCAGGTCGCGCGTAAAATCATCTTCGTACCCGTAAGGTACGGCCTTGCCATGTCGTACGATTACTACTTGTTTCATATATATAAATTAAAGACCGATGCTAAACCTGAGTGGAGCAGCGGCCTGGTTAGCCATTTTTAAACCGGTTCGTAAAGGTCAATGCTAACTTCTGCCAATTCTACAATTTTAGGAACAGTACCGGTAAAATGCGGGGTATTGTTGTGAAAATCGATAGCTGCCTGATCTTTCCATTTTTCAATCAGGCAATAAGTTAATGGATCGTCCACTTTTTTATGCAAAACATACTCAATGTTTCCATCCTCGGCGCGCGATGCTCCTCCCAACTCTTCAATGAGTTTCAAAAATGTTGATTCCTGTCCTTTGTGTACTATGAATTTGGCTACAATTGTAATCATCGTGTTAATTTTATAATGTGAATCTTCCCGGCCAAAACGGAATTATAAAAAGGTAAATCCGGATTTTATTAAGCTGTAGAAGTTGTCTAAAACAAATTTAACTTAATTTGTAGCAATAAGACAAATTTTAATGAGACGAATTGGACTGTTATCGGACACACACGGATTTATTCACGAGCGTATTTTTACTTTTTTCGACAAGGTGGATGAGATTTGGCATGCCGGCGATTTTGGGAATATTGAAACCGCAGATCGATTGGCTGATTTTAAACCTTTGAGAGGTGTTTACGGCAACATTGACGGACAGGATGTTCGTGTGGTTCACCCGATGCACCAGCGTTTTAAATGCGAGGATGTGGATGTTTGGATAACGCACATTGGCGGTTATCCGGGACGTTACGAGCGCTATGTAAAACCGGATATTTACACTAATTCGCCCGATTTGTTTATTAGCGGGCATTCACATATTTTAAAAGTGATCTATGATAAAAAGCTCAATTTCTTACATATGAATCCCGGAGCTGCGGGATACAAAGGCTTTCATAAAGTTTGTACTGCCTTGCGTTTTGTAATCGACGGGAAAGAAATTCGTGATCTTGAAATTTGGGAGTTACCTCGTCATGAAGCGGTGCCGAAATTATAATACTTTAAAATCGTATAGCTCTTTCCAGAGGCGGTTAAACTCTCCGTAGTATTGTTCTACAATCTCAAATTTTGTGGTAGCCACCAGGTTTTCCTGGTTGTGTTTGGTGGCGGTGTAAGTCCAGTTAAAACTTCCGGTTATTGCAATTTTATTATCTATAATGCCAAATTTATTGTGCATGTGATAATGTGAATGATCGATTTTTACAGGGATTCCGGCTTCGGCTAGTTTGGCGATTTCAGAACCGTTATCGTCCATTTTTTCATCGTCGGTAATGATCCGCACTTTTACTCCACGTTTATGGCAGGAAACTATTCTACGCGCCAGTTCGTTATCCGTAATCGTAAAAATGCACAGGTCAACGGTTTGTGAGGCGTGATCGAGCAGGGTTTTAATCTCATTTTTAATGTCGTTCCCCGGGCTGAAAAATACTTTGTTAAAGTGAAAAGCATGTTCATTAATTAGGTTAAGGCTGGTTTCCAACCACGAAATTACCTGGTTATGACCGGATAATTCCAGCTCTTTTCCCTTTTCAATAAGCAGCTTTTTTAGTGCCTCCCTGTCTTTACGGTTGAGCCTTTTTAACCTGCCGGTAATTGATTTTGGTACTTCGTTCTCATGCAACGAATCGCAGCGTTTCACAAAGTAATTAAAAAGGTCTTGCATGGTTTGTTTTATAAGATTGATAGTAGATTGAATGAGATTGATCAGATTGATTAAAGAACAAAGACGAATCAGTCAATCTTTAATCAATTTATTTTCATCTTCATCAATCTTTTTTAATAAACGAATGGGCTACCCAGTTATTTTTCTCCACAAAACCGGCATCTTTCATTCCCAGGCTTTCAGCCTTTGTTCTAATATCTTTGATGTCTTCGGTGTAAAAGCCACTCATTATCAGGGTTCCGCCAGCATTCAATACTGCATTATAAGCTTCCATGTCGTTAAGCAATACATTTTTATGAATGTTGGCAAATATCAAATCAAACTTCTCGTTTCCAAGCAGGCCGGCGTCTCCCTGTTTTGCATTGATATTGGTGATATTATTTAAGGCCGCATTTTCGCGTGTTCCTTCGTACGACCATTTGTCGATGTCGATGGCCGTAATTTGCCTGGCACCTTTCATCGAGGCCAAAATGCCAAGGATTCCCGTACCGCAGCCCATATCCAAAATGGTTTTTCCGGTGAGATCGTTCTGCAAAATCAATGCGATTATTGACGCAGTGGTTTCATGGTTTCCGGTACCAAAAGCCATGTTGGGCTCAATTACTATTTCGTATTTTGCCTCCGGATATTCCGTGTGAAAAGGTGCCCGGATCAGACATTCGCCGCCAATCATCAGTGGTTTGAAATAGTTCTTTTCCCACTCTTTATTCCAGTTCTGATCGGCGATAAACTCCGATTGAATTTCAAAAGAAAAATCGCCGGAGAAATCTTCCAGAACTTCATTCAAACTTTCTTCGGTGTATAAATTTGCAGGAATAAATGCGTCGAATCCGGTTTCGGTTTCCACAAAACTATCAAAACCGATTTCGGCCAGCTGAGCATTTAAAACATCGCGTAACCACTCTTGAAAAGGGGTGATTTGTATACTTATTTTTTGGTAATCCATTTGTTTGGTATTTGCGGCGAAGGTATAAAAAAACATCCACTGATGCTTACTCTTGGAAGTTTGCTTGTTCTTTAATCAATGAATTTATTTGGAAAGATATTTACGGCGATAAAACCAAATATTCCGGTAAGTCCAATAAGCATCAGGTCAATAATTTCGGTTCTGATATTTTTCTTTCGCTGCCGGATGATGAAGTATTGCGCAATAATTAGTACCAGACTTAAAATAAGCCACCAATACGATTTGCTCATTTTTAGAAAGAAATTCACATAGCTCGAATTGTCATCAGTCATTTTTAATTCGGCAGGGAACAGAAATTGCGCAATTTTTCCTTCAGGGCGTGTGTCATAAGTTGGGCGGGTTTCAGCATATTCGTCAACCTTGTTATGGTCGCGGTCTACAACCTGCGTTCTTATAAATCCGTCGCCAATTGTTATAACATTAAAATTAAAATAATCGCCGTAGATTCGAATTTCGTAGGCATCAGGATTGATATCATCAACCTCAAATTTTTCCAGCATATAATCGTAGGGAGTCAATACATACAGCTCATTGTTTTCGGTAAATAAATAGGCGTAATAAAGTTTGTCGCTAAAATCAACACACTGGATGGTTTTGAATTTCATACCATTTGGAAGTTCAACCTGGCGAACAAAAGGTTCTCCCTTAACCATTTTTAAATGAAAAAGCTGATTGGCAGAATCGATTACCAGATAACCTTCGTCGCACGATTTTCGGGTGGTAGGAATACCGTTTATCGATGTTGCCGGGAATTGAAAACCCCGGTTATATAAAACGGCCGAGAACATCCGGCTTTTGTCTTCGAGAATTCTGTTTGTTTGGGCATCGATAAATTCCATGCGCCAGGTAATGCGAAAAAAGTCGTTGGGCATTTCCAGATTTGCACGGCCTGATTGTGATTCAAACAAAGGATAGAGTTTGGGTTTCGGCGCATGAATTTCATCTGGCGTTATCCTAAAGTTTGATCGAAATATGCCGGCGTGTTGGATATTAATTTTCTCTCCGTTAATTGAATCGGGCATCGTTCCATCCATAACCAGTTGCCGTGTGTACATGAATGGCAACTTCTTTTCGTAGGCTTCACGTGTTAGTATTGATCCTTCTGAGTTCGTCCATTTTTCGTCAGCATCAGGCCGAAGGATGATAAAGTCATGATCGATACAACTGTATTGTATCAATGGATTTCTGCCTGGTTTTTCAAAAGCCATCCGGTAAAATTGTGGCAGCACAACCGACAAGCCAACAATGGCGGTAAGAACTAAAATATATCTGCTGATTTTTACCATATTACATTTCTCCTTTTCTAAACCGGTATCCCGAAAACAACAAGGCAACTGATAAAAGAACCGTAAATACACTTAACAGCGGAAGGGCAGGAGAGTAGGCTCTCGCAGCGGCTGTTTGAAGGTAGAGAGGCACAAAAGTGGCAGTTACCAAAAGGTATAAGAAACGGTATTTCCATACCGGCTCCAAAACGATTAATGCAGTCAGGAAATAAACAACAAAACCGCATAAAAACCAGGGAGCGATTGAAATTAAGGCCGATTGAACAATCTCTGCAGGAAAATACACAAGGCTCAATCCTGTAAACAGCAGAAGCTGAAGTGCAGCGATGGCGAACAGGCAAAATGCTCCGAATAACATCATCATCAGCAATGCTTTGTTTTCATTAACCGGCAAATGAAAAGTAAGTTTTATTCTTTTGTTTACGGTTTCGGGAAAATACTGGGCTAAGGCAACGGCTAATGCTCCAATAAGCGGAACAAATTTGAACAAACTGTATTCGTAAAACCGGTATTGATTGAAAAGAATACTATACCAATAATAAGCCTCCTGGCTGAATTCAAAATCGTGCTGGACTTTCAGAAATATATTTCCAACAACTAAAACGCCAAGTGCTGCGTAAATAATTGCAAACCACCTGATTTTTAGCCATTCTTTGTATATAATTGATTTCCACATTTTGCTAATATTTTCCGGTTAGTCCAATAAATGCATCTTCCAAACCCATCTCCACCTGCCGAAAGTTTTTGTGAGCAATTCTATTGTTTTTCAGGAAGTTCAGGATTGTATCTTCCGACTCGTAAGTGTACAGTTCCAACTTGTTGTTCACTTTCTCGCAGTTGACTACAAACTCCTCGTTTGAAATATCGATGTCAGGATTTTCAAGCTCCAGGTGAAACTGTTTAAACTCCTGCATAAACGATTTTACACTGCGTTGGGCCAGTACGCGGTTAAAATCCATAATCAGCAAATCGTCGATCAGGCGTTCCATATCCTGAATAATGTGTGACGTGGTGAAAATGGTTTTCTTCTTTTCTTTGGCATATTCGCGCAGGTAATCGATAAAAAGGCGACGATACCCTGGATCGAGTCCCATCGAAAAATCATCGAGAATAAGCAGATCGGGATCTTGCGCCAGAATAAGCCCCAGTGCCACCTGCGAACGTTGCCCGCACGACATGTTGGAGATTTTTTGTTTAGGTGAAACCTGTAACTTTGACATCAGATGCCAATAAGGTTCATTATCCCATTTAGGGTAGAATTTTGAATAAAATTTTTCGATTTGATGAATATTCATAAAGGTATACTGAATATGCCCTTCGATAAGAAAACCAATTCGTGCCTTGTTTTGCGGAGATAAGTTTTGCGAGTTCTCACCATAAATCAGGCACTCTCCGTCTTGCGGTTGCAGAAAACCATTCAATATATTAATAGTAGTGGTTTTGCCCGTACCATTTTTGCCCAAAAGTCCGAGTATACTTCCTTGCTTTACGTTAAAGCTGAGGTTTTCGAAAACCAGCTTTTTGCCGTAGTAATGGGTGAGGTTTTTACATTCAATTGCATTCATCTGATAACGTTTACTTCTTTTAGAATATAAAGCCAAGTTTTGCAGTTAGGATTCCCATGTTTTCATTTGAATCGATTACTTCCCGGAATTCGTATCTGATTTTTAGAAATAGTTCGTTAATATTTTGTGATTTTGGCAACTTATATCCACAATAAACCTGCGGCGAAACAATAAGATAATCGGCTGTGTGGTATTCAAAATCGTGGATATAAAGTTGTTTGTTTTGTCGGCGGGTAATTGTTTCGTCGTTTGAAAGATTTAGTTCCTGATCTACGTTGTAACGATAATCCAGTCCTATTCCTGGAACCAAACAGAATTTACGAAAGTAAAAGTCTTTTACAAATTTTACACCCAGTTCCAGGTTCGAATAATTGGCATTAAAAATCTCAGGAATGTAATAATACTTTTCTGTTTTTAACTTATAGCTAGCTTGTAGAGTAGTTTCCCATTTAATTTGTTCGTGGTCATCAAGCTTTAAATAATCAAATCTTACTCCGGCATCGAACTCCTTTCGGTTTAGTTTTAGGTTTTTTGATAAGGTAATGTATTCCGTCTGATTGTCATCATTTAGAATGGCATCTTGTATGTATTCAATTCCATCACCATCGAAAAACGAAGTGCGAAAGATAATCTTCTGAATGGAAGTTTCAGTATGTTTGGTGAACTGCTGATTTAGCTCAACTTGAAACGTTTTCCAATCGCCGGCATCATCTTTTTTTATGGTATTTGTACCGTCTTCTGTTTGTTCCTTGCTGTAAGTTCCTCTGATTTCTGTTAACGAGCTAAAATCAAACAGTTTTGTATCAAACTGCACTCCGGCAGATATACTGTTTTGATTAAAATACCGCGATTTAGTTTGTCCCGTTTCCGAAGAGTAAAAGCCCATGCCTTTAAACATAAAATAAGTAGGATCGGGATCGTCTGTTACCACCTGAAGGTAGTCAATATCTTCTTTTCTGTTTTTGTATCCCAGGTCTAAACCCAGATTAGTATTTGGAAAATGGATAATAATTGATGGACGAATTGAAAAGTCAGTAATCACAGTTCGTGGTCGCGGATCTTTTTGTTTAGCACTTTTCCCGATGTGATAATCTGCCAAAAGTCCAAACGAAAGCTTATCCGTAACTTTTTTTGCAACACCCCCTGAAAGGTTAAAACCTTCTTTGTGAAAATTGGCACCCGGAACGGAATCGCCTATTACATATGGACTTCCTCTGTACGGATTAAAAAGCCCGGTATATAAATTCCCTGTTTCATCACTATATTGGTAGGATAACCTTCCGTAGAAATAAGTATTGTTTATTGTCAGGTAACTTTCAGTTGAGAGTGAGTAGTTTTCTAAATGTGAAGCCTCCCGAGCTCTTCTATAATCTCCATCTGCCAATTTGTATTCTCCAAAAACTTCAGCGATGTTTTGGTTCGCGTTAAAAGTTAGTCCGGCAATATTGCCGCTGTTAAGCCATTGGTTTTTTAATTGGAACAGTTTGAATGTATTGAATGAGAAAGTACTATCCTTTGTCGCATTGCTAGCCAATCCATTTTGTGCAGTTAAAAAGGATAAAGCCAAAATAAGTACGATTTGAAGTTTAGTCATCTCAAACGAAACATTAAAAGTTCCAGCCGTTTATTGTGGCAGGTGATTACTGGTCTACCTGATTTATTCTTCCACACTTGATGGATTTACTCCCGGTGTTGGAGTTAAATCGTGCAGAAAATCTTCCGAAGAATTATTGGTGTCCTTATAAATTACGCGATTACCTATAATCATTTTGGCTTTACGTCGAACAGATAAAGAAGAGTAACTACCTGCTTCAATAGCAGTATACCCAGCATCCAATTCAACTGGTAGACGTTGATAGCGTTCATCTCTGTCAAGGCGGGCGCATTCTACAGCATCAATTACAAATTCTTTATCAATCATCAGGTATTCTGTGGAAGAAGTGCTTCCCGGTTTTGTCATAAAGTTATTTGCATCAGAAACATAGCTTTCCCAATCGTTTTCAGGTAGTCGGAATAAAACTTCTGCAGGACCGTACACCGGAACTAACCAGTCTTGTATAGTTGTAATTGTGGTATAAACCAATGTTAGATTCGGTACAGATGATGCATCCAAGTCTTTGCCCGAAGGCTCCATGTATGTTTCCCAGTCGGCATTGCCAAGATTTACAGGCGAATTTGGATTTCCATTTTCATCTGTTTGATGATCGATACCATCAACGGCAATGATAAAGCTTTCTCCCGGTAAAATGGGGTGATCTGTACCATTTCCAGGAACCATCCATGCTTGATAAATTAAAGGTAAGCGATCCAGTAATTCGCCGTTTCCGTCAACCCAACTGGTTTGTTTTGAGCTTGAATTAGGATCAAGAGATGCAATACACAATCCATCAGCGTACAGTGTGTCACCAGAGTTATTGTAAATTTCATGGAATTGATCCTCGTAATATCCATTGTTTTCAGGAGTTCTTGAGCCAGCATAATAGATCTCTTTAAGTATAAAACCACCGGAATTGTTTGCCAAAATAAGGTTCATCGTAAGCGCAGATTCAGAGATAAGAGAGTAGTTGGATATTATTCCATTAAAAATATATTCCTCTCCATCGTTGCCATTAACAGCAAAACTTGTTGTAAAATTGTAATTTCCTTCAACCAATTCAAAAATGGCATTTCCATCTGAAGCGGCAGTAACAGTTGTGGTTCTTGTATTATTGGTGTTGGTTGCTGTCACAAGAACATCTGCAGGGAAGTCAGCTACAGTAAATCCGTCAGGGTAATTAACCTCAATCGTAATTGTATAGCTTGGTGCAACATCATCTTTGCAGTTTATTAAAAATAAACTCATTAATAAGCATAAGGATATAAGTGCAAATTTTCTCATGGTATGATCTATAAATCAGTTTTTAATATTTACAAACTAAATGTTAGGTCTGCTCCGAAGTAGGCAATCTGATTTAATCTGAAATATCCACTTCGATTACTTTTGTATAATGGTCGGTGATTGAACACATTGTACGCAAAAAACGACAACTTTGCAAACTTTCCAAATTCTTTGGTAAATTTTAAATTCAGTTGCCAGTTTACCGGATATGATTCCGTATCATAAAAATCATCTTCTTGTCTTTCTACCATCGTTGAGTAGGGGGCTTCAAACGAGTAATTATCCTGCCATTCGTAGTATTGCATATCCATATCGTAAAAACCTACAGGATCTACATAAATAATTTCTCCGGCAGGAAACTGCCCATATAATTTGTCGTTATTTTCTCCTCTCGTATAAGCAACAGGTGATCCTGAACTGTTTTCCCAGAAGCTTTCAGACTTATTTATCCAAATCGTTTGTAGGTTGAGCGAAAAGATCATTTTTAATTCAGGAATATGAGTGATTGTTCGGAAATTCGAATTTAAACGTTGTGAAATGGTCCCGGAGTTGCCCGGTAATACAGCTAAATACGGGAAATAATCTCCCTTGTACGAAGAAGTAATTCTTTCCACTACTGGAACTGCATGCCTGGGTCTTTTTATATGGTAATATGCACCGTCAACCATGAGTTCTGTTTTGATCGGATTTATACGACCAAAGTTAACAACATATTCAACTCCTTTCTTGTCGACGCTGTAGTTATTTTTTGGAGACATATATCTCTCGAATTCCGTTTCCTGATCCCAACCTAAAGTCATCATTTCACCATTTACCTCATAGGTAATTTCACCTTTCTCAAAAGCTGGCAAAAATCCATTACCCAATTGATCCCATTTGCGGTAATTCATTATAAAGTATTGGTTTTCCCAACCAAAGCCATTTCTGATTTTTTCGCGAAATCCGGTGAGGATAAAGTTTATGCCATAAATATTGAAATCAGCACCCAATTCATATTTATTATTTGTCATCGGTTTTAAATCAGGATTACCGGTGTCTTCAATAATTTCGGTTGTTGCCACTATTAAATCGGGTGAATCGGGTGGATAATAATTAAAGCTAATTTTATCAATGTAAGCGGCATCCGGATACATGTGCAACATAGTGGGAGTTTTTGATGTTTTCCCGAAGCCTCCTCTGATAGTCAAGTTTTGAGATATATGGTAGGCAAAATTAATTCGTGGTTCAAACGATGTAAATCCATTGGTAGAGAAAATTCCTTTTGGTAGGAAATTGTTGTAACGTATTCCTATTTGAGTTTCCAAGGTGTTATTGCCAAGAGGTAAACTAATTCTGTCTTCAGCAAAAAGAGCCAGCTTTTTACTTGCCGGAATATCCTTAAATGCCCGCGGACGAGTTGTGATGGCATTTAATGGTGGTCGGTTTAAATCGTACTGCCTCCCTTCTCCATTGTTTCCGGATTCCCGCCAATCAAAACCATACATAACAGAGTTGCTCATACTTCCAAGCTTAAATCTTGAGTCGAGTTTTACAGTTGCAAAATAATTGTACGGTTTACCTTCAACGGTGAGTTCTGAATAATATCGAGAGGGTAAAATCTCAACCGCATATTCGCCCGGAAGGAAGGATGTTGGTAGAGGTGTTGCCGAAGTGTTATTTAATGCATAGCTGTAAAAATCTTGTTGCGTAAGACTACCCGAAAAGTTATAAGTAATGTTGCCAATCCACCATTTTTGAAGCGACCACTTCCCGTATAATTTTAAATCTACACCAGATTCTTTTTCTCGCTGACGTTCCAACTGACGTTGATCAGGATCTTTCTTTTCATTGTCGATTGTTTGAAAATAGTTTCCTTTAAAATTTATACTGAGAGGCCTGTGTTTCTTAAACAAGATATTTGAGTAGCCAAACTGTCCGTTTAGTCGTTTATAACTTCTTGCAGGTCGCCGTAAATCGTCATATGCGTGAGTATAGTCAAATTCAACATTTACAGCACCTTTATTTTCACCTTTTAGCAAAATTCCTTTTGAAATTGCTGCCTGCTTAATTTTAGGATCTGCTTTTACTTTTCCTTTGAAAGGCGTTTTCCCCGATTTGGTTTTTATCAGCACTGCACCGCTTGTTAAATCTCCATATTGAACAGATGGAATTCCGCGGATAACCTCAACCGATTCAATATAATCGGTAGATATTTGACGAAGATCGATACCGCCACCAGCTGTTGAAAATTCGTCTGATTGCCTCAGCGTAGTTGTATTTAGCGACTGCATATTGGCGTCATTGTCCATTGGTGTGCCATCGATAATGATTGCAGTTCCCAAAGCGTCATTGGCATTCGCTTGCCGGGTTCTGTCTTCCCCCGAGTAGGTATTTATATCCCTGATCGTAATTTGGTTAGCTTTTGATAAATCCGGAGTTAATGTAATTTGTCCCGGCACCAATTGCATAATATCGGTAAGACTTGTGGGTTGTGAATGCTCAATAGCGGCATTTTCAATAGTTGAAGATGAACTTAAACTGGTATTTTCCCGGGCAACAACGGTTATTTCGTCCAGACCTAGAGAGCTTGCCAACATAGATAGCTTGTACTTTTCTACGTTTCTATTAATTACAACAACACCTTCATGCCTTTCAAAGCCTAAGCATGAGGCTTGTATTGTATATCTCCCTTCAGGAATATTGTCAAAATTAAACTCCCCGTTTAAATTAGAAGTTGTCCAGCGATTGAGCTCGGTTAGTTGGATGGCTACCAGGCCTATTTGTTCTTTGGTTTCTTTGTTTACAACAACTCCGGAAAAATTATAGGTATTTTGGGCGAGCAGATATAAAGGTAGCATGGTAATTATCAGGGTAATTATATGCTTAAAAAACTGGTTCATAGTTGTTATTCGAAAACGACTCCTCTATTTTGAATTATCAATTCCTCCTGATTATCATATTATTTGACGAACTTACGGTTTTTATATGTCTTTAAACAGCGATTTTAGCGAATTGCCTTAAAATTTTAAATATAATCAATATTCTTCGTATCGATTATTCTTAACCCGGTTAAAAAATTAATGTGTGTTGGAAGAATTGTATAGAAATATAATGAATGTATTTGGCTGAAATTTAATGGTATAGTTGAATTTTGGGAGGTGTCGTTACTCAGCCTTATAAATCTCCATCTTTTCAAGCATCTCAACTGCTTCATCAAAAGAGAGGTAGAGGTCACCTTCTTTTTCATCCCAAACCTGGCCTTTGTTTATTCCCTTTAAGTTGCGATCTGCCCCTTCGAATAGAATTACGGTTTCAAGGGCTTTCATTTTTACCGAGTTTTCATCGATTTGAACCACTTTGGCTTTTACCGGTTTCCCGGATACGGGTTTCCCTTCTTTGGTTACCTGAACTACCAGACCGTAGCAGATTTCTCCTTCTTTAACCCAATCCGGAATTTTTATCCGCAGGGCATCGCTCATTTCAACTTTTTTCTCCTGGTAAGTGTATGAGGCTATTTCTTCTGAATTTTTGGACGAATTACAACTGATAATGCATATTGAGGTGAGCAAAATGACTAATAATATCAGTTTTTTCATGAAATAATATGTTTGACCAAACGAATACCCATGTACCATTTTTTATTAACAACCCAACAATCGAAGATGTTTCAAAAAAATAATGGGGTTAAATGTAGTAAATATCAATTTAAAACGACCAAGTGACAGATTATTGTTAATTTAAAAAGCCATTTTCTGACCGTGCAGAAAATGGCTTTAAATATTTTGCAATCTGATTGTTTTCTAGAAACCGTTGATGATTCCGATGAAGTCTTCAGCTTTTAACGAAGCTCCACCAATCAAACCTCCGTCAACATCTTTGTTGGCGAATAATTCGTTTGCGTTACTTGCCTTACAGCTACCACCATAAAGAATTGAAGTTCCTTCAGCAACTTCCTCACCAAATTTAGCAGTAATTGCAGCGCGAATGTTGGCGTGCATATCCTGTGCCTGGTCTGAGCTGGCAGTTACACCAGTTCCGATTGCCCAGATTGGTTCGTAAGCAATAACGATTTTTTTGAAATCTTCGGCTGATAGTTGGAAAACTGTTTCTTCCAATTGATTAACAACATATTCGTTGTGTGTGCCGGCTTCGCGTATATCCAAAGCTTCACCACAGCAGTAAATCGGAGTTAATCCGTTCTCTAATGCAAGTGCAACTTTTTTGTTCAGGATCTCGCTGGTTTCACCGTAGTATTCACGACGCTCAGAGTGACCTAAAATTACGTACTCAGCACCTGTTGATTTTACCATTTCAGCAGAAACCTCACCAGTAAAAGCTCCTTTAGCTTCGGCAGCACAGTTTTGTGCAGCAACACCAATTCTGTCGGTATTTACTGATTCAACTACTTTTGTAATGTGTGTAAATGGTGTTCCCAATACAACAACTACATCGTCAGCACCTTCGCTTGCTACAATCGCGTCAACAGCTTTTGCCAACTCAACACCTTCTTGCAAGGTTGTGTTACATTTCCAGTTTCCTGCAACTATCTTTTGTCTCATATTATTGAATTTTAGTTTATTAGATTTTCAAAATCGACCACAAATTTAACCGAAATTATTGATTCGCGGGGTATTGAATATAATGCTTAAATATTATTAACTATTTGTTTATTTAAAATTGGAGGAATGAGAAGATGGATACTAGATGCTGGATACTAGATGCTGGATGCTAGATACTGGATACTGGATTCTGGATTCTCGATACTTGAGCATGGCCATTCCTACACTATTAAACTGTGAACTGCGACTGCCAACTGCGACTGTAAACTTAAAACTCGCAGCTAGTAACTCGCAACTCTCTACTCAAATTCAGCTTCAACCTCTTCCGGCGAAGGAATGTCGTTGTAATGCCATTTATCCAGAATGGTTCCGTCTTTCATTACGATCAATCCCGGGTTCGAGCGAATCATCGTTTTTAAGGTAATCTCGTCGCAATTAAAGAACTCGTAAGGCGCGTCGTTTTGTTCTGCAAATTCCATTGCTTCATCCTGCAGGGTAGAGGTGAGGCAAACAAACGAATATCCTTTATCCATGGCCCAGTGCGCTAATGTGTTAATTTCTTCCTGCGACTTAGTACTGGTTTTATGCAGGTCGTAAGCTACGAGCATAAACACATAATTCTCGTCGTAAATAAAGAAGTCTTTTATGTCATCACCTTCGGGCGATTCTATGGTGAAATCATGAATTGGCGGTTCGTAACCTTCCTGCACCAAATTCGATTCCATGTCGTGGTATTCCCAGTTGGTGGTGTCCTGCCAGGGATAATTTTCTTCGGTGAATTCTTTCACTTCACCGTTATTTTTGTTCTTGTAATAAAATATATTCTCGTAGATTTCCTGTGGTGCATCATCGGGAATGCTCATGGCTTCCGGAATATTGGTGCCCACACTGTAAGGCCTGAAATCGAAAACCGGCAAGTGGTTGTATGAGTGGTAAACAATGCCAAAGTACACGATAAAAACACCGATACTAAGTATGCCCGGAACTATACTTTTTACTTTCTCGGCATACCATTTTCGGTTCACCACAACAATAATTGCCAGCGTAATAAATACAAGGTTTTTATAAAATGTTTCCCAGTTTGAAATTACGAGTGCATCGCCAAAACAACCGCAGTCGGTAACCGGATTCTTTAGTGCAATCCAAAGTGTTAAAGGTGTGAAAAAGGCCATGAATAATAAACCCAGCCACGAAAACAAACGCATTCGCCAGTTAAACAAAAAAGCCACCCCGATGGCAAACTCGGCAAATGCCAGCAAAACTCCCAGCGGAAAGGCTGCCCAAAGCAACCAGTCGAGCCCCATGGCATTAAAGTAGTCGGTAAATTTGTAGGCCGATCCCCACGGATCGACTCCTTTTACAAATCCGGAGAAAATAAAAACTATACCAAAAAGAATTCGTGCAAGTTGCTTAACAATATTCATAGGCGAGTTTATTCTTTGTTTTCAAATTCAATTTTAATCATGGCAAATACAGAGTAATTGATCATATCCATATAGTTGGCATCAATTCCTTCCGATATAAGTGTTTTGCCCTGATTATCTTCTATTTGTTTTGTGCGTTGTATTTTCATTAAAATCAGATCGGTGTACGAACTGATGCGCATATTTCGCCAGGCCTCGCCATAATCGTGGTTTTTATCCATCATAAGCGTTTTGGCCTCGTTAAAATATTTGTCGTAAAGCTCCTGAATGGTTTCATGGGGTACTTCCTGGTCAGATGTTCCTAATTCCAGCTGAATTAAGCCCATAATACAGTAATTAATAATTCCAATGAATTCAGGTTTTACGCCTTCGTTAATCTTTGTAACACCTTTTTCTTCAATGCTTCGTATGCGCTGTGCTTTAATGTAAATCTGGTCGGTAAGAGAGGTAGGACGCAATATTCGCCATGCTGTTCCGTAATCGGTCATTTTCTTCGAAAATATATTACGGCATATTGAAATTACCTGGTCGTATTGCTGGTTTGTTCTGTCCATTATTATGTGTCTTTTTTTCTTCTTCTTGAGCCAATTGTGCTCAATTCGTTAAGTTCTGTATATTTTTGTATGCTAAAATTGCCGGATAAAAGTATGAAAAAATGGCAAATTTGGCCTGTTTTATTCTACATTTGTAGTTAACGACAATTAATAGATAGTTAATGATTTGTTAAACAAAAAAGCCCAGTTCTTATGTTGATTACGCAGTCTGCGGGTAAGTTCCTTAAACGAAACAGTACATTACATCTTGGCGAAAAAGAAGTTGATTTATCCATTCCGGTGGTTGCCGGAATTGTAAATATTACGCCCGATTCGTTTTTCGATGGTGGAAAAATGGAAGACGAAACCACCATGTTAAAGGCCGTTGAGCAAATGGTTGCTGATGGCGCCGGAATTATTGATGTGGGAGCGGTTTCCACACGTCCGGGATCAAAAACGGTTTCAACAAAAGAAGAGCTGGCGCGTCTGTTACCGGCTGTAAAGGCAATCCATAAGGCTTTTCCCGATGTGGCGCTTTCGGTTGATACTTTTCGCTCGTGGGTAGCAGTTCGTGTAATCGATGAGGTGGGGCCAATCATCATTAACGATATTTCGGGAGGATCGCTCGACAGCAATATGTTTGAAACCGTTGGGAAATTGCAGGTTCCATACATTCTGTCGCATATAAAAGGAACGCCGTTAAATATGCAGGAAGATCCGCAGTACGACGACCTGATTCGTGAAGTAGCGCAGTATTTTGCCGAGCGCGTAAAAAAGCTAAATAAACTGGGCGTAAAAGAGGTGATTCTCGATCCCGGTTTTGGTTTTGGAAAAACACTCGACCATAATTACGAGTTATTAAATAAACTCGATGCGTTTAAAGTGTATCAACTTCCGGTAATGGTTGGATTAAGCCGTAAATCGATGATCTGGAAAGCATTGGATGCCCAGCCCGAAACAGCACTTAACGGCACTTCGGTGGCCAACACCCTGGCATTAATGGGCGGAGCCGACATTTTGCGTGTACACGACGTAAAAGAAGCGGTTGAGGCCGTAAAAATATTTTGTGAAATTAAAGCAACAATCATTTGATGCTGACATTTATAACCATACGATTCCTTGATATTCTCGATATTTTGCTGGTGGCTTTTTTGCTTTACCAGCTTTACCGCCTGATAAAAGGAACGGTAGCTTTTAATATTGTTATCGGGCTGTTTTCGCTGTACCTGGTTTGGCTTACGGTGAAAGCGCTGAACATGGAGCTGCTGGGATCGATAATGGGTTATTTTATTGGTGTGGGGGCCATTGCGCTTATTATCGTTTTTCACCCCGAAATTCGAAAATTCCTGTTGTTTATCGGTACCAATTATAATGTGAATAAGATATTGATGCTCGACAAGTTGTTTGGCCAGGGGAAACCGAAGAGCATTAATCAGCAACAGATTGACAGTATTGTTGATGCCTGCCAGTCGATGGGGAAAACAAAAACCGGTGCGCTGATTGTTATTGCGGATGAAAACGAATTAAACGACCAGATCAATACCGGAGAAAGGATCAATGCAAAAATATCGTCGGCGCTAATTCGCACTATATTTTTCAAGAACTCGCCGCTGCACGATGGCGCTATAATTATTAAAGGAAATCGTATTGTTGCAGCAGGTTGTATTCTTCCGCTAACACAAAAGGAACTGGATAAAGCGCTGGGGCTTCGCCACCGTGCAGCTGTTGGCATGACAGAAAATACCGATGCGCTGTGTATTGTTGTTTCGGAAGAACGAGGATCAATTTCTGTTGCACAAAAAGGTGAAATTAAACGCCGCTTGTCAAAAGAAACGCTGGTGCAAATTCTGGAAGAAAATATCATTGAGGATGATGAAACTGCCGGTCATAAAAAGTAGTTTCAGAGAACAGACGCATCACTCCTGATTCTTGTAAGCATTATTTTTTTTGAACCTCTGCTACCGTTAAATCGTTCAGCATGGTGTTTATTTGTTATTTCAACAGTTAATTGTTTTGAAAGGTAAAGTATGAACCGTATTTGTAATCTATTCAATATAAAATACCCCGTAATTCAAGGGGGAATGGTTTGGTGTTCGGGCTGGAAACTGGCTTCGGCAGTGAGTAACAGCGGAGGACTGGGACTGATTGGCGCCGGATCGATGCACCCCGAAACACTGGAGGAGCACATCGTTAAAATGAAGGCCGCCACCGATAAACCTTTTGGTGTAAACGTGCCTTTGATGTACCCTGAAACCGAACGTGTAATGGATATTATTGCCGCACACGAAGTACCGGTGGTTTTTACATCAGCCGGTAGTCCTAAAAAGTGGACCGGCTGGTTAAAAGACAAAGGAATTACGGTGGCGCATGTGGTGTCGAGTTCGTTTTTTGCCGGTAAATGCGAGGCAGCCGGTGTTGACGCTATTGTTGCCGAAGGTTTCGAAGCCGGTGGCCACAACGGACGCGAAGAAACCACTACAATGACACTGATTCCATCGGTGCGAAAAGCTACCAGTTTGCCCTTGCTGGCAGCCGGAGGAATAGGATCGGGAGAAGCGATGCTGGCGGCAATGGTTTTAGGGGCTGATGGTGTTCAAATCGGATCGGCATTTGCCGTATCGGAAGAATCGTCGGCACACCCCGAATTTAAACGATTGGTAACCGAACTCGGCGAAGGCGGTACAAAACTGGCCCTAAAAAAACTGGCACCGGTACGATTGGTAAAGAACAGCTTTTTTAACCGGGTTGATGAAGCCGAAAAAGCCGGACAAACAGCTGAGGCTATGGCCGAATTACTTGGTCGTGGCCGCGCAAAAAAGGGAATGTTTGAAGGCGACCTGAACGAAGGCGAACTGGAAATTGGCCAGGTTTCTGCACAGCTAAATCAGATCAGACCAGTCGCAGAAATCATGAAGGATATTATTAATGCATACGAAGCTGCTCAAATAGCTACAGGGCAGGGACGGTTTGAGTTTTAGATTGAAGAAGATTGAGCACTGAGATTTGAGACTGTGAGACGATGAGCACTGAGACGGTGAGATTGAAGCAGATTGAAGCAGATTGTTAAATTGTAAAACTGTTAAATTGCAATCTGCGACTGAAAACTGCGACTGCGACTTTTCATCGTTCCTTGAAACTCCGTGAATTCTCTGCGCAACTCTGTGGTAAAATCCAATTGTTAAATTGCAATCTGCGACTGAAAACTGCGACTGCGACTTTTCATCGTTCCTTGTAACTCCGAGAATTCTCTGCGCAACTCTGTGGTAGAAAATAAAAGATAACCAATATGCTGTTGTATACCTGCGAAAGCTTCTCGTTGGTGAGCAAGGTACTTTCGTAGCTCTATGCTAGCACTAAAATGATGACAAAAGTGATGTCGTACGCCTACGAAAGCTTCAAAATGGTGGGAAAAGTGCTTTCGTATTGCTACGCTAGCTCCAAAACGGTGAAAAAAGTGATGTCGTAGGCATACGACGGCTTCAAAATGGAGAAAAAAATGCTTTCGTATTCCTACGCCGGTCCCAAAATGGTCAAAAAAATGCTGTCGTCGGCCTGCGAAAGCTTCAAAATGGTGGATGGGGAGCCTTTAAAATCAGTTAGTTATATTTTTTTGTTGCAGGTGAAAGCCATTAACTGCTTTTATTCATTCATAAAATCTACTTGCTGCCAGTCGAAATCGATCGGATCGTTTTGTTGCGGTACTCCCGGAGTACTTCGTCCGTCAACGATGTATTTTGTCAACAGCGCCTTTAGTTCATCAGCCTTTTCCGGATTTGTTAGGTAGAGATTGTTGGTTTCGCCCGGATCGGTTTCCAGGTTATACAACTGGTATTTCGGGAGTGTATCAATAACTTCCTTATTTCCCGGACGCGGATAACTCCAGCCGCCCGAGCCCGGGCACAAATTCAGTTTCCACGGACCCTTTCGGATGGCAAAACTTCCGTTAACAGAATGGTGTACGGTTGCCTCACGAATGGGCTGGTTGTGGCTGGTTTCGCCCATCAGGGGTAACAAACTGAAACTGTCTTCTCCTTCGTTGTCTGCCAGTTGGTAGCCGATAATTTCGGCGCATGTTGCCATCAGGTCGGTGGTGCAGATGGTATGGTCTGACGATGATCCCGGAGTAATTTTTCCCGGCCATTTTACGATAAACGGAACACGGTGGCCTCCCTCAAAAATGTCAGCTTTGTGCCCCCGGAAAATGTAACTGGGATAGTGGCCTTTTGCGGTCATCTCCTCAATTTTTGCAGCCGGAGCACAACCATTGTCGCTGGTAAAAATCATAATGGTATTTTCTTCAATTCCTGCTTCTTTTATTATTTGTTGCATCTGTCCAACATAGTCATCAACCATCATCACAAAATCGGCATAAGGATTTAAACCGCTTTTATCCTGCCATTCCTCGGTTGGCAAAATGGGTGTGTGAGGTGAGGGCAGCGCCAGGTACAAAAAGAACGGTTTCTCCTGCTTCGATATTTGTTTTATGTACGAAAACGATTTACGGAAAAAATTTGGTGTTACATCTTCGTGAATAAAATCGGCCGATGTGGGTCCTTCGCGCCACCACGAGTATTTGCCCGTATTTACAGTCACCGAATCGGGAACTTGTGTGGGCATTCCGTTCTCTACATAAACATAGGGAGCCATATCCAGTGAGGCGCTGTGCCCGTACGAATAGTCAAAACCCAGTTCATTCGGACCATTTCTCACCGGTTTCGAAAAATCAACATTATCGAAATCATCCGGATCCCAGCCTTCGCCACCGTTACCTGCTTCATCTTTTATGGCCCAGTCCCAGCCCAGGTGCCATTTTCCGATAAATGCCGTTGTATAGTTGTTTTCCTGTAGCATTTTAGCCACAGTCTTCCTGCTCTGCGGAATCAGTGCTTTTGATTTGCCGGTAAGCACACCCGATTTTAATGTGCTTCGCCAATTGTAACGTCCTGTTAAAATGCCATAGCGGGTGGGTGTGCAAACAGCCGAAGTGGTGTGTGCATCGGTAAAACGTATGCCATCAGTAGCCAGTTTGTCGATATTCGGAGTGTGTATTTTCCCTTGCTCGTTAAAAGCCGATACATCGCCGTAGCCCATGTCGTCGGCCAGAATATAAATGATGTTCGGATGTTGTTGTTCGTTGGTTTTTGTTGAACATGCACTTAAAAAAAGTACTGCGACAAAACAAATTGGTAGGAATAAGTTCTTCATTGGTTTAGTTTAATTTCAGTTGTTAGTGTTGACACAAAGATAAAAGGTTCGTGAAATAAATTCCTGATCGGACCATTTTTTGAATGTTTTTTAGAAAGTATTGGGAAGCGAAAACCAACATTTGAGAATCAAGGGTTGAAAATCTCTGTTAAATCACAATTTTCTCCCTTTTTCACCTCAGTCCTGAAGGAAGAAAGCGAGAAAATTCTTGATCATCCTTTAGGATTCGAGGTAATATCAAGAATTTTTGGATAAATGGAGTTCAACCCTTGATTCAGATTCCCCTTAAATGCCGAATGTCAGATTCACAAAGTGTTGCAAAAATAATTTCAGGAATTATGACGATTGTTCTTTAAATTTTAAAGGCATTCTGTGCCGAAACCCTTTCACTTAGCGCATAATTCGTATATTTGGTCTGCTTAAAAGAAATTAATGAAACGGATAGCAATTCAAGGAATAGCCGGCTCTTTTCACGAAGATGCGGCCCGACGATATTTTGATGAAGATATTGAGGTGGTTGAGTGTAAGACATTTACTACCGTATGCGAGATGATTGATAACGACCAGGTGGATTATGCCGTGATGGCCATTGAAAACTCCATTGCCGGTAGTTTGTTGAATAATTACCAGTTGATTCGCGATTATCATTTGCGCATTATTGGCGAGATTTATATTCATATTCAAATGAATTTACTGGTGAATGAAGGAGTGAAACCGGAGGATATTACAGATATCCACTCGCACCCCATTGCTTTGCGCCAGTGTATGGAATACATCGAGCACAATTATCCGAACGCCCAGTTGCACGAAAAACTGGATACGGCGGCATCGTCGAAACTGGTTGCCGATAAAAAACTAAAAGACGCGGCATCGATAGCAAACCTGCGCTCGGCCGAGTTGTATGGATTGAGTGTACTGGATACCGGAATTGAAACCAACAAGAAAAATTACACCCGCTTTTGGGTTTTGTCGAAACACGGCAACCCAACCGAGGGAAGCAACAAAGCATCGGTTTGTTTCGAAGTTGGACATTTTTACGGATCGTTGGCAGCGGTGTTAAATACCTTTGCCAAGAATGAGATTAACCTCACCAAAATTCAGTCGGTACCCAAAATTGGTAAACCCAATGAATATATGTTCCACGTTGATATTGAGTGGGAAAAACCTGAAAATTACGATCACGCCATTCACCAGGTGCTGAAATGTGCATCGAGCCTGTCGATTTTAGGCGAATATCAAAAAGGAAACCTGCATAATGAATAAAACTAAAACAATACGATATGAGTAAAATAGCAATTTTTTACGGTCCTGAAGGTGGATCGGTAAACCGCGTGGCAGACAAAATAAAAGAACTAATTGGCGAAGATAAAGTGGAGATGGTAGCAGTTAAAAATGCTTCGGCTGCCGACCTGGAGAAATACGATAAGATAATTTTTGGTCTTTCAACTGTTGGAAAAGACACCTGGGATTCGAGTTTTTCAAACAACGACTGGGGAAAATTTTTACCTGAAATTTCAAAAGTGGATTACAGCGATAAAACAGTAGCTATTTTTGGTTTGGGCGATCATGTAACCTACTCGCATGCTTTTGTTGATCATATTGGTTTGCTTGGTAAAGAGCTGATGAAAAATGATGCTGTTTTGGTTGGACCGGTTGATACCGAAGGTTACGAGTTCGAAGAATCTGATGCAGTGGTTGATGGAAAATTTATTGGTTTGCCGCTTGACGAAGATTTTGAACCTGAGATGACTGACGAACGTGTAGCAGCCTGGGTGGAGCAAATTAAACCTGACTTCGGATTTTAGAGACTCTGAGCACTGAGAATAAGAGAAGATGAGATTGGGCATGAAGTAGCCACTCGTAACTCTGAGCTCAAAACATTGAACGTATTAGCATGAACAATTCACCTCTCGACAAAAAACTTGTTGAAGATAAGATAGCGCAATTGCGCATTCCCGATATTGGCAAAGCATCCATCCGCGAAATTGTGGCCCTGGTAAACCTCGTTGAAGAAGCCAGCGATTTTAAATACATCCGCATGGAAATGGGTGTGCCGGGTTTGCCGCCTGCAAAAGTTGGTGTTGAAGCCGAAAAAGATGCGCTCGACCGCGGCGTGTCGGCTATTTATCCAATGGTTGACGGAATTAAGCCACTGAAGGAAGAATCGTCGAAATTCATTAAAAACTTTCTGAATGTTGATGTGGCACCTGCAGGCTGTATTCCAACTACCGGATCGATGCAGGGAACCTACGCCGCTTTTATGGCGGCCGGTAATTGCGATAAAAAGAAAGACACCGTCTTGTTTATCGACCCGGGATTTCCGGTGCAGAAACAACAAATGATGGTGCTGGGCCAGAAGTTTGAAACCTTTGATGTATTTAATTACCGCGGCGACAAACTGAAGGAAAAGCTGGAATCGTTTCTGGCAAAAGGAAACATCAATTCCATTGTTTATTCCAATCCAAACAACCCGGCCTGGATTTGTTTTAACGATGAGGAGTTGCAGATTATTGGCGAATTAGCCAATAAATACGATGTGATTGTAATGGAAGACCTGGCGTATTTTGGTATGGATTTCCGTACCGATTTCTCGAAGCCGGGTGAAGCGCCATTTCCTCCGTCGGTTGCTCATTACACCGATAATTATGTGCTGTTTATCAGCAGCTCTAAAATATTTTCCTATGCCGGTCAGCGTATTGGCATAATGGCCATTTCTGATAAATTGTTTAGCCGTGATTATCCCGATTTGCAGGAGCGCTTTAAAGGAACAACCTTTGGAGCTACTATAACTTTGCGTTTGCTGTATTCGCTTTCGTCGGGTACCAGTCATTCGGCACAGTGGGCGCTGACAGCCATGTTTAAAGCGGCCAACGCTGGCGAGTTCAATTTTGTGGAGGGCGTAAAAGCCTATGGCGAACGTGCCAAAGAAATGAAACGCCTTTTCCTTGAAAACGGTTTCAAGGTGGTTTACGAAAACGATTTGGGCGTACCCATTGCCGATGGTTTCTATTTCACTATTGGCTATCCGGGAATGACAGGAAACGAGTTGGTTGCCAACTTGCTTTTCTACGGAGTTAGTGCCATTGCACTCGATAATACCGGTAGTGATGAAGAAGGAATTCGCGCCTGTGTTTCGTTTGTGTTGCCGCATCAGTTTGGCGACCTCGAAGAGCGCCTGAAATTGTTTAACGAGAATTTTTCAAAATAAACTTTTTGCATTTTTAATGCGAGTAGCGAGAGCGAAATCTGTTTATAAATAGATTTCTCTCCGTTTCTCCCCGAAATTGCAGAAGAAGATTAGAAAGGAATGGATAGACAAAAGATAATATCGCGATTTGAGCATACCCTGAGCCTGATTGATACTTTCGATTTGCATAACGAACCGGTGGTGCTAAAAAAGGGCGAATTATTTATTGACTACGGCGAAAAGAACAAAAAGCTGGGGATTTTGCTTGATGGTTTGCTTTATGCTTCTTATCTGTCCGACAGCGGTACTGAATGGGTGTCGCGTTTTTTCTTTCCTCCCAATAACTTTATTGTAAGCAATCACCGCGGATTTGTGCTGGGTAAAGATTCAACCGAAGCCATTCGTGCTTACGAAGACTCGCGTTTGATTTTTATTGAAAAGGATGAGTTTAAAACTTTACTCGATGAGAATCACAAGTTTGAGCGTACGGTGCGTATTCTTGCCGAAGAAAGTTATATTCAGGCAATGGACCGTATTCACTCGTTCCAGTCGCTGAACGCGGAGCAGCGCATCCGTAAGTTTTTTGTGGAATACCCTGAGCTGGCTCAAAAGTTACAACGACAGCACATTGCTTCATATCTTGGTATTCACCGAAATATCTTAACCCGTATTCTTTATAAATTATAGGTTTATTTTTTGCTTGTTGTTGTATTCATAACCGGAAAAGGTTTGGTGGCTTCGCCGGTGTACAACGTAACGTGTGGGAACGGAATCTCGATTCCTTCGGCATCAAAACGGGCTTTTATTTCCTGGAAAATTGAATTTTTCACTTTCAGGTAGTTTTGTTTCTCAAACCAGATTCCCAACAGAATATCAATTCCGCTTGCACCAAAATCTTTGAAAACGATTAGTGGCTCCGGCTCGTCTAAACTCAGTGGATTTGCTTTTGCAACTTCTTCCAACAAGGTTTTTACTTTCGCCAGATCTTCTTTGTAAGCCACACTTACGTTAAAATCGAGGCGCCGGATAGGGAAACGTGTAACATTTATCAGCTCGGTAGAAATTATGGTCTGATTTGGAATCCGCAACAGTTGGTTATCAAAAGTTCGAATTTTAATCGAAAGCAAATCGATGCTAAAAACAGTACCTGCTTTATCGCCAACTTTAATCACATCGCCAATTTCGAACGACTTTTCTCCAACCAGGAAAAATCCACTTACAATATTACCAATACTGGTTTGCGAGGCCACACCAATTACCAGCCCAATAACACCTGCAGCACCAAAAAACGGAGCAAGATTTATTTTCAACTGGGCAATAACAATGAATGCCAGTAAAATAAAACCAGAGTAGTACACCAGGCGTTGGATGATCATTTTTCGCTGCTGCGAAAGAGATTTAGGCAGCAGTCTTTTTACAATGAATGCCAGCGCATAAATAATTACAACACCAACCACCAGGATGATCAGTGCCCACATCAATCTTTCCAGATTCTCAGCATTAAAATATTTCGAAAAGTCAAATTCCATTATTCAGAACGATAAATGTTTTTAATAAAATGAAAGTTAATCTTAAGCATACTTTTGCCTTCGGGGTTTCGTGGTTTGGCAACAATATCGTGGTTCTCGCCATGAAAAGCTTTTGCGAATCCGTAGTTTACCGAACTTAAGTAATCCTTGCCCCTGTATTCCAGTTTCACCTGGCTTGTTACCAAATGATTGCTGTATTTTACCAAATGCATCTGATCAACACGAATGATAAGTCGCTCGATCTCAAGAGCTGCATTGTCGTTGTTAAAAATAGTGACAGGGCAAATCGCAAATCGTTCATCAGCTTCAATTGTTTTAAAATTAAGGTAGTGCTCCGATTCAAGGGCAAAAGCCACTTCACCGTTTACCGGTTCGCCAAACCAGGTATTCGATATGTGTTGCAAGGGAAACTCCGCAAGCAGGTTTTCATCTAGTTTTTTACTCGCATACACCTGGAGAATAAGCGGAATGTTAACAAAAAAAGTTAAGCGTTGTTTGGGTGAAATTATTATTCGGCTGCTCTTAAAAACCATTGGTTTTACGGGCAGGGCAGGAGTTAGTATCAGTCTGTTCGATTTTCCGGAGTGGTAGTAAGTTCCGTCAACAATTTCGTTGGTATCAATTTTCTGTCCATCGTTTACATCGTCAAACGATTTTAGGTACCAGCCTTCGTCGTTGCGCTTAATTCCCAGCGTAAAAATGCCATAGTCCATCAATACGCTTTCGCCAGGATTCAGTTGCTTTTTACCGTATATAGATAATTTCTCCATAGTGTGAATTTGATAACTAAAATTACCAATTTTTTGTTCCGAAAAATCATATACTGAAAAAAATCCGGCATTGCCGGATTGATTTCTATAGATTTTATTTTGTTTTAATATAACCTGTGAAACTGTTGATTGTTTGAATCTGCTGAGTTAATTAACCGAATTGATCCGGTTTATACAATTCTTCTGCCAAAAGGAGTTAGTGCCAGCGAGGCCATTTTAAAATGTTGTTTTGCCCACGGGATACCGATAATCGTAATTCCTAAAAGTAAGCCAAAAAGTACATGAGTTAGCATGATCCAGATTCCGCCGATGAGTAGCCAAATAATATTCATAACGGTTGACAGACAGCCCGGAGCATAATCCATGTATTCAATTTTTTGCCCGAAAGGCCAAAGTGCGAGTATGCCAAGTTTAAACGACTGAATACCAAATGGGATTCCAACGATTGTTATACAAAGTGCGATGCCGGCAAGCATGTATTCCAAAAAGATGGCAAAACCACCGAATAGTAACCAAATTAAGTTTCCTAAAATTTTCATTGTTCTTTAATTTTCAAAAAATGTTGCTTTTTGTTTTAATGTATCAATAAAAGATGCATCCATCCAATAAATATTTGAATTTCCGCTCTCGGGAGCATTATGCATATTTTGTAATGTTTTATAATCAAGTTTGTCTGGACTTAAAGTATTGACTTTTGTGGTCATAAAGAACATATAATTACCATCGGGCGAAAAACTTGCCGAGTACTGAAAGGTTGTAGCGCTATTCACCTTTTCTCCCATATTTTGAGGGATGCTCCAACCTTTTGTTTCATTAAAAAACGATATGTAGTAATCGGTTCCGCCATACGAATCGGGCATGCCAATGCAGGGAATGATCATAAAACTTTCGTCGGTGGCAATAGTTGTATTAAACCGGGCCCTCCCGCAGTTTATTTCTTTAGGCATCGGTTCTGGCTTTTGGTAGTTGCCATTTTCGAATGTTGATTTGTAAATGGTATTTGCTCTTGTCGTCGGATCTTCACGTGTAAAATACAGGTTACCATTGGCTGCCACACTTGGGAAAAACTCAGAATCAGGCGAATTTATCACTGTGTCTAATTGGTATGGAGCGCCCCAATTGTCTTCAATACGATCTGCAACCCAAATATCGGTTATAAAGCGATTGTTCTCGTCAATCTCTTGTCCCATATTCGACACAAAAAACATTTTTTTGCCATCAGGAGATATGCAGGGTTCGATATAAATGTAGCGAGAATCACGGGCAAAAGAAATTACCTCGGGTTTTGTCCATCCGTTTTTGGTATTTTTACAGTATAGAATAGTGGCGTATCTCGAGTTTCCAATATTTTTTCCAAAGTATACCTCGTTTCCATCGGGGGTGAAAGTAATATCACGAGTGGCTATACCATCGTTCACAAAGCCTGGAGCAAAAAGTTGAGGCTCGTTTCCCGGTAAACTCTCCCCGAGATAAGGTTCGGTAACTGGTTTATTTTTATTACTGCAGGATGCTACAATAATTGCCACTATTAATAGTAGTATAATTTTCATTTGAGTTTATTTAAATAAAGTGAAAAATACAAGAACAAGAAGTGCAACTATGGCAATAAGCAACAACAATAGTTTTGGAATAATACCTTTTCCCGAATCTGAATCCTGAACGGTAAGATTCTTTTTGGCCAGTTCTTTCTTTTTAAAACTCTCGCCAAGTGCCACCCCAATCGATATTCCAATTCCGGCGCCCAGCGCAATTCCAAGTCCTATATTATCCAGCGCAACACCAAGTGCAATTCCGGGCCCCATACCAATAGCATAACCAATGGCAATTCCCCGGCCCATTGCTTTCGACGCCAACTGATTATTCGCGCTGTACATTCCTGCTTTATTTTGTTTGATCAGGATAATTACCAACACCGATAAAAGTAAAATGCCAATGGCCAGTCCAGCAAAGAGTAGAGTTGCGTTCATCGTTTTCTTTTATATGTGTATCAAACCAAAACGAAATTACTTATTTCATCGGTTTTTCTACCGCGTGAAAAAGGTAAAACGCCGATAATTACAGATGAGTGTTAAATATTCAGCATCGAACAAGTGGTATTTTTTCTACAGTTGCTAAATACTTTTTAATTTTAAGCTTTTGAATAGAAAACAGAATTATGATTGAACAGAAAGAAATAACACTTCCCGCATTCCGACGCGGATACCATTTAATTACCCGATTAATTGAAGAGCAATTACCGGAATTGCCCGAGAAAGGATTGCTGCATATACTGGTTAAACATACATCGGCCGGTATTACGTTGAACGAAAATGCCGACCCGATTGTGCGCACCGATTTTGAGAATTTTATCAATAAAATGATCCCCGAGAACGATCCTGTTTATGTGCATACCTACGAGGGAGCTGATGATATGCCTGCGCACCTTAAATCGTCGGTTATTGGTGCCGAAGTAACCATACCCATTACGCGCCATCGATTAAATTTGGGCACCTGGCAGGGAATTTATTTTGGCGAATTCCGTGATTACGGAGGTGCACGGCGATTGGTATTAACGATATATAGCTAAAACAGAAAAACCGGGAAATCCCGGTTTTTCTGCTTCATTTTATGTGCTGTATTAATTTGTTTCTTTTACATCCCAGCCATAATCGATGTATTCCCAGCTAAAGTTTTCTCCTTTAACATCAATCTTTAAAAATCCTTCTTCCATGCCAAATCGTTGGCCTTGCCACCACTGTGAAGAAACAGCTCCCCCGGTAATGTAATGAATCCCATTGTATTCAATATCTTCGAGGAAATGCAAATGTCCCTGTAAAACCAGTTTTGTATTGTGTTGTTCGAGTATCTCGCGAACCTGGTTCGCATTGGTAACAATCGAGCCCTCCGACATCCCCTCTGTAGGGCCTTGCATAATCTGCGATCCTATACTTAACAAAGGAATATGAATACTTACGGCTATTGGTTTGTCTCCTGCTGTTTTCAGATCATTTTTTAGCCACTCCAGTTGTTCTTCGTCAACATGGCCGTAATAGTGGCGGTCGTTTGTAAATCCTATTCCGTCGAGAACCACAAAATGCCAGTTTTTATGATCGAACGAGTAATAACGTTTGGCCAGTCGGTTTTGGTAAAGCTGTTTGCCGTATTCTTCATGCGACGGAGAAACGCCGCTATTTTCGTAAAGTCCGAAAACTTCATGATTTCCCATGGTGTTATAAACCGGAGCTTTCACTTTTGCTACCGTATTTTCGTATAGCTTGTAAAGGCTGTCGCTGGCCTCATATGTCTGCCCAAGCGCATCCATTATGTTGTCGCCTCCTGTTAATACAAAATCCGGTGTTAGACTGTTTATCGTATCAATAGCCTGGCTAAAACCTTCTGTTGCATTACGTTCCGGCGTGATATGAATATCAGTCATAAATACAAAAGAGAAGTCATCTGTTGCAGAATCTGCTTGCTGGTTGGAAGTTGGCGCGCAACTAAATAGCACAAATATGCTGAATGATAAATAGATTAGTTGTTTCATTTTGTTGTTTTTAATTATACTGTGAATTTAAGAGAATTAGTGAAAAGAAATGTTGATTATAATTTAAATAATCTTTAACCGGAGATTCATTATTTGGTAGAACTTGTTATGAAACATACTGCTTTGGATTATCACATCCTTATCGTAATTAATATAATTACAATAGAACTCATTTTTTACTGAAAGCAAATTAGAGTGATTTTTTATCGAAAAATATCGCAAATAATTATCATTTTTGTTCGTAATTTGTGTGCAACTAAATTTAATGCAGATGAAAATTTCTGTTGATAACTATTCTGAAGAAGAATTACAGGAAGAGGGAGTTTTTGATTGGCCGGTTCGTAAGCTCGATGAAGAGAAAATGGATTGGTATTACGAGGAAACAGAGATGTGTTATATTGTCGAGGGTGAAGCGATAATAGCAACTGAGTTTGAACAAACAACAGTGCGGGCAGGTGATTTTGTCACCTTTCCGAAAGGCCTTGAGTGCGTTTGGGACGTCGAGGACGAAATAGAAATGCACTATTCCTGTGAATAATCATATTTACTTCTTAAATATTTTACAAAGTTTGCATCTGAACTAACTATTGAATTAGATCACATGCGAAAGATTATATTTTTAGTAGTGGCAATCATCTTGTCACTTGGTGCAAACGCACAGGAAATTGGTAAAGAAACTCAGAAACGAATGCAATGGTTTGGCGATGCTAAGCTGGGCATTTTTATTCATTGGGGTATTTATTCGGTAAACGGCATTGATGAAAGCTGGTCGTTTTTTAACGACTATATTTCGTACGACGACTACATGAATCAACTGGCCGGATTCACGGCCGAAAAATATAATCCTGAGCAATGGGCTGAACTGATTGCCGAAAGCGGAGCCAAATATGCTGTGCTTACTACAAAACATCATGATGGCGTGGCACTTTGGGATACCCACTGCAACGGTTTAAATGTGGTGGACAAATCACCTGCAGGAAAAGATCTGGTGGCCCCTTTTGTTAAAGCATTGCGCAAAAATGATTTGAAAGTTGGTTTGTACTATTCGTTGCTCGACTGGTCGCATCCTGATTATCCGAACAAAACACGAAAAATTAAACGTTACGAAAATGACTCACTTCGCTGGGCAAATTTTGTGGACTTTAACTTTTGCCAGTTGGAAGAATTATCGAAACAATTTAAACCCGATATGTACTGGTTTGACGGCGACTGGGAGCAATCAGCAGAAAAGTGGAAAGCAAAGGAGTTAAGCGAATCGTTACGGAAATGGAACAAAGATGTGATTCTGAACAGCAGAATTCAGGGCTATGGAGATTATGCCACACCCGAGCAGGGACTGCCAGTAACTCGCCCCGATGAACCGTACTGGGAATTGTGTATGACCATGAACGACAGCTGGGGTTATCAGCACAATGACCACAATTATAAAACACCCAACCAGGTTATTCGTATTTTGGTGGATTGTATCAACAAAGGAGGAAATTTACTGCTTGATATTGGTCCGAAAGCAGATGGCTCAATTCCTGAAGAACAGGTTAAGATTTTAAAAGAACTGGGCCGCTGGACGAACAAACATGCTGAAGCTATATACGGAACACAGGCCGGAATTCCATACGAACATTATTACGGACCAACAGCATTGAACAAAACCGGAGATATTCTTTATTTATTTGTGCCACATAAACCAAACGGTTCGCTGGTGTTGAAAGGAATAAAAAATAAGATCAACCGGATGTGGGTGGTTGGTAATGGAACCAAGTTAAACTGGGATGTGAAAATGAAACAATACTGGAGCGCTGTTCCGGGAATTGTATACATTGATGTACCCGAAAAAGTGCTTGATGAGCAGGTTACGGTAATTGCCGTTCTACTCGACGGAAAAGTTGACCTTTACCGCGAGCAGGGACAAGTGATTGAGAGTAACTAAAAACGTTTTAACTAATCGTAAGTATATTGCCGTTTTTCTGCACGCTGTATGTTTTTAAACTTGCAGTTGCCGGTCCGTTAACTACAGCTCCGCCGGTTGTAAAACGCGATGAATGACATGGGCAGACAACATCACCATCAGCATGAACATAGGCCACTGTACATCCCTGGTGCGTACATATTTTTGAAAGAGCCAGGTAGGTACTTTCGCTTGTTCTGAAGATCATAATGTTTCCTGCATATACAAAACCGCCAACGGTTCCCAGATCCGCATAAGTTGAACTGCTTAGATCAATGGTTACGTCATTACCGGGTACATTCGGATCTTCTGGTACGTAATCGTCATCGCTACTGGAGCAGGCACTAAAAATTGCAGGTGCGGTTAATAGAACGCTGCCACCGTACGCAAACTTTTTGATGAATTCTTTTCTTTTCATAACTGTTTTACAGGTTGTTTGAAAGTATAAACACCAAAAAGTATTTTATTGTTCGGTTTAAGCAAAGAAAATAGCTATTATTCTAACTCACAGACTTTCTCGAGTTTACCGGTGTGCAAATACCACAAAAAACCACTTACTTTTGAGAAACCGGTGTTTTGTAAAACTCTGGCATATTCTTTCACCTGGTACAGGTACTTGTCTTGTCGTTCGCCGGTTTTATAATCAACAACAATTGCTTCGTCGCCCGAGAACATTATCCGGTCGGGGCGCAGCAGCTTGTCGGAGGTCAATAGGTCGCGTTCGTTCAGCACTTCGTAACTGCCATCAAACCACTTTTTAACCTCCGGTAGCAGTAGGTTGTTTTGTATGCTTGTTTGAATTTCATCAAACTCTTCTTTCGACACTTTACCATCGTGCAGCGCCTGTAAACAAGCAGCATTGGCATCGTCGGCCAAAACAATTTCAGATAAAATATCGTGAATGATTTTCCCAGTGTTTTTTACTGAATGTTGCTGTTCGTTCTCAATTAAAAAATCTTCGCCATTCAATCGCAAACTAATTTTATCAGAAATGTCGTTAAAGTTGTATTTTTTGATTAGAATGGCTTTCTGCTCGTCATCCTCCTGCGGCTGTTTAGCAATTCTTCCAAATTCAAAACGATCTTGTTCTTCGTTAAAACAATCGGCAAATTCATCCTGCTTACTTTGGTTCGCCAGCGCTTTGTGCAATAAATAATGAATTGGTTTGCCCGAGCCTGAATTATTTTTGCTCTCTTTTGGCATGGGGCAGTTGGCGATCAGCACCGATGCGGCACGCGTAAAGGCCACATAAACCAAATTAAGCGTGTCGATGTAGTAATTCATTTTTTCCTCGAAATACATGGGCGCAAATTCCGATGTTTCCATGTGTTTACCGGCCTGGATCGGTAGTAACGGAAATTTATTAAACGGCTCAGATTGTGGTTTGCACCAAAGCAAAGGTGCCGTTGTACCACTCCAGCTGGTTTTCCAGTCGAGGTAGGGGAGCAGAACAGCTTTAAACTCCAGCCCTTTTGATTTGTGAACGGTCATTAACCGAATCGAACTTACCTCTTCGTTTACATTTACCGATGTGTTGCTGCCTTTTTCATTCCACCAGTACAACAGGTTCGACAGATCGTTCGATAAGGATATTTTTAATTCACCCGCTTTGTCAATCAGTGTTTGCAGAAATGGCAATTCCGATTCGAAATTGAACAAGCCAAAAAGCGAACAAATATGCGTGATTGTTTCATCCAGTGATGTTAGCAAAACCTTTCGTTTTACCTGTTCGAGTTTACCGGCTAATTCCGCACTGAATTCTTCGTCAAAACCGGGTTGAAGTTGCCAGTCGCTGTAATCGTTAAAATCAAGCAAACTTTGCCCATTGTTTGAATGAACCGGAATACCCATGGTTTTTAAACCGGGTTTTAGCCAGCTTTGCCAAAGGTGCAGCAAAGTGGCTTGTGTGATTTTATTTTCCGGATCGATCAACAGCTCGATGGTACTTATCACAACCAAAACTGCTTTTGAGGCATGTAAAAACAACGATTCGTTTGACAGTACCGAAAGGTTATACTTTTTATTCTCATTGAGTTTTGCAGCCGCTAAAAAGGCTTCGATAATCGGGCCGCCTTCTTTGTTTTTACGGATTAAAATGGCAATGTCTTTGGCTTTAATTCCCTGATCCTGCATGTATTTTACCTGCTCAACCAATTGTTCGGTAGCCGTTTCTTCAAAGTCGTCTTCCGGAAGGAAATTGATTTGTGTGAAACCTGTTGCTTCATCATTCGATTTTCCGGCTTCCTGTTGGTACGACGAATAAATATGATCGAACTTTTGAATGTAAGCCTCCCGGTTTTCAAGCGAACCGATCAGGTAATCTTCAAAAGCTGTTTTTAGTTCTCCAAAAATAGCATTGTTAAAAGCGATGATGTTTTTATCGCTTCGCCAGTTTTTTTCAAGGGTGAAATCCTGTTTTTGCTGCGGCGAAAACTGGGCATCCAATTGCTCGGCCAAAATACTCCAGTCGCTGTTACGCCAGCGGTAAATCGATTGTTTTACGTCGCCCACAATAAGGTTGGCATTTCCTTCGGCCAGCGAGTTTTCAAGCAGCGGCCTAAAATTCTGCCACTGCAGGCCCGAGGTGTCCTGAAACTCATCGAGCATAAAATATTTATAGTAGTTGCCAATTTTTTCGTACACAAAAGGCGAATCGCTCTGACCGATAATTTTGCTCAGCAAAAGGTTGGAGTCGGAAAGTTGCAAGGCTCCTTTTTCCTGTTGAATTTGTTTTATTTCCTCCTTCAGGTCGCTAAGAATTCCCAACATTCTCAACTGTCGGAGCGCAGCCTGGGCAGTGTTGTACCTTATGTTATTCGACGTGTAAAACTCAACAAGCGAAATTAATCCCGGTTGCAGTTTTGTGTCAACCAGGTTATGTATCTCGGCAGCTTGTTTGTGTTTTGCCGAGTACCATTTTTCAACGTCTTCGCAAGCTGTAAGAACGCGCGAACCGGGTTCTTTTATTTCGCCGTTGGCAAGCGATTGAATGTATCCGGCAACTCCCGATTTTTTATACGAGAAATCATCCACCGAAAATCCGTTGCTAAAAATGTCGTTAAATAATGTTTGTGCTTTGTCTTTTATTCCCTTTTCAAATTGACGGATGATCTGGCGCAGTTCTTTGCCAAAATCATTCAGGTTTTCGCGGTTATAAACCGATTCTCCTTCATCAGGGAAAAACACCTGGAACGATTCTTTAAAAAGCTCTTTGCCCAGATTTTGTATGTCGTCGTCGATGCGCTGGCTGCGGTTGGTTTCAATCTTTTCTTTACTGTAGTCGCGCAACCATTTTAACAGGTCTTTATCGTCATTTATTCGGGCCAGCAAACGGTCGGAAGCTTCCTGTAAAAGCAGGTCGTTGTCGAGTTCCACCGTAAAATTTGGTGAAATACCCAACTCGCGGTTAAAGGATTTGATTACTTTCTGCGTAAACGAATCGATCGTATTTATTGAAAAACGATTGTAGTCGTGCAGAATATTTTTGAGCACTTCTTTAGCCCTTTGACGGATAAATTGTTCGGTGTAATTATTGTCTTTTTGAAGTGGTTCGATGTAGGGAGAATCTTTCTCAATGGCCAGTAAATGCAGTTGCTCAAGGATCCTGCTTTTCATTTCGTTGGTGGCCTTGTTGGTAAAAGTTACTGCCAGAATATGTTTGTAGTTGTACGGATTACTCAGGATTATTTTCAGGTATTCAACAACCAGTTGAAAGGTTTTTCCCGATCCGGCAGAAGCTTTGTAAACTGTAAGCATGTATGTGATCCGAGTTTAAAGTTCAGTTTTTAAAGATAAGATTTTGAAGGGATGACGCAAGGCTAAAATCCCGGTGGTCCAATTCTGTTTTGCTGAATGCTGATGCTGGTTTCGATTTTGAATTTCTTTGAAACCTTGTATTGCATAAACATGGTAGAGCCGTAGGCATCAAAATAGCTCGAATTCTGATTGGGAAGTGGCGCCGAATTAATGAAGTTCGCTCCGTAGCTGTATCCGCCAATAACAAATTTGTCGCCCAATTCGAATGCCGCAGAACTTAGCATTTCTGCGTTGTAATAGTAGGGGGAAACAATATCAGATCCGTGAAATGATAAACCGGTGTAATTGAGTTGAGGGAATGCAGCCAACGCTAAAGTATAGCGACTTTGGTAAAACCGGTTCATATCAAAAGCCGGAAGCTGTAAATCATCCATCAGGTAATTGCCATCCATGCCACCGTTAATCAGGTTGTAATATTCAATCTGGCGATGCAACAGGACTTCGCTCGAATCAACTTCGCCAAAATCCATTTGCAAACCTTGCTGGGCAACCGCCTGCAGGCCAAAGAACAATAGAAATCCAATTAAAACTGATCGCATAGCTTTTATCGTATAGTGCTATACAAAAGTACCATTTATTACGAGGGGATTCAAAAATGTGAGCTTAAAAACTGTTAACGCATTATCAGTTCGTGGCGCTGTTTTATCTCGTCGTAAAGTCCGTCGCTGATTTTGTACAACGGTAAACGAAGGATATTTTCAATGGTGCCCTGAATATTCATAAGCGCTTTAATTCCTCCCGGATTACCTTCGCGGAACAGCAGCTGGAACATCTCGATCAATTCGAAATGAATTTTACGTGCTGCATCAAAGTCATTGTTCAGAGCAAGGTGCATAATTTTGCTGATTTTCTCTGGATAAGCGTTTGCTGCCACCGAAATTACTCCTTGTCCGCCAATGGCAGCAATGGTAATGGCAAGCAGGTCGTCGCCTGAAATAACCGTAAAATCATCGGGTGTATATTTCCCTATTTTAGTCATTTGCGAGTGCTCGCCCGACGCTTCTTTGATGGCCACAATTTTATCCGATGCCTCAGCCAAACGTCCAACAGTGGTTGCTTCAAGATTTATACCAGTACGCGACGGTACATTGTAAAGAATAACCGGAACCGGACTTGCTTTGGCAATTTCAAGATAATGGCGGTACATTCCTTCCTGCGAAGGTTTGTTGTAGTAGGGTGTAACAACTAAAATTCCGTCGATGCCTTCAAAATTAAAGTTATCAATCTGGTTGCACATGGTGCGGGTGTCGTTTCCGCCCATTCCAACAACAACCGGCAAACCATTGGCTTTTTCTTTTACCAGTTCAACCACCTGTGCTTTTTCATCAGCGCTTAGTGTGGCTGTTTCGGCGGTGGTGCCAAGAGCTACCAAATAGTCCATGTCACCTTTTACCTGGTTATCAATTATCGTTTCAAGTGCTTTGTAATCAACCTGATCGTTTGTTGTAAACGGAGTAATTAGCGCTACCCCTGCGCCTTTGAAATATCGACTCATGAATCTGTTCTGTTGTTTAGTTGCGCAAGATAGAAAATTTGTTGTTCGGCCAGAAACATTGCATCCTTATTTTGGTCAATCTTAATATTCAGATCGAAGTAGGAATCATCGGCTTCAGAACTGCCAATTTTGAATTTAGCATGTGATAACGCTGTTATATAATCGACAGCATAATTTTTTTCGGCAGCCAAACACAGCAGAAGATCGAGTTCCATTTCGATGAAGTCGCCTACTTTCTCGGGTTTCGGAATTCCCCACCAGTTGAGGTCGTTTACGGTTAAGGAATTGGCTTCGGCGGCTGGGTTCGAGTCGCTGTCGAAAATGCAGTAATCGCGAAAAATAGCACCATGCCGGTTAAAATAATCGCGGAGGTATTGCACCGCCGGTTTTTCCGATGGTTGCCAAATCACACCTACTTTCGAATGTAAAGCAAGATTAGGAATCACCGGAGTGCGTTGCTGTGCAGCCACTAGCTTCCGGAGTTTTCGATAGGCATATTTTTCTTTCAATCCCATAATGCAGTGTCTTATTTTCTTTTCTTCTTTTTTGGATTACAGGTTTTGCAAAAGTCACCCAGTTTATCCAGCTCTTCCAACGACCATTTCATCCATTTCTCAATTTCCGAATCGAGCGTACCGTTGAAGGTATCGCTTTCCACTCTCGAAAGTAGTTTGGCGTGCTCGGCATACGCCTGTTCATGCAGTTCCGAGGGGCCTTTTGTGAGCATCGTTTTGCGTTCCTCGAAAAACTTTTTGCGGAGATTACGCGCCTGAATTTCGTACAAATTAAAAATCAGTTGCTGATAACGTAACAAACGGGCTGTGGCTTCCTCCGTCCCGTCGTCAATGTACGAAGCGTCTTTTTGAAAGTGGCACGATACATTTTCATTCATGTTACGGTTCATTACCAGGTTCAGGCCGCCTGTTTCGTATTCCACAGAAAAACTTCCCGAGGCTGTTTGCATTTGCCCGCTGTTGGGCGCTTTGGCTTGAAAATCGCTTTTTTGGAGTTGATAGTCGGCCGACCACTCTATAATATTCTGAGCACTGGCAGCGACTGATAAGAGGAGTGTTATCGATAAAAGAAGAATTGTTTTTGTCATAGTATAAGCATCTTATTTTGCTTCAACCGTAATTTTTTTATTCATTGTGCCCGATAATCTATTCGATCATTTTCAGGAAATCGTCCTCGCTGATCATTGGAATACCCAGCTTCTCCACTTTTTCAAGTTTACTGGGGCCTACATTACTTCCGGCGAGCATATAACTTGTTTTTTTGGAGATGGAGCCCACATTTTTTCCTCCGTTTTGCTCAATTAGCTTCTTTAGCTCGTCGCGCGAGTGTTGCTCGAAAGTACCCGAAATAACTATACTCAAACCTTCCAGTTTATTGGTTTGCCCTTCCAGCTGATCTTCGCTGATTGCAAACTGAATTCCGTATTCTTTCAAATGCTGGATAAACTGCAGGTGTTCTTCGTTCGAAAACCATTCCACAACACTTTCGGCAATTCGGTCGCCAATTTCATCAATTTCTACCAGCTGTTCCTTTGTTTGCTGCTGAATATTTTCAATGGTATGCAGCTTTTTCACCAGTGTTTTTGCTACTGTTTCACCAACAAAACGAATTCCCAGCGCAAAAAGTACCCGCTCGAACGGAACTTGTTTTGAAGCTTCCAAACCATCTAGAATTCGTTGCGCCGATTTATCAGCCATACGTTCAAGGTTAAGTAGTTGCTCTTTTTGTAGTTGGTAGAGTTGTGTAATGTTTTTTGCCAGACCTTCGTTGTAAAGCAACTCAATGGTTTCCTGACCGATGCCGTCAATATCCATTGCTTTCCGGCTTACAAAATGCTCCATCTTGCCTTTTATTTGTGGCGGACAGGCATCTTCATTCGGACAATAATGGGCGGCTTCACCTTCTTTGCGTATCAGCTTTGTGCCGCATTCGGGGCACGATTCAATAAACTGCACCGGCTGAAACATCGGATGTCGTTTGGCCGGATCAACACCTGTGATTTTTGGAATGATCTCGCCACCTTTTTCCACAAAAACAGTATCGTCGATATGCAAATCCAGGTTGCTGATAATATCGGCATTGTGCAGCGACGCCCTTTTTACAATGGTTCCTGCAATTAGCACCGGCTCGAGATTAGCCACCGGTGTAACTGCTCCTGTGCGGCCCACCTGATACGAAACCGATTTTAAAATAGTCGCAACACTTTCGGCCTTAAATTTATAGGCAATCGCCCAACGCGGCGACTTGGCCGTAAAACCAAGGTTGTTTTGCAGCTTGCGAGAGTTTACTTTTATCACAATTCCGTCGGTGGCAACGGGTAGTGAGAAACGCTCGGTATCCCACTTTTCTATGAAGGAGAAAACTTCATCAATGTTTTTGCACAATTGCGTATGTTCTGAAATTTTAAAACCCCATTCGCGTGCTTTTTGCAGGCTTTCGTAATGGCCGTCTTCCGGCAAATTTTCGCCAAGCACATAATACAGGTAGGCATCCAGTTTTCGTGATGCTACAATCGACGAGTTTTTCATTTTTAATGTTCCGGCAGCTGTATTTCGAGGATTGGCCAACAAAGGTTCGCCGGCTTTTTCCAATTCCGCATTCAGGTTGTTGAAAACATCGAAAGGCATGACAATTTCGCCACGAATCTCAAAGCTTTCCGGAAAATCATTTCCGCGTAATTTTAGCGGCACCGATTGAATGGTGCGTACATTGGTTGTTACATCGTCGCCTTTTACGCCGTCGCCACGGGTTACGGCACGCACCAATTCACCATTTTCGTAAGTGAGGCTAATGGATGAACCATCAAATTTTAGTTCGCACACATACTCATAATCGTTGGTGCCGATAATTTTCTGAATGCGGCTGTCGAAATCCTTTAGCTCGTCCTGCGAGTAGGCATTCGATAACGACAACATCGTGTACTTGTGTGTAACCTGCTGAAAGTCGGAACTTAAATCGCTTCCCACACGCTGTGTTGGCGAATTCGGATCATTAATATTGTATTGTTTTTCAAGGCGCTCCAGCTCTTTTAATTTCATGTCAAAATCAAAATCGCTTATTGATGGTTGCGCTAAAACGTAGTATTTATAGTTATGTTCGGCCAGTTCGGCCTGCAAATCTTTAATTCGTTGTAAATCCTGTTCGCTGCTCATTCGTGCACTAATTGTAAATGTTTCAAGATGATTTTTCAAAGATAATTTGTTGGACGAAACAAGCATAAAATTTTACATGCCAAATTTCGATTAATCCCTAAATCTCCTAATGGGACTTGGTCGTACTCCCCTTTAGGGGTGGTGGTAAAACAATCCAGCGATTAAACAATTTTAGGTAGAAATTCTTTATGTAGTAAAAGGAAATACAATTATGGCATTTACACTTGAAATTGGAAAAAAGGCAATCGGTTTTGATCTTCCGGCTACCGACGGGAACAGCTATTCATTGGAAAGTTTTAAGGACTCGAAATATCTGGTGGTGTTTTTTACCTGCAATCACTGCCCCTACGTGATAAACAGCGACGAAGTTACCCGTAGAACGGCTGAGCGTTTTAAACCGCTGGGTGTTGAGTTTGTCGGAATTAACTCGAACAGCAAGAATACTTACGAAGAGGATGATTTCGATCATATGGTAGCGCGCATGAAGGAACACCAATTTCCGTGGAAGTATTTGTATGATGAATCGCAGGAAGTGGCATTGGCGTATGGTGCGTTGCGGACACCTCATTTTTATGTGTTTAACGAAAACCGCGAGCTTGTCTATACCGGAAGGGGAGTTGACAGTCCGCGCGATGCCTCAAAAATTACCGTTAACGATTTGGCGAATGCATTGGAAGAACTAACCAGTGGTAAAAAGATTTCTGTTCCGGTTACCAACCCGATTGGTTGCAATGTAAAATGGGATGGCAAAGAAAAACACTGGATGCCCGCTGATGCCTGTGATTTGGTTTGGTGAGAAGAGTTCCAAGTTACTAGCTGCGAGTTACAAGTTTTCAGTCGTTGATTTCAGTCACAGTTTAAACTATTTTACCGCAGAGTTGCGCAGAGAAGACGCGGAGTTTCACAGAGAAAGTCGCAGTCTCAGTTTTCAGTGTCAGTTTACAATTTATCAATCCTGGTAATCTCACTGTCTCAAAGTCTCAGTGCTCCATCTTCATCAATCTCAAAACCAATCTCCATCAATCTTATAATCCATCTTTCTTAAAAGCTTGTTAATAACTCCCTTTTTCATCCCACATCATTCCTTGTATATTTGCAGCACTTATGATTGTTTGTATTGCAGAGAAACCGAGTGTTGCCAAAGAAATTGCCCAGGTGATTGGGGCAGGTTCGCGAAGAGATGGTTATTACGAAGGAAACGGTTACCAGGTAACCTGGACTTTTGGCCATTTTTGTACCTTGTGGCCGCCCGAGGATTACGATGCGAAGTGGAAACGCTGGGATCTGCAGACACTGCCCATGTTGCCCAAACGTTTCGAAACCAAAGTGATGACAGGCGATGGCGGAGTAACCAAACAATTTAATACCATTAAAAGCTTATTGGATAAAGCCGAACAGGTGATTAACTGTGGTGATGCCGGCCAGGAAGGGGAACTTATTCAGCGCTGGGTGATGAAAGAGGCCGGTTACAAAGGCGAAGTGAAACGTTTGTGGATTTCATCGTTGACGAATGAAGCTATTAAAACCGGTTTTCAGAAGCTGGTACCGGCCGAAAAATTTGACAACCTGTATTACGCCGGAAGCTCACGTGCTATTGGCGACTGGTTGCTGGGAATGAACGCCACACGTTTATACACCCTGAAATACGGTGGTTACAAGCAGGTTTTGTCTATCGGGCGGGTGCAAACGCCAACACTTGCGATGCTGGTAACGCGCCATTACGAAATCGAGAATTTTAAACCTGAACCCTACTGGGAGTTGCAAACCACCTATCGCGATACGGTTTTTAGCAATACCGAAGGAAAGTTTTTCAAAAAAGAAGACGGTGAAAAACTGCTGAATCAGGTGTTGGGTAAGGACTTGTACATTACCGATGTTGAAAAGAAAGACGGACAGGAATACGCCCCAAAACTTTTCGACCTCACCAGTTTGCAGGTTCATTGTAACACTCGTTTTGGATTAACGGCAGATGAAACGCTGAAAACCGTGCAACGTTTGTATGAAATGAAAGTGGTTACTTATCCGCGTGTTGATACCACTTTTTTGCCCAACGATCAGTATTCAAAAATTCCCGGAATTCTAAAAGGCCTAAAAAGTTATAGCGAGCTGGCGCAGCCCCTGCTGGCAAAGAAAATCCGAAAATCGACAAAAGTTTTTAACGATAAAAAGGTTACCGATCACCATGCTATTATTCCTACAGGGGAAGAGAAATTACTGGGCGGTAACGAGAAAAAGGTTTACGATGCCATAGCACGACGTTTTTTAGCCGCGTTTTACCCCGATTGTAAAGTTGCCAAAACGCAGGTGAAAGCAGAAGTTGATACGGTGCAATTTGTAGCTACCGGAAAGCTAATTCTGCAACCCGGCTGGCGTGTTGTTTTTCAGGATGAGAATTCGAAAAGCGGTGATGGCGACACCATTCTTCCAGCATTCGAGAAAGGAGAACACGGTCCGCACGAACCGTCGTTTACCGAAAAGGAAACAAAACCGCCGCGTTATTACACTGAAGCATCCTTACTGCGAGCCATGGAAACGGCCGGTAAAAATGTGGATGACGATGAACTGCGCGACCTGATGAAAGCCAACGGTATTGGTCGTCCATCTACACGTGCAGCAATTATCGAGACTTTATTCCGGCGTAAATACATCGAGCGACAGAAGAAGCAGATCCACCCAACCAAAATGGGAATTCAGTTGATTGACACGATTCAAAATGAATTGCTAAAATCGGCCGAACTAACCGGCCAATGGGAGAAGCGACTGCGTGAAATTGAGCAGGGTGAATACAGTGCCTCGAAGTTTATTTACGATATGAAACGTATGGTTTACGATCTGGTAGTTGAAGTGATGCGCGATCGTAGCTCGGTAAAACTGACGGCTCCCGAACCGGAAAAGAAGGCAAAAGGCAAAAGACAAAAGGCAAAAGGAGAAGAGGCAGTTAACAGCGGAAACGGTGAAATGACCTGCCCAAAATGCTCGGAAGGAAAAGTGCTGAAAGGCAAAAATGCTTATGGTTGTAACCGTTGGAAAGAAGGTTGTGATTTCAGGCTGCCATTTGTTTTTATGGAGAAAAAGCTCACCGACAAACAAGTTGAGCGTTTGCTGAAAAAAGGAGCCACCACAAAACTGAAAGGTTTTAAAATGGGGGATAAAAAAGTAGACGGTGTATTGCAGCTGACCTCGGATTGTAATGTTGAGTTTGTGGATAAATCTCCGGCCGGGAAAAAGACTGCTGATTCAACGCCCAAATGCCCAAAATGTGGCGGAACAATACTAAAAGGCAAAACAGCCTACGGTTGCAGCAACTGGAAAGAAGGCTGCGATTTTAAATTCACCTTCGATGCCATTCGCGAAAAAGCTGCCGGACGGGAATTAACAAAAGAACTGGTACTGGAAATAATTCAGAGCTAAATTACAGGTCTTCTTCTTTCAATAGTTGCTCAAAATATGCAATCGTTTTTATTAAACCTTCGCGAAGCGGAATGGTAGGTTCCCAGCCATTCAGTTTCTCTTTAGCCAACGTAATATCCGGTTGACGTTGTGTCGGGTCATCTTGTGGCAATGGCAAGTGAACGATTTTTGATTTCGATCCGGTAAGGTCAATAATTTCACTGGCCAGTTCGAGCATGGTAAATTCGCCCGGATTGCCAATGTTTACCGGCCCGATAAAATCATCAGCGGTTTTCATCATTCGGATCATTCCCTCAATCAAATCGCTTACATACTGAAAGCTGCGGGTTTGTTGTCCGTCGCCAAAAATGGTAATGTCTTTACCTTTCAGCGCCTGTACAATAAAGTTCGAAACAACGCGCCCATCGTCCGGCTCCATTTTGGGGCCATAGGTATTAAAAATGCGGATGATCTTTATCAAAACGTCGTTCTGTACATGGTAATTCACAAACAACGATTCGGCACAACGTTTTCCTTCATCGTAACACGAACGAACTCCAATAGGATTTACATGCCCCCAGTATTCTTCGTTTTGAGGATGAACATCGGGAACGCCATAAACTTCGCTGGTTGATGCCTGCAGGATTTTGGCCTTTATACGTTTGGCCAAACCAAGCATATTTACAGCACCCATCACCGAAGTTTTGATAGTTTTTATGGGATTGTACTGATACTGAACTGGTGACGCCGGACAAGCCAGGTTGTAAATTTCATCCACTTCGATGTAAAATGGCTGTGTAATATCGTGCCGTACCAGCTCGAAGTATGGATTGTCAAGCAAGTGAATAATCTTTTGCTTTTTGCCGGTAAAATAGTTATCGAGGCAAATTACCTCGTTGCCATCATTTAACAGCCTTTCGCAAAGGTGAGATCCAACAAATCCTGCTCCTCCGGTTACCAAAATTCGCTTCATATCGTTTATTTTGTTTTTCTACCGATCGCAAAATATTCAAACCCAAGTTCTGCCAGTTCTTCGGGATCGTAAATATTTCGCCCGTCGAAAATAATTTTACTCTTCAACAACTTCTCCATAACGCGGAAATTCGGCAGCCTGAATTCTGACCACTCGGTAACTAAAATCAATGCATCAGCGTCAATTAATGCATCGTATTCATCTTTTGCGTACGAGATTTTATCACCCAGAATACGTTCTGCTTCGTGCATGGCAACCGGGTCGTAACTAGCAACTGTAGCTCCGGCTTCCAGTAATTTCTCTATAATTACCAAAGATGGAGCTTCACGCATATCGTCGGTTTTGGGTTTAAACGACAGCCCCCACAGGGCAAATTTTTTGCCTTTCAGATCACCTTCAAAACGTTTGTAAAGCTTGTTGAACAATACTTCTTTTTGACGATAATTTACTTTCTCAACGGCTTTTAACACATCAAGCGAATACTTAAACTCATCGGCAGTGCGTATTAAAGCCTGCACGTCTTTTGGAAAACACGAACCACCGTAACCGGTTCCAGGGTAGATGAATTTGTTCCCGATACGAGGATCAGAACCAATTCCACGACGTACATTGTCAACATCGGCGCCAACAAGCTCGCAAAGGTTGGCAATGTCGTTAATAAAACTGATTTTTGTTGCCAGCATCGAGTTGGCGGCGTATTTGGTCATTTCCGACGACGTGATATCCATAAATAAAATCGGATGTCCGTTCAGTACAAAAGGTTTGTATAAACGCTGCATCACTTTTTGTGCCCGTTTCGATTCTGTACCGATCACAATACGGTCGGGTTTAAGAAAATCGTTAACCGCACTTCCTTCTTTCAGAAATTCAGGGTTTGAAGCCACATCAAACGGTATTTTCTCGCCTCGTTTTTCCAGCTCTTCCAAAATGGCCTGCTTAACTTTTACAGAGGTGCCAACCGGTACCGTACTTTTTGTTACCACAACCAGGTAGTGGTCCATGTTTTTACCAATCTCGCGTGCCACACCCAAAACATATTTCAGGTCGGCACTGCCATCTTCGTCCGGTGGTGTGCCCACAGCAATAAAAACAGCATCGGCATCTTTAATGCTGGCACCAAGATCGGTGGTAAATTCGAGGCGGCCTTTTTCAACATTCTTTTTGTAAATGTCTTCCAAACCCGGCTCGTAAATGGGGATTATTCCGTTATTTAGTTTCTCAATTTTTGTCTCGTCGATGTCAACACAGGCAACATTAACACCGGTTTCTGCAATACATGTTCCCGAAACCAATCCTACATAACCTGTTCCTACTACCGAAATTTTCATAGCTGATTTATCTTTTTTGAAATGGATCTATTTAAGCGTGTAAACAATAATGAGTTTGTCATTATCGGGCATAATTTATCCGTTACAACTGTTTTAATAATACGGAATAAAGATAATTGATTTCCTTAGAAACAATCAATGATTATAATTAGAATCCGCTTCTCCGGCCGTTTTTAGTGTATGAATTTTTACAGAACGGCGATTAGAAAAGCTACGGTGAGTCTCTTGATTTCAAAATCAAAAATGCAAAAGAAGTGGTATTGAACTTTTGACAATAAATAATGTTGTTTTAGTAACTTTACTAAAAATCAACCGGCTTTGTGAAATTCTTTATTTCAGCCATATTAGTCTGTTCCATCTTGTCTTTTCAGTTTTCTGAACTATTGGTTTTGGCATCGTTTAAAGTCAACCAGGAATATATTGCAAAAAACTTTTGTATTGAAAAGGATGTGGAAGGATCAACCTGCGAGGGATGTTGCCAGCTGAAAAAGAGAATGCATGAACAGGAAGAGCAGAAAAGGGAACTACCACCACAACAGACTGAAAAGCAGAATATTGATTTTTGTGTTCAAACCACTGAGTTGATTTGTAGGGTATACCCAAATAGTGAAAACCTTAGATTCAAATTCTTATCAAAATATTCATTTCTAGAGTCTTTTAAGGTCTTTCACCCTCCAAAATATTCCGTTTAAATACCGCCCCAAACGATAATTTTAATAGTAATAAATCATTTTGGAATGAGAAAGATCTTTTATAATTCCGGAATCAGAATGGTGTATTTACTGGTATTTATGTTGCTGGTACACTCTTCTTATTCGCAGGAAAAAACAATACAAATTATTGATTCAAAAACGAAAACCGGAATTCCTGATGTTCACTATCAGTACATCGAAACGAGGGGATTTTCGGATAAGGATGGTACAATTGTTTTGCAAATAGAAGTAGGTGCACAGTTGTTCTTGTCGCATTTACAATACGGGAAAGTCGCATTTAGTTCTGAAGAAGTAGAAACGTTAGCAAAGGACGGAGTTATTGCTTTGGCGCAGTCATCTACCTATTTGCCTGCGACGGTGGTTTTGGTGCATCCAACGGCCGGCGATAAACGAAAAATGGAATTTACGGTGCAGAACAAACTGGCACACGATGCCGGAAATTTGCTGGAATCGGTGGCTTCAATATCCACTATTCGGAAAAGTGGTGCTTATGGTTTTGATCCGGTACTCCGCGGTTTTAAATACGACCAGATCAACCTGGTATTAGACGGAAGTCAAACGGCATCAGCGGCTTGTCCAAACCGAATGGATCCGGCTGCCAGCCAGATTCCCATTAACATGATTGCCGAGGCTGAAGTGCTAAAAGGACCACACAGTTTGCGTTACGGAAATGCTTTTGGCGGAACCATAAACTTTAAAAGTTCTTCGCCCGATTTTAAGGAAAAAGCAACACCGGTTGGTCGCGTAGGAACGAGCTACGAAAGCAACGGAAATATTTTCAGAACCGAAGGAGTGGCCGGAGTTTCCGGCTCAAAAGTAGATTTCCGTATGTTTGGTGCTTATTCCACAGCCGATGATTATACCGATGGCGATGGAGTGGATATTGCGGCGCGTTTTAACCGGCTGAACTGGGGAGGAAAACTTGGGGTAAAACTCAGTCAAACCCAAAATATTGGTGTGCTGGTTTCAAACAATATTGCCAAAGATGTTGATTTTCCGGCTTTGCCAATGGATTTGCGCGAAGACAATACCTGGCTGGTAAACGCCAGTCATTCGGCCGTTTTTTACGATAAAGCAATTAGCACTTGGAATACCAGTGTATACGGAACGATGGTCGATCACCTGATGGATAACTACGATAAAATTATCGATCCGCGAATGGTGGATGCAATAACCGATGCCGAAACCAGAAATTACGGCGGACGAACAGAATTGCGTTTAGATTTTAACAAAAGCTATCTGTATGCCGGTGCTGATTATCGTTTTGAGTCGGCCGATGGTTATCGTGAGCGCACAATGCTAATGGGGCCAATGGCCGGCAAAGTCCTAACCGATAACGTGTGGCAGGATGCCGAAATAAATCGCACCGGATTATTTGGCGAATGGCACATTGCGCAGCCGGGATTTCAGTTTGTCGTTTCTGGACGCCTCGATATAAATTCGTCAAAAGCCAATAATCCCGATCCGCGTTTTGTGGAAATATATTCCGATCTGAAATCATTGCAGGTACATCCCTCGGTTAGTGTTGGCGGAACACGTTTGTTCAATGAAAATATCTCGCTGGGTTTGTGGATGGGGATGGCCACGCGAAGTCCGGGAATTGCCGAACGTTACATCAATCAGTTTCCGATTGGGCTCGATCCCTACGAAATGCTGGGAAATCCTGATCTGGATCCGGAAATTAACAACCAGCTCGATCTGGTTTTTCGCTATCAAACCGAAAAGACTGATATAAATATAAATGTGTTTACCTCGGTTTTGCGCGATTATATTTCGTCTGAAATTCGCGAAGATCTGCAGCCTGCGTTGAGCACTTCGCCGGGGGTACGTCAGTTTATAAATATCAAAAAAGTATTGATGACCGGTTTTGAAGCCAACTGGATTCAGCAATATAGTTCGTTCCTGAGCCACGATTTGGGATTGGTTTATACGCACGGCCAAAATCAGGAGCTGGATGAACCGTTGCCCGAGATTCCACCGATGGAGTTTCATTATCACTTGATGGGGAATTTTGCAGATGGCAAACTAAAGCCGGAACTGATGTTCAGGCATGCCATGAAACAGGATCGGATTGCAACATCGTACGGCGAAACAGAAACACCGGCTTTTAATGTAGTTGATGCAAAAGTTTCGTGGTTGGTGAACAGCGTTTTTATAGCCACCGGTGGTGTGCAAAACTTGTTTGATGAAGCGTATTACGAACATCTGGCGCGATCGGTTCGTGGAGCAGATGCGCGACCCATTTATTCGCCCGGAAGGAGCTTTTATGTAACGCTCACCATTAGTTTCTTGTAACTTATATTGTGAAACAAATGAAAAGCTCTTCCCCAAAAGGAAGAGCTTTTCTATTCAAACCAATTATTCAAAGTTATTCGCCGGGAATATTACCAGTATTATTTCATTATATTCTCCACTTATTTTCGGTGCAAAAAATCAATTGCTGAACTCTTTTCGTATTGAAACGTTAACAGATGTTAAAATATATAGGGTGAATTTAGATTGTGTTTCGTATCACTTAACGATAAATTTTTATACTTTACCTTTGACTTTTTAACAGGACAGGTTTTAAATACTGCGGTTGAGTAATTAATTTTTAAATTTAACTGACCGTAAAGATTAATTATGATTTTTAATTCTTCGTTTGAAAATATCTACCTGATTTTACCCTTAATTGGCTTTGTTATTGGGCTTTTTGGAACCATGCTTGGAGGAGGTGGAGGCTTTTTCTTTTTGCCTGTGCTTACCTTAATAATTGGTGTGCCGGCGCATACAGCTGTGGCAACTTCGCTGGCTGCAACACTGCCCATTGGATTGGTAGGTTCGTGGGGGCACTACCGAAAAGGAAATATCGATACCAACACCGGGGCCTTGTTTGGCATTGCCGGAATTGTTGGAGCTTTGGTGGGAGCACGTATAACAAATTTAATTTCGGAGCCGCAATTAAAGCTGCTGTTTGGAGTTTATTCCATTTTGATAGCAATAAATATGTTGGTAGCCGGTATCCGAAAATACAGAGAGGCCGGAGACGAAGAAAATAATACAAAACTTAAAGCCGTTCGTGTTGGGAAAGGCTCATTTTTTGGCTTAACGGCCGGACTGATTGCCGGAACATTTGGAACCAGCGGAACAGCGCCGATTATTGCCGGATTGTTTTCGATGCGATTACCTGTTAAATTAGTGGTTGGCACATCGTTGCTGGTGGTTTTGGTAAATACCGTATTTGCGGTTGGTGCCCATTTTTTAATGGGCAGTATCGATCTTACTCTAATTGCCTTTCTTACATCGGGATCGGTAATTGGTGCGTTTTTGGGGCCGCGGCTTTTTGCAAAAGCGAAGATCGGAAAATCGGAGAATAGGGTGAAGTACATATACGCGGCTGTGGTTGCAGCAATCGGTATTTTAATGATAGTAAACAGATAACATGATTTTAACGATATACATATTCATTCTGTCGTATTTCCTGTTGGGTGCAGTTGGATTCTTTTTTATTAACCGGAAAAAGGAAAAAGCAGTGGCCCGAAAAAGCTGGACAAAATTCATTAGCTACTTTATTATTATCCACATTCTGTTTTTTAGCATCACGATAAATCCGGTATTTTTCCAGGTTTTGGTTGGAATAATATTGCTAGCAGGTGCTTTCGAACTTTTACTACTGTTTAAACGGGCAGGATTCGAACATTCAGGTTTTGTATTCATCTCGCTAATCATCTATTCCGTTTTGGGTACAGGATTGTGGTTGTTTGGAGCTATGGATAACAAACTGGTGCTTTTTGCATTTCTGATCTTATCGATCTTTGATGCGTTTAGCCAGATTTCGGGTCAGTTGTGGGGAAAAACAAAAATAGCACCTGATATCAGCCCCAATAAAACCATAGGAGGAACGGTTGGTGGTGCTTTATTTGCATTCGCAAGCGGCTTTTTTCTTCACGGATTATACGACAATAAATGGTATGTGGTTGCCGGGCTTACACTCGGAATAATTGTGTTTGCTTTTTTAGGCGACATTGCTGCTTCGTTGTACAAAAGAAAATTCGGAGTAAAAGATTACAGTAATTTGATACCGGGGCATGGAGGATTTCTCGACCGCTTTGACAGTTTAATTGCGGGTGGAGCCTGGGTAACATTTTTTTTTCTGATGATTGGTTCTTAACTTGAGCATTTCAGGAAAGGATAATAACAGTTCGATCAATAAATGAAGTGGTGAAACTTATATAGCGATAACTTTGTTTATTGAAAACGGAGCGGGAATTAGAGGGAAGATAACCAGAGAATAAAATATTTTTATGGGGAACACTATTACGCTGTCAGTAGTATATTTTATTGCAATAATACTGTTACTGGCATTTAACGAACTTAACTACCGACGACTAAAAGTAAAAGGCGAGTTTACACGAAAGTTTGCGCACTTCACCGCCACCATTGCTGTGGTACCCTTTCCATACATTTTTTCAAGTCATTGGTATGTATTTGTGCTGGCGCTCATCTTTTTTGCGGCCTTATTTATTACACAATACAGCAAACAGTTGAATTCCATTCACGATATCGACCGGAAATCGATTGGTAGTTACCTGTTACCGGCATCAATTTATCTTACATTTTTACTATCGGATATACTCGATAGTAAATTTATTTTCATCCTGCCAATGCTGATTTTGGGAATCAGTGACCCGATGGCAGCCATTGTAGGAATCAGCTTTAAAACAAACAATCATAAAATAAAAATATTGGGCATCGATACCGGAAAATCAATTTTCGGATCGGGTGCATTTTTACTCACCAGCTTTGTTATCAGCCTGCTGGCCCTGTATTTTAATCGCGGTGTTTTCGATTTGAAAACCTTTTATATTGGACTGGCAGTAGCTGTTGTTAGCACACTGGCAGAATTACTCAGTTGGCGCGGGTCCGACAATTTAACCATTCCTCTTGGGGCAGCAGTTACACTTTTACTATTAATGTAAATATGTAAAATGTAGAGGCGATGCTGGTATTTCTGCTAAAAAAGGAGTAATTTGTATATAGTAAAACAGAAAGTAAAGAAAACTGAATAGCAAAGTGGAGATTTTTTAGCGTCTCCGAATCAAATATTACGTCATGAAGAAAATTGTTATAAACGGAGCAAACGGTTATGTTGCTTCTAATTTTATAAACGAATTATTGTCAGAGAACTACAAGGTAGTTGCGCTCGCACGCAGTAATAAAAAATTTACTGCCGAAGAGCGGGTGAAAGCTGCCTTAAAAGAGATGAAGGACGGGGAGGCTATTGATTTTACAAATCTTGAGGTTCACGACTATTCGTTATTTGAAGCGGATTTTGCATTGCAGGAAAGTGAGTTGAAAACCATTTTCGGGGGAAACGTCGATTACTTTCATTTTGCAGCAAGTTTAAAATTTGACATAAAATCGAAAGAAGAAATTTTTGGTACCAATCTGCAGGGAGTAACCAATTCGATCAATACTTTTCAGAAATATTCGGCAAAAGAATCACGCTTCTATTTTGTAAGCACGGCCTATTCGTGCGGTCGTATTAACGAGCCGTTTAAAGAAAAGTTCTACGATAATGCAGAAATTGATGCCTTCCGTAATTACTACGAACAATCGAAACGATATGCTGAAAATGTAATTAAAGAATACATTGATAACAGGGGTTTAAACGCATGTATATTGCGTTTGTCGCAGGTGGTTGGAAACAATAAAACCGGCGTAACCAAAACCGATTACGGTATTTTTGATTTCTCGAAGCGGGTACAAAACCTGGCAAAAAAATATCCCGGTAGCGTAATTCGCTTAAAGGTTGATCCCGAATCAACTCAAAACCTTATTCCTATCGATACCGCAGTAGCTTACCTGATGAGTGCCGTAAAAGCCGAGCAGGTACCGGTTATTCTGAATTTAATTGCCAAAACCTCGGTGAGAAATAAAGATATCCTGGGAAGCATCAGCAGTTTAATGCCGATTAACCTGGTGCCGGATTTAACGCTGGAGAAGGAACAAATGAATTCGCTCGAGCGGATTATGGCTATCGGCATGTCGTTTACAGGTGCTTATATCGATACCAATATTGCTTTCGATACAACAAATCTCGATTCGATTGTTGAAGAGGAAGTGAGCGAGGTAACTGCCGAATCGATACATCGTATGCTTAGCTACTTCCTTAACGGCGATACCGACCAACAGGTAAACGAAATAAAGGCTGCGGTATAAATCATTGTTATTACACCAACTAATTTTTAGGTTTACACCAATTAAGTTTAAACGAGGATTATGAAGAAAATTTTTGTACGTGGCGAGAATATTGTAAATCTGCCAAATGCGATTAGTTTATACCGTTTATTAGCATTTCCTGTAATTTTTTATGCTGCTCTTGTCGGTAACGAATCGTTGTTTGTATGGTTGCTTTGTATAAGTTTAGTAAGCGATGTTGCCGATGGGAATCTGGCACGTTACTTAAAGCTACAAACGCATTTTGGTGCCGCGCTCGATAACCTGGCCGATATTTGTACTTATGCAATGGCCATTTTAGGTTTGTTTGTATTTAAGTGGGCCGAAATTGAACCACACAGTTGGTTTTTATTCCTGTTCCTGGGATTGTTTGTAGTAAGCTACATCGTGTCGTTTGCACGCTTCGGTAAGATACCGGGACTACATCTGTATTCAGCTGTTTCGGCCGGATATGTGCAAAGTATATTCTTTTTTGTATTATTTGTCTTTGGGTTCTACGCCTGGTTCTTCTACCTCGCAGTAGGATGGGGAATTGTAGCCTACACCGAAAAAATATTTGTCCTCTTTAAACTCGACGATATAAAGATCGGGGTGAAGGGACTCTACTGGCTAATGAAAGCTCAAAAAGAAGCGAAATAATTACAAGCCACATCTTCGGATGTGGCTTTTTTGTTTCCCAAAGTATTTGATTTTAACAGGTGTATTGTCGTATATTTGATTAAATCAAAATACACTTGACTCTTGAAACCAGCAACATTTATACTTCTCTTTCTTTTACTTTTTAGCTTTTGTGATTCAAAAGCTCAGGGCAAATTAAAGGATGCCTGGAATGAGCGTAATGCACGAAAGGAGGCTGTTATAAAGGCCGGCGAACCGTGGTTGTCGCCCATGTTTGCTCCGGCCTACACTGCTGATGCCGGCTTGTTGATTTCCGGAGGCATGTTGTACTCATTCCGGGCAAATAAAAACGACAGCATCTCGCAACGTTCATCGCTTCCGGCCACCATATTCTACAGCACCAAAGGAAATTTTGGCATTCAGGCGCATCTGAGAACGTTTTGGCTGGAGGACAAATTTCGAATGAATGCCAGCCTTGTTATTCGCGATAAAGACAACAACTTCTATGGAAAGGGCTTTGATCAGATTGAAGCCACACACCAATCGGATACAACAACTTTGTACCACGAAACAAATTCGTCTTTTGATATTGACTTAATCTACAAGTTAAAACCGTCGGTTTATGTGGGGGCCAGTTTACGTCCGGCATATGTTATAACAAAAGACTTTGCCCAGCCGGTAGAAAATGATCCATACCGGTCGCAGTTCGGCGATACATATTTTCTGAACGGAATTGGAGCCCTTTTCGCCTACGATACCCGCGATATAGTTGTAAATGCCTGGCACGGTGTTTATTTCCATTTCGCAGCTATGTTTTACGATAATTTGTGGGGAAGCAAGTACGATTACCAGGAATATACACTCGATTTGCGGCACTATAAAACCCTAACGCGACCGGGCAATGTATTGGCGTTTCGGTTTTTTACCCGAAGCACCTATGGCGATGTGCCAATAACTGAGTTATCCGACTTCTCGGGAGGGAAAAACCTGCGGGGCTATTTAATGGGCCATTACCGCGATAATACCACTGCTTTTATGCTTGGCGAATGGCGTTACACTTTCCAAAAAGCAAATGGTGGATTAAGTAAAAGTGGAATGGTAATTTGGCTTGGTGCCGGAAGTATTGCTCCTGATGTGGTAGGTTTATCAAAATGGGTTCCGAATGGCGGAATTGGTTACCGGCTTGAATTGCAGCCACGAATGAATGTGTGTGTTGATTTTGGTGTGGGACGCGATTCTAAGGGCGTATACTTCAATTTTGTGGAAGCATTTTGATTTCTGCTTGGGCGTTATCTTCCTTAAATTCTTATCTTTAATCAACATTGAATACCGAATTGAAGTACAAGCTGTTCGATGCAGAAACACATTAAACACTTATTATTTCTGAGTCTGGTGGGTTTGGTATTTGTTGCAAAAGCGCAAAAGCAAGATACCATTCGCATTCGTTTCGATCAGTTGTTAATGCTGAAAGACACCATTTACTATGGTGTGAATGATTCGGTGGTGATTCTTGAAGCGGATACGGAGCACGATATCATCAAAAATTTCCTGGTACGAAAACCATCGTATTACGAAAAGCATCCTGAAAAGATTGAATCGGCTACACGTTTGAATAGTCGTTACGGGAGTTTGCTGATGGGCTCGATACGAAGCAGGGAAGAACAGCTGCCTAAGGATTTCAACCCGTCCGACCAGTATTTTGCCTTCTATAAAAACCGGGTAATAAAAAACATTACGATTGAACGGGTAGCGGTGCTCGACGGTAATCTTTTTGATACGACCAATGTCGACCTCTCCGGATTTGGCCGTTTTCTGAACAAAACATACAGCCCGACACGCGAACGTGTGATTCGTAAAAACCTTCATTTTAAGGAAAACGAACGGGTGAATGCACGTATTTTTTCGGATAACGAGCGCCTGTTTCGCGAGCTCTCCTACATCGAAGATGCTTTTATTAAAATTTCACCGGTAGGGAATTCAAGCGACTCAGTAAATGTAACCGTGATGGTTAAAGACCGATACCCGATTGGTGTAAGTGGCGATGTAAACAATTACAATGCTTTTGAGGTGGAGCCGTATTCGCGAAATTTTGCCGGGCTGGGGCACAGCATAGGGATAATTGGCGAGTTTGATGCCGACACGGAAGAGAAGTTCGGTTATGGGGCTTTTTATGGCATAAACAATATGTGGGGAACTTTTTTCGACAGTGAAATCCGCTACCAAAATGGTGTTGATCGTGAGAATTTCAGGATACAGTTTGAAAAAACGTTTGTAACAACGCATACCAGAAACGGGGGCGAGATAATTTACGATCACCTGCGCGAAAAAGTGTCGGACCACCCCTATGTAAACGATTCGCTCGAGAATGATAACAGCCGGTATAATTTGTCATATTTTGATTTGTGGCTGGGACATTCATTCTTTTTTCACAGAGATATTACCCGGCCATTTTTGAATGTTGCGGCGCGTTACGTTTCGTATGAATACAAAAACCAACCACTGGTGGATGAAACAACAAACTACCAGTTTCATAACCGGCAGTTGTATTTGGCGGGTTTGTCGTGGCAGCAGGTGTCGTACATAAAAACCAGTCGCCTGTTGCAATACGGAACGGTTGAAGATGTGCCAATCGGGTACAACCTGAATGTAACAGCGGGGTGGGAGAAAACCAGTTTTTACGAGCGTTCGTACTCGGGGCTGCGTGCCAACTACTCATTGTATTTTAACAATGCCGGTATTTTTTCGGCTTATACCGAGGCGGGTGGTTATCTAAACGACTCGAAGCTGGAAGACGGACTTGCCGGACTGCGTTTCGATTATTTAAGTCCGCTAAGCCGGCTGGGGAAATACGAAATACGAAATATTTTTGAACTGAAATTAAATGCTGTGCGCAATCCGCGGTATTTTATTCCTTACTATTCAACACGCACTTTTGCAACCGATTATTTAACGGGCTACAAAAACTATTCGAATCTGGCGGTGTTTTACCGGCCGGTTTTTTATTCCAACTACCAGATTTGGGGATTTCGTTTTTCGTTTAATCCTTACATAAATGTTGGCTGGTTATCAAAATCAAACGCAGCCACAAGAGAAGTCGATCGTTATTCTGAAATTGGTATTTGGGCCAGCACAAAAAACGAGAGTTTGATTTTTCCGGCTATGCACCTGCAATTCGGTTATTTCCCAAATCGGTTGGAACAGGAGCCGCGTTTTGTTTTTACCGTGGTTTTTAAAGACATCAAAGTATTTAAGAACTTTACTTCGCTAAAACCGGAGGCTGCACATCCGGCCCGAATGTTTAACCTAAAAGATTGAAGACAGGTACATCTGAGGTACAATTGGCTGAAAGCCACCTTTATTTTAGCCCGGGGCAACGCCCCGGTAGAATTAGCAGACACAAATATTCGCCCTGAAGGGGCAGCTGAATTGCCCTTTCAGGGCGCTGTATTGTAATGAATATACAATACCCAAGGTGTTACCTTGGGCTATATTAATAAAGCCTTTCAGGCTAATTTTATGTTGCTGAATTTTGCCGCCGCGTATGATTTATTTTCTTTCGGAATGCGATGGAATTCGTGTCATCATGGGATACAAACCAAAATGGCTTGCATCTTATTTTCAGCCTGTTTGGCTGAGGGTCAGCGGGAGAAAACAGGCTTAAACAAACTTTTAAAGCAAAAAACAATTTTGAGGCTTAAACTTTTGTTTAAACGCCGGCGGAGCTCCGGTGAGCCTTTAAAAGTTTGTTTAAACGCTTCCGGTCTTCCTTTTGGCGCTTAAACGTTTGTTTAAACGGCGTCGGACGTTCCTTTCGGGGCTTAAACGTTTGTTTAAACGGTGTCGGGCGTTCCTTTTGAGGCTTAAACGTTTGTTTAAACGTTCAGCGGCCGGTTTTTTGGTTTTAAACTTTAGTTTAAGACTTAGAACCGGAAAAAAAGTAGAGCTACTTATAAGTCGATTGTTGTTGGGGAACGATTTCTTAAAGGAATAGTTGTAAATTAAGTATCCATAAAAATAATACAGGGTGAATGAATCAGCAACAAATCATGAAGCACTGAGTCGTAGGTGTATATTTCGGTTTTACGAAGAGTTGAATGATTTTCTGCCTGTTCATCAACGTAAAAAACCGTTTGAATATACTTTTACGGGTACGCCATCGGTGAAAAACAGCATCGAAGCAATTGGTGTTCCGCACACTGAAGTGGATTTAATATTGGTTGACGGTGTATCTGTTGATTTTGAGACTTTGCTGAAAGGAGGTGAGCACGTTTCTGTTTATCCGGTTTTTGAGTCGATGGACATTTCGCCTGTGGTTCGTTTACGCCCAAAACCTTTGCGTGAAACCCGATTTGTTGTGGATGTTAACCTGGGGAAACTGGCTCAGAAGTTACGTTTGCTGGGATTTGATACACTTTTTCGTAATAACCTGGAGGATGATGAGATTGTGCAAATCTCGGTGACTGAAAAGCGAATTATTTTAACCCGCGATAAAGGCGTTTTGAAACATACAGCAGCCTCACACGGTTACTGGGTGCGTAACAGCGATCCGCAAAAACAACTTCATGAGGTGGTGCAACGGTTGCAACTTCAGAATAGTTTTCGGCCATTTTCGCGCTGTTCCAATTGCAACGGAAGTTTAACAGCAGTTGATGCCGAAGAGGTAAAAGTCAAAGTTCCTGAAGATACTTTTTCGATGTGTAACGAATTCTGGAAGTGTGATGGTTGCGGACAGATTTACTGGGAAGGAACACACTACCGCAAGATTCTGAAGTGGATTGAAGGATTAAAGTAAGGGGTTTTCTTAATTACTTTCGCCTGTTACGGCGCCAGTAAATGTAAAGAATAACTATTATTACCGGCAGCACAATAAAAACGATAATATTGGTCAGGTTCAATTCCAGAGGCTCTGGGGTGCCCGTAGGAATACCACTCGGAGCCTGTGCCATTGCAACTGCTGTAATCAAAAGTAAAAAGGTGAATAGGCCTGTTTTTTTTATCATGCGCTGTAAGTTTATTATTTTTATTAGTAAAGCAAGTTGGAGGGGTGGTTTGTTCAATGATATTCGTTTTATTTCAACGATATAGAGATGTTTCGGAAAACAAAACGTCTCTTTCTCGACGGAAGCTTTTGCACCATGCTTTAGCTTGGTGATTTCCTGTGTGCAAATGAATTTGGGCTTTAGCCATTAAAACAAAATATTAACGGCTAAAGCCATCTCGCATCTAATATCATAACCACCGCCCTAAAGGACGGTGCAAAACTGATTATTCTGAATATTGGTAAAGGGAATAAAAAAACCACTCCATCATCTGACGGAACGGTTTCATATTTTGCGCAAAGTATGTTTACTTCTTGTAGATTTTTTTGTATCCGTAAATGGCGCTTGCACCCAGTTCTTCTTCAATACGAAGCAGCTGGTTGTATTTTGCCATACGGTCTGAGCGGCTCATCGAACCTGTTTTAATCTGACCAGAGTTGGTAGCCACTGCAATGTCGGCAATAGTTGAATCTTCAGTTTCACCCGAGCGGTGAGAAGTTACCGAAGTGTAACCGGCACGGTGTGCCATTTCAATTGCGTCCAAGGTTTCAGTTAAAGTACCAATTTGGTTTACTTTAATAAGGATTGAGTTAGCAGCACCCAATTCGATACCTTTTTGCAGGTACTCAACGTTGGTTACAAAAAGGTCGTCGCCAACCAACTGACATTTGTCGCCAATTGCTGCGTTCAGTTTTACCCATCCGTCCCAGTCGCCTTCGTCCATACCGTCTTCGATTGAATCGATAGGGTATTTTGAAATCAATTCTGCCAGGTAAGCAGCTTGTTCGTCAGAAGTACGTTTTACACCGTTTGGTTCGAAAATGCTGTAATCGTATACGCCATTTTTGTAGAATTCTGATGATGCACAGTCCATAGCGATAGAAACATCACCACCATCTTCTGCACGACCCGGTTTGTAACCGGCGTTTATAATGGCAGTAAGAATTGAATCGATCGCTTCTTCAGTGCCACCTAACATTGGAGCAAAACCACCTTCATCGCCAACAGCAGTTGAAAGGTTTTTAGCTGCCAATACTTTTTTCAGTGCGTGGAAAACTTCAGCACCCATGCGCAAACCTTCGCGGAAAGTAGGCGCACCAATCGGGCGGATCATAAATTCCTGGAAAGCGATGGTTGCATCAGAGTGAGAACCACCGTTAATGATGTTCATCATCGGAACAGGCAATGTTTTTGCGTTTGTTCCGCCGATGTACTTGTATAAAGGAAGCTCAGAGTACTCAGCAGCCGCTTTTGCAACCGCCAGTGAAACTCCTAACATAGCATTTGCACCTAAGTTAGATTTTGTTTTAGTACCATCAAGTTCCAATAATTTGCTATCGATAGCCACCTGGTCGGTAGCATCCATACCAATAATTTCTTTTGCAATAACGTCGTTAACGTTTGCAACTGCTTTTAAACAGCCTTTTCCTAAGTAACGGCTTTTGTCGCCATCACGTAATTCAAGTGCTTCGTTTTCTCCGGTTGATGCTCCTGACGGAACAGCCGCACGGCCGAATGCACCACTTTCGAGTATTACATCAACTTCAACAGTTGGGTTACCACGAGAATCGATAATCTCTCTTGCTTTTACGTCGCTAATTAACATTGTAAGTAGTTTTTATTTATTTAACTTTCAAGATTGCTAGTGCAATTACAGGATTGTAAACGCTGAGGCGCTTAAATTGTTTCACGAAATTACGAAGATTGATAAATAGTTTACTCCTTTTTAATGTGAATTTAAGATCATTAAATTGGTTTACAATATAATGTGTTCAACGGGCAAGGATTTTATTGTGTTATAATCTATATGAATGTCTTTTGCCGGATGAGTCTGAACGTCACCCTGAATTTAGTGCAGGGTCTTATGGGATTACATTGAATTTTTAGTGGAGGATCATTTTATCTACGCCAGAGAATTGCGGCGCAAACAATCATTCCGTTTCAAAGAACTTACCGGTTGCGCCTTTGGTGTTCACCTATTTTTAACCCGGGGCGAAACTCTTCCGAATGCCATTCGGAATCGTATGCCCCGGGCTAAAGTAAGTCGCACTTACAGCGCTCTATATTTCTCGTATGTTTCAACTTACAGCGCTGAAAGTGCGATTTAATTCAGCCTTGGGCAAAGCTAATTGTCGACAGGCAATTGCGTCGCCCAAGTAAATAGGTTATATATTTTAACAAGGCGCAAATGCAAAAGAAGATTGAAACGCAAAACCTTCCTGCGCCGCATCTCTGTTGAGATTTGAAATATTAATCTACCGGATTTTAAGGGTGATCCGTCTTATGTTGAAGTGTTTTGTTATTAGGGACAAGATGCTGAATCCGTTAGCTGACGGACCGCATGACGTGCAAATGGCGGGAGTGTTCTTAACTAAATCTCGTTATTTTCTTTCAGAATATCATAAACAAGAGCAGTGGCATCGCCAACAACTTTCCGGCAAATAATTTTGTGGTGTTTCCGGTCTTGTACCTCAGCTTCGGTAGCGTGTTTAATTAATAGCTGGCGGCAATTTGTAGTTCCGTGAATATCCTCCACCAGTTTGTTTAGTTCGCGAACTTTTGTGTAGCTGTTCAGTTTGGTGTCCATGTCTTTTGGCTCTTCGTTGCCGAATGCCAGTCCCAATACCATAAAACCACCGATTACAGCTCCGCAGGTTTCACGCAGGCGTCCCATTCCTCCGCCAAAAGTAGATGAAATGCGCTTGGCCATTGTTTTGTCCAGTTTAAAATGATCGGCAAAAGCAAGTAACACCGACTGCGAACAAGCATAACCTTCATCAAAATGTTTTAATGCCTCTGAAATGATGAATTCTTTTGTGGTATTTGTATTTGCGCACATATGATTAAAAAGAAAGGCACAAAGCTATGGATTTCTCCTAAACTTTGTGCCTCAGCTATATCTTTTTCACAACAAATTGTTGCGAATGTTGTAAATCTTAAGCTTGCGAAACTGCTACTGCAACAGCAACAGAAGCACCTACCATCGGGTTGTTACCCATTCCGATCAATCCCATCATCTCAACGTGAGCAGGAACTGAAGAAGAACCGGCAAACTGAGCATCAGAGTGCATACGTCCCATAGTGTCAGTCATACCGTAAGAAGCAGGACCGGCAGCCATGTTATCCGGGTGAAGTGTACGACCAGTACCACCACCAGAAGCAACTGAGAAGTATTTTTTGCCTTGCTCTAAACATTCTTTTTTGTACGTGCCTGCAACCGGGTGCTGGAAACGAGTTGGGTTAGTTGAGTTACCGGTAATCGATACATCAACACCTTCTTTATGAAGAATAGCAACACCTTCGCGTACATCGTCGGCACCGTAGCAGTTTACTTCGCCGCGTAATCCTTCAGAATAACGCTTACGGCTAACTTCTACAACTTCGCCTGTAACGTAGTCGAATTTCGTTTGAACGTAAGTAAAACCGTTGATACGTGAGATAATTTTTGCAGCGTCTTTTCCTAATCCGTTAAGGATTACACGTAAAGGCTCTTTACGAACGCGGTTAGCGAAGTTGGCAATTTTAATCGCACCTTCAGCAGCAGCGAATGATTCGTGACCAGCCAACAGTGCGAAACATTTTGTCTCTTCGCGCAACAACATAGCAGCCAGGTTACCATGACCGATACCTACTTTTCTGTCGTCGGCAACCGATCCCGGAATACAGAAAGCCTGTAAACCTTCGCCTAAAGTTGCAGCAATCTCAGAAGCCACAGTCTGGCCTTTTTTGATGGCAATTGCAGCACCAACGATATAAGCCCACATTGCGTTTTCGAATGCGATAGGCTGAGTATCTTTTACAATTTGGTATACATCAACTCCTTTGTCGTCGCAAATTTGTTTTGCTTCTTCTACCGAAGCAATTCCATATGAATTTAAAACAGCTTCAATCTGTTTAATCCTTCTATCGTAACTTTCAAATAATGGCATAATTCTTTCCTCCTATTCTTTACGTGGGTCAATGGTTTTTACTGCATCGGCGAAACGTCCGTAAGTTCCGGTAGCTTCTTTCAATGCTTCGTTAGCATCTTTACCCGACTTAATCATGTCCATCATTCTTCCAAGCTGAACAAACTCGTAACCGATAATTTCGTTATCAGCATCCAATCCGATTTTCGAAACGTAACCTTCAGCTACTTCAAGGTAACGAGGTCCTTTTGCCGATGTTCCGTACAATGTACCGGTAACACCACGTAAACCTTTACCTAAATCTTCAAGACCGGCACCAATTGGCAGACCGCCTTCAGAGAATGCAGTTTGCGAACGACCGTAAACGATCTGAAGGAATAACTCGCGCATTGCAGTGTTAATAGCATCACAAACAAGGTCGGTATTCAATGCTTCAAGGATTGTTTTTCCGGGAAGAATTTCTGAAGCCATTGCAGCCGAGTGAGTCATACCGGTACAACCGATAGTTTCAATCAACGCCTCTTCAATAATTCCTTCTTTAACGTTCAATGTTAATTTACATGCACCTTGCTGTGGCGCACACCAACCAACACCGTGGGTTAAACCCGAAATGTCTGTAACTTCTTTGGCTTTAGTCCAACTTCCTTCCTGTGGAATTGGAGCCGGGCCATGATTTGCTCCCTTAGCAACGCAAATCATACCTTCAACTTCGTGTGTAAAACTCATATTAATATTTATTTTCTGGTTTTTTTGCTGAAACAGCTAAATAGGCTCTAAATTCCGAGCTTTTAGGTCTGTCTTAACTGCGGCGTGAAAATATTAAATAATTGTTCTACAGTACCCTCTAAAAATGCTTATTGGAAACTACATTTTGTTTATTAACGTTTAGTTAAAGTATTGAAAGTAAAGGATTAAAAGGTCTTGAATTGCTTATTGCTGTTTGAGTTTCATGTGTTTAACAACCGAACTTAAATCGGTATAATCTGCAGCTGCAAAAGAGTAAAAAGAGGATGGGGGAGAGCATGGCGTATTAATGATATTCTTCGCGGTATTTTAGCCCTTTTTCGTAACGAACCACATCCAGTTCCTGGAAAGTTACCAGCCCACCGCGCTGGCTGTTGTCAAGTATTTGGTTTAGCTTTTCAATAAAACGGTCAATCTTGTCAATGTTATCGATTATTTCAATGGTAACGGGCAAATCGCTCGACAAGGCAAAAATCTTCATGGTGTGTATGCTGTGGCTGGCACCAAACGACATTATTCCTTTGTAAACGGTGGCGCCTGCCAAACCGGCATTTCGTGCTTCAAACACAATTTCTTCAAACAACACCCGGCCATTTATTTTATCCGATTCTCCGATGTAGATCTTCAGGATTCCTGTTTTTTCTGTTGTTTTCATACGATTAAATTGTTTAATTTTTATTGTATCGTATGGAACTCGCACTTTGATCAAAACTTAAGTAGCGATGAATTTTCATGCTCGTTTCATAGCGTTGTTAATTTTAGGTTTTCACTACAAGGTTTTACAGAAAACCGAGCCAATTAGTTTCAAATTGAACGGATTTATGGAGCTCAGAATTTTTAAGTGGGGATTCTTTCAGATAAGAATTTTAATGGCTGAACAATTGACTGTAAGTGAATGTTTTAAAATAATACCATAAGGTATTTTAATAGAGCTATTTTCTCACCAAAAACTACAAGATGAAAAAGATTTTAATTACAGGTTGCAGTTCGGGTTTCGGTTATTTAGCGGCAAAATATTTGGCTGAAAAAGGACATCATGTTATTGCCACAATGCGTAACGTTGATAGTAAAAACTTGAAACCGGCAGCTGAACTTAAGGAATTTGCCAAAACAAATAATTACAAAATGGAGGTGCTCGAAATGGATGTTACCTCGGATGAAAGTGTTAAGGCGGCAGCTGCAAAACTGCCAACTATCGATGTTTTAATCAATAATGCCGGTTTAGGTTATGGCGGTGCAATGGAAGCCTTTTCTCCTGATGCTGTTCTTGCGCAACTTGATTTAAACATTGTAGGTAATATTCGCGTTGCTCAGGCGGTTCTGCCGGGTATGCGTGCGCAAAAGTCAGGACTTATCATTCAGCTGAGTTCCGTGGCCGGGCGTGGTGCATTTCCTGCATTTGGCGTTTATAATGCCAGTAAATGGGGCGTAGAAGGGTTGAGCGAAGCCATGCGTTATGAATTGGCACCCTTTGGAATTGATGTTGCCATTGTAGAACCCGGACCATTTGAAACGAAATTTTTTGGAAACCTTGTTCAGGCCGAAAACGAAGAAGTGGCTCAGGCTTATCAGCATGTAAAAGAGTTTGCTGATGGTTTTGCACAGAATGTAATGAATTTATTTGCCGATGAGAATGCGCCAACAGATCCGATGATTATTGTTCGGATTTTTGAAGATCTGATTAATGCGGAACCAGGAACAAGACCGTTACGAACCATTGGAGGCCTCGATTTTGGACTGCAAAAATTAAATGATGTGGTTGATCCAATCAGAAAAGAATTGCTTGAAGGAATGGGGATTGCCGAACTGGATGGGGTAAAAAAGTAATCGTATAGAAAATTAATAAGGAACAGATCCGGGTTACATTGTTGTGATCCGGATTTTACTTTTTAATGAATTACTGCCCGTACCAAAATCATTCCCAGGTAAACCGCCAGCAATCCAAAAAACAAACTTCCGCCCACGTTCAGGAAAAATTGTCCGTAGGTTTGTTCTTTTAACATCGTGAGATTATTGTAGGCAAACGATGAAAAAGTAGTGAATCCGCCACAAAAACCTACTGCTAAAAACATACGCCACTCGGCATTCAGCAAATTGCCTTTTTGCGCCAGCGCGAAAACGATACCAATAATAAAACTTCCAGCCATGTTGGCTACAAATGTTCCCCACGGAAAAGTAGTGCTCATCCCTTTCTCAACGAAAATCTGAACCAGGTAACGTAAAACACTTCCGATAAAACCTCCGGTGCCAACCAGTAATATTGTTCGCAGCATGTTTTTGTTTTTTTGATATTAATTGATTGAATTTGTCATACAAATTATTTTCGATTTGTACAGCCAAGCCAAACAATCTGTTATTTTTAAGCTTTCAAAAATAGTAAAAAATGCAGGTACGATATTTCTCTCTACTTTTTCTTCTGATTTTTAACGGGCAGATCCTCGCTCAGAACAGTTTTAAATCAGCAATTGAAACACTTCTTCAGCAAGAAGATTACAAAAATGCTTCGGTTGGAATTAATGTGGTCGACCTCCATTCGGGCGAAACGGTTTATGGCCTGAATTCTGAAAAATTGTTGGTTCCCGCTTCAACCATGAAGATGATCACTTCGGGAACAGCTTTGGAAATTTTAGGTGCTGATTACCGTTTTAAAACAAAAGTATCGTACACCGGAAAAATCGATAAAAATGGCGTTTTAGATGGCGATTTAGTATTGATTGGCGGGGCAGATCCGGCTTTGGGATCGGAATATTTTCAGGATCATTATTTTGAGTTTTTGAAAAACTGGGCCAAACAGGTAAAAGCTTCGGGCATAAGAAAAGTAAAAGGCAATTTGATTCTTGACGGTGGAATTTACGATTCGGAACGAATTCCGGATAGCTGGGTATGGGGCGATATTGGCAATTATTACGGCGCCGGACCCAATGCTTTTACGGTATTTGATAATATGTACCGAATAACATTTTCATCGCCAAAAAAGGAAGGAAAACTAACAAAGGTGATTCAAACCTATCCGAAGATTGATGGTCTGCAAATCGATAACGAAGTACTTTCGGCTGATAATAACAGCGATAACGCCTATGTTTTTGGCGGCCCTTTTGATAAGCATCGAATAATTCGTGGTACCATTCCTCGGAACCGTCTAGCTTTCACAATTAAAGCATCTGTCCCTGCTCCTGAAGAGATTTTGGCTGCCGCATTCTTACAAAATCTTTTAGCTGAAGGTGTTTTTGTGGATGGCGAAACACGCTTCGGGAAAAATGTGAGCGATAAAACAACGTTGATTTATACCCAGGAATCGCCAACATTAGCAGAAATTGCAGAGGTACTTAATTATGAAAGTGTAAACCTGTTTGCCGAGCATTTTTTGAAACAAATTGCTGTTGAGAAAAATGGATTGGGAAATCGAAATGACGCTATTGACCTGGTAAAAACCTATTGGGAAGAGCAGGGGCTAAGTATGGAAAGCATTTTTATGGAAGACGGCAGCGGACTATCGCACTTTAATGCGGTGTCTCCTGTATTCTTTACCCGTTTTTTAACACAAATGGCAGCAAACGATGCTTTTGTTGAGTCGTTGCCTGTTGCGGGCAAGGGAACTTTTAAACGTTTCGATACCGAAAAACTTCCCGGGAAAACCTTACAGGCAAAAAGCGGCTCAATGACTCGTGTACGTTGTTATTCGGGCTACCTTACCACCGATAAGGGACACAAACTGGCATTCTCGTTTATGTTTAACCATTTTGGTGGTTCGCACAGTACATTGATCAAGGAAATTGAACAACTTTTTATCCTGCTAAAGGAAAACTATTAGCATAATACCTTTCTTAATAATCATCTCTTTCTAGAATGCCTTTCTTGTAAGTGGTTGATTACTAATTCTTAATAGTCCGCTGCTTATTTAGAATTAGTTTAAGTGTTGACTTATAACTCTTATTGTCGTAACTTGTAATCACCATTAAATGATTGAAGCTCCTAAAAGTTTCAATAAATACAGAAGATAATAACCACAGCCCTTTTCGTATAGGATTTCCTTTTTTAAGGACGCAAATAACTATGTTTTACTTGTAAGTGGACATAAACTGAAAAGGTGATTATGGTTTACGAAACTCTTCAAATTCTAAAAGAACAACTGGAAAACTATCTGGACAATGCCGGATTGGGAAAAATTGTCGTTCTGGAAAATCTGGCGCTGTTGGATTCCGGAAGCGATAAGGCCAAGAACCTTGAAGGCAAGGTGATTATCTCTTTGCTGAGTGTTCAGGAAGAATCAACGCTAAAAAATCTTCCCACTAGTCATGTGGTTAATAATAAAGCCGAATATTATAATCCGGCCGTAAATATTAACCTCTTTTTTATGGTTAGTGCCAATTGCGAAATGTATTCCAATTCATTAATCAGCATTACAAAAACACTGGAATATTTCCAGGGGAAAAAAGTGTTTACCGCTCAAAATACAGCGTATAATCGCTCGAACGTATCGATGCAGGAACTCGATGATTTTAAGTTTGTTGTAGATCTTTATACACCGGGTTTCGAGGTGTGGAATCAGATTTGGGGAACTCACGGCGGACGCCAGTTACCCTCAGTAATCTATAAAGTACAACTGCTACAGGTAGACCGACGCAAGAAACAAGCAAGCACAGAACTAATAACAAAAGTAAAAGGAACCCTAAAGGATATTAATTAATGAGCTTTTCATCCATATATAAGCCTTTATTCGGTGTAAATATTTTACACAAATACTTCCTGAATAAAGGAACTGACGATTATTTCAGTATGTCTGATGTTGAAAAAGAAAAACAGTTGGCCGGCTATCCACTTTCCGACCTCTTTTCTATCGTTCCTTCAGCAATTACCAGTCAAAAACTTAACGGTCATAAACTAATCCTCAAAAACACCAACCGGGGTTTTATGGTCTGGACAAAAGTATCAGAGAGCGATTCTAACAGTCCCTTTATTCCATTAAACGACTCTCTGCACTTCACTTTTCTGCTGAAAACTTTAAACAGCACATTCAATCACTTTACACAAGTCGGGCTGTCAAATGCCGGTCAATTGTTTTTCTTTTCCAATAATCGTTTGTCGACTGAAGATCCGGGGTTTCCTTTAATTAAAAAATCGAATAGCAATGCTGAAATCAATGACACTTACCGATTAAATTCAGAAAGTATCAAAAATGAATTGCAACAACTAACGCGTAACGAACAAAACAACCTGATTGGTATTATCCGAATTGGAATGACGGGCGAAAACGGCTCGTATGATGTAATCAAACCAAACGGGACATTAAGAAACGATCCGCGCGAATTCAACATTGTTTTTGCCAACCGGAAAACAACCTGGCGCTATTTTTTCAACACCAACCAGCAAACGCATAACAGCGACGATGTTAAAAAGGAAAACGGAGATGCCCGCCAGCTGGTAACAAAAACAGAACATCCGCTAACCGCACAAGGCTTTATCAGCATAAAATTGGGAGATCAGGAATTGCCTAATCCCGATGTGCAGCAAATAAATGCAAACAGCACATTAACAAAAATATACTCAGAAATATACATGTAACACATTAAATCAAAACAGTTATGGCAACAACGTACAAAACACCGGGCGTTTACATCGAGGAAATTTCCAAATTGCCTCCATCGGTAGCGCAAGTTGAAACAGCTATCCCTGCTTTTATTGGTTATACTGAAAAAGCGACCAATAAAATAAAAGGCGATCTTAAAGGTGTTCCCACAAGGATTACCTCGATGCTGGAATACGAAACATATTTTGGCGCTGCAAAACCTGAAACTTCCATTGGAATTACGATTAACGATACCCTTCTGAATGGTATAACAAAACGCGATTTGGTGGTAACACAGCCCGCATCAAGGGAACCTTTCCTGATGTATTATTCTATGCAACTTTATTTTGCAAACGGCGGCGGGCCTTGTTACATTGTTTCAGTTGGCCGCTACGGAACCGATTTGGATGACGACGACACTCAGGTAACATCAATAAACAATTCGGATGATTTTAACGACGGATTGGCCGAGGTGGGCAAAGTGGATGAGGTTACTTTGCTTGTTTTTCCTGATGCAACCGCACTGTCAACTCCATCAGAATTTTATAGCTTGTACAACGATGCTTTGGCGCAGTGTAACAAACTTCAGGATCGGTTTACAATTATCGATACACTGAGTTATGATGCAGCCAGCCCGACCGATTCGAACATTGCCGATTTGCGAAAATTTATCAGCGCCGATAAAGCATACCTGAAATACGGTGCGGCTTATTATCCGTTTCTGAAAACAATTCTGAATTATCAGTTCGATGCAAAGAAGATTATCGTTTCGCATTATTCGTACGATGCAACCGCCTATGAAACTATCGATGCCAATGTAACTGCTATTGAAAGTCCCGCTTCGGGATTGCCTGCTACTGTGGCCGATTTGGTGGATCTGACAACCACGCCCGGAGATATATCAGGAGCAGTGAGCGATGTACTGTTGCAAATGTATAGCGCCAGCGGCTTCGATTTGGGGGGAACTTTTTCGAGCGACAGTACCAAAAAGACGGCATTCCTCGATGCAGTGGAAGCATTGCTCGGATCACTCGGCGAGCTCAATGATTTTAAAACAAAACTGAACACCGAAGCCAAAGCGGCTTCAGATACCATCTCTGATGAGGATCAGACAATTGCCGACGGAATTGATGCGGCTTTGGCTACGTTTAACGCCGATTTTGAAGGTGCAGGAAAAATTGATGAGGTATACAGTAACCTGCAGGAGTTATTTGTAAAAATGCAAAATGCCGATACCTCTACAAAAATCAAAAACCTCTTGGATGTAAACGCTGTAAACTTCGATGCTGAATTGAAAAAGCTTGAAGATTATACGCCACTGAATACGCAAACGGGCATTACATCAAACTTCGATGCATTTGCAAATTTGGTTACAAACATGAACGATCTGATTACCGAGATCAGAAAAGTAGAAGGTAAAGACAAGAATAACGGTGCCATGAACGGACGGAGTTTGAATGCTGTTCAACAGGTAGACGATGCCACGTACAATAAAATACTTACCGAGATTGGAAACCTTCCGCTTGAATTACCGCCAAGTGCTGCCATGGCCGGCGTTTATGCCCGCGTTGATGGCGAACGTGGTGTTTGGAAAGCACCCGCAAATGTGAGCCTGAATTATGTTTCGGGATTGACAGTAAAAGTAACCAACGATATTCAGGACGACCTGAATGTGCATACACAAGGTGGAAAATCCATTAATGCAATTCGTGCTTTCACCGGCAAAGGAATACTCGTTTGGGGAGCACGAACACTGGCGGGTAACGACAACGAATGGCGCTACATTTCTGTCCGTCGTTTCTTTAATATGGTGGAAGAGTCGGTACAAAAAGCAACCGGTGTTTTCGTTTTCGAACCCAACGATGCCAACACATGGGTAAAAGTAAAAGCCATGATCGACAATTACCTGATAAACCAATGGAAAGCTGGTGCATTGGCAGGTACAACTCCCGAGCAGGCTTTTTATGTGAAAGTTGGTTTGGGAGAAACAATGACTGCGCAAGATATTCTCAACGGATATATGATCATTGAGATCGGCATGGCAGCGGTTCGTCCTGCCGAATTCATTGTACTTCAATTCTCTCACAAAATGCAGGAGGTTTAAATCAATAAAACTTTAAAAGAATAAATTATGGCAACTACATATCCATTACCAAAGTTTCATTTTAAAGTGAGCTTTGGCGACACAGAATTTAACTGCACCGAAATTTCAGGCCTCGACTTCGAACGCGAAGTGATTGAGTACCGCGCCGGTGCCGATGCCGAATACCACAAAGGCAAACAACCCGGTTTATCGAAATACAGCAACATTACACTAAAACGCGGAACCTTCGCCGGCAAAGGGCGCGAGTTCTACGAGAAATGGGTGAAAACCGTTTATTTCCAGGAGGAAGGCGAGAAATATCGCGGCGATCTGGTAATTAGTTTATTGAATGAAAGCCACGAGCCGGTAGTAAGTTGGAAAGCAATTAATGCCTACATCACCAAAATTCAGGCAACCGATTTTAAAGCCGATGGAAACGAAATTGCGATTGAAACCGCCGAGTTTGTACATGAAAAACTCACTATGATAGAATGAGCGAATTCCATCCACCCATAGGATTTCATTTCAGCGTTGAGTTTCCGGATATCTCTTCCAGTAGCGGCGATCAGCGTTTTCAGTCGGTTTCAGGACTAACTGTTGACGTGGACACTGAAGAAATTGCCGAAGGAGGAGAAAACCGCTTTAAACACAAAGTTCCGGTTCGGACCAAGTATCCAAACCTGGTTTTGAAACGCGGGTTGCTGGTGGATTCGGAGGTGATAAAATGGTGTCGCAATGCGGTTGAAAACTTCAGCTTTAAGCCCACCAACCTTATCGTGAAACTGCTGAATGAAAAACATGAGCCGCTGATGAGCTGGAATGTCGTTCATGCCTATCCGGTAAAATGGAGTATGAGCGATTTTAATGCCGAAGAAAGCAAACTGGCCATCGAAACACTGGAATTGACTTATAACTATTTCAACGTAATATAATTATTATGCCCATAGAAATTAAGGAATTACACATCAAGATCAATGTTTCCGGCGATTCGGGACAACCACGAAGCGGTGGTAGTGATATGGAAAGCTCAAAAGAGAAGATCATCGAAGCCTGTGTGGAACAGGTGATGGAAATATTATCGAAAAAAGAGGAACGCTAATATGTCGGGAGAACTTACAAAACTGCAGATAAAAGCCTACAGCGACGAACAGTTTAATAACGAAGTCGCCAATGGAGAATTTCAGACTTTATTGAATCCGGAAAAGTATGTTTTTAAGTATAAGGTAGAGCAAAACAACCAGCAGGCGTCTGGTACAAGTTCTTCTTCGCCGCGCTATAACCGTACTCCGCCTGAAGATCTCGAACTGGAGTTTATTTTCGACCGGACAGGAGTTTTGGTGAATTACGGTAATCCTGCAACCACGGATGATAATGAACTTTCGGCGGATAAAGGAAACGGCATTAAGGAAGATATCGATCAGTTTAAACGGGTGGTTTTTGATTACAATGGCGACGAGCACCGACCCAATTACCTGGTTATTTTGTGGGGAACACTGTTGTTTAAAGGTGTCTTAACCGAAGTTGATATTACGTTTAAACTGTTTAAAGCCGACGGTACGCCACTACGTGCCACAGCCAACGCAAAATTTAAAGGTTTTGTTGAGGATACGTTGCGCGTGGCTACCGAGAACAATAATTCACCCGATCTTACCCACATTCGGGAAGTGAAAGAAGGCGATACTTTGCCTTTGATGACGCACCGGATTTACGGTGACCCGAAATATTACCTCGAAGTGGCCAAAGCAAACCGAATCACCAATTTTAGAAAATTGAAGGTTGGACAGAAAATATTCTTTCCGCCAATCGATAAAGTCTCATAAATATGCCTGAAACGCGAGTCATACCAACTGCACGGTCGGCCGACCTGGTTACCTTCAAAATTCTTGTTGAAGGGGAAGAGTTATCCTCTGTTAACCAGGTTTTAAGCATCACGGTGCAAAAGGAGATCAACCGGATTCCCTGGGCAAAAATCATATTGCTCGACGGCGATCCTGCGGCACAGGATTTTGTGCTGAGCAACGAAAGTTTCTTTGTTCCCGGAAAGGAAATTGAGATAAAAAGCGGTTACCATTCCGAGGAAGAAACCATTTTTAAAGGGATTGTAATCCGACATAATCTGAAGATCCGGTCCGACAAAGCACAGCTGGAAATTGAATGCAAAGACAAGGCCGTAAAAATGAGCATCGGCCGTAAAAGCAAATATTTCTACGACAGTAAAGACAGCGATATTATCGACGAAATTATTTCTACTCATGGTTTGGAAGCCGATGTGGAGGAAACCGGTGTAGTGTATCCTGAAATGGTGCAGTACCGTGTAAGCGACTGGGATTTTTGCATTACGCGTGCTCAGGCAAACGGAAAAGTTTGTGTGATCGATGATGGTAAGTTTTCGGTGCTGGCTCCCGATTATTCGCAGGAAGAAAAAATGACGCTGGTTTATGGGGCTACTATTCTTGATTTTGATGCGGAGATGGATGCAAGAAACCAGTTTGCTAACGTAAGCAGTTTTGGTTGGGATGTGGCTAACCAGGAGATCGTGGAGAAGGAGGCTAATAATGCCGATGTAGAATTAAACGGAAATATCTCGCCCAATGAACTGGCTTCAGTAATTGAATTGGATAAATTGGAGCTACGCGATGGAAGTGCCAGCACTGATGCCGGTTTACAGGAGTGGGCCAATGCTAAAAAGTTGTTTAATCAACTGTCGAAAACACGCGGACGGGTGCGTTTTCAGGGCGTTCCCGATGTGAAGCCAAATACAACAGTTGTATTATCGGGCGTAGGCGATCGATTTAACGGAAAAGTGTATGTTTCCGCTGTTCGTCATCAAATTACCGAAGGCAACTGGACCATTGACACCCAGTTCGGAATCAATCCAAAGTGGTTTTCCGAAACGGTTGATATTAATGAAATGCCGGCGGCCGGATTGATTGGTGCCGTTAGTGGTTTGCATGTGGCAAAGGTCACGCAAATTCACGATGACCCAAATGGCGAGTACCGCGTGATGGTGCGTATGCCCATCATCAACAACGACGAACAAGGCGTTTGGGCGCGTGTGGCAACACTTGATGCCGGCAACAGTCGCGGTTCATTTTTCCGCCCTGAGCTTGATGATGAGGTGATCGTTGGCTTTCTGAATGACGATCCAAACGATCCGGTGATTCTGGGTATGCTGCACAGTAGTGCTTTGCCTTCGCCACTTGAACCCGAAGAAGCCAACAACGAAAAAGGATTTGTGACGCGCAGCGAGTTAAAATTTTTGTTTAACGACGAGAAAAAGTCGGTAGTTCTTGAAACGCCCGGCGGCAAAATCATTACGGTTGATGATGATGCAGGAACCATAAAAATCGAAGACGAATCAGGAAATGTAAGCACTTTCGATTCCAATGGAATAACACTCGAGAGTAGCGGTGATATTTCGATAAAAGCTACGGGCGATGTAAACATCGAAGGAACGAATGTTGGCATTACAGCCACTGCTGAATTTAAAGCCGAAGGCAGTGCCGGATCTGAACTGGCATCTCCGGCGATAACAAAAGTTACAGGATCATTAGTACAAATAAATTGATATGCCACCAGCAGCAAGAATTAACGATATGCACACTTGCCCGATGGTAAACCCTGGCGGGGCACCACATGTTGGAGGGCCGATTTTACCACCTGGCGAACCAACGGTTATGATTGAAGGATTACCCGCAGCAAGGGTAGGCGATATGGCCACCTGTTCCGGTCCGCCCGATACGATTATTATGGGATCGGGAACCGTGTTAATTGGCGGAATGCCGGCAGCCCGTGTAGGAGATCTTACTGCACATGGCGGATCAATAATAATGGGAAGTGCAACCGTAATAATTGGAGGTTAACATGCAGAAATACAACTCATTTTTAGGACGCGGATGGAGTTTTCCCCCGGAATTCAAAAAGGGGACAAAAAGTGTGAAACTTCTGGAAAACGAAGAGGACATTAAAAGCAGTCTGGAGATATTATTGTCGACCCGCCTGGGCGAACGAATTATGGTTCCCGATTACGGATGTAACCTTGATGAACTGCTTTTTAAACCATTAAATCTTACGCTGAAAACCTATGTGATCGACCTGATAAAAAGGGCCATTCTGTATCATGAACCGCGGATTGACGTGAATAAAATCGCCATCGATCCAATCAATGAACAGGAGGGCGAACTGCTGATCAACATCGATTATACTATCCGGTCGACCAACTCGCGGAGAAATATGGTATTCCCATTCTATAAAACCGAAGGCAGCGAAACATAAACGAAACTTAAATGGCAAATTGCGGAAAAGACATATTACTTCCCCGTGAGGGAACGGAACAACAATCTAGGTTTATTGAAGCGCTCAATCCCGCTTGGGTAAAACTGAACGATTTTGGCCTGAAAGAGTGGATGAAGTTTGCCTGGGATTTTGCGCTTCATGTAAAGTATTTCGATACAAAAAACGACCAGGTTCCTGCCGGTAACTGGCAGGACTTTTTCATCGCAAAAGATGAACTGACAGATTTTCTGAAAGAGCTTGAGACTGGCTCGGAAATCACACCGCACCTGGCTTTGTTTGTCACTTTTATAAAACTGCTCGATACCACCAAAGAACATTTTAACCGTTTAACACAACGGCATCTCGATTTCTATTACCAAAGGGTATTAAAACTTGAAAAACAAGCGGCAACACCCGATACCGTTCATGTTTTATTTGAACTGGCAAAAAACGCTGAATCGGAAATAATAACTGAATCAACGGCGTTGGATGCAGGGAAAGACTCGGGAGGTAAAAAACTCATATACAAAACCGAAGTAGAATTGGTTGCCAACCGGGCTAAAGTGGCGGCGCTAAAAAGTGTTTACAACGATCACGAATACCAAAAAATAAAAGCTGCCGGTGTTGCCAATTCCTACGATGGTGCCGGCGCCGATTTCCCGGATAAAAATGTAAAATGGTGGCCTTTTGCCTACTACGAATTGCCATCCGAAGGCGATGAACCTGATTTACGCGAGTTCCCTGAATTACCGGATGCCAAAATTGGTTTTGCGGTTTCGGGCGAAATTCTGGAGTTGCAGGAAGGTGAGCGCTATGTGCAATTGACACTCAATTTCGACACGGCACTTTCAAAATCGTATTCGTCTGCTGATTTAAAAGCCAACCTTGAAATTCTGTGTACCGGAGAAAAAGGCTGGCTAGAATCCGCCGAAATCATCGGAACATTTGAGAACGACGCAATCGGCTCTAATTTTTCATCGGGCTCCGACGCCACTGACTTGAGTATTCTTCGCATTCTTTTCCAGATTCCAAAAGACGAGAAAGCCGTTGTGGCTTACAATAAAAAAATACACGCCGAGAATTTCAAAACTGAATTTCCGGTTTGCCGTGTGCTTATCAATACGAGCAACGAAACAGGACACGAACTTTACCGCGATTTGGTGGATAAAAAACTAAACGAACTCTTGATTGATGTGGCGGCGGTAGGAGTTGAGAACCTGAATCTTTACAACGATATAGGAGCTGTAAATGCCGCAAAACCCTTTTATCCCTTTGGTACACAGCCCGTAAAAAAATCGAAGTTTTATTTGGATTATGCCGAGTTGTACAATAAGAAATGGAACAAGTTGAACATTAATGTGGAATGGAAAAATACGCCGGACGACTTTTTAAGTTGGTACGCCGCATATCGAAAGCCATTTCTTACACAGTTAAGTGTATTGGATTATTCGGATTTGATATTTAGCAAAGAATACAAATTAAGTTTGGAAGATTTACCTAAGATAAAGGCTAGAAAGATTGAATTGCCGGGCAGAACTAATGCTGAAACGAAAATTGAGAAGTATAAATTTGACGATCGGATTATTGATGATTTAAGTGATTTTAATGCAAAAGTAGAAATCAGTAAACAAGAGGATTGGGAAACGGTTGGAGGTTTGAAAAATCTGGCACTGTTTGACAAACAAACGCGTGATGATGAAATTTTCTACACCCTGGATTTTAGTGTCTCAAATCCTGTTTCTTCTTCCGAAAAAAATGGTCCGGTGCGTTTGTCGCTAAATCGTACTTTTCTACATGAAATGTACCCGCGCTTGTACGCTGCTGCGATGAGCAATGAAGACAAAAATGTACTGATTCCGAACGAACCCTACACGCCGTTTATCGAAAAACTAACGCTGGACTACTTTGCTTCTGCACAACTTAAACCGGAAGAGAGCAGTTACGAGTTTAAAGATTTTGAGTTGTACCATGAGCATCCTTTTGGTCAGGCTGTAGAGGATATTGAGCAAAAAATGGCCAATAAGATTTTACCTGCAGACGAAGCAAAAATAAAGGATGCAGTGCCCACCTATTGTAATGGCGGTGAACTTTACATCGGACTTGAAAACGCACGGCCTCAGCAAAATGTGTCGCTACTGATACAGGTGCTCGAAGGAAGTGAAAACCCGGAAGCAGAATCCTTTGTGGGCAAACAAAAAGTGGAGTGGTGGATGTTGTGCAGCAACGAATGGAAACGGCTGGAGCGTTCTTCTATTATTTCTAACCAAACCGATAACCTCTTGAAGTCGGGTATTTTTAAGTTCAAAATTCCAAAAGAAGCCACAACCAATAATACTTTGCTTCCTGGCGGACTAATGTGGTTAAAAGCGCGGATTCACAAAAAATACAATGCGGTTTCAAAAGTTATAGGTATTCATGCTCAAGCAGTAGAAACCAAATTTGAAAACAACGATAACAAGCTGGATCATTTGTCTGATGGTTTGACTTCCAATACCATTTCAAAAATGGTAGTGAGGCCGCCAAAAATTAAGTCGCTTTCGCAACCTTACAATTCATTTGGAGGCCAGCCAACGGAAAGTGATTCAGCTTTTTATCGTCGGGTAAGTGAACGTTTACGGCATAAAAACCGGGCCATTACCTTGTGGGATTACGAACATTTGGTGCTTCAGGAATTTCCTGAAATACATAAAGTGAAGTGCCTGAATCATACCTCAACGAAAGTAGAGAAAGGTAAAAGAAAAACAAGCTATCTGGCACCCGGGAATGTGGTGCTGGTGGTGATTCCCGATATTGTAAACAGAAATGTTTTTGATTTATACAAGCCCCGGATTAGCAAGGCAACACTAAATCGTATTGAAAATTACCTCCGGGAACTTAACGCTCCTCTGGTTAATACAAAAATTATCAATCCGGAATACGAGGAAGTACGTGTCGATCTGAAAGTACAATTTCACGAGGGATACGACGAGGTTTATTACAAATCAGTACTAAACGAAGATCTTACGCGACTGCTTTCACCCTGGGCTTTCGATAGCAAAGCACTCATTCAGTTTGGTATTTCGTTGCACAAAAGCATCGTTCTTGATTATGTCGAAAAACTGAAATACGTTGACTTTGTCAGCGATTTAAAACTGTTTCAAACCAATGCCGCAACAGGCAACGAAACAGAAGTGAAAATTGCCAGTCCGAACAGTCCCGAAGCCATTTTGGTGTCGTCAAAACGACACAATATTGGCGACGCTGAAAACTATTGTTCAAACATTAAAATCGTACCTGCAGAACCATGTCAGAGTTAAACGAACATATTAGCATTCCGAAAAATGTGGCAACAGGCGATGACCTGGATTATAAATTCCTGCGCCAAAAAGGACAGGAATACATCGAAAAGCTTGCCGGAAATATCTGGACAGACTACAACGAACACGATCCCGGAATTACCATCCTCGAAATGCTGAGTTATGCCATTACCGATTTGGGAGCACGCATTTCAATGCCGCTCGAAAACATTTTAACACCATCAGGCTCGGGTTCGCTTAACGATCAGTTTTTTGATGCCCAACAGATACTGCCTTCAAAACCGGTAACTGAAGCCGACTACAGGAAGTTATTTATTGATATTGACGGGGTGAAAAACTGCTGGCTAAAGAAGTATGAAAAAACTGTGCATGTAGATTGTAAGAACGATTTACTAAGCTACGATCCAAAGGAATTTGAGGCCCTTGATAAAAAGGAACAAAAGCAGTTTATTATAAACGGATTGTACAAAATTATTGTGGATTATGACGAACGCGTTCTTAAAGAAGCGAATGATGAGGAAGCCAAAATTGAGGAAATAAATCAGAAAATAATTACTACATACCATGCCAATCGTAACCTTTGCGAAGATTTGGTGGAAGTTGAAAAGGTGGAAACGCAGCCAATACAGGTGTGTGCAAGTATTGCACTCAACCCTGAGGTGGACGAAGAAAAAGTTCATGCGCAGGTTTTGCGCGCCATTGATGCGTATTTTTCACCAAAGCTCTGGTTTTATTCCTTACAGCAACTATTCGACAAAGGATATTCCAGCGACCAGATTTTTGACGGACCGGTTCTCGAGCATGGTTTTATCGATCCCGAAGAGCTGGAAAATGCCCGACTGCGAAAAGAAATTCGCTTGTCCGACATTGTTCAGCTAATCATGAAAATTGATGGGGTAAAACTTATTAAAGACATCTCGATAAATGATTGCATTAACCCGGAAGAAGAAAAGGATGTGTGGCTGGTTTGTGTGGATGAAGGAAAGAAACCCGTTCGCTGTCATCTTAGTGCATTCAGTTATTCTAAAGGCGTTCTTCCGGTAAATGTAAACAGCAAAAAAGTAAAAGAATATATTGCCGAACTGGACAGCGAAGAAGAAGCCAAACAGGAACTTTCGGCATTCGATAAAGCTATTCCCGTTCCTGAAGGCGAGTATTTGGGAACCGGCGAAACCACTACCATTCAGAACGATTTTCCGGAGACTTATGGAATCGGGCAGGTGGGATTGAATTCAAGAGCATCGGTAACACGCAAAGCACAGGCGAAGCAGTTAAAAGCTTACCTTTTGTTTTTCGATCAGATATTTGCCACCTACTTTGCACATTTGGATAAGGTGAAAGAAGTGCTATCGGTGGACAACAGTTTGAGCAGTACCTATTTTACGCAGGCAGTGAAAGACATAAAGGGTTTTTCCGATTTGGTAGAAGACTACCCAATATCAAATGACGAACAACTGACCAAAAAATTGTTGGCAGATCTCGATGATAATATTGCCCGCAAAAATCAATTGCTCGATCATTTACTGGCACGCTTTGCTGAAAACTTCAGTCAGTATTCATTTTTAATGAAACAACTGTATGGAAATTATGCCGGACAAGCGGTTATTGACGCCAAACAAAAATTTCTTTCGGAATATGGCGAGATCGTAAAGGTGCAAAACGGTGTAAAAGAACTTAAAAATAAAGGCATAAGTAACTGGCGGGGCAGCGCATTCAATTATTTCGATCAGAAGCCTGCTCAACTCTGGGATACCAATAATGTAGCCGGTGCGCAAAAACGAATAGCCCGCCTGTGTGGTGTGCAGGATTTTAGCCGGCGCGATTTGTCCGGTTCGTTTGCCAAGATTTACGAATTGCAAGATGCCGATGAAAGAACAGTTTATCGCTGGCGAATAAGGAACGATGAAGGCGAGGCTGTGCTTTCGGCAACCATAAACTACAAAACGCCGGGGGCCGCCCGCGAAGAAATGTACCAGTCTGTAGTAAAAGTGGTGGAGACCGATCCAGAGATCATTAATAAAGGTTTTGAGAAAACGATTAATGACGAGGCTGAAGTTGGCAATTTTGAAATACAAAAAGCAGAGAGCGGCAAGTATTCATTTGATGTAATCAACCTGAATGCCGATCCCGATAGCACCGACCGTATTATTGCCCGGCAATTTCTTTATTATGATACACAGGAAGAGCTGAAACAGGCGATCCTGGATTTGATACTTTTCCTGCGTAACGATTTTAAAGAAGAGGGTATGTACATTGTTGAGCACATTCTGCTGCGCCCCGATGTAACTGCCGAAGAGGGATTAAAAGAGCAGTTTATGTCGGTGTGTACCGATAATTGCGAAAGCTGCGAACCCATCGATCCGTATTCGTATCGTGTAACGGTGATTTTACCCGGCTGGACGTACCGCTTTGGTAACATGGATTTCAGAAACTTTATGGAGGAGCTGATACGCCGGGAGTTGCCGGCTCATGTTTTGGCGCGAGTTTGCTGGATTGGCGAACCCAAAGGCTGGGTTGATGACGAAAAAAACGACATGGTTCAGTTTGAAAAAGCATACAAAGATTTTCTGCTCTCGAAAACAAAATCAGGGCAGAAACAAGTGGAAACAAAACTGAAAAAGCTGATAGAAGCACTCGAACAACTGAATTCGATTTACCCCGAAGGCCGGTTGATCGATTGCGATGATGAAGAAGATTCGTTGAAAGGCCGGATTATTCTGGGCCGAACAAATATTGGAAACCTTTAATTACAGAAGTGATGGCATCGAAATTAACAGAAATCACAACCAAGTATCATACTTTTGTCGAAAACCAGGTATTGACTGAAAAACAGTTGAATGAGTTTATTACTTACTTCGACGATCAGGACCGTTTGACGCGTGTTTTCCTGAACGGGGTTGGACTTGTTTGCGGATTCAAGGTCAGCAGAAGCGGAACGAAAATTACTATTTCGCAAGGTGTTGGTGTAACTACCGACGGCGATTTAATTCAATTGCAGAAGGCCGTTAAAAAGTCGCCTTTAAAGAAATTGGTAACCGGTTCGTTAACGTTTTCCATGTATAAAAAATTTAAGGATGATGCCGCTTCCTATTCACGTTTCCGAAAACTGTCGGGTGGTGAAGAAATGGCTTTCGAAGTGCTTGATCTGTTTGAACTTCATCCTGAAGATACAGAAGTGGAAGATGTTATCCCTCTGAGCGAACTGGCGGATTTGAATAATATGGTGGTTCTGCTTTACCTGGAGTCGTTTGCCGATGATGGCGACCTATGCACGGCCATTGATTGCGATAATCAGGGAGTTGCCCAGATCAATCGACTTCGGGTGTTACTGGTTTCGAAGACCGATGCTGAATTTATAGCTTCCAACGATGTAGTTTATACCAACCACGACCGATTCGAACAGTACTTTAACCTTCCTGAACCGGCAGTGAAACGAGTGATACTTAATCAAATCAATACCTCGAAATACGAAGAGCTGAAGCGGGCTTATTATGACGCCATTAAGGGCAGCACGCTGAATAATAACAGTACGGTTACACAACTCGGACAAGGCATCAGTCTGATCGTAAAAAACTTTGGCAAGTTGTTGCAGGTCAGTATTTCCCAAACTGCGTTGAATTCAGCACTATCAAAACTGAATAGTTATTTTAATTTCAGTGCGTATGGCGTTCCTTTCGATATTCAGTACCGTTACGACCTGTTGAAAGACCTGGTGGACACCTACAACGAATTGAAAGATTTGCTGCTTCAGCTCAAACAACTTTGTTTGCCCGATATTACGGCTTTTCCAAAACACCTGATGCTGGGTTTGTTGTCGGAAGTTAACAGTGAACCCAAAGATTTGCGTCACGATTTTTACCCTTCGCCTGCCTCCGGCTGCGATGGTAAAGAGATTGAAAAAGCCAAAAACCTTTTGCTGAAATTATTTGAGTTGATTAATAATTATAACATCAATTCGGGTGAGATCAGGATTACACCTTCGAATAAATTGCCTGAATTGAGTCAGAGAAGCATTCCATTTTATTATAAGCTCGATACCAACTTTTTAAAGGCCTGGGATTATTCGAAAACAAAATTGTTTAAACACAATTACAACCTTGGGTATCGGATTGAAAATCTGGCATCGGTACCGCAAGTGCAGGATCCGCTCAGTTTCAACATTGATTCGTCCGACTTTTACCGTATTGAAGGTCATCAGGGAAAAGATTATCGAGATGTTTTGGAAGAGCTCGACGATCAGAAAAAAAAGTATGGCCTTTCGTTCGATGTAAAAGCATTGTCAGTTAATCTCAGAACGGATAATCTCGACATCGACGATTACGAGTGCGAATTTGAGGATTTAAAAGTTATGCTGAAAGCCTGGACAAAAGAGCAGGATTGTATTCTTGCCGAAGTAGCAAGTTTCTTTTCTGCTTTTAGTACCAAGATACCAGGTGCCAATATTCGCGAATCCGAACTCGATTTGAAAAAGGCGACTGCTGTCAATACCAACTTCGATGTAAATTATACTGCCGCAATGGCCTATCAACCTGTTTATTATAAATCGACGGTTGGAACTGCAACAAAAGCATTGTACGAGGAAGTAGTAAAAGGTAAGGCAGTGGAAGATAATATCACGACCGTTGCAGATACCATTGGTGTAGAAATGATTAAGGCGATAGAAGAGACCAAAGGAGGATCGGTAAACGATATTATTGCCAACGCCGGCAAAAAACTGGAGGCGAAGGTAAATACCGAAGAGTGGAATGCCGAGCCCGATTTAAAAGAATTTGTGGTGAATAAATCGGTTGAACTGATGGCACACACATACGTGCTAACGCAGCGAATGCCTGTCGCTGTTAACCTCGTTGATGTAAGCCGGGTTAACGATTATAAATTGTCGTTATCGCAGTTGTGCAGCCTGGTAAAAAAACTAAAGGCGAAGTATCAATCAACGAAACTTTCGGTTGGATTACAGTCGTTTACAGGTTTGCTGATTAACCAGTTGTCGACAGTTTGTTGTTCGGGCAAAAAGCTGGAGGTTTTACTGGATGAAGTAAATGTTCGAAAGGAACAGATCCTGTTACGTTTGCAGCTTTCGAAATTTATTGAGCAACATCCGGGGCTGGAACATAAAGCCGGAGTTGAGCCGGGTGGAACGCTGGTGCTTGTCTATAAAAACAGCGAAACTACGCGCGATGTAAGTAATGTGCTTTCCGATGCCGTGCTTTCTCGACCAAAGGTTTCTGCTGATAATTTTAATATTTCAAAGGCGATGATCTCAGATAAGATCATGAACCTGGAGAATTTGTCTTTATCGGAGCGGTCAACGGTTCTGAAAAGCGCTACGGAACTCATTAAATATGAAGATTATTCGTCGCGTATAAAAGAGATTAACCTGCTCAACCGCCTGATACCAACTGCGCAAATTGCCGATAACACAGTGGTCTCCGATTTTGCATTGCCCTACATGTGTTGTTCTGATTGTGCTCCGATCAATTACATCATTTCAAAACCACCGGCAACTTTACGGCTTTCACGCAACACGTATTGCCTGCTAACGGATACCGATCCGATTCTGTTTGAAGTTTCGCCAAGCGATGGTGAAATTGGAATGAATCCTCAGGTTGCAGGAGTGAGCATTGAGAACGGCAAAATTACCATCGTTGCCAATAATTTCCCTGAAGAAATGTTGGGTCAGGCGATTAAATTTACAGTCGATAACCAGGTAACTGATGCGTTATTGACGGTTTACCGGGGAATTCAGGTAGATTTTGGCGTGCCTGCCGAACCAACTACCGAGGCTACCCATCGGTTTGTTCCTACCGGCGATTTGGAAGGAACAGGCTTTTTCTGGGAGTTTGGAGATGGTGCAACTGCTACTGAACAAAATCCTTCACACACCTATAAATTGCCGGTTAATGATGAGAACAAAGTTACGGTGCGCTTAACGGCCACTGCAGCTAACGGCATTTGCAAAACAACCGTTGAGCACGATATTGTTTTTGAAGAAATACAGCCGGAGATCAGTCTTGATCCCGATGCATTCTGTGCCAGCGATAAAACGGAATATCCTTTTAAAGTGACACCGGAAGGCGCCAAAGTTGAGATTTCAGGAGATGGCGTAATTCCGAATAATGCCGGAGGATTTAGTTTTGTTCCGGCGGCAGCAAAACCCGGAACGATTACCTTCCTGTTAAATGGTGAAGACTCAGGACTATCGGTAACTGTTCACGCAGCACCGGTAGCGGCCTGTACGCCAAAACAGCTTGATAATCAAAATCTACTGGTTCTAACCAACGAATCTAAAAACGCTTCAACTTTTGAATGGACGATAAATGGTTCGTCGCGGACAACAACGAATCTCGATCCTATAACGATTACTATTAAACCGACTGACCCATCGGAATGGAAGATCACGCTGGTGGCAAGAGGTGCAGATGTGTGCCCGGCAGATCGGATGAGCACAACGGTAACAACAAAGTACATTGAGGAAACGCCGGTAAATACCTGTGTTGAAGAAACAAAAGCGGCAATACTGGACGATGCGAAGATATTATCAACTATTAAACCGGATACAGACGGAATTTTGGCTGATATACTTAAGCGAACTCGCATTATTTATGGCGGTTCCGGCGATTTCAATAAAGGTGTTCTCAACCGAATCGACGAGTTCTTAAATGGTGAAGCCAACGCCGAACTGGAGGTTATGTTCCCGAAACTGTTGAACGATACATCAGGAATGGTGATGGAGCTGGTAAATAATCCGGAATTACAAAAACAGGCATTGATCTTGCTCGAATTGCAATTACGACTCTTCTACAACATTTTAGGGTGTCAGGACAACGAAGTGATCAGGAAATTTGGAGATCTTATTGATAACATTCTCAACCAGATACTGGGGATGTTGAAGAAGTTACAGGGAATGCAAATCATTTTCAGCGATACCATGAAAAAATTTGTTGATGAATACGCACAAAAAGTCGCTGATCTGTTTTTATTGGCTGACCATATGAAATTGATCATCGAGAATAAATTTATTTGATTTTGAATGCCGACCGACATATCATTGACAAGGTTTTTCTCGATATCGATGCGATTAATGAGAAGGAAGCTTATCGGCTAAAAGACCATATCAGTTTGTTTCTGAACGACCAGATTTTTCCGGGGCTGGAACAACTTTTTAATGATATGGATGTCGGTGATAGCATCTCACGTTTTGAAAGGATCGATCTGGAGATTTCGCTGGATAGCTGGGATAATCCCGATGCCCTGCGATTGGAAATCGAAAGTCAACTTAAAGAGAAACTGGCAAAAGCGGCCATTGAAAAACGTTATCCGGTAAATGGTGAGAAACATCGATCAAACCGCATTTCAGAGTACCATCAGGTCAATAAAATATCAGGTGAGCAGAATCAACAAAGTATATTTTTATTCTTTCTCAAAAATGGTCATTTGCCCTGGTTCGGCCATAAATCGGATATCGATGAGCTGTTCTCTGAAAAGGAGTGGTTGAAAAGTTTACAATCGGAACGTTTTTCGACAGAACTAAAAAAGTTGCTGAAATCGGATGAAACGGCCTTGAATAGGTTTGTTTTACAATTAACGGTTCGAAATGTATTGCAGTTCATTAACTCACTTGAAACAGTTGATCTGTTTGATATTCGCAAAAGGAACACTTTTGTTGAAAGCCTGAATTATGCGCTCCGAAATCAGTTCCTTTCCATTCTGCTTAAGAGAGTTTTACAACAGCCTGAAATAAATTGGAAACCTGATCTGCTGAATTTTTACGCAGCTTACTTAACGGATAATTACTCCAAAAAATCAATACACGAACAAATTCAACAGCTTAAAAATATTTCTCTACACACAAGTTTAGTGCTTTCGCAACAAGATTGCGATAAGGTTTTGGTTTTGTTAAAAGAGCATGAACAGAATCAGCCCTTTAAAAAGGGAGTAACAAATCAGAAAAGGGGAAACATTGAAGATAGCCCAACCATTATTTCGCATAGGGATAGCTATAATGAGGAAAAAGAACCGCTGTTTTTTGAGCAAGAGGCCGGCGAGATTACCGTTCAAAATGCAGGGCAGGTTCTTTTTCACCCCTTTTTGAAACTATTTTTCCAGCAATTTAACTGGCTTGATGAAGATGGGAAAATCAAAAATGATTATCGATTTCAGGCTGTGCAGGCACTACATTATTGTGCCACCGGAAATGAACAGTTTTTTGAAGGCGATCTGGTGCTGGAAAAATTTCTGTGTGATGTGCAGTTGAAAACAACATTGCCGGCTTCGAGTATGCTGAATGAGGAGGTCAAAACGGAGGCAGACAATATGCTTCGCGAACTCATCAAAAACTGGCCGGCATTAAAAAATACCTCGCCCGATGGTTTACGGGAAATGTTTATAAAACGAAGTGGAAAGCTGATACAAAAAGATCGGAATTTTAAATTGATTGTTGAACGAAAAACACAGGACATCCTGCTGGAGAAATTACAATGGAACATTTCCATAATTAAACTGCCGTGGAAGAAGGAATTAATATTTGTAGAATGGTAAGCCTATGAAAGCAAATGCAGTAAAACAAGATGCAGTAAAGAGTAGCGGGAACCGTGCTCCTTTTTTTTCGAATACAAAAGCTGATTCGTTTTTTGCGTCGTCGGATTTAAGCACTGAAATGTCGGTTCAAATGCAGTCAGAAGAGGAGGAAGAACCCGTTCAAACACAAAATATAGGAAATCTGCAGCTACAGGAAGAAGAGGAAGTCGTTCAGGCCCAATCCGAGGAGGAGGAAGAAGCGGTTCAACCAAAGATGCAAAGAGCAAAACCCGGCCATCAGATACAACAAACTGCGCGTTCAGGATTTATGGGAAGTCCGGTGACTTATCCATTTTTCCATCAAATTCAATCGTCATTTGGAAAACATGATATATCAGGTATACAATCTTACCGAGACGCTAATGCCGGGAATGCAAATCGTAAAATGGGATCACTGGCTTACGCTGCAGGAAACAAAGTTGCATTTCGTAATTCACCAACACTGCATACGGCTGCACACGAGGCTGCACATGTAGTGCAGCAGCGAAAAGGGGTAAGCCTTAAATCAGGTATTGGCAAACCCGGTGATTCGTATGAACAGCATGCCGATGCGGTAGCCGATAGAGTGGTGCAGGGAAAAAGTGCGGAATCGATCTTGTCAACTATTCCGGGAGGTGCCAATGCCGGTTCTGGATCTATTCAGTTTGCCGTTGAAAGTGGGAGTGATTGGCTTGGAGAATTCTGGGACGCCTATGTTTATCCCGGACATCAACCCGGTACAGACCAGGGTGGGCGAGATGTGGGCCGCCAGGTAAGGTCGTTTCAGCGGCTGAGTAATCGTTCTTCACATGAAGAAGGCGGGCAAACGATAATAGATGTAAATGATCGTGGGCTTACAGGCGGACAAAGGTTGAATGATACCGAGCAAATTGCCGGACCTGCAGCGAGTGGTCCGCGGCAATGGACTATCGATTTAACCACACATGAATTGTTTGATCCACAACCGGCTTTAGCCGACGTGATTCAAAATGCTATTGGAGATTGTTATTTGCTTGCTACCCTGCAAAGTATGGCTTCCCGAGGCGGAGGGCGCACACAGTTGGTAAACGCTGTTAGTGAATCAGGGAATGGTTTTAATGTCGAATTTTATCGAATAAAAATAGTTGGCAACAAGGCACTCGTTGATCCAAATTCAAGAATTCGTGTTTCGTTAAGCCGAAATCATAATCCGAATGGAGTTGAATTACGGGAAAAAACGGGAACAATGACTCAGGCACAGGCGCGTGAGTTGGTGCAGAATAGCAGTTATGCATCGCAAGTTCAGGCAGGAGATTCTTTTGATGTAAACTGGACGAAACGAATTGTTTGGCCATGGGCCATTGAACGTGCGTATGCAGCGGTGGCAGGTGGTTTTAATCGTATTGAAGGAGGTTTTTCGGCATTGCCAATAATGGCATTAACCGGCGAAATTCCTTTCCAGGTTTTCGACTTAACCTCATACAGTCTGGCTCAGCTTGCTAATGTTTTAACCATTTTGAATAATGCGACCGACAATGATACCATTGTAACATCGTGGACCTATGACACCCTGAATACGATTTATAACACAAGTTTTATTGTTGATTCTGCTGACAGAAGAAGAGGTATTCGTTTGATCGGAAACGATGGAGTAACTACAGCGTGGATTCCCTGGAGAGAGATTGCAAATTACATTTCCGATTTTATTATTCTGGATCCGTTTGGCCCACTTAACGGACGACCTGCTTTCACCACCAAGGCAGACCATCCGAATTGGATACAGGCAATTATTAATGCATCGGCCACGCCGGGAGCAATTATAAGTGGAACTTTGTCGACAGTCTGTCTGGGGCAGGGACTTTTATTGGCACCGGCTCATATTTATTCTATCACATCGTTGTCGGCTGCCGGTGCACAAACTTCAAATCCGTGGTCAATCCTGCATCCTGGATTGGTTTCTCCGGCGCAATTGCGGAAAGCTTTCGGTAGGCTAACATTTAAACCATAACAGTTAATTGTGCTACAATAATGATAAAAGCTGTTTTAGATTATCTGAACAAAGTTGTACGACTTCGGTTTGATGATGAATTAAAAGGAAATAAGTCTGTCATTCCTGAGTTTGTCCCTGTCGGTCATGCTAACAATTCTATAAAACATTTTATTCATGAAAATAAATTAAGTGTAGCAGAAACAATTGTTCTTTTTACAGCATTGGTTCCGCACCTTTCGCCCGAATTTTTCAATAATATCATAGCTGAATACCTGCCAAATGGTGGCGATTTTCCTGAATTTGGCGGAGTAAAAGGAAAGAACCACCGTGGAATATTGCCAACCGGCGAAACTGTTTTGTATATTCTTGCCGGACGAGACATTGAGAAACGTATAGAAGTAGCAAAACTGTTTGACGAGGAACATTTGTTTTTCCAAAAAAATGTGTTGAATATTGAGCCGGTTCCTGCGGGCGAACCCAAAATGAGTGGCCGCCTTGTACTCGACGACGAATATGTTGATCTGTTTACGTCGGGAAAGGTTTCAAGGCCTAAACTTAGCAGTGATTTCCCGGCGCAACGAATCACCACTAATCAGGAATGGAATGATTTGGTTTTAAAAGAAAAGACATTGGAAGAAATTAAAGAATTGGAAACCTGGTTAAATTACAATGAGCAGTTGATGGATGAATGGGGCATGCGCGATAAAATTAAACCAGGATTTCGGGTATTGTTTTATGGCCCGTCGGGAACCGGAAAAACGATGACCACTTGTTTGCTGGGAAAATATACCGGAAGAGATGTATATCGCGTTGATTTGTCGATGGTAATTTCGAAATATATTGGTGAGACAGAGAAAAATCTGTCGGGATTGTTTAACAAGGCAGAACACAAAAACTGGATATTGTTTTTTGATGAGGCCGACTCGCTATTTGGTAAACGCACCAACGTGCGCGATGCACACGATAAATACGCGAACCAGGAGGTTTCGTACCTGTTGCAGCGCATAGAAGCCCACAACGGCTTGGTGATTTTAGCATCGAACATGAAAGGAAATATCGACAGTGCTTTTACCCGCCGTTTTAATGCTTTTGTTGAGTTTGATCCTCCTACGGTTGCTGAACGTTTGAAACTTTGGCAATTATACATGCCCCAAAAAAACAAAGTGCATAAGGATGTTCGCCTGGAGGAGCTGGCTAAGAATTATGAGTTAACAGGCGCCAACATCGTCAATTGTATTCATTATGCAGGTTTGCTATCCATCCAAAAGGGAAACTCTATGTTGAATAAGGAAACTTTGCTGGCCGGAATACGCAAAGAATACAAAAAAGAGGGAAGAATTTTGCAGCAATAATCTCAGTAGAAGACTTTTCTGTTCGCTGGAATCCGGAAGAATTGCGTTGAGACATTAAAAATTCACAGAATCCTTTGGCATAACAATCGCAATTTCCCAATTTTAAGCAGTATTGATTCAATTCACAGTTATCGACCATGAAAAAATTCATCTTGTGCCTTTTATTTTTTGCTTTCCTGTTTAATGTGTCGGCCCAGTTTGATGCCAACTACGACGAAAGTAAAGTCCCTGAATTTAAGTTACCCGATCCGCTAAAAACGTTTAATGGGCAGAAAATTAGGAATTCTAAAAAGTGGGAGAGTAAACGACGCCCGGAACTGCTGAATTTTTTCACCGAAAATATGTTTGGTGAAGTGCCAGGCGAATTGGAAATTGCATCCGTTGATATTTTGGAAGAGAGTAACAATGCATTAAACGGAAAAGCAGTACGAAAACAAGTTGACCTGGTATTTAAAAATCGCGGGAAAACACTTGATTTTACCATCTTAATATATCTGCCAAAAACCGAAGAGCGGGTACCCTTATTTGTGGGTTACAATTTTTACGGAAATCATACCATAACCGAGGACGTAGAAGTTCTCATTTCTGAAGCCTGGGCAAACAACAATCCTTCGTTCGGGATAATAAACAACCAGTTAACCGAACAGTCGAGAGGAGTGAGAACCAACCGGTGGTGCGTTAATAAAATAATTGATTCAGGGTTTGGTCTGGCTGTAATTTATTACGGCGAAGTAGATCCCGATAAAGATGATTTTTCGGATGGTATTCATCCTTTATTGTATATCGACGATCAGCAACAACCGGCTGCCGACGAATGGGGAGCGATTGGTGCATGGTCGTGGGGATTAAGCCGTGCGATGGATTATTTTGAGCAGGATGAGGCTATCGACGAATCAAGGGTAGTTGTGTTTGGTCATTCGCGATTGGGAAAAACTGCCTTGTGGGCCGGTGCAAGCGACGAGCGTTTTGCCGGTGTCATTTCAAATGAATCAGGATGTGGTGGCGCCGCGTTATCGAAACGACGCTTTGGCGAAACATTGTGGCGAATCAATAATCGTTTTCCGCACTGGTTTTGTAAAAACTTCAGAAATTACAGTAAAAACGAGGAGGCCTTGCCGGTTGATCAGCACGAACTGATTGCTTTGATTGCTCCGCGTCCGGTTTATATTGCAAGTGCTGAAGAGGATCGGTGGTCGGATCCAAAAGGTGAATTTCTTGGGGCTTTGTACGCCACTCCTGTTTATGAACTTTATGGAAAAAAGGGAATAGAACAAACAGAAATGCCGGCAGTAAATCAGCCCATTCAAAACACGCTTGCCTATCACATCCGAACAGGAGAACACGATGTTACCGAATACGATTGGGAACAGTATTTGAAATGGGCATCTGAATTTGTAAAATAGCATCCGGTATCGGGGCATAAAAAGTAAAAATATCATCATGAGGAATGCGATTGTTTTTTTAGTCTTACTGTTTCTTATTTCATCGTGTAATACAGGAACTGACGATACCATTCAACTGTTTAACGGGAAAGATTTAAGCGGTTGGCATACTGATGTTCCCGAAGCTGATAATAATCCTGAAGTTGATCCTTCGTTTGTGGTACGCGACTCGTTATTGGTGAGTATGGGCGAACCGAGAGGCCATTTAATAACTGATTCGGTTTATCAGAACTACCGGCTGGAGGTGGAATATCGCTTTGCCGGAGAGCCGGGGAACTGCGGCGTTTTGGTTCATGCTTCAACACCGCGGGCTTTGTATGATATGTTTCCTAAATCGTTGGAGGTACAAATGCAGCATGGCGATGCCGGCGATTTTTGGTGTATTGTTGAAGATATTGAAGTGCCGAATATGGTTGTTAGACGCGGACCAAAAGATGAGTGGGGGATTACTGAAGGTAAAAAACGAAGAATACCGAACCTGACAGACGATTCGGAAAAACCTTTGGGCGAGTGGAACAATATGGTAATTGAATGTTTCGCGGATACAATTAAAGTTTGGGTGAATAATGATTTGGTAAATTATGGATTCAATTGCACTGCCCGTAAAGGAAAAATTGCCGTTCAGGCAGAAGGCGCCGTGGTTGAGTTTCGGAAACTGGATTTGACACCAATAAATGAAATTTCTTCAGCAGAATAAAAAAAGGGCTGCATCAATTTAATACAGCCCTTGAAATTATATTCTATTAATTGGATTACATATCCACTTCAACCTTTGCAATTTCACCGGTACGGTATTCACCGGCAACCAGCTTTTTACGGGTTTCTTTAAAGGCTTTCAATGTAATTTCTACATCCTCTAAAGAATGCATTGCAGTCGGTATCAAACGCAGAAGGATCTCACCTTTTGGAATTACTGGGTAAACTACCATTGAGCAGAAAATTCCGTAATTCTCGCGAAGATCGTAAATCATTTGAGTTGCTTCTTCCTCGCCACCTTTCATATACACGGGAGTAACCTGCGTATTGGTTTTTCCAAGATCGAAACCGGCTTCTTTTAATCCGCTTTGCAGCGCATTTACGATTGTCCATAGTTTTTCGCGCAACTCAGGCATTGTACGAATCATGTCCAAACGTTTCAAAGCACCAATTGTCATTGCCATTGGTAACGATTTCGCAAAAGTTTGCGAACGCATATTGTAACGTAAAATGTAGCAGATATCAGTTTCGCAGGCAATAAAACCACCAATTCCGGCCATTGCTTTTGCAAAAGTTCCGAAGTAAATATCAATTCCATCCTGTACGCCAAAATGCTCACCCGAACCGGCACCTGTTGGTCCCATTGTTCCAAAACCGTGTGCATCGTCAACAAACAAACGGAAATCGAATTCTTTTTTCAGTGCAACAATCTCATCAAGTTTACCAACCTGACCGGTCATACCAAAAACACCTTCAGTAATTAAAAGAATACCACCACCTGTTTCGGCAGCGCGTTTTGTAGCGAAACCTAACATTTTGCGGCATTTCTCCATATCGTTGTGTTGGAACACAAAACTTTTTCCACCTTTTGCTTTATGAAGGAAAACGCCGTCCATAATACAAGCGTGCGATTCCGAGTCGTAAACAATTACATCGTTACGGCTGGCAAGCACGTCGATTGCAGAAACCATTCCCTGGTAACCGAAGTTCAATAAAAATGCATCAGGTTTGCTAACAAAAGCAGCCAATTCACGCTCCAGTTGTTCGTGTTTAACTGTTTGTCCTGACATCATTCTGGCGCCCATTGGGTAAGCCATACCGTACTGTGCTGCAGCTTCAGCATCAGCTTTTCTAACCTCCGGGTGGTTACCCAATCCCAGGTAGTTGTTCAAACTCCATGTCAATACTTCTTTACCACGGAAATTCATTCTGGCTGAAATTTCACCTTCCAGTTTTGGAAACGCAAAATACCCGTGAATTTGGTCCATCCACTTGCCAATATCACCTTTATTATTTCTGAATTTATCAAATATATCCACGATGATTTGTTTTTAAGTTTAAATTATAAGGATGCAAATGTAATCTTTTTTAAAATCTCAGCAAATGTGTTAAATAATACTAACACATTAACTTAACGTAATGAATTTGCCTTATTTTCACAGACCATAATTCGAGGCATTACGGCTATGCATTTGTTAATGAGAGAAATAACATATTTGGCTAAAGCTGTAAATTCCTTAAAATTTGAGGGTTAATTCGTTTCAATTAATTAAAAAAAGTATATTTTTGCGCCATGTTTATGAAAATGAGATTTTTGGGGATCGGACTACTAGCAATTTTATTGATCACAGCTTCGTGCGGAGACTATAACAAGATTGTAAAAAGTACCGATTACGAGTTTAAATACAAAAAAGCTGTTGAGTATTACGAAGACGGCGAATATGTTCGTTCAGCAACGCTGTTTAGAGAATTGGTGAACATTTACCGCGGCACCTCGCGAGCCGACAAAATTTATTATTACTATGCTAAAAGTATGATCGGTCAGAAAGACTATTTAATGGCGGGTCATTATTTTAAATCGCTGGTAAAAGAGTTTCCAACAAGCGAATATATCGAGGAAGCACAATTTATGATTGGCTACTGCTCGTACTTATTGTCGCCGAAAGCAAGGCTCGATCAGCAGGTAACTCAAGAGGCTATTGATGCCTTACAACTATACATTAACTTGTATCCGTATAGCGACCGTGTTGAAGAGGCTAACCGCTTAATCGACGAATTGGTTGATAAATTGGTATATAAATCGTATTTAAGTGCTAAATTGTACTACGATTTTGAACAATACAAAGCGGCAGTAATTGCCTTGGGTAATAGCCTCGATAAATATCCTGAAAGTAAATACCGCGAAGAGTTGAAGTTTATGTTACTAAAATCGAAGTATTTACTGGCTGAGAAAAGTATTGTTGATAAACAAAACGAACGATATACAAATGCACTCGACGAGTATTTTTCATTTATCGATGAATATCCTGAAAGTGATCACAGAAAAGAGGTAGATAAATTTTACGAAAAAGCCTCTGAGATATTGAATTATAAAGAAGAAGATTTAAACATTAATTAGAATATGGATTACAAGAAAACAAAAGCAGCTCCGTCTACTATTTCACGCGATCTTGAAGTATTAACTCAGGAAACCGGAAATATTTACGAAACCGTAATGATTCTTGCTAAAAGAGCAAATCAGATTTCGTCGGAATTAAAAGAAGAGCTTAACCAGAAATTACAGGAATTCGCTTCGTATACCGACAATCTGGAGGAAATCTTTGAAAACAGAGAACAAATCGAGATTTCTAAATTTTACGAGCGTTTGCCAAAGCCAACTCTTATTGCGTTTGAAGAATTAAAAGAAGGTGAAATTTACCACCGTAACCCAACGCGCGAGAACAAAAAACGTATCTAATTTTTTGATGCCCTGATATGAGGCTCAAAGGAAAAAATATTATACTCGGAATAACAGGAAGTATTGCAGCTTATAAGGCAGCAATGCTTCTTCGGCTTTTTATAAAGGAGGGTGCCGAAGTGCAGGTGGTAATAACACCTGCCGGAAAAGAATTTATTACACCCGTAACTTTATCAGCATTGTCGGACAAACCTGTTATCAGCGAGTTTTTTGGAGCAAACGATGGTACATGGAATAGCCATGTTGACCTTGGATTGTGGGCCGATGTAATGGTTATTGCACCGGCAACTGCATCAACCATGGGGAAAATGGCCAATGGTATTGCCGATAATATGTTGATTACAACGTATCTTTCGGCAAAATGCCCGGTAATGGTGGCACCAGCAATGGACCTCGATATGTTTGCACATCCTTCAACTCAACGAAATATTTCTATTCTGAAAGAGTACGGAAATAGTATTGTTGAACCCGGCGAAGGAGAATTAGCCAGCGGTTTAACCGGCAAGGGCCGGATGGAAGAACCTGAAAAAATACTCGAAGCAGTTATTCAACAGCTTGGAGTAAAAAAAAAACTTCTGAATAAATCCTACCTGGTAACTGCCGGTCCTACTTTCGAAAAAATCGACCCTGTTCGTTTTATTGGTAACTACTCTTCAGGCAAAATGGGTTATGCCATTGCCGAAGAACTGGCTGAACAGGGTGCCGAAGTAACTTTGGTATCCGGCCCCGTTTCTGTTTCTACCCAAAAGGCCGGTGTAACCGTAGTTGCGGTTGAATCGGCGGAAGAAATGTACATGGCATCGGTTGAGCATTTTAAAAGTGTTGATGGGGCAATAATGTGTGCTGCAGTTGCCGATTTTACTCCCGCAAAAAAGGAGGAGGAGAAAACCAAGCGTGGTAAAGAAAACTGGCAGATAGAGTTGCAACCAACAAAAGATATTGCTGCCGAATTGGGTCAATTAAAAACCAATAAGCAGCTTCTGGTGGGGTTTGCCCTGGAAACCAACAACGAACTGGCTAATGCTGAGGGTAAATTGATGAAAAAGAACCTCGACTTTATTGTCCTGAATTCGTTAAAAGACAAGGGAGCCGGATTTGGTGTTGATACCAATAAAATAACGATCATCGAAAAAGGCAATAAACAAACCGATTTTGAGTTAAAAGATAAAGCTGAGGTAGCAAAAGATATCGTAGCAAAAATTATAGAACTGAATAATTAGCATATGATAAAGCAAATCGTAACAGCACTTTTATTTCTGTTTATTTTCGTGGGAAATGGTGTAGCTCAGGAACTTCGTTGCAACGTAACTGTATCGGCACGAGGTATCCAGGGGGCGAATCAAAACCTGTTCCGAACCATGCAGTCGGATCTGTATGATTTTATGAATAACCGAAAATGGACCGATCATGTGTACAGTTACGATGAAAAAATCAGATGTAATATTCTAATCCGTCTCGACGAGCAAATTTCTGCCGACGAGTTTAAAGGATCTATCCAGGTGCAGCTAACACGCCCGATATTTAATACCAGTTACACGTCAACTGTGCTTAATATTAAGGACAATGATTTTCATTGTAAGTATGTTGAGTTTCAGCCGCTGGAATTTAACGAAACGTCGAACCGTGATAACCTGACCAACATTATGGCGTTTTATGCCTATGTGATTCTGGGGTTTGATTACGATACTTTTTCGGAAGAAGGCGGAACAGAATATTTTCAGAAAGCACAGGCGATTGTAAATAATTCGCAGAATGCACGCGAACGCGGCTGGAAGGCTTTCGAGAGTGAACGGAATCGCTACTGGTTAATCGAGAATGTATTAAATAAATCATACGCATCGTTCCGCACCTGCATGTACAATTATCATCGTAATGGATTGGATTTAATGTCGGAAAAGGTAGAAGAAGGCAGGGCAAACATTGCCGATGCACTTCGCGATATTCAGAAAGTATTTCGCCGTCGTCCGTCTACCTACATTCTCCAGATGTTTTTTGATGCCAAAGCCGATGAGCTGGTTAACATTTTTTCGAAATCATTCCCGGATGAACGAAATCGTGTTATGGCCATTTTAAACGAGGTAGATCCTTCAAATGGCAGGAAGTACGAGAAGATTGCCGAAAACGAAGGCTTTTAGTAAAAGATATCCCCATTTTTTCCAGAAAGTAATTACGTGTCCTCATTTTGGCTATTTTAGCCAAAGAAATTATTAATGAAGATCAATTGTCATTATGCTATCCAGATTATCCATTTCGAATTACGCACTCATCAATAAATTGCAGGTTAATTTCCATGCCAATTTAAACACCGTAACGGGTGAAACCGGTGCCGGTAAGTCGATTATTCTGGGGGCTTTAAGCCTTATACTGGGTAATCGTGCCGATCTTTCGGTGCTAAAAGAGAAGGATAAAAAGTGCATTGTTGAAGGGCAGTTTGAAGTGAGTAACTATCCTTTAAAACGCTTTTTTGAGATTAATGATCTGGATTACGATTCTTCAACGATCTTACGACGCGAGATTACGCCTTCAGGAAAATCAAGGGCTTTTATCAATGATACCCCGGTTAACCTGAAAGTAATGCGAGAACTGGGATTGCAGTTAATAGATATCCACTCGCAACACCAAAACCTGGAGCTCAGTAACCAGAAGTTTCAGTTGAATCTGGTTGATTCGGTTGCTGGTGCTAATGAGGCTTTAACAAAGTACAAGGCACAGTTCTCGGCGTACAAAAGCACAAAAAAGGAACTTGAACAACTGCAGGAAAATGCAGAGCAGGCAAAGGCCGACCTGGATTATTACCAGTTTCAGTTTACCCAACTGGAAGAAGCCAGGCTGGAAGAAACGGAACAGGAAGACCTGGAAGCAGAACTGGAGCAGTTAAACCACGCCGAAGAAATTAAAACAGCACTTACCGAAACGGTGGCTTTGCTGGATAACGAAACATTCTCGGTATTACAGGCTGTTAAAGACAGCCATCGTACGTTGAATAAAGTTACCGGCTACCTGAAAGATGCAGAAAATTTTGCCGGGCGTTTGGAAAGTGCAGCCATAGAATTGAGCGATATTCACCAGGAACTGGAAATGCTGGCTGAGCGAGTGGAATTTAATCCGTCTCGTATTGAAGAGGTGAACGATCGGTTGAATTTACTGTATTCGCTGCAGCAAAAACATCATGTGGCTACCGTAGCCGAATTAATTGTTTTGCGCGACGAGTTTGATCAGAAAATAAATAAAGCAGTGGGTTACGATGATGAAATTGAAACCCTGAAAAATAAACTGGAAGACCAGAAAGCCGAACTGGAAAAGTTGGCTGAAAGTTTAAGTAAAACGCGGCAAAAGGCTTTTAAAAAGATCGAAAGTTCGGTAGTTGGCGATTTGAACCAGCTGGGAATGACGAAAGCCAAACTACAGGTGGTACATAATTACCTGGAAGATTTTCAGCCGGATGGCAAAGATGAGATTGCAATCCTGTTTAGCGCCAACCCTGATTCGGAACCTGATGAAATATCTAAGATTGCATCGGGTGGTGAAATGTCGCGGTTGATGCTGGCCATTAAAAATCTGCTTCGCAACTCAAAAGCGCTGCCAACCATCGTTTTTGATGAAATTGACACCGGCGTGTCGGGCGAGATTGCTTTAAAAATGGGTGCCATAATCAAATCATTCTCGGCCAATACGCAGATTATAAATATTACGCACCTGCCACAAATTGCTGCTAAAGGCGATACACACTTCAGGGTGTATAAATTCGAAGAAAAGGGAAAAACTTTTACTTCGATTAAAGCGCTGAATGCCGCCGAACGTGTAGAAGAGCTGGCAAAAATGGTGGGTGGCGAAAACCTTACGGAAACAACAATTAAAGCAGCAGAAGAACTGTTGCGCATTTGACAAATTCACTCATGGCAGAAATAGGAAAATTTAATACCCTGGAAATTCTCCGGGAAACAGACAACGGTGTATACCTCGATGGTGGTGAACACGGCGAGATTTTAATGCCGCGAAAATATGTTGAGGAGGAAATGAAAGAACGGGGAACTGCTGAGGTTTTTGTTTATACCGACTCGGAAGACCGTTTGGTTGCCACAACCGAAAAACCTTTGGCAACGGTGGGCGAGTTTGCCCGTTTAACGGTTAAAGCCACCGCCAAATATGGCGCATTTCTCGACTGGGGGCTTGCTAAAGATCTGCTGGTTCCGTTTAGCGAACAGCGCAGTAAAATGCAGGAAGGAGGCAGCTACTGGGTATACGTTTATCTCGATTTGTTGACAAATCGTGTTGTGGCTTCGGCAAAGCTGCATAAGTTTCTGGACAATACGCCGCCGGAATATACCAACGGGCAGGAAGTTAGCCTGATTATTCTGGAAGAAACAGATTTGGGTTATAAAGCCATTGTTAACCTGGAGCATACCGGAATGCTCTATAAAAACCAGGTGTTTAGGAAACTGGAAATTGGCAGCCAAACAAAAGGCTACATTGCTAAAGTACGAAGCGATGAAAAGATCGATTTGATACTTGAAGAGCCGGGATACGAAAAAGTTGATACCATTTCAGAAAAGATTCTGGCAGAACTGGAGGCCAGTGGTGGATTTATGGCCGTATCGGATAAATCATCACCCGAAATTATTAAAGCGATGTTTGGCATAAGCAAGAAAAATTTTAAAAAAGCGATTGGTGGATTGTATAAAAAACGACTGATTTCTTTTGTTTCCGACGGGATTAAAATGTTAAAAAGCTAAATTCCTTTTTTAAAACATAAGTTTGAATTTGGAACTTTGCACCTAAAAGTTCTAATTTTAAAACTACAATATTTTCATGTTGTGATTTTTGGTTAAATATGGAGGGAGACAGTGGTTTCCCTCTTTTCTTTTAACAAGCTTCCATGTACATTATCTCCGGCCACGTAAGTTCCAATTCTCAGGGCAAACGAAGACGGGCCATGCAATTGTTGGCCAACAATTGTATGAAAATCGGAATGGTGCATTAATAATGCGGTGTTAATTTTAGGAAATGGTATATTTTGCTAAAATATACAAACGAATATTTAATGAAAAGTTACATTTTCCTAAAATGTCGACTGCTATATTTAATAAAACTTCCCTTTTTGCTAAAATTTAGAAGTAGATATTTTAGCAAAAGGTACATTCTCCTAAAATATTTAAGTTGACATTTAATCAAAATGTACATTTTCCTAAAAAATTGAAATTGATATTTAATGAAAATGTACTTTTTCCTAAAAAGTACAACGCTTATATAGGCAAAAAGTAAAATGCTGGTTGTGTATAAGCGACACCCGGGCGCTACCGGCCAAACTGTAGCTCCAGAAGTTTCATATCTGCTTGCCGGGTACTCAGCAGCCTGATGTATTGCATACAATTTTCGGCATGAAGTTCATTCTTTGGCCCCAGAGTATGATACGATTTAACCACCCAGCCCATAGCCGTCTCAAGGTCGCCTTCCATTTCACAAGCCAAACCAAGATTATACATACATTTTGCAACAATTTTCTTGTTCTCGTTATTAAGCTGTTTGCGCCACAATTCGGCCACATCCAACCACTGGGCATTCTGAATAAGCTCATCGGCTTGTTGCAGTTCCACATGTCCCGACGAGTAGTACATTCGCTGAACCTGCACCCAGTGAGGGACAATTGATGTCGCAAAATTTTCAGCTGATATTTCGGCTGCATTGTATATGGCATCGGTTCGCGGAGGTAAAACGTCATCCGCGTTCTTTATGCCCGGGGAGTGCTCCATCCACTTCACCGTGTCGAGTTTCGAATAGGCCAACAAATATTTCATGTCAATAAGGTCATAAAAGCTCCATTGTGTCCAGTTGATCACCTGTTTGCTGCCAATTTCAAGCTGGCGATGGTAGTAGCGTCCATCACTGGCTCCAAAATAATCGAGCGAAAGTAAAAGGTCGGCACCAGTATTTTCATGAATATCCTGAAGTTGCCCGGGAGTGTATAACCCGAATTGCGGATGCAGAATCAGCGAATCGCTTTTGGGATGAACCGACGATGAATTGGCCTGCAGAAAATAGCCTGAATTAAACACATTGATTTGTTCCGGCGTCATGCTTATATGAGTTGTCGAATCTTCCCTGAAATAGGGCTCATAATCAATTGTATCAACAACTCTTGTGGTGGAATAATTGCGCTCGTTTATAATAATTAAAGTGTCAAAAAAGGCCTGTTTGTTAAGCTCCGAAATAAAATGATCAAAAAAGATATGCGAGGCAATACTGTCGGAGTTTTCGTTTTCTGTTTTTTGCGTTCCAAATTCTTCGTACTGGTTTAAATACTTGTTTGGCGAGCAGTTAACATTATTGTATTGAACGGCGATATTTCTGAATTTCGGCGCGATAGTCATTGTTGACGGTTCAACAATTTCAATATCAATGGTTTTTGTATTGTACAGCGTATTACAACTTGCTAAAACAAAAAGTGTTAAAACGCCTGAAAAAAAAACAGCGCGGTTCTTCATTTGCTATTGGTTTAAACGCAAGATATCTTTTTTTCTTTTAGCAAGTAACTGTTGGTATTTGAAAATCATTTTCAGATCATCCTTGCTGTTGTAGGCGGTGGCAATTTGTAAGGCTGCATTTAACCATTTTTCGGCTGTTTCAAAATCGTCTTTCATTTCGTAACCCAGTGCCAGATTGTATCGTGCGTTAATAGCCATTTTCCCATTACTGTCGTCGGCATAACGTTTCCAAAGCATAATGGCATTGTCCCAATCGCCTTTTTGTACATATTCGTCGGCCATGGCAAAGTCGGGTAGTGGCGGAACAGAATACATCCTGTTCACATTTTCCCACGAAGCAAAAAAGCGTTTTGAATAATTTTCGCCAACCATTTGCGAGGCGATCTTCAGCGCAGTGATACGCGGTGGCAACTTGGCTTTCCGGTTATAATTTCCGTTTGCATCGTAGCCGTTCCAAAAAATGGTGTCGATCATTGTTTTGCGCTCAATCAGTCGCTGCTCAAAAGGACTGTAAACCGCCCAAACAGCAGCGGTAATCACTTCGTTCGATTTTGTTGGCATTTCGGCCGTTGTTGAATATTCGGAGTAAAAACTGGAATAGGTTTCCAGTGAAATTACCAGGTCGGTGTTGGTTTTCCGGGCGAGTTGCTGAACCATCTCCATATTTAACGCCGGAAGTTTGTCGCCGGTATGTGGCTCGAAAAGTTCGGGGAATATTCTTATTTCCTTAAAAGCATTTTTCTCCTTCAAATTTTTTGCCAGTTCACTCATGCTTATATTCACCAATATACTGTCGAGATTTTTCGGATCGTTTTTAGCTTTTTTCAGGCGGAAATCGTCCTGGAAATAGTGAATTAGCGTGTCGCTGCTGTATTTAAAATTCCGGTAAACTATAGCTACATTTTCGGCATTGGCCGGATAAACAATTTCTCCGGGTTTGTAAATTTCAATGGGGTAATCCTTGTAAACCGTGCATGAAACGGTGCTTAGTAGTAGAATAGTCCATAAGATCAATCGGTTCATTTTGAGTTGTTTTTCGGTTGTTTTTTCTTGCTTTTAAGCAATTCGAGGTACTGATAAGTGATAGGGTGGTAGGCTGTATTATACGATTCGAGTGCATATTGTATCGCACAGTCGATATCTCCCTGTATTTCGCAAGCGGTGGCGAGATTAAATAATGCTTTGCTTTTTTCGCTTTTCGATCCCGATTCGGCGGCAATTTTTTGCCATGCTTCAATGGCTGTTGCCCAATCTCCGCTATCGGTAAGTATGGCTGCTTCTTTTAAGGTTGTACTTCCTTTGTCGAATATTACCCGGTATTCACTTTGCCAGCGGGTACTTATTGTTTCCGAAAAATCAAGTGCTACGGCAATTCCTGCTTCTGTGAGTGCCTGTTTTACCGGTGTAAAATCAGCGAACAGATTTCTTATGCTCAGTGCATAATTTTCCCAAAGCAGGGTGTCCTGAAATACTTCGCGTGCCAGAATTTTTTCCTGCTGCGGATCGTAAATGCGAAACAGGGCATCGTAAACAACAACCATTTTTGCACCAACGGCCGTTCTGAAAAATCCCTCATTCGGATCGAAAACTGATTCTTCAGAGAGTTCAGTGGCTACGTGTGTTTTAAACAGATCCATCGACAGAACAGCATCGGTTTGATACAGGTCGCAAAGTTCTTTCGCCTCCTGCCAGCTCATCGAACTGGAGAAGAATGCATTTTTTTCGGCGTTCAGAAAACGGTCTTCGGGAATTACATAATCAAACCTGCCGGATTCGAAAAGCAGTTCGCCCAAGGCCTTTAACGATGTGTCAACTGCCGTGAGATCGTATATGGTCGTATCGAGTTTAAAATCCTTTTGATAAAATAATTTTTGCAGCGAATCGGCGGGCAGATCGTTGTATCTAACATCAACAGTGCGGTTAACCAAAAGCAGGCTCTGTATATCCTGCGAAATCTCGTTTTTTGGTTTTTGCGGAAACTCAACCATAATCCGCTTTGTTGGGCTACAAGCATACGACAAAAGAACAAGGCTAACAAGTAGTATGTAATTTGTTTGTTTGAAAATGCTCATCGTAAAATGAATGTTGTTTAGTAAATTCCCCAGTACTTTCTCAAAAACCATTCCGTACTTAACAGCACTAGTAAAACAACAAATAACCAACGAAGGTTTATCAGCTGATTTACCATCTCCTGAAAGTATGTTGTTGCTTTTAATTTACTGGTTTGTTGCAGCTCCTTAACCAAATTGCTGGCTTGCGATGACGGGTAGAATTTTCCACCGCTTAAGTTCGCCATTTGGTATAGCAGGGTGTGGTTGGCTTGCGTAATGATATTCTCAACGTTAACCGGAATCACTGTAAAACTTCCTGTTTCGGTAAAGGTTTCGTTACCAATGCTTACTTCGGCAGTAAACGAATAATCGCCCAGAGGCAGGTGCCCCGCGTTGAGGTAATAATTTTTATCCTGCACATCGAAAGTCAGGTTGTATTCCTCGTTGTTTTCGTTTTGCAGTTTAATGGTTACCTCTTCCGAACCAATTCGCTCAAAAGCATCGTTATATACTTCGGCTGTTAAAACCACGTCATTTACTTCGGTGTAAACCGGGGTGAATTCAACAATAAAGTTATCCTCGTTTTCGCGCAAAGCTAGGTATTGCACCAGCTGATTGATTAACTCGTTAAAATGGGTATGTTCCTGGTTTTGGTAATAATCGAACAGCCGCCAGCGCCAAATTCCTTCGCCGAATATATAACCTCGTTTCCTGCCTTCCAGTTTTCCGGTGGCGATTAGTGGTTTTCCGGTTGTAATACCTTTCAGTTTTTGATACAACAGTGGCGAGAATTCCGGATTCAACTCGTAATTGGCAAACGGAACCTGCACTGGAGGAAATTGTGGAATAATTTCAATCAGCTCTTCCGACAAATTAAACGTTGCATAATTCGAATTAAAAACCGGTTGCGCTTCTTCTCTGCTTCCGGCCAGTGGTTCAATGCTTGCTCCCTGGCTTAAAATATTCAGCTGCGGCAGGAATGTTTGGTTTCCAACGATAAAAAGGATAGGCAAACGGTTGTTATCTGCTTTTTCCATCACTTCGGCCATCGACTTCCCGGTACTTGGCAGCTGGTTTAAAATAAGCAGGTTGTATTCGCTCAGATCATTCGGATAAGGTTCGTCGGTAAATACCGAAACCTCGTATGTTTTTTGCTGATCGAGTGTATTTTTTATGGCACCAACATCGGGGTGTGAGCCATTGGAAATGATGAGTATCTTTTGTTTGTTCTCAAGAACGTTGATCACAAAACCGGCGCTGTTGTTTTTGGTATTTCGCTCGTTGGCTGCAACCTGAATCTGCAATGTGTAATGTTTTAATCCTGCAGAACCGGCTTCCAAAACAAATTCTTTTGTATCGAAATAGTTCTCATTCGATGGGGTGATCATCACGCTTTGTAACTCTTCATCATCCTGAAAAAGTGAAAGTTTTAACGGCGTGTTTTTTAGTTTCGAAAATAGCAGATCCACCTCAACCGGAAATTTATTTCCCGAAAATGCCGTGCGGTTAACGCGAATGTTTTGAACACGGGCATCGGCAATCACTGTAGTATCGCCAAGGCCGATGGTGTAAATCGGGAAGCTCACCTGCTCGAGCATGTTGAGCGGATTTTTTCCCTGGTTATAAATACCGTCTCCGGCAACGATCAGCGCTCCGATGTTTTGGTTAAAATGATTATTGGTTATCGTGGACATTAATTCTCTGTAGTTCGATCCTTTTTCGGAAAAATTTAAATCGTTACCGGTTTGAGTTTCTTCGCCAAAAGTGTAGCTCACCAGCTCAAAATCGGCTCCCAATTGCCGTTCTATCTGCGCTTTTTCATCGCTAATCGTTTGGGCCAGTTGTAAGGAGTCGGCATGCGATACAACCGATCCCGAATTATCCCACGCAGCAATGATTACAGGATTTTGAGTAATCTTCTTCATGTTTCGGATAAAAGGCGATAAAAGCAAAAAGGCAATAAGAAAGAAAGCCAGAAACCTTAGCGCCATTAACAGGCTGCGCTGAAATTTCGAAAGTTCTTTAAGCGCTTTGTTTTTGTAGTAAAGTAAAATTGCAACACCTACCGATGCAACGGTGATGGAGAGCAACAATATAAACCAGTATTTTATGCCAAATGAGATCAAATTGTTTGTTTTTTACGAAGTGGTAAATATACACATCTCCTTTTTTTATATCGCGTTTTATGGTTATTATTGCTATGCATTTGTCAACGCTGTTGAAGTGTGTACAAAACATAAAACCAAAAATATTCCTCGATGTTTTCAAAACCAAAAATAAATTTCGTGTTTATGAAGAATTTCGTATTTGCTGCGCTTGTAATTCTTGTGGCGGCTTGTGGCCCAAAATTCGATAAAGAAATAACGCTTGATGATATTCGTGAGAATATCGACTACCTGGCTTCCGATTCGTTAAAAGGACGAAAATCGGGCGAACAGGGCGATTTGTTGGCAGCACAATACATTGCCGGCAAATTTGAGGCTGCAGGTTTGGAACTGCTGTTTGATAACGGTTTTCAGGAATTCAATTTGGTAACATCAGCAGAAATTGCCGAAGGAAATCAGTTACAGGTTAACGATACGGAATACGAAGTTGAAACCGACTTTTTGCCTTATGCTTTTTCTGCGAACACAACAGTAGCGACCGAAGTTGTTTTTACCGTTTTTGGTATTGAAGTAAACCGCGATTCGTTAAAATGGAACGATTTTGATGGCGCTGATGTAACTGGAAAATGGATGTTGGTGCTTCAGGGCGATCCGGATTTGGATAATCCCAACAGTCCGTACCTCGAATTTTCAAGCGAACGTGCAAAGGCATTAAAAGCATCGGATAAAGGCGCTGCGGGGATCATTTTTGTGGCCGGCACAAAATTCAGTGAAGCGGATGAATTGTCGTCATTGTTTTTTGATAAAAACAGCAGCCGTTTTTCTATTCCTGTTATCCAGGTAACGCGAAAGGTGGCCAATGAGATGTTAAAAGGAACAGAGCAGACGGTAGAAAAACTGGAAGCTGAAATACTGGAGCAAAATGCCGGTTTAAACCTGGAGGTTCCGGTAACGGTTAGTGCTGCTGTAAATGTTGGTTTGAAGGAAACAACTACCCGAAACGTGGTTGCAATGTTACCCGGCAACGACGAAAACTTAAAGGATGAATATGTAGTTGTGGGTGCCCATTTCGATCATTTGGGTATGGGTGGACCCGGTTCCGGATCGCGTGCCATCGATACCGTTGCCGTTCATAACGGTGCAGATGACAATGCCTCGGGAGTTTCTGCAGTAATTCAGCTGGCAGAAAAATTAGCCGGAGATAAAAGCAATAAACGCAGCGTACTATTTGTGGCCTTTGGTGCCGAAGAAATGGGATTGCTGGGCTCGAAAACTTTCACAATGAAATCTCCGGTTGAAACGGATAAAATGGTGACCATGTTTAATTTTGATATGATTGGCCGCCTAAAAGAGGATAACAGCCTAAATATTGGCGGAACAAAAACTGCTGAAGAAACCGAAGATTTGTTAAATGATCTGAACCCGGATTTTACACTGGCATTTACCGGCGAAGGAATCGGACCATCGGATCATGCTTCGTTTTATCTGCAGAATATCCCTGTAATTTATATTTCTACCGGTGCACACCCCGATTATCATACCCCGCAGGACGATGCCGAACTGATCAACTTTGAAGGCGCACAAAAAGTAATGAATTATTCGGCTGCCTTGCTCGACGATGTGGTTAACCGTGCTGAGAAATTAACGTTTCAGGAGGCCGGGAGCAAGTTTCAGCGCAGCCGGGGAGGTCGTTTTAAAGTTACGCTGGGCGTAATGCCTGATTTTGCAGGTGCGGAAAAACGTGGAATGCGTGTTGATGCCGTTTCGAAAGGTAAACCGGCGTATGCTGCCGGAATGAAAAAGGGAGACATTATTATCGCAATCGACGGAAAAAAGGTGGGTAATATCTACGAGTACATGGATCGTCTGCAAAATTTGGAAGCCGGTGCAACCATCTCTGTTGATATTTTACGAGACGAAGAACCTACTGTTTTAATTGTACAGTTGTAGTAATTAAATCCAACCCCGAAGTTTGTAGTAAGTAAGTGCGACTATTTCGCGGGCAATCAGAATCTCATATTTTAAGTGGTTCCACATTTGGTAGCGCATATTTATGTTGTTGCCAACATCGGGAATTAGTATTGAATTGCCGCCCAGTTCGTCGTCGGTAAACGAAAAATCGGCTTCGGCGGCATTTTCAAAAGCGGGCAGGGCGTTCACTTTCTCAAAGCCAACTTTTTTGAACGCCAAAACCGCACGACGCATATGCTCGGGAGAAGTAACCAATAAAATAGAATCCTGCATTTTTATTATTTTCTGGCACTTCAATGCCTGCGAGCGTGTGTTTGTTCCCTCAGCTTCAAATGCTATGCGTTCAGCAGAAATACCTCTCAGTTCGAGTTCCGATTTCATTAACTGAGGCGTGCTTAAACTGTCGCTTAGCGTGCCGGGCATGGCAACAACCACTCTTGATTTGGGAAAAGATTTTGCCGCTTTTTCAGTGTACCAGCTGCGTATCAGGTTACTTTGGCTGGGCATACCTCCACCTCCCAGCAAAATAATAGTTTTAGGTTCCCATTTTAGTTCCGATTTGCTTGTTCCCAGCCAGTGGTAAGCCCGGTAAGGTTGTTCGGTAAAAGAAAATACGAGGCAAACAACAAAGAAAATACCAATCAGTACCAAGAATTTTCGTAGTAATCTCAAAAAAAGGATACTTTTGAATTTTGTTTTAAACATAGCTCACGTTTAAGACCATAAATGTAAGTTTAATTTAAAAATCAGATCATTGAAGACTACAGAAAAAAACGAAATAGTCCAACTCTTTGAGAGTCATTTTAACGAAAAAGTTGAACGTTTTGAGTTGCTGCCTCCGTCGGGATCATACCGCCAGTATTGCCGTTTAGGTAACGAGCACCGAACAGTAATTGGCGCCATCAATAACGATGTAAAAGAGAATACGGCTTTTCTTTCGTTCAGTAATCATTTTTATAACAAAGGAATAAAAGTGCCGAAAGTATATGCTGTTAGTTCCGATTTGAAAAAGTATTTGCTGGAAGATCTGGGAAACACCACACTTTTTGAATTTCTTACTAAAACACGTGAAGAGGAAGGATTTTCGGAAAATATAATTTCAGTATACAAAAAGGTGCTGCAGGCGCTTCCTAAAATCCAGATCATTGCCGGAAAAGAAATGGATTATTCGGTGTGTTATCCGCGCGAAGCATTTGATAAACAGTCGATGATGTGGGATTTGAATTATTTCAAATACTATTTTTTGAAGTTGGCAAAAATACATTTCGATGAGCAGGCACTTGAAGATGATTTTCAGTTGTTTAGCAATTATTTGCTGAGTGCTAGTTCCAATTATTTTCTATACCGCGATTTCCAGTCGCGAAACGTGATGCTAAAAGATGATGATGTGTATTTCATCGACTATCAGGGCGGACGTTTAGGGGCGCTGCAATATGATCTGGCATCGTTACTATATGATGGAAAAGCCGATATCCCGGAAAGTGTACGCGCTCAGCTTTACGATTTTTATATTTCGGAACTGAAGAAGTACATGAAAGTTGATGAAGAGAAGTTCTCAGCTTACTTTAAAGGTTTTGTTCTCATTCGTATTATGCAGGCGATGGGCGCCTACGGATTCCGTGGTTTTTACGAGAAAAAGGAACATTTCCTGAAAAGTATTCCTTACGCGCTAAAAAACCTGGAAGTATTACTTTCCGATTTAAGATTGCCGGTTGATTTACCTGAACTAACCAGCGTATTAAAGCAGCTTACTCATTCCGAGGTTTTAAAGGAAATTGGACAGAAAAAATCGAATCTTACCGTACGAATTACAAGTTTTTCATATAAAAAAGGCTACCCAGAAGATCCTTCGGGTAATGGTGGCGGGCATGTTTTCGATTGCCGTGCTATAAATAACCCCGGCCGTTACGAGGAGTACAAAAAGTTAAGTGGAAAGGACATGTCGGTGCAGGAATTCCTGGAGCAAAAATCAGAGATAAGGCTTTTTATCGATGCCGTAAAAGTGCTGGTTGATCAATCGGTGAAAGTTTATCTTGAACGTGGATTTACGCATCTTTCGCTTGGTTTTGGTTGTACCGGCGGACAGCACCGGTCGGTATATTCGGCCGAGAAAATTGGAGAGTATTTGCAAAACAATTATCCTGTGAATGTTGTTGTAGTACATCGTGAACAGGAAAATTGGAGATGAGTAAAAAGGCATGTAAAAAAAAGGATTTTCAGGATAAAGAAGATCCAAAATACAGTTGCAAAAAATGTGGAGCCAAAGTAAAGAAGGAAGACAAGGTTTGTAAACCGAAGAAAATTTCAATCCAGAAGGTGGAATAACCGGCTACATATATATTGTACATTTCGTACAGAAAATTCTAACAGTAGTGATATAAAGGTAAAAACACTAGCTCTGTTTTTGGTAATTAAGTTTTCTGTATTTATTTTCGCACAAATTTTCAAAACAGACTTATTCATGGGAAGAGCATTTGAATACCGGAGGGCAGCGAAGGAGAAACGCTGGGATAAAATGTCGAGAGTTTTTCCAAAACTTTCGAAGAAAATAACCATTGCAGCTAAAGAAGGTGGCCCTGAAGCGGATTTGAATCCTGCACTACGCACCGCTATCATGAACGCGAAGGCACAAAACATGCCTAAGGCGAATATTGAAGCAGCGATTAAACGTGCATCGGGAAAAGATGCAGCGGCATATATTGAAACCACCTACGAAGGAAAAGGCCCGCATGGCGTATTGGTTTTTGTTGAAGCAGCAACCGATAATACAACCCGTACAGTGGCTAATGTTAAAAGTTATTTTAATAAGGCAGGTGGAGGCCAGGTGCCAAACGGCTCGCTGGAGTTTATGTTTTCACGAAAAGCTGTTTTCGAGTTTGATATGCCGGAAGGAATGGAGATGGAAGATATTGAACTGGAGCTGATTGATGCCGGTTTGGATGAAATTGAAGAGAACGAAGGAACGTATTATGCTTACGGCGAATACACCAGTTTTAGCGACATGGCGCATAAATTTGAGGAGCTGGAAATTAACGTTAAAAAAGCAGAACTTCAGCGTATTCCAACCACTCCGGTAGAGTTTACCGAAGAACAAATGGAAGAAATCGAGAAGATGTTGGATAAAATGGAAGAGGACGAAGACGTTCAGGCTGTTTACACCAACATTGCATAATAACCTGCAAGTATCATTTCAGGCGGTACTGAATCCAATTCAGCGTTTGAAATGATACTTACAGTTTTAAAAACCCATTTAACCCTCAAAATTCCCACGATTATCTAATAAATTGTATGCATTTGCTTTGTTTCACCTATTTTCGGGGAAAACAAAGATTTATGCTACCTGTTCAGGATTACATCAACCATTTTAAAGAAATGTGGGAGCGAAGCCCCGATTCTTTTCCGCATTTTCATAAAACGTATTCATCAGAAGAAAAATTTGCCCACGAACATAATTTCGACAGCTTTCAAAATAAGTTAAAAGAGCTGCAAAATGTTCGTAAAGTACAGCAGGTTCAACGAGATCCTGCAAAGTCGTTTTTTCCCATGTTCAGGTCGTTTCTGGAGACTGTTTTTGATTTTGATCCCGGTCACCTCGAAATTATCCTCTCGGAAGATTTCAAAGATGTTTCAAAAGATTTTTTCTATCGGGCACGTGCATTCGGTCCGGAATTAGATCCGGAAGATATATACCAGGGAATGCGAAATGTGTGGATAATGAATGGCCTGCAGCTGATGATTGAAAAACCGGTGAAAATCACCCCATCGGTCTTCGCGTATTCCATGATCTACCCCTACAGCGATAATTTACTGGACAATCCTGAAATAAGTAACGAACTAAAACAAATCTTCTCAGTACGTTTCGATCGTCGTTTACATGGCATCCTGGAGATTCCTTTGAATCACACGGAAAAACAGCTGTTCCACTTAATAAGTATGTTTGAAGGAGAGTTTCCACGCCATAAATTCCCAAGGGTGTATGAGAGTTTATATGCCATTCAGCAGGGGCAAACCAATAGTTTGAAAATGATAACGCAGAACGGAATCTCTGATGATGAGATCTGCAACATTTGTTTTGAAAAAGGCGGGGCATCGGTTTTAGCCGATGGTTACCTTGTGGCCGGAGATATGACCAGAGAACAGGAACAAGCGCTTTTTGGCTATGGAATTTATTTGCAGCTGCTCGACGATATTCAGGATGTAAAAGAGGATTCGTTAGCATCTACCAAAACCATTTTCTCTTGTTTGCCTGAAAAAGACCTGGGGCGATTTGTGAATAAAACCATTCATTTTGGGCGCATGGCACTGGAAGAAATGCGCTGTTTTAATGGCGTAAAAAGCGACGATTTTTTAGGTTTGATGAACCGGAGCATTGAAATGATGGTTGTTGAATCGGTGGGGTTAAATGAAACATGGTATAGTAACGACTATTTAAAAGAGATAGAAAAAGTATCGCCTCTACATTTCTCATACCTTCGAAAGAAGCGCACGCAGAGCAAGTCACAACGCTTTGCACTGTTTCAAAAATATTTCGATATGCCAAAATCGAAGCAAATGGCAGTGTAAATTCTACCTTCAGGCTTTCTGAATCTTTATTTAGTTTGTACATTTAGCCTTCAAACTAAATCTAAAAAATCATGAGTAAAATATACAATTGGGCAGTATTAGGATGTGGTAAAATTGCCAAAAAGTTTGTTAACGACCTGAAATTGTTGCCAAATGCGAAACTGTATGCGGCGGCTTCGCGCGATTTAAACCGTGCACAGGATTTTGCCAACGAACTGGGATTTGAAAAGGCTTATGGCAGTTATAAGGAAATGGTTAAAGACCCAAACGTTGATGTAGTTTATATTGCAACGCCACACTCGCACCATTTTGAGCATACGATGTTGTGTCTCGAGCATAAAAAGGCAGTACTTTGTGAGAAGGCTTTTGCTATGAATCAGCACGAAGTGGCGCAAATGATACAATGTGCAAAGGAAAACAACACATTCCTTATGGAAGCTTTCTGGACCATGTTTCAGCCAAGTTTTCAAAAAGCGCTTGAGATTATCAATTCCGGAGAATTGGGAAAATTGAAAATGGTGCGGTCGGATTTTGCTTTTAATGCCGAGTTCAATGAGGAAAAGCGCCTGTACAATGTTAAATTGGGGGGCGGTTCACTTTTGGATATTGGTATTTACCCGGTATTTGCAGCGCTGTCAACCCTTGGCGTTCCTGACCTCATAAAAACTTCTGCCGATTTTAGTTCCACCGGAAGCGAGGAAAGCATCCAAATGATATTTAAATACAAAGGTGGAGAGATGGCCAGTTTGTCCTCAAGTTTTGCGGTCCATTCGCCGGTACAATCCGAATTTTGTTGCGAGAAGGGTTATGTTATTTTGCATCCGCGCTGGTTTACTCCAACCGATTTAACGGTTTGGAAAGGCGACGAAGAGCGAAAGTTAATTCCAAATGAAACGAAAGAAGGAGCGGGATACCAATACGAAGCCAAACACGTTATGGAGTGTTTAGATGCCGGGTTGATAGAAAGCCCGAAGATGACCTGGATAATGAGTGAGGATTTAATACAAACGCTTGACAGGATCCGTATAGATGCGGGAATTTTTTTTCCAAACCATGATGAGAAATTATTTTTCTAAAGTCAGTAGTTTGGGAATTTGCTGACCTTTTGTTGCTGCATAATTTTTAGTTGTCTACTTATCCTGTCACCGATTAGAAGATTCTGTATAATGAATTTTGCACCATTGTTGGTAAATTGCAAACTGCTCTTTGCAATTGAGAATCAGTAGGATTTATATGTTAACTTTTAGTGAATATTCATATAAAAGCAATAAAGAAAAAATTCTCTAATTTGAGTTATTCGTATTTTTAAAATGAACTAAATGACAAAAGCTACAAAAGTGATTGCAGTAAGGAAAAATAAAAAACAAGTTCCGGAACCAACATTAAGAAGGTTGCCAAGCTATTTATTTTTTCTTGAAAAAGTTCGTGAAAAGGGTGTAATGAATATTTCAGCACCATCAATTGGAAAGGAACTAAAATGCGATCCTACACAAGTGGTAAAAGATTTGGCATTTACCGGGGTAAAAGGAAAACCCAGGGTGGGGTACAATACTTATGAGTTGTGCCATGCACTGGAAGAATTTTTGGGATTCAATCATGTAAACGAAGCTTTTTTGGTTGGCGCCGGTAATTTAGGTTCTGCATTAATGGCTTATCAGGAGCATCAAACGCTGGGTTTGAAAGTAATAGCAGCATTTGATGTAGATGAAAAAAAGATCGGGCAACACATTGGAAATACTCCGGTTTTGGAGTATAACAAGCTGTTTCATCTGTCGAACCGGTTGGATGTTGAGATTGCCATATTGACCACACCCAATGATGTGGCACAAGAAGTAGCTGAAGACTTGGTGAACTGTGGTGTAAAGGCGATCTGGAATTTCACCCATGAAATACTTGATTTGCCGGATGATGTAATTATTCAGAATACATCGATGAGTTCATTTGCCGCTGTTTTGTTACAACGGTTGAACGATTCAAAGAAATAACTCAAAATAACAAAAACATGAAAAAGGTTAATTTATTCTTTAGATGTGCGGCCGATATAATAAAGAAAAAATTCTTTAAAGCGGAGAAAAATGACATTAGTCATGCATGTGTTGAGCTGCAGAATCTGGAAGCTGAAAGCAGACCAACCGCAGATGAGAAGGAGCGGGAAGAATATGCTCAGAATTATAATATAACAACCCGCTGGCAAACGGTATAATTACTTTCAACCTTCTACTTCAATTTTAAGCTGTTTCGTTTAATTTTTAGTTTAGCGGTTGTAAATCGCTGCCCGGAATTTAAACTTGAAAATTACTCAAACACGCGCGTGTAAGGTCAGTTACGTATTAGTTTAATTGTTACATTTGTTTTCCTGTATCAACTAAATTTAATACAATGAACAAATTAACACTTTCTCTTCTGTTTTTACTATTGTTGACGTTTACGCTAACGGCGCAAGATGTAAAACGCCCCGATCCTCAACCGGCACCTGAAACAAATGAATCTTTTAAGCTCGGGATGGCCGGGTATACTTTTGTACGTTTCGACTTACAAACCACGCTGGAAACCATGAAACGGTGTGATGTACATTACCTTTGTATAAAAGATTTCCATTTACCTGTTAAGAGTACAGATGAAGAAATAGAGGCATTTCATAAAAAGTGTGCCGAGTATGGTGTTACCGGTTATGCGGTTGGACCGCTTTATATGAAAAGTAAAGAGGATATTGATAAATATTTCGATTATGCAAAACGAGTTGGAGTTAACACGATTGTGGGTGTGCCCGATTACGAACTGCTTCCATATGTAAATGAAAAAGTAGCGGAAACAGGTTTGTATTTTGCCATTCACTTGCATGGCCCGGATATCGCAGTATATCCGGATGCTGAAGATGTTTGGGAACATACAAAAGATCTTGATCCGCGAATTGGCATGTGTCTCGATATTGGCCACGATACCAGAAATGGGAAAGATCCGGTTGCCGATTTAAAAAAATACCACACCAGGGTGTTCGATATTCATTTAAAAGATGTTACCGGGCGCACAAAAGAAGGTTATTCGGTTGAAGTGGGGCGAGGTATAATTGATTTTCCGGCTTTTGTAAATATGCTTCGCGAAGTAAATTACACCGGTGCTGTAAGTCTGGAACACGAACGAAATATGGATGATCCGTTTATGGGAATTGCCGAATCAATAGGTTATTTCAGGGCAATGGTCGCCGCAACAAAATAGATTTAAGACAGTATACAGAAAAGAGTTTTCCATGATTGGGAAACTCTTTTTTTATGTGCGTATCCCGGATAATGTTCAACATAAATAAATTAGTATTCTCTCTGATTTCGGGCTTTTATCGTTGCTAATTTTATATTTTTGCTGCAAATGAAGATAGGAGAGTTATACAGAAGAAATGTTTATGGAGTAATCGGTACCCTGGTTTTCCATATTCTGTTATTTTCTGCGTTTTTACTGGCCGATGTAGATATGAAAGGCAATGTAAAAGAGGAGGAAATTTTAATTGAATTTCCGGCAGAAATGCTCGAACCCGAAATTAATGAACCCGAAACGGTGGAGGAAGAACGTACAGATCAACCCGATATCGAGCAACCCAACAATACACGAACAAACGTAGCTTCAAACCGATCGGCTACAGAAAACACCACCACTTCAACCGACGAGTTTTTCGACGATGATTATTTAAAAGAAATTGAAGCCGCCAAACAACTCGTCTCAAATGTCAATAAAAACCTTGCAAAAGAAACCGTTGATTTAAGCGATATAGAAATGCCTGTTGAAACTACTGAAGGCATGGACCGCGATTCAATAAAGAACGTAATTTATGCCGGAGAAAGTAATATTGTTTACTACCTGGAAAATCGTTACCACATACGTTTACCGGTACCGGTATATTTGAGTCAGGGCGGAGGAACGGTTATTGTTGATATCGTTGTAAACCGCGAGGGTAAGGTTGTTGATGCCGAACCTCGTGACGATAATTCTATCCGCGATAAGCAGCTTTTTGCCTATGCTAAAGAAGCGGCAATACGAACTGTTTTTAACAGCGATAATTCAGCGCCCACACGTCAAAAAGGAACAATCCAATACACTTTTGTAGCACAGTAAATAAAATGTTAATTGTTGAAAGGTTTAACACCATTTAACATCTTTTCCTTGTCGGATTTACAATATGCCCTTATATTTGCGGTACGTTTATTTTCATAAGTTTAGGTTTAGTTAGGTTAGTTAGTTTAATGAGAAAAGGATGGGTTGTTGAACCCGTCCTTTTTGTTTTTAGAGTCCACCCAGAACATTAAATCCAAAAGTTTACTTCTTTTTTTAATTAAATTTTTATCTTTATCCAATCTTGTAACGGCTTGTTAATAAGCGAAATTACATGTTTGCCAACAATGCAGTTATTAAGTTGTGTATAGAATAATTTTAAATAGAGGGTTACCTTTTGACCAATAATCGAATAATATATTAGAAGATGATAAATTATACGGATGCGCAAATCCTGAAAGGAATCTTAAGGCACGATAATTTAATTTTGCAGTACATATACAAACAGTACTACTATAAAGTAAATTATTTCATTAAGAAAAACCAAGGAAGTGAGGACGATGCCAGTGATATTTTTCAGGAAGCTATTATCGTAATTTACAGGAAATTAAAAGAAAACGATTTAATTTTCGAAAAGAGTTCTTTTCAAGGTTATTTGTTCTCGGTGTGTCGATTTTTGTGGTTAAAGCAATTGGAGAAACGACGTATCGAGAAGGAAAAGCTGAACGATTCATTACCGTTCCAGGAAGACGTTTACGACGACAGCCTGGTTGAATTGGTGGATAAAAACCAAAAATACGGATTGTATCATAAGCATTTCAAAACTTTGAGTACAGATTGTCAGAAGCTATTGCAGATGTTTTTCGAAAAGGTTCCGCTAAAAGAAATTGCGAGAATTATGGGATACAAATCTGAAAAATATGCTAAAACAAGAAAGTATAAATGTAAAGAACTGTTGATAAAGCGCATTAAGCAAGATACAGAATTTAAAAAAATACTTGAAGATGACACCTAAAGCAGAATTATTTGGACGCATTGAAGATTACTGTTTAGATCTTTTAAACAAACACGAGAGAGAAGAATTTGAAAATGAATTAGAGTTAAACCAGGAGTTAAGAGAAGAAGTTGAACTTCACAAAAATATCCAGTCAGCCGTTTTGGAAATGGATGTTCTTGATCTTAAAGGGAAACTCGAAAAAATTCAATCAACTAGTACAAAAAATGGCAAGTTAAATGGCTCTTTTGAGCTGTTAGACGACTTCAGCGAATTTGAAGAAGCCACAGCAGAGTTAACGCCCGAGGAACTCATTGAAAGTTTCGAATCGCTTCCAAAAGTTCATGTATATCAGCATGAACGAACCAGCAACGAAAACATACACCATTATTACAAAGAGCAAAACGGTTCTGAACAAGTCGTTATTGAAGATGACCTGAACGGTTTTGATATGGAAGGTCTGGAAGGACTGGAAGAAGCTATAATGGAAACAGATATTTTGAACTTGCGCGAAACATTGCAGCAGGTTGCAAAATCGGTTGAACCACAATATTCAGTTGAAGATATCGACGCGTATCTTGAAGGAGAAATGGGCGACGATATTTTAGCCGAATTTGAAGGTGAACTGAACCAAAATGAACTGTTACAATCAGAAGTAAATCTGCATAGAGAGCTTGAAATGGCTGTTGCAGAAACGGATGTAATGAACTTGAGAAGCGAACTAAGAAATATCATGGAGTCTGAAACATCGTGGAATGTTAGTGAACAAGCCATTGAAGACTTTATTGATGGAGTACTGGAGGAAAGTTTATTAGAGGAATTCAGTGCTGAATTAAAAGAAAATACCGATCTGATGGCGGAAGTGGCACTTCGCGAGAATATAAACGCTGCCGTTTCAGAGGCGGATATCATGGGCTTACGCCAGAAACTGAAAGACGCAAGAGAAGAATCCGAGAAGAAAGAGGTGAAATCGATAATAATGCCTCGATTCGAGATTGGTTCCACCAAATTCTGGCGAAGCAGTGTAGCCGTTGTCCTGGTTGTGGTTGGATTACTTGGCGCTATGCGAATGAATACCAATACGCTTGATAATTCATACGATAAGCACTTTGTGTCAACGACATGGGCATCTGAACGTTCGGTTGACAGCGAAATGAGCATAATACAGCAAGCTCAAGTATACTATCAGCAGAATGAGTACCAAAAGACTATTGATTTGTTGAATAATGTAACGGTTAAAGCTGATGAGCAATTTGTTCCACAGTTTTATAAAGGATTGAGTTATCAGAATTTAAATAAATACCCGAAAGCGGTAACTGAGTATACCAAAGTTATTGATCACGGAAATAACATGTTTATTGAGGAGGCTGAGTGGTACAAAGCACTTTGTTACCTGAAAATGAATAAAAGGGCAGAGGCGAAGAAAGAATTGCTTGCAGTGATAGATCGTAAAGGTCATTACGAAAAAGATGCAAAGGCAATTTTAAGAAAGCTAAAGTACTCTTTTAAATAATCGAAGAATCGTCCAATAGATTAATTCGAAAACATATACACATTCAATTAAGCCTGTCGGTTTCGACGGGCTTTTTTTATGCGAATTCCCTGGTCGATTGAAAATGCGATGATCAAAAGAATAAGAATTGCAAAAAAGTAAAGATCGTAGCTGGTGTAAACCGGAGAATTATCACCTATACATTTGAAACTCATCCAGTAATGCGGGTGTGCAAGTCTTGAGTTCGAGCCTTCGAGGTATTTTAATTTAGCAAGCCGAAGCGCTTCGTCTTTTGTTTTACCGGCTTTTAAATATTTATAAAAGTAAGTCATGATTTTTGTACCGGCTGCATCTTCCACTTCCCAAAGCGACATTACAACTGATGGACATCCTGCATACAAAAATCCTCTTGCCAAACTCATTAGTCCTTCTCCTTTTTGAAGTTTACCAACACCTGTGTTACATGCACTTAGCACGGTCATACTGGCATTTAAATCGAGATTGTAAATATCAGCCGTATTTAGCCAACCATCATTATCCAATGTGGTCGAGTCGGCTATTTGACTAAAAGCCAGACGGGAGTAGGCAGGCAATGAATCGTTTATGTAGGCATGCATAGCCAGGTGAAGAATGTCAAAGTTGCCACTCTCATTTCTGAAATTTTGCTCGCTGGCATTCTTGCTTCTATAAATTGTTGTGTTTACTGATTTTGCTATTTCGTCAACTTCTTTTTGTACTCCCGGCAGAGGTGCAAGTATGTAACTTAAACCTGTTAAACTAAATTTTTCAGAATTGTATTCAGGAGCAAAAGCAAGGGTATGGTTGCGCAATTTTGGTTTCGACGCTTTATTTTTCAGAAAGATGTTTACTGAATTGGCGTAATTAATATTTACATCTTTAACCAGGTAGTTCAGTTCGTTAAACCTGATTGCCTCACTCGTATCGGGTAGCGTTTTCAACAGCCCGTCGAATGAGATATAATTTAGTTTCCCGTCAGGTATTATTGTCAGGTGCTTTTCACTAAGGTCTTGTTCAAAAGGAGCAATCAGTACCTTGTAGAGATTATGTGAAGAGATACAGTACTGTTTGGCGTCTTCGTTGCGTGTGAACAAGTAATCAGTTGATGACATAAACCGAAAGGTTTCTTCTAATGCTTGTATTTCAGAATTACTAAGTGTTTTTTTATGAAATTCAATGTTGTCGCTGGTAATAAAGAACGTGTACAACGAAGTTAATGTGTCAGCTTTACTGCCGTTTTCTATTTTCTCTGATGCTGGTTCAGCTAAAAAATACTCAACAATTGCTTCCTTCCTTTCAAGCCTGTCTTGTATATCATTTAAATTGAGGGTCGAATTGGAATATTTTAATTGGTAGTAATCGGGGTAACTTTCTTCCATAAATCGATTCAGCTCATCTCTTTGCCGCGATGCATTAAAGATTTTATCGTTATATTCTTCCAGCAACGAACTATCCGGTTCATCGTAGTTTAATTCCTCGTATTGTAATTCGGAATAGTTGGCAATGGTATTATTCAATTTACGCTCCAGTTCCAGCAGGCTGTCAGGGATTAAACTATTTTCCTGCGCCAGTTCATTGGCAATTTTATCGAATAGTGCACTACTTTTTAGTTGCTCCGAATTGTTAAAGGCAATATCAAGAAACTCTTGATTTCCAGAATAATTATAAGCAAGATAAGCCGTTTCAATAATTTTACCGATGGTTTGGTATTGCAGGTTTGAAAGCTGGATTTTGCTCTCATCGTTTGAAATTTCTTTTCGCGCCTGTTGAATAAGGTTACTCGTATTGTTATAACAGCTTAGCGCATAGTCGAGATTTTCGCTGAAATCAATGCCTTTATTTTCATTATCAAGCAGGGCTATTTCAAGATATACATCTCCAATTGCTTTTATCAGGTCAAGGCAATCCATCAGCGAACGTGTTTGTTGGATTTTAATATCGGAACTTTCAGGATCAATTTGGCTTACTTCCAATGCAGCTAGTCCTTTTTTGTAGGAATCAATTGATTTGAGCAGGTTTTGTCGTTTGTCCCTTTTGAACCGGTTAATTTCCTGTGTATTTATTGTACGGTTTCTGTAAATATTTCCTTCGTACTTGTAATATATGGAAAGTTCTTTTCCTAAAGTCTCTTGCTGTCCTTCCAATATATTAAATGCTAAAGATAGATTCTCAACAGCTTTGTCGTATTTATTGATTCGAGAGAGGAAATCTGCATAATTCATATATGCATAGGCCAAATTCAGGCTACTGCCATAATATTCTTCTGAGAGAGATATTGCATGGCGATAATAATAATCTGCTTTGTTATTATTGCTTAAATTATAAAAACTTCCTCCTAATATATCATCGAAGTAGATTTGGGTAGAAGTGTCAGCAGAAAGGTAACATTCCTTTGCAATATCAATAACCTTTTGATGATTTAACGTGGTATAATAAATTTCTGCAATCGAATAATAAGCATTAGTAATATCTTCATAATTTATTGGAGAAATCGACATATAAGTGTTCAGTGCCTGGTTAAAGTAACTTAAGGCATTCATATAGTCGAGCTTAGCTCTATAAACATTTCCGATATTTACATATAAACTACTTAATAAATTTTTATTTGGTTCATCACGCAAAAAAATATTAGCTTCAGCCTGCTTATAGTTATTTAAAGCTTTATCATTCTGGCCTAAATTTTTATAGGCTATACCTACAAACATATAGGGTGATGCCAAATAATAATTTGCTTCTCCGTAAATTTTTTTTCGATAATCAAGATAAAGAAGAAAAGAGTCCAATGCTTCTGTGTGTTTACCTTCCATTCCTAAGTAAGCACCTTCGCTTCTTAATTGGTTGGCCCTTAGGGTGTAGGATTCATTATTGCTTTCCTGCGCAGTTAGGATTATAGGTAAAAATAGTATATGAAAAATTAATCTTATTCTCTTGAAAATGGTCATCTGACGTTGCGATTTATAGCACCAAAATAGAACTTTTTTTAATTTTTTTCAAAAAAGGGGGGTTACCTTTTTCTACTTATCAGAATATACTAGTGAATGTGTGTTTAAAAGTTTAACGAATTAATTTATTATACGATGAAAAGAGTACAGTTTGAATCAACAGAAAATACTTTCGAAGTTTTTGGTTTTGAAGTAATCAACGAAAAAGCAATGAGCGAAGTTCGTGGTGGTGGACAACCAAACTCAAGAGACAAAGACATCTACGAATTCGAAGAAGATTAATTTTAAGTATTTAACTGTTAAGATTTGAAGATATGAAAGTTATAGCTAATTTTTTTACAGAAAACAAAAGAGATTTTGAAGTATTGTCTCAGGAAGCAATGAACGAAGTTCGTGGCGGAGGACAACCAAATTCAAGAGATAAAGATATTTACGAATTCGAAGAAGATTAAATTAAGAAAACAATATACAATGAAAGCTATAACTACAAAAAATATAGAGGATTTCAATTTTGAGATTCTTACACGAAATGAATTAAATGAATTACGTGGAGGAGGACAGCCAAACTCAAGAGATAAAGATATTTATGAATTTGAAGAAGATTAGCCTATATACAGAACCAATTGAGTTGTTAGTACAGGGGTTAAAACAAGGACGGTTTTAACCCTTTTTTTATGTCCTTATTTTCCCTTTCCCTCAAATAATCGGTAATTATTATACTTACATTTTAGCGCCCCGTTAAATAAATCAATTCGTTGCGACGGTTTTAGCCCAACAAACTTTAAGCTATCTATCGAAGAGCTTAAGATCCAGGCACTGTTACCTGCATACTGGTGCTTTAAACGCTCTCCAATCATTGAATAAAGACCATCAAGGTCATTCTCCTTTAGTCTCTCTCCGTAAGGTGGATTTGTTACGATGGTTGCGTTATTCAAATCTATATCCAGATTTTTGAAGTCGGTACAGGAAAATTGTATTTTATTAAACACTAATGCACGCCGGGCATTGGTTTGCGCATTTAGCAAATTACTTCCCGAAATATCCGATGCATAGATTTTATGTCTGAATTCTCGTTTTTCAACCGGTTCTGTAACTTTTTCCCAAAGCAAAGGGTCAAAATCATTCCAGAGTTGAAAGGCAAATTCTTTTCTGAATTTGGCAGCAGGAATATTCTGGGCAATCATAGCTGCTTCAATGGGGATAGTGCCCGAACCACACATGGGATCCATAAAATCCGAATTTCCAAGCCAGCCAGTGAGATAGATCATTCCGGCAGCAAGGACTTCGTTTAATGGTGCGTCTCCCTGTTTTACCCGATATCCTCGTTTATGAAGAGATTCTCCCGAGCTGTCAATTGACAAAGTGCAGTTATCCTGGAAAATATGAACGTTAATAATAATATCAGGATTATCGGTGTCAACACTAGGGCGTTTTCCGAAATTTTCACGAAAATAATCGGCAATGGCATCTTTCACTTTAAGCGATGCAAACATCGAGTTTCGGAAATCACGTGAATTTACGACAACGCTGTTAATCACAAAATTCTGATCGACACTAAAATAGTTTTGCCATTTTATTCTTTTACATTTTAAGTAAAACTGATCGACAGTTTTAAAATTAAAATGTTCAATCTCTTTTAAAATGCGTAAAGCCGCACGAAGGTTATAGTTCGATTTATAGATCAATTCAAGATCTCCGTCATAAAATACGGCACGTTTCCCGCGTCGAACGTTTTTTCCGCCAATACGCTTCACTTCTTTGGCCAAAACATCTTCCAAACCGGAAAAGGTTTTAGCAATCAATTTATACTCTTTCAATGATTTGATTTTTTGTTTCTTAAATACCTGCTCCGTCCATAAACGGAATATCTCTTGGGCGTTTTTGCACTACACGAGAATTGGCTGGCAGATCGCTGGTTACCCACACATTGCCTCCGATAACCGAATTTTCGCCAATAGTTACACGGCCAAGAATGGTTGCACCTGCATAAATAACTACGTTGTTTTCCAGTATCGGATGACGAGGAATTCCTTTAATCGGGTTCCCATCATCGTCGAGCGGAAAACTTTTTGCTCCTAATGTAACTCCCTGGTATATTTTTACATTATCGCCAATAATACATGTCGATCCAATAACAACTCCAGTACCGTGGTCGATTGTAAAACTCTCGCCAATTTGAGCACGTGGATGAATATCAATTCCGGTTTCGCTGTGCGCCATTTCGGTAATAAAACGCGGGATTAGCGGAACATCCAGTTCCAGCAGTTTGTGCGCAATACGGTAATTGGTAATTGCCCGGATTCCCGGATAGCTAAAAATAACTTCTCCAAAGTTCTTTGCTGCCGGGTCATTTAAAAATGTAGCTTCAACATCGGCCACTAATCTTCGTCTGATTTCCGGAAGAAACTCAATAAAGGCAACCGCTTTTTCCTGTGCAGGATTTTTATGCTTTTCAATTCGGAGTTCTGACTCATCGGTACATTCAAAACACAAGCCAGCTAAAATCTCACCGGTAAGCATTTCGAGCAATTCATCAACATAAACCCCCATATAGTGAGGAGTTATAGATGTTTTTAAAGTGGTTGTTCCAAAATAGCCGGGGAAAAGTATCTCGCGAACCAGATTAATTATTCGTTTCAGTTTTTTATTCGATGGAAGAGGTTCTCCCATCATATGTTTATGACAAACCAATTTGTACGACTCCGGGTTACTTAACTTGGAAACTGTTTCTAAAATCTTTTGGTCAACGGTATTACTTGTCATGTTGTTGAATTATATTACAAAACTAATTACAATCATTTAAGAATTGTAACATATAACGTATAAAAGAAGCTACTTGTTGAAGGTTTTTAATCTAAACTTGAGATAACTTTAATGGCAGCTTTTTTCCGCTCTTCGTAATTTCCCTTTATTGTATGAAAAGGGAAGTGGTAATTTTTCAATTCCCGGATGTAAGTCTGTTGAAGTTTTTCACGATCAGCACCACCATTCTCGCGAACAGGATCAGCTACCCAGGGCAAATCGGTATCGCATACTAAAAAAGTGTCAATACGGGTTTCTTTTATCGCCTGATCAATCCACACAGGAACTTTCCCGTACACAACATCCAGCCAGATTTTAGTAATTAGAAGCCAGGTATCCAGAATAATTAGTGGCGGTTCCTGCGAAAGCATTTCGTTGTATTGTTCAATTTGCTTTTTCGCTATCAGAATAACATCATCGTAGGTGTACGACCGATGCAATTGTTCTACATAACTTCTTGCAAATTCGGGCACAAAAGGCACATTGTAGTGCGTTGCCAATGCTCTGGCAAGTGTACTTTTTCCGGTAGATTCGGCTCCGGTAATGGCAATTATTTTAGTTTTATGCTTCAATACTTTTCAGGTCTTTTTTCCACTCAAGATAGCCCAGCAGAGCCATAACGGTGTATACAATAAATAAAATAACCGTAGCCCACAAACCTTTATACACGTACAATCCAGCCGAAAATGCATCGATAAATATCCAAAGCAGCCAGTGTTCGATGTATTTTCGGGCAAGCATCCAGGTGGCAACAATACTTAGCGCCGTTGTAACTGAATCCATATGTGGAACATCGGAATTGGTATAATTGCTTAAAATAAAAAGGAGTAGGGCATAAAGGGCGATTGAAACCACTGCCAACTTCAACCACAGAATTTTTCGTGTGGTTTTAACTGCAACTTTCTTTTCGTTTTGTTTTTTTCCCGAAAGCCAAAAATACCATCCGTAAATACTAATTACAACATAATAGGCCTGAAGTCCCATATCGGCATATAAGCGGGCATCGAAAAATACAACTACATAAAGTGCCGAAGTTAATAACCCGGTTGGCCACGTTAAAATGTGTTGTTTTATGGAAAAGAAAATGTAAACTAAACCAAGAATGGCTCCCAGTATTTCAATATAATTACCTAAGAGCCATTCCAAAACTATATCAGTCATAAAATTTAATCAACGGTATCAACTGTAACCAAGAGCGTTGCATATTTATCCTGATTATCAAAAACCTCAAGAGCTTTTAAAATAGCATCGTCCTCTTCGTTCAAAATTTTATACATGTCGTTTCTGGAGTAAACATCGCGGGCGATCAAAGCTTTGAGTTCGCGCTTAAGTTCATCTTTAAGGTATGATAAACTTTCTTCGTCTTTCTCAATTCCTTCCTCAATACCACCGGCAACTACCTGTTCAATGTTCTCTTCAGTGATTTCGAATTTGTCATTAAACTTGTCAAAGTCAGGATACTGTTTCGCAATGTCTTCACGATTAAGGTCAACATAATCCAAAACAAAATTATAGGTAACCCGCTTTCTTCTGAGGTTATTTATGTAGGCATAATGCGAAGATGTGTCCATCGGAACAAAAATATCAGGCATCACACCGCCACCTCCGTATACATTGCGACCATTAACCAGTGTTTTGTGTTTTAATTCATCGTCAAAATGAATACTGTCGGCATTAAACATCTCACCGTTACTAATTCGGTTGGCATAATCTTTACGGTATTCGCTAATGCCCTCTTCATAAGGCTTTTGAATACATCTGCCACTTGGAGTGTAATAGTGTGCCGTTGTCAAACGAATCATCGACCCGTCATTCAGGAAGAAAGGTTTTTGCACCAAACCTTTACCAAACGAGCGACGGCCAATTATTACTCCGCGATCCCAGTCCTGAATGGCTCCCGATACAATCTCACTTGCTGAGGCCGAACCTTCGTTAACCAAAACAACCACTTTCCCGTCTTCAAACGAACCTTTTGCTGTTGCTTTATAGTCTCTTTTCGGATCGTTTGTTCCATCAGTATAAACAATCATCTGATCATCGGTTAAAAACTGATCAGCTAATTCAATGGCCGACTTTAAGTAACCACCACCATTGTTTCGTAAATCGAGAACCAGGTTTTGGATTCCTTCCTTTTTTAAATCCGACATGGCCTCTAAAAACTCATCGGTAGTTGTTGCCGAGAATTTATTTAGTTTGATATAACCGGTAGACTCATCCAGCATGTACGAAGCATCCAGACTGTAAATTGGAATTTTATCTCGTTCAATGGTAAATTCAAGCGGATTGGTTTCGCCTTTTCTGGCAATTGTTAAGTCAACCTTAGTTCCTTTTTCTCCACGTAACAAATCAAAAACATCCGAATTCTTCAAGCCTATTCCGGCAATGTTTTTGCCATCAACCTCAATAATCCGGTCGCCTCCACGCAATCCAACTTTCTCGGAAGGTCCTTCGGCAATTACCGTAGTCACCATCAAGGTATCCTTGTAGATGTTGAATGAAATCCCGATCCCCTCGAAGTTACCTTTTAGCGGTTCGTTCATTTTATCCACTTCTTCTTTCGAAATATACGTTGAGTGCGGATCAAGCTCTTCAAGCAAATGAACAATGGCTTTTTCCGTTAAGTCGCTAACATCTGATGAGTCGACATAATAACCATCAACCAAACGCAGTAACCGGGCAAATTTTACCTGGTTTTCCTGCACTTCGTTTTGTGCCTGAACTGAAACAGGTCCAAACAGAAAGAAAGCTAAAAATATACCTAAGCCAATTGTTTTAATATGTTGAATTTTTGTTACAGCCATAATTCTCATTTTTTATTTATAACGAAACAATTACGCAATAAGTCTGCCAAATTTGATTTCGTTACATTCTGCAACAACTATTCCCACTCAATTGTTGCAGGTGGCTTCGAACTAATATCGTAAACTACACGATTGATACCGCGAACTTTATTTATGATTTCGTTCGACATTTTTGCCATAAAATCATAGGGAAGATGCACCCAGTCGGCAGTCATCCCATCGGTTGAGGTAACAGCGCGCAAAGCAACGGTATTTTCGTAAGTACGCTCGTCGCCCATAACACCTACCGATTGAACAGGAAGTAACATAACGCCAGCCTGCCAAACTTCGTCGTACAGTCCCCAGCTTTTTAGTCCGTTAATAAAAATCGCATCAGCTTCCTGCAGCATACTAACTTTCTCAGGAGTTACATCGCCAAGAATACGAATTCCCAATCCCGGTCCCGGGAATGGATGACGGCCTAACAATTCTTTCTTAATGTTTAAAGCAGCACCTACCCGACGCACTTCGTCCTTAAATAGAAGTTTAAGCGGCTCAACCACTTTTAGCTTCATTTTTTCAGGAAGTCCGCCAACATTGTGGTGTGATTTGATAGTTGCAGAAGGTCCGTTTACCGATACCGATTCAATTACATCGGGATAAATTGTTCCTTGTGCCAACCATTTTACATCTTGTATTTTGTGCGCTTCTTCATCAAAAACTTCGATAAAGTTGCGACCGATAATTTTTCGTTTTTGTTCCGGATCAGTAACTCCGGCCAAATCGTCCCAGAATTTTTTGCGGGCATCAACGCCAATTACATTTAGTCCCATGTCTTCGTACGAATGCAAAACATCCTCAAACTCGTTTTTGCGAAGCAGACCGTTGTCAACAAAAATGCAGGTAAGATTTTTTCCAATGGCCTTATTTAATAAAACACCGGCAACCGATGAGTCAACACCACCCGAAAGACCAAGAACAACTTTGTCGTTACCCAGTTGATCTTTTAATTCCTGAACAGTTGTTTCCACGAATGAGTCAGGAGTCCAGTTTTGTTCGCATCCACAAATTGTGGTAACAAAATTCTGTAGCAACTGCTTTCCTTCTGTGGTGTGGTAAACCTCGGGGTGGAACTGAATTGCCCAGGTTTTTTCGTCATCAACTTTATAAGCGGCGAAGTTTACATCTTCAGTTGATGCAATTACCTTATAATTTTTAGGAAGTTTTACAATGGTATCGCCATGCGACATCCAAACCTGCGAGTGCAGACTAATATTTTCAAACAGAATACTATCGTGATCGATAAATCCCAGATTTGCTCTTCCGTATTCGCGTGTATTCGAAGGAGCCACTTCGCCACCATAAAAATGAGCCATATACTGTGCTCCGTAACAAACACCCAATACCGGCAGTTTGCCTTTAATTTCTGATAGGTCAGGACGTGGTGCATCTTCGTCGCGAACCGAATATGGACTACCCGAAAGGATCACACCTTTTACACTCTCATCAATTTCCGGAAAGTGGTTAAAAGGATGAATTTCGCAATAAACATTTAGTTCGCGGACCTTACGTCCAATCAATTGTGTGTATTGAGAACCAAAATCAAGGATTAAAATCTTTTCCTGCATGAAAAACTTCTTTAGTTAATGAAAGCACAAAAGTACTAATAACGTGTCAAAATCTTTTCAAATGTGAATGAAATTAAGGTTCGTGTTAATATTAGGATTGTGTTTGCCCCAAAATATGTAAAATTAATTCCGAAACTATGCGTTAAGATTTAAGTGTTCTTTCAGAATTACTAAATTTGAGCGAATTTTTAAATCCACTTTTTAATGAGAAGTCTTTTGCTGCTATGCATGGCATTTTTACTGTTGTTACCAACCGAACAGGTTTTTGGGCAGAATTTTGCACAAAACGAGGTGGTTATTTTTCAAGGCAAAAAGTTTGTTATGCACCAGGTGCGCACAGGCGAAACCGTTTATTCGCTAAGCAAGAAGTTTGGTGTATCAGAATCAGCGCTTGAAGAAAACAATCCGGGAATTGATAAGGGGTTAACGATAGGGCAGGTGCTAAAGATTCCTTATGTTGAAGGCATCGAACTGCCAAATTCTTCATCAGACCAAAAAGGTGATCCGTCAGGATTTACCAAATATGAAATTGAGTCGAGAAAAGAAACGGCTTATTCCATAGCCAAAAAGTTTGGAATAACCGTGGAGGAACTGTATGCCTACAATCCAACCGTTCGGAAATTTAAAAAGCGAACTGAACTGAATATACCATACTGGGAAAAAGAAACAACTTCAGAAACCGACGATTTAACTCAAAAAACCGAAACGGGCGAGCACACAATAGTGCATCAGGTGGTTTCGGGCGAAACCTTGTTTTCGCTTTCACGGAGATACGGAATTACTGAACAGGAAATTCTGGTACAAAATCCCGATGCAAGTCAGCTAAAAACAGGAATGACATTGATAATAAAAACCGGCACATCGGTGGGAGATGTAAATAAACCCCAGCCAATTGAATATGCCGGTGGTCGAAATTATATCGAACACATTATTGAATCGGGTGAAACCATGTGGGGTATCACCCGCAAGTACAATGTGTCGGAAGAGGAGCTGAAAGTGATAAACCCGATTTTGAATACGGGATTTCCGGCAGGAGCAGTAATTAAAATTCCGGTTGCTGAAGCCAGCGAACCAATGGCTAAACCGGTAAACGAAGAAGCTTTTGAGCAGCATTTGGTGGAAAGGGGCGAGACTTTATACGGTTTATCCAAAAAATACAATGTTAGTATTCCCGACATTATAAAGTATAATCCAATACTCGATCGTCGGAATCTGGCCTATGGTGAAACCATTTTAATTCCTAAAAAACCTGAGGACGTATTTACCCAACCGGAAAGTGACAACATTGTGATTGCCGATATTGATTCGGCGAAAATGCTGGAAGAATTTTATGCGGTGGAAATGCCGGTAGAAATTCCCGAGTCGTGTGTGCCTGATTTTTCAGGTTCGTTTTCGGGGAAAACATACAATGTAGCCTTGTTTTTGCCTTTTTATTACGAAGCAAATGACACGCTGAACCGTGAAGATCTGGTAATTGATTCAACAGCGCTTTTTACAAGTGAGGAAACAGAAATTGCGCAGGACACAACCATTGAATTGGAAGAGCGAAAGGAATTGTTTAAACAGTTTTACGGCGGGAGTGAAAACTTCGTACAGTTTTATGAAGGTGTACTTTTAGCAGTTGATTCCTTGCAGAATATTGGTTTTAATGTAAAACTCAATGTTTTTGATACACAGCGAAACAAAGATTCGATACGCCAGTATTTTATGGCTAACGATTTTTTCCTGACTGATTTAATTATCGGGCCCATTTTTCCAAGAGTACAGCAGGAAATTGCAGCGTATGCAGCGAAGAATCGAATTCCAATTGTTTCACCACTTGCTTCGCAGAGTACGATTACACAGTCGAACTCCAATTACTTCCAGGTAAATCCGTCGCGTGATTACCTGACTCGTCAAACGGCAGAGATGGTGGCCGAAGAGCACTTTAACAGTAACTTCATTATTTTAAAAACCTCGAATTATTCGGGAACTCCCGAAGGCGAACTGGTTGAATTGTTGCGCGAAAAATTCTTCAATTCAGGAATGTTAAGCAGTTTCGAGGGAGTTAACTTTACGATTTACGATTTTGAAAACGAAGGCAGTTTTGGCCTGCGACGAATAATGTCGAAAACCAAAGAAAATGTGGTTTACATTCCTTCGGAAAACGAAGGAGAGTTAAGTGTGGCCATTTCGAATTTAAACAACCTGTCTGATGAGTATTCGATTACCTTGATCGGTTCAAACCGTTATCCAAACTATTCGAGTATTCAGTTGGAGCAGTTTCATAATTTGAAGCTGAAATACATTGCGCCATACTACACTGATTATACCAATAAGCAAACCATTAATTTCGTTGAAAAATACAAGAACAATTTCGGAACAGAACCTGATAATTTTAGTTTCCAGGGCTACGATGTAACGCTGTATTTTTTAACGGCATTAATAACTTACGGTAACGATTTTGCCGCTTGCCTGCCTTACCTGCATACTTTCCAAATGCAGGGAAATTATCATTTCGGGCAGCTTACACAGTTTGGTGGTTATATGAATGAAGGGGTTTCTGTAATTTCGTATACCCGCGATTACGAAGTAAAACGTAAACGTGTGAAGGGGCAGCCACGTTTGATTATGGCCTCAGAATATTAACAGTTGGTAGCCACCTTGTACACTTTTCCTGAAAATATTTTATCGTAACCAATCAATAAATTAAACTTAAAATGGAAGATTTAACTGTTGGAACAAGGGTTGAGCATCCGCGGTATGGAGAAGGAATAATTAGTAAAGACAACCTTACTGCTTACGAAATATTTTTTGAGCGTGGCGGTAAAATAGAGATTACTAAGCGAAATACCGACCTTACGGTTTTGGAAGCAAATGAAGCTGCACCAAAATCGCAACTTTCAATTGGCGAAATAGAGAAGGTTTTAAGCTATGTACTTGATAAACATGCAGCATTGAATGAAGTGGTTCCTTTAGGCGAAAAATGGGAAGGCGGAACAATGCTACTTCAACCGGCCAATCCGGATTTAAAACCAAAGGAAATTCCTGTTGAAACCTTCTTTCACAAAATTGTAATGTTACGCGACAGGCTGCGTGTTTTGGAGCAAAATATCAACAGCAGTAAATCGCTTACCGACGAAGAAAAAATAAATATCCAGCAATACATAACGCGTGCCTATGGTTCGCTAACAACTTTTAATGTATTGTTTGCCGAAAAGGAGCATTATTTTGTTGGAGCAAAAACTAAATAATGATGAAACGAACATGAATTTTTATTCTTCAAATCGCAAACAGGAAGAATCAAAATTTATCGGGAGTTTCATCAAAAACAAATGAACTAAACAATTTTAATGAGATGAAAAAAATCAACCTAATCCTACTATTTTCATTGCTAACCGTGATTGTTATTGCACAAAATAAAACATTAAAAGTGTGGCCAAATGGCGCACCAAACGACAACGGGATGACAGAACCCGAAGAGAAATACGACGGAGTTCGTGTACGAAAAGTGTCGGAAGCAGAAATGTATGTTTTCTCTCCAGAAGCCGAAATTAATACCGGCGCTGCCGTGGTAATTTGTCCGGGCGGTGGTTATTGGGTAGAGGCAATGGACCACGAGGGATTCGACATTGCACGTTTTTTACAGACCAAAGGTATTACCGGAATTGTATTAAAATATCGTTTGCCCTACGAAAATCACGAAGTTCCGTCGAGCGATGCACGGCAAGCCATTCGAATCGTGCGTGCCAATGCAAAAGAGTGGGGCATCAACCCTGAAAAGATTGGAATTGCAGGTTCTTCAGCGGGTGGTCATCTGGCTTCAACTGCCGGAACTGTTTTCGATTATGGAAATAAAGAAAGTTCAGATAAGATTGAACAGCAAAGTTGCCGGCCCGATTTTATGTTGTTGTTGTATCCGGTGATTACCATGGATGAAGAATTCACTCATTTGGGATCTCGCGGAAACTTAATCGGCAAAGGACATGATAAAGAGCTGATCCGTAAATATTCGAACGAGTTAAATGTGAGTGCTGAAACGCCTCCAACATTTTTGGTTTTGGCCGACGACGATACTGCTGTTGTGCCTAAAAACTCAATCAGTTTTTATTCGAAACTGAAAGAGTTTGACGTGCCGGCAGAAATGCATATTTTTCAAAAAGGAGGTCACGGCTTTGGTATTCGCAAAAACGGAATTCCGGCTGATAACTGGCCAAATTTATTTGTCGACTGGCTGAAAGCAAGAGAAATAATTGAATGATGAATGTAGAATGACGATTAACGATTTACGAAGGAAAGATCTTAAATCATAAATCGTTAATCATCATTCGCAAATCGAATTAAATGGATACCAATCCTTTAAAAGTTTTAAAATATTGTCCGAAATGTGGTTCGGCAGAGTTTAACAAATCCGGCGAGCGGTCATTAAAATGTGCTGGCTGTGGTTTTCATTTTTTTATAAACTCTGCGGCTGCTGTGGCTGCGTTAGTTACCGATGATAAAGGGAAATTAATGCTGGTAACACGAGGTGTTGAACCTAATTACGGTAAACTCGATCTGCCAGGCGGATTTATCGACCCAATGGAATCGGCAGAAGATGCTGTAAAACGCGAACTAAAAGAGGAGCTGGGTTTAAAAGTAAAAGCGTTAAAATACCTTGGCTCGGCGCCAAACGAATATATTTTTTCGGCGTACACCGTATTTACACTCGATATGGCATTTCAGGTTACAACCGAATCGGTTGAGGAACTGAAACCGATGGACGATATTCTCGATTATAAGTTTTACGCTGAAGAAGATTTGAATTACGATGATATTCCTGCCCCCTCAATAAAGAAATTTGTAAAAGACTATTTTCAAGGCGCAAAGGCATAAACGATGAAGACAGAAATAAAACAACGACTGGCGGCCTTACGCGCCGAAATGAAAAAGTATGGTGTTGATGCGTGGTACATTTCAGGTACCGATCCGCATTCGAGCGAATATTTACCCAAACGATGGGAGACACGCGAGTACATTTCGGGATTTACAGGCTCGTATGGTTTGGTAGCAGTAACGCTTGACAAAGCAGCTTTATGGACCGATTCACGTTATTTCTTACAGGCTAAGGAAGAACTGGAAGGTACCGGCATTGAAATGCAGAAGTTGCGCGTTACGGATGCTGTATCGCCCGACAGCTGGCTGAGCCTTAATTTGCCAGCCGGAAGCAAAGTGGGGCTCGATGCGCAATCGTTGACAGTTGACGCTTTCAGGAGTTTGCAAAAAGGCTTTTTGAAAAAAGATATCGAACTGGTGGAAACACCCGATTTGTTTGAAGCCATTTGGGAAGACCGCCCAGCTGTTCCAAACGATAAAGTTTTTGAGTTGGACGTAAAATATGCCGGAGTTACACGACCTGAAAAACAACAAAAAATTGCTGCTGATTTAGCTTCGTTTGGTACAGATTTTCATATCGTTTCGATGTTGGACGAACTGGCGTGGTTATACAATTTGCGAGGATCGGATGTGCCCTATAATCCGGTTTTTACTGCTTTTGCCGTTATTGGCGAGAATGAAAGTGTTCTTTTTGTCGATCCTGCCAAAATCGATTCAGAGCTGAAATCGAAACTTGACGCCGATGGTGTTGAGGTGAAAGATTATACTACTTTTTACAACTACTTGTCAGAAATTGATGGGAAGACGATTTATATCGATGCCTCAACGTTAAATTTTGCAGCTTACAGTGCCTTGGCAGGTAAAAACGAGCTTCTTGAAGGGACTTCGTTGGTGGCCATTCAAAAAGCCATAAAAAATGAAACAGAGCTGGAAGGTTTCAGAAGTGCAATGAAAAAAGATGGCGTGGCACTGGTAGAGTGTTTGCACTGGCTAAAACAGACGATTGGAAAAGAAACAATAACTGATTACGAATTCGGGAAAAAGCTGGCCGAATTCAGGGCTAAACAAGCGGATTTTAAAGGCGAAAGTTTTCCACCTATCGTTGGCTACAAAAGCCGAGGTGCGCTTGTTCATCTTCATATTGGAGCCGAAGATGCTTTGCCGTTGGAAGCCGACGGGGTAGTGCTTTTTGATTCCGGTGGTCAGTACATCGATGGAACTACCGATATTACCCGCACAGTTGCTTTAGGAGCAGTTTCTGATCAGTTTAAAACTGATTTTACACTTACCCTGAAAGGAATGATTGGTTTAACACAAGCCAAATTCCCCTACGGAGTAAAGGGTTGTCACCTTGATATTCTTGCGCGACAGGCATTATGGGAAAACGGTATGAATTATGGGCACGGTACCGGTCATGGTGTTGGTCATTTTCTGAATGTTCACGAAGGGCCAATGGCAATCAGGCTGGAATACAACGAAAACCTGATGCTACCCGGACAGGTGTTATCGAACGAACCTGCGTTTTACCGAGAAGGGCAATACGGACTTCGAACCGAAAACATGATGGTTTGTGTAGAACGTGAAACCACTGAATTCGGGCGTTTTCTTGGTTTTGATACGCTTACACTTTGCCCTATCGACACTTCGTTGATAAAAGTTGATTTGCTGAGCGATAAAGAACGCAAATGGCTAAACGATTACCATCAGTGGGTAAACGCTGAGTTAAAGCCACTGATGGAGGATAAGTATCACAAATTTCTGGATGAATTAACAGCCGAAATTTAGTTCAGTGAGACTCTCATTACCGGAGAGAAACGAACTGTAATGAGATAGTCGAACTAATCCCGATAGCAGGGGTGTATCGGGATAAATGAGTTAATAATCAGATGCTTGAATCATTCTTAAGAATTCCCTTTTTAATACCTTGGTAGCTTGTCAGGAGGTAGTTCATTTTGCTACCGGTAGGGTAAAACAGAAGGTACTGCCTTCATTTTCCTTACTGGTAACTGATATTTCGCCACCGTTCTTTTCAACGAATTCTTTACAAAGAAGAAGTCCCAGGCCTGTTCCGCTTTCTTTAGACGTACCGGCGCGCTGCGTTTTACTATTCAGATTGAACAGCTCATTCTTAGTTCTTTCATTCATGCCAATACCATCGTCGGTAATACAGAATTCATGAAATTCATTTTGCGTACAACCGGATATCTCTATATTTCCTTGCAGATTAGTAAACTTAATTGCATTGCAAATAAGGTTGCGGAATACCGTTGAGATCATGTTTCTGTCGGCCTGACAAAGAACTTCATTAGCTACTTTATTGGTAATGGAGATCTGTTTCGTGTCGGCATGTTGTTTTAAAACCTCAATATTTTGATAAACCAACTCCGCCGGGTTAAAAACTTCAGAATTAATTTTCAAACATCCGATCTGCGAACGCGACCATTCCAACAGGTTTTGCAACAATGCATAGGTGTTTTTAGAGGTATCGTGAATATCCTTAACAAACTCCAGCTTGTTTTCATCTTCAAATACCTCCCAGTTTTCGAGCATAGCATCTGTTAAACCCAATAGTGCATTAAACGGGCTTTTCAAATCGTGCGCAATGATGGAAAAGAACTTGTCTTTAGCGGCATTGGCCTCTCTTAATTCTTCGGTTCGCTGAGCAACCTGCTCTTCTAAAGAGGCATTCAGCTCCAACAGTTCTTTGTTTTGTTTACGAATTTTAATTTCCTGGAGAAAGCTTTTTACCGCTTCTTTTACGGTTAATACCAGGTCATCTTTATCCCAGGGTTTTGCAATAAAACGATAAAGTTGTGCATTGTTTATGGCATTGCTAATTCCTTCGATACTGGCCTGACCGGTTAAAAGTATTTTTAACGACTCGGGCGAAAGTTTGTGTATTTCCTTCAATAATTCGTCGCCCTTCATTCCCGGCATAATATAGTCGGATATAATTACCGGAACTTGCTGGCCTTCGTCCAGTAGTTCTTTAAAAAACTCCAGCGCATCCTCGCCACTGTCCGAAGTTTCAATATTATATTCTTCGCCAAAAGTTGACTGAAGTTGTTCCTGTATCGCCTCCAGGATTATTTCTTCATCGTCAACACAAATGATTGTTTGTTTTTTCATTTTTACCCCTTATTTTCAATTTTAGACAAACCAGTTTTTATTACTCTTTCTAAATCTCCTGCCGACCATGGTTTTGAAATATAAGCATGCAATTCGGCATTTTTAATTGCATTGTTTATGGCCTCTTCATCAGCTTGTCCGGTTAACATTACTTTTATTATTCTGGGGAATTTCTTGTGGACATCTATTAAAAATTCATCGCCTTTTTTACCCGGCATTAGCCAGTCGGAAACAATTACAAGTACGTCAATTTCTTCCTTCGTCAGTTCTTCGATTACTTCCAGCCCTTCCTCTGCATTTTCTGCCGATTCATACAAATATTCATCTCCGAAAATGTTTTTTATCTGCTCGCCTAAACTGTCGAGAATTATGCTTTCATCATCAACACAAACTATTGCCTTCTTTTTCATAACTGAACTAATTAACTGGTAAAGTAATGGTAAACGTTGTTCCTTCTCCAACTTTGCTTTCGAACTCTAAATTACCCTGGTGTTTTTCAATAATCTTTAAAACAAGCTCAAGTCCAATACCGGTACCTTCTCCTGCTTTTTTAGTGGTGAAAAATGGTTCAAAAATCTTTTCGTGAATCTCTTCCGGAATTCCACAGCCGGTGTCGGCAATGGATACCTGAATACGTTCCTGCAGGTTTCTTATGGTAATGGTAAGTTGTCCAGTGTTATCCATTGCCTGAATGGCGTTGGATATCAAATTGGTCCAAACCTGAACCAGTTCGTCGGGATAACAGTTAATCAACGGAATATTGTCGTCGTAGTTCTGCACCACCTCAATACCTTGTTTTATGCGATTATGATGCAAGGTTAGCACCATGTCGATATTCTCTTTCAGGTTGCTCAGTTCTTTTGCCATTCCCTGATCTTTATGCGTAAAACGTTTCAGGGCATATACAACTTTCGACGCCTTTTCGACAGCCATCTTTATGTTCTCCGAATTTTTTCTGACCGAATAAATATTGTGAAGCGATTTTAGAATAAATACGGGATCTTCAATCTGTAATATCGGAATAACCTGGTCTGCGTCTTCATAAAGGTTCAGGTAGATCAAGTGATCGGTAATGGTGTATGTGTCTTCAAAACCGGCGTTATCAAGCTTTTCTTTTACCAGTTTTTTATAATAGCGTTTTTCTTTCGAAATGAGTGGTGGTTTGTCGCGGCGGATCATTTTCAAAAGGGTAAGAAATGCCAACAATTGTTGCTCCGATATTTGCGTAAACAAAGTATATATGTTCGCCAAAATATCGTCCAAAGAACGCGAAATATTATCGATTGAGGCATTTATCGCTCCAATAGGGGTGTTTATTTCATGTGCCACACCTGCAATCAGATTTCCGAGCGCACGCATCTTTTCCGACTGTACCAATTGCGATTGGGTTTGTTTCAAATCGGCAATGGTCGCCTCAAGTTCCTCTGTTTGTTGTTTAAGTTTTTCGTTTTGTTCTTTGATGGTTTTTTCGCGCTCAATACGCCTTGTAATATCGTGGGCAACGCCTTCAATCGAAATAAGCTCTCCCTTTTCATTGTATAAGGGCGATTCGGTAATTTCAATTACTTTAATCGAGCCACTTTTTGTGTATAATTCAAATTGAAATGTTTTTTGCTTTTCACCGGTGGCACTTTTTTTTAGTACTTCAATGGTTTTTTTATTTAATTCGCTGTCGGTCATGTGTTTTACAAGACCAAGTTTGGCCTCTTCTACTTCGTAACCCAAAATGGTTTTAACCGATGGGCTAATATAAAGGTAATCACCATTTATATTATGTGAATAAAAGAAATATTCGTTTCCCAGGCTTTCAATAAGCTGCTTGTATTTCATAGTCCCCCCTCTTGTTTAGTCCAGCATCTTTAAATTGTCGAATGTCCCCTCCCGACAGTTTAAAACAATAATTTCGTATGGTAACGATAATTATTTATGGGCAACAAAATAAAAACAATTGTAAGAAGATTGAATATAGATTAGCAATTTCAGATCAAATTATAAAGAATTTAAAATCTGCTAAACTTTGAAATCTGTTGATCGTTCAGATGTGTTTTGTGAATTACGTCCGAGAAACAGGAAAAGACTGTTTACAAAATAACTAAGAATGATAACGCCGTTTCCCAGGCTCGGATATTCAAATAGGGTTAACAGCTTGCCTGCCAGAGCGGTAACTCCTCCAAGAACAATAGCCCAAATTACGTTTTTGTTGTTCACTTTAAATCCCAGCAATCCGCACAATACAGGTACAACAAAGGCCCCGGAGAAAAAACTGAGCGCCAAAAGTAAAGCCTGAATTACTGAAGTAATATACAGCGAGATCAGCAGGCTTAAAGCCCCAATTACAACAACCAGCCAGCGGGTGAGAGGAAGCGCTTGTTTTTTCTCAAGGTTACCGCTTAATAATTCGCTTAAAATCATACTTGAAGTAAGCAATGTAGTATCGGCCGAAGACATTACCGCAGACAGCAATGCAGCAATAAACAAACCATAAGCCCAGTTCGGAAGCAGGTGGCCTGCAAATGCCATAATTCCTTCGTTTTCTTTTCCGGAATAAACACCTAAATAGGTGAGGGCAAATGAAACGGGGATTAATATTGATGCAACAATTATTAAACTTCTTCTTGCAATTTTTTCACTTCCGGCACAAAAAAGGCGGGAGTAAATATCGGGCCCAACAACAAATGTTACCGAATAAGTCATTAACAGAACGATGAGATCGACAACCGTAAATTTGGAATTGAACAAAGCTGAAAATTTTAAAGGCTCAACCTGCGAATGTTCAGGCGACTGAATAGCAAAAAACAGCAGAGCCACCAAGCCGCAGATAATTAAAACGGCTTGCAAAGTATCTGTTTTCAGAATGCTTAACTGGCCGCCCAACAAGGTGTAAGCAATAAAAACCAGCCCCGATAAAATGGCTGCATTCTGATACGAAATAAAACCAAGTCCCTGCAGGATTTGGGCTGCGGCAATAATTTGCGCTGCTACTATTCCTAACCACGCCAAAGGAATAATGACGGTAGAAAATCGTTCAGCTTTTCTACCAAAAAATTTCCCTAGAAGTTCAGGAAGTGTGTAATTCCCGTAACGGCTTACGTATTTGGAGATAGGTGCCAGAATAAACAAACCTATTGCGGCTGAGAACAAAAACCATAATGCTGCCCAACCTCTGGTTTGGCTCAATTCAATGGTTCCCATTAATGCCGATCCGCCAAGAATTGTGGCGAGTAAACTTCCCGATACAGGCAGTAATCCGGCTTTTTTTCCGGCCACATAATAATCTGATGGATTTTTGATTCGAAAGGCCGAATAAACGCCAATCCCAACTATAAAAACAAAATAAATAAGTATGGTTATTTCTGTTTGCATAATTCGCAGACAAATATCGCAATTAATGTTTCAATATTGTATTTTTGCTTGTCAATAAAATAAAATAGGAAAGCGTATTCATTTTATTGATCCCGAAAATAAGTTATGGCATTTAATGCTACAAAAAACTTAACGGGGTTGAAGTGTTAATTAGGTTTCAATTAGTTTTGATTTATAACGCAATAAATGGATTTGAATATCAGAAAATCACAATCTGGTGATTTTAATTTCCTTGAAAAGCTGGAAAACGAATCTTTTCCGCAGTTTCAAAAAAGTTCTCGCAAAAGTATCAAACACAGCCTGGATAGTGCGTTTCAGGATGTTTTAATTGTAGAGTTGAAAGAAGGCAAAAAAGTAACTTCCGCCGGGGCACTCACTTTGTTTAAATATAAACATGCATTACGCATTTATTCGATTGCTGTGGTGGGAGAATACCGAAATTTCGGTTTAGGTACTTTCATGTTGAATTATGTGAAGAACCTGGCAATCGAAAATCATTTTCAAAAAATATTGATCGAGGTTCAGTCGAAAAACAACGAGCTGATTGAGTGGTATAAAAAAAAGGGATTTAAGGAGTCGCATACCATTGCTGATTATTACGCGAGTGGGGAAGATGCTGTAAAAATGGAATTGAGTTTGGAAGCGGAAGAGGTTCGGAAAAAGACCACAAATATTATCGTAATCAACCAACCACACAAATGGACTTTTACCGATGTTAACGCTAAAGTTATATCGGTAAAAGAATACATTAGCAACCCGGTTTACCAGAACAGTGCCGACATACGTGTTTTTAATCTCTGCAGTTCGTACAAATACCAAAGTTACGGTTATTATGTGTCGTTGCTGGCTGCAGCCCGCGGGCACCGTGTAATTCCCAGTTCGGTTACACTGCGCGATTTTAAAATGCTGAAGGTAATCCATTCCACATCGTACGATATTGATGAATTGATAAACAAAGCGCTGCAAAGAGTAAAAGACGATAAATTTCAGTTGAAAATCTATTTCGGACAGACAGCCACAAAAGGATTTAACGCAATTGCCAACCGGCTTTACCTGCTGTTTGAAACGCCGCTTTTCGAGATTGAGTTTGTAAAACAGGAGAAATGGATCATTAAGGGAATTAAAGTACTTACTTTAAACAAATTGCCCGAAAGTGAAATTGAGGTTATCTACGAGTTTGCACGTAAATATTTTAGCAAGCGGCGTTTTAATAAAACCACGCTTATCAATTATAAATACGACATTGCCATTTTGGTTGATCCTGAAGAAGAAACGCCACCATCGTGTAAACGGGCGCTTCAAAAGTTTAAAGAGGCGGCCAACCGTAAAGGTTTGTATGCCGAGTTTATCACAAAAAACGATTTTGATAAAATAAACGAATTCGATGCGCTTTTTATCCGCGAAACCACAAATGTAAACGACCATACCTACGAATTTTCACGTATGGCCTACGCCGAAGGGTTGGTGGTTATTGACGATCCGTGGTCGATACTACGTTGCTCCAATAAAATATTTCAGAACGAGATTTTCAGAAAACACAAAATACTAACTCCGCAAACGGTTGTTTTTACCAAGAATATTTTTGAAAAGAAAGATCTTGACGATATGAATTTCCCGCTGGTGTTAAAACAACCCGACAGTGCATTTTCATTGGGAATAACAAAAGTGGAAAATAAGGAAGAAGCTTTTGATGCAATTAATCAGCTGTTCAAAAAATCGGATATGATTGTATGCCAGGAGTTTCTTTATTCTGAATTCGACTGGAGAATCGGGGTGCTGGACAACCGACCGTTATTTGCCTGCAAATATTACATGTCGAAAGGGCACTGGCAAATTTACAACTGGACCGGAGAAGCTGAAGAGTATTCGGGCGATTCGGAAACAGTAAACATCGAAGATGTGCCTGAAGAAGTGGTAAAAACAGCTTTAAAAGCGGCAGCTTTAATTGGCGACGGTTTGTATGGCGTTGATCTGAAGCTGGTAAACGATAAGGTTTATGTGGTTGAAGTGAATGATAATCCGAACATCGATGTGGATATTGAGGATTACATTTTAAAAGATAAATTGTACGATCAGGTTATCGAATCGATTTATAACCGGATTGAAATCTCGAAAAACATTCAGAAGATAAATTTCAGAAATAAATAGCTTCCTTTTTCCGGGGGCGGATTTTTAAGCAGTTTTGAATAGATATTTATTTTGAAAGCTGCCGGTTTAAATGTAATTTCAAAACTTCCTGAAAAAAATATTAAGAATATCAACTAATTACCAAAAGCATGAAGAAGTTAATTTATTTGAGTTTTATTTGGGGATTATTTTTAGTGGCATGTACTTCGAAAGAGAAGATTGAGCCACCTGTTGCAAAAAAGATAATGAAAGAACTTACGATACATGGTCATACGCGCGTTGACAATTATTACTGGATGAACGAGCGCGAAAACCCTGAAGTGATCGCACATTTGGAAGCGGAGAATGCCTACAAAGATGCGGTGATGAAACATACCGAACCGCTTCAGGAAAAGTTGTTTGAGGAGATTAAATCGAAAATTAAGCCGGAAAATAAGTCGGTTCCGTACAAAAAGAATGGATACTACTATTACTACAAACAACTACCCGGAAAAGAATACGATGTAAACTGCCGGAAAAAGGGAAGTCTTGATGCCGAAGAAGAAGTTATGCTCGACGAAAACGTGCTGGCAGAAGGTCAGGATTTCTTTATGCTTGGTGGCCTGTCGGTAAGCCCGGATAACAAACTTATTGCATATGGCGTTGATACCGTTAGCCGCAGAAAATACACCATATATTTTAAGAATCTGGAAACCGGCGAAACGCTGGAGGATGAGATTCCTTTAACTACTGGTAGTGCGGTTTGGGCCAACGATAATAAAACAATTTATTATACTTTAAAAGATGATGTTACGCTGCGTTCGGAAAAGATTATGAAGCACGTAATAGGTACACCGGTTGAAGACGATGAAGAGGTGTACTACGAAGAGGATGAAACCTTTTCGGTGTTTATTTTTAAAACCAAGTCGCAAGAATACCTGATAATTGGAAGCGAAAGTACCTTAACTTCAGAATATCGTTTTCTGGATGCCAACAATCCCGAGGGAGAATTTAAGATCATTCAATCGCGCGAAAGAGGATTGGAATATTCGGTTGATCATTTTGAAAACGATTTTTACATACGCACCAACCTTGATGCATTGAATTTTCGTTTAATGAAAACCCCTGTTTCTGCTACTGAAAAAGAAAACTGGACGGAGGTTATTCCACATCGCAGCGATGTTTTCTTCGATAATTATGAAATTTTCAAAGATTACCTGGTAGTTACTGAACGTATCGAAGGAATTAACCAACTTCGAGTAATTCCGTGGCATGGTGAAGAATATTTTATCGATTTTGACGAAGAAGTTTATACAGTTAGTCCGAATGTAAACCTCGATTTTGATACCGATGTTTTCCGTTTTAGCTATACCTCTTTAACAACACCAAATTCGATTTACGATTACAACCTGAGCACAAAGGAGCGCACTTTGTTAAAGCAGGATGAAATATTGGGTGGTTTTAACAAAGATGATTACGAAACCAAACGAATTTATGCAACGGCAGGTGATGGAACACAAATTCCTATTTCCATTGTTTACAAAAAAGGTATGGAAAAGAATGGCAATAATCCCACCTTGTTGTACGGTTATGGCTCATACGGAATCACTAATAACCCCAGCTTTTCGCTAAGACGTTTGCCTTTGCTCGATCGTGGTTTTGTTTATGCAATTGCACACATTCGCGGAAGCCAGATTAACGGCCGCCAGTGGTACGAAGACGGTAAACTCTTGAAAAAGATGAACACCTTTACCGATTTTAACGACTGCGCTCAATTCCTGATCGATGATGGATACACCAACTCCGAAAAATTATTTGCCATGGGCGGAAGTGCCGGCGGACTTTTAATGGGAGCCTGCATCAATCTTCGACCTGATTTGTACAAAGGTGTAATTGCCGCTGTACCGTTTGTTGATGTGGTTACCACAATGCTCGATGAAAGTATTCCGCTTACCACAAGCGAATTCGACGAATGGGGAAATCCAAAAATCGAAAAGTATTATCATTACATGCTTTCCTATTCTCCATACGATAATGTGGAAGCGAAAGATTACCCGGCATTGCTGGTTACAACCGGACTGCACGATTCGCAGGTACAGTATTGGGAACCCGCCAAATGGGTAGCTAAATTGCGCGAGTTAAAAACCGACGATAACCCGTTGATATTCCATATAAATATGGAGTACGGCCATGGTGGGGCATCCGGCCGTTTCGAGTGGATAAAAGAAACGGCACTGGAATATGCATTTATATTCGACCAGTTAGGAATAGAATAGAGAAGTACTAAATAATCGGCCCCGGCAAACTATTGCCGGGGCTTTTTTATTCCTTCAAATTTATTTTTGAATTCTACCATTATTTCCTTGCAAAATCCAAAATTTGATTAATTTTGTTGGTGCCGTGTTCGTACACGGTCGAAAATAAACCAATTAAAACGTAAATCTAATACAGTGAAAAACTTTATTTCAATCTTATTTCTTACTATCTCTTTAAGTTTAGTAACAAATGTAAATGCCCAGGATGGCTGGGTAAACCTGTTTAATGGTGAAAACCTTGATGGGTGGATACAACGTAATGGTGAAGCAAAATACGAAGTGGTTGATGGGGTAATTGTTGGAACAACGGTTGCCGGAACACCTAATTCCTTTTTGTGTACCGAAAAAAATTACAGCGATTTTGTTTTTGAAGTTGAATTGCTGGTTGAGCCTAATATGAATTCGGGTATTCAGTTCAGAAGCTTAAGTGTGCCCGAATACAACAACGGACGCGTACATGGCTACCAGTGCGAGGTTGACCCGTCGGAAAGAGCCTGGAGCGGCGGTATCTACGATGAAGCAAGACGGGGTTGGCTGTATCCGCTCGACCTTAATCCCGAAGCGCGAAAAGCCTTGAAAATGGGGCAGTGGAATAAGTACCGCATCGAATGTATCGGAAACTCAATTCGTACATGGTTAAATGATATTCCGGTTGCTCATGTTATCGACGATATGACCGCTGAAGGTTTTATTGCTCTTCAGGTACATGGAATTGGCAACAACAAGGAAAAAGAAGGTGAGCAGATTAAGTGGCGCAATATCCGCATAAAAACTGAGAACCTGGAACCGGCAATCTATGCCGACATTCATGTTGAAAATTTAGTGGCTAACGATTTAAGCGAACTGGAAAGAAAACAAGGTTTTAGGTTGCTTTTTGATGGTGAGTCAACCAACAATTGGAAAAGTGCAAAAACCGGTGAATTCCCGGAGAAAGGCTGGCAGGTAGAAGATGGAATTTTATCAGTATTGTCAAGTCAAAATGATCCGGGTAAAAGAGGTGGTGATATTGTTACAAAAGAGGAGTTTGGGCCATTTGAGTTCAAGTTTGATTTTATGTACACCGAAGGAGCAAACAGTGGTGTTAAATACGGAATTGGCAACAACGGCCCGGGTATAGGTTTGGAATATCAGATTCTGGACGATGAAAAGCATCCTGATGCCAAACAAGGAGTTGTAGGTAACCGCACCATGTCATCGTTGTACGATCTCATTCCATCAAGCAAAGAAAGACGTTTTTCAAATGGACCTAACGAATGGAATCGTGGGCGGATTGTGGTTTTCCCAGACGGAAAAGTGCAACATTGGTTAAACGGAAGAAAAGTTGTGGAATACACGCGTGGCAGTAATATTTATAAAGCGCTTGTGGCACGTAGTAAATATGCCGGGTTTGAAGGTTTTGGAATGGCTGAAAAGGGGCCTGTTTTATTGCAGGATCACAACGATACTGTTCACTTTAGAAGTTTAAAAATAAGAAATTTATAACCAATGACTAACAGAAGAGATTTTTTAAAAAAGGTGTCGGCAGGTGCAGCCGGTGTTGCAGTTGGAGGAACTGCCATGGGTATGTCGGCAAAGAGTTACAGTAAAATTATAGGTGCCAACGACAAGCTAAATGTCGCCATTATGGGGCTGGGCCGTCGTTTGGGTGCATATTACGAGCCAATTGCTGAAAAGGAAAGCAACGTTGAGCTAAAATACCTGTGCGATGTAATGGAGCATCAGCGTAATCGTGCTGCCGAGAGGTTTGCTAAACACATTGATTACAAACCTAAACTCGAGAACGATTTCCGAAAAATTCTTGATGACAAGGATGTGGATTGTGTTATCAATGCCACTCCCGACCACTGGCATACTCCGGGTTCGGTAATGGCTATGCAGGCCGGAAAACATGTATATGTTGAAAAACCATGCAGCCATAACATGGCCGAAAATGAGATGATCGTTAAAGCCGCCGAGAAATACAACAAGGTTGTACAAATGGGTAACCAGCAGCGATCGTCGGAGCATACCATCGAGATTATAAACGAAATTCATAACGGCATTATTGGTGTGCCTTATCGGGCAGTGGCCTTTTATATCAACAACAGAGGTGAGGTGCCTGTACAGAAAAAAGCTGCTGTACCTGCCGGCCTTGACTGGGAAATCTGGCAGGGACCTGCAATTCACCGCGACTATACCGAAGAAACATGGGATTACAACTGGCACTGGTACGGTTGGAATTACGGAACCGGAGAAACCGGAAACAATGCAACTCACGAGCTGGATGTAGCGCGTTGGGCATTGCAGGTAGGTTTACCAAACAATGTGCATGTTGAAGCCGGCAAACGTCATTTCTTCGAGGATGGCTGGGAAATGTACGATACCATGGATGCAACTTTCCTTTTCGGAGGAGACAAAGTAATTAAATGGGACGGCCGTAGCCGCTCCGGTCAGGATACTTATGGTTTGGGAGGCCGCGGAACGATTATTTACGGTAGCGAAGGAACTGTTTTTGTCGACCGTGGAAAATATATTGTGTACGATCGTAACGGAAAAATTGTAAAAGACAGCGTAACAGGTTCGCAGGAAGCCGGTACCGCACTTGGTGGTGGTGGCGATACGTCAACCGCTCACGTTCAAAACTGGTTTAGCTCAATTCGTGGTAAAGGCAAACTGAATTCACACATTATGGAAGGTGCAATAAGTCAGACAATGGTGCATTACTCAAATGTTGCCTACCGAATCGGACACGGTTTTGATATTTGCGATAAAACCGGAATTATGTACGACCGCGACGCTATGAAATTGTGGGGCAGAGAGTACGATAAAAACTGGGAACCAAAACTATAGAAATATAAAAGAATTTAAAAGGCGGGGATTTCCCTGCCTTTTTTTGTTTCCGTTTTATTAAAAAGAAGGAGTATAAATAAACTATGGCTTTGTATTTGTAGGCGCGAAGGCCTGTAAATCTCGCTTACTTTTTTAATTTAGTGCTCTGCAGGAACCATAAAACTAAGAGAATGACGGAACCTACTATATTTAGTGATACTTTTCTGGCCTTTGGCAGTCATTGCGATGTAGTGCTGCCAAACCTTGAGGCCAATACTGCAAAAAATATATTCCAACAAATAAAAGCCGAATTGGAGCAGCTGGAAAGTACAATCAGCCGCTTTAGTTTACTGTCCGATATTCACGAGCTTAATCAAACAGAAAAAGACGTTTGGATAGAACTTTCAGGCGAGTTGTGGGAAATCCTGACCATTGCCAACGATTTTTACCAGATGAGCCAGGGCGCTTTTGATGTAACGATGTTTCCGGTGCAATCGCTTTGGGTTGAAAAGGAAACTGTTGAAAATAGCGAACTGGAAGAAGCGCAACAAAAATGTGGTTTTGATAAAATAGAACTCGATCACGATAACAAACGACTTCGTTTTAAAGAAGACGGAGTAGAGTTGGATTTTGGTGCCATTGAAAAAGGATTTGCGCTTGATTTGGTTAAACCTCTTTTACTCGATCTGGGTGTAAAAGATGCCATAATCAGTTTTGAGGAAGATGTGGTTTTGGCACTCGGAAATCACCCGGCCGGAACAGACTGGCCTCTGGGAATCCGGAATCAGCAGCAGCCAAACGAATTTGTACATGTTTTTGAAGTATCGGGGCAAAGCGTTTATACAACCGGAACTGTTTATATTCGCGACGATGGCGAAGGAATGAAAACCCGCAAAATCATCAGCCCGGCCACCGGTATTCCCGTTGACGGAAAACGAACAGTTTCAGTGAAAGCCGACTCCGCAACCATGGGAGCTTTTATTGCCAATATCTGGCTCATTCTTCCCGAGAATGATAAGGCCATTATTTCTGATCAACTGAATGATGTTGAAATTCTGGAAGTTGAATACACCGATGATGATGTAAAAACAAAGGTAACGATAATAGAAAAGGAGGATCGGTCATGAAAAGATCTTTTGTAATATCGCTACTCCTGGTTCTGCTTACCAATGGTTTGGTTTGGGGACAATTAACCATGAAGAAACAACAGGATGGAATTAAAATCGTTGATGGTTCTTCAAACGTTTTGTTTTACCAGATGCATCCGCTGAACAAAGATGGCGCATACGAGCGTTGCAACTATATTCATCCGCTTTGGGGGCTTAACGGCAAGGTGCTTACCGAGGATTTTCCTGCCGATCATTTACATCATCGCGGCGTATTTTGGGCCTGGCATCAGGTTTGGATTGGCGATAAGCGTATTGGCGATCCGTGGGAAATAAAAGATTTTGACCAGGAGATTACCGAGATCGAATTTATGAAAGATCCCGACGAAACGGTGTGGCTGAAAAGCGAAGTACTTTGGTCGTCCGGTAAGTGGAAAAAGAATGGCAAACCTAAGCCCTATATTCAGGAGAACGTTTCCATTCACATACACAAAAGCGCGCTAAAATACCGAAGAATTGATTTTGAAATCAGCCTGCTGGCACTGGAAGAGAATTTAAGACTTGGAGGCTCCGAAGATGAAAAAGGTTACGGTGGTTTTTCGGTTCGTATGATTTTACCCGATGATGTTCAGTTCTCTGGAAAAAATGGCAATATAAAACCTATGGAAACTGCAGTTGAGTCGGAGGGATTTGTTAACATCTCAGGATCGCTGGGGAAAGGAAATTCTAAGGCCGGTATTGTAATTCTTGACAACAAAGAAAATCCCGGTTATCCGCAAAATCTCATCCTGCGCGAAAAGAACAGCATGCAAAATATGGCCTGGCCGGGTGCTGAACCGGTGGCACTATCTACTACAAAACCACTTGTTTTGAAGTATTCGCTTATTGTTTATTCAGGAAAAATGAATGCAAAAAAAATTGCAAAATTACTGGATGAATAAAACAATTGTAACAACTAAGAACATAAGATTTTAATACACTAATGACTGACAGAAGAGAATTTATAAAACAATCGGCAATAGCCACAGCGGCTGTCGGCGTTGCCCCGGGGCTTTTAAATGCCTGTGCATCGCCTGCCGAGCAGGTTAATGTGGCACTTATCGGTTGTCGCTCGATGGGATTTAACAACCTGAAAAGCTTTTTACGAAAAGAGAACAATGTTACCTGTGTAGCGCTTTGCGATGTTGACAGTAGAGTATTGGAGGAAAAAGCTGCCGAAGTTGAGAAAATGACGGGAAAACGGCCACTTATTTACGCTGATTTCAGAGATGTGCTGGACAACAAAGATGTACATGCGGTAATAATCGGTACACCCGACCACTGGCACGCTTTAATGATGATGATGGCGCTGGATGCAGGAAAACACGTTTATGTGGAAAAACCGATGGGCCACAGCATTGAAGAATGTAATGCAATGGTAGCTGCCCAGGCCAAACATCCGGAGTTATATTGCCAGGTGGGCATGTGGCAGCGCAGTTCAAAACATTGGTTTGAAGCGTCTGAGATTGTAAAGTCAGGAATGCTGGGTGAAGTTCACCTGGTTAAAGCGTGGATTTACAAAGGTTACGATACAGCGTATCCGGTAATGGAAGATTCCGCAGCACCGGATTATGTCGATTACGATATGTGGTTGGGCCCCGCACCAGAACGTCCGTTTAATATGAATCGGTTTCATTACAACTTTCGCTGGTGGTGGGATTATGCAGGCGGCGCAATGACCGATTGGGGCGTTCACCTGCTCGATTTTGCCTTACACGCGATGGACGCCGGTATGCCTGAATCAATTTCTCCGGGCGGCGGTATTTTTTACCACCAGCCGGGAGCCATTGAAACACCCGATATTCAGCAGGCCATTTATCAATACCCAAAACATACCATGATTTGGGAGTGTGGCTTAAATCCTGGAATCGGTCCCTACCAAAAAGGGCATGGTATTGCTTTTGTCGGGCAAAAAGGAACCCTCGTAGTTACACGAAGTGGTTACGAAATATTACCCGATCACAGCCTGGAATTAAAAGGTCCTTTCTTTGAAGCTAAGGCCCAGAAAAATTATGGCGATGGTCTCGACGAGCACGTTCAAAACCTGTTGTCGTGTATTCGAAAAGGCGGCACCTTAAATGCTCCGGTTGAAGTTGGCGCAAAAACGGCTATCGTTTCCGAGATGGGAAATATGGCTTATCGTGTTGGGCAGCGAATTCACTGGAATAATGATTCGCAGTTGTTTAACGAAGCAGCAGCCAACGATTTGATGAAACTGAACTACAATAAAAACTGGCAGTTGCCAAAAGTTTAGTAGGTATAGATACGATTTCTGATTATATATTTTAATTAAAGCGGGAGGCCAATTTGGGCTTCCCGTTTTTTGTTACCTGCCAATTCCTGATAAATATTCTTATTTTAGGGAACTTAAGACCTTTGGATTGAAAATCCAGAAGTAAAAAAGCGAATTAATTTCGCAGGAAAACCTACAGAGATCCAAAGCTTGCACAAGATGTACATGATTCAACTTTGTGTCTTTGTGTTCTTAGTGGTAATAAGTTTTGTAGTAAGCAAACTAACAGCAATAAGTTGTATGGGATCAACCATTAATCAGGAAATGAAGAAGATTGTAATCGCACCCGACAAGTTTAAAGGATCGTTAACCGGAATTGAATTTTGCGATGCCGTTGAACGTGGCATAAAAAAGCACATCGAAAATGTGACGATAGTAAAACTGCCACTTGCCGATGGTGGCGACGGAACAGTTGATGCCCTGAAATTTTATACCGGAGGCAAGTTGATAACTGCCGGGGTGCACGATCCCTTATTACGCCCCATAAAAGCCAATTATTTGTATGCCGAAAAAGAAAAGCTGGCTTTTATCGAAATGGCCGAAGCTTCGGGAATTCGCTTGCTGAAAAACGAAGAACTGAATCCGTTGGAAACCTCAACTTTCGGGACCGGCGAATTGATTTTGGATGCCATAAAACGCGGTGCCAAACATATTCTTTTGGGAATTGGCGGCAGCTCAACCAACGATGCCGGAATGGGAATGGCCAGTGCGCTCGGGTTTCGTTTTTTTGATGCTGAAAACAAACTGTTGGAGGGGAGAGGAAAGGATTTAAAACAATTGGCACACATCGATAATTCGATGGTAAACGCGGAGTTGCGAAATATAAAATTTGAAGTGGCCTGCGATGTGGATAATTTCTTATTTGGCCCAAATGGTGCCGCACATATTTACGCGCCGCAAAAAGGAGCCACAAAAAGGGTGGTGGAAGAGTTGGATGCCGGTCTGAGAAATTTTAATGAAAAAGTAGAAACACAATTTGGTAAAAACCTGCAAAATATTGCCGGGGCCGGTGCTGCCGGTGGACTGGGTGCTGGTTGTGTGTTGTTTCTGAATGCAGAACTAAAATCGGGAACCAAGCTAATAAAATCAATTGCTGATTTTGATGAGCTGGTGAAAGATGCCGACTGGATTGTTACCGGCGAAGGCAAATTTGATGAGCAAACATTTTCGGGGAAAGTAATTAAAGGTGTACTCGATTCAAGAACCAAGCAACAACTTGCTGTTTTTTGCGGTTTAAGTGAGTTAACTGAACAACAAATAAAAGTGCATAAAATCGATTATCTGGCTGAAATGATGGAGCAAGCTGCCGATGTTGAAGATTCAATTAAAAATGCGGGTAAATACCTGGAAATAGCCGCTGAACGGTTTGCAGCAAGAATTAAATAAATGAAATGCTGATTTCAGGAGCCGACCTGCTTAGTGAAAACTGAAATTATAAAGAAGAACTAACCCTAATGTGTGATGATCGGGAATGGATGGATTTGCAAATCGGATTGGAGGCGCTCATTTAGTCTGCAAAATTACACTCAGTATTTTCATGTTTCCAAATGGTTGTTATTTCAGTTAGTTCATCATATACATTAATGGTTAAATCCAAACTGTCTCCGGTGCAGTTTCTTACAATTGAGACGTAATTTATAGCAGGATGACAGTTGCCATAAAAGAACACAGTCTGGCCTTGGTAGCTGGCCATATTATAATAGGAATATTCGTCCTCTATAACATTCTCAATTTCCTCATTTAGCCAGGCCAACTCCTCTATTGGGTTCGTTACATTACATTTGTTGATTTCAGAATCTTTTGTGTCATCTTTATCACAGGAGAATAAAGTAGTCGATAAGATAATTGCAGCTAAGCCTAAAAAATTGAAAAATTTTCTCATTTGGTTTTGTTTAATAAATAATAGTTGGTAGATGCTACTTGCATGGATTTGGTTGCGTGTTGTTAGTGGAAATTGTATAGGTAGCGGCAGATTTAGACTATAAAACCTGCCGCTACTTATATAAAGTCTGGTGTAGTTTAGCTATTTCTTAATTTCTCATCTTTTATAAAATCCCTCAAATTTTCTACATCCTTTAAATACTTTTTCTTTGCATCGGGCATCAACTCAATTTTGTCGCAAATATCAGTAGCTTCATTATAATTGCCCGTCATTACATACGCTTCAATAATGTTGATCAATAAGGCTTGTTGAACTTCACTGTTTATCCGGGCTTTTTTATCTGATGGATCTGCTTCTTTTATTTCCTCACTCCATTCTGCTATCGACTCTTTCAGTTGGTTAACTGATTCCTGACTATCTGTAAGCAGCCCTTCGTAGGCCCGCTGAGCTTTTCTTAAGGTCAACAAGTGCGAATCATACGAATATTTTTTGCCGTCACCTTTATAAAGCTCGGTATAGCGCTTTACATTCGAGTAACCAAACTTGTAATTAATTAGCTCGTTCACTTCCGTAGCCAAACTCTCCAGATAAGCACTTAGCTGCGAATTAAAATAAGCCGGCCAGGTATTTTCAACATATTTATCCCATTCCGAATCTTTAATTCCTTGCGGAGCCAGAATTTCATGTTCGTAATTCGACTTTTTTATTACTTCAGTATACAGAACGTTTCCATCAGAAGTGATAAGCGACACTTCAACAGGCTGCTGAACCTTAACTTTACGTAATTTATAGCTCTCTCCGTTCTTTTCTTTGGGGGCATCAATAGGTGCGCTGCAGGCAATTTCTTTATAGGTTACTTTTATTAAAATTGCATCGTCAGTTCCTTTATCATACCCGTCTAACGCGATTTTCGACTCTAAAATGCTAAGCTCAGGAATAGCTAATGTTTCCGGCTTTTTTACAAAACGTTTTTCCGGTTTTTTACCTTCTCCAATTAATGCACGTTCTGCCAGTACTTTTCCCAGCGATTTATTGTTGTAGGTTTCCATCTCAGCCTGGTACTCTTCTTCCGCCTTGGCCAGTTCCATTTCATATTCGGCAAGCTTATTTTGTTCGCGTTGTATCCATAAAATATCCACCTCGACGTTATATTTTTTTATCGACGCATCCAATTTCTCAATGGGGTTACGCAAATAGGTATAACTGATCTTTTCCTTATCTACGTTTTGAGCCTGTAAGGTTAACAGTGAAACAAAGGTTAAAATGGTTAGTAACAATGGTTTTTTCATGATGTAAAAATTTATTCGCTATAATTAATTTATTAATGGTTCGTTTTGGTGCCGCCGGTGCAGATAATCCATGCCCGGACACAGGACTGTAAGCTCATATCAATTCTATCGAATTGCACACCAATTGCAAATCGGCACGAGCAGAGTCAGGCGTATAATATTCAAAATTGTAAATGTTATTTATTGTGGCTATTTCGTGGCGCGTCATCACGAATACCGGTTTTAGGGCGTTAAAATTAAACATATTTTTTATGTTATAGTCGTTTGGGCGATAAATACTATTAACATAACCTTATGGTATTGATAGTGCGAAGCATTTGAATATTCAGTACACTTGTCCATTGTCATGGCGGTCAGACGAGAGTCTGACCAGTCCGACCGAAACTGGGGAGGCACGAGATTCGACTTGTCGCCCCGAAGCTTCGGGGCGCATAAACCCAGCCATGACTTATACCACGTGTTAGGTTTAGTTTTTTATTTGTATTTATATTTTGTTGTTCTTTTGTCACCTTGTTTCTCAATAATTCCATCGTCAACAGCAATTTTTAGGTCTCTACTAGCAGTTGCAGGAGATATATTTTTAAATGCCCTTAAATAATCTTGTCTTGAAAATTCTTTCGTGCCAATTATTTCTTTAAAGTTCAAAATTCTGTCGTTGTTGGTCAAACTTATATTTTGAACTTTTAATAACTCTTCCAAAGCATCTTGTATAATTTCCAACATGAATTCAATAAATGAAGTCGAGGCTCCTTGTTTGTCCGATTTCCCAAGGACATTGTAATATTCTTGTTGTCTTAATTTTACTAAACTTTCAATCGGTAGAAATTCAAAAACAGGGGAGTGTTCTTTTAAAATCATGGTTTGCCAAAGTCTTCCCATTCTGCCATTACCGTCTATAAAAGGGTGAATAAATTCAAATTCGTAATGGAATACACAGCTTTTTATAAGAATTAAGTCATTGTCGTTTTTAAGGTATTCAAATAAATTAGTCATTAACGAATGAACCATTTCTCCAGGTGGCGCGATGTGGGCGATATCGCTACCCTTTACAATCCCTACTGAACCGGTTCTAAGTTTTCCCGGATTTTCAATCAAATCTTTCATTAGAATCTCATGTGCTTTACACAAAGATTTTAATTCGAATACTTTGAATTTATTTAGTTGATTATATACCTTGATTGCATTTCTGACTTCTAAAATATCTTTTTTCGGAGCAAGAATTCTTTTGTTGTCAAGAAGGTCTGTAATTTGCTCAATAGTCAAGGTATTTCCTTCAATTTCCAATGAAGACTGAATTGTTTTTATCCGATTTCTTTTTCTTAATTCAGTAGGAGGTTTGTATAAATGAACAGCATTTACTTCTCCGATTTTTTCAGATATAGAAGCAATTAAGTTTAAAATTTTACCTGTTATTTCGTATGGTGGTTTCATAGTTTAAAATCTTGATACTATCATATGATACTATCAAAAGTAGTCATAATTGTTTATGCAGCAATTCTTTTTTCAATATTACATAGCGGTTGGTACATGTTGTCGTTGCGGATTTCGGAGAGCGTTCCTGTCCGCCAGCTGGCGGATACGGAACTGCGAAACGAACCCCGAAGCCTCGGGGCGCAGTTGGCATACCACCAAACCCCGCCCTGCAATATGTACTTCCTAAGTTTACATTTTCTTATCTTTTAATAATTAACTGAAAGAACGAAAGAGTGGAGTAAGGTTATTATGTACTGTGAGTATGAGAACTCGTCAACATAGAAGATCCCCACTCTTTCGCTACTTAAATACGATTAGTTCTTTAGGCCTTTAGAGCCTGTTTTCAGGTTGTTATATCCAAGTAGCTTCGTTCTTCTTAAATATATTACTATGCATAAAAGTAAAGAATTTATTGGTATTGACATTTCAAAAAAAGTATTTGATGTTTGGAGCGAAAAGTGGGGGTATAAACAGTTTAAAAACACATCTGAAGGATTTTCAGCGTTTTTGCTTTTACTCACTTCACAAAGTTGGTGTGTGATGGAATTCACGGGGAGCTATTATCTTCAGCTGGCCTTGTTTTTACATGACAATGATGTCGCAGTTTCAGTAGTAAACCCCTTGGTGATTAAGCGTTTTATCCAGATGAAGTTACAGCACAACAAAACGGATAAAAGTGATGCAAGAATGATTGTGCGGTATGCAAAAGAACAGCCTTTAAGTTTGTGGAAACCCCAGCCTCAATACATCAGGGATTGCAAGGATCTGCACACGGTTATCAGCCTTTATCACAAACAAAGGACGGCTCTGAAAAACAAACTGCACAGTTTTGTAGATCAGGGATTAAAGGGCAAGGTAGTAACATCGGTAAAACGACACATTCGCCAGTTGGATGCGGAAATTAAACTGCTCGAATCACAATTGGAAACCATCATAAAAACGCATGAGCAGGAATTACTCTCGAATTTGCTTTCCATACCAGGGCTTGGGCGTAAAACTGCCATTTTGCTCATTGTATGTACCAATGGTTTCAAAACCTTTGAAAACTCACGACAGCTTTCGGCATTTTTTGGTTTATCACCAGTGATAAGGGCTTCTGGTTCGAGTGTCAGGGGCAAAACGCGAATCTCGAAAAGGGGAAATCCCATGGTAAGAAACCATTTGTTTATGTGTAGTTTTACTGCCTACAGTAAAAACCACCAATGCAAAGCACTTTACGAAAGGATAGTTAACAAAGGGAAATCAAAGAAATTAGCATTAATTGCAGTTACCAATAAATTGCTTGCTCAGTCATTGGCTATTGCTAAAAGTGGTGTGAGGTACGATCCCGATTTCAAATCGGTAAACCCATCCAATAATTTTTCTTTTTGAATTTACTCCCATAGATAGCAGAGTAATTTGAAAAGAAAAATTATAACCAAAATATTAGGTTTTTACCTTAGTTCTTTGTTATAGCCAGTTTTTTATCTATTTAAACTATACTTTATTCCAACTGAAACTGAAAATCCATAATGCCTCATGTCTTGACCTTCAAAATAGTCCGAGTTTGAAAATGTTGTCAGACTGTGTTTGTAATTAAGGTTTGTACAAAAAATAAGATTCTCAGACAAATCGGTTTCAATTCCAAATTCTACTATTCCACCAAAATCGAATTTAGAAACATTATCCATGTGGTCAATTGTTTCTTGACCTGTAACTGTCCCGTTTCCATCAACAGTTGGGACCGTTATTCCTGCTTTAATTGCTATTGCTGGCACAATACCAATCTTAGGAATTAATCTTGTTGAATTTCCAAATTCATACCCAAATTTTATAGGAACACTCAAGTAGTCATAGTACATTTCAGTTTTTTCTTCTCCAGTAAACACTCCTTCATCATTAGTAAAAAGATATTTAGAGGTAGCTCCCTGTTGAGAGTACAAGATGTCAACTCCGATTCTGTATTTTTCGGTAAGTTTAAGGTCATAGGTGATTCCTCCAATAAATCCCGTCCTCATTTGAGTATCCCCAAAACCCTCTTTGGAAGTAAAATGTGTGAGATTTAGTCCTCCTTGTATTCCAATCAGATGTTTTTGTCCGAATGCAACTGATGAAATTAGAATGAATGAAAAAATTAGAATTTGTCTCATTTTATTTGTTTTTAAAATTGGCTATAACGGTTGGTACATGTTGTCGGGGCGGATTTCGGAGAGCGTTCCTGTCCGAAGGACACGGAACTGCGATGCGAGAATCCGCAGTTGGCGTACCACCAAACCCCGCCCTGCAATATGTACCGTGTTAGCGGGTCGGCTTTTTATTTTTAACAATAAATTCTGAATTTACATATGAATCAACTTGTTATATAATTCTTGAGGTTGTCTTTCAACAACAACATTTGCATTTATTGACCAAGATTGTTTTTTTTCATTGTAACGATATTCAAAAAGTCGTGTTTTTACCAAGTATGGTACTTCAATATCATCATCATTGTCAAAACAAACGTAATCACCAACAGAAGGAATTTCTCCTAAATTTTCTAATACAATACTTTCTCTATTCAAAGAAGCATCATCTGGTCGCTCACCTTCTGAACCCATTTGAAAATTAAGATTGATAAGTGTTTTCATTTTAATTGATTTGTAATTGTGTTAATATGCTATTTTGTTGTCTTTCATTCGACTGTCTCATTAAGCTTGGAGTTAAATTTTAATTATTGAGTATCTGAAACTCCTTTCAATTGATTAACTCGTTCATCATTTCCATATATTTCAAGTGATTTTTTTTGACCACTGCTTTTCCCAAAATATGAAGCACCAACAGTAACCATATAAGGAATAACTTTTCTCAAATCATCACTGCTGCCATCGCTAGTTATAATTGTATTCCATGCGATTTTTTCTTTTTCATTTACTTTATACTCATTTAAATCATAAGCATATAAAGTCACGTATCTAAAATATTTAGTATATGTTGAAGTCTGTTGTCGATAACCGGTAACACCATAAGAAGGTGTTACATTCGTTGTAGTAGTCGTAGTTGAGTTACCAGAAGCAGAACCGTAAGCAGAATTGCTGCTTCCATAAACTGAGCCATAAGCAGAACCTGTTGTTTGGCTGGTTGTGTTAACAGAAGAAACTCCGGTTTTTCCCCAAACTGGAACAGAGCGAGTTGCTTGAAATGTTTGCGGGTCACTGATTCCATATTTAAAAAATATCATTAAGTCTGCATCATCCCAACTGGTAGTTTCAATATATCCTTTTGAACTGAGTATTTTTCTTATATAGTCTGAAAATTCAATGTATTGTAGACTGCTTTCATTTACAGTAGAATCACCCGAAGCAAGAATATATTTCTTGCTATTTAAATAACTGTCATTGCCATAAGCATCTACGTCAATAACATACCTTTCAGAACTGGCTGTATTGTACATAGATGCGCAACCTGTAAATAAAAGGATGATTAGTAGTGAATAAAGAAATTTCATAGAGTTTCAATTTTATTAATTCCTACTCTTGAAGCTTTGTAGGTTTTGCTTTTTTGGTTTTTATTGCATTTTGTTTTTTGTTCTTTTTCAAGCTGCCCGCTAACGGTTGGTACATGTTGTCGGGGCGGATTTCGGAGAGCGTTCCTGTCCGAAGGACACGGAACTGCGATGCGAGAATCCGCAGTTGGCGTACCACCGAACCCCGCCCTGCAATATGTACTTCCTAAGTTTACATTTTCTTATCTTTTAATAATTAACTGAAAGAACGAAAGAGTGGAGTAAGGTTATTATGTACTGTGAGTATGAGAACTCGTCAACATAGAAGATCCCCACTCTTTCGCTACTTAAATACGATTAGTTCTTTAGGCCTTTAGAGCCTGTTTTCAGGTTGTTATATCCAAGTAGCTTCGTTCTTCTTAAATATATTACTATGCATAAAAGTAAAGAATTTATTGGTATTGACATTTCAAAAAAAGTATTTGATGTTTGGAGCGAAAAGTGGGGGTATAAACAGTTTAAAAACACATCTGAAGGATTTTCAGCGTTTTTGCTTTTACTCACTTCACAAAGTTGGTGTGTGATGGAATTCACGGGGAGCTATTATCTTCAGCTGGCCTTGTTTTTACATGACAATGATGTCGCAGTTTCAGTAGTAAACCCCTTGGTGATTAAGCGTTTTATCCAGATGAAGTTACAGCACAACAAAACGGATAAAAGTGATGCAAGAATGATTGTGCGGTATGCAAAAGAACAGCCTTTAAGTTTGTGGAAACCCCAGCCTCAATACATCAGGGATTGCAAGGATCTGCACACGGTTATCAGCCTTTATCACAAACAAAGGACGGCTCTGAAAAACAAACTGCACAGTTTTGTAGATCAGGGATTAAAGGGCAAGGTAGTAACATCGGTAAAACGACACATTCGCCAGTTGGATGCGGAAATTAAACTGCTCGAATCACAATTGGAAACCATCATAAAAACGCATGAGCAGGAATTACTCTCGAATTTGCTTTCCATACCAGGGCTTGGGCGTAAAACTGCCATTTTGCTCATTGTATGTACCAATGGTTTCAAAACCTTTGAAAACTCACGACAGCTTTCGGCATTTTTTGGTTTATCACCAGTGATAAGGGCTTCTGGTTCGAGTGTCAGGGGCAAAACGCGAATCTCGAAAAGGGGAAATCCCATGGTAAGAAACCATTTGTTTATGTGTAGTTTTACTGCCTACAGTAAAAACCACCAATGCAAAGCACTTTACGAAAGGATAGTTAACAAAGGGAAATCAAAGAAATTAGCATTAATTGCAGTTACCAATAAATTGCTTGCTCAGTCATTGGCTATTGCTAAAAGTGGTGTGAGGTACGATCCCGATTTCAAATCGGTAAACCCATCCAATAATTTTTCTTTTTGAATTTACTCCCATAGATAGCAGAGTAATTTGAAAAGAAAAATTATAACCAAAATATTAGGTTTTTACCTTAGTTCTTTGTTAGCATGTCGTTTTTTAATTTAAACTCCAGATTTCATTATCTTTTTCCAGTCCAATCGTTACCATTTTGCGTTTATTACCCAAGTCCAGATAATAAATCAAGTCTACTTTATCTTTATTTTCATTTACAGAAAATGACACACTGTCAATATGAAAGGCTTCAATTTTATCAAAGTCAATTTTTTTCTCAAAATCAGATTTGTTAATTTCTTTTTCAATAGCTTTTTCCATTCCATAAAATGAAATTTTGCTTTTAAATTGGAATCCTTTAGCAAATAGTACTTGGGTGTTTTTGTATTCGGCATAGTTTGCAAACATGTAATCAACTCCGTCAATTGATTTGTTTTTTGTTCTCATTTCCTTTTTTCCTGAGTATGAAAAATTACATGATGTAAAAATGATAATTGTGAGTGTTAGCCATATTAGTTTTTTCTTTTTCATTGGATTTGATTTCTATTGGTTTTTTATTCAAATTTTATGTTTTGTCAATTTTCTGTGCTCAAAATAAATTTATAGTTAGTTCTCCATTATTCATTTTACAACGTTAATGGCAGCAATTGATTCGTTTGAATCAAAATGCATGCTAACGGTGGTGGTATGAGGTCGTGGCGGTCAGACGAGAGTCTGAGTGTCCGACCGAAAATGAGGTTGGGACGAGATTCGACTTGTCGAATCCGCACGAACCCAGCCATGACTTATACCACGTGTTAGCCATAGTTTTTATTTATTTCTTGGTTTAACTTCAATTTCTTACTTCAATTTGTTGTCTCTTTTTAATTTCCTTAAATTCCTGAATTTTCTCTTGATTGAATATTGCCCAAATCAAGAATCCTATAAAAAATAGTAAAACAATAGATGATAGTTTAACAAAATGCTTCCGAGAAATTCTAGAAACAACAACTAATAGCGTAAAAATAATTAAGTTTAAAATTGTACCTATTTCGAATGATAAAACTGCAATTATTTCTGTGTTGTGGATGTTATATAGAAATGTTAGTAAAGCACCGCCAAGAAATGCTCCAAACATGAAAATAGTATAATCAAGAACAACGGCTTTTAACTTCAGGATACTTTTTCTTAGCAAAATGATTAAAAGAATTATTGCAATTATGATATTTATACTTCCTATTGTAACATTGTCAAAAGGTAGAAACTGAACTAAAGTAGATTTAATTAATCCAAAACAGAATCCCAAAAGCAACGAGTTTTTGTATTGTATTTTAATCATATAACCTTTATTAAGGATAATCACAATAAATCATCATTGTCCCAACATATCTAAATAGTTTATCAAACCTTGAATCATCTGATAAATACAAAATTCTTTTGATACATAATTCATCAACAATGGTCAAGACAATATCTTGTTTCTTATCGTTATTTATATCTCCAATTTCGATGTCTCTTAATTGATAAATTTGTTCGTACGGTATTTGCCATATAGTTTGATTCTTATTGTTTGAAAGGTCTTTAATTTTCAATTTCAGATTATAATAAGTCGGAGAAATTGTCGCAAAACCGTCAACTTCAAATTGTCCATTACAAAAGTCAGAGGTGTAGTCTAAAATGTAGTCTGAATTTTCAAATTTGAGGTTACAGCTTTGATTTGGTTTAATTATTTCTTCTCCAGTCGATGGAGAAATTGATTTGAGCTTAAATTTTGTATTGGGATAAGAAAAAGTGTCATTTATAATGCAGAAAATTCCTTCTTGATTATATCCCGGGGTTTCTTTAATTACTGTATAATCTAACACTCCGGAACCTTCTCCGTAATAATACCTTTTTTCTGTTGTATGTTTTTTAAGTTCATAGTAACCACTTTCCCATGTAATTGCATATTTGTTTTCTTCTTTTCCGTTGTCCTTTATTTGATTCTCTTTCAAATGTTCATTTACATTTTCTTTTACCCAATCTTCCTTTTGAAAATCATCATATTCTGTCGATGCGACTCTATAAATTAGTCCATTATTTTCATAATAATTAAATGGAAGTTGAGTCATGTTTACAAGTGAATCATTGTCGTAATTAATTTCATCAACTGTATTGAATGGTAATTTTTCCCAGACTATTTCTTGGGAAAATATGGTCATTGAAATGCTAATGAAAATTACTATTAAGATTGCTTGTTTCATTCTTTTCAAAATTATTGCTAACGGTGGCAATATGCGGAGGCCGGGATTTCGAAGCTCCAACTTGTCAAACCGTTACAATTTTTATTAAATGAACAAAGGTTTAAATTACCCACATCCCCCGGCTTACGTATATTGCGTGTTATGGGCTGCCTTTTATTCATTCATAATCTTTTTCAATTCTTTCAAATCATGTTTTTTTGTCTTTACAACCCCGACTGTTTTATGTCTTGGAAATTGAGGCTCAGTTATTTTACTTAAATCAATTGCGACCTTTGCAAACTCCTTTGAATCCTCTATTAGTCCCAGTTTATTTGCTAATCTCGCACAAGTTAAACAATAAAAGTACTTACTGTCGTTTAAGTCTATCGAACCACCCGTTTTCTTAAAATCATCGGTAATTAAGTTGTAAGCGTAGTCATATTTGTCCGATTGCTTAGTTGTTAAAATCAAATCAGCAAGTTTTACATCAGCTAATCCAGTCGTACCACTCCTGTTATCAGAATGGTAATACTCTACAACAGTCTTATACTCACTCTCCGCCTTGTCAAATTGATTTGTTTTAAAATAGTAATCAGCTAATTGCTCATGACCAAATATCACAGAAAATTTCTCATCAGGAAAATCACTGAACAATCTAACCATTAATCTTTCTCCAATCTGTCCGTGCTTTTTTGTATCAAGTAAGTATCCTGCTTGAATTCTTAGGTATTGAGCCTTGCTATGACCTCCTCTTGCGCGCTTAAGTTTAAGCTCAAAGAAATTTTCAATTTCTTTATTCCAATCAGTATTTCTAAACCACTCAGTCATTTAATTTACTCTATAAATTAGTTCATAATCATGTGCAGTTACGAACATTGGGATATTACTTAAAGGTCCTTCTATTTTTGAATATGTTAATCTAAACAGTTCTTGAAGTCTTAGGATTACTAATAATTCACAAACTTCATAAGCCTTTTCAATATTCGGTTCTTTAAATCGGTCATTTTCGTGAACGTCTTCAAAAACCTTCTGAATCTCTTCCAATCCAGTAATTGTAAAGTCACCTGCTGTTGAATCATAGAAATTGCACAACCAATCCCAATCATCTCCGCCCATTTCTTTAAATGAAAACAAGTCAATAAACCACCTATCATAATTAATTGTAAATCCATTCATTTCGCAATAATATGCAGCTGGTCTATAATCTGTTGGCTTTCCAAAAACTGATTTTATCAATCCTTTGGGTTTATTTAAAATCTCGGATGTTGATTTATCGAAGTTTATAATATAAATCTTCAAATCATTTGATAGGTGCAAAATATCTTTACCAATCATTTTATGAAAGTCTGTCTCTGGAATCTTATTCAACTCTGATTCCGCAAGCTCAATCGCATTATCAAGCTCCTGTTTATCTATCAGGTTTCTTAGTTTTTCTTCTAATTCAAAATTCATAGTTTCAATTTTGCAGGTCGTTTTTTAAGGTTGCCCATAACGGTTGTGTATATGGCACCTGCGTTATATATTTTATTATCATTTGTTTTGTAATCCACTGTTATCCGATGTTTTATCGCTTAAAATAACGTCTAACGGGCTTTTTATTTTTGCAAGAGATTGAGTACTCACATGGGTGTAAATTTCGGTTGTTTTGCTTGATTCATGCCCTAAAATAGTTTGAATATATCGAATATCAACTCCTTGTTCCAATAAATGGGTAGCGAATGAATGGCGAAGCATGTGAGGCGTTATACGTTTATTAATTCCGGTTTTCTCAACAGCCTTTTGCAATACCCGGCCCACACTGCTTGTGCTGTATTTTGTTCTTCCCGGGCCTTCAAACAACCAGTAATTGGGCTTTTCCTGCTTTAAATAGCGTTGTAAAACAATACCTGCCGAATCCGACAAAATACTTATGCGGTCTTTATGCCCTTTTCCACCCCTGATATACAATATGTGCTTATCAAACTGAACGTCCTGAATGCGCAAATTAACCAATTCACTTCTCCTTAAACCAGCCGAATAAATAGTTCCAAGTATTGCCTTATGTTTTATGTTTTCTGAAGCCTTTAATATGGCCAACACTTCCTGCTCGGAAAGTACCTTCGGAAGGTCGAAACTTTTTCTTGGGCGCTCAATATCGTAATATTCCTTTGGTCTTCCCAACACTTTCTCGTAATAGAACTTTATGGCGTTGATGCGTTGGTTTTGCTGGCTGGCAGAAATACATTTTTCGCGAATCAGCCATAAAATATAACGGTTAATCTGGTTCTTGGTAACATGTTCTAAGTTGTATTTCCGAAATATGGTGGCAAAATCGCGCATATAACTAATGTATATCTTCCGGGTATTCGGGCTGTAGCGTTTTTGTTCCAACATTTCCTGGTAGCCAGCCGGAAGTTCTGCTTTAAATTGCCCGGGCTTATAACCACTATCGGTTTGGGTTCTGTTGCAATGTTGCAATGTTGTTTTTAAAGCCGAATAGTCGAGCCATGCTTTACCTTTGAGTTCCTGAAAAAAACGATTCAATTCAAAATGTTCTTTGGTAATATACCAGCATCCTTTGGTGTTGCTCCAACAAAGCGGAAAAATATTCCGAAGTAGTTCGGTTATTTCGGTGTTATATGCAAAACGAACAAAAACAACCTGCTGTTGGCGGTGTTCTCCATATTCGAGTTTTATTTGCGGGAGCGTATTCAACGGGAATAGTTTTTTGATTTTGCCCTTAAAATAAACATAATTTTCGGTAAAAAACAAATAAATGATATGGTGTGTAAGTTGTTGATTAAGAGTGTTCCCGCACGCAAGAGTAATAAAATCCGGCGGCCCGGAAATGTCCCCGAATACCAGAGTAATAAAATCCGGCAGCCCGGAAATGTTCCCGCACAGGAGAAAAGCCTTTTCCGGCGGCCCGGAAAAGTTCGCGCAAAACAGCGAAATAAAATCCGGCTTGCCGGGAATGGTAACGAAAGGCAGAATTGCATTTTCCGGCCTGCCGGCAACCGCCGTGCTTCTGTGCCTGATAAAAGCAGGCGGCCCGGAGAATTCGTCGAAAATAAGCGTCGGTAAATCGGGCAAAATTTATCTGCCTTTGAAAACAAGGAACCGTTTAGCAGGAGCAAAAGAACCAAACCGCCTGGAAGCTGGCTTTGTACAATTGCTAACAATCCGGGGAATACGAAATGCAATACCTTGTAAGGCGTGTAAGTTGCTGTAAAACATATTTTATATTCTTGACAATTATTTACATATGTTTTAATTTTATTGCTCAATCTAATACTCATCCATTAATAAAACTTAAATCCTCGAATCATAAAAATCATCAACATTAATTTTAAACCTTAAATTTTTTACTATGAATTTTGTTAATTCTATTTCACTAACCTATTTACGTAACAGCGAGTATTTCGAACTTATTACCGACCTAAAAAACGGCATTACCGGCATTTTCCCCGAATCAAGAGTAACCACCGATTTAGTGACACAATTTAATGCCGTGTACAGCGAACTGGATGAAGCCACCCGTGTTGATCGCGGAAGTGTATTAACCGAGAAAGTTCAGGAAGCCGACGAAGAACGCGGAAGAACCTGGCGTGCTATGGACCTGATGGTAGATGCGCATTTACACAGCCCGGTACCCGAAGAAGTAGAAAGCGCTAAAATTATCCGCCGCATTTTCGATGTGTACGGCGATTTCCGCAAACGCTCATTCGACAGCGAATCGAGCGAAGCGCGCAACCTTATTCAAGACATGGAAACCCCTCCAAATACGGAACATGTAACCCGTATTCGGCTCAATACCTGGCTGCCTTTGTATAAAAGCCAGCAGGAAAATTTTAAAACCCTGCAAAACACACGCGATACCGAAAGAGCTTATAAATCAAGTGGCGATGTAAAGGCTGTTCGCGAAAAAATGAGTCCGCTATACCGCGAAATCACCGATCTGGTAAATTCGTACGTAAGAGTTGGCATGGCCACACCCGAAATTGAAAACTTTATTGTTGTTATGAATCAGAAAATAAAACGCTATAACGATACGCTGGCTGCCCGCGATGGCAGAAAAGACAGTGGCGCCGACGACGACAATAACGACAATACGGATTAAACTTCAACCAAAAGGAAATCTTCAGTATAACATAAATTTGTTGATTTTACCGGCCTGCCCTTTGGGGTGGGTCGGTTTTTTAACGCACCTCATTAAGTGCTTCAATCTTCTGCCCTTCGTTTGCAACGAGGGGTTTCTATTCTTGTCGTTTGTAACGGCCTTATAAAAATGGCATTATAAATGCTGGTAGACCTTGTCCCTCGTTACAAACGAGGGGTAGTCCGGGCCTTGAAGCCGCGATACATATTATTTTGCAGCAAAGTGGTTTGAAATTCCGGCTTATCGTCCCTCTTTTGAAAAAAAGAGAGGGAGAAGAGGGTGAGTAATAAATAACGACGACACGGAATAAATAAATCTATACTGCCTGTGGGCAGATATTTGTGAGGTTTTCCGGCCTGCCCTTTGGGGTGGGTCGGTTTTTTAACGCGCTTCATTAAGTGCTTCAACCCGTACAACCGGAAGTTTAAAATAGAACAGCGAGCCTCCGCCTTTTTCGCCGGTACTTTCAACACCCACTTTGCCGCCCAGCTTTTCGATAATACGTTTTACAATCGATAGCCCAAGTCCGTAACCGCCGGCTTTATCGGGTTGCAAACGCGTATGTTTCCGGAATACGTTTAAGTGCTGATCTTTCGGAATTCCATCGCCATTGTCTTTCACCCAGTATTTTACCATTCCTTGTCCGCTAAGTTCGCAACCCACTTTAATATGCGGCGGAACGCCTCCGTATTTCATCGCATTCGATAACAGGTTTATCCAAATTTCTTCAATCCACGGTGCGTAGGCCTGCGCATTTATCCAGCTGTTTTCTACTTCAATGCTAGCCTTGTAATCGAGAATATTATCGGTAATTTGCGCCAGTGCTGCCGTATAAACCTGTTCCATTTCAATCGGTGCGGTTTCAACATCTTCGTGCCCGGCAGTGGCCATTTTTAACAGCTCGTTGGTTACGCTTATGGTTTTAGCCGACGATTCTTTTATCACCGCCGAAAATTCCTTAATCGTTTCCATGTCGCCCTCTTCGGCAGCGGCTAATATTATATCGCTTGATGAAAAGATTACGCTTAAGGGGTTTTTCAAATCGTGAGCCAAAGTATGGGCATAAGCATCCAAATCGTCGATTAGTTTCTCGTTACGTCTGTTTTGTTCTTTTAGCAGGTTGTTCTTTTTGGTAAGCTGATTTTTAGTCCTGCGTATCGACGAAACATCGCTTAAAACCATCAGTTTTCCGCTAAGTTTTCCCAGTTGGTTGTGTAGCGATGTAATCCGTATCTGGTAATATAATGATTGTTTATTGCGTTGCATTTCAAAGTCGGTAAACCGATCGTCATCCGACTGTAGAAGCTTAATAATTTCAGGAAACTGTTCAAAGGTTTGCACAAAGTTGGAATGTATGCATGTTTTTTCGTTCAGCCCAAAAGTTTGTATCAGCGCCGGGTTGGCTTCTTCAATAATCCCGTTTCTGTTTATTACCAAAACACCTTCATTCATGGTGTTCAGCAGTTTCTCGCGTGCAACCGGTATTAGTTCAAATATTTTATAGCGGAATATGCCAAAAGCAATAATCAACCCGGTTAAAACAAACGATACGGTAGTCCAGTCGAAACCCGGAACCGGATTAATATTAAAAATATACATCAGGTTGGCAATTACCGGAATAAGCGAGGCAACGATTAGTATACGTATTTGTTTTTTGTAAAAGCTTGTAAAGTTTGAAATTGAACTAACCAGGTTAAAAATCCCCCATGCAATCAGCGTAAACGCATAGATATCGAAAAACCAGAACCAAATACCATGTTTGTAATACAACATATTGGCGCTGCTGTCCAGGGTGTAATCTTTCCAGATAAGCCCGTGTTTGTCGTTGGTAAACACCAGAATCAGCGTAATTACCGGAATCAAAAGCGTAATAAGAATACTACGTTTATTTACCAAGCGAAATTTCTGGCTGTAAGAGGTGGTAAAAAAGAAGTAGGTTAGCGGAATAAATGCAATGCCCAGGTACGACATTTGCGAGTAACGAACTTTTTCTTCCAAAACGGTAGTTCCAAATTCAAGTGCGTAACAAAATGCCCAAATTGCAACAAAAATTTCGAGTAAAATCAGAAAGCGTACCTCAATAGCTTTTCTGAATTTCCAAAGGAGGATACTTGTTCCGATTGCAGTAAAAGCCGTTAGTAATTGAATCAGACTGTTACTCGGTAAAAAATCAATCATACTCAGTATTTGTTGCTAGTTGCACAAAATTAACTTTTTTAAGGCATCCTGTCAGGTATATGACAAATCTGTCTTCAAAATGTTTTAAATCATTTTTTAATTTCCGCATTTTTATTCTCTTTGACGCTTTAAAATTTTTTTAAGATGATGAAGAAGAGTTTGTTGCTATTGTTACTTGGTTTTAGTTTGTTTCAGCTTTCGGCTAAAGAAGGCATGTGGATACCAATTCTGCTGGAAAAATACAACCTGGCAGAGATGCAGGAAATGGGTTTTAAACTCACTGCCGACGATATTTACGATGTAAACCACTCGAGCATGAAAGATGCCGTAGTAATTTTTGGCGGCGGATGTACCGGAGAACTGATATCGGATGAAGGGCTGCTGATTACCAACCACCACTGCGGATACCGCCAGATTCAGTCGCACAGCACGGTAGAGCACGATTACCTTACCAACGGTTTTTGGGCCATGAGCCGCGATGAAGAACTGCCAAACGAACGCTTAACGGTAAGTTTTCTGGAATATATGGAAGATGTTACCGACAAAGTTCTGGCCGGAACCGAAAACCTGGATGGCGAAGCAGCAGACAAAAAGATAAATGAAAATACCGATCGCATTATTAAAGAAGCCCGTAACGACGGGAAATTTACCGCTTCGGTAAAGCCGCTTTTTTATGGCAACCAGTATTTCCTTTACGTGTACAAAGTTTATAAAGATGTGCGTTTGGTAGGTGCACCTCCATCGGCCATTGGCAAGTTTGGCGGCGATACCGACAACTGGATGTGGCCGCGACACACCGGCGATTTTTCGTTGTTCCGTATTTATGCCGATGAAAACAACGAACCGGCAGAGTATTCGCCCGATAATGTGCCGTTTAAACCCAAAAAATCGTTCCCGGTTTCGATGAAAGGTATCCAGCCCGGCGATTTTACAATGGTTTTTGGTAACCCCGGAACCACCATGCAATACTGGCCACACCAGGCGGTTGATGTAACCATGAACCAACGCGATCCGGACCGTATAATGCTGCGCGATATAAAGCTTGATATTATTGGCGGCGATATGGAATCGGATCCGAAAATTCGTATTCAGTACGCGGCAAAATATCAGTCGATAAGCAATTCGTGGAAAAAATGGCAGGGCGAAATTAAAGGTTTAAAACGCCTCGATGCCGTAAATAAAAAGCTGGCTTACGAAGAAGTATTTAAAAAATGGGCACAGCAAAACAGCACCTGGGATAACACATACGAACCGGTTTTTGATGCTTTTGAAGAGCTGTACACCGACTATGCAATATACATAAAAGCATACGATTACTACCGCGAAATTGTAATAAGCGGAGTAGATGTGTTTAAGCAGGCGCGCACCGTCAATTCTATCATTAATAACATTGAGAACGACCAGGGTGAAAGAGCCGAAAGTATTCGTTCGGCTATGCTTAACGGGCTTCCCGGATTTTATAAGGATTTTAACCAGCCAACCGACGAAGATTTGTTTGCCGCACTTATGCCCGAGCTGATTAATGGCCTCGACGCCTCGTTTTTACCTGCCGAAGTGGTGGAAACAATTAAGCAGAACGACCGGGAGAAATTAATTAAAAAAGTTTATCAGAAATCGATATTAACCGATCGCGAAAAGCTGGAAGACCTGCTGAAAAACGGATCGGAAAAACAATTGTTGAAACTGCGCAAGGATCCGTTGATTGCGATGTACAATAAACTGAACTTTATTTACGAAAAGGATATTATTCCTGAGGTTCGGAAGATCAGCAAATCAATCGACGATAACATGAAAGTGTACATGGCCGGGTTGATGGAAATGAAAAAGGGACAGGCCTTTTACCCTGATGCCAACCTTACCTTGCGAGTGGCCTACGGACAAGTGGAAGGTTACGAGCCCAAAGACGGAGTGAAATACAAATACTATACAACACTGACCGGGATAATGGAAAAAGACAATCCTGAGATTTACGACTACGATGTACCGGATCGTTTAAAGGAGCTTTATCAGACAAAAGACTTTGGCCAGTACGAAGTAAACGGCGATGTACCGGTTTGTTTTACGGCCTCAAATCATACCACCGGTGGTAACTCGGGCAGCCCTGTTGTAAACGGTAACGGCGAGTTAATCGGGGTGAACTTCGATCGTTGCTGGGAAGGAACCATGAGCGACATCATGTACGACCCGGAGCGCTGCCGTAATATTTCAATCGACATTCGGTATGCACTTTTTATTATCGATAAGTTCGCCGGAGCGGGTTATTTACTGGATGAAATGGAGATTGTGAAATAAATAAACAGTCGTTTTGGATTAGGCTCTAACACCAATTTTTAATCTTTTTTGAAGGCAATATCATCCGTTTTAACCTCCTGACTTTTAAAAAATGGAATATTTTTGTGTTCGGCCTGTGTGTACATCTATGGTAATTTTTTATTCAATCGGGAAGGGATAAAAATTACCGGGATGTTTGAAGGGGACTTTCAACAAAGAAGCCGAAACCAGCTAACTTTTACATTGCTAAGAGTGGGGTTTATATGATAAAACTGATTAAGAAAAAATATTGGGCTAAAATTCTCCTACTGTTTTGTACAATTGTTATTCCTGTGGTTTCGTTTGCCGAAAACATCGACCTGATTTATGCAGATCCGATTCCGGATAAAGAATTTAAGAGCAAAAACAGTACATGTATTGTACAGGATGATAATGGTTTTATCTGGATTGGAACCAACGACGGATTGTATTGCCTTAAAGGAAACAATTTAACCAGCTATTTATCGGGAGGAACTGATAGTACCAGTTTATACGATAACCGTATTCAGAAACTGTTTATCGATCAGTCAGGTGTGCTTTGGGTGATATCAATGAGGGGAGTATGCACCTACAATCCGTACCTGGATAACTTTAACCGTATTCTGAATGGGTTTGAATTGGAGGATGATGAGTTTCATCAAATTTCGGTTATAAACCAGGATCAAAATAACACGATTTATATAGCAGTAGAAAGATCAATTTACAGTATCGATCAGCAGCAAAATAAACAAGAAATTATATACCACAATCCCGAACTCAGGATTACAGACTTTCTTTTCGACGAAAACAATAACATCTGGATTGCTTCAGAAAACCGGGGTTTGATTTATTTTAACACCACGGATGGGACAAGTAAAAGTTTTGTTGCCGAAAAAACAGATAGCAGAAGTATAAGTAACAACAGTATTCACGATATTTCTTACGATCGAACTTCGAAACTGTGGATAGCGACCTATGGAGGCGGTATTAATGTTTTAAACACCAAAACCCTTGAAATAACACGTTATGGGACAGACAATACCTATTCCGATTATGTGTTGTCGACCTATATCGACAATCAAAAAAATGTTTGGGTTTGCGATTTAGGTGGATTGCGAAAGTATGATAAAACATCCGATACTTTTGTGAACATAGAAAGCCTTAATAGCTCAGGAGAATTGATTGAAGAATTTCCTTCTCAGATACTTCAGGACAAACAGGGAAATTACTGGACGGTAAATGCGCTCAGTGGTGTAGGACTCAGATATCCGGCGAAGGGGATAAGCGTTTATGATGAAAACCGGGCGAATTTCTGGCATACGATCAATAATAACATCTCTGTGATCGCTTTCGATGCGAATAACGTGTGCTGGATTGGAAATGGTAATGATGGTGTTGATGTTTTTGATTTTAAGAATAAACAGCACTGGGTTTATCATTCCAACCTGAATGATGCCAACAGCCTGGGACTGGGAGCCGTTCTGTGTTTATACAACGACAGTAAAAACAGAATGTGGGTGGGTACCAACCTCGGAGGCCTGCAGTGCTACGACCCGGAGAACGACAATTTTATCACTTATATGAACGATCCGTCTGATTCATTGTCAATTTCGAATAACGACATCAGGGGACTACAGGAAGATGCCGATGGTAATTTCTGGGTGATAACGCATGGAAAGGGAATTGATTATTTTAATTATAAGGAACAAAAATTCTATAATTACAACGTTAGAAAAAACGGACTGTCGAATGACTGGCCATTCCAGCTTTTGCTTGATTCGGATGAAAATCTGTGGGTAGCAACACCCAGTGGAATTAGTGTTTTGAAAAAAGGGGATAAAAAATTCAAAACCTACTACCATGTACCGGAATATTCCAATACAATTCCCAACGATTACATCAATTGTTTGTTCGAAGATTCAAAAAAGCGTATCTGGATTGGCACATTCTCGGGATTGTGCAAATACAACCCGGAAACTGATGATTTTTATCGGGTTGATCCCGGTTTCCCTGTTCAGAATATCTGTTCTGTAGAAGAAGACCAAAACGGAAATTTGTGGGTGGGTTCAGTTACCGGAGTAACTGGTTTTAATCCTGATACCGAAAAATTAATCACCAACCTTGATGAAGCGGACGGACTTCCTCCCGGTAGATTTAAACCGGGGTGTAGTGCTAAAAATGCAGAGAATGTGCTGTTTTTTGGAGGAGATGAAGGAATCGCCGCTTTTGATCCGGAGAAACTGGTTTTAAACACCGAGGTGACCGATGTATATATCAGTGGAATTTTCCTTCAGCATAAGAAAGTGGAGAAGTTTGGCGAAAATGAAATGCTGGAAAAGAGCCCCTTGTTCATAGATGAAATAAATCTGAAACACAACCAAAACACCATTGGTTTTGAATTTTCATCGACCAACTACGTGGATAACGTAAAAAATAAATTTAAGTACAAACTTGAGGGACTTGAAGATGATTGGATTGAAACCAATCATCCTGACGTAACATACAATTACCTGCTACATGGAAATTATGTGTTTAGAGTTATAGCGGCAAATAACGACGGTGTATGGAATAACGAGGGAGCATCGGTGAAAGTGGAAATTCAACCGCCATGGTGGTTTTCCTGGTGGTTTATTTCAGGCATAATTATATTTCTTGTTTTTCTGGTGATTGTAATTTTCAGGTATCGCGTGGCTATGCTTAAGGCTGAAAAGCACAAACTGGAAGAATTAGTGCAAAACAGAACCAAGGTACTAAATGATAAAAACCGTTTGCTGGAGCTTCAGAAAGAGAAACTCCACGAAAAAAACACCTTGCTAAATCAGCAAAAACAGCAAATTGAAACACAGGCAAATAAAATTGCTGAAGTGGCAGAAAACCTCTCTCAATTAAATACTGAGCTAACGACAGCGAATGCAACAAAAGACAAACTTTTCTCCATAATTGCCCATGATCTTATAAACCCGTTTAATGCAATTTTAGGTTTCTCGGATGTGTTAAAAGAAGGGCACCAAAGTATGGATGAGGAAAACAGAATGGAGATAATAAAGCATATACACGAATCGTCGCACAATGCTTTTGATTTGCTAAACAGTTTGCTGCACTGGGCCAGAAGCCAGGACAAAAAAATTGAATTTAAACCGGAGCGTTTAAACATTGCCGAAATCTTTTCAAATGTTATGGTTGAAGTTTCGTCAACGGCATTGAAAAAACAAATAAAAATTGAAAATAAGCTAGAGAATCAGGAACTGGCGATATACTTCGACAGGAACATGATTATGCTTATTTTGCGAAACCTGTTGATGAATGCCATAAAATTTAGCAATAGAGAAAGCAGTATAATTATAAATGCGGTTCAAACAGTGGAGGATACGGTACTGTTCTCGGTAAAAGATTTTGGTGTTGGAATGCAGCCCGAATATGCAGCCGCAATTTTTAGTGATGACATGAATATAAATGTAGCAGAAGGCACAAACGGCGAGATAGGGGTTGGGCTCGGACTTTCTTTATGCAAAGATTTTATAACCAACCATAACGGCGATATTTGGGTTGAAAGCGCACCCGGAAAAGGAAGTACCTTCTTTTTTACAATTAAGAGGGAACAGTAAAATCAAGTCTGCGAATTCCTTGGTGTCAGTTAATTGCCAAAAATGTATATAATGGAAAGTTGCTGCTGTTGATCAAGTGTATCCCAGTCAACAAAATGCATCGACACGTTAAATTTTCCTTTTATCTTTTCGTGATTGATAAAATACCAGATTAGGTCGGTACGTGAATAGTTTTTTGCCCTGTAATACGGATCGCCATAAGCAAATTTATGTCCGGCACCCAAACTCATCACCGATTTTACGCCAAGGTTTTTATAACGCATATTGGCTTCGGCGAAAAAGCTGGTGGCTGTTTCGTAACCATCGGTAACATTTCGCTCGCGATATTGCGATGTAAGCATTCCCATTTTTAAATCTCCCTGAACAGCAATGGTTTCAGGTGTGCGAATTCCTGCCTGAAGGGCAAATCCCATATAATCTTCAATATGTAATGGCGGATCGTTGTGCAGTGTGTGGGCATTGTGAAACATCAAAAGATAATTCTGTAAAAACAGGTTTTTAAAAAAGATCTCGCCTGAAAATCCGGCCATAAACTGCTCGCGTTGTGTTTCGGTTTGGCGGCCTACCCAGTCAACAAAACCATTCTGATGGCCCCAGTCCCAGCTAATTTCCCCAAAAAGACCTTCAATATTGGGTTGATAATATTGTAAAGTATCCGTTAGCATGGCCAGCGGAAAATCAATTTTATCGCGGCGCGGAAAGGCTCCAAAAGCAAACAATTTGTTTTCATCCTGAAATTGGTAATACAAAGTAAGTTTTGGTTTTTGCGCATCCAAATCGCTGCCAAATTCCAGCAAGTGGCTAAGTCCTCCGCGCAATTGATGGTTGTCGATATCAACACCCACTTCAAAGGCACCGCGGCTTCCCATAATGGTTTGCGGGTAGGCATATGGTTGCGAAAACTCTCGGTTATCGCCAATGCCTTCAAATAATACCTGGTATTTAAATTCCTGAGCGTGGGCTAAAAACCCCATAAATATCAGTAGTAAGAGTAGCGTTTTTTTCATTCTGAAATGTTTGTTTGCGAAAGTAATAAAAGCTTCGTCAATTGATAAATTGAAAAACGGTTAAATTGTTAAACTGTTCGCTGAAGAACTGTAATCTGTGACTGAAAACTGCGACTTCTACTTTTCATCCCAGCGAGAACATACTGCCAAATTGTTAATCTGAGACTGGAAACTGCGACTGCTAACTAACTTAGTCACACAAAATATAGTTGTCTTTGCGCGGATTGATAACCATTACCGGAAGTTTACCTGCCGCTTTTATCACCTTTCTTTCGGGCAGGCCAATCAGCAAATCCAGAGGGGTAATATTTGAACTTCCCAAAATTACCAGCAAGTTACAATCGGAAGCTAGGGCCAGCTCAAGTGCTTCAAAAACATTGCGTAAACTCGATTTGCTTCCTCTAAAACGTTTATGTACGATCTTAAACTTTTCGTACAATTTACGCGTCAGTTCTGTATTCTTTAATACATTTTGTTTGGCTTCCCGGGTTTTGTCGTTTGCCGAAATGGTAACAATTTGGGCTGCATTAAACCGGCCAAAATACGAGCACCACAGCGAACTGTCGCTTATTTCTTTGCGCAGGTCAATGGGTTGTAGCAGGTGGTTGTAATCCATAATTTTCGACTCGGGGTGAACGAACAAAAATGGAATTGAAGTCTCTGCAAGCGCGGTTGAATAGTCTTTAAAATTCAGCGAATTTACTACCACGATTATCGCTTCATAATCTTCGGCAAGCAGATCGGGTAGCTGCGTTTGACTCTCGGATAACAAAAGTGTGGATACTTTCTGTTTCGCTACTTCCTGTTTTACAATGGCCGCATAATTCTGCAATTTTTGCTTAAACTCATCGTGCTGCTTTTTTTGTTTGGGGCGGTAGTTATAGAGTAAACAAAGCTCTTTTTTGAAAATAGAAGCCAGTTTCAATCCATGAACGATCAGGCCCTGATCCGAATCTTTCAGCTCGGTAAACACAACTATTTTCTGCTCTTTGCTAACGGTCATTCTTGTTTTTCACGTAAAAATAAGGTTTTAAGCCATGCTTTTATTTGATGTTGAAAAAAATCAGGAAAGGTTAACATGTATTTACCTACTTTTATGCTGCTAAAGCGCGAATTATGATTAACGAAAAACTGCTCCGGCCCAACAGTATTGTGGTGGTTGGTGCATCAAACAATATTGCAAAACCCGGTGGAAAGATTATTAAAAACCTGCTGGATAACCATTTTGCAGGCGATCTTTTTGCTATCAATCCCAACGAATCAAAAATTCAGGGAATTCCGGCTTTTCCCGATGTGGCGGAGCTACCGGAGGTTGATTTGGCTATTTTGGCCATTCCCGCCAAATATTGTTTGCAAACCATTACCGACCTGGCGGAGCAAAACAACACCAAAGCATTTATCATCATTTCGGCGGGTTTTGGCGAAACCAGTGAAGCGGGTAAAGAACTCGAACAGCAAATTGTAAAGGTTGTTGAGGAGCACGATGCTTGTTTGATAGGGCCAAACTGTATTGGCGTGATGACGCCCTGGCATGCCAGCGTGTTTACCACACCTATCCCTGAGCTGACTTCCGAAGGTTGCGATTTTATTTCCGGATCGGGAGCCACAGCTGTTTTTATCATGGAATCAGGTATCCCGAAAGGTTTACGTTTTGCCAGTGTTTTTTCAGTCGGGAATAGTGCACAAACCGGTGTTGAAGATGTTTTAGCCTACCTCGATGAACACTATGTTGATGGCGAAAGTCCGCGTGTAAAGTTGCTCTATATCGAAAATATTAACGATCCTGATAAATTGCTGTATCATGCAACTTCGCTTATTAAAAAAGGTTGCAAAATAGCTGCGATTAAAGCCGGAAGTTCATCGGCCGGCAGCCGTGCTGCATCGTCGCACACCGGCGCACTTACCAGTTCGGATGCCGCTGTGGAGGCCTTGTTCCGAAAAGCCGGAATTGTGCGTTGTTATGGTCGCGAGGAACTAACAACCGTTGCCAGTGTGTTTATGTGTAAAGAGTTGCAGGGCGAGAAACTGGCGATTATCACACACGCCGGAGGACCTGGTGTTATGCTTACCGATGCCTTGGAAGACGGTGGCTTAAAAATACCCGAGATTGCCGATTCACCGGCAAAAACTTCGTTGTTACAAAAGTTGTTTCCCGGATCGTCGGTGGAAAACCCCATCGATTTTCTGGCAACCGGAACCGCTGAACAGTTGGGGCATATTATCGATGCCTGCGAGAATGATTTTGATGTTGACGGAATGGCGGTGATTTTTGGAAGCCCGGGATTATTTCCGATTGGCGATGTTTACGATGTGCTTTCCGAAAAAATGAAGGTTTGCAAAAAACCAATTTACCCGATTCTTCCATCGATTATAAACGTAAAAGACGATGTTGCCCACTTTTTATCGCGGGGCAATGTAAACTTCCCCGATGAGGTTTTGCTGGGACGAGCGCTAACAAAGGTTATGAATACACCACAGCCTGTTGCGGAAAGAGAAGATCCACAGGGTATTGATCCGGAAGCAGTTAAAGCCGTAATTGCCGGGGCGAAAAATGGCTACCAACCGCCGGAAGTGATTCATAAACTGTTTGATTTGGCAGGCATTCCACGGGTGAAAGAAATGGTGGCTAAATCGGAGTCGGAAGCAGTGCTGGCTGCCATGAACATCGGTTTTCCGGTGGTAATGAAAGTCGTTGGTCCGGTGCATAAAACCGAAGTTGGCGGCGTAATCCTGAATGTTCGGAATGTTACCCAGGTACGCAAAGAGTTTCATCACCTGTTTCAGATTGAAGGAACCGAAGGAGTTTTGATTGCCCAGATGGCTGCAGGAACCGAACTGTTTTTGGGAGCTACCTATGAAGAAACTTTCGGGCATGTTGTTTTGTGCGGAATGGGCGGTATTTATGTGGAGGTGATGAAAGATGTGGCCTCGGGCCTGGCGCCGCTTACACACAGCGAAGCACGTTCGATGGTTACCAGTCTGAAATCGTACAAAATACTAAAGGGATTTCGCAAACAGGCAGGAGTGAATATCGATAAGTATGTGGATATTATTGTGCGCCTGTCGTGGCTACTGCGTTTTGCCACCGAGATAAAAGAGATTGACATTAATCCGCTGTTGGGTAACGAACAGGAAATTATGGCTGTTGATGCCCGTATCCGGATAGAACATTAGTTTTTAGCCACTAAAAAACAAAGTCACGAAAAACAGGATTTGCAAAATCTTAGTGTTCTTCGTGACTTCGTTGTTTATAATGTAAGTTTAAATACCTCTACAGCTCACCGGGAGGAATAGCCGCCGGAACTACATTTTTAACAGGTGGCAGACTTTTCAGATAGGCAAAAATAGCTGAGATATCTTCGTCTTTTATATCCCTGAAATTTTCAACCGGCATTGGCGGTAAAAGTTTTCGGGTTCCGTCAAGGCCTTTAAATTTGCCTTCTTTCATGGCTTTTTTAAACTGTTCTTCGCTCCAGGTGCCAATACCTGTATCATCGGGTGTAAGGTTGGCGGCAAACGACATTCCCCATGGCCCTGCACTTCCTGTTAAATCGGGATAAAAGGTGGCAAAACCCTGCGCGGTCATTTCTGTATTTAAATCGAGTATTGGGCGGTCTCCCGGGTAGCCCGATAACAGCAACTCGGGGATAAGCTCCGGCCCGTTGGCACCCATTTGTTTGGGCGAATGGCAATCGTTACAACCCATTATTGTTACCAGGTACTGGCCACGAGCCACCAGTTCTTCACCGGTTAATTCGACGGGTTGAGCTTCAGCTGCCGCCGGTTTCGATCCGTTGGTGCACGAAAAATTAACAAGGGCCAGGCACATGGCTCCAAAAATCAGCAAGACAAAGTTGTTTTTTTTCATAGTTCTTACTTTAAATTATATTTCATAAATAGCTTCCCATTCCGCTAAAGCAGGCTGATTTTGGATGTTTTTTTGGTTTAAAAAATATGCAGCGGGATAATGGAAATCAATTTACACCTTATTAAGATTAATTCAAAATAAAATGTTAAAAAGGATTTACTGGAATGTGGATAGTCCATCCTTGAAATTGATCAGATATTTCTAATTTGGCGTATTGAAAATACAAGTGTATGCATAAACATGTGGCCTTAAACGGCGATGATCTGGCGATGGATTCGACCTTTATAAAACAGCTTCTGAAAGGGGAGTGTTCGGAGCATTTTCCTGAATTAAAAGGAAAAAGGGGAGTGTTGTTTTCAAATACAACGCTGGCGAAATTTATTGAAGAAGAATTCAGGCATGATAATTTTGAACTGACCAAAAGTTATGGCCGCAGCATACGCACCTTGTCAAGCGGAGAGCAAAAAAAGGCGTTGCTTGAATATCTTATGGATAAACAGCCCGGTTTTATTATTCTGGACAATCCGTTTGATGCGCTGGATGTAGCTTCAGTAAAGCACTTAAAAGCACGACTGGAGAACATTGCCGGCCAAATGACCGTAATACAGGTGTTTAAAAGAAAGAGTGACCTGTTGCTGTTTATTAAACATGCCATGCGTGTTGATAATGGAAAAGTAGTTTTCAACGATGGAATAAAGCAATACCTTGAAAAATATGAGCCGGAAGCGGAGATGCATTTTTCAATCGAAATTCCTGGGCCTTTGCACGGGCAAAATGTGAGCTACAACGAGTTGATAAAACTAAATAATGTTTCGGTTAAATACCGGGAAAGACAAATATTAAATAAGATCAACTGGACGATTAGAGCCGGTGAGTTTTGGCAATTAAAGGGGCCGAACGGATCGGGGAAAACCACCATTTTAACCATGATAAATGGGGATAACCCTAAAGCTTTTGGGCAGAACATTGAGTTGTTTGGCCGCCGCAAAGGAACGGGTGAAAGTGTTTGGGAGATAAAAAAGAAAATCGGGTATTTTACGCCATCGATGATGGAACTGTTTAAACGCCGCCACACCGCTGAACAAATGGTAATCTCCGGTTTTCACGATTCCATTGGATTGTATCATCGGCCAAGCGAAATACAAAAACATGTTGCTAACGAATGGTTAAAGGTGCTGGGACTGGCCGATAAAGGTAACCTGGCTTTTGTCGATCTTTCACAGGTACACCGCCGGATGGTGCTGATTGCCCGTGCCATGATAAAACATCCGCCGCTGCTGATTCTCGACGAGCCATCAACCGGACTCGACGATAAAAGTGCGGCACTGCTGTCGGCACTTATCAATAAAATAGCGGCAGAAAGTCAAACGGCTATTCTTTATGTTTCGCACCGAACGGAGCCCGATTTAAAACCTGCGTTTGTTTTTGAACTTAAACCCACAGAAAATGGTTCGGTGGGAGAGGTGGTGAGTTAAGGGTGTTTTATTTCGTCTAATTAGTCCGCATGGATTTAATCGGGCTTATAACTTTATAATTGATATATAAAATCGCATAATACATCTTCACATTGTTTTAGTGAGTTATAATGTAAGCCGTCAATACGGTCCGAAAACTTATGCACTACATTCAAAAAGTGCGGAATATCATCGGAGGTTAAATGAACTGAAGGAATTCGCTCTGCTTCAAAAACTCTTGTATCAGTCGACGAAACCAATGACTTCAGTGGTTTGATATTATATTTTTTGAAGTCAATTACCGTTTTATCAATTTCTGAAAACTCAGGGGTATTTACAAAACGACTACCGGTAAACAGTTTCCAATTGAAAAATAAATCGCGGAACACCAAGCCATATCCACTTTTGCTATTATGCATTACGGCCAAATTCCCTCTTCCAACACCATCGAGGCATATTACCTTTGTGATTTTATAGTTTTGCTTTTTTGCATATTCAACAAATCTTCTGGCACCAATTACTCCCTTTTCTTCTTCGGTAGTAAAAAGAAATGCCACATTTTTATCTTTTAGGTCGGACTTTACTTTTTGAATTACATTTAACAAAACTGCTACAGAACCGGAATTGTCGAGCGCACCTTCATATTGTCGGAAATTTTGAAATAGAATATCATAGTGTGCCGTAATCAGCACAAATTCATTTTTCGTGCCTTGTTTTATAAAAATGTTACTTGTCGGATTTGTTACATTTTTATAGGGTACGCTCATGCTAGAATACGTTACTCCGATTGAATCCAGGTAGTTCATTAAATAGAACATCCTTTTGTTGTTTGTATTTAATTTGGATATGGAGTCATTCGGTACGTTCATAAAATCTAAAATCCCGAATTGTTCTTCCCCGTTTAATTCAGCCAGGTCATACAGAACCTTGTAGTTTCCATTGTGGCTTATCGTGTCGTTCGACTTCTGTTCATAGTTTATCGAGTTGATTCCGAAAGCTGCTATATCCTTTAAAGCACTGCCATTTATTACCGAAAAGGTAATAATCCACAAGAGAAAAATGTAAAGGATAAATTTGAATGTTCGCTTTAATTTTCTAATAAATTTCATGGTCAAAGTGTCTGGAATAATGATCTGAATCCAAATGTAGTGCGCTTTTAATATTCAATTTCTACAACTGTTTCAATTCTTCGTCTTTTTTCTATCGGTTTAATGAAATCAATTCGATCAAAATATTTATTGTCAACTTCAAGCTTGAATGAGTTTGGATTAAGTTCCAGTATTTTATAGGATAACCGCTGTTTGTCGTTCGAAAGAATCAGCGAGTCGTTTATAATTTTATAACCGAAGCTATTTCCATCAAAAAGAAATTCGCCCAGTTTGTTTGTAATCGTAAATGTTGAATCGCCTGAAACCGAAATATATGAGTCATCGGTTAAGAAACTTTTCACGGAGTCATGATAAGCCACATTTTTAACCTGATAACCCATTATTGAATACTCACAGGGTTCAATATACCGCTGCGAAGTAGTTTGGTTTTTTTTATTACAAGCAGTAAAAAAAAGAATTGCGATTATAAACAGATAAGATTTCATGTTCGGGTTTTTCACAGTGCGTTTTGGTTGATTTTTCTGGTTGTTTCGGTACGTTTTGTAAGTCATAAATAAAATGATTAAAATGTTTATTGCGATAAAAAATGTTTTCAGGTACGATTGCGTTTCAATATCGGCCAAAAATGAGTCCCATTGATCGCCGACGAACTGGTTAGTGTTTTGAACAATATATTTCAACCGAAGAAAGTTTATTGTTCTGAAAATAAAAAATATCACCAGCCAGATGATCTGTGTTTTTAAGATTTTTTCACCTAAACGTTTAACACCACGGATTTTATTTTTTTGTATTGACCACAATATTAAAGGGACTAAAATGGCCAAAAACGGATTTATTATACACAGAATTGGAGAGAAGGCGAGAATTAATAAAAAATTGGAATTCTCGTTGGGTTCCCACTCCAGTAGATAATCAGGCGATACACCCAGGGCTGATGATAACCTTTTTAATGAATCTCCGGAAGGATTCCGGTTTTCGTTTTCAATTCGCTGAACAGTTCGGATACTTAGTCCTGAAATTTCAGCAAGAGCCTCCTGAGAGTACCCTTTTCTTTTTCGAAGTGCTTTTATGTTTTGTGCTAATTGATTATCGCGCATCGTTTACCTTTTGTTAAGCCAAAACTAGTTATAATCAATTATTTCTCTTTGAAAATTATTACGACAATTTTATGACACATTTGCGAAGTGCTTTGTTTACAGGTGATTGGGTAGGCGCATATAATCGACGTTAATTTCCGCTTATGATTAAAATTGTCCAATAATAGAAATAAATACTATGTAAATAAAACGAGGGAGTGAAATCAGAAAATAGCTTTTCGATGATGAGTTTTACGATCTTAGCTTTTTTCCGCTTTAAGCGAATATACCAAAGGGAACTTATTCTCCAGCCCTTTAATTTTATATTTTCCTTTTTCAACCTCAACTAAATTTTCGAGGCAATTGTAGGGCGAATAGTTGTATTCTTTAAAGTCGGTAATCGTAAGGCCGGCTTTTATCAGCGAATCGATAACGGTGCTTAAACCATGATTCCAGCAAACCGATTTTCCCTTAATTGGCGCATCATTATCAGTGTATGTACCTTCCAGTTCTTCTACAATCGCGTCCGATTCCATATAATCAAACTCCACGCGCTTAAAATCGTAGCTGAACATCCATACGATGGGATGAAATTCAACAAACACCAGTTGCCCGCCGGGTTTTAGGAAATGTTCGATAATTGCTGCCCACTTTTTCATGTCGGGGAGCCAGCCAATAACACCGTACGAGGTATATACGATATCAAATTTTTCATCAAGCACTTCGTGCAATTTGTACACATCGCTTTGAATGAACTGAGTGTTGGTTCCGACCTGTTCGTTCAGCTGCCGGGCTTTTTCAATGGCTTTTTCCGAGAAATCAACCCCGGTTGCCTTTGCGCCGTGCCGTGCCAGCGAAATAGTATCTTGCCCAAAATGACATTGCAGGTGAAGGATCTTTTTCCCCTCAATATTCCCCAACAACTCAAGTTCAATGGGATTTAATGAATCTTTTCCTTTTATAAATGCTTCAACATCGTAAAAATCCGATTTATAATGAATATCTGTTTTTTCGTTCCAAAGTTTTTTGTTGATATTGATATAATCCATTCGATAGCGATTGTGCGTTTATAATCAGCCTCAGCGGAAGCTTTTCATTTAATCGCTAATATAGAATTTTATTTTTTCCGCTTTTCTTTCTTCTTCCGAAATACCATCCACCAAAGGAAGAATCCGCTTATAATTACCAGCATCAGGCAAATCCCCGCCAGTGGAACGATTAAAATATAGAAACTACCCACCAGATGCTCGAAAATACGGCCGGTGTGTATTTCCAATGCCACATTCCACAACGACATGGACGAAGCTTTACGTACTTCATCTGGCATGGCTGCAAACGCCTCCGGCTCGTTTTGTGCATTGAGTGCAATGGCACCTCTGCTGTAGTCGAACCACCAGCTTTTGTTTCCCGATTGTACAAACCCGGCAACGGTGTTGACGCCGATGGGGCGCACTATTCCGTGAGGGGGTTGGTAAGGCTTCCCGGTAAACAGGTCGGCAATCATTCCGTTTTTCGTATTCCAAACAAACATACCACTAAACGATCCAACCATCAGGTAGTTATCGCCCATTGATTCCAGTACATTACAGCCCATAACACTTACCGGTGGCTGAACCGGGGCAGGGATGAGTTTGTTGCTAAGATTCTCATCAGCAAAGAAAAAACCATCAACGGTAGAGAATATATAACGTCGGTTGGCAGAATCCCAGTGGATACGGCGCAGTTTATCGAACCACGGATTCGGGCTGTCGAGATGTGTGCCCGGAATAATACCTACCTGTTTATTGGCAATTGGAATTAATAAAGGTGGTCGCAGGTGCATCCCCGAAAAGGTATTGATAAGTAAGAACAGCGCAAATACATAACCCACTACGTTATGCCAGTTCAGGTTAAGCTTTTTAAACCTTACCAGTTTCTCAACGGATCCCGTTTCATCTTCAGAAATCTTCAGATTTCGGTTACCCCCTCGAGGGGGCAGGGGGTGATTTCCTTCTACCGTTCTTGCCTGAATTTTCTTCTTCTTTCGTTTAATAAATTTCGGAAAGAAAAAGTGCAGCAGCCCTGTTAGTGAAAGCAGAATGGTTACCAGCCCCAGCAGGTCGACAAACAGTTTTCCTGCAAGTCCGAACAGCTCTCCGCTGTGTAACTCCCAAAAGGTATTGAACAAGCCGGTTTTTCGCTGGTAGTTTATTGGTTCGGGTAGTTGTATTTTTTTGAAATTTAGCCCATCAGTACTTTCCAGCAAATAATGCCGTGTAAGTACCAGTAAGGTATTGTCTTTTATTTCCAGGTCGGCAATACGTTCTTTATCCACCGGTATTTCCAGTTTTTGCCAGAAGCCGTCTGTTTTGCTTCGTTTGTATAAACCCAGGTGTGTTCCGGCAATAAGTTCCTCCTTAAACTGAATGATGGAATAGATCTTCCGGTTGTCCATTCCTTTCGGAAATCCCTGGTTAAAATCTTCAAACTTTTGAAGATCATCATCTGTCTTCCAAACACCGATGTTTCCGTACAGCAAATTGGCACCTTCCAATTGAATGGAACCACGAACCGCTGCCAGGTTCCAGTTTTTGTAGTGATAATTTTTGGGCAGCAGGTTTCTGGAAACATCAACACCGGAAAACAGTTGCCGATGATTCATCACAATTCCTGATGCAGCAAAAAGAATGGCAATTAAGGCAATTACAATTGCCGGCCATTTATGTAGTTTCTTAAAGGTCTTTATCCAATTTTTTCGGGCCATACGGTAGTTTTTGTTGCGCAAATATGTTTAACATTTGCAACTCGTGTTGTAACAATTGGTACAAAATGGAAAACATACCGCATGCAACATAAAGTCATCAACGATTCCTAATTTGTATTCATTATAAAGACAAAACATGACATTCCTAATTGTATAAAAACCTCAAAGTAATACTTTTGTTGGCTTCGAAAATTAAACCAAAATGCAAAAAAATCTATTCTTAGGAGTTGAAGCCATCGGCCAGGGAGCCATTGATGGCGGAATTTCAGGGGTTTATGCCTATCCCGGAACTCCTTCAACCGAAATAACCGAGTTTATTCAAGAGAATGAGCTTGCTCTTCAAAAAGGTATTCGCAGCAAATGGTCGGCCAACGAAAAAACAGCTTACGAAGCCGCTTTAGGAATGTCGTACGCCGGAAAACGCAGCATGGTTTGTATGAAACATGTGGGGCTTAACGTGGCTGCCGATGCATTTATCAACTCAGCAATCACAGGTATTAACGGCGGTTTGATTGTTACTGTTGCCGACGATCCTTCGATGCACTCGTCGCAAAACGAGCAGGACTCGCGTTTCTATGGTAAGTTTGCTATGATCCCGATTCTGGAGCCAAGTAACCAGCAGGAAGCTTACGATATGGTTCGCGAAGGATTTGAGTTGTCAGAAAAACTGGAAGTTCCGGTGATGGTGCGTATAACCACTCGTTTGGCACACTCGCGTGCCGGAGTGATTCGCAGTGAAGTACTGCCCGAAAAAGAGGTGGTTTTACCAGCTGATCCAAGTCAGTTTGTTTTGCTGCCGGCCATTGCCCGCAGAAGATACAAGGGGCTGCTTGAAAAACAGGAGCTGTTTGAGAAGACAGCAAAAAAATCGAAATACAACGAATACATAAAAGGCGAAGACAAAAGCTTTGGAATAATTGCCTGCGGTATTGCATACAATTACCTGAAGGAAAATTATCCGAAAGACGACTGCCCGTATACCGTACTGAAACTTTCGCAATACCCGGTTCCTCAAAAATATTTGGATAAAATGGCCAAACATTGCGAAGAGGTACTGGTGCTGGAAGAAGGTTATCCGGTTGTTGAAGAGCACATAAAGGCTGCATTTAAAAAGGATATTCAGGTTTCGGGGCGATTAAGTGGTGCTTTGCCACGCGACGGCGAACTGAATGCCGACCTGGTTGCAAAAGCACTGGGAAAAGAAACACAGCTTGGTGCCGATGTTCCGGATCTGGTTGTAAACCGTCCGCCGGCATTGTGCCAGGGATGCGGCCACCAGGATATGTACAAAGCCCTGAACCAGGCGCTTGATAAATATACCAAAGGACGCGTTTTCTCCGATATCGGTTGTTATACGCTGGGTGCTTTGCCGCCGTATAAAAGTATTTACTCGTGTGTTGACATGGGCGCTTCGGTAACCATGGCAAAAGGTGCTGCCGATGCAGGTTTGATTCCTTCCGTAGCTGTTATTGGCGACTCAACTTTTACGCACTCGGGAATAACAGGTTTGCTGGATGCCGTTAACGATGAGGCAAATATCGTGGTTGTTATTTCTGATAACGAATCGGTATCTATGACCGGTGGACAGGAGTCATCAGCACTTGGAAAAATTGAAAGCATTTGTACCGGAGTTGGTGTTGATCCAAATCATATTCACGTATTAACTCCACTGAAAAAATACCACGATATGATGGTGCAGACTTTTGAAGAAGAAATTGCTTACGACGGTGTGTCGGTAATTGTTTTTCGCCGAGAATGTATTCAGGCAGCAGCAAAACGATTGCGCAAGGAAAAGAAAATGAAAGATAATCCCAATAAATAAGTAGAAATGAAGACAGATATTATATTAGCCGGAGTTGGCGGACAGGGAATTCTTTCCATTGCATCGATAATTGGCGATGCAGCCATTAACGAAAATTTGTTTTTAAAACAGGCCGAAACACACGGAATGAGTCAGCGTGGTGGGGCAGTACAGTCGCACCTGCGTATTTCCGACTGCGAAATTGCTGCCGATTTGATCCCGATGGGTAAAGCCGATTTGATTTTGTCGGTGGAGCCTATGGAAGCTTTGCGCTACCTGCCGTTTCTTTCGCCCGAAGGGTATGTGGTAACCAATACCACACCTTTTATCAATATCCCGAATTACCCGGATGTGGAAGCTGTTTTGGCAGAAATAGAAAAACAACCGCGTTTTGTGGCTATCGATGCAGATAAAATTGCGGCAGAAATTGGCAATAAACGTGCATCGAATGTGGTGATGTTGGGAGCAGCTACTCCTTTTCTGAATATTGAACCGGAAAAAATAGAAGCCGGAATTGCACATATTTTCAGTAGAAAAGGCGAGGCCGTGGTAGAAATGAACCGGAAAGCTTTTAAGGCCGGTTTGGATTTTGCAATGGCAAACAAATAAAAAATTAATAACAATCTATAATAAACCCATTCCGGACAAGTGTTCGCGAACGGGTTTTTTTATGGAAATTAATGGTTCTGATGCTCTATCAGTAATGCTGACTAACTCCGGCATTTATGCCGGAGGTTTGAGCAAAGGCCCAACAGGGCTTTAGCCCTTCATCTTGGCAAATCCATATTTCTTGATGAATTCATTTTACTCTTCATGCCATGATTTTTTGGAATGATGCTTTTCTTGGTTTTTTATGTACTCTCGAACGGAATTGATTTGTGATTCACTAACCGATACTGCAAAATACTCTTCGGACCATTCAAATTTACCGGAACACAGATTGTTTTTGTTTATCCAAAATGAAGATTCTCCTTTCAATAATTGAATTGACTTTGAAAGTGTTTGATCTGCACTCAATGATAAAATACAATGGATGTGTTCTTGGTGACCGTTAATAAAATCAAGGTAAATTCCTTTTTCTTTTGCGTTTGCTTTAATGTGCCCAAGAATAACCCCTTTGTTCGATTTATTTAAAAATGGAACTCTATTCTTTGTTCCCCAAACGCAATGTATCCAGATTCCTACGTATGCCATAACTTGAATGGTTGAGGGCTAAAGCCCGTGTCATAGGTAATGATTTATCCCCGACATAAATGTCGGGGTTAGTCAAAATTAAGTCTTTTATTTGCCGATACCAATTCTATTAAACCTATGGTAATTACAGATTAGTATATGACAGCTTTTTTATGTGTAGTTTGAAATCAAAATAAATAAGCACTTTTGATATTCAAATTGTAAATACAACCTTGGGCAGGCCTGTAAAATTGCTAATTTTGAGGCTCGTGATTAAGACAGCAACATATTATTTCTTATTAGAGTACTTCTGTTCTTACCCGAAGGGCTAATTCGCTTTCTTCGGGTGTGCAATCATTGTTCAATCAACAAAAACAACTAATCATTTTCGCAATGAAAAAATATTTATCATTAACCGCTATTCTGTGTCTGATTTCCATTTCTATAATGGCACAGGACGACAACAAAGTCACTGCAAAAAAATCATCGATCGAGCTTTACGGTTTTATCCGAAGCGAGTATTATTACGATTCCTACAAAGGACTTAACGCTGCCCAGGACAACTTTTACCTTTTCCCGCTTTACAAAGGAGAGGATGCTGAAGGGAACGATCTGAATCAGCAAGGTATTCATGGTTTTACCGCCATGGCAACCCGTTTTGGTTTTAACATTACCGGACCTGAAATTTTAGGAGCCAAATCATCTGCAAATTTCGAAACCGATTTTGCCGGAATTGTAAGCGAGTATCCCGAAGTGTTGCGTTTGCGAAAAGCATATGTAAAACTCGATTGGGAAAAATCATCGTTACTGATCGGGCAAACCTGGCATCCCTTATGGAATGGCAGCGGTGCCTTTTATCCGCAGGTAGGAGGTTTAAATACCGGTAGCCCTTATAACCCTTTTAACCGCTCGCCACAAATCGATTTCGATTATAAACTTGGGACTAAAACAACGCTGTCGTTAACAGCGCTATATGAGCAGCAGTATGCCTCCCCTGGATTTTACGATGTGCCAAATACCAACTGCAAGAACCTTGCAAAGCGTAATGCCGGAATCCCTGAGTTGGTGGCCGGTTTGTACTACAACGACAATGGAATTAGCCTCGGAATTGCTGGTCAGTTTAATGCTATAAAACCTATTGACGTAACTGAAGGTACAGACGGTAAATTTCAGAGCGATGAGCTGAACACCAGTTACGCCGTAATGAGTTACGCGGGTTACAAAAAAGATAAATGGTTCTTCTTGGTAAAAGAACTGGTTGGACAGAATTTGTCGAACATGCTGATGATAGGCGGTTACGGTGTAAAATCGTACGACGAAAGAACCGGAGGAATGACCTACACCAACTATACCACATCAACTACTTTGGTAAATGTGGTTTACGGTACACAAAAGCAGCTGGGTCTGTTTGCCGGCTTATCAACTAATTTTGGTACAAAAGATGCCCTGTATAATTTCGATGGGGCAGCAAAAACTAAAGGTTTGATGCCAACCATGAAACAGGCATGGCGCATAGCTCCGTATTACGCATATAACTATAAAAACCTTCGTTTTGTAGCAGAATACGAAATTGATTCAGCTGATTACGGAACCGGAACTTTCGATTTCTCAGATGGACTTTACGACGATACGGTAAACGCCATCAACCACCGGATTCTGTTAATGCTGACCTATAATTTTTAAAGGATTACGCAAAAAATTCTGACAGGAGGAGTTTGAAATCCCGGGGAAGAAAGATCGACGGAAGGCACGGAATAAAATAACGGTACGGGTTTTGAACGAATTGAAAATATGATTTCCGTTGGTGAATGTTTACCCAATAAACTTTAATTTTACGGAAACCATGTTGAATAAACTAAAAAACTACAATTATGGCATTTGAAATATCTGTTTTTCTCGAGAACAAAATAACCCATTTCGAGGCGATTACCGCGTTGTTGAAAAAAAAGGGAATCAACATTCGAACGCTTACTTTAAATAATATGGCACACGGATGGGGCGTATTAAGTTTGCTCGTCGACCATCCTGATGAAGCCTATAAAATTCTTACCGATCACGGAAATTCTGTGGCTATGAAAGAGGTGATTGCGCTTGAAATGAAAGACGAAGCGGGTGGTTTGGACGAGATTCTGGTGAAGATCGCACGTGCCGGAATTCATATCGAAAGTGCTTATACGCGACTTATTGGCGAAAATAATATGGCGGTTCTTTTACTTGAAGTTCCAGATGTTTTGGAGGCCATTCGTCGTCTGGAAATCAACCATGTTAAAATTCTTGACGACAAAGTGGTTTACGGAAAATAGCAATTACCGAAATGCCTGGTTGTAGACCAATAAACAACATGTAAAACCAAAGTAGCTGTCAGAAATTATAAATTCCTGACAGTTACTAAGATCAACTAAATTTTATGATTTGGAATGAAAAGATAGAATGCGCCTCTCGCGATGAGATGGCTGCAGTTCAAAGCGAACGTCTAAAACAAACCGTTCAGCGTATTTACCACAATATAGCCAGCTACCGCGCCAAAATGCAGGAAATTGGCATGCTGCCCGGCGATGTGCGTTCGGTAGAAGATTTAAAAAAACTGCCGTTTACCAATAAAACCGACCTGCGAGATAATTACCCTTTCGGAATGTTTACCGTGCCCATGAGTGAAATTGTGCGAGTGCACGCCAGCTCGGGAACTACCGGAAAACCAACCGTTGTTGGTTACACCCGAAACGACCTGAGCATGTGGGCCGAAGTGGTTACCCGCTCGTTGTGTATGTCGGGTGTAACACGTAACGACATTGTGCAGGTGGCATACGGTTATGGTCTGTTTACCGGTGGTTTGGGATTACACTACGGTACTGAAAACCTTGGAGCAACCGTAATTCCTATTTCGGGTGGAAATACCCAAAAGCAAATTCAGCTGATGCAGGACTTTGGCTCAACAGTAATTGCCTGTACACCATCGTATGCATTGTTTTTGGCCGAAGTAATGCAGGAAATGGGTATCGATCCGGAAGAGCTGAAGCTACGTGTTGGTATTTTTGGTGCCGAGCCATGGAGCGAAAGCATGCGCAAGGAGATTGAAGCCAAATTAAAATTGAAAGCCATCGATATTTATGGATTGAGTGAAGTGATTGGCCCCGGAGTTTCGTGCGAATGCGAGCACCAGGTGGGCATGCACGTTAACGAAGATCATTTTATTCCAGAAATTCTCGATACGGAAACACTTGAGCCCGTTGCGCCTGGCGAAGTGGGAGAGTTGGTATTTTCAACCATCACCAAAGAGGGAATTCCGATATTGCGTTATCGTACGCGCGATCTTACCCGCTTGATTTACGACAAATGCGAGTGCGGACGTACATTGGTGCGTATGGAAAAATGTAAAGGCCGCTCGGATGATATGTTGATTATTCGCGGAGTTAATGTATTCCCGTCGCAAATTGAAAGTGTATTGCTCGAAATGAGCGAAACCGAACCACACTACCTGTTAATTGTGGAGCGCGAAGGTACGCTTGATGTGCTGAAACTGATGGTGGAAGTACAGGAGCAGTTTTTCTCGGATGAAGTGCGCGAACTGGAAAAACTGAAAAAGAAAATTACGCATAATATTCAGAGTACGCTGGGGATTTCAGTAGATGTGAAACTAGTGGAACCAAAAACCATTGAGCGTACTGCAGGAAAAGCAAAACGTGTAATCGATAACCGTAAAATCTAAAGTCATGATCATCAAACAAGTATCTGTTTTTTTAGAGAACAAGTCAGGACGATTAAACGAAGTGACAAAAATACTGGCCGATGCCGAAATAAACCTGTCGGCGTTTACTATTGCCGATACTTCTGATTTCGGGATTCTACGCATGATCGTTTCCGACCCGGATAAAGCATGCGCGGTATTAAAAGAAAACGAGTTTTCGGTAAAAACCACCGATGTTGTTTTGGCCAAAACACCAAATAAACCGGGTAGTTTGAGCAAGCTGCTTGATATTCTGCAAAAAGAAGAGGTGTTTATTGAATACATGTATGCCTTTTCGATGAAAGATGAAGGGGCTGTAACCGTAATTCGCCCAACACGAGTTGAGCGTTGTGTGGCAATGCTGCAAAAACATAAAACCGAATTGTTACGGGCCGATGAACTCTATCAACTGTAGTCGCAAATCGATAAGAAAATACAAAAGCGGGTTTCCGGAAGGAGATTCGCTTTTTTTTGTGTTTAGCCGTTTCCAAGCTATAATTCGCAAGATTTTGTTATTTTACGCTGATAACGCAGATTAGCGCTGATTTTCTTTTACCCTTTCGGGTGAAAGTTTTTTTCTGCGTAAATCTGCGAGATCTGCGTGACACTTTATTTTACTTGCGGAAGTATGGTCTGATTCGAGCTAAATTAAAAATCATTGCAACTGAACGAAATCATTATCGTAAATTAGAAGATCAAAACGATAAAAAAAATGGAAGTACTTGGAATTGATTTTGGCGGATCGGGAATTAAAGGAGCAATTGTTGATACAAAAACCGGAGAACTGGTTACAGAACGACACCGTATTGAAACCCCGCAACCTGCAACTCCTGATGCTGTGGCGGAGGTAATGGCAGAGCTTACTGAACATTTTAACTGGAAAGGTAAAGTTGGTGTTGGTGTACCTGCCGTAGTAAAAAACGGTGTGATGTTGACGGCTGCAAACATTGATAACAGTTGGATCGGACAGGAAGTCAACAAAAAACTATCCGAGAAAACAGGCTGCGAAGTGGAGTGTGTGAACGATGCTGATGCCGCCGGAATTGCCGAAATCCATTTTGGTGCCGGAGCCAAAGAAAAAGGCATGGTGTTTTTACTTACTGTAGGTACCGGAATTGGCACCGTGATTTTTATCGATAAACACCTGGTTCCGAATCTGGAGCTGGGCCACCTTGAATTTAAAGGCAAAACCATAGAACGCTATTCAGCTGATTCGGTGCGCAAAAGAAAAGATCTGTCGTGGGAAGAGTGGGGTAAACGTTTTAACAATGCGCTGGATTATTACGACAGGATGTTTAATCCCAACCTGTTTATTGTTGGCGGCGGCGTAAGTAAGAAAATGGACAAGTTTGAAGAATACATTAATGTTGATACTCCTGTTGTACCTGCCGAAATGGAAAACAACGCTGGAATTATCGGCGCTGCTTTAAATATGGTTTATAAGTAATTGTCCGGACAATTTTATATTTAATCACAGAAAGTCATAAATCATTTCAATTTATGACTTTCTGTGGTTAAAATCCTGTTGCCAAACCACCTTTTTATTGCTCCAGGTTATTGGCAAGGGCTTGAGCAAAAATGCGATTTAAGGTGCATACACAGTTATCACTTCCCTGCTCATGATCATGACCATGCGATGCCTCCATTTCCTGCATGATTGTATAGGTGTGTTCGTTTATTACAGGCCCGGTAGAACCGGTTGCATTACCGGAATGGTCTATTGGAAATAATCTTCCCTCGTGCACGGTACCCCAAATAGGAATATTTTTAATCTCAGTAGCTTCACAGGTAACAGGATTATCATCGAGGATGGTAAAGTTAGCCAGTTTGCCTGCTTCAATACTTCCAACTTCGTTTTCAAGACCTAAGGAATATGCAGCTTCAATAGTAACTGCTTTTAATGCTCCTTCCCGGCTTACCCGCTGATCTTTACCAGCAATCCTGCCTGATTTTGTTATGCGATTTACCCCGCAATCCATCAGGAACAACGGCTGACCGGGTGCCATGGGCATATCAGAGTGGTACGAGAAATGAATGTTTGCTTTTTCCACATCGGCCATTCGAACCATGTTGTCGGCTCGTTCAGGACCTAAACCATCCTTACTGTACATATCCGCCAACGCGGTTACGTAGTATGGATTGCCGCTAACTATAGCTCCTAATCTTTTAATCCGATCCACCTGATCTTTCGCGGAAACTGCAAAATGAACGACTACCATGCGATGATCGTAACGAGGGTTCCTTCTCATGTTGGCTTCTAAATTGTTCAAAAGCATATCTAACCCCGCATCGCCATTCACGTGAATATGAATCTGATAGCCTGCATCCCAATAAACCTGGAAAGCTTTCGCAAACAAATCGGGATTCATAATCCATTCGCCTTTAAAATCGCCATTAATATATGGCTCACGTAGCTGTATGGCTAGTGAATAAATTGCGCCGTCGGCAAATAATTTAACTTCGTTTGGCAGCATAGTGGTCATGCCATGGCACCAATCGAGTGTTTTTTCAGTTTCCAGAATGGCGTTTTCGGGGTACAGGCTGAAAATAGATTTGCCATCAGGAATAAAATAGAACCGGAATGGGCTTGACGATTTTGATAATACTGCATTTTCTGCCTCCTGTAGCTCCTTAGAGTATAAACCTCCTGGTTCACAGGCTAGAGTTACTCCGCTGGAATGATAAAATTCCTGGGTAAGTTTCAGACCCGCTTCAAGTCTTTCAGGAGTCGCCAGGTATGGTACAATTTTGGGTACGATAGCAAACATTCCTTGTTCCCAGAAATGGCCTTTCGAAAAATTAGATTGTTCTTTAGCTGTTTCTGAAAATTTACTTACAAAAGCCTCATCAATTCCCAACGTTTTTAAAGCAACAGTATTCATGGTAAATTCATGACAAGAGCGGTGCCAAACGATGATCGGACGAGTAGTGCTAAATTTGTCCAGGTCGGAACGGGTTAAAGGACCATGAAACGAGGGATGATATCCCCAGGTAAAAAGCAACTCATCTTGTGTTTTTAGTTGTTTAGTTGCATCAATTAACCGTTGCCGATATTCTTCCTGGTTGTTTGCCGCAGAAACTGTTTTGTGTGGTAAATTCCAGTCTTCAATTGCTATAATCTCCGACATCATTGCTAAGCTGCTTAATAGGGGATGGTCGTGTTGAGCTATCAAACCAGGCACAATCACTTTGTTGTTAAAGGTCTTGTCAACGGTGTACGGCTGATCGCCGGCGGCAGCTTCTAATTCTTTTAACGACCCAACAGCAAGTATCTTGTCGCCAACGACTGCTACTGCTGTGGTTTTGGATTTGTCGGGATTTAATGTAACTATTTCTTTTGCCGTGTAAATAGTTACTTTGGGGAGTGGTTTAGTATCATTTACGATGTCCTGAAGCGTCATTCCCTGACTCCACGCATTGAGTGACATTAGTAAACACCCAATTACAATACTTAAGATTTGTAGCCTTGTTTTCATCTGTTTAAATTTTAACATTATTGTATTTTAAGTCTGGTATCATGATTCTATTCTCCACACAAAATGCATTGTAACTCCAATCTTTCATATTTTCCGGTAATTCAAACAGGTAGCCGGATATAACTTTAAGTAGGCTTTTGAGGTTGTGACAGTCAGGTTTGTGGGTACTGAAAGGTTTTTCCCGGAATTGTTGTAATCTATTTTTTGAGTTGAGAATATTCATTTGCATTCAGAGATTATTATATTTTTTATTGCAAGTTAGGTTAAATAGAAATAAAAGTCAAGCTCTTAAAAATAGCCTGGAAAGGTTAAGACTCCACAATCTGATGTTAATTGAAATGTTGGGAGTTATCAATCATTTTTACTACGGAGTGTATTAATACTCAATTGATTTGAGTTACTATGCAAATTTCTCCGTGCATTTGCCGAAGGACGGATTAATTACTTCTGGAAAATAACGGATGACTAATTATTAATCATGTTTCCATCTGTTTATTCCTGATAATAAAAGAGCCTGATTTTGAATAATATGGATTAATGTCGTCGAACGATTTTCACTACCCGCCTGTACACAATCTCCATTGTACTCCAGTGTAATCCCTGAAAATCGGTGGTATTTACAAATTGAACAACAACCGCGTCGATGTCTTTGTGGTATTTGGCAATGCTCATATAACCCGGCATTAATCCGGTATGTTCGTAAACGTAAATAGAGGAATAGATTTCCTGTTCACCTTCGTTAAACACCGAGCCATCGTTTAATGCCCGAAGAAAAATGCCAACGTCTTCTGCAGAGGCAACCATCGAAGTAAGCTTGGTTCCGTAATCACCGGCCTTAATATCTTCTTCTATTCCAACGTAATAACCACTCATCACATCGTCGATGTTTTCCTCGTTAATCGAAGCAAAAGTGTTTTTCAGGCCAAGCGGATCCAGAATTTCTTTTTTTATCGTCTGGAATACTTCTTCTCCGGTCACTTTTTCAATCAACATGGAAATCAACAAATAATTGGTGTTCGAGTACCGATACTTGGCATCGGGGGCAAAATCGGCCGGTAAATCAAGCACACGTTCAAGTGCTTCCTGGCTGCTTGATGGTGGTTCTGCCCAAAAGTTTGGCGTATCGGTTAAATTGGGAATTCCGCTTCGGTGCTGCACTAGCATTCTCAGTGTAATTTGGTCGGCATTTTCAATTCTTCCCACCAATTCCGGAAAGTAGTCGGCCAGTGTTTTATCCAGCGATAAACGCCCGTCGCTAACCAGTTTGGTAATGGCAACCGCGTCGGACAGTTTGCTGATACTGGCAATTTTGAATAGTGAATGCGGATCGGCCGGTATTTTGTTTTCCCGGTTTTTATAGCCGGCAGCATAAAAGGCAGGTTCTTTCCCGGCTTCGTCAACGTATACAATAATTCCGTCGAAACCGTATTTTATGCTTTTATCGAGTTGTTCCTGAACGGTAGCAGGCAGTGGAGTGAGCATGATTCTGAGTAATAACCATGGCACAAAAAACATGGATATGGCGGTTCCTGTCAATAGCATTATTCGTATTATTAGTATTGTGTGTTTCTTTTTCATTCTAGCAATTTTATTCTCAGTGAAGTTTCTTATACAGCTTCCTGTAACAGTTTCTTTTCTAATTTGTTGACTTTTGGTTTTAACCCAAACAGTGGGCGTAAAAAACCAATCCTTCTTATCATAAATTCATAAATACCATAGCAGGTAACAAAAGTAAATGCGCATACTGCAAAAAATTTGGCCATTGGCGGCAGTTGCGTGGGCAAAATTAGCAGTGAACCTGCATATAACCCAAACATATGAATTATGTACACAGGATAAGCAGCCTGGCTTAAATAACTGAGTGCTGCGCTTGGTTTATTGAGGTATTGATAACCCAAACCGAAGATGCCAAATATCCAGCAGTTTGATTCGATCGCCATGAGGTAAGCCGGCGAATTGGTTTCGAATAACTGCAGGCGGATGACGTATAAAACCACAGCTAAGCCAAGGTACAACCATTTCCATTTCGATACGGTTTGCCAAAATTGCTGTCCGCTGTACACAAACAGAAAACCAAAAAAGAAGGCCAGCAAACCAAGAAAAAAGCCATGCCATGTTTCGGCGTACACCGAAAAAATTTGAGGTTTTACAAGCAACGCTTCCGCAATAAAAAATACTGATAACACTAAAGGTCCAAACGGATTTTTCATTAAAGCAGACAGTGCTTTTCTGAATTTTCCTTCCTTGTTTTTCATCAGGTAAAAAAACATAGGCGTAAGTACCAACACATAAACAAAGATGTTTCCGAGGAACCACAAATGTCCCATGTGCGGATAATAACCTAAAGGCAAATTGTAGAACTTCTGAAAAATGATAAAATGGAGAGGCGCAATGGCTAATGCTCCAAAAATCAATGGAATAAGAATCCGGACGGTACGTTCGGTTAGTAACTGTGCATAGTTGCGTTTTTGCATGGCAAAATACAAACCCATTCCCGATACGTAGAACAAGAGTGGAATTCGCCAAACGTTAAGCAAGGTCATCGGTTTCCACAAAGTTTCAAGGCTTTCGTTGCTTTTTATAAAGCCCACAAACATGGCCCACGGTTGAAATACAATGGCAATGTGGTAGATCAGTAATAATCCGATAGCCAACACGCGTAACCAATCAATATCGTATCTTCTTTCTGTTTTCATTTTCTTTTTGTTTTAATTTTTCACTTTACCCCTCTGTCTTTCGACATCTCCCCTCACGAAGGGAGAACATCTTAAGCGAATATTTCAAGTGTTATTATTTTGCTTAATGCTGATTTGAAACTGCTTCCCCTTTGTAAGGGGAAGTGCCGACAGGCGAAGGGGTAATGATTTGATACCGCACAGATCATCACGTTATTCTGACTACTGCAACATCATGGCAACTACAGGGCGGTTTTTTTCCACTTCCTCTAAATCGATGGTTATGCCGAGTGGCCCTAATTGTTGCTGCATCATTTGGTAAATAGGTTTCATTTCGGCAAACGGAGCCAAAACTGATTCGCGGGCCGTTGCGCCGTAATTGTTTTTTAAGGTTTTGTCGGCTTTTGCATCAATAAGCATTTGCACAATTTCGAGGTGGCAGAAAAAGGCGGCAGAATGCAGGGCAGTCGATCCGTCGTTGTTTTTCAGGTTCAGATCGGCACCGGCATCAATCAATGCTTTGGTAATTTCTTTTCTGCCAAACGACACCGCCGAAATTAATGGTGTTGAACCACTCATCTGGTCTTTTAAATTAATATCACTTCCTGTCTCAATGTGTTGTTTTATGGCTTCGATGTTGTTCGACATTATTGCCTCTTGCATGCCGATTTTGGGCTTCTCAACTGTTGATTTTGCTTTTGTACTGTTTTCTGTATTATTACTTCCTGAATTGGCGCACGACGTTAATATTAAAAGTAAAATGAACGAAAAATTTACTACTGTTTTCACGGAATTGCTTTTTAATGTCTTCATCTTTTAAAATTTTAATGTTTTTGATTTTATAAATTGTTGTACAAAGATGATGGATTCGTAAACACTTGATTTAAACCATATGCAGCGATAAGTGTTAAGTTTGAATCGGGTATAAAAACTATGAAGCAATAATGCCACATTTGAAGCAAGCGGGCTTTTTTACGTCTGCATTTTCATAAATTTATCTACTTTCGGGGTCAATTAAATTCAGCATGTCGGACACATCAATTTTTGGAGCAGATTTTATAGAAAAAGCAGAAGCGATCATTCTTGAGAATATCGCGAATGAGCAATTTGGCGTTTCCGAACTGGCCGATCTCATGAATATGAGCCGTTCCAGTTTGCTTCGAAAAATAAAAACACATACACAGCTTTCGGCTAGTCAGTTTATTCGTCAGGTGCGTGTTACAAAAGGACTGGAAATGTTGAAGCAAACCTCGCTAACGGTAGCCGAAATTTCGTTCCAGGTTGGTTTTGGTAACACCTCGTATTTCATTAAATGTTTTCGCGAACAATATGGTTATTCTCCGGGCGAAGTGCGGAAAGGTGTTTTTCCTGAAGAGAACGAAAATGTTAAGGAAAGCAGTTTCAAAAGGTACAAATGGTATGGGATTGGGGCGTTGGTTTTTGTCGTAATTGTTGTGTCTGTTTTACTTCTCAGCAGAAAAAGCGAGTCTCCGGTTGAATTGGAGAAATCGATTGCCGTGTTGCCTTTTGTAAACGAAAGCAGCGATTCGTTGAACCTGTATTTTGTGAACGGGCTAATGGAATCGACATTAAACAACCTGCAGAAGATTGGCGATCTGCGTGTTGTTAGCCGGACTTCTGTAGCAAAGTATCGCGATACCGATAAAGCTATTCCGGAAATTGCAGAAGAATTGAATGTGAATTACCTGGTGGAGGGAAGTGGCCAACGTTTTGGGAACCAGGTTTTGCTTAATATTCAGTTGATTGAAGCGGCCACCGACCGGCCAATTTGGAGCGAACAATACAGCCGTGAAGTGGACGATGTATTTGCGCTTCAGAATGAAGTGGCGCGAAAAATCGCCGGTGCCATTGAAGCCGTTGTTACGCCTGCCGAGTTAAAACAAATTGAGAAAATACCGACAGAAAATTTAAAGGCCTACGACTATTACTTGCAGGCACTTAATATGTATTATAACCGAACGCAGGAGAATCTGGAGAAGGCGATTTCTTTGTTTGAGAAAGCAATAGACGAGGACGGTGAGTTTGCGCTGGCTTATGCCAATGTGGCTATTTCGTATTACTTTCTCGATGTGAACCAAAAGGAAAAACAATACACTGAGGAAATCAACAATTTTGCTGATAAAGCGCTGCTTTACGACTCACGTTCGGCCGAAAGCCTTATTGCCAAGGCACTTTATTATATGCAGATGGAGGAGTATCAGTTGGCACTGCCGCACCTTGAAAAAGCGCTGGAATACAATCCCAACTCATCGGCGGTGGTGCAGATGCTCGCCGATTTATATGCCCGCGTAATTCCGAACACCGCGAAATACCTCGAGTATGCGCTAAAAGGTATTCAGCTTGATATTGCAGCGAACGATTCTATTGGCAAAAGTTTCATCTATTTGCACCTGAGTAATGCACTTATTCAAAATGGGTTTGTTGATGAGGCGGCTACTTATATCGAAAAATCGTTGGATTTCAATCCTGAGAATTATTATGCACCGCTGGTGAAAACTTATATTTTGTACGCTAAAGACGGCGATGCAGAGCGGACCAAAAAATTAATGCTTAAGGAGTGGCGCAAGGATACTACCCGGCTGGATCTTATGCAGGAAGTGGCAAAAGTTTATTTTTACCAGGAACAATATGACAGTGCCTTTTATTATTTCGAAAAGTTTGTTGAAGCCCGCGACAAATACAGACTGAATATTTATCCGCAGGAGGATATTAAAATTGCCTGGGTATATCAGAAGATGGGTTTGCAAGAACAGGCTTCTAAGTTTCTCGATAATTATAAGGCCTATTGCAATAACGATGAATCGATTTATAAAAGTGCGAGCATGGCGGTAATGTATGCTTATGAGGGGAAATACGAGGAGGCGATCGAACAGCTTAAAATCTTTGCAACACAGGATAATTACCAGTACTGGATTTTAGTTTTTCAGGATTTAGATCCGATTTTGAAACCCATGGAAAACTATCCGGAATACCGAAAAACGCTTCAAAAAATAAAAGATCGGTTTTGGAAAAATCATGAGACGATAGAGAAAGTTTTGGTGGAAAAGGGACTGATTTAAGAAGTTAGTAAAACCTTGGTCTAACTCCTGCCTTTTTCCGCAAGTTCTTCAATTGAAATCAGTTCCCAATAAAAAACGACCACATTGAGCGGCCGTTTTTATTCGATTTATTCTTTTAGTTTTATTGTAAAACCTTTGGTCATCAATATTGCAAGCACACAACTTTTCCGTCGAGTAATGAAACCAGCACGCGTTGGTTATCAATTGGAAGAATGTGGTTTACCAGCGCATTAGACAGTTTGTATTTCCAGGCTACCTGATGCGTTGTTTTGTTAATGGCGCAAACAATTCCTTCTGTTGTAGGCACAAAAACCAGGTTTCCGGCCTCAGTTATCGGTGATGGAGCGATTTCGTATCCCAACTCGGCTTTACATTCCCATGCCAGCTTTTGTTCGTTGGCTGAAGTGTAAAAAGAATCAACATTCCCTTCGGTCATATTTTTAATGTAAACCAGTTGGCCGTCGTTCGAAATGCCAATTGATTCGCGGCAGGAGTATTCTTTTGAATGCCAGATTTCTTGTCCCGTATTGGCGTCGAGAGCTGTCATGTATCGATCGGGTGCTACAATAAATATTTTACCGTTGGCAGCTACCGGCCAAACTGCCGCCGGCGATAACATACGGTTATTGTATTTTTCGCGTTTCCATTTTAGTTTTCCGGTTTTAGCATTGAGGGCATAAAACGTATTTCCCCACGAGCCAAAATAAACGGTGCCCTGGTATACCAATGGTTTGCTTTCTACAAAATTATTCACTTCGTTGAACGCCCAGTTTAGCTTACCCGATTTTAGATCGATTGAACGAAAAATTCCTTCAGACGATCCGATGTAGACCGAATTTTTGTGAATTATAGGTGAGGCCACAATCGATTTTCCGGTAGCGAAACTCCATTCTTTCTCTCCGGTTTTCAAATCAAGACAGTAGATATTGTTATCGGTAGATGCACAAACTACTTTGTCTTTTGCAATGGCGGGTGTGGAATAGATTTTCCCGTTTGTTTGAAATTGCCAAAGGTATTTTCCCGTGTTTTCATCCAATGCAACAATGGCGCCGGCAGCATTTCCGTATACGGTAATTCCTTTTTCGCTGGCCAATCCTGTTCCAATATCGCTAACATCCTGCAACTCCCAAACCGTGCTTATTTCAGGATATTCCAGGTTGCCCGAATAATCGGGGCGTGGGAAGTCGTTTTCTTTTTCACTAAACTGATGATTTACCAGTGGTATCTTGCACCATACTTCATGTGTTTTTACTCCCGGAGTGCGTTCGGCGTAGAACATCGTATCTTGTTTGATGGTGACAATATTATATCCTCCAATTTCGTCTTTTGCTCTCAGGTTCGATCGGCTCATTACACCCGGAATTCCTTCAAAATCGAACAATTTGTTGGCGTGTCCGTGGCCCAGTAAATCCGCCTGAATGTTGCGTGTTTTTAACCGGTCGATAATTTTGTACCAGTTCGACAGTGAATTGTCGAGCGGGTAGTGGTTAACAAAAATAATAGGTTGCTCAGGATCTTTCATGTTATGCAAAACCGAATCGAGATAAACGATTTGTTCGTGAGGTACCAGTCCGGGTGCCATTCGCATGTTTGGCCCGCTGGCCGTTCCGATAAACAGGTAACCACCGGCTTCGAACGAAAATTCCTCGCAGCCGAAAATGCGAACAAAACTGTTGTTGCCGCTTTCCGACCATTTTGAATCGTGATTGCCCGGAACAACATACCACGGTTTATTGAATTTTGACAGGATTGATTTTGCTTCGTTGAGTTCTTCGTCGGAGCCAAATTCGGTTACGTCGCCTGATAAAATAACAAAGTTGATGTCGTCCTGCCTGTTAATGTCGTTCACTGTTCGAATGAGGTCTTCAGCTCCCGTACTTCCGCCAACATGGGTGTCGGTAATATGGGCAAAGCACAGTTGCTGCGCCTGCACTAAGGGCACCAACAAAAGAAATAAGCTTGCCAGTATGAGTGTTTTCTTCATCATAAAATTGTTTTCAATGGCTTAATATAACAAGTATTTTTTACGCATTTGCTTAAAATTGTCGAGATCAGTTTGCCACGACTCTCGAATTTCTTTTTCGCTCAATCCGGCAATAATTTGCTTTCGTAACTGGTCGGTTCCTGCCAGCTTATCAAAAAACGGCGTGAAAAAATTCTCCTTGTCATCCGATTTATTGTAAAAATCGATTAGGTATTTTATTTCAAGCTGTTTTATGTTTTGAAGCTCGGCCATTGGGGTTTCCGACAAGTTGTAGCCGTAACAAGTTTCGCCTTCAAACTTTGGATGCAATGCCAATACCGGTATCGATTTTGGAACGTACGAAAAGTCTTTTGGCGTGTAATAAGGCGCTCCGAATACCTGAAAAGGAGTATCAGTTCCCCGGCCTTCGTTTACATCGGCCCCTTCGAACAAACAGATGGATGGGTACAGGTAAACCGATTTCATATCGGCCAGATTAGGCGAGGGAAGTACCGGAAGCTGGTATTTGGTTTCGTGGGTGTAGTTTTCCATTTTAACCACTTCCAAATCACATTGAATGCCGTCTTTTAGCCAGCCTTCGCTATTCACCATTTTGGCATATTCGCCAACCGTCATTCCGTGGATAACCGGAATGGGGTATAAGCCTATACCGCTTTCAAAACCCGGCTTTAACACAGGCCCATCAACGTAATAGCCCAGTGGATTCGGACGATCGAGAACGATAACTTTTATGCCATTTTCGGCCGAGGCTTCCATTACCCGGGTCATTGTATTGATATAAGTAAAGAACCGAACACCAACATCTTGCATATCAAAGATCATCACATCGATACCTTCGAGCATTTCCGGCGTAGGTTTGCGGTACTTACCATACAACGAGTACACCGGAATTCCTGTTTCAGGATCAGTAGTTCCATCAACATGCTCTCCGCGTTCAACATTGCCTTTGTACCCGTGTTCAGGCGCATAAATACCTTTTATGGCAACCCCCTTGTTAAAGAGATAATCGATAAGATGAACCGAATCAATAACAGAGGTTTGATTGACAACTAAGCCAACGTTTTTATTTTCGAGCAGCGGGAGATACGAATCTGTGAGCTCGGCACCAACAACTACCTCTTGAGGCGAAGTTTGAGTTGTAGTTCCGCAACCTGTAAAAAGGATGTACGACAGAAGAATTATACCTGATATTACATGCTGTTTCATTCCTGAAAATTTTATTGATTAAAAAAAAAGAGGCTGCGATAAGATAAGGCAGCCTCTTTGTGTATTAATTCCAGGCTTATATTTCTAGTTCCATCCTGGTGTTTGACTTAATGTGTAGCCTTTGTCAGTGTATTCACTGATTTGTGCATTTCCTACAGGAGCAAGATATACACGATCAGTAAATTCGTCGCGTTCGGCAATACTTTCAGGAACAAAATAACCAACCATTTCAGCGGCGTTTGTACCATCGTAGGTAACAATTGTTCCATTTTCATTTTCTACTCTTAAAACGCCTTCTTTTTCGGCAACCAGCCATTCCGGGAATTCTGCCTGGAAATCAATCCATAATCCACGCATGATATCCGGATTCTCAGAAGCTCGCATGTAATCGATTTTATTCCAGCGTTTGATGTCGAGCAAGCGAGAGTGCTCGTATACAAATTCCATACGTCGTTCGCGTCTGATCTCCCAGATTAATGCAGGAACATCTGCATCACGGGCAGGATCGTCAGGCAATGCGCTCAGCAATAGCGGCGCTGTTTTTGTAATACCTTTTTCAATCGCTACATCATCCAATGGGCGTTCGCGAATAGCATTAATAGAAGCATCAATATCGGCTTGTGTAACTGCTGCGCCACCCATAGTTGCCAGTTCGGCTTTTGCTTCAACCCAGTTTAAAACAACCTCTGCCAAACGCATTACCGGAGCATCGTTGGTATTGGTGTTTGAACCGTACATTGGAGGATAACCCGAACCATAGTAAGTTGGGCCAACTCTGTCGATAAATTTATCGGCATACAACAAAGTAGCTGATTCTTTCTTTGGAGTATCCCAGAAAGTGGCTTCAAAACGTGGGTCGCGGGTGGCAACCATATTTTGAATATCCAGTTTGTCTGCATTTTCAACTGACGAAAGCTGGTAAGGTTTCGCATCGGTACAAATAAATGCTTTTGCCAATGCAAGGTTTGCTGCGGTACCTTGTCCTTCTGTTATATTTGAATAAGAAGCAACAGTATGTGTTACACCCAGTGCAGCATCATAGTGGCGGTACATAATAACTTCGGGGTTTCCGGCCAAATCCTGAGAACCGAAAAGCGAGCGAAAATCACTTGAGAAAGAGTATTTACCCGATTCCATTACGATAGCCGCTGCATCAACAGCCATTTGTAAATATTTGCTTGCTTTATCTGTGTTGTTCAGGTGGTATTTTTGCCAGGTTCCTTCAAACAACATAAAGCGCGAAATAAATCCTGCAGCCGTATAGCGGTTAAGATACTGCGCATCGCCATCCGATAATCTCATGTTGGCCAAAACATATTCAAAGTCTTCGTAAACCTTGTCCATTACCTCGGTACGGTCGTCGCGGTCTTTGTACAAAACATCCAGTTCAGTGTCTTCAATAACGCTTCCGTAATAAGGAACGTCGCCAAACACACTTACAAGACGGCTGTACTCGTAACCTCTGAAAAAGCGGGCAACTGCTTTCCAGTGATTTTGTGCATCTTCGGTAAGAATTCCGGCATCCATATTTTCAATTCTTTCTAAAAACAGGTTCGATTTTCTTACCCACGAAAAGTTCCAGCTAGGGCCCGCATAAGTTGTCATCATGCTTGGTGTAGAACTAGTGCTGGCTCTCGACGATGGAGCTTGTGTTTCAAAACCTCCCTGCTTTCCGCGAGAAGTAAAATCATCAGAGAAATAGTAACTGCGAAGTGGGGTGTACGACGAACTCCAAGATGAGTTATATCCAACAAAGTAATTTTCGTAAAAACCATTGGCAAACAAACGAAGGTTGTTTTCCGAGGTCCAGTAGGTCTCGTCGTTCATTTCGGTAAGCGACGGTCTGTCAAGAAAATCGTCGCAGCTGGTAAATGCCAGTAAGACCAGTGTTATTAATATTAAACTATATTTTTTCATGATTGTGTCGATTTTAGAAATTTAACTGAAGACCAATTGACGCACTTTTAAAGGTTGGTGTTCCAATACCTGTACGACTTAAGTTATAGTTGCTGCTGTTCCACATGGAGTAACCGGCAATCTCTTCCGGGTCGATTGGCAGGTCGCGCAAATTGTCGAAAGTCAGGAAGTTTTCGAGTGATACATAAACACGCAGGCTGCTTAGGCTGGCTTTTTCAACAAGCTGGGCCGGCAGGGTATAACCAAAAGTGATGTTTTTAATTCTCAGGTACGACATATCAAGCAGGTAGCGTGATTGACTTACCAGGTTGAGCTTATTATTACTGTTAGCTAAATTGTATGGGCGTGGGTAGAAGGCATCAGTGCGGTCTTCTCTCCAGAAATCGGTAGCCATTGCTTCAGGCATTGCACCGTCTGAGGCGTTAAATCCGGGAATAGCAAAGAATCCGTTACCCCAAACATCGCGTTTACCAACACCTTGAAGAAATACAGAGAAGTCGAAACCTTTGTAGTCGGTATTAATTCTGAAACTGTATTCGTAGCGAGGTGTGCTGTTACCGATTTTTTTCAAGTCACCATGGTCATCTAAAAGACGGCTTCCATCGTTGATAACTCCGTCGCCATTGAGGTCTTTGAATTTAACATCGCCGGGGCCAAACATAAAGTTACCCGACTGCAGGTATCCTTGTGTTGGTGCATTTGGATCAGCAAGCTGGTAAACGTTTCTGTCGTCAGATGATGTTACAGTTACCAATTCGCCATTTTCGTAAACAAAGTCGTCAGCCTGGTACAAATGGTCTGTTTCATAACCCCAGATTTCGCCGTATGTTTTTCCTACGTACCAGCTGTCAACAACTTGTGTCGATCCGTACTTGGTAATTTTGGTTTTTGCATCGGCTACTGTTGCCACAAAATTTAATCCTAAACCATTGCGGAAACGGTGATTGTAGTCTAATTGCAATTCAAATCCGTTGGTACGCAACGAACCAAAGTTGCCTTTTGGTGCTGATGTTCCGTAAGTAGTTGGAAGTCCTTCCTGAGGAACGATCATGTTTTCGGTATCGCGCTGGTACCAGTCGAACGAAACTCCCAGTTTGTTATCGATAAAACGTGCATCGAAACCTAAGTCGAGTGTTGTAATATCTTGCCAGGTAATGGCAGCTGCTACCGAAGCAGGAGTTCCGAAATCATAAAGTTTTGAACCGCCAATAATCCAGTTGTTGTATCCACCCGACATGGTTGGAATATACAATGAATTGTTAACAGTTTGGTCGCCAATTGTACCCCACGATCCGCGCAATTTTAACGAACTAAGCACCGGCTGCAAATTTTTCATCCATTCTTCTTCGCTAACACGCCATCCGGCAGAGAAAGAAGGGAACCAACGCCACTGAAGATCGGTAGGGAATTTTGAAGTACCGTCGTAACGCAGATTAGCTTCCAAAAGGTATTTGTCTTTCAGGCTATAGTTGATACGGCCAAAAAATCCAAGTTGCGACTCCCAGGCTTCGCTTCCGCCGGCTGTTTGAGTACCGGTGGCTAAATCGAACTGAGGGTTGTTATAGTCGATCAATTCAGTTTTTTGCGACCAGTTTGAAGCAACGTCATAAGCTACGCGGTTCATACCGGCCATAAAATTAAACTTATGTATTTCGTCTAAAGTAAGATCGTAAGTGGTGTTTAAATTAATTGTTGACCACTTTTTGTTTTGAGCAAAACGATAAATACGGTCGGGGTTGGCACCTACTCCGGTATATGTTAGCAAGTTCAATTCGTAGGCTTCCATAGCACCATCTGCAGTCGAGGCCACTTGCTCGCCGGCATTGTTTACATAGATACGACTGCCGCTTTCGTCGAATTTTGGCAACGCCGAACTCCAGCTGTTACGCGCTGTGTAACGTGTTCCCGGGCGTCTGTTAATATACTCCTGGTTGGCATAAGTATAATCGAAGTTAATATTCCAGTCGTCAACCGGAGTAATAACAAAACCTCCGTTCATGCTGGTGTAGTTGGTTTCCTGAAATGCAGTGTTAGCCTGTGCAACTTCCGAAACAGGGCTCCTGATCGGGTCTCCCTCTTCGGTTGTTAACGGATAAATCGGGCTCCAGCGGTAAAGATACAACCATGGATCGGCAGTGGTTGAAGCCGTTGCATATGGGTATCTTTTTACACGCTTCGAGAAAATTGATCCTCCGTGAACTTTCAACCAGCTGTTCACTTCAGTTCCAACTTTTATCGAACCGTTGTAACGTTTAAAATCATCTTCTTTGGCTGTTTTCATCATACCATTTTGGTCGAGATAACCAAAGCCAATATTGAAGTCGGTTTTACCTGTTTTTCCGTTAACCGAAAGATTATGTTGCTGACTTGGTGTCCATTCTTCGATCATATAATCGTAAGGATCATACGTACGCAAACCCAGTTTGTAACCGTTGGCATCAACATACCAGTCGCGTCCGTAAAGCATTGGGTCGCCTGGTTTTACAACATCGCCCCATTGTTCTTCCCACTGTGCTGCTCTTTCGTAGCTGTCGCGGGTAACTTTCCAGAAAGCGCCGGTAGCTGTTGCACCAACTCTTTCGGCTGCCAAAATTGAATACTCCAACGCTTCAACTCCACCCATTTCAATTTTTTTCGAAATGTTCTGGAATGAAAGGTTTGCAGAATAAGAGATATTTACGCTTTCGGTTGAGGCTCCTTTTTTTGTGGTAATAAGGATAACACCAAAAGCACCTTTTGCTCCGTAAATCGATGCTGATGCAGCATCTTTCAGAACAGAAATAGAAGCAATGTCGTCGGGATTAACCAGCTGGATAGAAGGTATCTCAACGTTGTCGAGCAAGATCAGAGGAGCGGTACCTCCTTCAAACGAAGCCAGCTGACCACGAATTTTTAAAATGGGGTCGGAGCCAACTTCTCCACTCGGTACAACAACGTTCAAACCCGGGGTTAGACCTTGCAAACCACGACCTACATCGGGTATTGGTCTTGCTTCCAGTTCTTTGGTGTTAACCGATGCAACGGCACCTGTTAAGTTGGTTTTTTTCTGGATTCCGTAACCCACAACAACAACCTCGTCCAATTCTTCAGACGAAGGTTTTAGCGAGAAATTGTAAGTTGATGCATCACCAACTACAACCTCCTGTGGTTCCATACCAATAAAACTAACCTTTATGGTGGCGTTAGCACTGACGGTAATTTGGTACTGCCCGTCAATATTAGTAACAACACCATTGGTGGTTCCTTTTTCAAGGACCGAGACACCAGGTAGTGGTTCATTTGTCGACTCTTCCCGTATTACACCGGAAATCTGACGTTTCTGCGCAAAAACCATAATGCCCATGCACAGAAAAAGAATAAATAATAAGCCTTTCTTCATGATAGATAAGGATTTTGAATTTAAATTAAATTAATGTTTGTCTTCATAATTTTTACATTCATCGCGTATAACTCAATATTTTGTAAATCAGCATATTCGTGTTTGTTTGATTGATTATTGCCGTGTAATGGTTTTGTATTACTTACTTTCAATTTCATCATAAAACACCTGTAAAATGTTGGTTCTAACATTCAGTTTTCCAAGCATATTTTCTTCGCGGGTTGGGTAAACGCGATTGCTTAGAAAGATGTAAACCAGGTTATAAGTAGGATCGGCCCATACCAATGTTCCGGTAAAACCGAAATGCCCGAAACTTTCAGGGCTCGCTCCCGGACACGGATAACTTTGTTCGGGGGGAAGTTCGCTGTTGTTCAGCATTGGTTTGTCAAACCCCAATCCCCGACGGTTGTTATTTTCCGGAAACTGAACACGTGTAAATTCTTTCATTGTGGCTTTGCTCAAATACTGCTCGCCACCGTAAGTGCCCATTTGCATGTACATTTCGATTAGTTTAGCCAAATCGTTGGCATTGGCAAAAAGGCCGGCATTACCTGCCACACCGCCAAATACGGCCGCAGCTTCGTCGTGTACCGTACCCTGAACCTGCTGTTTCCGGTAGTACGAATCGTATTCTGTTGGAACAATGCGGCTTTTTGGAAATTTATTTAATGGATTGTAGGTAATGTTGTATGCTCCAAGCGAGTGGTAATAATTGGCATCCAAAAAATCAGTGTAAGCTTGTCCCGAAAGATTTTCTGTGATTTCAGGAATAAGAAGAAATGATAAACCGCTGTACACATATTTGCCCGGAGGATTTAATTTCGATTTCCGGATTTCTTTGTAGATCTTTTTCTTGAAATCGTTTTTTAGATAGAGGTTAGGAGCAACTTCCAGCTGATAATCGCTTGTTTTTTGAACGGAATACCAACGGTTTTTTAGCTGCCCGTCTTTTGCTGTTTCCGACCAGTAATTAATGTAGGGAATCAGTCCGGCCTGATGTGCCAGAATTTCGCGCCAGCCCAAATCTTCTTTATCCGACGAGTGAAACAAACGTTTTTTCCAGTCGGGCCAGTAAGCTGAGAATTTATCGTTGATATTGATTTTTCCTTCGTCGGTAAGTTTGAGTACGGCGGCCAGCGCACCCGTTACTTTGGTTACCGAAGCCAGGTCGTACAAATCGTTTTCCGAAACTGGAATACGTTCGTCGTAGGTGTGATAACCATAGGTTTTTCGGAATACTATTTTACCATCTTTTGCCGCCAGAACGCTGCAGCCCGGTGTTGCCCGTTTTGCAATGGCATCGCTAACCAGTGAATCTATACGATGATTCAAACGTGTGCTGTTCATTCCAACTTCTTCAGGAATGGTGTATTTCATACGAACAGCCTTGTTAACGGTTAATCCATCGCCTATATTATAGTAGTTGCCAAGCGTAACCGGAAGTTTACCTGATGCACCTATACCACCAAAAATTTGCTGAGCAGCTAATTCCTGTACCAGCGAGTCTTTTTGATAAGCCATGATCAGGCCGGCCGGAGGAGTGAAATCACGTACTTCGGTTAAAGCATATGGACTGGAAAAAAATACAACAATCGATTTTTTGTTATTGGACAGATAGTGCAGTAAATCTTCCGTTTCGTTGCTTAAACCATATGGTCGTTTGGGCCTTGCCTTTTGCAGGCTGCCCACCTGCATCGACCGTCTGGTTTTGCTTTCGTACAAATGCAGGCCGGCAATTACCAGGTTGTAATCCTGAAGTTTTGTTTTTATCGCATTTAGTTCCTCTTCCGAAAACTGCTCAGGAAGGAAAAAGTTATCCGTTTTTGTGTACTTCGAAAGCATCGATTGGAACGGAGTTTCTGCTGTTTCACCAACAGTCAGGCAGGCGATTTTTAAGGTATCGAGGCCTTTTAGCGGAATGATATCGTTTTGGTTTTCCAGCAGCGTTAACGAAGCTTCAATCAGTTTTCTTTTTATCAGTTCGGCCTGAGGGGTGTTTAATTCCTCCATGAGATTAACACGTGAAACCGGAGCTAGCTTGTTTAAACCTGCATCGAATTTTGCAGCCAGTACTTTCCGGCATTTAAAATCTATTTCTTCTTGCGATAATAGCCCCGATTCAATTGCTTTTTTGATTCCGGCGATTGTCAGTTCTACATCTTTCGGAAATTCAATCACATCGTTACCGGCTTTTAGCGCCAGCGCTTCAATTTCGCCCGGTGCTCCAAAACTTTTAGCACCGGCCATATTCATGGCATCGGTAACTACCAGCCCCTGGTAATTCCATTCATCGCGAAGAATTTCGTTTAGAATTTTTGTCGACAGACTGGATGGAATTCCTTTTGTGCTATCAATTTTAGGGACATTCAAATGGGCACTCATCACACCAGCAACGCCTTTTTTTGTCAATTCTTTGAACGGATACAGTTCAACCGAATCCAGTCGTTCGCGCGAATACGGAACCAGTGGTAGGGTGAGGTGCGAATCAGTTTGTGTATCTCCATGTCCGGGGAAATGTTTGGCAATGGCCAGTATATTATTTTCCTGTAAGCCTTGCATATAAGCAATACCACACGCTGCAACTTGTTTGGGTGATTCGCCAAACGAACGCATCCCGATAATTGGATTTAGTGGTTGGGTGTTTATATCGACAACGGGGCCAAGGCTAACCTGAACGCCCAAACGTTTCATCTGTTTGGCCATTTCGGTGGTGGCCTGTTTTATCAATTCCGGATTGTGCGAGGCACCCATCATCATATTGTACGGAAAAGGCATAACACCGGGAAGTCGCATTCCGGCTCCCCATTCGGCGTCCATGGCAACAAAGAGCGGCGTTTGCGCCGATACCTGATAAAAATTGGTAAGTTCAGCTTGTTTAACCGGATCGCCAGTAAAGAATATCACACCACCGAGATTGTATTCTTTAATCAGCTCGGCTACTTTTAGCTGACCGGCTATGTTTTTATCGGCCGCGGTGTTTACCCATATTAACTGAGCTATGCGCTGCTCGGCCGACAGTGATTGAAAAACAGAATCTACCCAATGGTTTTTGTCGGTTTCAGCATGCTGTGTTTGTGCCATAGCTGTTCCCCGGAATGCAATGAGAATAAGGAGTAATAAAGCTATTTGTTTGATGTTCCAGATCATTTCTGTATGCTGTTAAAAAATAGAATTTATGACGGTTTAAACTTTTATGAATATTTTCTTTTGGTAGAGGATTCGGGCAATCAGCCAGAAAAAGGCAACATGCGTGAGTGCAAACAGTAGCGAGCCGTTTAGCGGTCCTGCCAGTGGTTCAAATATCTGGTGATAAAGCCAGCTGTATCCGTTGGTTATCTGTCCCTCGCTATTCGTGAATTTAATTACCCTTGTTAAGGTATTGGCCCATAAGCCCGAAAGAGCAAAAATGAACAATGGATTCATTCCGAAAACCACAAAAAAGGATGTCCATTTTTTGTGCGATTTTATGTCGATGATCCAAATGAGTGCTGCCAGTACAACCGAAGCCCAGCCTGCAGTATATAACACATAGGAGCTTGTCCAAAGTGGTTTATTGATAGGGAAAACCAATCCCCACACTAACCCTGCAGCAATACCTGCCAGCCCGCCAAGAAAAAGCCATCGCGGGATTTTTGTCTCTTCAGTTTTATGGATGAAGGCACCCGCCATATAACCCAGTAATGCTGTTACAATTGCCGGAATGGTGCTTAACAGGCCTTTAGGATCGAGTGGAATGCCAAAACCATGATACATGTGGTTTTCGCCAAGAATTGCCCGATCGAAAGCTATTGTTGCATTGCCTTCCAAACTAAAAGGAGCCTCTTTCCCAAAGTAAAAAAGGATGCCCCAATACAATAAAAGAATAGCGCCGGAAATATAGGGCAACCACGATTTTTTAGCTGATAGTACGATTAATGATGTTATTCCGTAAACAATGGCTATACGTTGAAGGACACACAGTATTCTTAGTTTTGAGAAATCTTTGGCCCATTGCGGAAATGAATTGAGAAATAAACCGATGGCAAAAATTAAAATTGTTCGTTTTGCCAGCCGTTTAAACGATTCGTGATTTAATGTATTTCCGTACTTTGAAAATGAAAAGTACATGGAAACTCCCACAATAAAAAGAAAAAAAGGAAAAACGAGGTCGGTAGGTGAACACCCGTTCCATGCCGAGTGTTTAAGTGGTTGATAGATGTATGACCAACTGCCGGGATTGTTAACCGTAATCATTGCTACTATGGTTAAACCGCGCAGAACATCAAGAGCCAGATACCTTTTTGCTGTTTTCATCAATCGTTTTTAGGAACCAGGTTTGTCAACTTTCTTCTGTTTTTCAAAAGAAGGTCTTCAAATATAAGGTATTTTTGTAATATGTATGACAAAAAATCAAAAAATTACAATATTGTATTTAATTTACAAAAAGATGTAATTGTTATTTATTGATGTCATTGTGTTATTAAATTACTTGTATGCAAGTCGAAATGGCTGCTGTGTGGCGAAGGTAAAGTGGTTGTATTTTGATTTTCAGGCCGGATTTAACAATTTGTTTTAGTGTATAATATAATATGTAATACAAATATGGATATTTTGTTTTGATGTGTGGTATGACGGCTTTGATTTTCAGTGCATATAAGTCAGTATCTGGTTTTAATATTGACCTGAATTCAAAATGAACCTTATTTGAGTAATTCCTCTTTTCAATCCGTAATTTCTCCCGAAAGATTTCAGGACAAGCTGTTTTAATTCATTTAAAGCTCACACTGATATCGATTTGGATAATTCTCCGGTATTAGTTTTAAAAAGTTCTTTTGTGAAAATAAGTCGCAAAAAAAATGGCTGCAAGATTGATCCCGCAGCCATTTTCTAACAGTTGAGCTAATACTATTTGGCTCTAAAATCGAACCACAGTGTTATCGGATAACTTTCGTCGCCACGGCGTTCGGAGAACATTCCTTTTTTAGAACCCGGTCCCAACCGGTCGGTTTGGTAAAATTTGGTTCCAATTGCCGGAATCTCGTACAGGAATGAAATATCGCCCTCGGGAAATGCCGGATAAGTACCACCTGCCACGTGTTGTGGTTTTGCTGGTTTAAACAGCTGGAAATACAGGTTGGGCGTTTCCGAGATAATGGTAACCGGACTTTCGGTTGTTTCCAGTGTTGTCCAGAACAGGTTTGCATGGTAGCCTTTAAACTCCGGATAAACCATATTTTCAAAACTTTCGCCGGTGACGGTATTGTTGTATTCTTTCTCCCAAACGCCAATTTCGTTGCCTTTTAAGCGGTTCTTCCAAACACGATAAGGCCCGCTTCCCATCCATTTAACGCCGGTACATTTGATTTCGGGGTAATTAAATGAAATCCCCACAAAATCAACATCGGAAACTCTGTCGCGAAGCGGATTGGCAAGTAGTTTCAGTAAGCCACTTTTTTCGAGTGTCCAGGTTATTTTGCGTGGATAGGTTTTGGTGGTAATTTCAAACCCGAAACTACCATCTTCATTCATTTTCCATTCTGTTCCGGTAACTTCATGCTCAACACCTGTCGCCACTGGTCCACCTGTGAACGAAATGTTTCCTTGGCCGTTTCTAACTGATCTCAATGTTCCGTCAGTTTTACTGAATTCAATTGCCACATTGGCTACTGATGCTGTTACTGCCTCTTCCGTTTCCATAACTGAGATTTCAGAACTTCCGGTGTTGAGTTCGGCAAGCAATTCTTTTGCTTTGTCTGCCGGCTGAATAACCGGCCAGCTCCAGGAGTAAAGATGTTCGCCATGTGGGCCGATGGCAGTAAAACGGAACACATCGGCATTTTCAAGTGAATTGTTCAGCGCTATTTCCACCTGGGCCGTTTCACCCGGTTTCGCGTCAGGGCTTTCTATTGTTCCCGAACCAAGTTGTTTTTCATCTTCAGGACTGAGACCTGTTTTTACGGCTTCCCATTTAAACGTGCATTGGTTGAGGTTGGTGTAAATATATTTGTTCGACAAAAACAAGCGGCCGTTCCAGCTTTTTACAATGGCTACCGGCTCTACCTGCACCGGCGACCATATTTCTTTAATGGTATAAAAGCTGGCCTCTTTTTCGCGGTGAGGTCCCAAAATTCCATCGGGAGCGTGGTTGCCATCGCCATCGTAAACGGTTCCCGGCTTATCGGTGCGCAATACAGCTTCGTCAACAAAAACCCACAAAAATCCTCCGGCGTGAAGTGGAGAAGTCTGGTAATTTCGCCAATAATCTTCCAGTCCGGCTCCATGACCACCATCGTACAATCCGTGCAGAAGCTCGGTTGGCATAAACGGATCGTTGCCATAAATATATCGTCCAATGGCATAATCAAATTGAGGGTAGTGATGCGTGTCGGCGCCATTTCGTAACAACCAGGGGTAAATTATCGGACGCTTCTGAATATCGTATTCATGGAAAGTCTTTTCGTTTCTGAAATCCCAGCCACCTTCATTTCCGTGGTCGAAGATGACAACACTCGCGTGGTTTTCGTCTCTTAAAATGGTTTCTTTAATCAGTTTCGGGCCAACAATAGTGTCGTAACCTTGCTGCCAGCCGGTAACTTCATCGAGCACAAAAAGTCCCAATGAGTCGCAAAGGTCGAGGAAACGTTTATCGGGTGGGTAGTGCGAGCAGCGAACAGCATTCATATTCATTTCTTTCATCAAATTGATGTCCATAATGTGATTGTGGTCGCTAAGCGAACGACCGGTTTCTGGCCAAAAGGAGTGGCGGTTTACACCCTTAAAAAGCACTTTCTCGCCGTTTACATAAAAGCCGTCGTGTTTACGCAGTTCAACGGTTCTGAATCCAATTCGTTCGGTAACTTCATGCAAAACATCGCTACCTTTTTTTAGCGATATTTTCATGTTGTACAAGGTTGGCCATTCCGGATTCCAGGCTTTGATATTGTCAAATTTGCCCGATACCCAGGCTTCTTGTTTACCTTTTTCAATCTCCACCTGAACAGGTGTTCCGATTTCATTTCCTCCCAAGTCGAATAATTCAACTGTGGCTGATAGATCTGATTTTGATTCGTTCAAATCGATTAAAACATTAAAAGAACCGTCGGCTTTAGGATCGATTGCTGTACGGCTCATGTGCACCTCAGGAAGTACTTCCAGGAAAACCGGGCGGAAAATTCCACCAAAAATCCAGAAATCGGCCTGGCGCTCGGCACGGTTGATCGATTCGTTGGCCGAGTGTTTGGCTACATCAACCTCCAGCAGGTTGTTTTGCCCGTATTTTAGTAATTTGCTTATGTCGTATTTAAAACGGTAAAAACCGCCCTGGTGCATTTCTCCGGCCGATTTACCATTGATTTTCACTTTGGTGTCAGTCATCGATCCATCGAAAACAATGTTAATGGTTTTGCCTTTCCAGCTGCGCGGCACTTCAAATTCGTGTTTGTAAAGGCCGTGTTCTTTTCCCAGCTTAATATTTTCGTTGGACCAGTCGTGGCCGTAATTATAGGTACCGAAACCCTGAAGTTCCCAGTTGGATGGCACAGCTATTTTTGTCCATGAGTTGCTGTTTCTGCCATCGGTACAGAAAAAGTCCCATTCAACCGTATTATCGGCATCGGTTCCCGAGAGATAAACGATTTCTGTAGGTTGGGCAAATCCCTGAATAGTTGTAAATAAAGGGATTGAAATAAGTAAGAGTAGTAGTTTTAAGCGCATGTTTTAATGTCTAGTATTATAAATGTAATAATTCAGCAAAATCTTCCTGTAAAAGAAAGACGATTTTGATGTCTTCTGTTTCAAGCGAATTAGAGGTACAGTAAAAATAGAAATTTTTAAACGGATGCGAATTATCCGGTTAATAAATCTATTGCAGTATGGTTTACAGTGCCCGCTGTTTTATTTTGAATGTTTTTTAAATACAAAGGATTTGTGTTTTATTTCGAAATTTTGGAATGATCAATCAGTGTACGTTGTTCGTATTTGTTTTAATTCAGTGGGGCCGCTGCAATTGAACAGTTCGAACCATGACCCGTTGGTTTTATAAAATCAGGATAATGTGAGTATGGTTTTTTAATGTAAAGCAAAAGTTTTTGTTTTTTTGAAAGTTTCTTTTTTCCTATCATTGCAGTAGGGACAAAATTTAGAAGGGTGATAAATGAGGATAAAAAAATATATACTATTTAGCCTGTTTAGCTTGTTGGTTACAGGTTTTTCAATAGCTCAAAACAAGAATAACGTCCATTTCTATAACCTCAACGACAAATTCGGGATTTCGTTGCGCGAAACCAATTCGGTGTGTGGCGACGATAACGGTTTTATCTGGGTGGCGTCGAAGATGGGAATCATACGGTATACGCAAGACGATATCAGAATCTACCAGTTACCCTACGAAAGTACCAATGTGGTAACCGCCGATTTAACTTACAGCCAACAAAATCTATACGTTTATACCAATGCCGGGCAGATATTCAAATACAATTCCATTAAAGACCGTTTTGAATTGTTGATCAATTTGTCGCGGGTTCTTCGAAATCCCTATCTAGGTGTTACAGGAATGCTCGTCGATCACGAAAAACGTTTATGGATATCGTCAACTACCGGGATGTATTACTTCAGCGAAGAAAATGGGCTTAAGGCAACCACTGTGGTGAATAATGTTTCGGCAATGACCTGGTACGATACCGAAAACATAATTTATGCTGAACAGGATGTGTTGAAACTATTCAATATTAATGAATTGGTTTACAAACCGTTTTATATGTTTCCTTCAGGTACAAGCTATGCAGTATCCTCTTTTTTACACGATGAACTGCAGGATGTTTGGTGGATAGGAACTATGGGAAGCGGGCTTTTTGTGTTTGATAGTAAAGCGGAACAGAAACTGACTCCTATTGTAGATATACCCAGCCAGCCAATATTGGCGATCGAGAATTTTACCACATCATCGGTGTTAATTGGTATCGATGGGCAAGGAGTTTGGGAGCTGGATAAAAACAGCTATGAGGTGCTTGCCGTAATGAAAGAGAACGCCGATAACATGGGCTCGTTAAAAGGTAATGGTGTTTATGATATTTACCGCGACAATAATAATCGAGTGTGGGTATGTACCTATAGCGGGGGAGTTTCGTACATGGATATGGCCAACCCCATTGTAACCCAAATTAATCATATTGCAAATAACAATAACTCGCTTGTAAATAACGATGTTAACGCAGTATTGGAAGACAGCAACGGAAATTTTTGGTTTGCAACGAATAATGGTATCAGTTTCAGGAATAACGCTACGGAACAATGGAAATCTTTTTATCACAATAACGAGAAGCATGCACAGGTATTTTTAACCTTAAAAGAGGATAGCCGGGGACGTATTTGGGCCGGTTCGTATGCTTCGGGGGTTTATTTACTCGACAATAAAAGCGGTGAAGAGTTAAAACATCTGAGTCTCGAATCAACCGATGGCCAGTTTGGAAATAATTTTGTGTTCGAGATTATGGACGATCAATATGGTAATTTCTGGATTGGTGGCGTTCGCGGAGATTTAATCCGTTATGATATTAAAACCGAAACTTTCAGGTCGTATCCGAATATGACTGTGGGTAAGTTGTTGAATTATAAAGAAAACAAATTACTGATTGGGAACACCAACGGATTGGTTGAATTTGATATAAATACAGGGCAGACCGAAACTATTGTAGAAGGGTATATTGTAAACGATATTTATCTGAAAGATAATGTGGCCTGGCTTTGTACCGTAGGAAGTGGCATAATTCGTTACGATTTTATTACACACGAACAGGAGAATTTTACCGTTGATGATGGTTTGCCGTCCAACTTTGTTTCAAGTATTCAGTACATGGATGGTTATTTTTGGATTGGAACAGAGCAGGGACTTTGCCGTTTTAAACAAAGCGACCGGTCGATTTTAACCTTTAACGCCTTGCCTGCCGTAAGTAATGTGTCGTACAACCTAAGGGCCATTCAAGTGCTTGATGGCGACAGGTTAATGATGGGAACCAACAACGGAGCATTAATTTTTAATCCGAATGAAATTAAACCTGCTGAAAATAAAGGAAGTATTTTCCTGCAGGAACTTACCGTTTCGGGGCGTTCAATTCACGAACTTGAATCTCCATCGCTTACCAAACCTTTAAACGATCTTGAGAAACTGTCGTTAAAATATGCACAGAATACCATTAGCCTTGAAATGCTGCCAATCGGGGTAACATCTCCCGGGGCCCGTTTTTCGTGGAAAATGGACGATCTTGACGCCGAATGGACAACACCTGCCAACAACAAAATCCTGTCGTACTCAAATATTCCAAGTGGAAATTATACGTTGCGGATAAGAATGTACGACAGTTCAAATACACAACTTCTTGCCGAGCGTGATATCAAACTCAATGTAATTCCGCCGTATTGGGCCACCTGGTGGTTCCGGATACTTATAATTTTATTCGTGTTCGGTTTGGTTGTATTTTTTATGATATACTATATCGAAAACCTGAAAAAGGTGCATTCCGAAGAGAAAATCCGCTTTTTTGCCAATACCGCGCACGATATCCGTACATCGTTAACCCTTATAAAAGGGCCGGTTGAAGAGTTGAACAAAGAGCCTGTGTTAACATCAAAGGGCCATCATTATTTACATTTGGCTACCGAACAAACACAAAGGCTGTTAAATGTGGTAACGCAGCTGATGGATTTTCAGAAATCAGACATTGGTAAAGAACGTATTTCGCTGCAAATGGTTGATGTGGTGAAGGCCACTAAAAACCGTGTTATGATGTTCGAATCGTATGGCAACAGTAAAAATATTGAGATTCATTTTAAATCAAATTTACCGAAGTTTGTTACGGCTGTCGACGAAACACTTATCGACAAGGTTGTTGATAATCTAATTTCGAATGCCATAAAATATTCGAATAAGGATAGCGATGTAAATGTAAGTCTACATTGCTCGGAACAGCGATGGGTTTTAGAGGTGCAGGATTTTGGAATAGGAATTAGCAAAAAGGCACAACGGCAGCTTTTTAAAGAGTACTACCGTGCCGAAAACGTGGTAAATTCTAAGATTGTCGGTTCCGGAATTGGTTTACTGCTGGTGAAAAATTATGTGAATCTGCACGGCGGAAAAATCAATTGTTTTAGCCAGTTGAACGAAGGATCAATGTTTCAGGTTGTTATTCCAACCAAAAAGCTGGAATCAGAGCCCATTGAAAAGGAAAGTATTCAGCGTAAAGAATTGCAACCTCCGGTAACAAAACAAGAGTTTAGCCCGGTTGTGCCGAATGAAGATGAAGAACCCGAGGCACTGAAAATGAAAGTACTTATTGTGGAGGATAATGAGTATTTGCGCGAGTTTTTAAAAACGGCAATGGAGCCGCAGTTCCAGGTTTACCTGGCAAAAAACGGCGTACAGGCCTGGGAGCTGATTGAAAAGCAAACACCTGACCTTGTTGTGTCCGATATAATGATGCCGGAAATGGATGGTTTTGAGTTGTGCCGTAAAATTAAATCAACTTACGAAACATCGCATCTGCCCGTAATTTTATTAACGGCACTGGCCGGAAAAGCTGAACAGTTAAAAGGTTTGGGGCTTGGCGCTGACGATTACCTTACCAAACCTTTTGATGTTTCCATTTTGCAACAGCGAATTCGCTCGTTGGTGAAAAATCGGGAGATCATCAGAGATAAGGCATTAAAGGTGATAAAAGGAGGTGATGATTCAGCAATTGTAGAAAACGAACTCAACGATAAATTCCTGAAACGGATGGTAGAAGTGGTTCACGAAAATATGGCCAATGCGCAATTCTCGAAAAAAGATTTTGCTTCGGCAATGCACGTAAGTCCGTCGTTACTGTACAAAAAAGTAAAATCGTTAACCGATCAGTCGCCTACCGATTTTATAAAAATGGTTCGTTTAAATCATTCGCTCGACTTGTTGCGCACCAAACAATATAATATTACAGAGGTAAGCGAGCTTTGTGGTTTTGCCAGTGTGGGGTATTTCAGCACTGTTTTCAGAAAACATTTTGGCAAATCGCCCACGCAAATGATGGGATAAAGATTTTAGTGCCTGGTTTTTTGTAAGTTTTTCTACTCAAATCTGTTCGGTGGACCGGATTGTGCATGATGTTTTTCACTAGTGTAAAAGCATAATTACCTTGTTGATCGGTATAATTAAAACTGGCTTCACCATATTTTTGCCACTCATAAAGTCTGCATTTACCCCGAAGTAAATGGGCTTTGCAATACCGTCTGTGTAGCTTTAGTTTCCAAAAATAAAAAACTTTGTTTGTAAGGTTTTTCATGGGAAGACAAGACTGATTCTTTTAACCCAGCCCCGGCTTCTAATTTTCCAATATTTATATTCAATATATCCAAATTGTAACAATTGGTACAAAATTTATGTATGATTCAAAAGATATTTACTGCATAAAAGATTGATCAACCAATTGCTATGTTAAAACAACTACTTCCGCCTAAAAAATGGCAACTTCCGGTAATTTTCATTTCAAGCATATTTGCAGGTCTTGTAATGTTTCTGCTTTATGTTTCAAAAGCACATTCATATCTTAGCGATAAGCCTGAGACATGCACGAATTGCCACATAATGGCACCGCAATACGCTACCTGGACCCACAGTTCGCATCGTGAGGTTGCCCACTGCAACGACTGTCATGTTCCGCACAATAACGTATTCAACAAATATTATTTCAAAGCTAAAGACGGTTTGCGCCACGCTACAATTTTCACCTTACGAAAAGAGCCTCAGGTAATCTATATTCACGAAGAAGGAGCTGAAGTAGTGCAAAATAATTGCATACGTTGTCATCAGAAACTATTGGAAGATCCCAAACTGGTAGGAAATGTTGAGGCGCACAAAGCACATCGCGAAGACCGGCGTTGCGTGGAGTGTCATCGCGAAGTACCTCACGGTCGTGTAAATAGTATTTCGAGTGTGCCCAATGCTCGGGTACCATTACCCGAGAGTCCCGTTCCGAACTGGATAAAACAATACATAAAAAATAATTAAAACAGAATCATGAGTGCAAAACAAAAACTAACCGAGAAACGCCCGTGGTTGGCGTGGATATTCTTTTTAGCAACTGTTGTTGTGGTTTTCTTTCTTGGCCTGCTGGCTTCGTCAATTGTTGAAAGAAGAGCAGAAGCAGCTTACGTTAATGTTCCGAAAGTTGAAATTGGCAAGTTCGAGCCACGAAACGAAGTGTGGGGACAGAATTATCCCCGCGAATTTCAATCGTATTACGGAACGGCTGATACAAGCTTTCAGAGTAAATACAATGGCAATACCATGATCGACATGCTTGAAGTAGACCCCAGGCTTGTTGTTTTATGGGCAGGTTATGGCTTCTCAAAAGATTATAATCAGGGACGAGGCCACTATTATGCAATAACCGATATTCAAAATACATTACGCACCGGTGCTCCAAAAACTCCAAAAGAAGGGCCGATGCCGGCAACCTGTATGACGTGTAAAAGCCCCGATGTGCCGCGGCTGATGAATGAAAAGGGTGTGGCTGCGTTCTACACCGGAGCCTGGGCCGAATTAGGTGCAGAGGTGGTAAATCCGATCGGTTGCGCCGATTGTCATGATAATGAAACGATGAACCTTACCATTACACGCCCGGCTTTGGTTGAGGCTTTTGAGCGTATGGGAAAAGATGTTACCAAAGCCAGCCACCAGGAAATGCGTAGTTTGGTTTGTGCTCAATGTCATGTTGAATATTATTTCAATAAGAAAACGGTTGAAGGTGCTCAGTATCTCACTTTTCCGTGGGACAATGGATTTAGTGTTGAAGCCATGGAAGAATATTACGACAATATGGAATTTAGTGACTGGACACATTCCATGAGCAAGGCGCCAATGCTGAAAGCACAACATCCGGGTTATGAGATTTATATGACCGGAATACATGCGCAGCGCGGAGTGTCGTGTGCCGATTGCCACATGCCATATAAGAGCGAGGGGGGGCAGAAATTTACCGACCATCATATGCAGTCGCCGCTAAACAATATAGCTAACTCATGCCAGGTTTGTCACCGCGAAGAGGCAGGAACTTTACTGGCTAATGTGTACGAACGTCAGGACAAAATTATCGAAAACCGCGATAAGTTGGAAGAATTGTTGGTACGTGCTCATGTTGAGGCTAAAAAAGCCTGGGATCTTGGAGCCAACGAAACTCAAATGGAAGATATCCTGATGGGAATACGTCATGCGCAGTGGCGCTGGGATTACGCTGCAGCCAGTCACGGAGGTTCATTCCATTCGCCTGTTGAAGTGGGACGTGTAATTTCAACCGGTATTACCATTGCCCAGGAAACACGAATTGAATTGGCACGCTTACTCGCAGATCTTGGGCATAATCAGGCAATTCCATATCCCGATATTGCAACCAAAGCAAAAGCGCAGGAGTTTATCGGTTTAGATATGGATAAACTGAACGATGAAAAGCAGGATTTTCTGAAAAACATTGTGCCGAAATGGATGCAGGAAGCCGAAGAACGCGAGAAAACTTACGATGCTGTTGTAAAGCTGCAGGAATAATAAAAGCTAAACCCGAAGATTATGAAGAATTCCGGAATTACCATTTTGGTACTGGTGATTATGTGTGTTTCTTTTGCTGCAAAAGCACAGTTTTCACTAACAGGAGAATACCGGCCACGAACCGAATTAAGCCGTGGCTACAAGTCGCTTGCCATTGAAGACCAAAAAGCATCGTTGATCACCTCGCAACGTACACGGCTAAATGCCATGTTCAAAAACGAATACATTATCACCAGCCTTGTATTGCAAGATGTAAGGCAATGGGGGAGTCAGCCGCAATTGGTGGGTAACGAAGATTATGCGCTTTCGGTACACGAGGCATGGGCCGAGGTGTTATTTTCGCCCCGGTTCTCGTTAAAAGCCGGACGGCAGGAAGTGGTATACGACGACCATCGTATTTTTGGAAACGTGGGATGGGCTCAACAGGCACGCTCGCACGATATGGCCATTTTTAAATACGAAGATGATATTAAGCTACATTTTGGTGTTGCGCATAACGAAAACAACGACATTACCAATAACATTTACAATGGCCCCGATGCCTACAAAGATCTTCAGTTCATATGGTTTAATAAAAGCTGGGAGAACAGTGCACTGAGTTTGATGCTTTTGAATAATGGTGTTCCGTATATGCAGGCAGATGAACAGAAAAACCGATACGGCCAGACCATTGGTGGAAGATATACCACGCTTGTTGAAGAGGTGAAGGTGGCCGGAAATCTTTATTTGCAAACCGGGAAACACGTTTCGGGTGCTAAGATCAGTGCGTTGAACGTATTGTTTGAAGCGGCATATAAAAACTTTGTTGCAGGATATGAACGTCTTTCAGGAACCGATTACAACGAAACGGAGAAATATAAATCGTTTACACCGCTATACGGAACCAACCATAAATTCAATGGCTTTATGGATTATTTTTATGTTGGCAGCCATATCGGTTCGGTAGGATTAAACGATATTTATTTGAAATACAAGTACACGAAAGATCAATTTGTGTTTGATGTGCATCTGCATTATTTTGGAGCTGCAGCGGAAGTTGCTCCCGACGCTTCCAGCTATTTGGGTACCGAGCTTGATCTTTCCGGTAAATGGATTGTAAATCCGTTTACCTCAATTACGCTTGGATATTCAACGATGTTTGCAGGCGATTCGATGGAAATTCTGAAAGGCGGCGATAGTTCTGTTGGGCAGCATTGGGCTTACCTGATGTTGTCCGTTACTCCATCGTTTATAAAATAGCTTAGCGAGAATAGAAGCGTGTTTATACTATGATTTGATAAAGTACAATAAAGCACTAACATTTTGCATGTTAGTGCTTTATTGTTTTTTGCAACTGATCTGTAAGATTGTGGAGCTGGCGGGAGTCGAATGATGTGGGTATTGGGCACTAAATCAGTTATTTATGGAAGGGCGAATTTGAGTGTTAACCGAATCGTTCACCAGCGTTGTTTTTACATATAATTTGGCTCTTTATGGTGTGATTTATTACACTATTTCATGAAAATCTCAGCATAATATTCTTCAATCATAGAAATATCTTCATTAGTCAGTTCATCAAAGTCATTCTGCCTTTTCCGTTTGGACAACCTCCCATTATTTTGATTTAACAATTTGATTAGTAAATCAACCCTTGTGTCTGGCAGAGTTAAAAACGAATTTATTGCATTGGTTAATCGATCGTATTTTTCGAGAAAATCAATTTCTTCCGGGATAATCCTGTTTATCGTGTCTTCAACACATTCGTAAAGGAATTCTGCCTGAACTGTTAAATCGTAGTAACGATATAAATCTATTGTATCATTCAGTATCTCTATGTTATGACTTGGTGTAGGCTTCCATTCAATTAGATCTATTCTTTGAGTGGAATAATCTTCCAGTACTTCCTGGTAGTCGCCAATTCTATCTAAAATTGCAGATGAAACAGGAAATATCATTTCACGTTTGGTGAATCCCATCCAGTTCAAAATATGATGGATCAAATAACGATGGATTCTTCCATTACCATCTGAAAGCGGGTGAATAAACACAAATCCAAACGCTATGGTCGTTGCAGTAAGAACCGGATCATATTTGCTATCCTGCAGAAGGTTATTGGTGTTTATTAAGCCTGTCATTAAGGAGATCAGATCTTCTGCTTTTGCTGAAATGTGGTCTGGAATAGGAGCAAAAGTTTCGCGGTCATGTTCTCCAATAAAGCCTTCTTCCTGCCTGATTCCCATATGTTTTAACTTCTTTGAGCCAATTACGATATGTTGTAAACGTTCTATTTCAGATAAGTCTAATTCTTTTTTCCCGGCTTGTCCGATCACTTTACCCCAGTTTCTTGCTCGCATATTTGGAGGATACTCTCCTTCAATTGCAAATGATGCTTTAGAATCCTTTAGTAGCAAAAAGGCCGCCGTCCTTCTGATAAGTTCCTTATCCCTTCCATCTAGTCCTTTATCAATTGATTCTTGAATATTGGTAGAGATATAGCTTTCAAGCTTTTTACTTTTTTTTATCATTGGGCAAAATTCTGGTGTCCCGGGTAGGTTATTTTTTACCCTATGTCGTGTTGAATTAATTGTTGGCCCTGGATATTGTAAAGAAGGATTAACAATCTCAATATAAGTACCGATTTTCAAGTCGGGAATATCAAGTTTTTCTCCTATTAACCATTCATAAAGAAACCAGATTCGTCTTGAATATTGACCAGTCGGTTCATTACGAATTACTTCTGTAATATTTTTTTCTCCAATGATTTGAAATATTGTTTTCAGGATCAGCAGATCAATACCTTCATATTTTAGAGCAAAGAATATATGACTAATTAGGTTATTGTGCGGCTCGTGTCTTTTTGTGAATACTTGCCATTGGTCAGTATTATATCTTTGGTGTTTTTCTGTAACTATTGCAAGTTGTCGGGGTATGGGCAACAGTTTACCAGTATTTAGTTCTATCTCCCGGATCATTAAACTATAGCCGGCCAACATTCCTTCTTCGGGAAGAGGTCTGCCATGAAAAATGGTTACTTTCTGTGAAAAATGATTACTCATCCTTGGTAAACATGAAATTTAGTTACAAAGATAGCATGAAAAATAATTATTTAATATGAAAAAAGATTATTTATGGTTGGAATTCATGAAAAATAGTTATCGGAAGACAAATGTTTAATCTTAATCATCATATCCGGTCATTTCAAAATGAAGAAAACAGTCGGACTTTCTGAATTAATGAATATAACGTGATGTTAAAATTTATGAATTAGGAAAAGCAAAAAAACTAAAACTAAGAAATTATAAGATCACTAAAGAAGGGATGCAAGTGCAAGGGAGAGAAAAGCCTCAGATTCAAGTTTGTTATTACACAGAATAATTCTATCAATATATTTTATTATTATAATTACGATCATTTTACAATTTCTTTTATGGAATTTTTACTTTTATGAATCATAACTATAAATCGATGTTTGAACCTGAAAGTAAAACTGATGAAAATCTATCCTGGACAGCATACGTACTTATTATCGTTGTTTGCAATTCTTTTATGTATGCAGGCACACAGTCAAAAGTTAATTGAGAGCAGGCAAAGCAGCTATTATTCTTACATCTACAAACTCACGGAAAAGGAAGCAGAGAAAATCTACAAAAATGATTTGGATGAAGTTGAACCATCTTTTTTTCATACTTTGGTTGATTCTTTTCCTACCGACAGCCAATACGTTGGCAATCTCAACAAAGGTTATTATTTAAAAACCTATGCCGATAAAAACCAGCAACGTTTTTCGATAGCAACGGTACAGAATTTTGATGTTTTTATACTGAATAACAATACTGATTTATGTGTTCAGGTATACGATTTAGAGGGAAACATCATCTCTGACGCAAGAGTGAGCGTAGGTATAAAACACCTTCATTTTGATAAAAAAACACAATCGTATATTGACCGAAAATCAAACCGGAAAGGATTGCTGAAAGTACGCTGTGACGATTTTACAGCTTACTATAATCTTGCCCGACAATATAAGAATTCGGGCATTATGCGCACAAGCCGAAAAGTGGTCTATAATGCACCGGTAAAATACGTTTGGCTGCCAATCCGTTACGTGGTTAAACTTCCGGTTGATGGCGTCAAGTCTATTACAAACGGTTATCCGCAGGGAGTGATTTACAATACAAAGAACTTTTTTGAGAGAACATTCCGAAAAGTTGCTTCGATATTTGATGATTATTATCGTGAGCGAAATTACAAGGGATACATTGTCTTCAACAAGCCTAAATATCATGTGGGCGATACGGTAAAATTCAAAGCTTTTGTGGTCACTAAAAAAGGGAAACCGGTTAACGAATCTGTGGATGTTATACTTTACGGTAAGAATAAAATCGAGCTGGAAAAACTGAGTCCTTATAACGAAGGTGGGTATTCCGGAGAGTTTTTTTTGCACGATTCGTTACAGTTGCAACTCGACAGAAGTTATCGCCTATCGCTTGAAATGAATAAATGGGAACATTTGATTTCAGGGAATTTCAGGTACGAAGATTATGAACTTTCGAAAACCAAACTTTCGTTGCGACTCGATAATTCTGAGCAATATAAAAACCATGCAGTTAAAATGTATGTCAAGGGCACGGATGAAAACGACCTGAATCTTTTGGATGCACGAATTCAGGTGCTGGCCAAAACCCGCACTGTCAGTAAATATTTCGGACAGTATGTTTTTGTGCCCGATACACTTTCGTATTTCGAAAAGAAACTGGAGCCTTCCGGTGAAACTGAAATTTCGCTTCCCGACTCGCTCTTTCCGAAAGCAAACTTCGAGTACGAGCTAAACGTCCGTCTGCTTACCTCCGACAACGAAACCATTTCCGAAAGCAAACGGATAAACTATTTTTATGATTCTGAAGAATTCGATATAGATGTACAAACCGATTCCATTTTATTCCGGTTCAATAAAAACGGATTGTCAGCACCGGTTTCGGTGCGTGTAACGGCTAACGATAATTTTGGAAATAAAACCGAGGTATTTCGTGGAAGTACGCCGTGTAAAGTGGAACTGGAACCTTTTTACGCCTCATACACGGTAGCATCCGACAGCCTTTTCAAAACTATTGATATTTCTTCGGAATCATCATTATTCCAGTGCTATTCCGAACGCACAACAGATTCCGTTTTCGTTGTTGCTGAGAATCCACGAAAAATTCCCTTTGTTTATACAATTTACATGAAGAATAGCGAACAATCCAGAGGATATAGCGATTCGCTGAACATTGCCGAAAAAACAGCCACAAAGCAAAATTATTTTGTTTCTGTACGTTACTTGTGGGGCGGAAAAATTCAGGAACAAACTTACCGCATTCCGTTTAACGACCGGAAACTGAATATTTTGGTAACACAGCCAAAAATTGTTTATCCCGGACAAAAATCGAAAATTGATATTTTAGTGACCGATGTTGAAGGAGAACCAGTTGAAGGCGTTGACCTGACTGCTTACTCACTAACCCGAAAATTCAATTATTCACCCCCTGTTTTACCCAATTTTGAGCAGAACCGGAAGAATAAAACAGTTATCAATAATTTTCATTTTGAAGATCTCGGACTTGAAACCGGAAATTTCGATTTGGATTATAAAACATGGAAATTATTGGCCGGTCTGGATTCTATCGAATATTACCGTTTCATATATCCCCGCGATTCAATCTATCGTTTTGAATATCCGATGGACGATTCGCTCACGCAGTTTGCGCCATTTGTAGTTTCCAAGGGAGAAATTCTGCCCATTCATGTAATTTATGTGGACAATAACCCAGTATACTTTAGCTGGTCAAACTTTACACAGCCTTATTCTTTTAAGATCAACAGTGGTTATCACCATGTTAAATTGCGGACGAGTTTCAAAAGCATTACAATTGACAGCCTCTATTTTAATCGAGGCAAAAAAATGATTTTTAGCCTGAACGACAACTTAAAAGCTGCAAATATTTACATCAGTGATGAGAAGCCGGAATTGAGTGATTTTGAGCAACGTTCGCTTTACCGCTACATTTTTCCTTACCGAAATAATTTCGGTGAGAAGTATGCCTATTTATATCAGAACAGCGATGTTCAATTTCTGAAACCAAGATTGAATAAACAACCCAATTTTGCTGGTCCCGTTGCCGGGAATTTGTCTTTTAACGAAATTGATGGATTTACAACCCAATTCAATCACGAACCGTTTTTTGAATACGAATTTACACCCGGACTTCTAAAAATGAGAAGCATCGACAAAATGGAGTATCCACGTTCTTTGAAACATTATCAGCAAAAGCACAATCTGGCAGATGTGGTACTAAGAAAAGACTCATTATACAGACAGTGGAATAATTACCTCGATGAAAAACGTTATTCAACTGCGAGATACCGCTATCCGCGTTCCACTTCTGCCGGACTTGGAGAATTAGAGTATCGTTCATCTAAAACCTCCAGAGCATCAATGGGACAACCGCTAAATATGTTGGTTTTCAAATATGACAATCCTGAGTTTATACGTGTTTATCCCGGCCATGCTTACAACATTCATGAATTGAATGAAGGGTACTATCGCTTGTTGTTCTTTTATGCCGGGGCAAGATACCAAACCATTGATTCAGTTTTTGTGCAATCAAACGGACTAAATTATTATGAGTTTCAGCAACCTCCGGTTCTAGAGAAAGACTCGTTCAGTACTTATGTGAGCAAGCTTATAGAGGAAACCATTTTTAAACCGGCGCCTTATTATCAGCAGGAAGAGAAAGAATTGAAACAGATTTACAACCATTATCAGCAGCAGTTTCAATATACTGGAGATGGAGAAGTAATTGAAGGCTATGTTCTGGAAGAAGACACAGGTGAACCAATTCCGGGAGTGTCAATTGTTGTGAAGGGAACTACTTACGGAACAGTAAGCAATATTGATGGTTATTTTTCGATAAAAGTTCCACAAAATTATCATACGCTGGTTTATTCGTTTGTTGGATTTGAAACAGAAGAACGACAAATTGGTCAGGATGATGTTTCCAATGTCAGTATGACAGCAAGTCAACTAGCTTTGGATGAGGTGGTAGTTATCGGATATGGAGTTCAGCGTAAATCTAATCTCACCGCTTCTGTTTCTACGGTATCTCCTGGATTATTAAAAGGAATCCCAGGCGTTAGTGGCAATATTTCGCAGGTTTTACAGGGGAAAGTGTCAGGTGTAGCTATTTCTTACGATGAAGAATCAGAAAGTACCGAAATTATGATTCGAGGATCATCTACTTTCACTTTTGATAATACACCTTTATACATAATAAATGGTAATATATATAACGGTGATATCTCAAAATTAGACCCAAATTTGATTCAAAATATACAGATTTTAAAAGATGCAGAGGCTACAGCGCTTTACGGATCAAAGGCTGTAAACGGGGTTGTGATTATAGAAGCCGGTGGTAGTACATTTAAAGAAGCCCCTAATCGTGGTATTAAGGGTGCCGATTACGATGCAGCTTTTCTCGAAGCTGCTTCACAAGCCAGTTCTATTCGCGAAAATTTTTCGGATTATGCATTCTGGCAACCCCGGTTGATTACAGATAAAGATGGGAAAGCAAGTTTCGATGTTACTTACCCCGATGATGTTACCAGCTGGGAAACTTTTTATTTGGCTATGAACGGGAAAAAACAAAGCGGTCAGGCCCGTGATTTGGTAAGATCGTATAAGCCATTAATGGCACAACTTGCGGTGCCCCGGTTTTTGGTTCAGTCCGACACAACCTTTGCAATTGGCAAGGCGCTCAATTATTCGCCTGATTCGGTACTGATTACTACAAACTTTGAGCTTGACGATAAATCGGTATTCAAAAAAGCCAGGTATGTTTCAAATTCAGTGCTTGATACGCTTCCGGTTATTGCAGGTAATGATTCGTTATCACTTAAATATTTTCTTGAAAAAGAAGATGGTTATTTCGATGGGGAAATTAGGTCAATTCCTGTTTATCCGCATGGACTGGAAAAAACCAAAGGCAGTTTTTATGTGCTTGATAAAGATACAACAGTTTACCTTTCATTCGATACAACTTTAGGCAATGCTACAATTTATGCGCGTGCCGATGAGCTAGACGTTATTAAGGATGAAATCATTCATTTGAGACAGTACCGATACAATTGCAACGAACAGTTAGCTTCAAAATTGAAGGGCTTGCTAGCCGAAAGGACAATCAGGGAGTTTCAGAAAAAGAAATTTGATGGGGACAACGACATTGATAAATTAATTCGGTTGCTGAAGAAGAACCAGAAAGAAAACGGACTTTGGGGGTGGTGGAAAGATTCGGAAGAAAAACTGTGGATTAGCCTGCATGTTTTGGAAGCTTTGCTCAATGCTGAGAAGTCAGGATACAAGGTGGAAATAGACAAGGAAAAGCTGGCCGGGAATCTTATTTGGGAATTTCAGAATACCCGCAACCTTGATTCGGGTATAAAAATATTGACTGTTCTAAAGTTGCTGGATGCGAAGGTGGATTACAAAAAATATATGGCAGATTTAGAAAAAATAAAAAAGCCAAATTTCAATGAAATGCTACAGTTAATGATATTGCAGCAAACCTGTGATATACGTTTTGATACGGATACACTGAAGCATTATCAGAAAAGTACAATGTTTGGAAATATTTATTACGCCGATGATAGTTTGCAATCTACTTTGTTGATAAACAACATTCAGAATACGTTGCTTGCTTATCGAATTTTGAAAACCGATTCCGTTGGGAATGCAAGTAAGTTGGGCAGAATACGAAATTACTTTTTTGAAATTCGGAAAACCGGTTACTGGCAAAATACTTTCGAATCGGCGCAAATTATTGAGACCATTTTGCCTGATTTACTGGGAAATCATCCTAATGTTGTGAAGTCAGTGTTGCAAATCAAAGGAGATGTGAGTAAGACTGTCACCGAATTTCCTTTTGAAATGGAGGTTGCATCTACACAGAATCTGGAAGTGATAAAAAACGGTAGTTTCCCGGTTTATTTAACCAGCTATCAAAAATATTGGGATAAAGCGCCTAAAGTAAAAAGCGACAATTTCGAAATTACAACTCATTTCACAAAAGATTCTTCTTCTACATTAAAAGCGGGGCAGGAAGTAACTCTGACAGCCGAAGTGAAGGTCAAGCACGATGCCCAATATGTGATGATTAATATTCCGATACCGGGAGGTTGTTCTTATGCTGACAAATTGAATTATTTCAGGATCGAATCGCACCGGGAGTATTTCAAAAACGAAACGGCTATCTTCTGCGAATATTTACCAGAAGGTGAATATTTATTTGAAGTTAAGTTGATTCCGAGATACACTGGCAATTATACTTTAAATCCGGCCAAAGCAGAGTTAATGTATTTCCCGGTATTTTCAGGTAACAATGAAGTACGGAAAGTAAGAATCTGGAAGTGATTAATTTTATCTGGCCAACACAGTGTGGCCAGATAAAATTGTCAATCAATTATACTTCTTCTAAGCGCTGTCAGTAATGTTGTGTCTGATTATCCCTTTATCACCGCCAACGGACTTAGTTCTACCAGAATATCTACCAAATCAGCCTGATTTTCCATCACAACATCGATGTTTTTGTATGCTCCAGGAGCTTCGTCCAAATCGCGAATATTACGGATGGAGTGCACAATTCCTTTGCTATTGAGCTTTTCAATTTCTTCCTCTAATACCAATTCACGTTGGGCTTGTTTTCTGCCCATGGTACGACCAGCCCCGTGCGAACAACTTTGAAAGCTTTCAGTATTCCCTTTTCCCTGAACGATATAGCTTTTTGTTCCCTGGGAGCCAGGAATAATACCTACTTCTCCCTCTCTGGCACTGGTAGCCCCTTTTCTGTGTACAATAACATTGGTGCCGAAATGTGATTCCCAACGGGCATAATTATGGGCGATATTGATAAATTCAAGGGCAGAAAAGCTCTCGCCAATAACTGACGAAAATACCGATTTGATACGCTCCATCATAAGCCGTCGATTGGCAAAGGCAAAACCGACACAATACTGCATTTCTGCAAAATAGTCTTTCGCTTGCTGGGTTTCTATGGGCAAGAATGCAAGGTCTTGCTTTTTATCGACAGACGAATGCCAGCGTTCGTTAAGATGAGTAGCCAGTTTGTTATAGTGTTCGGCCACTTTCAGTCCTATATTCCGACTTCCAGAATGAATCATTATCCAAACGTGTCCATCAGATCCTTTCTGTATTTCAATAAAGTGATTACCTCCGCCCAACGTACCAATCTGTTTTTTTGCTGCTGTATATTGCCTGTGGACAATCCCATGCTCGGGAACATTCTCTAACGAGGGCATCAGGCTTTCTTCCTGAGCCTGTTTGTGATGGTCAAAACCCAACGGTACCAATTCTCGAATTCCTGACATGATTGTTTTCAGTACATCTGTATTGATTTCATTCAGCGATGTTTTAACTGCACACATGCCGCAACCAATGTCAACTCCAACCGCGTTGGGGATAATCACACCTTTGGTGGCAATAACCCCACCGATAGGCATTCCGTAACCAGAATGACAATCAGGCATTAGGGCAACGTGTTTAAAAATAAAAGGAAGGTTGGCCAGGTTTCGGGCCTGTGCCAACGCATTCTCTTCAATATCGCTTACCCACATTTTTATCGGGACTCTGCATCCCTCAGATACTACTTGTTTCATAATTGTTAGATTGAAAAATAACGCTTTTACTTTTGGGAAACAAACAATCCTTTCAACTGGTCTAAAACAAGTCCACCACCGGAAAGTGAGATGTTGTTTACCTTTTCAGTAATCTTTTCCAAGTATTCCATTTCCTTCAGTTTGAACAGCATGGTATTTTCTTCCATGAGTTTGGCCGTGTTCAGCAAACTCCGGGTCGAGGCTGTTTCTTCCCTCCGGGTAATGATGTTGGCCTGAGCTTTTTTCTCGGCTACCAATACCTGGTTCATGATGTCTTTTACCTCTCCTGGTAAAATAATATCACGTATCCCACAACCTAAAATTTCTACACCAATCTCGCCTGCTTTTGAGGCAATTGTCTCAAGTATCGATTCTGAAATTGATGTTTTGCGTTCAAGTAATTCGTCCAAGGTATTCATTCCGATAAATTCGCGGATAGCCAATTGTACCATCACGTAAAGTTGCTTATCAAATTCTTTGTTTTCAAACAAAGCCTTATCGATATCAACCGTTTTGTAGCGGACAAAGAAATTCACACGTAAAGCAGCTTTATCCTTGGTCAGGATTTCCTGACCGGAGATTTCCATTTGCAGTTGCCGCAAATCGGTCTTGACTACAGAAATAGGGATTGGATTTTTCCAGAAGTAATAGACTCCTTTTTCCAAAACCTTATCAGCTTTCCCGTTAATTATCAAAATACCCTTTTCATAGGATTCAACTACATAAACCCTTACGTACTGCAACACTTCCGGTTTGTGTAACAATTGCATCGGGATATCTTCGGAAATTTCAATCTTACTTAAGTCTGCTTTTATGAATGAGTAATTGGTTACTCCTTTCCAAAAAGCATATCTTCCTGGAGTCAATACGTTTTTGAAGTTTCCTTCAATAAATTGAAGGGCTATTTCATTGTCTTTTACTTCAACTACATTTAAACGGTTTGCCAGTTCGGCATCTTCCAACAAAAGGTTCAGTTCAACTTCCGGGGTAAAAGGTTTAGCCAGATTATAAACTGTTACCTTTTCATTGATTCCCAACCAATGAATTCCTTCAGTTAAGATACGTTTGTAGTCACCTTTTCGGAAAACTAATCCGATTGTTCCTTTGTTGATTCTAATTCTTTTCATAGTCGTGTTTTTTTATGTTTGTTAAAATTTTTACATTTTTTAGAAAGTGTACCGGGAAAACCATTTCTCCATAGCGGAAAGCAAGACAGCTCTCGAAAGTGAACATCCGGTTTCGGGTCAGGGACCGCATCAGGAGTTTATAAGCAAGTCCATTGATGAAGTTGCTTAACCGGAAAGCAAATGTTGTTATCGGTTTTGTTCTACTCTCAGGCACTTTAAAACTGCCACCTGTTCATCTAAAATGAACTGGGCGGCGGGTTTTCCCGGCACAACTTTCGGTAGGCTTTTTTTAAGAAGGGCCCGACTTCTTTTTGGCTGGATTTACAGTCCGTTGCGTTTACCAGACGCAGTTCTGAGGTGGTGCTTGTTACTCTTACCAACTGAGCTATCCCGTTTTCGGGAGGAGGATTCGAACCTCCGACAGACAAGGTGTGGCAAAACAACCTAGGGCAAAGCAGCATACGGTCATTCGAAACAAATGCCGCACTACGGAGCTATACAGAAACTCCTGTCAGGTCTTATACCTTCGGCTTTTTACCATGCTTCCTTATTCAGGAATATTTTTAGTGCCAGTAGCACAATATTTTAATGGTTCAAAGAACGTTTTGTCATAATTGATAGGACAAAGGTTGATTACTACTGCGCAATCTTTTTGCGCAGATAAAAGAAAGTGTATATTTTTATTGAAAAAGTTTATGCCAGTCAACCGAAATGCGCTTATTCGTTACAAAACCATTGATTTATGCTTACAAAACCAGTATCGTAAATGGACTTTGGAAGATTTAATTGATGCCTGCTCCGATGCCCTATATGAATATGAGGGTATCGACAAAGGAGTTAGCCGGAGAACAGTTCAGATGGACATCCAGTTGATGCGGAGTGATAAGCTGGGATACAATGCCCCGATCGTGATTACAGACCGGAAATATTACACCTATGAAGACCCGGACTATAGTATTATGAATATTCCGCTTTCTGAGGGTGACCTGGATAAGCTAACAGAAACGGTTGATTTTCTCAAACAATTCAAAGGATTTTCTCATTTCAGGGAATTGGATTCAATGGTGCAAAAGCTTGAGGACCATATTTATTCGCAGAAAGTAAACCGGAAACCTGTTATCGATTTCGAAAAAAATGAGGATTTAAAGGGAATTGAATTTCTTGAAAAATTGTATCAGGCTATTAATAGGAAGAACATTATTGAAATCACTTACCAGTCTTTTACGGCAAGGCAGCCAAGTACATTCTTATTTTATCCTTATCTCTTAAAGGAGTTTCGTAACCGCTGGTTCCTGATTGGTTCAAAAACCAATGCCCACCCATTGTTTAACCTTGCTATTGACCGGATTATTGAAGTTAAGAACACTGAAAGAATTTTTTCAGATGAAATTGGATTCGATGCTGATGCTTATTTCAAAAACGTGATTGGAGTTACGGTAAATCACGGTGCTAAGTCCGAAAATATTGTTCTATTTGTTACCAGAAAACATGCTCCTTATGTACTAACGAAACCCTTCCATCCATCGCAAAAACTTATGGACGAAAATGAATATGGAGTTACTATTTCATTGGAAGTGCAACACAATTTTGAATTGGAAAAGGAAATACTGGGACTGGGTGACGGTATTGTTGTTCTGGCGCCTGATCGTTTGCGTGCAAACATTACGGACAGACTCAACAATGCACTTGAGTTGTACAATACCTCGATTAATGAAAAAGGAATTGTTTCATTAAGTAAGAAATATTTTAAAAACGGATTTTGTACGGTTAACCAACTTTATTCCAGACGAAGTTTAAATCAATTGAGTCTGGCATTATATAAAAACAACTCATTAGACAATACTTCCGGAGAACCAAAAATCATCGATTTAGGGATAGAGAAAAATGTAAGTTCTATTCTATTGATACCTTCGGTAGAGAAAATTCTTACACAGTTGGCAGGTCAATACTCTATAAATACTGCAACTTATTACGAGAAAATACCGGAGCAGTTTCTGGAATTTAAGCAGTCCGGGGATTCGAAGAATCTTGAATTAATCATTCTGCTTTCACAACCAAAATCAAAAGTATTTGCTTTACAGGTTATCCCTGGCTCACACAAAAAACGGCATAATGAAAAAGAAAAGATATATATTGTTGAAAATTGCAACCCGGTGGATTGCCAATTGAATATTGGAGGGGCAATAATAGTAAATTCAGCTCTCATCAAAAGTTTTCCGGGATGGTTTAAAAATGAACCAGTAAGATTTCTTCTTCTTAAAATTTGTACTTCATAAATTGCTTTTTAGAAATATTGTAATATTCTTTAGTCCAAGATTAATTAAATTCTAAAGAATATGGATCAAAAAAAACGATGTGGTGCTAGGCGCCAGAATTTCTAAACCTTCAAAATATTATATGGTCCTACCATACCTCTCTTTATTTGCTTCCTCAAAAGCATTTTTCAGTTTACTAAATACAGGTTTTTGATTTTCAAATAGTATGTTTTCCGAAATTAATGTCTCTTGATAATATTGACATTACCTTGTTTTTCTCCGAAACAATAACCTTGTGAGGTAGCAGCAACGAAACTAACTTTATCAGTTTAACTATCATCCTCAAACCAATGATAGTAACATTTTTCCTGCCGATAGGCGGGCGGTTCTGGCTGATACTCTGAATGGTTTTTTAGACATGCCGTGTTATTCGTTTTTTAGTTTTAAATCACTAAAGATTTCATTTAACATCTCTCCAGGCTCAATATCAATTGCCAAAGCAATCAGATACAATTCATCTGCTCGAAGTTTTGTGGATTCGTTTGAACTCAATTGAGAGAGTCGAGCCTGACTGATTCCGGTTCGTCTTGAAACCATAGCTCTATTCACAGATTTTTTAGTCAGATACAGTCCTAAAGAAGTCATAAATCTTTCGAATTTGTTGAGATAAATTTAACTCTTGAAAAGAAAAATGTAGAATTTCTAAAGTTTTATTTTGAATTTTGATAGATTGTGTATAGGTTTGTTTAGAAAGTCTAAAGAATACTTTTAAAAACTTATATCTATGAGTCGAAGATATACTAAAGTTGATTTAGAAGAAATCGTTTCCGTCCAACTGGACAACCTAAATGCGATGCAATAGCTTTAAAAAATCATAAGATATCAAAATGGATTATTAACCAACTCAAAAAAATAGAAAGATGAAGTATCAGAATTTAAAGAAAAATATGTCGTCTATCCAATTGGAAAAAGAAAGTCCAGATAAAAACTTATTGTTTGCAAAGTGCCTTTCTGATATGAAAACAAACACAGAATCAGGATTCTCAAAGGTGGAGAATGAAGCATTAAGCGAAAAACTATACCAGTTAATCCGCGAATTCCCGATAGCCTATATCTTTTATTATCCGGGAAAAGTAAGTGAACCCTCGCAGATCACAATTATTAATTCCGAACCCGGCCAGGTTGAAAGGATAGAATCCCGAAAATGGATTCGCAACGGCAGGAATGAGAGTAATACATTATTCCATGTCATTTTCCACGGGAAGATGAATTTTGAATACCGAACAGGTAACCCCTTTATGGCCTCTTATTGCCGGAGGTCAGCCATTATCTATCAGAATCCAAAGGCAAATGAATGTCCTGAAACCGACTGGGCTTCCTTTAAAAAGAGATTTAAAAGATACAAGGAAAGTTATTATCATGACCGGGATATCCTTTTATCCGAAGCCAATCGTTTTCAAAACCGTGGTTCGCTTACCGCAATGTATCTTTCCTACCTGAACATTTATGAATATATTATCCGTTTCCTTGAAATCCTCTGTATCGGGCATGCTTTTGATTCTATTGACTTGCATGAAAGAATCAAACAGCTAACTCGTTTTGTTCCCCGTATTGATGGAGTGTTTATTAAAAAGAGCGGGAAGGAATATTACCTCGTTTCGGAATTAGAAAAAGCAAAAGAAGTGGCAGAAAATGGAGATGAAGTGCAGCTCAATGAAAGTTTATATGAAAGCATTGTATTAGCAGAACTACAACTTCACAAAATAGTTTCAGATCGGTTCCTGGAGCTTAAAAAACAACTTAAATCTGAAGTTTCGGCACAAAAGAGCACTGGTGATCCCGATTCTTCAAATGAAGATAAAGAGCTGTCTTCAATAATTAATAAAATAATAGAAGTTCACGAGGTTGAAGAAATCTATCTATTTCATCAGTCTCAAAATCATTACACAACGACCTATTTTCTTCTACTAATCGGTAAAGGGTTGGGAACAGAAATTTTGAATCAGATTCGGCAATCTGTAAAATCAAAATCTGAAGGAAAACTTGAGGTCGTGCTTATTGGACACTCCCGGATTTGGATTCAGACAAATCTGTTTTATCATCAGGCTTTTTTCAAAAAAGTAATGGTGCCGGAAAACCTTAGGTATCAATCCAATAAAAACCATCCTTTCATTCACTGGGAAAATCCTTATACACCGGAATATCCTGACCTTGACCACTATTATATCTCTTCAATAAGATTGGCCGCTCAGTACTTTGTTTTAAGAGACAATGCAGAAAGTGAGAATTATGAAGGATTGGGCGAATTGTTTGCACGAACTGTATTACGAATATTAAGAACTTTCATTTATTCAAAGTTAAGCTACTTTCCTCATTATTTACCGGCTTTTAATCTTTGGAGCCTCTGTGTATACGCAGAACCAAAATTGGAAAGAATGGAGTTTCTATTTGAAAAATGTAGTGGAGAAAACTTCTTTGCAGAACTGGGCAACTATAATCGGTTTTACCATGGGATTTCACGGCTAACTGTGGATAAACTTTCTGTCATGGATGAAATCATACAGTTGTTATTGCAAAAACTTGAATTAACCTGCTCATGTATAATTGATAAAAATAAAGAGAAGTGCTATTCTCTTTCGAACCAGGGATGAAATGTTACCTGTCCCAGATCTGGGACTGCTAGTAGGACTGCTAGTGCGACAGCTACTGATACCGGAAGTAATACAGGAAAAATTATGGTAATTGAATTATCGTTACAAATTATCTGTTTCTTCCCGTGCCGCGGCCATTTCCCCTGACCGGCTCCAACGCTCCCTGATCCCGTTCGCCCACTCACGGAGAACGTTCGCTTTTTTCGCCGTTACAGCGAAAAACGCCTTCAGGCACCGCACGCAAAAGAGCCATCCTTTCGTTTCACTGCAGTCTTGCACTTATACTTAACCGCCCACAAGTAAGGCTTAACAGGTTTTAATAAGCTTACAGGTGGAAAAACAAAAAAGAAAACCAAGATCGCCGGCCTCCCCGCAAAGCCTTCCCCGGGAAAAATGCAAGATCAAGATGAATGCCCCGGATTAGTATTATTTGAGATAGACCCAATATGTTAACAGGTATCCGTGGCAATCCTGCATTTTATCCACGGCCGTCAACTACCCGGCTTTCTTTTCTTTTTTTCCCTTTTTTCGTTTCTTTTGAGGAATGTTTTATTTGTTCAAATAAAATCAATTCAGATTTTTTGTTTCACAGGTATTATTTATTGGGTTGAGAAACAACACTCAAAATGCATATACATCTTTTGGATTCAATTTTCATTTGTTACCTTGCAATAGTTAGAAACACATATCATTAATTAGATTCAATAAAAACCACGGAATTACAGAAGTTTGTAGCTCTGCATTTAAAAGTCAGCTGAGAAAGATATGCACTCCAAATATTTTGAGAATATCGTCATTTATTTAGCCGTATTACTGGCGTGTATCATTCTGGGTGTTGTTGCAAGAATGTTTGTAATAGGTGTTGGAGCAGATGATTTTACGGCTAATATTGTTTTTCTGGCCGTTACTTTGTTTGGAGTACTGGTTTATGGTCTGCTTTCTATTTTTATAAAGGACCTCTTTACAATTATAAAGAAAAGATTTTTCCCTAAAACGAAACAGTTAAAAGAGTCCAATAAAAAAGCTAATGATCCGGCCAGGATCGATAAAATAAGAACCGAGCAAATACGGTTGATTGCAGACCAAGAAAATACTAAGATTGCCATCGCAGTTCAATACACACAAACCGTTTTCGCAGCCTATACTTCCGAAAAGGATTTAGTAGTGCTTTCCCGGAACATCACATCCTATGCTGAAAAGAAGCTGACCGATGAAATTCAATCGGTAGAAGTCACCGAATTAAACAGCATCGATCTTTATCATTTTGGCTGGAATATCTGGAACCATTTCAGGACAGGTAATCAGCTGCAAATGACAGCCTTTCTCAAAAAAGTCTTTCCCTCAGTTCTTGGTAATGTGGAAACAGAAACCATCAAACGGCATTTGAAAGATGATGAGCAGAGAGGTATAATTCAAATCAGGAAAGATCTTTCCGAAGAATAAGCACAAATAAAAATCATCATCCCCTGTGTTTTTGAAGTGTTTTTTCTGTGTTTTTCCGACACAGAAAAAACACTGGCTTTATTTGCTTCATAACGATTAAAAAACATAGTTATGGATGTCAAAGAGATTTCTTTCGAAAACTTACCCAAAGCAGTAGCTCACCTGGTTACCGAAGTGGCAGAATTAAAAGTTCTGGTTGAAAAAGGCCAGACGCCCGTTGAAAATAAGAAACGTATTCCGATCGGAATTGATCAGGCGTGTAAGATCATCAAAAAGGCCAAACCAACCGTTTACACCCTTGTGCGCAAACGTATGATTCCCTGTTATAAAAACGGAAAACAACTCTACTTTTTCGAAGACGAATTATTGGAATGGATCACCAGTGGCAAAAAGAAAACACTGCAGGAGATTGAAAACGAAGCAAAAGCCGGATTCAGAAAGCGTTCGCAAGTGAGAGGATAATGAATCTGTTTGAGCTGATTAATAACTTTTGGCGACTGGATGAACAGCTAAATTTTACCGGAAATGAAACCCGATTGTATTTCTTTCTGCTTCATGTGGCCAACCGTTCACGATGGCCGGAATGGATTGAATATGCCGACAAAAGACTGGCGGCCAATGCCAATATTTCGTTGCAGCTATTAAAATCGGCCCGGGGACAATTGAAGGAAGCGGGATTGTTAAACTATGTTCCCGGGGGTGGATTTAGGGTTAAAACTAAGTATCAGATTCTGACACCTAGGTCTACACTTAGGTCTGACCTTAGATCTACACCCTACTATATAAAGACTAAAGACAATAATACAAATACAAAGACGAATGGAAAAGGGAAAGGATTTGTACACACAGGAAGTGATTTCGACTAAGCAAAAATTCTGTGATGTATTGCTCAGCGATGCCCAAAAAATAATCGCCGGTGAAAAAGAAAAAATGCGCCGCCGCCGATTAATTTTTCCTTTTGAATATCCAGAATTTCAAAACCTGATAAAAGCATTCGGAAACACGTGCCTGGCTCAACGAAATCAGGACCGGAATTTTGTTATCGATAAATTCAACGAACCGGTGATAAGGCAACTTTACTTGTATGTTACCGGCAATTCTTCTTTCACCGGCGATCTTGCAAAGGGATTGTTATTGCAGGGAAAATACGGATGTGGCAAAACAGTTTTGCTCGAAACCTATTCCAAGCTTCATAACCATATCGTCAGAAAATTGAATTTGAATTATCCGGTACTTCGGTTTGTCAAATCCGTTCAACTCCAGGAGCAGATAAAAGAGCAGTCCATGGAAATGTTTGTCAAAAGACCACTGATCATCGATGAGTTTGGAAGGGAATCAAAAACAGTCATGGATTATGGAAATATCAGCCGGCCAATTTCTGAATTATTAAGTCTCAGAAGTGATGTCGGGACGATCACCCATGCCACTTCAAATTTTACATTCAAGACCCTTTCTTCCGATGAATTTTACGGTGGAATGATTGGTGACCGATTAAAAACCATGTTCAATTTTATCACTCTGCCGGGAGAAAGCAGACGAAAATAATTCCGCAACAATTGACTTTTTTAGGGATACTATTTGGGAATTCACCGACCAGAGAAGACCACGAAAAGTCACTGGAAAATAACTACGGGGGGAGGGGACTGCAAGATGTGTTTTTATTACCATAAAAACCTTCGATATCTTGTCTGGCAGGAGCCCCTGGTTTTGACCAAACCAACATGCAGTCCCCTCCCCAAAAAAGCAAAACGAAAGTAAAATATGCGACCAAAATTACCGGAGCACGAAAAACGAACTGAGATTATCCGGCTGCTTCTCACCAAAGAGGAAAAGCAGCGACTGGATAGTTTAGTGCGTACCGGGAAGTTTGGCTGCCGGAGTGATTATATACGCTATGCCATATTTCGGAGATCAGTTAAGAAGGAAGTTCACTTAGATTCGGAGACAAAAGAGCGGTTGAACAATCTGGACTATGAATTGAATAGGATTGGTGTAAACCTGAACCAGCTCTCAAAAAAGATGAATTCATTTTCTACATACAATGTTGGAGATAATGACCGGCATTTACTAAGACAGGCTTTTCAGATGATGATGCAATGCCTGGCTTTTTTACAAAAACACCTGCGCTAACTATTTACTATGGTCATCGTAATCCATCAATCGGGCAATACTCAAAATGCTTTGTTTTACAACGAAAAGAAAGTAGAGCAGAAGAAGGCCTACTTTTATAAAAGCGGTAATACACCAACTATAAATCCTTTTGCTGGAACAAAACATGATCGGCTGAATATTCTGAAAGAGATTGAGGATAGAAACACCCGGGTAAAAAAGAAAGGTTTGCATATTTCGGTGAATCCAACAGTAACGGATTTAGTAAAAATGGGAGAAAAGGGAATCCGCTCCGAAATCGGAAACCTGATGGAACATTTGGGTTATGGTAACCAGCCTTATTTTGTTTACAAACATTCAGACCTTGACCGGACACATTTTCATATTGTTTCCACACGGATTGATTGCGAAACCGGGAAGAAGATTAAAGACAATTATGAGAAGGAGAAAACGCAACGTTTCATCATATCCCTGGAACAAAAGTATGATCTAACCAAAGAACAAAACCAGGTACAATCCAATCTAAAATTTTCTGCAGGTAGCAGAAACCTGAAACAAAACCTGGAGAGTTTATTTTATCAGTTAAACCAAATTGAATCCATAAGTACAAAACAGCTTTACGATAAATCGCTGGAGCTTTTTAATGTAGAGATTCGGAAATCAGGCAGAGGACACGTAGTATTTATTACGGATGAAAATGGAACTCCGGTACGCTATCCCATCCGGCTTTCTGAATTTGAAGAGCGGCCACGATTTCATCTTGCACAAAGTGCTGAACAGGAGCAGCAAGTTGCCTCTCCCATGATCGACGAATTTCAGTTGGCACAATGGGCGAGGGATGTGAACCGGTTAATTGAACGGAGTAATCGGCGTAAGAAGGAGCCAGCTATTAAGTATAAGGTAAAGAACAGGGACAGAGGACTGAGTCGCTGATGCTTTATGTTTTCGGATTTTTTGAACATTAGTAAATTGTTTCACCATTTTGACTTGATCCTATTAACAATATAATTATCTTAGCAAGAAACAACTAATGTGATGACTCAACCTCAAATTTTAGCATCAGAATTCAAACGGTATTGCCAATACTTGTTAGGGCTTAGCACCTTCTTTATGACAAATCCGCTTTATAAATTTAAAATTGCTAGACTAGATATTTGAAGATAATTAACATTAATAACCTTCAACTTTAATTGCAAATGAAATATATGTTACACCGCAAATTAATTAAACGTTGTGCTTCATACTGAAAAATAACATCCATGAATTTAAAATCACTCACCATAAAGAATTTCAGAGCTTATCAAACTGAAACTAAAATCGAGTTTAACCAACTGACCACTATTATTGGTAAAAACGATATTGGGAAATCAACAATTCTCGAAGCACTGGAAATCTTCTTTAATAATCAGACTGTAAAAATTGACTCTTCCGATGCTAACATTCACTCAGCATCTAAAACCGTGGAAATTACGTGTGAGTTCACTGACTATCCTTCCGAAATATCAATTGATACAACTTCTCCTACAAATTTGAAAGACGAATATCTTTTATCAACTGATGATACACTTGTTATTAAAAAAAGAATTGATTGTGGAAAGAAAACACCTAGTGTTGACATTTTTATTGTTGCGTACCATCCTACTGAAACGAAAGTCTCAGGTCTTTTGGAGTTAAAAGAAAAGGAACTTCAGTCAATTATTAAAACAAGATCACTTGATTCAAAGCTAAAAGGAAATCCATCAATGCGAAAGGCAATTTGGGGATCCATTGACGATTTGAAATTTCAAACCATTGAAATACCAGTCTCTAAGCCTAAAGAAGATGCAAAAAGAATTTGGGAACAAATTGACGGTTACCTTCCAATCTTTGCTTTATTCCAAAGTGACAGGAGCAGTAGTGATGCAGACAATGAAGTACAAAATCCAATGAAAGCAGCAATAGCAACTGCAATTTCGGAGGTTCAAAAGGAAATAAATGATATTCAGCAAAAGGTAAAAGAAAAAGCAGAAGAGATTGCTGCCAATACGCATAATGCATTAAAGGAGATTGATGAGAATCTGGCTAGCCAATTAGATCCTAAATTTAATCCTCCTACACCTGCAAAATGGAATGGACTTTTTTCTATTCAATTAGATACAGACGATGGAATCCCATTAAATAAAAGGGGAAGTGGAGTAAGAAGGATGATTTTAGTAAGCTTTTTTAAAGCCGAAGCTGAAAGGCGTCTAAAATCGTCTTCAAAACAGAATATCATATACGCAATTGAAGAACCAGAGACAGCTCAACATCCAAATAACCAAAGAGTATTAATCGAGTCATTCAAGTCTTTGGCAAATGAAAGTGATTGTCAAATAATTCTCACTACTCACAGTCCAGGATTAGCCTCAGAACTTCCTATCGAAAGCTTGAGATTTGTTTTCCATGACGATACGGGTAATTTGAAAATTGAACTTGGTGAAGATGTTTTTCCTAAAATAGCTCAGACTTTAGGTGTAACACCAGATAGCAGAGTTAAAGTTTTATTCTGCGTTGAAGGGCCAACTGATGTTTCTGCTTTGTGCTCATTAAGCAAAGCGATGAATCGTAAGTATCCTGAATTACCTGACTTGACTAATGACGAAAGAGTGGCTTTTATCTTAATGGGGGGATCAACGCTTAAGCATTGGGTTAATCATAACTATTTGAAAGAATTGGGGAAACCCGAATTTCACTTATATGATAATGATGTAAACACGTATCAGCAATCAATAGACCAAGTAAATGATAGAGAAGATGACTCTTGCGGGCAATTAACATACAAACTTGAGATTGAAAGCTACCTGCATAAAGATGCAATAATTACAGGATTTGATATTGAGATCGAAATACCTGACAATTTGAATGAAGAAGGAAAGGCTACACCGAAAATTTTTGCAGAAGCATATTCACAGAAAATTGGTCTTCCAAACCCTATAAAAGACACTAAAGCTAAAAAGTTTTTATCTGAAAGAGCATTTCCGAATATGACAGCAGAAATGATTGAAGAACGCGATCCAATTAACGAAGTTAAAGGTTGGTTTGAAAAAATAAATGAACTTCTGAATAAATAAACATTCTCGCCAGGATGGTCACGATAGACAGGTTTATAATCCAAAATTAGGGTGAAAGTTTTCTATAAGTCATAAACGGAACTGGGAAGAACAAGTAAAATGAATGAGCATTATTGTAGATAACATAGAATTAGACAAGAATAATATCGAATTCAACAATGCTGCTGAATTTGTTCGACATACAGACAAACTTGTTTACCTAACAGGAAAGGCAGGAACAGGTAAAACTACTTTTCTGAAATACATAAAGAATACAACAGAGAAGAACACTGTAATTCTTGCTCCAACTGGAGTGGCTGCAATAAATGCCGGCGGAGTCACAATTCATTCTTTTTTTCAGATTCCATTTGGGCCGTTTATTCCTAATGATTCCAGGTTAAGAACCAATGCGGACAATACAGTAAATAAAGAGACGATCTTTTCTACCTTTTTATTTAATGAAGATAAACGAAATATCCTTAAAAGTCTTGAACTTCTGATTATCGATGAAATATCTATGGTTAGAGCCGACTTATTGGATGTAATTGACAAAATTTTGAGAGTTTATCGACGGAAACCGAAGATGCCATTTGGGGGCGTTCAGGTTATTCTAATTGGTGACACTTTTCAATTGCCACCAATTGCAGATACAGAACAATGGGAAATCCTTTCACAATTCTATAAGACTCCTTTCTTTTTCAGCTCAAAAGTAATCGAAGAAAAGCCGCCATTGTATATTGAGTTAAAAAAGATTTATAGGCAAAATGAACAAGAATTTATTGATTTACTAAATCGTGTACGTGTTAATAAGCTAACCAGAAATGACTTTCAAATGCTTAATGCAAAATATAGTCCGACTTTTTCCGGTAATGGGAAAGATTATGTAATCCTAGCAACTCACAATCGAATAGTAAATGACACCAATCTAAAAAGACTCGACGAACTTGAAACAGAGATATTCATGTTCGAAGCTAAGATAACAGGAAATTTTCCAGACAAACACAAACCGACTGATCAGTTCTTAAAACTGAAGGTTGGCGCACAGATAATGTTTATTAAAAATGACGTTGGAGAATTTAAGAGATTTTTTAATGGTAAAATTGGAAAAATAAAAAGTCTTGAGAAATCCTCAATAATTGTGACGTTTGACGATGAATCGGAGTTTGAAGTTGAACGCACCATATGGGAAAATATTCAATATACTTATAACAAAGAGAAGAAGAAGGTTGAAGAAGAGGTTGTTGGCACTTTTGAGCAATTTCCTATTCGGTTGGCCTGGGCAATTACTGTTCATAAAAGTCAAGGATTAACATTTGAAAAAGTAATTGCAGATTTAGGGAGTGCTTTTGCTCCTGGTCAAGTTTATGTTGCTTTAAGCCGTTGCACTTCTTTCAATGGACTACAGTTAAAAACTCAGATTACTCAATATGCAGTAAAAACTGACCCCAGAGTAATTGAATTTGCAAAAAATGAAACACCAGGAACTTTAATCACTCAACAACTTAATACAGGGAAAGCTGATTTTTATTACAAGAAAGCACGAGAACAATTCTTTTCCGGTTACATTGACAGAGCATATGGATTTTTTCAAAAAGCGTTAAAGTTTCGAAATGATATTGAAGCAAGTGAATTTCAGCGATTTGTTGAGGTTCAGGGCAAGAGGTTATTTAACTATAAAAACAAATATAAATCAGCAACAATACAATTAGAAAAATTAAAAAACGATTTATCAAAAGCAAATCAAGAGATATCCGAGAAAAATGAAAAAATTATTCAACAAAACTCAACTATAAACAAATTAACAACAACAGTTGATGATATTGAAAAAATGGTTGTTGAGCAAAATCGGATTCAAAAAGTATTGGAAAGTGAAATCTGTAAATCTGATAAATCAATTGATGCGATTAATTCAGAATTGAGCTCCTTAGAAATGGAACTAAAGACTTCAAACAAGAAAAATGAAGAATATATGATGGAAATCCAACGATTAAAGAATTTGAAATGGTATGATAAATTGATTGGAAAAGGTTAAAATGGCCATTGACTGATTATTCTTTGCCAAAAGTTGGATAGTTTTTTAATAAAGATATTTTGAAAGAGTGATTTCTTATTAAAAAGAATAGAATATAATTAATGGAGTATGAGCTTTAGGGATGCAGAAGAAATCTGGGTAGCAATAAAAGAAAAATCATGGGATAAATTCCCGACTCAGAGAATTTTTATTGACAACGAGAATTTTATCATGGTTATGAGGAGAAATGACAACACAGTTGTTGTTGTCGGATTTTTGCATTTTAAGATAATGAAGCTGTTTCAGGAATCCGAAGATTCAAAGTCTTTATCGCATGTTAATAATGCTCACAGTTTTCCATTGTTTCGGGAATATGTAGCTAAACTATGTTCTTTTAAAAGCGGAAAATATGGAAATTCAGATTTGGTGCTGTTGCTCAATAGAGAGTTAGAATCCATCGATTACTCGTTATTAGAAGAATTACCACAAGAAATCAAATATTTCTATTATGACGAGTCGCGTGCTGTTTTTCTACCACAGGATTTGGAAGTGGCAGTTAAAAGAAATAAGGAAACTCCCAGATATACCGTTCAGATACTTCCTGACAGAAAATTAATTGATAATGAAGATGTAATCATGAGAGCTCTTCGTGAAGGAGAAGGAGACCATTTTGGATATTAAATAATCATCCAAGTCTAAATTTTATGGTGTAATAGAAAATTATTCTTTAATGGCAATTTATCAAATTTAATATTAAGTACTCATTTATAATATGCATCCAAGAACCAAAAAAAGCTTTTACGATGATTTTTTAAATCAATGGGGTGAAAAATTCAATAAGCTACCGGCTTTGATTGAATTTCTTGAAGCATATTATTATTTAGGGGAGCAGATGGATGAGATAAAGTTGATCGAAAGCCATATGATACAAGATTATCAGATGGAATGGGTTTCGTTAATTGGATGTTTTGACCATCCCATCGAGAAGAACTATTTTAAGTCTTTTTGGGTGCCCATTTCAAAAGAAAATTACGAGTATTTTCTTGATTTGTCAGATAGTTTTTTCCGCATTTTTAAAATTGGTTATTGGGGGATTGAACCAATGCATTGGTTTTCGGAGGATGTAATTCCAGACCTTTCGGACTATATAATCGGGCTGGAAGATGGATCGATTGGTTTAAAAAATCCTACAGAGGATGAAGACGGTAATCCCCTCGATCAGGATGGAAATCAGCTGCTAGATCAAAACTCCCAAATGTATAGGATACCTTGTCCTGATTTGGAATTCACGGGATATGACTCTGTTTCTATCTATTATCAGATGACGGAAGTTGTGGGACATATACTTGAGTCACCTATCGAAGAAAGGTTGATAAAGCAATTTAATTATATGCAGGAGGTCGATAACTCTCTGAAACCATATCAAGCATGGTGGATTATTGAAGACAAAAAATTTAAGCTACACCTTGTTAATGCATATATTAATGAAACTCATTATTATACAAATGATATAGTTCCTGAATACGATGATAATAATGTAGATAGTTTCTTTCACTATAAATATAACGGAAGACTTCAATTTGTAGTTGACCAAATACGAGAGCCTGGCTATTTCTCTCATAACCTGAAACCCGGCGACAAAATTTATATTTCCATTGAAGATGGTATTGTAACCGATTTAGATAAAAGGTAAATATAAGAGTGACTAACATCAAACAACCATATGGACTTAAAAATGGAGAAATCGTTTCGATTGACCAGGTTGAAAGTGGATTGAAATGTGATTGTTTTTGTCCGGCGTGTAATGGTAGGTTAATCGCAAGAAAGGGGACCGAAAAACAGCATCATTTTGCTCATTATAAATCGGACGACTGCGGAAAAGGAACGGAAACCATATTGCATAAGTTATCCAAAGAAATAATTTCTAACGCAAAAACCTTTACGACGCCAGCTCTTAAATTAGGAGATTCAGATATTACGATTTTTGAAGAAACAGAAATACAAATTGATAATGTAAAGCTTGAGCATCGACTAGGTGATATAATACCAGATATAATAATTGAAAGCAAAGGGAAAGAATTATTGGTAGAAATTACTGTGACTCATGAATTGTGCTTCCCAAAGACAAGAACAATCACAGAGAAAGGATTTGCAACAATTGAGATTTTTGTACAAGAATTAATAACAGAGTTGTATAGTAGTGGAGATCTATTTCTTAAGAGCAATATTTTTCAAGACGAACTTCTTTCTGGAACAAAATATAAGCGTTGGATTTTCAATCCCAAAGTCGATAAAGTTAAAAGAGAACTTAAAAATAATTACGCAATACGACTTGAAAGAAAAACGATAAAATTTGATGAATACGAATATCTTAACTTCATTGATGATTGCCCAAGAAATATAAGGACTTGGAAAGGAGGATTTAAAAAGGGTAAATCATATGCCAATATCGATGAATATTGTCCATCCTGTGAATTTTGTGCAGGTATAGACTATAAGGTTTGGACAGATCCAAGAATTGAATTTCACCAACATTCATACCTTGTTGCAACCTATTGTTGCGGAGATTATAAGAATGAATTCCAAGAATTAGTTAGATGTATCAGATAATTATATGTATCAAAATGTCAAAAAAAATAACATAGAACTGTATGACAGAAAGAGAAATTCGAAAATATATTGACAGGTTAAATAATGGAAAAGCAGGCGAATCAATTTTTACTCGCCAAATAAGTAAAACAGTAGAAGTAGCAAAAGTCTGGACAGAACAACCCAAAATGACTGATAGTATCATAGGAAATTTTGGCTCTTACAGGTTCTTTTTTATAAAAAATGAATCGAATAAATATGTTGGGGCCGTACTTGATATGTACCAGGACCTACATTGGTATATTGTTCCAAAGAGCAGAAAGCAAGGTTATTTGACGAATGCGTTAAAAGAATCAATTTTGCCATATCTTTTTTATGATGAGAGAGAAGTTCAAAGAATAACAATTGAACAAGGAGCAATTGGAGAAGTAAATTATTTAAACTCAAAAAATGTTGCTCTTAAACTTGGATTCAAACCAATAAACGGTTATGAAAGCGAATTTGAATTGAAACAAACTGACTTTAATTGGGATTACGAAAACCTTAAGGAAACCAATTCCGATATTAACTCAGATAGATTTAAGCAATTAAGAAAAAGAGCATTTTATGCTTACAAAACGCTTTATAAAATCAGTGATGAACTACTAATGAGCTTAAACGATGATAAGGATCTAAAAGAGGTTGCCGATGAAGTAAGAAAATATACTTGGAAAATTGAAGATCTTGAATGGGAAAGGAATAAAACGATAAGTTAGCAATTATGGCAGACTATTGTCTTCTTTTTCTTGGTAACCATCGTTGTTCCAAATTCTTGTGTTCATAGAATTTTAAACTGGTTAGAATTAAGAACGAAAGGAACACCTAATCAATTGAAACAACAATCTAGTGACTGATAATTATCTACAAATAGGAATAGATATAAATAATCGCTTGGCGAGTATATATGAAGTTGAAACAGGTGAACAGTGTAATTGTACATGTCCAAAGTGTGGAGCCAAATTAATTGCAAAAAACCGAAACAAAAGTTTTGATACACCCTTGAAAGAAGGTCAAAAAGTAGCACATTTCTCTCATGCCAACAATGTTGATTGTCCTGAAGCTCAGGAATCAGCAGTTCATTTGATAGCTAAAAAAGTATTATCTGAAAACAAACGATTATTAATTCCCGCTATCACAAAGGAAGATCTAACTTTAACAGAATCCCGGCTAATCGAATTTGATGAAGTTCATACTGAAAAATACATCGTGAATGGTGAGCTAAAAATTCAGCCGGATTCTACTTTAGTAAAAAATAATAGGACTCTACTTATTGAATTCTACAAGTCCCATGCTGTTGATGAAGATAAATACAATAAAATTGAAAAGCTTAACATCAGCTGCATTGAAATTGATGTAAATGGAATTGAGCCGATAAAGGATGGAAAAATTAATGAAGCAGATGTTAAAGAATTACTAGAGAAAGAATTATGGTCTAAAACATGGATTTATAATTCTCAAGTCTCCAGATTATATGAAAATTTTCTGGAGTCAGTAAGCGAGAAGGAAACGAAAACTGCACCCGAAGAAAAGGAGAGTAAAAAGACGGAGAATAAATTTGAAGAATCCCTATTTTTTGAGAAGGAGGCCAAACAGAAATGGAAGGAGAATTGGATATCCAATTTGAAAAGATCTGGATATGATCTACTAAAAGTCTACGAATATGTGAGATATAATTATGAGTCGGATTACAATGATAATACTGGGCGATGGAAAACTTACAAATCATTTGATTCAAAAGAGGAAAATGTATATTGCCCTAAAGAAAAGGTTGATGGGAAAAATACAAGGATAGATTTATTCGGATGTGAACTGTGTGAATTTCATAAGAATATTATTTATGGAGATTTTTCAGAAAAAAGAATTGCATGTGGATTTAGGAAGAATTTAAAGAATCCTAAGAAAAGAATGAAATAACCATAAAATGGAGTAAGATGCCCCTTAGAGCATATATGGATAACGAAGAGATTCTTTCCATTGACCAGAACGACGAACAATGGAAAGAATTAAGAACCAGGCTTCGAAGAAAGGAGTTTAAATTGACCATGCCGTGTTGTAACCAGGAAGGTTTTTTAAGGACAAGTCACAAGGGCCTAAAACACTTTGTTCATTCTAAATCGAGTAATTTATGTGATTGGAAACCTGAATCTTCTCAACATTTAAGAGCTAAAATTGAAATCATTGAGGCCTGCAAAGAAAATGGATGGAAAGCCATTCCTGAATTTTCCGAATGCAATTGGCGGGCAGATGTGCTTGCAGTCAGAAATAAGAAAAGAATTGCATTTGAAGTACAGTGGAGCAGACAGACATACGAAGAAACAAAACGAAGACAAGAAAAATATAACCAATCAAATGTTCGGGGTTGTTGGTTCTTTAGGATGCCACCAATAGATCTTAGAAATATTGATGATTCACTTATGGCTCAAAAGGAATTACCTGCTTTTCAAATTCGCGAGGATGAGAATTTAGATATTGTAGCGCAACTGCACCGTTCGGAGTTTCCATTGCGAGCGTTAGTTGACAAGTTGCTAAAAGGAAAACTGAAATTTTGTGAAGAAATTAGACTTAACCCAAAGCAGGAATTGACGATTGTATTCTTCAAAACAAGTTGTTGGAGATGTAAAAAAGAACAATTCTGTTTTACTGTAGAATCAAATCTGCATACCGTTTGTAATCAGGATTATCATCTTTTGGCTTCAGGCTGGAATAGCGCGAATATTGACAAAAATCCACAGGTGTATTCAGCTGTAAAGGAAATTATAACTTCGAATAAAGAAAGAAATATTAGAGTAGGAACTGTTAAAAAAAGATACAGTAAGACCCAATATGGCAAATATTTATCTCACGGTTGTTTTTATTGTGATGTAATTTTTGATGACTATTTTTTGCATGATGAGAAATTCGAAGGCTTAAGTAATCCTCAAAGTTTGAGGTTCAAAAAGATTGTGAACCTTGAATCCAAAACATCAAAACATAATCATTGGTGTTTCTCCGAAAATGGAGAATTTTGTCAATAGGTTGAACTCAAGCTATCGGATCTAATCCCGATTTGGCTAAAAGTTTATCCATCGTGAAAATAAAATCGTCCCATTCCTCACGAAGTTCTTTACTTTCTTGGCGTCCTTTCTCCAATAAATGATAATATCTCCGAGGCCTAGAATTATCAGCAACTTTCCATTCTGATTTAATTAATTCCTGTTCCTCCATTTTATTTAAGAGCGGATACAGGTTTCCTGCATCCATTTTTACCTTGCCATTAGAAATGTCCATAATTATTTTATTAATTTCATAGCCATAGCTGCTCCCGTTTTGGCTAAGAATACCTAGGATTAGCATATCCGAAACTGCGCCTTTAAGACTTTTTGAAATTTGTTTAGTCACGAACCTCAGTTTTATTTAGTAAAAATCTAATATATATAAAATAAGTATAAAGGGGCTGTCAAATTCGGTATTGAATATAATTTACAATTTGTATTTATATGCAATAAATTTATTAAATGGTGTGGTTAAATTTCACAAATTTAAATAGAGAAGCAATTATTAACATATAATCCAAAGTTTCAAATTATTGCTAACTTGGTGCTTCTTTTAGAACACCAAAACCTACATAATGACGAAACTAAATACCCGCAAAGCATTAAATCCTGCTTATCGTAAACATAAACCACTAAGAAAAGATGTTAACTCGTTTACCGATGAACTGCTAATATGCCTGAAGGCAATTAAGGAAATTGACATCAAGAATGAAAGCGAGGAACATATTAAGGAACCTATAAAAACGTTTTTTAAGAATACATTTTATAAAGACAATTACATAAATACGAAAGGAAATATTGACCTGGCTATTTATCTTGGAAAAAATCTTAGTTCTGACGCTGGAGTAATTATCGAAACCAAAAAGCCAAGTAATAAATCAGAATTTCTTTTAAACGATAACCTGAATAGAAAAGCACTTCACGAGCTATTGCTATACTATTTGCGGGAACGCATAGACGAACAGAATAACAATATTAAACATTTAATTGCCACCAACGGTTACGAGTGGTACTTGTTTAAAAGTGAAGATTTCTACAGGCTCTTTTATAAAAACAGGGCACTGGTTAAGGAATACGAAGATTTTAGAGACGGCAAAAAAGACAGCTCTAAAAACGAACTATTTTATAATGAAATTGCAAAGAAATATATTGCGGAAATAGAACTGGAACTGCCATTTGTTTACCTCGATTTTACGAAACAGAATATCAAAACATACAGCGATACCGCATTAAATACGCTCTATAAAATCTTTTCCGATGTTCATTTTCTTGGGGCTGGTTTTGGTAACGACAGCAATAAGCTTAACAAGTCATTTTATAACGAGTTGCTGCATATAATCGGCCTGGAAGAAATTAAAGAAAAGGGTAAAAAGCTAATACAACGCAAGATCGCCGATAAAAGAGATTATGGTTCAATTCTAGAAAATGCCATTTTTACTATTGAAGATCGCGATTATCTGAATAATATAAAAAGTGTAGAAAGAGGAGAGAATAAAGCTTTTAATGCCGGTTTGGATTTAACCTTAACATGGATTAATCGAATTTTATTCTTAAAACTTTTGGAGAGTCAGCTATTAAGCTACCATGATAATAGAAAAGAATATCGTTTTTTAAACTCTGAATTTATTAAGGGTTACGACGACCTTAACGATTTGTTTTTTTCGGCACTGGCTAAACAGCCCGAAGATCGCCATCCTAAATACCGGGAGCGATTCCAATATATTCCATATCTGAACTCTTCCTTATTCGAACGGTCTGTATTGGAAAACGAAGCTTTTACCATATCATCCTTAAACGATGATGACATGCCGATATACAGTCAAACGGTACTAAAAAATACTAATGGTAAACGCATGAGTGGGAATTTAAATTCTCTCGATTACCTTTTTCGATTTTTAGATGCCTACAACTTTTCTACTGATGGCACCGAGGGGATTGAGGATGACAACGAAAGTAAAACACTGATTAATGCTTCTGTGTTAGGGTTGATCTTCGAAAAGATTAACGGCTACAAAGAAGGTTCTTTTTATACCCCGGCCTATATTACTATGTATATGAGCCGTGAAACCATCCGGCGGGCAGTAGTGCAGAAGTTTCGTGAGCTGGAAAACGATCAGATCGAAACCTTCAACGATTTAAAAGCCTATACTAATCACTTTTTTAAAACAGTCGATTTAAAACGCTTTAACGAAATAATTAATACTATTCGAATTGTCGATCCTGCTGTTGGATCAGGTCACTTTTTGGTATCGGCACTTAACGAGTTAATTGCAATAAAAAGCGAATTACACATTTTGGTTGATGAAAATGGTAACTCTTTACGTAGCGAAATTATAGTTGAAAACGACGAACTTTATATTACCGATGAACACGGGCACTTGCTCGACTATAAGCCAGGTGTGAAAGAAACAGCCCTTATTCAAAAAACGCTCTTTCACGAGAAACAAAATCTTATTGAAAACTCGCTTTTTGGAGTTGATATTAATCCTAACTCCGTAAAAATTTGCCGCTTACGCCTATGGATCGAGTTACTTAAAAATGCCTACTATACCGATGAAGGACAGTTGCAAACCCTACCTAATATCGATATTAATATAAAAACAGGTAACTCACTAATATCGCGTTTCGCATTAACCGACGATTTAAAAGATGCCTTTAAAGGAAATAACGTTAACTATAATTTTACCGACTACAAAAACGCGGTTGCCGAATACAAAAACACCAACGATAAAAATCGAAAGCACGAAGTTCTGGAAATTATTAATGAGGTTAAAGATAGTTTCGAAAGCTCATTGGACGACAAGTTTATTAAACAGGTAAAAAGGGCAGAAAGAGCATATAACGACGAAAATGAAAGACTAAAAAACTTAAAAGTATTTGGCCAAAAAATTAAGAAAGCAGAAAAAGATAACCTTAAAAAACTTAAAGAAAAAGCGCAGGATGCACTTGCGCAAAAAGAGGAAATTGTAAACAATGCCATATACCTTAATGCTTTTGAATGGCGTTTCGAGTTTCCGGAAGTATTGAACGAGAAAGGCGATTATATGGGTTTTGATGTGGTGATTGGAAATCCTCCTTACATCCATCTTGAAAAAATACCAGAAACATCAAACGCCCTTAGAAAAGCGAGCTATGAAACTTACCATAGTCAGGGCGATATTTATTGTGTGTTTGTTGAAAAGGGAATTGACGTGTTAAAGTATAATGGATTAATCTCATACATTATGTCTAACAAGTGGTTGCAGGCGGGTTATGGTAAACCATTACGCGAATATTTTCTGAAATACAGGATGTTTGAACTAATAGATTTTGGTGATATTCAAATCTTCGATGGGGCAACAACTTACCCCTGTATTTTTAATACACAAAAAGCTGAGTCACAAAATACTATATCTGTTTCTGTTCTAAACGAATCCAATGCCTCCGATTTTAAAACCGGCGTACAAGAAACAGCAGAACTTTTTGAAACCAGTTCCTTTAGTGGTGACACCTGGGTGATCTCATCTCAAAAGGAACAAGTTTTTCTTGAAAAACTAAAAACAAAATTCACGACTCTTTCTGGTCTTATATGTGGAGAAGCAAATTATGGTATTAAGCCAGGATATACGGAAGCATTTATCTTTGATCTTGAAACCAGAAATAAAATAGTTGCGAATGATGCAAAATCAGAAGAACTAATTCATCCAGTTTTAAGAGGTCGTGATATAAAACCTTGGTTTTCTGAGTCGAAAGATTTTTACATGTTATGTACTTTTCCCTCTCTACAACTTGATATTGAAGAATATATAGGAGTTAAGAATCATCTGTTGTCATATGGAAAGGAGAGACTTGAGCAATCGGGTAAACCGGGTAGTAGAAAAAAAACAGCGAACAAATGGTTTGAAACACAGGATGCGATTATGTATCACGAGGATTTCAAGAAGCCAAAAATAATGTATCAGAAATTTCAGGTAAAACCTTGCTTTATCTACGATGAACAAGGTCTGTATTGTAATGATTCTATGTGGATAATTCCAACAGAAAACAAGGCATTGTTAGGGATTTTAAACTCAAAAATGGGTTGGTGGTTGATTACAAAATATTGTACACAAATTCAAAATGGCTGTCAGTTAATTTGGAAATATTTTGGTCAAATTCCTGTTCCTGAACTTTGCGAATCAGAATTAAATGTATTGGTTGACAAAATGCTTTTACTAAAGAAGAAAGAGCAAAAGGTGACCACCGCTTTTACTTTGGACTTAAAGTCTCAGTTAAATATTGGAAAACTAAGCCGCAAAATAGAAAACTGGTACGAACTAAAATTCTCTGATTTTATAAAAGAACTCAACAAGTTGATAAGTGCCTCTGAGGATAAGAAACCTGATGAATCAGAAGAAAATTATTTGATGCAAGTTTTTGAAAATAGAAAAGCAGATGTAAAAAGGCTTCAAGCTGAAATCAGTATTACAGAAAAAGAGATTGACCAAATGGTTTATAGGTTGTATGAATTGACGGAGGAGGAGATTAAGATTGTAGAGGGGAACTAATCAAAAAATTGGCGCTATGATAAAATATAAAACTCAAGTTGGATCAAAACATTTAAATAGTGAGGCACGAGAATTAAGAGATTCAATGAAACCACTTTTAAGAGGAATGCATTGCCGAAAATGCAATAACGATACAGAAATACTTTTTATAAATGATGGTTATGGACATTTAAAACCAGAAATAAATGCCTGTTGCCATGAGTTTGAATTACGAATAAGAAAAAAAATTTGGTCTGAGTAATTATTGTGATTGCAACGATTTTATTGAGCCATGAAGTAATCCAATAACTTAAAATCAGGAGACGTGAATGTATAATATCAAGTATCGAACTTTTTAAAACTCGTTTTAAGAATAATTTGAATTCAAAAATATGACACAAGAAGAATTAATAATTAGGTGGAGTGATAAGATCCTGGATCACCTACTTAAACTTAAAGAGGAAAAATATCCTGACTTAACTTTTTGGCTTAGAAAACAAGACAGTGAAAGACTTCGAAAAGGATATTGGTTTCAAGGGAGTCACTACATTTTTCTTGGATTAGTAAATAAAGGTGACTGGAAAAACAAAACCCGTCAAGCAGGATTGGAATTTAATTTTTGGGATACTGAAAATCCAACTGCTTTTTTGGAGTTGGCATTTCAAAGCGAAACAGATCCGCAAATCATTCAGGCCTATGAAGAAATAGTAAATAAAATTGGAGGTTTCGAAAAGAAAATTGAAGGTAATTATTATAAGAATTATACAGGGACAGATTTTATAGCCATAATCGACTCTTTTTATGCTAACGATTGGAAAGTTTTTCAAGAAATATTCGAAAAATTCAATCTTGAAAAGGAACTAATAATACCGGAGGATAAGTTTCAAAACCTTTTAAATAGGACACTTAAAGTAAAAGAAGACCGAGATATTGAGCTACCAAAAGACACAACTCATGAACCCGATGATGATATAAATTATTGGTGGCTAAATGCTAATCCTAAGATTTGGGCAATTAACAAGCATAATGTCGGTGAGAAACAAACATACACTACTCATAACGAGAAAGGAAACAAAAGGAGGATTTACAAACACTTTGAAGCTACTCAGAAAGGTGATTTGATGATTGGATATGAAAGTACTCCAACAAAGCAAATTAAAGCGATTTATGAGATTTCTCAAGGTATTCATAATACTGCCAACGGTGAGGAGATTGAATTCGAATTGATTGAAAAATTAGAAATACCTATTCATTGGAATGATTTAAAAAATAATCCATTGCTTCAAGAATGCGAGGTTTTTATAAATAACCAAGGAAGTTTGTTTAAACTTACCGAAGAAGAATATGAAGTAATTAGGGAAATTATCGATAACAAAAATATTACTACAGAGAAACTACTTCAACCGGAATATGTAAAAAGTTATAAGTTTAGCGAAGATCCAGATAAACCATTTATTAGTGAAACCGAATTTTTAAATACCGTTACATTATTAAAACGAAAGAAAAATATAATTCTTCAAGGGCCTCCTGGAGTCGGTAAAACTTTTATTGCCAGAAAACTTGCATATGAAATAATGCATGAAGTAAAAGATGCTAACATTGAGATGGTTCAATTTCACCAGTCGTATAGTTACGAAGATTTTATTCAAGGTCTTCGCCCTACACTGAAAGGTAGTTTTGATTTAAGAGATGGTATTTTTTATTCCTTTTGTCAAAGAGCATTGGCCCATCCTAAAAAACCGTTCTTTTTTATTATTGACGAAATTAACCGTGGAAATTTGAGCAAGATCTTTGGAGAGTTGATGATGTTGATTGAGGCGGATAAGAGAGAAGAAAAATTTGCCTTAAAACTCACATATGCCGAAGATGAAGAGGATCGTTTTTATGTTCCAGATAATCTCTATATTATCGGAACTATGAATACCGCAGATCGCTCACTTGCAATTGTAGATTACGCTTTAAGAAGAAGATTTGCCTTTGTTTCTTTACAGCCTGATTATGGTGTCAATTTTCGCGAATTCTTAAAAGATAATATGTTATCAGAAGGAATGATTGATCATATCTGTTCTTCAATTTCAAGGTTGAATAGTAAAATAAAAGAGGATATTAACTTGGGAGAAGGCTTTCAAATTGGCCATAGTTATTTCTGTTCGTTTACAAAAAATGGAGAGTCTGAAAATCAATGGTGGTCCGACATTTTAAATTACGAATTAAAGCCATTGTTAGAAGAGATTTGGTTTGATGACCTTTCCAAAGTTTCAGATACAATTAAACAACTATCTATTTAATAATGGCTATCCCAATTGAAAATATATACTTCTTACTTTGCTATGCATGGAATAAATTAGATGAGAAGGAACGGGTTGAAGTTTCAATTGATGATAACACCGAATTAGTCGATTTATTTGCGAAAGTCTTAATTACAGCTTCGAAACTTCTTCTTAAAAGGGGGATTGATAAAAGTTATGTTGATCACACGGAAGAGATCATAGGTGTAAAAGGTAAAATTGGTATAAGTCAGACACTTAAAGGTAATCTACTTATAAAACAAAAAACTATTTGTACATACGACGACTTTTCAGCCAATATAATTACTAATCAAATTTTAGTTTCAACAATATATAAGCTTTCAAGAACAAAAAGTGTTGATGCAAATCTTAAAATGGAATTGGCTAAGCTTCAAAAAAAGTTTATTGGAATTGATTTAATTGATATCAAAGGAAGCCATTTCAAACAAGTTAAACTAAACCGAAATAATCGCTTCTATGGTTTTGTACTGGACGTCTGCTATTTAATATATGAAAGCACTTTGCCGTCTGAAGAGAAAGGAAAGTACAAATTTTCTGATTTTACGAGAGATGACCGGAAAATGAATCAGCTGTTTGAGGCATTTATTCGAAACTTTTATAAGATTGAGCAAAGCAAGTTTAAGATAGTAAAGAAAGAGAACATAAAATGGCAGTTTCAATTTACAGATACAGAGAGTTATCAGTATTTGCCTCAAATGGAAACTGATATTTCAATGGAGAATGAAGATCAAAAAATAATAATTGATGCGAAATATTACAGAGAAACCATGACAACAAACTTCGATAAAGAAAGGATTAAGTCATCGAATTTGTATCAATTATTCAGCTATTTATTGAATCAGCAGGATAGCCGAATGAAAACTATTCAGGCAACAGGGATATTATTGTATCCAACCATAGAGAAGGATTATGATCTTAACTTCAAATACAAAGAACACAACATTAAAATAAGAACAGTTAACCTGGATACAAATTGGAGAAATATTTCCGAGCGGTTAAAAAGTATAATAAATGAGTAAAGTTTTACAACCATAAATGAGATACAAACTTTATATTTCAAGTCCTGTACAACAATTGAATCTTGAAATTACTGAAGATCAGTTTCATGCGCTTGAAGAAGCAAAGGAATTCTTACATTTTGTTGTCACGCATGAAGAGTCCTACGATATTCTTGTGTCCAACTATTTAGAGTTTGAGCAGGAAATTTTACAACTAACTTTACAGAATATGATGTATTCTGATTATTCGACTGACGGTTTTTATGAGTTGAGAATGCGGTTAAATAAGCGTCTTGTCAACTTGTTAACTTCTGTGAAGTTATATCAGGATTTAAGCAGACATTTAATACCAGAAAACTTTAACGATAGAAAAAAGTATCAGAATGACATTAAATGTCTTTTTTCAAAAGAATACGACAACAAAGTGTATTACCGATTCATGGAAGAACTAAGGAGGTATACTCAGCATGCTGGATTAGCAGTCCATTTAACCAGTGTAAGTAGGAGAAGGGTGGATCCTCCCAATAGTAATCATCGTGAGTATTCCGTAAATTTTTCATCTTATTCAAATACATTGAAAAAAGATAAAATGTTCAATGCAGCTAAATTCCCGGAACTGGATGATGAAATCGATTTAAAGATTGCTGTCAGGCATTATATCGAGTCTCTAAGTGCTGTTCATATTTCGATACGTGAAATATTTAAGAAAAATACTCTTGATTCTAGAGAAATTATTAAGTCTGCACATATAAAATTTAATGAAGAATTTGATTGTAATACTCAATATTTAAGAGCAGCAAGCATTGATAAGGATTCTATTGAAGAGGATATTGCTATTTTACTTGATTGGGACGATGTTCGAATCAAGTTACAACAAAAAAATAAAAGCCTAACTAGGCTAAGTGATAGCTATATTACTAGTATATCAAAAGAGAAGAAAAATTAATACGTTCGTTGGTAAGTCATACCATAAATCCTGTCAAAGTTACTTCGCCATTTGGAAAAGTCAATGGCGGCTGAAACTGCCGAATTTTTGCCAGCCGCCCTTCGGGTGCGTTCAGTTTTTTGTTTCGCTAACTCCACAAAAATCAGACATGCACCATTGACAAGAATCCATCCGGCTCAATGGCATGCGCCAAAATTTAATGGCGTGCCAGAAGCTGAAGAAAATCCCAAGGGCATGGGTGGATTCAATGAGTAAATTTGATATTTATGAAACAGTAACTAACCTGATTGTAAAACGTTTGGAAGCAGGTGTTATTCCATGGCATATGCCTTGGAAAACTGCCAGTGCCATTCCTCGTAACCTGGTATCAAAAAAGCCTTACCGGGGATTCAATTTCTGGTACCTGCTAAGCTTTGGTTTCGAGAGACCTTATTTCCTCACCTTCAAACAAGTTCAGAATCTTGGTGGAAAGATCAAAAAAGGGTCATCATCATTCATGGTTGTATTCTGGAAAATGGTGGAGTATGAAAAGGATGATGAAACCAAGGAAATTCCAATGCTTCGTTATTACCGGATATTTCAGATTGATGATGTGGAAGGTATTGATCCGAATAAAATTCCTGAAAATACAGCCCATGATCACGATTTTGATCCAATTGCTTCCTGTGAGCAAATTATCCAGTTCTGGTCTGATTCTCCAGTAATTAAGTTGGATCAGAAAAAAGCCTGTTATATTCCATCGTTAGATGAAGTACACATGCCTGGGGCAAGAACTTTCTTTCAGGATGAAGAATTCTACTCTACGATTTTTCATGAATTATGCCACAGTACAGGCCACAGAAAAAGACTTAATCGACATGAACGTTTTTCGAACCTGAATTTCGCGAGTAATGATTATTCGCAAGAAGAGCTTGTTGCAGAGATGGGTGCTGCTTTCCTTTGTGGCTACTGCGGCATAGAAAACTCTACCATAGATAACAGTGCAGCTTACATTCAGGGTTGGCTGAAAAAGCTAAAAAGCGATAACAAGTTTATTGTAATGGCTTCCGGATTAGCTCAGAAAGCTGTTGATTATATTCTGGATCATCAGGATTCCGGCTTCAAACCGGTACCGAATAAAAAGAAATCTCGAATTGTAAATACTTCAATTACTTTCTAACGCTTAATGTTAACCCTCAATTCAGCTTAATTTCCTTTTAAGCTTATCCATATCCTCACTGATTTTTGCATTTATGACTTTGGAGTAAATCTGAGTTGTACGGATACTCTTATGGCCTAACATTGAACTTATTGATTCAATTGGTACACCATTAGCCAGTGTTACTGTTGTTGCGAATGTATGTCTTGCAATATGGAAAGTCAGGTTTTTGTCGACAGATGCTAAATCTGCAATTTCTTTTAAATAGGCATTCATTCTTTGATTTGTGAAAATAGGGAAGATGTGATCTTCTGTTTTCTTGTTCGGATACCTGCTGTATTTTTTTATTAGTTCATGAGCTTTGGGCAAAAGTGGAATATTAGATTGACTCTTAGTCTTGGTACGTTCAGTGATAATCCATAAGTCACCGTCAATACCCAGCCGAATATTGTTTTTAGTAAGATTCGCAACATCGACATAGGCTAGTCCGGAGTAACATGAAAAAACAAAAATATCTCGCACGATATCCAGACGTGGAAATGTAAGGTTTAAATCTTCGATATTTTGTAATTCATCCTTCAGTAAATACTCTCGTTTTACTTCAACTATCTTAGCTTGAAATTTTGCAAATGGATCTTTCGACAACCATTCATTTTTAATCGCCAGGTTGATTACCTTTCTAAAATTCTTAATGTATTTAATTGTTGTGTTGTGGTTGCACTTTCTGGTTACTTTGAAATAATGTTCCAGATCAGTGATGAAAGAATATTTTAAACGGTTTAGAGGAATATCGTTAAGTTTATACTTAAACACCAGGAAGGCTTTTATATGGTCTAGTGTAGTTGTATATCGTTTAATCGTTGCTGAGGCATAATTTGTTCCTTCCAATTCTTTTAACTGATGATTATGATATTCAAAAACCTCAATGAGCATTCTTCTGTCTTCTGAAATACCGAGAAATTTATTTTTAAGACTCTGTGCAGTGATTTCTTCACCCATTTTTACCATCTCCGTGTGGTAATCATTCATTAACGCTTTTAGCGTTTCCAAATATTGATTTAGTTGCTTAACCTCACTTTTATAACCCTTAGCTTTGCAAGCTTTATTTTCCCAATTGTCCGTATGTATACTTCTTTTAATAGAAACTTCTGCTCGTTGTCCATTTACTGTAACCCTCATATATACAGGGGATTTGCCTTCATTGTTCTTTCTTGATTTTCGGAGGACGAATGCTAGATTGTAGGTGTTGAAATTTTCCATCGTCAAAAACATTAATATTTGTTCACTAAAATTAATAAAATATTATATGAAATGCAAAATTTCAACCTTTGTAAATAGTTGTTATATAGTATTTTGTGTTTAAATTGGTGAACAAAATGTGATTCGAAATTTGTTCACCGAATTGTTCACATAAATTATGGTTTTATATGGTTTTGTTTGGTATCTTGAAAAATAAAAAAGCGCTGAAAAACAGCGCTTTAATGTTTTTTAGTTGCAATTAGTATGTGAATTAGTGGTCCCAAGCGGAGAGGTGTCGAACTTTTTGATTGAAGATTATGATGCTGTTTTTAAGTTTATGAGCGCCGAAACACAAAAAAAGCGGCTTAAATTATAATACAATAGCAGTTAATTATTTCGCTAAATATTAAAGCCATAAATCTTTAGTAGATAAAGGGAACTTAGATAATTGAGAAAAAGAGCACAACAATTTTAGCGGGAATGTTGCCTTTTGAATGTCAAATACTGATAAACAGTAGTTAATTTTTTATCAAATGCCCCAACCCAGGATCGTTTTTTATCCTTTCCAATTCATCTACTACAATCTGCGCCGTTTCACTTTTAATGCGGGAATAATTAAAATTAATTTCTTGTTGAAGCTGGTTATTGCCGTCCTTATCGGTAAAGTTTGTGATAACCGGGATAGGTTTATAATTTTTTGTTTCTCTGGCAACCTTTTCGTTGTCAACGACAATTTCTGCATGGAAAATCTTTTGCTCAATACGTTCGTCAAAGTTATCCGAAACGGCACCCACAAAAGTTCCTTGTGTAAGGTTGCTGATTTTTGAAGCCGGAATTAAAGTATCCATTTGAGTGTTAATGGAAGTGGATTTATCCTGCCGGTTAATGGTCATCGACTGGCGTTTTTGCAATACCTTCCCAAATCGTTCCGACAAGGTTTTGGCAGTCTCTCCAACTACCTGGCCGCTAAAAATATTTCCTACCGTATTCATAACAACCTTTGCTTCCTTATCTCCATAATCCCGGTTTAGCTGCGAGAAATCCTGAAATCCCAAACAAACCGCAACTTTATTACTTCTTGCAGTTGCAATCAAGTTATCCAATCCACGGAAATATATAGTCGGTAGCTCATCAATAATTACGGAGCTTTTTAACTGTCCCTTTTTATTTATGAGTTTTACAATGCGGGAATTATATAACCCCAGTGCTGCAGAGTAAATGTTCTGCCGATCAGGATTGTTCCCAACACAAAGAATCTTCGGTTCATTTGGATTATTAATATCTAAAGTAAAATCGTTGCCAGACATCACCCAGTAAAGTTGCGGAGATATCATCCTCGATAAAGGGATTTTGGCACTGGCGATCTGCCCCTGCAACTGGTCTTGTGCCCCACCTTCCCAGGCATCCATGAACGGCGAGAGGTAATTTTCCAATTCTGGGTATGATGTGAGAATCGTAAAAATGTCAGCATACTTTTTATTCAGGAATTCCACTGCATGAGGAAAAGTGCAATACTTTCCGTTTTTATAAATCTTCAGGTACCAGATAATAGCAGCCAAAAGAATAATTGGCGATTCAACAAAGAAGTCGCCTTGTTTTTGAATCCAGGTTTTATTCAGGTTCAGCATGATCGTATAAGCCGATTCATAAGCATCCGCAATATCAGTCATAAATTCCGGAGCAATGGGATTACAGCGATGACTACGTTCCGGGTTATCAAAATTTATTACATAAAATTTCGGAGGTACGTCGTATCTGTGTAAGTTTTTTAATAACGTATTGTAAGCAATCACGCTCAGGTCGTCAAACTTAAAATCGTAAATGTACATGCTGAAACCCTTCTGAATTTGCTGCCGGATATAGTTATTTACAATGGCATAAGATTTTCCGCTTCCCGGAGTACCTAAGACAATACTTGCCCGGAAAGGATTCACCACATTAATCCAGCCATCGTAATTCGTTCCCTTATTTTTAAACCGCGTGAGAAGGTTTACAGAGTATTCATTCTCCATTAATTGCATTTCCTGCATGAATGATTCGTTTTCGTCGTTAAAAACATCGTGCATCAGGTTATTTTTTAATAATCGACTCATCCATAATCCCGATTTCAAAAGCAGGATATATCCAATTGACAACGATAAAATGTAAAGAATACTTTTTGCTATTAGCGAGGTCTGAAGCTTCAGTGTAAAACCATTAAAGAAATAGAAACCTAATCCGATAACGAGAAATATCAGAATCTTGGTCCAGGTCACCTTCTCTGTTTTTACACCTCGTATTCCCAGACAGGAAATAGCCAGCAAAACAAAACTTGCCACCTTCGACCAAAACGGCGAAGAGAAAATTCCGGTATATTTTTGAAAATTCAGCAGAATTTTATCGATGATGCCAACTGTTGCATGAAACTCAACAAGGATCTCGTAACAAAACCAGTAAATATGAAATATTAGAATTAGGATACTCACTGCCCGGATTAGCTCAATAATTTTTGCAAGGGCTCTTACATCGTCTTCGTTTTGCATAGCTTAGTTTTTTCGTTTTTTTCTTTTCTTTCGTTTCATTCTTCTAATGAAAGCTTCCTCCTGGTAATCCTCGCCAAGAGCCTCAATGCCGAACAATCCGGCCAGATTCTCGATGCATGAATCTTTGTTGTCAGGAAATTCTGAATGGCCCTGATCTGGTGACTTGAATTGTTCATCCGTATTGTTTTCTATGCCAAATCGTTCATTAAAAACATTGGCAGAAAACTCTTTACCCAAGCGTGAACCGTTGAACACAAACTGTTGCTTATGGTCGATAAAGGTTGCTCCATAAATCCTCCCGGAATCATTCTCCCGAAACAGCACCGAAATACCTTGTTTAAATAATTGATCCTCGAAGTCTTTTCTATTCTCACTCTTATGAAATATCTTGGAAATTACTTCCTTAGGCCGCTCTTTTAGCTTTTTATTTCTGATCTGTTCTTTAGACTTTTCAATTTGAATAAGTAAAGCTTCATGGCCCGTAGATTTTCCAATTTTTGATGACTTGATTGGATTGCCAACTACCTCTCCTTTATTGTCTAATGCCGCATAAACAATCCCATGAAAAGGTTTCCCGTTCTTTTCTCCTCTTACTTCAGAAGCTTGAACCTTATAGAATGAAAGCAAGGCCTTATATTCATTAAACGATTGAAAGTTCCAAGTCCTCGATACAGGACGAACTACATTGGCAATTTGCTGTTTTAGATTTCCCTTTTCGAATTCAACCGGCTTTAAGCTGTAAACTCTTTTCTTTTGTTTTTCATCGGCAGGTGTTAATCCAAAATTCTGCTCCAGTTCCCGACAAATACGCATAGATAGCCGGTGTTGAAAATTGTCCCGAATCATTTTCCCTGTCTCGTCAATTTTTACTGAAACAATATGCAAATGATGGCGGTCAATGTCTTCATGCTTGTAAACGATGTAGGGTTGATTTCCGTAGCCCAGTTTTTCCATGTATTGTTCAGCCATCTGAGAGAATTGTTCATTGTTTAGCTTATCCTTTGGATCGGGATTTAACGAAATATGAATAACCGGATTTTCGGTTCGTTTATTGGCACTTAAATACGGTTCAAAAGAACGCGTGCATAAACCAATGGAATACTTTCCATCAAAAGGTTCAATCATTTTGTTGACCAGTAAAACAGACGCAGCGTCCTTTTTTAGCTTATCCTGATTGTACGCCAATGCACTATAAATTGAACTTCCTGAGCTTATTTTTGCAACCATCTTTTTTCAAATTCTTTGGTTAAATCCAATATCTTCTGGTTTATCGCAACCAATTGAAAAGTTGCTTTCTGAAGTTGTGCAAGAAAAGCCAGTGCCTTTTTCTCCGAAAAGTTGTTTTTTATTGCTTTGGTAACCTGGTTGTAATTCACGCCAATCGCCCTGAATTGAGAATAAAATGAGGTCAGACGCATATAATAATCCATAGATCCCTTATCGATTTTTACCACTTTAACGGGCTTATCAAAAATGCAGGCAGTAATAAAATGTGCTTTAACTTCCATTCCTGAGGCTTCGAAAAGAGCAAGAAATCGTGCATTGTCAACATCATTTAAGCTAATTGCATAACGATGTTTACACGGATCTTTTTTCGGTTTACGTCCCCCTTTGTGTCTATTTTCTTGTTTTTCTATTTCCATTTTATTGTATTTAAAGCATTAATCATTATCTGAATTCTTATAAAAAATCACACGACTTCGGAGTGATGATTTTCCCCAACGGGGCAAGTGGTTTCGGGTAACCCGAAACGTTTTGAGTTACTCAAAACACAACTTGCCGTGTGCCAGTGCACACCTTGTAGCGTTACCATAAAAGTTATTGGGCAGAGCCGTTTTCCCGATCATGTTTTTACTCTTAAAAATTGTTGGAAACAAAGGTAAAATGGGTGTTTTGAATTCTAATTATATCAAAATAAGCCAAATGCTGACAGAGAAGGCCAAGTACTTCCAGCCCTTTAAAAAGCACGGTTTTAACAGCTTTTTATTTGTTCATTTGATCGGGAAAATACTGGTTTATTGAATGGTTGGTGTAAACAGAGATATGTTAGCCGGAATATTTGAAATGGGAATGAAACATGTTGCAAACGAAATATTTAAAAACTGATTTTGGCAAAGAATTGAATAGTTGAATAACGTAACAACGAAGAGCTTAAGGATCTCAATATTTCAATGTTGAAACGTTGCAACACTTCATTAACTAAACATTGCGACACAGACTAATTTACACAGCTCATTAATCGATTGTTGATTCAGACATTGTCCTATTCAATTGAATAACCATAGAAATAATTTACTAATCAAAAAAACAAAGGTCATGGAAAAAGAAACATTATTTATTGCATTCAGCACACAGAAAGGAGGTGTTGGGAAAACAGCTTTTACCGTTTTAATGTCGAGTTATTTGCACTATGTAAAAGGCCTGGAAATTGCAGTGGTGGATTGTGATTATCCGCAGCACAGTATTGCTGAAATGCGCCAGCGCGATATGGAACAGGTGATGAAAGATAACTATTACAAACAATTAGCCTATAAACAATTTACTGCACTAAAACGAAAGGCTTACCAGGTAGAGAAAAGTATGCCCGAAGATGCCATTGATGTCGCAGAGAATCTGATTGACGGTGCAACAACTCAGCCCGATATAATATTTTTCGATCTCCCCGGAACTTTAAACAGCAGAGGAGTGGTAAAAACACTTGGCGGAATGGATTATATCTTTTCGCCGGTAAGTGCCGACCGTGTTGTAATGGAAAGCACACTGAAATTTGCCACTATGTTGAATGAAAATCTGATTAGTGTTGGGAGGAGTGATATTAAAGGTTTGTACCTGATTTGGAATATGGTTGATGGTCGGGAGAAAAATGAACTCTACGATGTGTATGAAAATGTAATCGGTGAGTTGGGCTTGAATATTCTGAAAACATTTGTGCCCGATTCAAAACGTTTTCGCCGAGAGCTGACTTCCGGCCATAAGCCAGTATTCCGCTCAACTCTTTTTCCAGCTCACAACAGCCTTTTAAAGGGAAGCAACCTGATTGCACTGGCTGACGAAATTCTAAAAACCATTAAACTGTAAAAAACATGGCACGAAAAAAATATAATCCGGACGAAATAGATGAAGAATTTATCATTTCCACGATTCAGAATGAAAAACCGGAGGCAGTAAAGACAAAGGAGAAAAAGCCAACAACCGTTGTAAGACGAAAACAGCCAAATCAAGCTTATGATGAGCTTTTCCTCACAGATTCCAAAACGAAAGCACGCTTTGGGAAGAATGTTCCCATTCGCCAGGAATATCATAAAAGGATCCAGCAAATCATCCGAGTGATCGGTAAGGACGAGATTTCGATTTATACCTATATCGATAATGTGTTGACACATCATTTTGACGAATTCCAGGCCGAAATTGTCAAACGATACAACGAAAATAATGAAGGCATTTTTTAACCCAAACCGGAAGTTATGATTGAATTTATTGTAGTAATAGGCTTAATAATCCTTCTACGTATTTTTTTTAAAGATTGGAGGCGTTTTTCGGCTCCTGTTGCCAATGAAGAAAGAAAAAGCAGTCTATCAGATGAAAGTGGAATTATTGGGAAAAGCACCTTTGTTTTGAATACGGACAGAATAAGTCAATCCCATTCAAATTCCACCGGTAAGCTGGATATTGAGGTTGCTCTGGATTATGAGAATGTTGAGATCGATGAAGAATTGGAAGAGCTTGGTCTTGCTAACGGATCTTCTGTAGATATTACTTTTGAAGAAATGATGGAAGTAGTTACCGAGGTTGAAAATGAGCACCTGGAAAAACCATCCCAAACCGGGAAGTTGCTCTATGAAAATAAAAATACCGATTGGGTAGAGCAACTGGCTTCAACTTCTGAAAACTATCAAAAGCGGATTTCCGGTTTAATTGATTTGCATTTGGGTAGGTTGGGGTATAATGATGACCCTGTGTCCGACTATGGCGTTGATGGATTTGATATTGGAGAGTTTGTTCGTTAAAAGAAATTTCGGATTATTCGTTTCTAAGAACAAACCAGGTAACACATTTGCCAAATGTTGAAAAGTACCAAAAGGTTTGTAATGTATCATTGCTTTAAATAGTGCAATTTTATGCTTAAGTAATTATAAAATAATTGGCAATATGGAATATAAAGTTGAACTCAATAAATTCTTGGCTGATAGATACGTTTTTAAAATGTTCGAGATAGACCTATGGTCTAATGGTGAGCCAATATATAGGTATCAAAAGAAGAAGCACCAAGTAGCCTTCACAGAACCGCTCGGTGTGGATTTTCTTCGGTCAGATGATTTATATAACTGGGAAGTTGTTACAGAAAGAACAATTAACTATTTATTTGACGAATTCGTTTTTTATATGATGATGGTCAAAAGGGTTAATACTGGTATCAAATCAAAAAAGAAAGCATATAAGGAGAATATTCTGACCTTAATTGAAATGTCTCTTGCCCAAGTTGTTGAATTTGATTCTAAAATTGAATCATTATTTCAAAAAAAGAGCCTTCAGGTAAAAGGAATAAAACCATTGCCTCGCGTTCAAAGAACAGAGGTAGAGCTAAATAAATGGCAATTTGGTCATATTCATGGACAAGATCGTTCGCCAGCAATTGTAGATCCGTGTATTGTTTATAGTATTGATAAAACCTTTAAAACAAGATATGATGTAATGTTTGTGTCAAACCTTTCTGATACCAAAAAAAGGAGAAACTCAGTTAGTGTTGAGTATGGTTTTCTATCTGTTTATCCTTGGGAGATTGGAAGAACTCCAACGGAGGCAATAAATAACTCCTATGCAATTAACTAACTTTTATCCCAGAAAAAGTCCCTTCGGAATAAAATTTAAAGGTTAAATAGAACTTTCCGCAGTTATAGTTTGACTTACCGTAAGTCGGCCGTAATTGCACCACTGAGACATTTATATTTATTTTGAAATAAAAAAAATGATTACAGAATACGACCATTTTTCAGATGATTTAGACCGAATCAATAAGGAATTAACTAGCTACGAAAAGAAGGTATGGTTAATAAGAAAAAATTCTATTCATGACTTCTCCAAAGAGAATATTACGCTAAGATTCAATGAGATATTTCGTACATTTCCTTATCACGTAGAGCCTCAATCGCAATCCATTGGCATGTCAATTTATACAAGAGAACTGTTTGACTTGTACAATGAGATTTCTTCTGATGGGATTATAAAAAACTCAATCATAGAGAAAGTAAAGGAAAGATTTGCCAAGCCTGAGATACGTGAAGGTGATGAGTGGTTGATATATGAATATGTGCAAGACTGTTTTCATGAATTAATCTTATGGTACGAGAAATATTTAAAAAATACAAAGAAGCTTCACTTCTTTTATGGTGTGAAGGATGAATCAATTATATTAAAAAATTTATTAAAACTTTACAAAAGTATATTGTCTGACGATTCAATACAATTAAGTGTTTTCTGGGGAATTCAGCTAACAAAAAAAATTGCAGATATTATAACTGAAATGCTTATCGAATTTATAGAAGCTCGTTTAATGGTTTTAAATCCAGATATTGAGACTTTGTTAGGAACTTCAAGTAAAATTACTCTGGTTAATAATAAGAATAAATCCATAGAATGGTTAGGTTCTCAGCAAGAGCTGTGTGAACTATTTTTAGAGTTAAGTAAAAAGGGATGGATTCCAAACGTAAAAGATGGTGAAAGGAAATTGGTCTCAGATTCCATAACCAATCTATTTGATATTAATGGGACTAAACGAAAATCAAAATCAGACCCAAAAAATTCATTTTATCAACAATTTAAAGGTGAGGTTATAAAAGGTGAAAGGTGTTACGTATTTCTGGAATCCGATAATTATAACCGGAAGTTTAATGAGATCGTCAAAAACAATAAATAATACTCCTCTCCTTCATAAATTATAAATATCAGAAATGATAAGTTTCTATTCTATTTTAGAAATATATAGACCTCTCATCATATCCAATATAAAGCTCAATGTAATATCCAGATAATCCCGCAATAGAATCCTTTATTGATACTTGGACATGGGGTATTGTATTGAGTCATGGATGATCATTCACCTGCGCCAAACACCGCCACAAACAACCACTTACATCCAACTTTATTTTCCCCAGCTTTTAAGCCTATACATTTGGTTTAAAGGCAGCAAAACTGCTGTCTGAAAACGAACTAAATGGTATGCTCATGAAAGAAAAAGACTACGGGTAAAATTTGATCATTTCCAGAGTGGTATTCACCACCCATCATTCAAAAAAAACAAAGTAAAACAGTCTCTGGTCTGGTAGACCGGGGAGCAAAATCAAAATGCTATGAAACAAATCAATTCATATAAAATATCCATCACCTTATTCTTCACCTTTCTGGCAACTGCCATTTTTGCCCAGGGCGATGGCTCTGCCGGAATCACCGAAGCCACAAATATGGTCACCTCGTATTTCGATCCGGCAACAAAACTTATTTATGCCATCGGTGCCATTGTTGGATTGATTGGTGGAGTAAAAGTTTATAGTAAATTTTCAAGTGGCGATCCCGACACCGGAAAAACTGCAGCCGCCTGGTTTGGTGCCTGTATTTTTCTGATTGTTGCTGCCACCATTTTACGTTCTTTCTTCCTGTAAGCTATGGCAGTGTATTCCATCAATAAAGGGGTAAATAAGCCGGCCGAGTTTAAAGGTCTGCAAAGCCAGTACCTGTTTCTTTTTGCAGGGGGCCTGCTGGGGACATTTGTGGTTTTCATTGTTATGTACCTGGCCGGAATCAACCAATGGGCCTGTATTTTTACCGGGCTCATTCTTGCATTTGTGGTTGTCTGGCTCACCTTCTCATTAAATAGAAAATTCGGGCGTTACGGCCTAATGAAATTACAGGCAAGGCATAATTTCCCACGCCGGATTATCAACCGCCGTAGTATTCCCCGTTTGTTCAAAACCAACAGAAAGGAGGCAGTATGAGAAACACACTAAAAGCTGCCACTTTGGAGAGCCGGTTTCCTTTGCTTGCAGTTGAGCAGGGATGTATTATCAGCAAAGATGCCGATATAACCATTGCTTTTGAGGTAAAGCTCCCGGAGCTATTTACGGTTACAACGGAAGAATACGAAGCCATGCACTCGGTATGGAACAATGCAATAAAGGTTTTGCCCGACTATTCAATAGTGCATAAACAGGATTGGTATATCAAAGAGAACTACAAAACCGAAAAGCCACAACAGGATTTAAGTTTTTTAAGTTCTTCGTTTGAACGGCACTTTAACGAGCGTCCGTATTTGAATCACACCAGTTATTTGTTCCTTACCAAAACAACTAAGGAACGCAGCAAACAACAAAGCACTTTTAGTACACTGGGCAGGGGATTTATCGTGCCCAAAGAGATAAAAAATAAGGAAACAGTTCTGCGTTTTGTGGAAGCTGTAAACCAGTTTGAGCAAATCGTTAACGACAGCGATTTTATAAAACTCAGGCGTTTAACAGCCAACCAGATTACCGGGACTGATGCCCATGAGGGAATAATGGAAAAGTATTTTTCACTTTCCCATGGGCATAACAATGTGTTGAAAGATCTTACATTAAATCCGGGAGAACTGAAAATTGGCGACAATTCGCTGATACTTCATACGCTTTCCGATTTAGACGATCTGCCTGCTAAAGTATCAACCGAAAGCCGCTACGAAAAACTTTCGACTGACCGGAGTTCCTGTTTGCTCTCTTATGCTGCTCCGATAGGATTGCTGTTGTCGTGCAACCATATCTATAACCAGTACATTTTTATCGATGACCATGCTTCCAATCTTGCCCGTTTTGAGAAAATGGCGCGTAATATGCTTTCGCTTTCCAGGTACAGCCGGGCCAACCAGATTAACAAACAATGGCTGGACGAATACCTGAATGAAGCACACAGCAAAGGATTGGTTTCGGTTCGCATGCATTGCAATGTACTGGCATGGAGTGACAGACCCGAAGAGCTACGCCAGATAAAAAATGATGTGGGCTCGCAGATTGCCCTGATGGAATGTAAACCACGGTACAACACGGTTGATGTTCCCACTCTGTATTGGGCAGGCATTCCCGGCAATGCAGCCGATTTTCCTGCGGAAGAATCGTTTTACACGTTTACCGAGCAGGCTTTGTGTTTTTTTACCGGCGAAACCAATTACCGAAGTTCACTATCGCCGGTGGGCATTAAAATGGTCGATCGTTTAACCGGCAAACCTTTGCATCTGGATATTTCAGACCTGCCAATGATAAAAGGAATAATTACCAACCGGAACAAGTTTATTCTTGGTCCTTCGGGAAGTGGAAAATCCTTTTTCACCAACCATATGGTACGGCAATATTACGAGCAGGGAACACATGTTCTTCTTGTCGATACCGGAAACAGCTACAAAGGTTTGTGCGATTTGATACATTATAAAACCAGGGGCGAAGACGGGGTTTACTTTACGTATACCGAGGATAACCCGATTGCATTTAATCCGTTTTACACCGATGATGGTGTGTTTGACATTGAGAAAAGGGAAAGCATTAAAACGCTGATCCTTACCCTCTGGAAAAGCGAGGATGAGGCACCCACACGTTCCGAAGAGGTGGCACTGTCAAATGCGGTTAACCTGTATATCGGGAAGTTAAAATCGGACGGTAAGTTGGCTCCGTCTTTTAATACCTTTTTTGAGTTTGTGCGCGATGAGTACACTGAGTTACTCCGATCGAAAAAGGTGCGCGAAAAGGACTTTGATGTAGCCAATTTCCTGAATGTACTGGAACCGTACTACCGGGGCGGAGAATACGATTACCTGCTGAATTCAGACAAACAAATGGATTTGCTGAACAAACGTTTTATCGTTTTCGAGCTGGATAATATAAAGGATCATAAAGTGCTTTTTCCCATCGTAACGATCATTATCATGGAAGCTTTTATCAACAAAATGAGGCGATTAAAAGGCATCCGCAAGATGATATTAGTGGAAGAAGCCTGGAAGGCCATTGCCAAAGAAGGAATGGCAGAATACATCAAGTATTTGTTTAAAACCGTACGCAAATTTTTTGGTGAAGCAATAGTTGTAACACAGGAAGTAGATGATATTATCGCTTCGGAAATCGTAAAGGAAAGTATCATCAATAACTCCGATTGCAAGATCCTACTTGACCAACGCAAGTACATGAACAAGTTCGCTTCCATTCAGGAGCTACTTGGATTAACAGAAAAAGAAAAATCACAGATTCTATCCATCAATCTTGCCAATCACCCTCAACGCCTGTACAAAGAGGTGTGGATTGGTTTGGGAGGTGTACAATCTGCGGTTTATGCTACCGAAGTTTCTTTGGAGGAATACTACACTTACACCACCGAAGAAACCGAGAAACTGGAACTTACCCGTTTAACCGAGCAACTGGACGGGAATATTGAACTTGCCATCAAACAGCTGGCGGCAAGCAAACGCAATTCTTAAATCTTCAAAACAATAAGAACATGAAAACAAAACTAGTTATAGCCGGGTTGCTGATCATACTTGGTTCGTTAAGCCTGAAAGCCCAATGGGTGGTCAACGATCCAATTAATACGGCCACAAGTATTGCCAATACGGCCAAGGAGATTATTCAGACTTCCAATACCGTTTCCAATGTGATCAAAAACTTCCAGGAAGTAAAAAAGGTATATGAACAGGGCAAGGCCTATTACGATGCACTAAAGGCGGTAAACAACCTGGTAAAAGATGCCCGAAAAGTACAACAAACCATTTTAATGGTAGGCGAGATTACCGACATCTATATAAACGCCTATCAGCGTATGTTGCAGGATGAAAATTATAGTTTGGAAGAACTGGGAGCAATCGCCTTTGGTTATACCAAACTACTGGAAGAAAGCGCCTACCTGCTGAATGATCTGAAAGGCATTGTCAATGCCAGCACCCTTTCACTGACTGACAAAGAGCGGATGGATGTGATAGACGGTGTTTACGATTCGGTGAAGCATTACCGGAATTTAGTAAGCTATTACACCAATAAGAACATTGCCGTTTCGTACCTGAGGGCACAAAAGAAAGGCGATACCGAAAGGATGTTGGCACTGTATGGCAATTCAAGCGAAAGATACTGGTGATGGATTTTGACAACCTGCATCAGATATTACGCAGCCTCTACCTTGAGATGACACCCCTGTGCAGCAGCATGGCAGGAGTGGCAAAAGGTATTGCCGGATTGGGGGCATTGTTCTATGTGGCTTCGCGTGTGTGGCAGTCGCTGTCACGCACCGAGCCCATCGATGTTTACCCGCTCCTGCGTCCCTTTGCCATCGGTCTCTGTATCATGTATTTCCCCGGTTTTGTGTTGGGGACAATCAATGTGGTGCTTAGCCCTATTGTTGTTGGTACCAACCAGATGCTGGAAGCACAGACCTTTGATATGGAAAAGTACCGCGATTTAAAAGAGGAACTGGAAGTAGAAGCCATGAAACGAAATCCGGAAACAGCCTACCTGGTCAGTAACGAGGAATTTGACAAGCAACTGGAAGAACTGGGCTGGAGTCCGTCGGATCTGGCAACTATGTCCGGAATGTACATCGAGCGTAGCTTGTACAACATGAAAAAGAACATCCGCGATTTCTTTCGTGAAATTCTGGAATTGCTGTTTCAGGCCGCAGCTTTGGTTATAGATACCATCCGCACCTTCTTTCTGATTGTACTTTCGATACTTGGACCGATAGCCTTTGCCATCAGCATATACGATGGCTTTCAATCAACTATGACACAATGGTTCTCGCGGTATATCTCCGTGTACCTCTGGTTACCGGTTTCCGATTTGTTTAGTTCCATCCTAGCCCGTATCCAGGTGCTAATGCTACAAGCCGATATTGATAAACTACAGGCCGATGCTACGTATTCAGTCGAAGCTTCAAACGGCGTTTACATTGTCTTTATGATTATTGGCATCATCGGGTATTTTACTATACCAACCGTTGCCGGATGGATCATCATGGCCGGAGGTATGGGAAATTACGGTAAGAATGTGACATCGTCGGCAGGAAAAACGGCATCAATGGCTGCAGGTGTTGCCGGTGCATCGGCTGGAAATATGACAGGAAAACTAATGAAAAATTAATCACAAAAGAATTATGGAATTTAAATCATTAAAAAATATAGAAACAAGTTTCAGGCAAATCCGTTTTTTCGGGATGGTGTTTATCCTGCTCTGTGCAGGCATTACCGGATATTCGGTGTTTAGCGCCTACAGCTTCGCAGAAAAACAACGGCAAAAGATCTATGTTCTGGACAAGGGAAAATCCCTGATTCTTGCCCTTTCCCAGGATCTGGCACAAAACCGGCCGGTGGAGGCGCGGGAGCATATCCGGCGTTTCCACGAGTTGTTTTTTACGCTTTCACCCGATAAAAATGCCATTGAATCCAACATCAACCGGGCCATGTTTCTGGCAGATAAAAGCGTGTACACCTATTACAAAGACCTGCTTGAAAAGGGGTATTTCAACCGGATTATTTCGGGAAATATCAATCAAACGTTACAGGTGGATAGTGTCGTTGTTGATTTTATGAACTATCCGTACACGGCATCAACCTATGCCCGGCAGGTGATTATCCGCGAAAGCAATATCACAGAGCGAAACCTGGTGACACGGTGCAGTCTGATCAACTCCGTTCGAAGCGATAATAACCCACATGGTTTTACCGTGGAGAACTTTGAGGTAGTACAGAACAACGATATTCAAACGGTAACAAGGTAATATCATGCAGAAAATATTTTCGGAGTTCAAAGGGCTTAGCCGTGAGAAACTAAAAGGGAGTTGTGACAGAATTCCTGAGAAAAAACGAAGAATGGTGGTATTGGCGATGTGCGTTTTGTTTTCACTTCTGTTCGCTCTTGTTCTTTGGGATTCGTTCCGCGATCACGAAGTAAAGGACCTGTTTCAGATTGAACACATCACCCCACTTGACTTACCACAAGACAGTATCATTAATCAATTAAAAGATTTAACAGATGGACAAAAACAATAAAACACTCCTGAAGCCGGGACAAAAGCAAATGCTAAAGAAGTACGCGGTATTTGCTTTGATGTTCCTTGTTTTTGGGGCAAGTCTGTGGCTGATATTTAAGCCATCGGACAAAGTAGAAAACAAAACAGTAATTGGTTTAAATACCGAGATACCACTACCGCAGGAAGAGGATCTGCTGAAGGATAAAATCAACGCCTTCGAGCAGGCAGCCCTTTTTCAGCAAAAACCGGTGCGCTCGCTGGATGATTTCTCATCGATGATTAAAAAGGACGAGCCAGCCAAATTCGATTTGCTTTCCTCTGCAAAAGCAGAAACAAGCTTGTCAGAAAAATATTCAGGAAGCGAGCAACCAAAACGGGCAATTCAGCATTCCGCTTCTGCTTACAACAACATAAACAACACCTTGGGCAGCTTTTACGAAAAACCAAAGGCGAATCCTGAAAATGAAAAGCTAAAAGCAGAGCTTGAAGCTTTGAAGAAACAGCTGGCCGAAAGACAGGAAGACAAAAGCATAGATGAACAATTGCTGTTGATGGAAAAATCATACCAGATGGCAGCTAAATATATGCCGAACAATGCGCCAGCAGAACCAGGAACTAACGTGCCGACAACTGATCACCCTGCCAAACTGCAAACAGATGAAAATGTTGCAGAATCGGTTCTGGTCTCAACAAAAAGTACAACGACAGCATTGCAACAAACCGTTTCTGATTCGGCATTTCTAAAGCAAGTCTCACAGCCCCGAAACTATTCATTTATTTCGGCAGAAGGCAAGCAGGAAACTACAGAACGTAATACGATTAATGCCTGTGTAAACAGCACCCAGAAATTGGTTAACGGACAAAATGTGCAGTTACGATTACTGGAAGCCATTGAAACCGGAGGGCTCCAATTTCAGAAAAATGCTTTGATTACAGGCATTGCCCTGATACAGGGGGAACGTTTGCATATTTTTATCAATTCGCTGGAGCAAAACGGAAATATCATTCCGGTGCAACTCACAGCTTACGACACCGATGGACAGCCAGGTTTGTTTATTCCCGGTTCGGTAGAGGTTAGTGCTTTAAAGGAAATTACAGCTACCATGGGACGCGATGCCGGGACAAGCATTAGCATCAACCAGGGTACAACTGCAGGCGAACAACTGGCGGCCGATGTGGGGCGAAGTTTTATTCAAGGGACATCGCAGTATGTTTCCAAAAAACTCCGAACCACCAAAGTGACCCTAAAAACAGGGCACCGAATATTGTTGATGCCCGTCAAATAAATTACAATTCATTCATTTAAAATCATACGTCATGAAACAAATATTATTCGCGATACTACTATTTAGCAACTTTTCACTTTTTGCTCAGAACCAGTACACCAAAGTCATTTCCAAAGACCGGGTCATTTCATCCTACCACATTGAAGTAACCTACAATAAAACTGTCCATATTCTATTCCCGGCAGCTATAAGCTATATCGATCTTGGTTCTTCAAATATTATTGCGGGGAAAGCCGATGGTGCAGAAAATGTGGTCCGGGTAAAAGCTTCGGTTAAGGATTTTACAGAAGAAACCAACTTTTCCGTGATAACCGACGAGGGCAGTTTTTATTCGTTTATTGTCAACTATGCCGAAAATCCTGCAAAGTTGAATATAGAAATGAAAGACTTTCTGCATGAATACAAACTGGGAAACCAGCCGGACAACTCGGTGGAGATTCAGCTTACTGAGCTTGGTAACAAAACGCCACAAAACATTCGGTTGGCCATGGAGAAAATTTACGGGGTCAGGAAGAAGCAGATCAAAAATATCAATAGCAAACAGTTTGGAATTGAGTTTGCATTAACCGGCCTGTACAGCCAGAATGGTTTGATTTACTTTCGCACCGAGTTGGAAAATTGTTCTGAAATTCCATTTGAAATTGATTTTCTAACGTTCAAAGTAGTGGACAAGAAAGTCGCCAAAAGAACAGCCATTCAGGAGTCGGTTATAAAACCGGTTCGTGCTTTTAATAACCTGACTACTATTGAAGGCAATTCTACTGAAGCAACTGTTTTTGTTTTCGAATCATTTACGATACCAGACAAAAAGGAATTGGTAGTTGAGCTATTTGAAAAGAATGGGGGAAGGCATCAGCGCTTTATTGTAAAGAATAAGGATTTGGTAAAAGCTATAAATATTGGGAAAATATAAGTCAGTAATAGAACACAAAAAAACAAGGGCACTCAATGCGAGTAGCCCTTGTTTTCTATGAAATGGATTTAGAGCAATCCATCATCGGCAAAACTCAGATAGCTTTCATCTGTAACAATCAGATGATCCAGAAGACTTAAATCAATCAACTGACATGCGTTTTTAAGTTTTTCAGTTATTTTTACATCAGCCGCACTGGCGGTTAGGTTACCACTCGGGTGATTATGAGAAACAATCAATGAAGATGCGTTTGCTTTTAAAGCCAGTTGCAGAATTATTTTTACATCGACAACGGTCCCGGAAATTCCACCTTTTGAAATACAGGATACACCAAGAACTTTGTTGCCGCGATTTAACAGCATTACATAAAACTCTTCATGGTGCTGAATACAATCTTTAAAAATGTGTTTGAAAATATGAGCTGCATCTTTTGATGCGCCAATTTGAGGCCTTTCTGATGCTTTTACTTTGTCAGTATACGACACTTTAATCTCGGAAACTTTGAAATAATCAATTTTCATAACAGTAAGCTTTAAATTGTTAAACAATAATTTTATTGCTTACCATTCACAGGATAGCAGGGACTTCAGGCAAGGTTTTGATTCGGAATACGCTTTTCGTATTTAGGAACTAAAAGGAAGATTCTGAATCAAATCCAGCGGATTTAACCTTGTGGTTTGTCCATGCTACTCCTGTATTTTTGCGATTAAAATTAAGGGATCAATCATTATCAACAGGATCCTTTAAGAAGGTTTTTTGCTTCTTTTTAACCGCACAGGCTCATGAAAAAAGAAGCAGGGCGATAAGGCCCTGCATTATGAGGTGTAAAAACTATTCTTCTGAACAATTAAAGCGCTATCAACCCCAAAAACATGGCTAGAGTTACCGCAACAACTATGGCAATACCAAGGATAACAGCTATCATATTTTTGGCAAATTCAATCAGGAATAAAATTGCGATATAAGCCAGTAAACAATACCAAAAACTTAATCCGGTAATATAAGAAGCCAGTACAATAACAATGATTCTGAAAATCCATCGAAACGGTAATTTGTTAACTTTCTCTCTCATTTGGGCAGTTTTAAAAGGTTGATAATTGAGATGTTATGAGCAATACAAAAACAATTCCAAACTCACCTATGCGGATTCCGGAGGAGAGTGAGTTTTGTTTTTCGTTACTCACATTTTCAAAATATTTATTTCTATTCTTCTTTTCCATATTTCATTCGTTTAAGATTATGCGTATTTCCATCGGGTCGGTCGTTGTTGTTTTGTGGCACGGTTAAAAATGGAGTGTTGGACCTGCAAGTTTTTTGCAGGAAATACTATTCGACAGTAGGAGGTTGGAGATTTTCTGCAAAACAGCAGGCCAGAACTTGCAGGCTCCAAAAACATGGTCTTTATTTTGACAACAGAACAACAAGGGCCGGACGGAAAGCATATTCTTAATTTGGAATGCGGGAAAGAAGAATCTATAAATTCATTTAAATGATAAAAGTACTTTATCAAAAAGTCTGTAAGCTACAATTCTAAATCGAGAGGAGGCAAAAACAAGTGTAAGGATTGAATGTACAGAAATGAGGTCTGTGAGAACAGGGTGAATGAAAGGAAATGAAAGCCATACTCTTGTGTGCGGTGCCGGAGGTTACTGAATGCAGGGAGTGTTCCGGGTGTATCTCGGAGAAACTTCCCGGAATGAAGTTTCCGTAGGCACAGGAACAGTAATCTGAATTTTAATTGGGGCGGGCAGCAGGCAAGTGTATCCCTGGAATAAAATGCAGGGGATTTTTTTGCTGTGTGTTGCCAAAGGCTTTTCGATTGAGCGGTTTCAATCCATCGGGGAACTGCGAATCATGAGCAGCGGTGTGGTTGAAAATGCGATTTGAGAAATGCCTGGGCATGGGAATAATTTTATGTATAACTTTACTGAAACAGAATATTAAGAGTGTGGGAATGCATAACAATTCAATAAAGACGATAATTAACAAACTAAATGATGGAGATAAAGAGGATATCTTTCTCCAGAAGCTCTCCGAAAATGTTGAATATGGAATTGTTTGGCATAAAGTAAAACTTGGTTACAACTCATCTGGGCGATTATATCGTGATAAAAGAGAACAATTTTACTTTATACAGAATGAAAGTTCGCTCTATGTCGGAGCTTTATTGGTAATGGAAGATTTAGATGACCTCCATGCCTACGTGTTAAAAAAGTATCGTAAGCAAGGTCATTTATTTAAAGCTATGAGCAATACAATATTACCTCACATATTTAAAATCAAAGAAAAAGTTCGGATTACGATCAATGAAATTGATTTAGGTGAAAAGAAATATGAGAATTCAAAAAGGTCTGCTTTGAGCCTTGGTTTTAAGAGTAACGATGGGTTTGAGTTCCATTTATTTAAATCAGATATTCAATTTTCCGATGATGTTAAAATAGAAATGAATAGAATGACTAGAGAAAGGGTAAAAGAGTTGCAGCAAAAGATGGTAGACCTTGCCAATGAAGTTGCCAAAATAGATGATGAATTTAAGATGACACTGGGTAGTATTCCTAAATTAGAAGAGGCAAAACAGGTTTTGAAAGAATATAGTGGAATAAAACTAGAAAATGAATATGACAAACTTCTAAAAAAATCAAATAGGATTCTTTAACGCCACCTCCACCCACCCAAAGTCAAATACTGCCAGCCTTTTAATAAACAGCTCAATCAACGATACATTCGCTTTTAAATCATTAAAAGAAATGTATCATGGAACAAAAAAACAATGACCAGGAAGTATTACTGGTTAAAGAGAAAAACGAAAACAAACTAAAAGCCGTAAGTGGTTTTGATGAGAAAGGCCAACTAAAAACAGAGGCTCCCAAACAAGCCAATGCAGGTAGTTTCTTAAAAATCGACAGGCACAGCAATCCGCTGGAGAACTTCTTTACCAATTTCAATCGCCAGTATAAAAATCCCACCGATTTTCAGTTTTACAAAGTACCTGCCAACCTGGTGGAGAAAACAGCAACCGTTCTGGAAAAGATGTTAAAGAAACCGGATACACCGTCCAACAAAGAGATGTTGGAAAAGCATGAGGTAAAACCCGGTGACTTTTCGAAAGAACAAACTCCGGAGAAACGGCCCAATCTGATAGATGAGAACAAAGTCGACTGGTCTCAATTGGAAATGCTGGGTGTCTCAAAAGATTTTCTAAAAAACACAAAAAATCTTGAGCCCATGTTAAACTACCAGAAGTCACCAGGTTTGATTCCGATTACCATTAAAACCGATAACCTGAACATCCGAACCGATGCACGGTTGGCCTTTCGTCAGGACGAAAATGGGGATTTTAAACTGGCCGTTCATGCCGTTCGTAACAATCCCGAACTCGACCGTCCGTATTTTGGCGTCACCTTAACTGACGAGGATAAACAAAACCTGCTGAAAACCGGAAATGCCGGAAGAATTGTGCATCCACAGTACAAAGAGGGAGAGAGCACACCGGTATTTTTATCCATTGATAAACTCACCAATGAACTTGTTGCCGCACGGGCAGATAAAATAAAAATTCCCGAAGAAATTAAGGGCGTGAAGCTCGATGAAAACCAAAAGAAAGAGCTGGCCGAAGGACGCTCAATTTACGTGGAAGGAATGACCGCTCGTAGCGGAAAAGAGTTTAATGCACACCTGCAAATTGATGCCGATAAACGAGGTATCGGTTTCCGATTTGATAATCAACAGCAACAAGGGCAAAACCAACACGAGCAAAAACAGGTGCGTATTCCCAATTCTCTTCTGGGAAAGGAGCTAACCGAGGATCAGCAACAGAAACTGGAAAAGCGGGAAACCATCTATGTTGCCGGAATGAAAGATAAAAAAGGCGAGGAATTTAACGCTTATATAAAGGTCAACGACAAAAAAGGCAAGCTGGACTTTTACAAATGGAATCCTGATAAAGCCCAAACAAAAGGAGCAGAAGTAATACCCGATAACAAGAGCAAAACCCAGGTAGCGGTTAATTCTGAAGGAAAAACCAATGAGGCGACCAAAGACGTAAAAGAACCGCTGAAAAAGGATCAGGTGAATCCGTCAGAACGTCAACAAACCACAAAACGAAACCGGGCCAAATCGCACTCCATGTAAAACTCAAATCAATAGTAATTCCTTTTTATCAGAGCGTTCGGATAAACTCCGGGCGCTTGTTTTTCCCTCTTCATTTCAAAACATTTTAAAATTCAAATTTCAAAGTCATGAAAACAATACCTAAAGAACTCTCATGGTTTAAGTTGTCATTACTTCACTTTTTATACGAAAGTCATCCAGAGTTAACAGACGATAAGGATCTGCTTAATACCCGTAGTGATCTTGCCGCAGAATGCTATTCGCAGTCCGTTAAAAACGGGCACAACTACCAGGAAGCTGAAGAACTGGCACATAAAGAATTGTACAAAGGGCTTCACTTTTCAAAACACGATACCCTTGTAACCATTATCTGGAATGAGTTTCCGGGAATAATCCCGTTGGAAGAGGCCAAGGAATTTGCCGTTCGGTTTCTGCCGGAAGCAGTTCCGGTTTTTGAAAAATACAGGTTAAACGATGATTTTGCTTTTAGCTCTGAGTTCAACGATTTGTACACCGAGCTAACAGGAGCTATCGAAATCTGGCTGGAAGAACATGAGCTTTAATAAAGAACAGCACCTCCGTGCAAATATTGAAGCCATTAAGCTTTGCTTCCAGTTAGAGAAAGAAAATCGGAAGCCGACGGCAGAAGAAACAAAAGCCCTGAAACAATTTTCCGGTTTCGGGGCTTTAAAATGTATTCTTAATCCGGTAGAAAATCTGTCGGATATTGCCCGGTGGCCCGATTCCGAAGTGGGATTGTTTCCGGTGGTTATGGAATTACATGATGTTTTAAAGAGAAATTCAAAAACAGCGCAACAATACAAGCTATACGCAAATAGTCTGAAAAATTCCATCCTAAGCGCTTTTTATACTCCTCCTCAAATCGTTAATGTATTATCAGAAGCATTTAAAAACAATCAACTTGAAGTCTCCCGTTTTCTTGATCCTTCAGCCGGATTGGGCGAATTTATCTCCGCGTTTAAAAGTCAAAACGATATTCAAACAACAATAGGCTTTGAAAAGGATTTGCTGACAGGAAAAATTCTGAGCCAACTCTATCCTGGCGATAAAATACAAACCAAAGGTTTTGAGGAAATTGAAAGCAGGTACAATAATTATTTTGATGTGGTTTCCTCCAATATCCCCTTTGGAGACGTGGCCGCGTTTGATATTTCCTATCTGAAAAGTAATGATAGGGTTAAACAACAGGTAAGCAGAAGTATTCATAACTACTTTTTTCTGAAAGGCGTTGATGCCCTAAAAGATGGAGGAGTACTGGCTTTTATAACATCGCAGGGAGTAATGAACTCACCCAAAAACGAACCTATTCGCAGGCGTTTGATGGAGAATACTCATCTGATTTCGGCCATCCGTTTACCCAACAACCTTTTTAAAGATTATGCAGGAACGGAAGTTGGAAGCGATCTGGTTATCCTGCAAAAAGACAATCAAAAAGGAAAACAAACTCAACAAGAAAAGGCTTTTGTCCAAAGTGAAAAATATTCCAGTGGAGTTTATAATAATTCTTATTTCAACGATCTCCAGCGAGTAGTCCATACCAAAGGATATATCGATACAGATCCCTACGGAAAACCGGCGCAGGTATTTATCCATGAAGGTGGAATTCCGGGAATTGCAGCCGATTTGAAAAAGATGTTGGATTCCGATTTAAGCGCAAGACTGGATCTTGAATTATTTCAGAACGTGAATACTAACAAAACAGCTGTTGGTTTTTCAAAGAATAGTCCAACAAGAGAACCATCGAAAGAACAAGCCCCTCAAAACCTATATGATCTTTTTGGTTTCAGTCAGGAAGAGCGTATACAAAGAAATACCTTTAGAAGGCGCAAGCAGCCAAAAACAAAAAGCAAACAATTAAACCTGTTTAATCCCCCCGGAAAATTAAATGGAACGATAAAAAATAACAAAATTCCCACGCTCCCAAACGAAAGAAATTATTCCAGAGAGTTACGGGCACATTATAAAAAAGGTTCGTTGGTAAAAGACAATAATCAGTTAGGTTACCTGAAGGAATGGAATGAAAACGGGGGAACTTTTAAACGACTGCATGTAAGTTCTCAGCAGGAGGCCAAAGCATTTTTATTTATACAGCTTAGGGATGTCTATCAAAAGCTTTATCATAACGAAGCTGATACACAACAGGAAGATAAGAACAGCCGTCAACTGCTTAACAACCATTACGATGAGTTTGTAAGAAATTACGGTCAGTTAAACAATCCTAAAAATCTTGGATTGATTAAAATGGATCCGTCAGCCAACGAGGTCTTGGCATTAGAACGAGGGGTGAATGGGGAATTTGTAAAGGCAGATATTTTCACTCAGCCTGTTGCATTTAATGCCCACGAACTGGATCAGGTAGAAACACCGGAAGAAGCCCTGGCCGCATCATTAAATAAATTCGGAGAAGTACAAACTGATTATATGTTATCCCTCCTGGATGGAAAGAGCAGAGAGGAACTGGTTGGCGAGCTACACGGGCGGATTTATTACAATCCGCTTATAAAAAACTATGAAGTTACAGACCGTTTTGTTGCCGGGAATGTTGTTGAGAAAGCACAAAAGGTAGAAGATTACCTGAGAGATCACCCCAATGATGAAGCCTCACAGGAGTCGTTTAAAGTATTGCAAAATGCAATTCCAAAACCTATTGCCTTTGATGAACTTGATTTTAATTTTGGGGAACGTTGGATACCTGCACATATCTATGGACAGTACGCCAGCCACTTGTTTAAAACAGTGATTGATATTCATTATTCGCCATCGGTGGACGAATTTTCGGTAAAAAACCAGTTTACAAATGCCAATATCTACGAAAAATATGCCGTAAGGTCGCAGAGTCGCACCTACGATGGAATTGCCCTGATAAAGCATGCATTGGTGAATACTACTCCCAACATTACCAAACGAATAATGGTTGGCGACAAAGAAGTAAAAGTTAAAGACAGCGAAGCCATCCAGTTAGCCAACAGTAAGATTGACGAAATAAGAAATGGATTTACAGATTGGCTGAACGAACAGAAATCAGAGTTTAAACAGGATTTGAGTGATCTATACAACAATACTTTTAACTGTTATGTGCGGCCAAATTACGATGGTTCGCACCAAATTTTTCCCAATCTCGATTTAAAAGCATTGGGTATAGAAGGTTTATATAACAGTCAGAAAGATGCCGTTTGGATGCTAAAACAAAACGGAGGCGGTATTTGTGATCACGAAGTTGGAGCCGGGAAAACATTAATAATGTGTTGCGGAGCCTACGAAATGAAACGCCTGAAACTTGCGAATAAACCTATGATTGTTGGATTAAAAGCCAATATCCACGAAATCGCACAAACATTTCGGACGGCATACCCTTATGCAAAATTGCTTTATCCGGGTAAGCATGATTTTACACCGTCAAAACGAATCAAGATTTTTAACGACATTAAAAACAATTCCTGGGACGCTATTATTCTAACCCACGACCAATTTGGAATGATACCGCAATCCCCCGAAGTACAAAAACAAATTCTGCAGGCAGAGTTGGATAGTGTTGAAGAAAACCTTGAGGTGGTTAAAAGACAAGGAGGCGAAGTCTCACGGGGAATGTTAAAGGGATTATTGAAGCGTCAGCAAAACCTTGAGGTCAAACTAAAAACCATCGCCCATGATATTGAAAACAGAAAAGACAATGTAGTCGATTTTAAGATGATGGGCATTGATCATCTGTTTATTGATGAAAGCCACCGTTTTAAAAATCTGATGTTTAATACACGTCACGATCGGGTTGCAGGCATGGGAAACCCGCAGGGAAGCCAGCGTGCGCTGAATATGCTGTTTGCAATTCGAACCATTCAGGAACGAACAGGTAAAGATCTGGGAGCAACCTTTTTGTCGGGAACAACCATCTCAAATTCATTGACAGAATTGTTTTTACTATTTAAATACTTACGTCCGAAGGAGCTGGAACGCCAGCAAATAAAAACCTTTGACGCCTGGGCTGCCGTTTATGCAAAAAAGACTACCGATTATGAATTTTCGGTAACCAACGAGATTGTACAAAAAGAACGTTTTCGCTATTTTATAAAAGTACCAGAACTGGCAGCGTTTTATAATGAAATTACCGATTATCGGACAGCAAAAGACATCGGCATTGACCGTCCAGAAAAAGTAGAAGTTCTGCATAATATACCTCCAACTCCGCAACAGGAAGAGTTTATTAAAAAACTTGTTGCTTTTGCAAAAAATGGTGATGCAACCTTACTAGGCAGACCACCATTGTCGGAAAGAGAAGAAAAGGCAAAGATGTTGATTGCGACCAACTATGCCCGGAAAATGTCTTTGGATATGCGGATGATCAGCCCGCATTATGATGATCACATTGATAATAAAGCATCGCATTGTGCATCGCAGATACATGCCTATTACAAAAAGTTTGACGAATATAAAGGAACACAGTTTGTTTTTTCCGATCTGGGAACCTATAAACCAGGAGAATGGACACCCTACAGCGAAATTAAAAGAAAACTGGTTGAAGAATATCATATTCCAGCACATGAAATACGATTTATTCAGGAAGCAAAAACAGAAAAAGCCAGGAAGACGCTCATTGCAGCGATGAATGAAGGGCGGATTCGTGTACTATTTGGATCAACTGATATGTTGGGCACAGGTGTAAATGCACAGAAAAGAGCAGTCGCGTTGCATCATCTGGATTCACCATGGCGACCATCGGATTTAGAACAGCGGGAGGGTAGGGCAATCCGCAAAGGAAATGAAATTGCCAAGCTAGTCGCCGATAATAAGGTGGATGTCATTATTTATGCCGTTGAAAAGAGTTTGGATTCTTACAAATTCAATTTGCTCCATAACAAACAACTTTTTATTCAGCAGTTGAAAACCAATAACCTTGGTAAACGAACCATTGATGAAGGAAGTCTTGATGAAAAGTCGGGCATGAACTTTTCAGAGTATGTGGCCATTCTTTCAGGAAATACCGATTTATTGGAAAAGGCTAAATTGGAAAAACGCATAGCTGCATTGGAAAGCGAACGACATGCTTTTAACAGGAGTAAGTCAACAGCTCGTTTTCGACTGGAAGATATTTATCAGAGTATTGAATCGCATCAGGGAATAATTACAAAAATGCAGGCTGATTGGAGGGCACTTAAAGGTGCTCTCCAAAAAGATGAATCTGGAAAGATTCTAAACCAAATCCGTATTGAAGGAGTGAACGGTTCGAATCCTAAACTTGTCGGAACCCGACTTAATGAAATTAGTGAGACTATTCGAACAAATAATGAATTCCGACAAATAGGAAGTTTGTATGGCTTTTCGATCCTGGTAAAAACCGAGTCAAGTATGAAAGATGGTTTTGATTTTAAAGAAAACCGGTTTTTCGTTGAAGGTGAGAGCGGATTAAGATATACACAAAACAACGGTCATGTTGCCAAAGATCCGAAGTTGGCAAGCACTAGCTTTTTGAAAGCCATGGAACGAATTCCGTATTTAATTGAAAATCATAAAAAGTATGCAGAAAAAGCCGGTAAGGACGTTTCTGTTTTGGAAGAGGTGGTTAATGGTGTTTGGCGAAAAGAACCTGAATTAAGGAAGTTAAAAGAGAAACTTTCCGGTTTAGACAGGAGGATCCAAGCTATTTTAAACGAAAAGACCAAGCATGAAAACAATAAAGTATTATCACTTAAAGTTTGAAAATCGGGGAGAAGAGACACTTTTTCACGAAGTTTGTAAGAAAGCTATATCGTTAGCAATTTAACTCTCTTGATCCATATTAATAATCAGTTTCTCGGCTCGCGGTTTCTTCCATTTTTCATTATACCGCTTAATGAATACATCATCTCGGCACAAGCACCTACCCGTTGAATCCTTAGCTAGTTCCCTGTGATATGGATTTAATTCGCTCAAAGGAGATAAATGATAAAAGTCGGTCCTAGCTACTTTAGCCAGTTCCGAATCCATGTGATACTTAACTAATTCAGTGGCTAAAAGTATTCCAGCCATCGCCGATTGAAAAGCAAGAGGGGCATCAACTTCTTTTATTTCCGTCTTATCGGCTGAAAGATTCAGAATCACCCCGCCACATATAAAATCAGAATAAAATTCATCAAGCTTTTTCCCTGAATATTGGGTAAGATTCTCAATTGGAATTTTATTTGCATGAGATATTTCTTGTAAAAGACTTGCAGAATATCCCTGGATGTTTTCATCAACTGATGCATTGAAATTATAGTATTGTTTTACCATATCAACTTTATCAGGAATTCGACAGTTTTCAGCTATCTCCTCAGTTTTATTTTTTCCTTCAGTTGTCGGAATGTAAGAACATGCGAGACACGGATCTGTTTCAAAATTCAAGTGTCGCGTTATACCAATTAACTCAGGTTCAGTAAAAGCATTAAAAATTATTCTCGGTAGCGTACTTTGTATTCCTATTCTGTCTTTTTCGTTATCAATTCCAACGGCCACGCAATCAATTTTCCAACTTATTCTTTTTTCAATATAATCCTTCCACTCCCCTTTACAAGTATCAACCTTAAGGTTCTTTTGTTTAAAAAACTCTCTTGCAACTTTTACCTTTTCTTTCTTTTCATCATCTTCAACAAAAAGAACATAGCGTTGTAAATTTGACAGACTAATTGTTTCATCATCTACAAGGATTAAGTTGCCTTTCAGCTGTTCAATTTGGGACAAAGACCAAATTAAGCCATTGCCAATAGCTCCTACACCTCCAATGACAACATCATCAAATATAACTTCTTTAAATGGAGGATTTTCTTTCCATTCAGAATCTAAGGAAAATGTAGAAAAATTGACTTCTTCATCAATTGTATGTTCAACGTATTCAGAAAAAAGATTTCTAAATGCATTTGATACGGTTATACATGCTGACATACTACACCCCAATGGATTCAACGAATCACCAAAACTTTGAATTGTAGAAATAGAGTATTTTGAAATCCAGTTATCTGAACCAAAATTTATTTGAAATCCTTTAGTTATTATTTGCTTTTCAGAAAAACCCGCAAGAATAAAAATATCTTCATTACCCGTTTTCGTTACAATCTCAATATTGCCATTTATTGTATTTGCAAGATTTATTAATTCCTTTTGCTTCTCATCATTTTCTTCTGTTAAATCGACAATACTAATTTTAGGATAAAACCTTGCCAATAAACGAACTATTAACTCTAGCCCACAAGTACCTTCAAAAGAGTTAATGGCATTCTCATCAAAAGCCAAAGCAACTGTTCTATTATTAAGAATATCCTCGAATACTGACTGGTCTGTATTTATTAACCTGTTGATTGCCAATAAATCTTTTGAAAAATATTTTGCTAACGCCATCTACCTTACTTTAAAAAGTGAATCAACTTCCTTATCCGATAATTTATTCCATGTTTTATCCAGAGATAAACGAAAAACAGCTGCTTCTTTTAGCGATACTTCGCCAGTAGCAAAATTAGGTACTACGATAGAGATTCCACCATAAGTATCAACAATTGGATAACGATTGTCTGCCTCTGAATGATAAGCTAATCCTGGATGACTATGAATCTGAGCAATTAATTGCATTTCATTTTTATATAATTCCAAATTTAGTCGATGCATTTCATTACTATCTACAGCATACATTAGTCCCTGTTCCAGGATGTAGCTCTTTTGTTCGGGAATAATTGTTTCCTTTACATGAAAAACAGTATCTAATGTGATTCCTGCAAAAAGAGCGACACCTTCAACACCTTTTGTTCCCGCATATCTTAGAAATTTAAATGCATATTCTAACTGAGTCTGGTTTATCTCAATTGTTTCTATCCCGGTATAACCTATCATTGTTGGATCTTTTTCAAATCATAACCAATTGGCATATTATTAAATACTATTGGATTACCATTAACATTTACCAAATAACCGGAAATTAATGAAATAGAATGCTTTATTAGTTTCTCAATTATATCTGCCAATTTGCCCTCTCCTCTTGTTCGATGCCTCATCCATTGGTCTCCAGAATGATGAGGATGTTCATGATATTCCCTTATACCAGGAATGCATAAGAAAGGAATATCATTACCAACTAATAACGGTTGAGGTTTACTAATTTTATTGTTCCATTGAAAAAACTGGAGACCAACTTCATTACCTTTCAAAACCGCTTTTGTAAATGGATCAATAAACATAACCGAGGGTGGTTCAACATCCCAATTGGAATAATCTAATTCAACGGCAAAAACAATCGGAGATGGCTTGATATGGGGAATAGAGAAAATAAGTCTAATAATACAATTGTCAATATCTGTACAAAGAACACCTCTTTTTCTATATTCATCTTCAAGTTCTTTAAACTCTTGAATCTCCTGCTTAAATTTCTTATTTGTAACTTCAATATCTACATATTGAATTGCCTTTTTATTTTCCACCTTTTCCTGAGCTTAAACTTACCATTAGAAGTACGCCTTCTATTAATTCTAGTGTTTCAATTCTTTGGGTGATATCGAGAATATTATTATTGAAAAGGACATCATAATCCTTAATAGGTCTGGTACTTCCTGTTTTTACAAGTGCTTTTTCTACTGAAACTTGAAGAGGTTGATTTACGTTTACCTTTTCAATAGTTACAACAGGTTTACCAGTTACTGAAAATCGTAGGCTAATTAAATTGTGTTGTTTTTTTTCATTATTCATAATTAGTTTATCTACTTTTGATAATTATTGTTTAATATTATTTTATTCAACTGTGGTTGCGGTTACTAAATAGGCATATACATAAATACTTGTACCATCGCCTCCGCCATCTCCACCTTTCATCCCTTTAGCAAGCAGTTCTTTTTCAGCTGCCCGGGCATGGGCAATATTTATGGCTTTTCGGAAAATCCAGCATCCATTATTTTCATCAACATGATGTTCATTAAAAAGTCTATCCTTAGGATTTCTGCTTATTCCTGCATAGTAATCAGAATAGTATTTGCCAGTACATCCATTAATATGATTGATAATCTCTTGAGTAATCTCATTTGCTGTTTTGCTCATAACTTTATCTCCAATACCCTTTTAGGATTTCTTTCAATTTGCCACTGGTACAAAAATGCACCACCCTTCAGATTAGTCTCCCTTCAGATGCTTATGGGGTTTTAGCGATGGCGTATTTCCTGGAGTTTCTTTATTATCTCTTTGACGCCTGTCTGGTTTCCCTGTTGATTTTGCAATTCTTTTTGGACCCGGTTTTATTCCCATAATTTTTTATTTTAGTTAATAGTCTGTATTCATCTATTATCTTCACAAAAGAGGATCTTTGCAATATAAGATTAAAATGTATTTCATGTTTTAATATTTATAATCGCAAACATAATAAAATAAATCAATAAGTAGAACATCTATATAAAAATTTGACTTGCCTTTTTATTCGGATTAGGTTTTATGTTTTCTGGGGGAAATTCAATTTTCTTGAAAATAGAGATATGGATGGAATGAAGTTAATGCAAATTGAGAATCAGTAGATCTTAGATGAAGAGACGGTTATTTGTAATAGTTGTTCTTCATCGGGCACTCTGGCTTGTTTTCCGGAGATATGATTAACTGGTAGTCAATAAAAAAAAGCCCGGCAAATCCGGACTTTAAAATTCTATTTCATGTTCAATTGAGCCGAAAGATTTTACTTGCGGCTTTTAGGTAAAAGCATGCAGAACGAGGGCTTGCCTAAAACAGCAAACCCACAATTCCAATTCCGATAGCAAAAATATTTCCGCTGTAGGATGTGTCGGATTCCTTTTCTTTGATATCCATTAGATGGTAGCCGGCTTCGAAGGTGATTCCCAGATGAGATTTAACGGGGACAACAATTCCGGCACCAAAAAATATATCGGTTCCTGAGCCTTCTGAATTGTCTGAGCCGTAATCTATATTCATACCATAATAGCGTAAACCTACATCAAAATAGGGGAAGGCTGTACTGTTTTCGTTACCAAAGGCATAACCTATTTGAGGCCCAATGCCAATACTGTTGGTTTTATAATCACCTTGTTTTTCGTGGGCAAACTCCAAGCCGCCACCAACAAAAAAGTTTTTGGCTACAAAATAGTTTACACTTGGTGATAAGTTAAAAGTTGTGGCATTATTGCCATCGTAATCTTCGAAAAGTTCGCCACCCTGGCTGGTAAAACTTGCTACCCCGGAAATAAAGGTTGCTCCTTTGTCAACGGCATATTCCTGGGCGAATAAATTACCTGTACTTACTAGTAGTACAAATGTAAAAATTAAAGGTTTTAATTTCATTTGATAAAATTTAAGTTTATTGTATTTGTCTTTAAATTCTATTGAAATCCATATTTCTCAGTTCCTAAAATATCTTTCTATTTCTAATTGATCTTTCTGATAAAATACAAATCTTAATATTTTAACAGAATTGTCATTATTTTTAACCAAATCGTTAATTATCTCAAAATAGATTTTTAAATCTTCTGGTGGTAAAAGTGGCAACTGTGGATGTAATAAATTTATTTCATCCTTATTGATCCAGGAATCATCTAATAATGTATCATAAAATGAATCCCAATTGTACCCAAAATAGTCAGGGAAATTCATTTCCTTTGACAAGAACTCTAATAAGTTTAATTTAGAATCAACAGTTTGTAGGATACTAATAATGTTTGTTAAAGAATCCGTTTCTTGTTCAGAATTGATGAATAGTGTTTCAATTTTCATCATATTTATGTTTCATTCAAAGAAAGAATAGTGAGGCTGTCCATAAAAGAAATATGGACAGCCTCTTTACATCTAGCTTAGACGAAAAAATCTTTTGAATTTATTTTTATTCATCTTTAAGCAAACTAATAAATTCATTGAAACTATTTGCAATTTGAATCAAATTTGAATAATCCTCATTACCACTAATTCCATAATTTACCTCTTTTTCATGATCCCAAAAGTATATGTTACCATAATCGTATGGTGAGCATGAGATGCATATTAAATTTCCTAATGGATCATGAGCTATAGGGATCATATGAGAAGGCATCCTCTTTTCCTCTATTTTAAAAGTAGTCAAATAACTTTTAAGATTATCGTATTCCCCTTCATATATTGCTAAAAACCAGTCAATCATCGATTTTGTTTCAATGCCATCTTCTTTAAATGAAAAAACATTTGGAATACATTGGCCTCCATTGTATTTAAGTAAATGCTGTTTGTATTCATTGGGAAAATTCAGACCAACAAGTTTTTCAAGCTGATTTATTTCTTGTAGTTCAATTCTTTTTTCTGTATTTATAAAATTTACCATGGTATATGTTTAGAATTTCCAAATTGAGAATCCACCGGTATGCCCAGTTTTCATATGTGTTAAAGACTCAACCAACTGCATCCTTCCTGTTGTTTGATGATGATGCCATGTGTATCCTTTTGGCGTCGATTGATATCCTGCAGCATTATTAGCAGCATTAATATCTCCAAGCCTATTACCAGTTGGTTTAATTCTAATATCGTTTGGACCATTCTTATATAAATTTTCCTTAAAGTTAGGAAATCCATCTGAATCAAATGGTACTCCAGTATTTGGGTGAGTTCCACCTGCTAAGTGGCCATTTCTAGTTTCAGGGATTGGTTTTGCATTCCCTGTCCACTTATTAGTTCCAGGCATGGCACTTTTGTAACCACGATATGCCCCTATCGCTCCACCTGCAATTCCACCAATTAATGCTCCTTGCCCTGCCATTTTCCAGGCATTTTCCAAATCTCCTGTTAAAAGGCCTGCTGCAAATCCACTTGCAGCACCACCAGCAGCACCACCAACACTTCCGGCTATAAATCCTCCAATAGCTGACCTATGGGCAACACCCATACTATTAATGGCAAAGTTTCCAACGCTCTTTGTGGCCCAGCCTGCGGCTGCACCGCCTACGACCCCTCCTATAGCTCCAATCCCGGCATTTATGAGACCGGAGCCAAGAACCTGTCCGAGACTACCTCCATTTAATGCTGTCCCTAAAGCGCCACTTGTAAAACCACCAGCAGCTCCTATTATAGCTCCCGCAGCAATTGTTCCCATACCTGCTGTTGCGACTGTTACTGCTGCAACTACTACAACAGTGGCGGCGATTGTAACAATTGGGTTCCAGTTTTTACCTATCCATTTCCCAACATCTTTAAACCAACTGTATCCTGAATAATCAACATAAAGTAATGGATTATTCAAACAGTAAGAATATCTATTGTAGCTCTGTGTCAAATCAGGAGCCTGTACAAAAGGATCAGGGCTCAAAAATCTTCCTACCAGCGGATCATACAACCGCCCATTCATATTTACTATATTAAAATACGAAAGGTGTTCGTGCCCGGTAAAACCACGGTCGGCGGTTAAATCAGGTTCGCTGTTTAAGGTATAGCTCCAATCATCCTTATCACGCCTTCTTCCCCAGGCATCAAAACTATACTCGGCAGTTACCGTATTCGATGTATTTACTTTATGGGTAATATTACCAAGATAGTCGCGCAGTAAGTAATAATAATTGGTTGTTGAACCAACCTTTTCGGCAACTACGGGTGCAGAGTAAGCATCGCCACCAATCCATGTATATTCGGTAGTTGTGCTTCCTTCGGTTTCTTTTATATAACGGCTGCCTACATACCACCGGGTAAGTACGGTGCTTCCCAAATCGGTAACCAGCATTTTACAACGCTGGTTGTTGCTGTTATAAGTGAATGCAGCGTGGTAATCGTCTTCGTCGATGGTACTTACCTGTTCAAACGAGGTATAGGTTGCCACCTGGTCAGCCGATGGTATAACCTGGTTGCCCGAGTTAATTTCGGTTACGGCAAATGGTTTGGTGGCATGTCCGTAGGTATAAGTGCCGGGCCCCAAATCGCTTTTGGTCGATATATTGCCATTACTTTCGTATGCCATGGTAAGGTTTTGCGGCCCGCTTACCCCGGTTAACCTGTCGAGGTTATCGTAGGTAAAGGTTTCGGTTTTACTGCGCAGGTAATTTTGCCGCGAGTAAAGGTTGCCGGTGGAAGCCGTAAAACTGTAGCGGTAATCCTGCCGGTAAGTAGAACTGACCTTGGCTTTTGAGTAAGTCGGGTAACCGTAACTATCGAATCCAAACTCTCCAATCAAGCTGCCTCCATAAGTTGCCCCGGTAACCTGTTGGCGCGCATTCATGGTATTGATGGTATACCGTGTTGAACCACCTGCCGAAATTGAAGCCAGGTAACCATAGCTGTTGTAGTTATTGGTTTCCACAATACCTGAAGGGTGGGTGCGTGTGCTTAAGCGCCCTTTTGTATCGTAAGTAAACGAAGTTGACAATGCCGATTGCCCCGGAATGGTTTCGCCAATGGTTGAAACCCTGCCTTTGCTGTCGTATGTGTAACTCCGGCTCACGCTGCCCGGCGAAGAAATTCCGGTTAATTGTTCGTTACTGTTATAGGTGTACGAAGTGGTACCTTCAGGCGTAACCTTAGAACTTACTCGTCCATCAGCATGATAGTTATAGGTTGTGGTCTGGTTACGTGCATTCTTTTGGGTTTTTAAGTTGCCAAATGCATCGTAAGTATAAATTATTGTCCCGGCACTTGGATCAACCAGTTTAGTTTGGTTGCCTGCCACATCATATTCCATACTTGTAACTGCCCCGCCCGGCGAGTTAATCGTTTTCAACTTTCCGTTGGGGTAGTAGGCATAGGTAATATCGCCACCGTTATCGTGGGCTGTGGTCAACAAACCCTGACTGTCGGTTTCTTTCCAGCTGCTTTTTCCACCGGTTGTCTCTGTTACCCGGTTCGAAGAGTAGGCATAGGTTGTATTCTTTCCTGATGGACGGGTAATTCCGGTAATCCTGCCATAACTATCGTACGAATGGGTATTCCATTGCGTAGGAGAGGTGGAAGTGCTTGGTTCAGAAACACGGTACAACTGGCCTTTGGTATTGTATTCGGTAGCAGTATAAATATACGAGCCACTAAAACCACGTACGTCGCTCCGGATTTCACGCCCCAGTTTATCGTGCCATATTTTACTCAGGGAACCATCGTTGCCCGATTGTTGAATGTAGTAGCATGCATACGACGGGCCACCCGATAAGCCCCAGGGGTAACTGGTTGTAGTAACAAAACCATCGGCCTGTGTTTCGGTAAGCTGCCGCCCCATGTTATCGTAGGTATAAGAGATGGAGTTATCCAGGTAGTCTTCTTCAGACGATAACCTGCCATAGCTATCGTAAGTCATGGTTGTAACATGGCTCATAGGATCGGAAATGGTTTTTACCCGGACTCCGTTGGTTTCGTAAGTGTAGTTCGTTTGTTGGGCTCCAACACCACTGGCATACACATACAACTGTTTCAGGTTACCATTACTGTAGTAATCGTGGTTTTTATAATAATATTTGTCGGTACCCTCATAATATTTTATGAAGTCCGGTTTTAAAATACCATCGGTATAATACGTATAACTTACCGTATTTGTAATGGTTGTTTCTCCAGATTTCTGATACTCAACCTCCGAGCTGTTCAGTTTACCAATATACCAGTTGATGGCATCGTTGGTGTAATTGTTTGTTGTGGTTTCGGTAACACCATTGTTGAAACTTTTACCAATTACTGTTGCATTGCCGTATGTATCGTAGGTAAACGAAGTGCTTACACTATGCCCCGTTAAACTATTTGCTTGGGTTGATGAAGAAATATACGGAAAGATGGCATTACCTATAGTGTATTTATAAGTCCAGGTATTGGAAACCGAATTTAAGGTAGTACTACCTGCTTTATTAACGCTTGTTGTCAGGGTAGGGAAATATCTAACGGTATTATAACTATAGTTAGTTTCAGTACTCATATTATTGGCCACATCGGTAACGGTTTGTTTTGTGTGGCATAAAAACCCTTTTCCCTGACGATGTATTTTAGCCCCCTCAAACTTGTAGGTAGTAGTATTTTGTGAGCCCCGGCCGTTATCGGATAAAACTGATTTTACAATTTGTAACGGCCCCTGAAAGTCCATAACCGGGAATGAAGCCCCGGAACCTTTCAGATAGGTTGTACCATATTCGGAGATGGATTGGTAAGTGATTTCTGTTAACTGATCCAGCCCATTTCCGATTTTTTCCAGTAATATATTATTCTTGCTTCCAGATTTATAAATCTGGTAACCATTCCACCAAGGTGATTGTCCGTCGGTGCAAAGAAAGTCTGTTCTGCCATTGCCGTAAAAATCAGCTACATAATAACCGTGTGATGCCGAAGGGTAGGCAGGCAAGGTATTGGTATAAAAGTCTGTTCCATTGTTCTTTACAATATAAAACTTAGTTCCTGTCCAACTTTGGTCAGAAGAGCTAACCATCAAATCGGTTGCTCCATCACCATTGAAATCTCCCAGGCGAACGTAATCATTCTTAAGGTTACTTTTTTTTCTGGCAATATAATTGGTGGTAAAACCGGTACCGGTAGATAAACGGACTTGCCAGTTAGACCAGTCATAAGTTGTATAACCGTATACAAACATATCAGTTTTACCATCGGCATTAAAATCACCTAACGTAAAGTAATGGTTGATGGTTGGCCATGTAGAACTGTAAAGTTGGGTTAATGATGAGCCATTGTAACTGTAGATTTTTGTACCATCTTCATCGATGCTCCATATATCGGGATTCCCATCACCATCGAAATCAGCACTTAAAACCTGGTCTGCCAATGTGCTTATATTTCCTAAAGCACGCAGGGCCATGGAGCTTCCTCCTGAATAGCCACATTCATACATCCACCAGTTTCCCTGTGTATCGTTCAGGAATACCTCATTGAGTCCGTCTCCATTATAATCGGCTCCGCTCATTTCATTATCATCCTCCTGTTTATCAACTTTTCGCCGTTTCTTTCCGCTTATTCCTGTAGCATCGCTTCGGGCCGAAATAGATCGTATGGAGATTGGGGAAGAAAATGAAGAACCATCAAAGTACATGTATTTAAAGTAGGATACCCCTCCTGATACAGTTTCATAAACGATATCATCCCGGCCATCCCCTGTAACATCAAGAGCCCTAATATCATCTAAAGTGCTAAGTGATAAACTGGTCGTTTCCGAGAAACCATAATTGAAGTTATTATTTCCATCACCATAATAAACTTTCATCCCAGTCCAAGTAGCCCCTTTGCTGGCATCAGGTAAACATAGGAAATCTGCTTTTCCATCTCCGTTATAATCACCGGTAATCATTTTTGATTTATAAGTAACATAACTATGAGATGTGTTGTAAAGTTCCTGGTTAAAAGTAACATTATCAGGTGACGTATAAGTAAACGCAGTAGAGTTATATCTACTTGAACCAATACCATATTCAATTATCTCGTTTAGTACAGAATGCCTGGTATAGTTGCTGCTGGGATAATTGTATTTGAATTCGTATTTTTTGACAACATTGGAATTGTATTTAATCTCAATCTTATCAAGAATCAGATTTTGGCTTAATTCCTCTCCTTTTAAATAAGTTGTTTTCTTATCGCTCCTTTCTTTGTAATAAAAGGTTACTGTATTGGGGCCATAGGTTATTTCCCCGATATAATTGAAACCGTTGTCTTTTATATAATTGTACTCCATTGTATTGCCGTAAACATCGGTTGCCTTATTGATGTACCAACTTACGGTTTCATTATGTCCGTCAACGGTTTGGTCAGCATCGTTGTCATATCCATACTGGCAGGTAATACCGCCCTTGGTTTTTACTTCAAACTTATCAGGGCCATAGGAGCCTGTATAACAGGTAACTTTGCTGAATACGTCGTTTTCGGTCCTGTATTGAGAGCCGTTGTTACCATAAGTTCCACTGGTGCATCTAAGGCGTTGTCCGTCAAGAGAAAATCTATCGGTTGTGGTTAAGTCAACGCCAACACTTGTACCATCAGAGTAATAAGTTTTAGGGCTTCTGGTAATAACTGAAAGCCCATTAATTTGCCATCCATAGCCTGCAATACCAGATCCGGCCAGGCTATTGTAATTTATAGAAATGGGAGGTTGTAGACCTGCTACTCCGGGAGGCAAATCCAATGGGATGGAATAAGTTGCTCCACCAACCGGGTTTACATCAAAACTCCCGTTTGTGGTTCCAACCATGTAGGAAGTATTTAATGACCGGGTTTCAGGGTCTGCTACGGTATAGTTGTACGACACACTTCCTGTCACCACAGGGTCAACAATTTCAGCATTCATTGTGCCACCACTGGGGGTGTAAGAGTAGTTCGGGCCAAAAGTTATACTGTTTCTGGCCTGATGGATTTTGGTACTGGATTCGGCAGCAGTTAAGGTAATGTCAAATTCCTGCGCATAACCCGTGCCAATACCCATCAATAATATGATGAATAAAACATGTATTTGCTTCATTTTAATTGAACAAAGGTTTGTTAGCAGATTTAGTCTTTAATAATTTTCCAGTCAAGGGATTCATTTCCGTTTACAATCTTCATGATATACATTCCTGCCGGGTGCCCGGAAAGATTGATGGTACTGATTTGGTTAGAAACAATGTTATAGACAAGCTGTTTCCCTTGCAGGTTATAAACTACCAATGTGGGTTTTATGTCATCGATATCCGGGATCTCAACTTTTAATACTCCTTTTGTCGGGTTTGGGTATATTCTGATATCAAGATTTGCCAATTCGGCTTCAAATAATTTTTCTTCATTAGCCCTTGATGCACTTGTCGCAATTTCAGCACTTTTTGTCAGGTCAATAATCCTTTCTGTTCTATTGCCACTTGCATCGTAAGTAAATACAAAAGTGGTATCACCGCTCATCCCGAATGACGGGACACTAATAACAAACAGCATAAAACAAACTACTGAAAGGAAGAAATATTTAAGTTTCATATTGCATTCCCTCCTATTTTTTTGAGCCTTCAAGTTTCTCAATTCTTGCCTTTAAATCATCAATCTCAGCCTGCTGTTCCTGAAAAGCTTTTATTTGAACAGGGATAAGCCCGGTATAGCTAATACCTAAAGTCCCGTCTTCTCTTGCCGAAACAATCTCGGGAAATACCTCTTGCACTTCTTGGGCGATTAAACCAAGCTGGTCTTTTGTTGCCTTTTCTGCAATTTTGGCATCTGCTTTTTCATTGCCTTTATACTTTGGTTTTAGTTTATAGGAAACAGGCCGTAATACAAGTAGTTTGCTTTTGGCATCCGGTAGGTTCTTGATGTCTGTTTTTGCGTTGACATCCGACATAATGTAAGGGTTGTAATTGAAATAAGCCTGTGAAGCATAAAGTTCTTCCCACATGGAACCATAGTCTCCTAACATACTGTAGCTTGAATAGGATGGAGAAAGTGCACCATATTGAAAGGTTATTTCATCACCACCGTCGTCAATACGGAAAGTACCGCTAACATCGAGCTGATAGGTTGGGGAGGTGTTGTTGATTCCTACCTTTCCTGTACTGCTAACTTTAATCTGTGAAAAGCTGTTTAAAGACAGGGCCATAAAGCCCAAAACGAATAAAAACGTAAATTTTTTCATAATTTTGGTTTGTTTTAGTGTAGCACTATGGGTTGCAGCCCGGCTACGTTATTACTTGCTTTTAAAGCCCGGTCTATTGATCGGGTTTTGTTTTTTATTCACACATGGAATATCCCCCTAAATTTCTTTATTAATTTGCGTCCAGTCATATATAGATATATGTTCTATATATGATAGAATCAAAAGTAAAAAAGTTTGATGTTTTTCAAAATGTTTTTCAAAAAGAAATTTAATTTAGAAAAAATCTATTTAAGACGGATTGATAAATACTGGGCGAATATCTCTGGTGGTTATTATGATTCTGAAGTTCTATATGTCGCAATTATCCAAGATGTCCCCTTTCTCAGTAGATTCAAATTGATTCAAAACTTTAGAGGGGTATTCTGATTTCTACTATTTAAAATTCTCTTTGGCAAATTTCAAAACTTATAATAGTTCGATAAACAAAAATGACATAATTGGTTCTATTTAAAAAGAGCTTATTATATTTGCACTATTCTTAAATGTGTGGGATAATTGAACATTTTTATTTAGTAGCTGTATTAGGTATTAAGGTATATGATATTTTTACCTTATATGGATTTGTAGTTTAGGACAAATTTGATTTTCATTATGAGAAAAATTCCAAAGGAATTGATGGGAGCTTCATCAATTCCGCTAATTTTATCCATTCTCCTCTCTCAAGATACTTATGGTTACGAAATTATGAAACAGCTTAAAGAACTTTCTGGTGGCCGGTTGGTCTGGAAAGAAGGTAGTCTGTATCCTGTTTTGAAAAAAATGGAAGATTTAAAGTACATTAAATCCTACTGGAATGTTAAGGATTTTGACCGTCCTAGGAAATATTATAAGTTATTAGCAGGTGGACAGAAAGCATTGGAAGATGCCAAAGAAGATTGGAACTTAATGCAAAGTATTTTTAATAATTTATGGAAAGTACAAACGATTTCAACTTAAATTCTGCTTTAGACTGTTGGATTGAGGTTAATTGTTCTAAAGAGGACATGACTCCTTCAAGTATAGTTGAAATACGTGACCATATGCTTCTTACTATTGAAGAACTTGTTGAAGAAAAAGATTTAACAACAGAAGAAGCTTTTGCAGTTATGAAAGTTCGCTTTGGTAACTCAGATGATTGGGCAGAAGAGATGCAGATAATGAATGATGACAATTTTCAGCTTAGGAAAGTCGTTTTTCTTTTTGGAGGCGTACTGGTGTATTTTATTTTGTATCATTTTATTATTGCTACTGCCGAACTATTATATTTCTGGCTCGATTATTACAACAATCAACCTGCAGAGTTTAATATTCTTAGAATTCAACAATACATTATTACTTGTTACTTTTTAACCAGTGGAGGGATTGTTACGTTATTCTTTATGGAAAAAAAAATAATTTCCTTTTTATCTAGGGTGAAAATTAAGCCACTTATAATTTTGGTCCTATTCTTTCTTCTATTGGTACTTTTTATTCTGGGAAGATATTTGAAATATGAGATCGGGAATCAGTTTGGTGGTCATACAAGAGAAAACTATAAATTTCTAAAAAGTTTCTCAGATTTAAGTTATATATACCCGGTAATATTTGGTTTAGGTTTTATTATGTTGTTTTTTAGGTATAGAAAAAGATTCTTTGTGAAATAATATTCGGATAATATTTATATATTGCACCTCTATATAATATTAAATGATGGGATATGAGATATTGGGTTTTGCTACTCTTGATTTTCACAATTATTTTTACTTCATGCAACCACGAAGAGCTTGTATATTCTTGCGATACTGAAATAAATGCTATAGTTAAGTCTGCCACAAAAGAATTTTCGGAGTTAAATTTAAACGATTTCTTGGGATATGACTTAGTATTCCAACGTGCTATTTTCAGGAGCTTTACTCCAGAAAAGATGAGAGTTTTTTGGCTTGAAAAGCTGGATTCAGTACAAATTGTTAATTCGTATGCTGAAGAAGAACAGGCGCATATTCAGAAGTTAATTGACCATTTGGATTTAGGATATTTTAACATGACTAAAGTTGATTCCACCGAGATCCTTACACGTCAGGATTTTATTAAGAATTGGTTAGATCATGCCAGAGTTAATCTAAATTGGTCAACAAAACATATTCGTTATATTTTGTACTCTCTGTATATAACAGAAGATCAATATACTGTAAGTTCAATTGAACAACGCGAAAACACACTTCAATCTATGAGTGAAAGTTGTGACTGTTCTAGTGAAATGGATTGTAGTGCTGGTATTGGTTATAGTTGTGTAAGTGGAGGTTGTTCTACCGGGTTAGGATGTGGACCGTTTTGGTTAACAGATTGCACCGGAACTTGCCAATGATCTATTTGCGGATGGAGGTCATTAGGTCCCTTGGTTTCCAGGAGTTAGAGATATGAGAAAAACTCATTTGTATTGGTGGTTTCTGGGAATATTAATTGTATTCGCAGTTTACAAGACATGGTTTGCAAAAGTTGATGACTTGGAGGTTGCGTTGAAGTTGGCAGGAGCAAATCGTAGAGAATTAGAGAAAGTAATAACACACTATAAAAATGTTGACGAGGATAAAGAGAAACTTAAAGCGACACAATTCCTTATTTCAAACAGCATAATTCATGCATCGCAAAAAACAGGAATTAGAGATATATATCACAATTCGATTCAGTTCAATCCGTTAGATTATAAAGATTTTCCTTCTGTCAGGGAGGCAAAAGATTCTTTATTTAAAGTTTCCCAAGTTGCAACTATTATCAACTATGATATACAAGAACTAAGATCGGATTTTCTAATTAAGCACATTGATCGTTGTTTTAAAATTTGGAGAGGAAGTCCTTGGAAAGACAAGATTGATTTTGATAAGTTTTGTAATTATATCCTTCCATATAGAGGGACATCAGAATCTATTTGTTATTGGCCTGAAGAGTTATACAACAAATACCAAAATGTTTTGGATACTATTCAGGAAAAGACAATTATTAACACATGTATAGCACTTAATACTGCTATTGCCAACGATATTTCATACGATAACAGATGGGTTGCAAGAGGACTAGGAGTGCAGAGTATTCATGATATTCTGGAAACAAAGAGCGGAATGTGTGATGACCTGACAGTTTATGGATTATGTGTAATGCGATCGTTCGGAATACCCGTATCTATTGATTTTGATATACACGGAAGACACAATTACGGGCACAGTTGGTGCGTCGTATTTGACGAAAGTGGTGATTCAGAAAGCTTTGGGCCGGGGGAACAACACCCCGGAGAACACAAACATACTTTTGCAAAATCCAGGTACAGAACACTGGCAAAAGTTTTTCGAAAGAATTTTTCTGCAAATGAGGATGGATTATATTTACAAGTAAATGATGAGAATGACATACCTCCGTTTTTTAGAGTTAGAAATATTAGTGACGTAACGAAGGAATACATTAAAACATATAACATTGAATATATGCTGGAACAACCACTCTCTGTTAAGCAAAAGTATCTATATATATGCGTATTTAATAACGGAGTATGGAAACCAGTGCAATGGGGAGAGATAAGTCAGGATCATGTGGTTTTTGAGAATATGGGAGCGGATATTTTATATATGATTGGTTGTTTTAACAAAAAAAGAATTTATCCAGTGTCTGAACCGTTTATTCTTAAAACTGACGGATCAAAGAAATTTTTGGGGACATCGAGTGTTAAAGTGTCGAAACAATTTGCCATTAAGGTAATTAAGGGGTACGAGGCTCCAAAAAAAAACAAAGAGTATTATTTGTATTTCTGGGAAAATAGAAGGTGGAATTTAAGTCAAACCATTATTGTTAATAAGGACAGTTTATTAGATCTTGCCAACCTGAATAAAAACACTCTATACAAATTTCAAAACTTTTCCCGGCCTTTTACTGTAACCGACTCAACTTTTACCTGGTGGTAATGATATGATCTTGTCAGTTTTAACCTTCTCAAAAGATATCTTCTCCTTATTACTTGCTATTAATAAAGGAAGATAAACCACAATGGCCAAAAGAGAAAAAATTAATCCACCCATAGCTCCAACGGCAAAAGCAAACCAGAAAACTTCTTTTTGTCCGCCCCAGATAAATGGAATCAAGCCTAAAACCGTGGAAAGTATGGTTAAGGCAATGGCGACAATTTTGTTGTTAAAAGCTTTCAGGTAAGTTTCAGTGCTGTAGGTTCTGTTTTTCCCTCTTACCAGGTTGTTAAAGTCGTTGATAATGTAAATGGCGGCATTCACCACCAAACCGCTTAAAAGAATAAACGATGCAAATCCTCCTTGATCGAAATTAAACCCGAAGAGGTAAAAAGTGAGGAATACACCAATAAACGAAATGGGAATCAGGCTTATTACCGCCAGTGGTTTTAGTAAGGACTCGAATAAAATGGCAGTTACAAAGTAAATGATCAGGATAATAAGCAGTAACAACCAGTATTGTTTTTTATCGTTTTTATCCCAGCTCCACCAGTTGCGCTCCGGTTTTTGGGCTTTATAACCCAGTGGCAATACCTGGTTAATGGCTTCAATTTCGCGTTCCTGAACCATTTCGGCCAATGGATCGGGACCGATAAAATTGTAATTCAAATACATTTGGTAAACCTGGTCCTTTTTGAAAATCGATTTACCACTCAAACGTTTTTCGATATCTCCGGCTTGCGATAGTTTTTTCTGTCCACGGCTGGTTTGAACCGGAATATTGTAAAAATCCCAGTTATTATACTCGCTGTTTTTCGACGAAACCAAAACCACAGGTTGTAACTCGGTTTGGTTGTAAAAGGCATCGAGGTTTCGCGAGTAGAGCTGGGTAAACAACGACCCCGTGTAATCAGAATAACGCAGATTATATGCGGCCAGCAAGTCTTTATCCACATTCAATTTGTATTCATAACGGGCATTCGACCCCCAATTCATTGAGCTGGTGATTTCCGTTTTCTCCACCCTTGGATTTTCAAGCAGTTTTGCTTCCAGCTGCTCGGCGTATTTATACAACTGGTCGTAATTGTATCCGGTAAGCAAAATATGGCTGTTTTTGTAATCCATATTCAGCGAGTTGGAAAATCCTTTTCCAACGCCGTAAACGCTCCAATCCATTCCTCCCAATGAAATCGCTTTCGATTCAATCTGACTTTTGAGCAAATACGGGAACGATGATCTTTCTGCTTCATCGGTAAATTGTATGGTAACCGACGAGTTTTTGTAGCCCGTTATTCGTGTTTCAAATTGAGCCACTTCATCAAAAAGGCTAATGTATTGTTCCATTTTCCGTACAGCATCATTTAACTGATGAATGGTGCAACCTTCCGGCATTTGCCCTCTTACGTATAAAGTTGTTTTTCCCGGATCGGAATAAAAGCTTCCCTCAAAAACGTGCTCTGTGAACAGGCGTAAACTTCCGCCCATTACCTTGCTGAGGATAGGTTTTATTTCCGATTTAAACAGGTCGCCACCCAAGGTTTTATTGTAAAATTCAGCTGATTTTTTGGTGCTGTCTATTTCATCAGGTAGTTTCCCGACAGGTATGCCAAAACCAAGTATGGCCAGTATAAAAAAGGCCCAGCGGAAACGTTTTTCGAAACGAATAAAACGAAGGTAGAAGTGGTTTGAGCGGCTTATTCTTTTTAGTGTTTTTACTGGTATCGGTTTGGGTTTTGTATGATAAAGTTGCTCCATCAGTGCCGGTACCAGGAACAAGGCGATAACCAGCGAAACACTTAGGTTGATAAGCATTACATAGGTAAAATCAATGAGCATCAACTTCTGGTTTTCTTTCAGAAAAAATACCACCGATAAAGCGCCAAGTGTAGTGAGCGTGGCGGCCAGTAAGGAAATAAAAACACGCAGCCCTTTCTGCCGTTGCAGATGACTCACCATTATTATGCTGTTGTCGATGATAATACCAAACGATACGGTTATTCCTGCCAGCGAGTAAATATGAATTTCAACTTTAAACAGGTAATAAAAAACTGCAGCAATAAGCAGGTTGGCGGCCAGTGAAATAGACAACACCGCCAAAACACGAAACGACCGGCTGGCAACTAAAACGAAGAGTAAAAGAATGAGCAACGAAAAAAGCGTACGGTAACCTATTTTTTCCAATTCTTCTTTTATGTATTCGGTTGAATCGGAAGCGATCATTACGGAATAACCCATCGGGAGTTTTTCCTGAATTAGCAGAAGCTGGTCTTTTATTTCGCCGGCCAGTTTTAGCTGGTTTTCTCCCTGTGCAGCATAAACCACCAGGTTGATGGTATTTTTGCCGTTTATGCGGTAGTAGGAGGTAGGTGGTTTTTCCTGCAAATTAACCGTGGCAATGTCGGAGAGACGGATAATACGGCCATTTTTATTGGCTACAGGCAAACTTATCCATTGCGAAGGTTCGATAAACTGCGTGGAAACCAAAACCGGGACCGATACATTTGCTCCATCGTTTTGGTTGCCTAAAAAGTTTTGATCGCCCAAACGGTTGATAACGGTGCTGATTTCGGCAGGTGTAATTCCGTAAAGTTTTAGTAACTCAGGATTGTAACATATTTCCCACTGGTTAGGCGAGGCTCCATAAAGCGAAATATCGGCAATGCCTTGAATTTTAAGCAGCTCGGGAATAACTAGCTGCTCGGCTTTGTTTTTTATGTAATAAGTCGACGAGTTGGCGTTAAGTGTAAGCACCATAAACGAAATCTGGTTGTCGTCATCAGTTGCGTTGGTGGTAATTTCCGGATAGCTCATTTCGGCAGGCAGATTACTGCGTAGTTGCCGGATAAGCGTTGACACCTCGTAACGTTTTTTGTTCAAATTAACCGATTTATCAAACTCAAGAACTACACTGCCCGAACCCACCGAAGAGGTGGATTCTATGGATTTTATCCGGCTGACTTTCCCCAGTACTCCTTCAATTTTGGATGTTTCCTGCTCAATAACTTTTGGCGATGCATTGGGCCAGTAAAAGCTGATGTTTAACTGTGGTAAACTACGGCTGGGCTTAAACCGGATATCCAGCTGTGGAATAAAAGCCATGCCGATAATTATAAATGCAAGAAACACCACTATGATGGAGAAGGATGAAAATGACTTTTTATTTATAGAATGAATCGTCATTTCAATTGTAACAGTATCAATACAGGATTATCACTTTCATCTATACTATTCGCAAACTTTATCAATTCCTTTTTTGCCTCAGGATACACTGGCTTTGATTTTTTAAATGTTTCTAGTGATATGTGATTTTTAAGTTTATAGGCATCTATCCATGTTATAAGATACTCTTCCCCATTTTCTTCATAATAAAAATTGGGATAGAATGGAAGTCCACTATCATAATCATTTTCTACTCCTGACAATTGTCCAGAGTTATCGAGTCTATATAATTCATTTGATTTTCTATCAATGACTGCTATTTCTGAATTATAATCCAATGAGTATTCAATCCAGAAATATTTGTTTGTCATAAAAAAATCTAACAACTGATAATACTTTGTCCTTTTGTTCAATTTCGTTGGATCAGATTTGTTTATCCAATTGGGTGCTTCTACGACATATCTGTTAGGAGTCATACGAAATTCATCTTTCTTAAAGATGTAATTAGGGGTATAAGTATCCTCATTTATTTTAAATATAGTATCATTAAAAGTTTCATAATAATGAAATTCACTTCTATGTCTGCATACTATATTGGATGGCAATATTCCAATATTAACTGGAATATCAAAAGTAATATGATTTTTTTTTGTCTCAATTATCTTTCCTTCCAAGTTAATTATTACCCAATTATATTTTGCTTTACCATAGGCATTACCTCTCGTTAATAATAATTTTCCCTTGTCGATATATAAAACTTCATTAAAATCTGAGATATCCTCTAGGTTTATGGTTTTTACAAATTGTCCTGAAAAATCATAAAATTTCAAAGTTTTAGAGTTTGCCAAGACTATAATATGCTTATTAGCTGTGTCAATTGTAAAACTCAATGTCCTTTGGTATTCTTCAGGCCCTCTTCCTTTTGCACCTATTTTTATCATGTTTCCTCCATCTTTATCACATTTGATAATCATTGCCGGTGAACATGATATAAAAATATTGTTATCTGCGTATTCGAAATGTTGTATGTACTTTATCGGAAACCTGGAATCGATATTTAAATACTCTAGATTTTTAGTTACATTTGATAATGAAATTTTCGTTACTGGAGGATTAGATAAAGAAATTTCCTGAATGTTATTAGTTTTCTTAACGCAACTCGCTGTGAAAAAAATAACAAACATTCCAATTGACATTCGTGAAAACAGTATTGAAGATATAGATTTGTTATGCATAATATATTAAGTAATAATTATTTTAATTTACTGCTTCTTTAATACAATGAGACAACACCCTAAATTTAGGGCATTGTCTTTTAATTTATCCACAAAATGAAGTTCGAGAAGAAGGCCATACATCCTGACATTCATCAAGCCCACTAGTGCCGCCACATTGACCTAGAGTAATACATCCCAATAAGTTATTCAAATCATAACAACAATTCAAATATCCTCCTCGTAAATTTACTAATTGTTCGTTATTAATAAGCTTCTCCGGATTGATTGATAATTTTCCTAATTTTTTCATTTTCATTTTTTTTAAATCTGTTTTTTTATACTTGTTTTGGGTCAACATACGGCTCATTGCAGGTTGGCAGCCTTAACCGGTTTAATTTTATTTTGCCAATCTTATATATAAGATGAAAGCAAAGGCATGGAGAATCTTTTGCCAAGCGTAATTTACTCCCTGCCTCATTTATTCTCATTTATAATGAGAATGCCTCACGTGGTTAATAATATGTTTCTTTTTTAACAAATAATACATCATCGGAATAAAGTACAAACTAACCAGCGTTCCCAGAACCATTCCGCCAATAATTGCCAGTGCCAGTGGTTGTTGCAATTCTGCTCCCATTCCTTTTTGGAAAAGGAAAGGCAGCATGGCCAGAATGGTGGTTAAACTGGTCATTATAATCGGTTTTAAACGCCGGTGTCCGGCTTCCATAACCGAACGAATCAAGGAATAACCGGAATCGTGTAACTTGTTCATGGTGTCGATTTTCAAGATGGAATCGTTAATGATAATTCCTGCCATTACAATAATTCCGATTGCCGACATAATATTGATTCCGGCACCAAACAGTTTTAGCGCCAGAAATGCGCCAAATAGGTCGATCGGAACTTCAAGCAATACAATTACAGGTAAAACAAACGACTCGAACTGTGCGGCCAGAATGAAGTATAGCAAGAGTAAACTAACGCCAATAATCAGCAGTAATTCAGTAAGCATGGCGCGGTTCGAAAGTATGGAACCCCCAAACGTAAGATCGAAAGAGGAGTGATTTGCCGCGATGGTTTTAATATCCGCCGAAACCGTTTTAAAATCACGCGGGTTGATCTCAAATTCCACCGGGAAATATTCGTTTTCCTTGCCGGCAACAATGGATTTTAGCCCCGAACCACTATTTACTTTAACCAAACCCGACAGAGGAATTTCCTCATTGTTCTGATTTCTTACCTGTATATTTTGAATGATTTGATAAACCGATTGATAGGAGTTGCCGATACTTACCGGAACAAACATATTGTTGTTGTTGATGGTAAACACCGTATTGACGTTAAAAGCACTTTTTACTTCGCGGTAAAGTTCGTCATTGTCAACCTCGTAAAACATCAGTTTCTCCGGATCGGTTTCCAGTAAAATCAATTGTCGTGTTATAAGTTTCGATTGCAAACTGTTGGGATAGTTTTTATCCAGATCCGCTAACAATGCAGAAAGCTCATCGAGGTAATTTTTGTTGCCCGGATTAAAGTGCGAAAAACGCGCAATTAGCGGAGCATCCGATTTGCCAAAGGCCAGGTTAAACAGGTTGTCGGCTTCCGCAAAACTAAAATCGGCAGCGGGGAAATTTCCGGCGAAATACGCGCTTAACGACTTAACCATTTTCGATAAACCGGCCGGTGATTCTGCTTTTATGATCAGTTTGTTTTCTGTTGTTCCGGCATCCTCTCCACTGTTTAAAAGGTATTGTTGTTTTCCTGCTTCTTCAATAAAATAAAGTGGTTTTGTAGTTAAAGAAGCCATTAATTCATTTACCCGTTTGTTATTTTCTTCGAGCGTCAGTGGTTCATTCCAGTCGATTTTTAAAACCATTTCATCCTGACTTACTTCCGGGAATCGCGAGGTTGTTAACATTCGCCCTAAAACCGCCGCACCGGCTAATAACAAGATTACAAGTCCGATCGTGGCAGCCTGGTTGCGTAGTACAAACTTTAATCCGCTTTCGTACCAGCGATAATAACCGGGATCTTTCCGGCGCTTTTGTTTTTCCTGTTTCGCTTTTGAATAAAACAGCCGGTAAAGGGTAGGGAGGAGCGTGATTGAAACCAGCAACGAAATACTTAAGCCGATAGTAACTGCAATTGCCTGATCGAAAAACAAGGCTCCTGCCATTCCTTTCATAAAAATTAAAGGAATAAAAACAGCGCAGGTGGTAAGCACCGAACTGATTAAGGGGCGGATAACTTCGTTTGTTCCCACCTCGCAGGCCTGTGACAACGAAAAATGCCGGTCGCGGTATTGTGTAATATTATCGATTACAATAATCGAATTATCGATCATCATTCCAACTCCAAGTATCAATCCTGACAGCGAAATAATGTTGATGGAGAGTTTAAACAGGTAAAAGAAAAAGAGGGCGAGTAACAGCGAAACCGGGATGCTGATACCGATTAGCCAGGGAGCTTTTCGTTCGCGCAGAAATACAAATAGTATAAGAAAAGCAAGCATTCCGCCTATTAGCAGGCTTTGCCCCAGGTTATTGATAGAGTACTCCAATAGTTTCGACTGATCGCGGGTGATCGTAAATTCCAGTTCGGGGTAATCTTCTTTAAAATAACCGACCAACTCATTCAGCTCGTCTTTTAAGTCAGCCATTTTTGCGTCGGATTGTTTAATCACTGCCAGGCTAATTGCATTCTCGGAGTTGATCTTTATGTTTCCCTGTGGTTTTTGCGGCTGAAGACTCACATCGGCAATTTCCGATAGCGACACCACTTTCCCGTTCAGGTTTACCGGAATCTCGGCAATCTCAGAAACATCGCGAAGCCGCGTGTTAAAGCGAATGTTGTATTGGTACTGGCCATCGCGTATTAAGAGGTTTCCCAGATCAATATTGTTATTATTCAGCTCCTGCTCCAGTTGCGAAATGGTAAACGTGCCGTTTTGAAGGTAGGCAGCGTGCGGTGTAATTTTAATTTCGGGGTATTGTAAACCACTCATATCAACCAATGCAACCTCAGGAAGCTGCTCCAGGCGTTTTCTTATCACCTGGCTGGTGAAATTACTTAGTTGCAGAAATTCCTCTTTGTTGCCGCTTATTAGTTCCTGCTTTTTATTCACCATCAGGTAAAAAACAGGTATATCCGAAGCGCTGGCTCTTATCACTTCCGGGCGGCTCATATTGCGTGGAAGATAGTTCATAGCCTTATCCACTTTTTCGTTCACCTCGATCGAAGCCAGATCGATAGAAGTTCCGTGTTTAAAGCGCAGTTCGATCCAGGCTGTTCCATCACGTGTTTCGCTTTTCATCTCCTCAATGTGGTTCACTTCTTTTAGTACACTGCGGATTTGTTTCACTACCGAATTTTCCAGCTGGCGGGCCGGCATTTCGTTCGATGGCACCCGGATGGAGATAACAGGAATATCGATGTCGGGCATTAACGACACCGGAATATGCACGGTGGTGGCTATCCCAATAAGTAGGAAAGCTAAAAATGCCATTGTTACAGCTATCGGTCGATGGATCAGGAATTTTACCATGCTTTATTTTAGTTTGACAGTTGTTTGAATCCGGTTGAGTTTGTTTGATAATTGTTTGAATTAGTTTGATCGTTGTTTGTCATTGTAGGAAGGAGTTTGGTATTTATTTGAATTTATTTCCGGCCATGGAACTTTTACTTAAATAGGAAATGAAATTCTTAACTTTCACGCTTTCAGTCGTTAGTTTATTATAGATGATTGAAAATTCATCCTGCTTGATGTATTTTCTATCGTAAGCCCTGATGAGCTGGGATCTGCATTCTCCACATGAACCTTTGGCAATAAACAGAAACTGTCGAAACTCTTTGTTGCCTTCCCGTTCAAAACCTTCTGCAATATTATCCATGACAGAACCGGAAGAATTGTTGATTTGTTTTACCAACCCGAAATCCTTACTAAAAGAATCATAGTTGATAATCCGATGAATATCCTGACAAATTTCTCTTGCTAATTGCCATATTTCCAAATCTTCAAAATTGTTTATGGTTGCCATAGCTTTTTGATTTTGTTTATTTATTGTTTGAATTTGTTTGATAAGGTTTGATATGGTTTGACGTTGTTTGTTGTTGTTCGAACCCTCAAACTCTTCAAACTCTCAAACTATTCCTCTATTTCCACTTCTGATTCATGTGCCAGGTTTAGATTATTCGAAACGATAACCGTATCGCCGGCAGAAAGTGTTGCCCCTTCAGCAGCTTTCACTGAATATTCATTTTCGTTTTCGTTAAGCACATTTATGTAGGTCCAGTAAGCAATACCGTTGGTGTAGCGGAATAGCACCTCGCGGTTCTGTCGTAGCACAACAGCTTGTTTGGGAACAACCAATTGATCGGCTATCGCTTGTTTTATACTTACTTTTACATTCATTCCCTGCATATATTCTCCGGGATTTTCTACCTCAGCTTTTAACCAGATCAGTCCATTTTCGTCTATATTCGGGTCAATTTCACAAATTCTACCAGTGGTATTTCCGGCTCCGGAAATAGGGGAGATGCTTACGTTTTGACCTAATTTTACTTTTGAAATTTCGGTTTCAAGCAAAGGGAAATCGATGTAGAATCGTCGGTCATTGATGAGTGTACAAAATGGTTCTGAAACATTAGCCTGCTCAAATGGTTTTTGTTTAATTCCTGAAACTTTCCCTGAGAAAGGAGCTTTTAGCGATGTTTTATCCAATTGCAGCCGGGCTTCTTCAAAAGTTACCAGTGCCTGGTTATAACCCGACCGGATATTCGCAATTGCTTCATGTTCTGTAGTATAAAGTGTGTCGGTAGTGGAGTAGCCCATACCGATCAATGCATCCAGCTTGTCAATTTTTGCCTGCTCCAGGGTAATGTTTGCCTTCTTCATCGTAAGACGGTATGTCTCATTATCCAGACTGGCAATAACATCATTTTTATTAATGATATTCCCGTTCTTCACATCAATGGTAGCCAACGAGCCGGAAACTTTGAAATAAAGTTCAGCTTGTTGCGAAGCCGATAGTTTACCATTGCTAACTATCTCTTTTAGAAAATCTTTTTCTTCGAGAGTGATTACCTCTACCGTGTTTTTTTCTTCAGGAAGGGCTTCCTTGTTTACCTCTGCAGAGGCATTAGGTTTGTTTGTGCACGCCATAGTAATAAATAATGCGAATACTAAAAGAACTGCAACTTGCAGAATCGATTGATAGAAGTGCTTAAGTTTCATTCTGTTTTGGTTTTGTTGAGATTTTGAATTTAACAAAAATTTGCCTTTAACCACTGTTTAATACAGCCATTCCTTTCGTGGTTTCAAGTTGGTTAAGTTTAAGATTGGGACTTTCTACCAGCCATTTGTTAATAATCTCCTGTTCATCTGATCGGTGACTATCGTCCAGGATGATTCTGGTGTTGTTATTAAAATATTTCTTTAGTAGTGGTATGGCCGGATAGCGAGAATTCTTTTGTAATTGACCGGGGGGGCCGTCAACCAAAAGTATGTCAATTTCATTTATTTTTGTTTCAATAATATCTGTGTCGTACCACAGCCACTCTTCACCATCAATGTATATACTTTTCAAAGGGGTATGAACTAAAGTCACATACTTTTCGAGACCATATTCTTTTAAATCTGCCAGCGTTGCTTCATGAAATTGTTTGTCATGTTCAACTGAGATAAATTGTTTTATTATTTTGTTTTTTGCCAGGTAGCCTCCGACTAGCGTTGATAATCCACTTCCGCATTCAACAATTGTAGCAGGTTTGTTTTCCTTTATCAACTCAAGTAAGTTGTAAATAAAATCTGGTAACACAGCCCATGGTTTATGAAAAGGTAGTGCAATTTTCGTTTGTAATTGATCGTTTATTTTACTGATATAAACCTGTTGTTTGCTTTGGTTGTTTTGTGCTATCTGGTACTCTTTAAGAATATATTTCAAAAGACTTTTTAAAAAGTTGGCCAATTGTAAAGAATCATATATGCATTTGTCATAATTCAATTCCATCAAATGATTTGCCCAGTTTTTGAGCTGTTCAAATTCAGCCATATCTTTAACCTGGAACCGATTCATTAATGCGAGATGAACTCTTTTCTCGTTTTGGGTTACATCTTCTTTTAACAATTTCAACTGTTTCAGAATTACCTTTCCTACTACTTCAAATTGACCTGACTTATGTGCTGATGAAATTTGCTCCGGATGCCGGCGATATTGTAATAAAACTTCCTGAATATTAGTAACGGGAAACATATGGGCAGCTTTTACCAAAAAATCATAATCGCCTGCATAACGGTATGAATTATCGTACTTAAGGTTATATTTTGTAAGGAATTCTTTTCGTATAAAAACAGTAGGATGCCGGAACATAATATTACTCATTGACCAAACCTTTATTTCATCATAATCCTCAGGAGCGGTAATAATCTCATCACTATTCAATACCTGAGCAAAACTACCACATAATCCAAATTTGGTGTTGGCCTCCATAAAATCGAATTGCTTTTGGATACGATTGGGTAAGGCTATGTCATCCGAATCCATGACACAAATATATTTTCCAACGGCCATTTTCATCCCTTCGTTTCGGACAGTAAAATTCCCACAATTTTCACTTTTCTTTACCAATCGTATTCTTTTATCATGGAATGATTTGATTATTTGAATCGTTGAATCAATGGAGCCGTCATCGATGATGATAAATTCAAAATTGGAAAAAGTTTGATCTAAAATGCTTTGAACCGCATTTTGCACATACTTTTCTCTATTGTAAACCGGCATTACAACAGATACTTCAGGTGATTTTGTTAGCATAAGATTTTATTCTATTAGTTTTGCAATCATCACAACAGGATTATCGGATTCTTTGATGTCTTTTAGCTTTTGGAGATGTGCAGGTAATTTCGCAGCCTTGTTAGGATTTTCATTGAACCATTGCAGAATTTCATAAGCATATGCAACACCGTATAAATATAGGCCACAAGATTTGTATTTAGGTTTGAAATTTAAGAATCCATCAATATCATTTATAATACCTTTGTCCAATTCTGTAAGACTTGACTTATTTTCGGATTTTGAATAAACCATGAAATATTGTTTTCTGTCAAGAATACAATTGAAATTGATGAACCTTTCTGATTCTGAAACATTCTGAATTAGGAGATAATCTTTAAGAGAGTTACCACCCTCAAATTTCATCTTATATGAAAAAAGAAGTTCTCCGGTCTGTAAAACAGTATGTGGTGCCAATTTTTTGTCGACCAACTGATAAATAGTATCGTTGTATATTTCTTTAAAAAATAGTTTGTTTTTATATGAATAGAAGGAAGCTTCATTCGATGAAAAACTCATTGTGGCATGTTCCGTTAAATTAGAATTTGGCACTATAAAATCCGGGATGCCTGTATCTTTATTAACACCCATTAATAGTTTTTTTTCTTTTCCATTAATATTCGCAAAATAGCAAATCATCCAATTTTGATATATAGCAAAACTGGATGGAAATGATGGATTTTCAAAGCTGCTGTCATAAGCTGGAATTGTAATAGTCCGGACTAATTTATTCAGAATCGAATATTCCAGAATATCTGCACCGGCAGTATTAAGAAAGACTGTTCTCTCAACAGGGTCTGTTATTCCCATTGGATGATTGTATTCTCCAGGTCCTCTTCCGCGTTTAGAGATTCGACGTATATATTCCCCTGACTTACAGTCAAAAACAAAACAGTTATTTAGATCCTGAATCAATAAATAGTTATCAACCAAATCAATCTTTCTTAATTTATGAATTAAATTATTTTCTTTGGTTTCCAGTGGAACATATTGGATACTTTCAATAAAATCCGAACATTTTATATCATTTGGAGAATGAATCGCTGTTTCAACATCGACAACTAAAATTGATTTCGTCTTTTTCTTTTGACAACCAATTGAAATCGATATTACTATTAGAAGTATCAAGAATAAACTTAATCTTTCTTTAATCATTTTCATATTCAAATCTACTTGGTGATAATAATTGAGCTAATCATTTTATCAAATGTTTCTTTGCATTCAGCCTTACCTGGGTAATCTGAGAATGTTAAACTGAAATAATATTGTCCGAGTGGGATCTTACAACGTATAACACGTAGTTGTAATTGTGCGCCATTTATCTCAATATCTTGTATCACTGAGAAATAGATTGACTTAACGTCTGATACTTCGATAATCTTTGGTTCAACCTCATACCTAATACTTTTAGGGACTTCATATTTATGATAAGATTTTAAATCCGTTACCATTTTGGTAAATTCTTCAAAGTCGCTACTTTCTGCCAAATGTACATGTAAACTAATTGTTGGGTGCAATTTGGTTTCGTCTGTGTTTCCAAAATAGGATAATAACCGTGTACTTTTATATCCCAAAAAACCTACTCTGAAATTATCTTCCATAAATTGAATTAAATTGGATTCGTTAAATTCAAATCCTCCAATTTTTTCTATAAGTTTATTAAAATTATTAGTTTCTTTCCAATCACCTTCTGGCTTATCCATTGAATACCCGAAGGGTATGTTTTGATACCTTTGTTGTGCATTTAATATACAGGAGACAATGGAAATGAAGATCAGTGTTAAAGTAATTTTGTATTTCATAAAGCTTTTCAATTATTAAGATCAAATAATTTTGAAATGATATTTCTGATAATTAAATTTTGGGGAATGCGGATTAATGTAGTTTTTTTTGAAAGTGTCTGCTATTTAGCAGACACCTTAAAATGTATACTTATGCGGGGTCGCAATGAGCTCCAAATTCACATTCCTCCCAAACGTATTCATATAATTCTTGAAGGTCGTAGGCCGGCACATAGAATGATGATCCTGAACCATATTCATAGCAATAACAGGTAAACCCATATCCCCCTTTCAAATTCACCAACTCCTCATTTTTTATCACCTTTTCTGGATTGATTGTTAATTTTCCTAACTTTTTCATCATAAATAATTTTAAAATTAATTACTAATATTTGGGTTTTAACATACTGCTTTGTCAAGGATGGCAGCCTTTACAGATTCTAATTTATCTTTGCCATGCTCTCATTTTTATGGGAAGCGGTAGGCAGGAAGTAGCTAATAGTAGTTGGCATACACTTCCTGCCTTTGTTATCCGCCAATTGACGGACACTTCCCTTGTTATCTATCAAAAATCATTCTTAACGGATTAATAAATCGATAAATCATTCTCATTTGTTTAGTTATAATCTCAGCCGTACCATCCATTTCCTGTACCAGTTTTAGTTGTTCACTGTAACTGGAAACCATACCGTCACTTAAATTTATTTCTGTTATATATCCTTCCTTTTCGGACATCAGAGAAATTGAATTTACTACACCGTTTAAAGTCCCGTGTTCCATTGATGGATAGCCTGCTAATTTTATTAAAACCGGTTGCCCTGTTTTAATTTTTCCTATGCCGGATGAGGGAATTATCGCCCTACAAATAACCGCAGAACTATCAACAGGGACAATCGTTGCCAGACGGTCGTCTGCTGCAACCACATGGTTCTCACTCCAGCATTTTGTAAGCGTGACCTTTCCATCAACCGGGCTGCGTAGCAGATAGGTCCCTTCCCAGCTTTTAATATTATTTGTTTTTTACCATGTAGCCTCCGACTAGTGTTGATAATCCACTTCCGAATTCAACAATTGTAGCATGTTTGTTTTCCATTATCAACTCAAGTAAGTTGTAAATAAAATCGGGTAACACAGCCCATGGTGTGTGAAAAGGTAGTGCAATTTTCATTTGTAATTGATCGTTTATTTTTTTGATATAAACCTGTTGTTTGCTTCGGTTGTTTTGTGTTATCTGATACTCTTTTAAAATATATTTCAAAAGACTTTTTAAAAAGTTGGCCAATTGTAAAGAATCATATATGCATTTGTCATAATTCAATTCCATCAAATGATTTGCCCAGTTTTTGAGCTGTTCAAATTCAGCCATATCTTTAACCGGGAACCGATTCATTAATGCGAGATGAACTCTTTTCTCGTTTTGGGTTACATCTTCTTTTAACAATTTCAACTGTTTCAGAATTACCTTTCCAACTACTTCAAATTGACCCGACTTATGAGCTGATGAAATTTGCTCCGGATGCCGGCGATATTGTATTAAAACTTCCTGAATATTCGTAACCGGAAAAATATGGGCAGCTTTTACCAAAAAATCATAATCGTCTGCATAACGGTATGAATTATCGTACTTAAGGTTATATTTTGTAAGGAATTCTTTTCGTATAAAAACAGTAGGATGCCGGAACATAATATTACTCATTGACCAAACCTTTATTTCAGCATAATCCTCCGGAGCGGAAATAATCTCATCACTATTCAATACCCGGGCGAAGCTACCACATAACCCAAACGTTGTGTTGGCCTCCATAAAATCGAATTGCTTTTGGATACGATTAGGCAGAGCGACATCATCTGAGTCCATTACACAAATGTATTTGCCAACTGCCATTTTCATTCCTTCGTTTCGGGCTGTATAATTCCCTCTGTTTTCGCATTTTTTTACCAGACGTATTCTTTTGTCATGGTATGATTCGAGTATTTCAACTGTAGAATCAGTGGAGCCATCGTCGATGATGATAAATTCAAAATCAGCAAAAGTTTGTGTTAGTATACTGACCACCGCATCATTTATATATTTTTCCCTGTTGTAAACGGGCATTACTACTGAGACTTTTGGAGTTTTTTGGTTCATAAATATTACTCTTTTAATTTTGCAATCATTACCAGCGGATTATCTGTTTGCTTTATATTTTTTAGCTTTTGAAGATATAAAGGAAGTTCAGCTATTTTTTCGGGATTATTTTTAAACCATTTGACCACCTCATAAGCATCGAGCGAAGCAACAATTTCATTATTTTCATTCATGTAATGGGGGCAAAATTGGACAAAATTGTCAATGTCGTTATTGAATCCCCAATAGGATTTGTTCTTATAGTATTTATCGGTATTAGAAGAATCCGTAATAAATGTAGTCTTCTTTTTTTTATTGTATATGCCATTGCGAAGTTCACCCTTGTAATTTAGAGTAAAAAAGACAAAATTAGGCGATTCAAAAATTTTCTCAATGAAATGGAAATTCTCCATTTCTTCATTGGAATAAAAATTTCTTCTATCGGAAGGTGGAGTAAAGTCTCCAGAAAAAAACTCATACCTAGGTAAAATCTTCTTATTTTCTATTTGATAAAGAGTATCGTTAAATAATTCTTTGAAAAACAAATGTTTATTAAATCGATAAAACCATCCTTCTTTATCTGCTCCCCATGCACGAAATAACTTAGGGTTTTTTTCAAAGCTATCATGAGTAGAAAGTGTAGAAAAGTTATTATTGAGTCGATTAATAAATATAAGTTTGGATTCTTCTTCTCCCGTAAAATTGGAAATGTATGAAACATGGATCGAGTCGTTTAACCATACAAATGAGGTCAACATATTAGTACTCTCAGGATTGATAAATCTACGTTTAACTACACCATCTAAAGAATATTCGAGAACTTCGCCTTTCCAACCTCCGGCATAAATGGTCTTCTTCGACTCGTTATAAGCTAAGTTATGCTTTGTATAGCTAAATCCATTAGGGTCCCTATCCTTATGTCCAACCTTACGAATGAATTCACCTGTAAACCGATCGAATAGAAATTGTTGTTTAAATGCAATAACCACCACATAGTCATTATCTACAAATACTCGTTTGGATGAACTTACCAAAGAATCTTTGCTAGAAAGCTTAATATATTCAACACTCTCAGCTATCTCACTAAGATTAATGTTCTGTTTATTTTTGTAAGCAGCAACAATATCGATACGTTCGGGCGCTCCAGAATATTTTGCTTCTTGGCAACCAGAATCATAGAAAAGGATTAGAAGTAATATGTAATAAAATAGAATTCTCAAACTAGATAGTTTATTTATTGTATTTTTTATTGTATTTTTCATCGTAATTTGACTATAGTTCGCCCCGCAAATAGATTCCATTACAAAACTATTTCTAATTTAACGGGGCGATCATTTTTAAATTTCAACTACATTGTATCCTCCATCGCAACAGTCCATACCTTCTTGTCTGCATGCCCAATAATCCGAACCGCACCCCCAGTAATCACCATTTTCGCATTGTACTTGGTAATAAGTTCCGCCTTTTAAGTTTATTAACTCTTCACAATGAAGTACCTTTTCATTGTTGATTGTTAATTTTCCTAACTTTTTCATCATAAATAATTTTAAAATTAATTACTAATATTTGGGTTTTAACATACTGCTTTGTCAAGGATGGCAGCCTTTACAGATTTTAATTTATCTTTGCCATGCTCTCTTTTTTATGGGAAGCGGTAGGCAGGAAGTAACTAATAGTAGTTGGCATACACTTCCTGCCTTTGTTATCCGCCAATTGACGGACACTTCCCTTGTTATTTATCAAAAATCATTCTTAACGGATTAATAAATCGATAAATCATTCTCATTTGTTTAGTTATAATCTCAGCCGTACCATCCATTTCCTGTACCAGTTTTAGTTGTTCGCTGTAACTGGAAACCATACCGTCGTTTAAATTTATTTCTACAATATATCCTTCTTTTTCGGGCACAAGTGAAATTGAATTAACTGCACCAGTTAAAGTACCGTGTTCTATCGATGGGTAACCAGCCAGTTTTATCAGAACCTGTTGCCCGGGTTCAACTTTTCCTATTCCGGATGAAGGAACTACCGCCCGGCAAATAACTGAAGAACTATCCACAGGGACTATTGTTGCCAGGCGGTCGCCTGCTGTAACCACATGGTTCTCGCTCCAGTATCTGGTCAGGGTGACCTTCCCTTCAACCGGACTGCTCAACAAATAAGTATCTTCCCAACCTTTAATTTGGCTTTTTAATGTTTTTATACCGGAAGTGATTACTGTTTCAAACTGCACTATTTGTTTATCGTGCTGTTCCTGCAATTCAAGTAATGACCTTGTTTGCCCAATCAGGTTTGCTTCAGTCGATTTTAGTGAGGCAAGAAATCCGGTATAGGCCCTTTCCGACTGGATAAGCCTGGCTTTTGCCTCCTCAATCTGCGATTCTGACACTCCACCTTTATCTAATAGATTCTTATAACGCGAAAATCCATTTCTCGCAATTTCAAGCTCTTCCTCCATCATTTGTTGTTGTTTGATGGCAAGCTGGTATTGTTGTTCCTGTTTTTCAGTTTGTTCTTTTAATAACTCAATTTTTTGAGGAATATAATTATTACTGATAAAGTTCTTGTAGTCATACCAATTTCTGTAAAGTTGGTTGTACAAATCCTGTAAATCGCCCAAAACCAATTTTTCAGGTAAGTTAGTTGTATCCATAGAACTTTGGATATTTTTATAATTCAGGAAGTTTATTATTTCCTTTAGCTTTCTGAAATCATGCAAGTTAGTACCATTACTTATTAGGGCAATATCGTCTCCTTTTCGCACCAGTTGCCCGTCAGTAACAAACCATTTGTTAATTTTTCCCGAAACTTTACATATTATTGGAGCTGGAGGATTGGTTGTGGTGATAATCAATGGAACTGAAACTACTTCTTTAAAAGTAAAAAAGTAACTGCCTATTATAATTGAAGCAAAGATTAAGAAAATGACTGTCAATCCCCAGCGTAGTATACTCCCCGGAATTTCTTTCATTATTTCCCTTACTTCTTCGGTATGGATTTCTATGTTTTGCTTCTTAGTCATTTTTCGGGATTTGAATTATTTGAATAGCATTGGAGGCATCAATCATTCTTTTAATCTTACCAACATTAGTACAGGATTATCATTTTCGTTTAGGTTGTCCGCCAGGGTACTGAGGGCATCTTTCTTTTCGGGATATTTCGGGGTCGAATTCTTGAAAATTCTTGAGGCTATATGGTATCTTATTACGAATGGTTGTAATATAGATATTAAATATTCTTCATTTTTGCATTCAAAATAGTTTTCTGGATTGAAATCAATCCCTCCATCGATATTGTTAGTTATGCCTTTTTTATTGTTATTTATTGTAATCGACTGAGCTATAATGTCTTCCTTGTCAATCAGGGCCAAATGGAGTCCATCCAAGAAGTATTTATAAACAAAAAAGTTATCTGTCTCAATAAGCACGTAAGACATGCAATAATTAGCTCTATTTTTCTTATACGTTTCAATTGGATCATAGGCTTCGCTATTTTTGGGAAACCGATGTTCTCCTTGTGAAAATAATGCAATCATATGATGGCTTAAATCTGGTGATATTTTGAATATTGTATCTTTTTGACTGTCCCAGTAACCTATAGAATTTTTGTATTTAAATATTCCTCCATTGCCGCCCCATCGACCTTCAAATAAAGGATAAGGATTTTTCTTTATTTTCTTTATTTCTCCTAAAGTATCTGTAATTAACCAGTTATATTCTCCATGTCCCATATTGATATACTGAGCAAGAAATAGCAACGAGTTATTAAACTCAATATCACTAAACCCAAATCCATAATCATCATCTTGTAATTTAATATTTCGAATATGCTTACCGTCGCTTTTATAAACCTCAATATCATTCATTTTTTGATCCAAAACGTAAACAGAACCATTAGTATCCTCCAACGCAAATTTCAGGAAATAAACATATTCTCCAGGTCCCCTCCCGATCTTTCCATATTTCTTGTCTAATTTACCGTCTATGGTATATCTAACTATACCTACATCTTTTATTGCCATGTAGATATACCCACAGGCAAATTTGTATGAATATATATGGCCAATTGGGAATTTATTTTCAATTGGAATATATTTTACATCATTAGCTATATCAGATAATAACATTTCACTTTCAGGGAAAAAACGTGGGTCAATTTTTAAAACTTTTGAGTCTTCACTTTTTTTACATGAACATATGAACAATATAACAAAAATAATTATATACAGATATTTCATCTTCTTTCATATTAAAGAGTTATCTTATTATGCTATATTAGGGTTCTTTAAAAGATGATATTTTATTACCATATTTGATTGTAGGAAGAAGCACTATAAAATAGTGCTCCTAACCCAATATGTCAATATTAGCAATTCCATTCCGAACTCCAGGTGCCGGGGTATGATGCTTCGCAATCAGTATCACAATCATCTTTCGTTGATGCAGCAACATAGCCTAAAACAATGTTTTCCATATCGAAGCATTCGCAACAACCAGTATCTCCATAACCACCTCTTAAACTCACTAACTCCTTATTGCTAATCACTTTTTCTGAATTAATTGTTACTCTTCCTAATTTTTTCATTTTTATAATTTTATATTCAACATTTATTTAGCCATGTATATCGTTTCAAAGGCTTGGAATTTATATTCCCAATTTTTTAAATGTTTATCTTTGTCACTTCCCTCCTTTCTTTGTTAATGGAGGAGTCGCGGCAGGAAGCGGAAGTTTTGAGAACAGCATTGCTTCCTGCCCTTCTTCCAATTAGTTATTATTTAAATGTCTCATATTTTATATACTTTTTGGCCAAATCCTCTCACTTGGGGAGTTACTTGCCGGTAGGCATGGAGCATTAATTTCCCAACTCCAACTGATCTTTCACCAAATTAAAATAGTTTCCTTTTGCAGCTACCAGTTCTTTATGTGTGCCAATTTCAACAATTTTGCCTTTTTCGAGCACAACTATTTGGTCGGCCTTTTTAACCGTACTAAGCCGGTGTGCAACCACAACCACAGTTCTCCCTTTAAAGAACCTGTCCAGGTTTTCCATAATTACCCGCTCGTTTTTTGCATCAAGGGCATTGGTTGCTTCGTCGAAAAAAATGTAATCAGGATCTTTATATACAGCCCGGGCAATTAAAATACGTTGCTTTTGCCCGGTACTAAGGCCATGCCCCTGACTGCCTATTTTTGTATTGTACCGCAAAGGCAATGTTTCAATAAAGTCACCGATATTGGCTGTATTAACAGCCTGTTCTGTATTATCTAGGTTTGGAGTTTCATCCATTACTCCAATATTGTTTGCAATTGTGTCTGAAAAAATGAAACCCTCCTGCATAACTACACCACAACGTTTACGCCATTCCGATTCGCTGTACCTTTTTATTTCGAGACCATTTAATTTAATTGTCCCTCTGGTCGGCTCATAGAAGCCAAGCAACAATTTTATCAGGGTGGTTTTGCCGCTACCACTTGTGCCCACAATTGCGGTTACCTTATTGGCCGGAATTTTTAGGTTAATTTTTTTCAGTACTTTTTCGGAATGGGGGCCTTCGTACTGGAACATTACATTCTTTACTTCAATATCAGCATTTGACGGAATATCCCTTATTTTTTCGTCTTCCGGTCTTTCTTCATCTTCACGGTCGTGTATTTCTCCTAATCTTTCCAAACTGATTTTTGCGTCCTGGGCCTGCTGGGTAAACCCAATAAATTGCTGAATGGGTGCATTTAATTGTCCGATTATGTACTGCACTGCCATCATCATACCGAGGGTCATGTCGCCAGTTATAACCGCTTTTGCAGATAGGAAAGAGATGAACAGGTCTTTGGCCTGGTTAATAAATGTTGCTCCCAGTTGTTGGTTCTGGTTTAATGCCATTCCCTTGATACCTACCCGATATAACCGTGCCTGGATACTTTCCCATTCCCAACGTTTTTGTTTTTCGCATGCATTTAGTTTTATTTCCTGCATACCGTTTACCAACTGGACAATATTGCTTTGATTGGCTGAAGATTGCTGGAACCGCTTATAGTCAATTTCCCTTCTTCTTTTTAGAAACAGGAGCACCCACCCAATGTATAAAACACTTCCTATGAAAAATACACCAAGAATACCAAGGTGATATGAGGCCATTATCAACGTATAAATAACCAGGGTAATTACCGCAAATACAATATCAATTAGCGATTTGGTAAGGAAAGATTGTATACGGTTATGGTCTTGAATACGTTGCATTATGTCTCCAATCATTTTAATATCGAAGAAAGCGATGGGTAGTTTCATCAGTTTAATCAGGAAATCAGTAATTAGCGAAATACTAATCCGGGTGGTAATATGCAGCATTATCCAGCTACGAATTAACCCGTTTGCAGTTTGCCCAAAGGTTAGCACCATTTGCGCTACCAATACCATGACAATAAAAGCCAGATCACTGTTGTTAATACCGTAGTCAACTACCGATTGTGTAAGGAACGGGAAAATCATGCTGATTAAACTCCCGGTTAACATTCCCAAACCCAATTGGATAATGTATTTTTTGTATGGCCTTAAATACTCAAGCAGGTACAAAAATCTTAGTTTACCCTTTTCTTCGTCTTCGTGTTTGTAAAAATCGGGCGTAGGTTCCAGTAGCAGGGCTGCCCCTTCTTTTTTCCCCTCGGTTTTGGTACTGAGCCAACAATTAATAAACTCTTCTTTTGAATAAGTTAATAATCCTTTTGCCGGATCAGAAACATAAACTACAGCTTCATCTTTGCCTCGATTTTTTAAAATGGATTGTGATTTTTTTATCGAATAAACAACTACAAAATGCCGTTGTTTCCAATGCACGATACATGGCAGGGGAACTTCATCGCGCAATTCTTCCCATGTTAAGCGGTAGCCTTTAGTACGGAAGCCAATGTTCTCTGCGGCTTCGCTAATCCCCAGCAAGGATACTCCCTCCCGGGTAATGTATGAATTACTACGAAGATATTGCAAGCTATAGTTTTTACCGTAGTATTTTGCCACCATGCGCAGGCAGGTGGGGCCACAGTCCATAGCATCAAGTTGTTTATAGTGTGGGAATTTTGGCATTTATTCTTTTAGTTTTACAAGCATCAGCACCGGATTGTCATTTTCATTTAAACGATTAGCGAGTTGATGAAAGGCTTTTTTCTTTGGCGGATAGTTAGTCTTGGAAGATTCAAATTCTGGAGTGCTGATATGTTTTTTAATTATGTAGGCATTTATTGTACCAACTAAGTATTCTGCCCGCATATTGGTGAAATAATTAATAGGAAAAAAATTTAATCCACAGTCAAAATTATTTGGGATACCTTCATTTAATTCCGAATTCCATTCGAAATCACAGGTATATGAAGATTTGGATCGCTTGTCAAGCAAAACGTATGACGATTTTCCAAAATATGTGTATCTACTAATTATATACCGAGTGGTTTGAATAAAATAGTGAGGATAATACAAATTACCAACCTTTTTTAAATAATCTTTCATTGACCGAATCTCAATGTTTTTAGGCGACCATTTGTGATCACCAGAACTAATTATTGCGGATGCTTTGAATGTAAGATCGGGATAAATCGTAAACAACGTATCGTTATAGTCAACCCAATAGGTTATTTTATCGCCAAATTTATATATTTCGCCTAGAGGGCCTATATTTGTTTTGAACGCTGGTGTCGTATTTTCCTTCAGAAACAAGTTATTACCAAGTGTATCACTAATACTCCAGAGGTGTTCACACTTTGCCCCAAGTTTTTTCATAGCAAATAGAAGGTAATCATTTCCCAATAAACTTATCTGAGCATAAGATGGACTATGGTTATTAAACTTGAAATCTCTAATAAAATCTCCGTTGGTATTATAGACGAGTATCGTATTGGGTCTGCCGTTAATATAAATCCTATTGTTTATTTCATCAACGGTAAAGTATTCACTTGATAAATATTCTTGAGAGCCTCTCCCTGTAGCTCCAATTTGTTTTGGATTTTTACCGTCAATATCAAATCTGAATAATGTTTTTAACCCATTTCCTTCACCACCTTGGGCCTTATCGCTAACAACGTATATAGCTTTATCATTAACATAGAGTTTAACTATCTTATCTATAAGTACTTTATTGGAAAGAGGTATATATTCTATATCTTCAGCGAAACTTGTTAACTGAAGTTCATTTTTCTCAAATGTTCTGGGATCAATATGAATTTCACTATTTTGCTCTAATATCGCGAATGATTGTAATGGTATGCTGGAATCATTATTGATTCTAACCTTTTGCTTACAAGAGATTGAAAATAGAAGAAAAAGTAAAACGATTATTTTTGAGATTTTCATGTATGTTTTTTATGATAATTGAAGATATTAGATTGATTCTTTCAATCTAATATCTATTTGAAACTAACAAGTATACCAGGTGGCAGAAGAACAGCTGTCGCAACACCAATTCCCTTCACAGTTTGTGCCATCTGAATATTCACAACTAGCATGAAAAATCGCATCGGTCTTACTAATATTACAAAGTATTATTCCCTCATGTATTGCCGCGCAAGTACCTCCATTGTACCCTCCTTTCAGATTTACTAGTTCTTCATTTTTTATCACCTTTTCAGGGTTGATCGATAATTTTCCAAGTTTCTTCATTTTTATTGATTTTGAAATTAATCACTAATAGTTAAGGGGATAATATACCGCTATACAAGGTTGGCAGCCTTTCACGGATTTTTATATCTTTGCCACCATCTCCTTTCATTGTTGAAAAGGAAAGAGCTGGCAGGAAGCAGCTAATGACAATTCACGCAGGCTTCCTGCCTTTTACTTTCCCTTGTTAATTGTATAATATCGTCAATAAATAATTCAATATCATTGTAATCGTATTGTGTTGAGAATTTATACCCGTTTACATAGATTGTTGGCGTACCCTCAACTTTGTATTTTTCAAAAAGCGCTTTGTTTTTGTCTTCAATTTGCTTAGCAATATCGAAAGCTTTGGATATGTCATTTGCGTAAATTGATTTCCTGTTTTGTTTGGACAGGGAATACCATTTGTCGAGAAAATCAACGGTATGTGCAGCCCCTTGCACAATGTAAGTGGAATACAATGTATTTATCAGTTTTTTTGATTCTTCATCGTTATAAACAGAAAAAACAGCGTTGATTTTTATATCAGGGCAATTCTCTAATAAATTTTTAAGTTTATTAAAAGCACTGGCACAAGGATTGCAATATGGACTAAGGAATGCTGTTACCGTTAATTTGGCATTGGGGTTTCCAAGAATCAAACTATTTTCATCTTCATGGAATTCAGTAAACCCATTACCCTTCAAAAGATGCAAGAAAATATCAGGATTTCGTTTAAACTGAAGAAATAAATAATGCTCTTTCTTTTGTTCTGTAGATTTATGGTAAAAAGCCTTAAAGGTTAACCAAATTGAAGCGGGGACTAAAAATGAAACAATTAATTGTAGCAATTCAATACCCGAGAAAGTAAAAAATTTTAACGAAGGAAATAAAATAATAAATTCTGCAATTAATATCACTTGCACCAATAAACAAAATGGGCACCATTTTTTTAGTTTTACCGATTGATAGTAGATAGAAAATACCGGATACGGCATTGATAATGCACTGATTATGGCAAGTAGCCCAAACGTGTTATTTTCTGGAGTGTCCAATAAAAAAATGAGTGAGCCGGAGAAGAAAACAAGCCCTGTATCGGCCCAGTTTATCCAACCAAATAATTTCGATGCTTTTGAAGACAGAACGGTATCGCAATCAGTTTTAGAGCCAAAACCACAAATCTTGTCTGCTAGCGGTGTATGAACCTTGAGTTCGTGTAATACCAGAAAAATAGAAGCCGTCAGCCCAACTATTTTGCTTGCCAGTAATCCAAAAAAATGAAATCCGAGAGAAGGAAATAAACTACCCGATCCAGCGGTAAAACTTAAAACAACTAATAATAAAAGTGTTATAGCTCCAATTGGTAAAAGGCTTTTATTCAGAAACTCGTTTTGCCGAATATAAGAATATTCCTTTTCGCCTGAAATTTTGCTACCTTCCATTACCACAATAGCTCCTGACATTCTTTCTGCGAATTTTTCGAATTCCTCTGTAACCCCTCCACTCCCCGTCACGAAATAAGTTACTTGTTCATAATTTATCTTTTCTACAAATACCAATTGGCCTCCTGAGGTTTTCAAGTGAGCAATAAATGGCATTTCCAAAGCTCTAATTTCGTCTAATTCGAGGTTTAAAGCATAATGATCAACCTTCCATTTTTTTAGGGCGTCGCAAACACTCTTTAACGATGGGTAATGGGGATGCGCCAACAAAAATTCTTTAACCGAGGTATTTGTCACTTTAATTTTGAAATGTTTAATAGCCTTTTGTAATATAAAAATTACATTGTCTTCTTTCGATTTTAGCATAAGGAAATGGGTTTTGGATATATCAGGATACTTTTAAGTTTTCTGTGTCACGAATAATGTAGGCAATCACTTTTGCATTGCTTTGGACAGTGGAGTTTACGTTTGAAATATTAGAAATGCTAGTTTCAAGGCTATTTCTTAATTTATCGAGAATGATATTTTCTAGCTGGTGTGCAATTGGGGGTGTTGATAGAAAAGCGTTTGAAAACAGCTTTGTTAATTCGGGGACAACTTTCTTTCTTTTGGAAAAATAGGCAAAATGACCCAAAAGCCCATCTAGGCCTTTCTCCATATTAGAATGGTTTTCCTGTAGTTCAAAATAAATCTTTTTATCAAATTCCTCCAGCACTTCATTCGTGTCAGCCTCAATAAAACTATTTTGTACAAGGTATTCAATACCCCAACCAATTCCGGCTAAACCATTTTCAAAATCTACTGGGGTATCCGCTGTAATCTCTTCATAAATTTCATCAATCAGTTCACCGGCATACTCCTCATAAATCTTGTTCTCAAATTTTCTAGAAAGGTGATAAAATAAGATTGAAATACCCATTTTGCCATTGAGTAGTCCTATATTGTTTATAAAACTTGCATTTAGCAATAAGGTATATATTAAATGTTCCTGGTGGTCTACATACGTTTTCATTTAGGCAATGAATTTGATTTATAAAATTGTTAGATGGAATAGTTTATATATTAGACCCAAAATAGTTAGAAAAAACAAATAATAATATCTATGCAAATATGTTTCGCGACATAAATAGAAAAACTACATATAATTTGAGCAATAGATTGAACTAAAAGCGCATTTTATTTTTTCATTTTGAGATTCAATAAAAGAAAGGATATATAAGCTATATATGTTAACGAAGTTAAAACTGTAATCAGATTTAATACAAGTAATTACAAAAGTACTAGGGCAATTTATTCTTCATCAAAGTGCTAGCTTCGAAAACAATAAATATGAAGTTTTATGATAACTGATGTTTTGATATTATACTTCTCATTTCCTGTTTCATTTCTTCAATTGCATCTGATTCAATTTTCACTTCTTTGTTTAAAAGTTCGTATGCTATCTTTACTGCTTTTTCTTTTTGCCCGGTTTCATCATATAATTTGGCAAGTAGGTATTTTGGGTAGAACCGGCTCGGAATCATTTGCCATGCATACAAATAAGCTTTTTCTGCTTTTCCGATTTTCCCCAGGGCCTTTTGGCTATCGCCCAAAGCAGCGTACAATATTGTGTTTGGATAATATTCCCGGGCATATTCCAATATTTCAAGAGCTTTGTCATGCTTTTCGGCCATAGACAGTGCTTTGCCATAATTGAGCAAGAAGTCGCCGTTATACCTTAAATACGGAAATGTTTTCTCGTAATCTTTTATACAAATTTCATACGCTCCCATTTGGTATATGGTAAAAGCCCTTTTCCAGTTCGTATTGGCATCGTACAATCTTACTGCGTTCTGAATAAATATATAACCTCCAAAGAGAAGTAGGGTAATTATTGGTATTCGTCCAAAATTCAATAAGAAGGTATTTTGATTCTGATAACTTGTTTTTACATCAAAGTTCATTGGTACTATTTTCAGCACCTGAGAAGGTTTTAAATAATTTGCAACCAACGCCAGAAGTACTACAATATTTATTTTTATGGGAATGATTTCAGCTGGATATGAGAACAACCCAAAAATAATGATAGCTACAAAGGTTGTACGAAAGGCTATTAGGAATAATTTTTCTGTCTGATTTAATCGAGTTGTTTTACCAAATAGTACGAGTCCAATAATTATCAGACAGATAACCAGCCCAATAATTCCCATTTCAACACCAATACGGATAAACTCATTAAAAGCATATTTCGTATTGTCAGCAACAAGACTTTCATAAGAGATAAGGTTTTCAACAAAATAGTTGGCCTGATAGTCCATGTATTTCGCTTCAAACGCATTTATTCCATGTCCAAAAATTGGTTTGTCTTTAATGATTTGCGATGATACTTTCCATATTAGAAACCTTCCATCAATCGATCCTTGTTTCATTGTGTATAAGGAGAACAATCCGCTCAATAATAAAACAACAACAGTTATCGCACCTATAACCTTAATAATAGTTTTTCTTAACAATTTGTCAACTCTGACTTTCCATTTCCCTTTAAAAAGAGTGATGTTTCTTAAGAAATCAGGTTGCCACATATGCATAAAAACAAACAGCAGGGAACTTGCTATGGCTACCCATGCAGCACGAGACCTTGAAGCCGGCAACACTAATAAGGTTGTAATAATTGAAATTCCTATTAAATATTGCGATAGTTTTGTTCGGTTCTGATAGGCAGTTTTTGTGATTTTCTGAACAAGGGGTTCTAGGGCAGATTCCGACATAGAGCCGAGATCTTTTATATTAGTTGATTTGTTTGGAGCCGGAAATTCTGTCCCGGAAATATTTTTATGATGGTTTAGGCGAGTTGTATATTTTAATAGGAATAGAGCTAGGGCTAACGGTATAATTGAAACTAAGTAACCGGAATATGGACCGGGGTTAAAAAAACTTCCTGTAATTTTGAACGTGCTGTGATTAGACGGATAAATATCATATAATTGCAGGATGCCATAAATAGCCTGGGCTGTTCCTGCTATAAGTAAGGAGAATAGCAATATTACATTGTATTTTTTATCTATTCCACGCAGCGTTATGTATAGCAAAATATAGGAGATTGTTTCCAAAATAAAAGCGATGGAAAAATAATTTTGAATGAAGCAATGAATTCCGGTAAGGACAATTAAAGAAAGTAACAAAATATCTGTTTTTGTAATGTTTAGGATTAACGAGGTCAAAGGTTTTGATAACCTTAAAAGATGTAACGACAAGATAGCCACACTAAAAATAATAAAAATAAAAAACTGCCCAGTCTGGGCATGTACGAATTGATTTGAAAATCCCCATGGTACCGTACAGAGGAATAGTGACAGTATAAGAATTTTGAGTATATTCATGATTAGTTTACAATCCAAATATTTCAGTTGTTTTTTATGTGCATAAATATAGGTAATTGTTTCTTGTGAATATAATATCTACTTATTGTGTGATATAAAATTTGTTTTTAAAGACAATAGAAAATCTAACCTTTTGAAGCTGAAATTCACAGAATTAATTGATCGTATCAATACTCTTGAAAAAGCTAGAAATACTGGAAAAGATAATTTAAATTATTCGGCTAATGCGTTTGTTTCTGCAAAATAGTAATACTTAATGTATTGGACTATGTAAAAGAAAAAGGATTTGATAATATTAAAGAAGAGACGAATCGTCTAAAAAACATGAAACGAAAAGTATTTAGCAAACTTAGTTTTTATTCAAAAATCCACCCGATAGAAACCAATCGTCCTAAGTAAAACAAAAAGTTTCAAATCAAATACCTAAAAATAAGAATTTCCTAAATTTCATCAATACCTAGAATTGAACTTTGATTTTTGCGAATATTATTAGAGAGGACTGACCTACTTAGAGGATATTTATTTTGTACGAAATCAGGAAATTCTTATTTGAAATCCCAAGAAGTATGAGCAGAACATGATCAAAAGTTCTGAATTTCTTTTGATGAACTGGCCTTCAATATTTTGGCTTATGAGAATTTTGAAAAAAAGTAGATAATGAAATTGTCAAGATGAAAAAACAAGAAATATTCTATATTTTCAACACAAGATCGATATATTAACTTGTGGTCCTTTAACGAAAGGTTTGAATGAGAATTGGGAAATGGCCTTCCGTTTTTATCATGTATTTATTATTCTGATAGGATATTCATTTATTTTTTGGAAATATAATAAGACCTTTAATGTTAGCATTTAATATAAGAATAAGATGTGAAATTATCTGTTTATAGGAAATCCACCGTGGATAAAATTAGCGACATCCGATTCCAAATAGTAAACCTTTCTACCAATTAGACGATAAGGTAGTTTGCCGGATGAACGAAAACGCTGCAAGGTTCGTTGGCTTACTTTTAATAGGAGACAGAGGTCTTGATTATCGAGTAAGATTTCATTATCAATTTTTGGTGTAAGTGTATTATCCTGCCGGTCAATTTTACGACCAATTTTTTCCAGTTGACTTGTTAAGCGGTTCATCCACGAATCAAAATATTTTTGGTCGATATACATTTCAGTAACTTTTAAAATTACTGTAAACTTATAGGGAAGGAGTATTGATGATCAGGAAGTCGGTATCATTTTTCTTCCGGTGATGGGTGTAAGGTGCAGATAAACAGTGTTGAGAGTGTTGTGCTTTTTGCAAGTTTGCTTCAGTTAATATGAATATTTACTCGGTATAATTATTCAGATTTGCGTCCCATTCGTTTTAAGAGAGCATTTTTCAAGTTATCCAGAAATGGGGTAGGGACATTTCTAATTTTCATATCACTAAAAGAACGCGACAGGTTTTTATCCAACTGGATATTAAAAACTTTCTGGATGTAATCGGATAATTGCGTTAATGGAACATCTCCGAAAGAATTATCACTATCCCATGAGTAAAGCTGTTCCATAAGTTCTGTTTTTGTCCCTTTCCAAGTAAGTTTGGTTGCAGGGAAGCCAAAATGAAATGGCGTTAAGCCGTTGGTATTTAACAGCTCTATTTCTTGCATCAGATATGCGGATAACATATCGTTTGATAAAATTTTTGCAACTTTAAAATCGCAGTTTGTTGAAAAATTTGGATCTAGCTCGAAATAGAAAGTTTCCAGGTACTGTTCCGTATCCATCTTTCCTCGCAGAAAATATAATGAATCCAGATGAGAAGCACCCGAGCGGTAATACCGTATAAAATCGAGCCGCTTAATGTTATATTTATTGATTTCATTCAACTCATCGGAGAGATACTCCTTTTGTTTGTTTGCCCCTGCAGGGCGGTTCATTTCGATGTTGTAGATTTTTCGGTAATAAATTAAACGGTAACAAAATTTCGGTTTAATCTCTTTAAAAAAGGTAATCTCTTCCATTTCGTCCCGAAATTTATAAGAAAGAATAAACTGTTTTAGTTTATCGAACGATTCGGCAAGTACGCGTGATGCTTCGAGTGATTTTTTTAAGACATTATTGTTCGATGACTCAATACAGTCTATTAGTTCATCGGTCTGTTTTCGCAGATTAGTAATGTATTCAAGCATAAATTTTAGTTTTTGATTTGTAGTGAATATTTTAATGGGGTAGAGGCTCAAGAGTTATTCGAAAAAATGGTGGTTATAATCAGTAGCTCTCCTAATGATCAAACTATTCATGTGGTATAAATAGTTCGACAGACGATGGCCCGCATAAAAGTTGAAGCAAGGCTAAGATGAGATCGTGGCATTTTAAAAATATTGTACTAACAATAAGTATAAGATAGAAGTAGGCTTACCCTATAAAATCCTGGAATAACATAGATTATTTAGATCACATTTACACCCAATTGCAATTAAAAAATAATTATATTTACAATAGATGATCATTCTGATCATCTGTGTGTTTGGGGGTTAACATTAGAAAGAGCCATTGTTGAATGGCTCTTTTTTATTTTTTACACTTATACATCTACCTATACAGGCCTGTTCCTCCCCGCTAGTGCGGATTTGCAATCCATTTCTCAGCCAATGGCTATAATCTGCATTTTTCAATTCTGCCGAATTGCACACTGATCGCATCCCGAAGTTTAGGGAGGCGCGAGCGGAGAGATATATTATAGGGATTTAGATAAATCATCTTGAAAGAAATCCTAGATATGATTTCATCTATAACCCGAGGAAGTATACCGGCATTTACCCACAATATCAAGACATTACAAGTTCTAACAATTTTCTTATTAATCAGCACAGACCTTGACATGGAGCACGAATTTATTTTGATTTCTGTGTGTGGTAATTCCACAACCATCTTAAAGACGGCAATTAGGCTTGGCTTTGTTAACTCATTGGCAAGCGTTGATATGAGCTTGGCAGGTGAGGCTTTCCATCTTAACTTCTTACCAAATTATGCATCGATTCCATAATTGCGGGTAATCCTCCAATGCTATTTTTATTTTAATCAATAAACAGATTATTTAGCTATTAATCAGATTGATTTTCTCCCAATAATTCATTTGGTTTACGAAATAGATTTTCATCAACCAAAGCATTTTCAATGTAAATGCAGTCGACAATATAAATAGATGTTCCTATGGCATAAGGTGTTTGCTCGGTAATTTCAGTTATTGTACGATTGGGCAACATTAATTTGTTGTGGTAGTTGTCGAAAGTTGTCCAGGTCTTTACCGGGCCATTTTCGGTATTATTAGCAACTGTTAATTCAGCCCAAATTAAACCGCTGTTTTTACCAATATATTTTGCAATTGAATATCCGCTTACGGTTGTGCATAGAATTTTAAAACATTCATGGCCGTTAATAGTAAATTCACCCAGATATTTTATCTCTTCAAAAAGATCGATGTCATTTTGTTCAATTGCTGCACTTAATTTAAACCGCTCATTTTCTGCTTTGTCCATCAGCGACGAAGGACTGTAGGTGTCTCTTTTCCATGAAATTTCACCGTTGGTTGTTTTTTCGATTGTTATGAGTCCATCGAGCCTTAACTGTTCATAATATTCGCCTGTTTTCTTTTTATAAGCTTTAAATTTCCCTTTAAACTCGCCAACATTGGTGCCTAATACAATTTGGGAATTGATTTCTCCATCTATCGTTAAAGTTTTGATATATTCCTTCCCTTTTTTGCCTCCTGTGCATTTTATGCTGTAATTCAATATATCCATTCCTGTTGTAGCAGTATCAATGTTTTCTGATGTTTCATGAAGTTCATTTTCAAATTTCTCCAACAATCTGTTACGGCTGTTACTTAATTCGTCAAAGTCTTTTTTTGTTTGTTGCTCAAAGGCAATAAATTCGGGATTTTTAGGAAACAATTCCTCAATTCTTAAAGTATGCTTCCCTTTTCTAAGTTCCTCATCTAAATTCAGTTTTACCAATTTATCAAAGTTATGAAAATGATAAAGGTAAATCTCCTTTGTTTTCAAATCGCATACATTGGAATAGATTGTTGGTCCACGCCCTTTAACAGAAACCCGATTAAGTATATTGCTGATCTCTTTTACTGTTTCCGAATGCATTGTATCAAGCATCGTTTGCATTGTATTGTACCTGTCACAAGGATATTGACCACTCCTGACTTCTGAAAGTCTAAAATTTGTAGCAGCAAGCCAATTATCTTTTATCATTATTATGGTATCTCTTTCAATGATCGCCGCATTACCACTTTTATCAGCTATAAACGTTTGACCAGTAGTAAGATTTATTAGATTATACTTGCTAAGTATATTAATAGCTTCATCAACGGTGGCACATTCTTCAAGAATTTTTTCCATCAGATTTCCGGTATACACCGGTTTGTCAGAGGATATATGAATAGGCACAGGAGGTAAGGATAAACCATCATAAAACAATCCCTTTTCATTCATCCCTCCTTGTTTTGTTGCCTCCTCAGGGCAATATATCGGATAATACCCCCAATAAACACAACCAAATTTTCCTTTCTCGGCCGGAAAAAATTGCATTTGTGTATAGGGTAAAAAATTATCTTCATTATTTCCTGCCAGGCAAACATCCTTGTTCGAATAGAACAAAACAGAGCAGGAAAATACTTCACTAACGGACATAGCTATAGCTATTAATGATAAAATTAGTTTTTTCATCTTTAAAAATTTAAGTGTTTATAATATACCGGGAGTTGGCTTTTAGTTGATACTCAAACTTTATTTCAGGTTTGAATAAAAATGAACGGCTTTTATGTTTCTGTTTTTAATAATTGTGGATATTTATAAGCTGTATACAGTAGTATTATTTCAAAGATTTGAGTGGGAATTGTAAGAATAGCTCCAACAAACCAGAATATTACAGTAAGGAAGAAAAAACCTTCAATGACATTAAATATACCCGTGATTGAAGCAGACCCGCCATATGATTTAACCAACCTAAGTAAGCCGATACCAAATACAATTTCAAGAATTCCAAAGGTGATGGATTTTCCTCCATCAATGGTTTGCTTTTCAACTGCATCATAGAAAAGCGAGAAAATTTCGTAAAATGAAAAAATGATTGTTGCAAAAATTGAAATCAGGGAGCTAATGATTAAAATATGGTTTTTAAATTTGCTGCCTAAAACGATGAATCCTCCCAAATAGAATACAGATAAAATGATTAGTATAATTTTTAGAGAAACGTAGAATACTGCAGTAAGTACTGATAAATCACCATTACTCCTTTGAATATCAAGGCCAGCCATTACAAGTCCCAGAAATAATGATATAATCCCGGCAATAAAAGCTTTCTTTAAATAAACCTCTGTAGTTTTTCCAATGGATATATTATCAAAGTCTCCGGTTAGCAACCTATTCAAATAATCACTTGTTTTCATGATGAATTTGTTTTTTACAGGCTTCTCTTCAATTCTATAATCCAGACTAGCAAAAATTACTCTAAGTGTAAAACTTCTCGGATTTACTTCTGAAGATTCTATCCGTTGGATGGTTCGTATACCCAAATTGCACATCTCTGCGAGTTCAGTTTGAGTTAATCCTTTAGCTTGTCTCAGTTCAGCAATCTTTTTTCCTAATTCCGGTTGTATCATAATTGATTTACAAATTCAAAACAAAATTATTCGGAGCTTTAATACTATTCAAATTTTTTAGATGTTTTTCATACGTCATTTGTACGCCACTTTAAATTAAGGTAGAAAAAACGATACACCAATATTCGTGTACTGTTTTGTTTGGTGGATTTCATTTGTATTTGCGTGGAAAAAAACAAAATAGATTCAATTCAAACTGCATCATTCTATTAAAGGAACACGAATCCGGTTAATCCTTTTCTTTTAATCTTTTCAAATCATTGTTGTCCGGGAAACCGGATCTAGTTTAAATTCATATCTCTAACTTCTTGATATTCAAATCAGGTGTTTTTATTTTTCAAAAGTAAGCCCCCTGTACTTCAGGGAATAGCGAATGTTGGTA